>Ga0209348_1000004_pt1 | contig 417329 bp, 386 predicted proteins | sample ETNvirenome_2_30_FD_184065 | JGI IMG/M metagenome (GOLD analysis project Ga0209348, IMG submission 184065) | Marine viral communities from the Pacific Ocean - ETNP_2_30 (SPAdes) (version 2) | ecosystem: Environmental > Aquatic > Marine > Oceanic | place: Pacific Ocean | collected 2013-06-22 | reverse complement strand
AGTGCTTTGCCTGCGGCTTCCTTCAGATTCCATCTCACGATGGACACCCTTGCCGTCCGGCTAGTGGTTCCCCTTGCCGGGTCCACAGGGGACTTGCACCCCCAAGTCATCCGGCCAGCACCACCTGAACCGGAACAGCGCCCGTCAAGGCGCTACGCGCCATGCCTGGCGCACAACGAAAAAGGCGGCCCATGGGCCGCCTTCGGTGTTTGCTTGAACGAGTATCAGCTCAGCACCATCACCGCTTCCATCTCAACCGGGACACCCTTGGGCAACGCCGCGACACCCACGGCGGCACGCGCCGGGTACGGCTCCTGAAAATAGGTGGCCATGATTTCGTTCACCGTTGCAAAGTTGCTCAGATCCGTCATGTAGATGTTGAGCTTAACGATATCCTTGAGCTCGCCGCCACTGGCCTCGCAGACGGCTTTAAGGTTTTCGAACACCTGGCGGGTCTTGGCGGCGAAATCACCCGCGACCACTTCCATGGTTTCCGGCACCAGCGGAATCTGCCCCGACAGGTACACGGTGTCCCCGGCTTTCACTGCCTGGGAGTATGTGCCGATGGCCTGTGGCGCGTTATCAGTCTGTATTACGGATTTGTTGGTCATGACCTTGGGGTCCTCTTTATCAAAACGCCAATCCTCACCTCTGGGTGGCAGGCGTGTCAACAGGCCAAACGTAGCGGCTCTGGCCCGTTGCACCACGGTTGCGTCAGTGCCTTACCCGGTTGATATGGGTGACAGCGCGAATATTCCTGATCCGCCGCATCACCCTGGCAAGATGCCGGCGACCGTTCACATGCACCACAAGGCTGACAATGCCCAGCTTGGCGTTCTGCTCTTCCACGTTGATGCGCTCGATATTGCCATCCGCCATGGCAACTGCGTTGGCAAGCTCTGCAATGACCCCGCGCTGGCGCTCAAGCTCCACTCGAAGTTCAACGGAGAACTCGTTGGCAATGTCCTTGGCCCACTTCAGATGAGTGAGGCGCGCCCTGCCTTCATCGTCCTCTGGCAACCGTGAGCAGGTATCCGAGTGGATCACCATGCCATTGCCCGAGTCCATGGCACCGACCACCGGATCACCGGGAATCGGCTTGCAACAGCTGGCAAACCGAACCAGCAAGCCTTCGGTGCCACGAATGGTGACCGGGCTGTTATCGGCCTTGTCCATGATTGTCGCGGGTGCCACGTCCGATGCCTCATCGTCTATACTGCCGCTGACCAACTGGCGCGCCACGAGATAAGCCATGCGATTGCCCAGACCAATATCGCTGACCAGATCCTCGAAACTGTCCACCTGGTTGTGGCGGACCACCGCCTGGATCTGATGCTCGTTGATCTCGGACAGGCTGGTACCAAACCCTTTGAGGGATTTCTTCAACAGGGTTTTGCCCAGGTCCAGGGATTCGGCACGCTTCTGGTTCTTGAGCACATGACGAATACTGCTGCGAGCCTTACCGGTTACCACGAAACTGAGCCAGGCGGGATTAGGCCGTGCTCCGGGTGCGGTAATGATTTCAACGGTCTGGCCACTTTGCAGCGGCTGGCTCAGGGATCCGAGGTTGCGGTTGATACGGCAGGCCACGCAGGCATTACCGATGTCCGTATGGATGGCGTAAGCAAAGTCGACGGGGGTCGCTCCGCTGGGCAATTCCATGATTTTGCCCTTGGGCGTGAACACGTAGATCTCGTCCGGGAACAGGTCGACTTTCACGTGTTCGATGAATTCCAGGGAGTCGTCCGCGCGCTCACGCATCTCCATCAGGCCCTTCACCCAACGGTCCACCCGTGTCTGGTTGACGCTGGTCACACTGGAGGGCTCGTTCTTGTACATCCAGTGGGCCGCAATACCGTTGTTGGCGATGTGCTCCATTTCCTCGGTGCGGATCTGGATTTCAATATTCACATGCATGCCGAACAGAGTGGTGTGCAGGGACTGATAGCCATTGGCCTTGGGCATGGCAATGTAGTCCTTGAAACGGCCCGGCAGCGGCTTGTAGAGGCTGTGTACGGCGCCGAGGATGCGATAGCAATCGTCCTCGGTGTCGGTAATGATCCGGAAAGCGTACACATCCATGATTTCGTGGAAGGACTTCTGCTTGAACTTCATCTTGTTGTAGATGCTGTTCAAATGCTTTTCCCGGCCCAGGATGCGGCCGGGCAGGCTTCGCTCTTCCAGTTTCTCCTGCAATTTGCCACGGATATCGTCAATGATTTCCCGGTGGCTGCCCCGAAGCTTTGCGACCGCCTTGGAAATGTACTTTGACCGCATCGGGTACAGTGAAGAGAACCCCAGATCTTCCAGTTCGGTGCAAATGGAGTGCATACCCAGGCGATTGGCAATCGGGGCGTAGATATCCAGGGTTTCGTTGGCGATGCGCTGACGCTTCTCATAAGGCATCGGGCCCAGGGTGCGCATGTTGTGCAGGCGATCCGCCAGTTTGACCAGGATCACGCGGATATCCCGTGCCATGGCAAGCGTCATTTTCTGGAAGTTTTCGGCCTGGGCCTCGGCGCGGGAACGGAACTCAATCTGAGTGAGCTTGCTGACGCCGTCTACGAGTTCAGCCACATCCTCGCCAAACTGCTCCGACAGCGCATCCTTGGGGATGCCGGTATCTTCGATGACATCGTGGAGCATGGCCGCCATCAGGCTCTGGTGATCCAGTTTCAGGCCAGCAAGGATTCGAGCAACCGCCAGGGGATGGGTAATATAGCGATCGCCGCTTTTGCGCATCTGCCCTTCGTGGGCCTGTTCGGCATAATAGTAGGCTCTTCGCACCTGATTGATGCGATTGGTATCAAGATACGTGCTGAGTTCATTGGCCAGCACATCAACCGTTGCCTCTGCCGACACCGCGCCTCCGTGGGGATCATAAATGCCAGGGATAAAAAAACCCGAATGCAAGCATTCGGGTCCTTCCGACGTTCTTCCAGTCATGCCTATAGATACACTATAAAACCGCAAGAACAGATTTCAATGCTTTGGACGGGTAACCAGAAAATATTCCCGTCTTCGGCCACATTCAACCTTATTCGTCGTCATCCTCAGTGAGGAGATCGCGGGAGATCTTGCCTTCCGCGATTTCACGCAGGGCGATAACGGTAGGCTTGTCGTTCTCTTCGGCGACCAGCGGCTCGAAACCTTTGGTTGCGATCTGGCGGGCACGCTTGGTGGCCAGCATAACCAGCTGGAAGCGGTTATCAACGTGTTCAAGGCAATCTTCAACGGTAACTCGTGCCATAACTTCCCCGACAATAGCAAAATGACTGATTTCAGCAGACCGCGTAGTTTACTGCGGCCGGTTCAATTTGTATACAGGCAATGTGCGCCGATCAATGGCGCTCGGACAGCCTGACCAACAGCCCGGAATGCCTGACCTGCTGGGCCTGCATGCGCAGACGATGGCAACGAACAATCGCCAGCAGGTCGTCCAGCGCAGTGTCGAAATCATCGTTAACCACCAGATAATCGAATTCCACCGCGTGGCTGCACTCATCCGCCGCCTCATTGAGGCGACGCGCCACCACCTCCGGTGCGTCTGTACCCCGGCCGGTCAGGCGATCCTTTAACGCCTCCGGCGATGGCGGCACGATGAAAATGCTGACACAGTCTGGCATCAGGTGGCGGACCTGCTCCGCACCCTGCCAGTCAATTTCCAGGATCACATCCTGACCCGTGGCCAGTGTTTGTTTCACCCAGACCTGTGAGGTGCCGTAGTAGTTCCCGAAAACATCCGCATGCTCCAGAAAGTCACCGCGATTGATCATCGCCTCGAAGGCTTCTCGGCTGACGAAATGGTAGTTGACGCCATCCTGCTCACCCGTTCGTATAGGCCTGGTTGTATGGGACACGGAGACACCAAGCTTTTCGTCCTGCTTCAGCATTTGAGCCACCAGGCTGGTCTTACCGGCTCCCGAGGGGGCGGAAATCACATACAGCGTGCCTTGTTCTGACTCCTGGCTCATGGGACTAACAACTCCGGGCATTGACGGGCTTTCAGTTGGCGCGGAACAACCCCGGCGCCACCACAATAACGAGGGCGGGATTATACGGCGTTTGCGCCGCCCCCGCATCCAAGTGAGGTTACTCCAGGTTCTGGACCTGCTCCCGCATTTGCTCTATCAACACTTTCAGGTCAACCGCTGCCCTTGTCACCCGGGCATCGATGCTTTTGCTGCTGAGCGTATTGGCCTCGCGGTTGAGCTCCTGCATCAGGAAATCCAAACGGCGACCGATGGCATCGTCGGACTGCAGAGTGTCCGAGACCTCGGTGATATGGGCTTCCAAGCGATCCAGCTCTTCGGCGACATCGCTTTTCTGGGCCAGCATCACCATTTCCTGGGCCACGCGATCCGGGTCAAGCTCCACCTTCGCCTGCTCAAAGCGGTTTTTCAGATGCTCTTCCTGGGCACGAATCAGTTCCGGCATTCGCTCCCGAACCTCAGTCACCCGCTCACCCATGGTGGTGAGCCTGTCTTCAAACAGCGGCCGCAGGCGTTCACCTTCCCGCTCCCTGACCGTCACCAATTCACTCACAGTACGCTCGAATAGTTCGCCAGCCGCTTTCCTGGCGGGGCCAAAATCCTGTTCAGTGGAGGCCAGCACTCCCGGCCAACGGAGTATATCCAGTGCGCTAATGTGGGCCGGGTTGTCCAGCATCCTGTTGATGTGGTTGGCCGCCTCATTGACAGCATTTGCCACATCCTCGTCGATCTCGAAGCCCTGGGTTGCCGATTCATTGGCCTGAAGACGAATGGCCACGTCTACCTTGCCGCGCCGCAATTGCTTGCGCAGTTGCTCACGGAAACTGTTCTCCAGCTCCCGGAGCGCTTCGGGCAAGCGAAAGGACGGCTCCAGGTACCGGTGGTTAACCGTGCGAATTTCACAGGTGAGCGTTCCCCAGTCTTCCTGGGTATCCTGGCGGGCGAAGGCCGTCATACTTCTGATCATGGTGACTCCACGTTTGCGAAGAAGCAGATTTCAAGTTTAGCAGGCTGGCCGCTCCAACATCGAACAGACGCCACAGACTGCGTGTTATACTCCGCAATCTTTCGACTTTGCAATCGACCGGGGATTCACCCCGGACACTCACCACTGATACCAGGAACAATTATGAGACCGAGCGGAAGAACGCCGGAACAATCCCGAGACATTCGCATCACCCGTCACTACACCCGCCACGCTGAGGGCTCCGTGCTGGTGGAATTTGGCGACACCAAGGTGATCTGCACCGCCTCTGTCGAAAACAAAGTTCCCCCTTTCCTGCGGGGCGAAGGCAAAGGCTGGATAACCGCCGAGTATGGCATGCTACCCCGCTCTACCGGCAGCCGTATGGGGCGGGAAGCTGCTCGCGGCAAGCAGGGCGGCCGCACCGTGGAAATCCAGCGACTGATCGGCCGTTCATTGCGTGCAGCGGTTGATCTGAGCGCTCTTGGCGAGCATTCCATCACCATCGACTGTGACGTCATCCAGGCCGACGGTGGCACCCGCACCGCTGCAATTACCGGTGGCTGCGTGGCGCTTGTGGATGCGCTGAACCATCTGGTGAAAGAAGGCCGGCTGAAAAAATCGCCGCTGAAGCAGATGATTGCAGCGTTTTCTGTGGGCGTTTACAAAGGCACACCGGTATTGGACCTGGATTACCCGGAGGATTCCGAAGCCGAAACCGACATGAATGTGATCATGACGGATCAAGGTGGTTTCATTGAAATTCAGGGAACTGCCGAGGGTGCGCCGTTTGAACAGGAAGAACTGGACGGCATGTTGAAGCTGGCGAAACTGGGTATTGGCCAGTTGTTTGAGGCGCAGAAGGCGGCTCTGGCCGACTAAGGTTCAGCCTTTTCGCGTGTCCGGAGAGGATCTCTTTTCCGGACACGCTTACTTTCCGATATCCCTCTACTCTGGACTAGCTCGGATCAGAAACCGATTCCGATGTCGTAATCCATGATCACCGGCGCGTGATCGGAGAAACGGGTACTGTCGTCAATCCAGCCATCCTGAATGGTCTTGCGGATACCCGGCGTCAGTAGCTGATAGTCCACCCGGATACCTGCGCTCTTGCGGGACCCTTCAGCCTGCTCTGGCCACCAGGTATACTGGTTGCTCTGCTTGTTGATATCGCGGAATGCATCAACACAGCCCATTTCATCAAACAAACGGTCCAGCCATGCCCGCTCATGGGGCAGGAAGCCGGAAAAATCCAGTTTGTGGTACAGCGGGCTGGCGTCAGTTACGTGATGGGCGGTTTGCAGGTTGGCGCAGAAAATAAACTGACGGCGCTTGCGCAGGGTTTTCTGCATATGGAGGCCAAAGGCTTCCATGAAGTCGTCCTTGTGATCCAGAACCGTCAGGTCGTCCTCGCCAATCAATTCTTCTTCGCGGCCAAGTGCGCAGGGAGAGAGAACGCAGGCGACAGATACCTTGTCAAAATCCGCCTGAATGAAACGGCCTTCGCGATCTGCCTGCTCATTGGCGAAACCGTACATAATGGCCTTCGGGAAATGGCGGGTATAGATACCAACGCCCCCATCCTCGTTACGCTCGCCATCAATAAAGTAGGCCTCATAGCCGTCCGGGATCAGGTTGAAATCCTCGACCTCGTAAGCCCGCATGCGGTGGTCCTGAACGCAAACCACGTCAGCGTCCTGCCTGGCTAGCCATTCAAAGAAACCTTTTTCAACAGCCTGGGCCAGACCGTTGACGCTGATTGTAACTACCCGCATACGTGTTCCCTGATTCGGTTTGTGTGTATGATACCGGTTTTACGCGTTAATTAAAGATCCAAACCCGCCAGAAGCCCTGTCATGCACGACTATCAGCAACAGTTCATTGAGTTCGCCATCCGCCGTAACGTACTCCGTTTCGGAGAATTTACGCTTAAATCCGGCCGCACCAGCCCCTATTTCTTCAATGCGGGGTTGTTCAATACCGGGGAGGATCTGCTTGAGTTAAGCAAGGCCTATGCCGCAGCACTCCAGCGTAGTGGGCTGGATTATGACATTATTTTCGGGCCTGCCTATAAGGGCATACCGTTGGCGACGGTCACCGCCATGGCCCTGGCCGCCGAGGGTAACAACAAACCATTCGCCTTCAACCGAAAAGAAAAGAAGGATCACGGCGAGGGTGGCAATATCGTGGGCGCCCCCCTGGAAGGCAAGGTTCTGATTGTTGATGACGTTATTACCGCTGGCACGGCTATCCGGGAATCCATGGAGCTGATCCGCACCTCAGGGGCGGAGCCTGCAGGCGTACTCATTGCCCTGGATCGCCAGGAGCGAGGCGCTGGCGAACTCTCCGCCATCCAGGAAGTCAAAGAGGAGTTCGGCATTCCTGTGGTCAGTATTATCAAGCTTGAGCAGGTGCTTGCCTACCTGCAAAGCAGGCCCGGCTTTTCAGAACATGCTGACAAAGTCGCCGCATATCGGGACGAGTACGGAGTCTGAATCCGGGCATGGTTTATCGTTCAGCTTTTGGTATGCTTCCTGACATACATTGTTTCAAGCGGAGCGCCAGTCTCTCACCATGAATCGTCTGACCAGGTTTTCAATCGCTGTATCTGCTGCGGCTGCGCTGATGTCTGCCTCTATCGTAGAGGCAAGGATGTATCGTTATACCGATGAAAACGGTCAGATTGTCATCAGCAGTACCATCCCCCAGGAAGCATCCAGACGGGGCTACGACATTCTCAGCAAGAACGGTCGGGTAATTGAAACGATCGATCCGGAACCCACCGAAGAGGAAATTGCCGCCAGGGAAGCCGAGGAAAAACGCCAGGCCGAAGCGGAACGACAGCGGGAGCTCGATCGCAAGCTTCTGGAGCGCTACAGCCACCCAGACGAAGCCGTGCGCGCCATGCACCGCAAGATACGTGAGCTGCAGGGGCTGAATCAGCTCAAGCGAGGCAACATTTCGGTGATCGTCAGCCAACTGGACAGCGAACAGAGCCGGGCTGCAGACCTGGAGCGATCCGGTCGCGACATCCCCGAAGCGACACTGGAAAAAATACGGCGACTGGAAGCCCAGATTCGTGACATCGAACGGGAAATCAACTCGCAGAACGCCAATATAAAAGCCCTGCGGGAACGTTTCGAAGCCGATATCGAACGGCTGGAAGAGATTACAGGCGAGGAAAGAACGCTTCCGCTGGACCCGGACGACCTGGAAGAATAATAAACCACACGACTCGAACAATCAGGCACAAAAAAGGTCACCTCACGGTGACCTTTTTTATGCTTCAAAGAACTCCGGTTGCCGCTCAGGCAGTAGCGGGGCTCTTCTTGGCAGTGCTGGTGCTTTTGCGAGCTGTGGTTTTGCGTGCAGCCGGCTTCTTGGCCTGCGCAGTAGCCTTGGTTGACTGGGCGACGCTGGTCACTTCGTCCGCTGCGTCGGCAACGGTATCTGCACCTTCAGCCGCTTCTTTTTCCAGCTTGGCAACCAGGTCAGCCGCAAAGCTGCCGAAACGGGTGTTCAGGCTGCGCAGTTGCTCGAACAGGTTTTCACTGTAGCCATAGTAACGAGTGCGCAGGGTCTTTACGCTGTACTCGCGGGCTTCGGTTTCCAGCTTTTCAGCGTACTCGAACGGCTTGGAAGCCAGCTTCTTCTGCTGCTCTTCAGCTGCGTTGATGCCCTTCTCTACGATGTCCTGAAGCTGTTCCTGATAGGTCTTGAGTTTACCCATGATGAATCTCCTAAGATTGTGGATGCGTGGTTTGAAAATCTGCATCGTTATCGCCGGCAAACCGATGCCGACTTCTGATCACATGTCGAAGGTTACGGTCAAAAATTAGAATGTTCATACTAAAACCACCCCCTATTCGCCATCTGTCAACGGGGGAACAGGATCGTCTCGGAATTTACGGATAGTTCACTTGATGATTTTTTAAAGATTCGGCATGCTCTGCGCCTTGAAATGAGAAAGCCCGTCTCCCCGTTTTATTCAGGCCTCGCTTCTGACGTATCCCATTACAGTAACAACAGCACCAATAACGCGCTGACAAACGGATTGCGAGAAACACCATGCCAGGTATAAGACTCAGCCAGAACGCTGCGGGCCATCGGCAGCTTTGGAAAATGGTCGTTGCCGGAATGGCACTGGCCATCATGGCCGGATGCCAGGAAGACTCCGGGGCATCAAGGGCCGCTTCAAGCCAAGCCAACGAAGCATCTGAACAAAGGCTGGGAGATGCCGTTTCGTCCATTCGGAACACCCTCGGGCAGCCTGAACCGGTACAGGAAGAGACATCCAACACTGGAGTTCCGGCCGACGAGGAGTCGATCACCCCTCCCACACTACGCTGGGACGCTCCGCTCACCCGGGAAGACGGCTCACGCCTCTATGCCAGCGACATCAGCGGCTATCGCATTTATTATCGCCTGCGGCACAGAGACAGTTTCGAGGTCATATCACTTTCCGGTGACGAAGACACTCGCTACCAGCTTGAGGATTTTCCGCCGGGTGCCTATGAATTCAGCATTACCGCCCTCGACGACAGCGGGCTGGAAAGCAAGCGCTCCGACGCAGTTACCGTCGACCTGATCTGAGTAGCATCCGAGAAATTTACCACCTGAAGATGACCCAACTGGGCACCAGCATGTCGGTCTCGCTCTCACGAATCCAGCCACCACCATCTGCTGGAACCAGGTAGTATTCGGGACCGACTTCCGGCACTACTTTGATCTCCACCAATTGACCATTCACCCGGTATTCGTAGAACACCTCGTTCTCACCCGGGCGAATCACGATCTGCGCCCCGTCAGCGGATGGCTGATAATCAGACACCACCAGGGGCTCCCTGGGTGTCTGTACAACATCGACATCCTCCTGGGCCATTGAAGGCCCGCAGAGCACACCCAACACAAGACCCGAGCAAGCGATACGTTTCATTTTCATGGTACTCTTCGGTTCTGTTTAGAGACGTGCATAATCACGCTGACACACGGGAAATGCACCCCGTTTATGTCAGAGTTGCACAAGCCTATCAACGCTTCAATCAGAATCCGGATCCGTTTTGATATGACACAGCAGCAGACTCCGCCGGTAGTTCTTGTAGATGGCTCTTCCTACCTCTTCCGCGCCTATCATGCCCTGCCGCCACTGATGACCAGCAAGAGCCACCCCACGGGCGCCATAAAGGGCGTTATCAGCATGATCCGGAAGCTGGAACAGGATTTTCCAGGCTCAAAAATGGTGGTGGTGTTCGACGCCAAGGGTAAGACCTTTCGCAACGACCTGTACGAAGACTACAAGGCCACCCGCCCGCCTATGCCGGATGACCTGGCCATGCAGATCCAGCCAATCCACGACATGGTTCGGGCCATGGGCCTGCCCTTGTTGATCGTCAGTGGCGTGGAAGCCGACGATGTCATCGGCACCCTGGCCCATGAAGCCACCAGCAAGGGCATTGATGTGGTGGTATCGACCGGCGACAAGGACATGGCGCAGCTGGTGAGCGATCACGTCACCCTGATTAACACCATGACGGATACCCGCATGGACCGCGATGGCGTGGTCGAGAAATTCGGCATTGGCCCGGAGCAGATCGTGGACTACCTGGCGCTGGTGGGCGACAAGGTGGACAACATTCCCGGAGTCAACAAGTGCGGCCCGAAAACCGCCGTTAAATGGCTACAGGCGTGGGACAACCTGGATGACATCATTGAGCATGCGGACGAGGTCAAAGGCAAAATTGGCGAATACCTTCGGGAAGCCACCGAAACCCTGCCGCTCAGTCGCCAACTGGCCACCATCAAAACCGACGTGGATCTTGAGTTCGGGCTGGAAGACCTCAAGCTGAGGACCCAGGACGACGGTCAGTTGCTGGAACTGTTCCGGGAATATGAGCTTCGATCCTGGATTGCCGAGCTCGAAAACAGCGACTCAGCCGATGAAAAAAGCGCGGACGATGCCGTCGACAACAGCACCAATCCGGCCAGCAAAGAGAAAACATACACAATAGTGACCGATCAGGCAGAGCTGGATACCTGGATTGATCGCCTCAACAAGGCACCGCTGTTCGCCTTTGATACCGAGACCACCAGCCTGCGTTATATGGACGCCGATGTCGTTGGTGTGTCCTTTGCCATTGAGCCCGGCGAGGCTGCCTACGTGCCATTTGGCCACGATTATATGGGCGCCCCGGAACAACTGGACCGGGAAACAGTGCTGAACCAGTTGAAACCACTGCTGGAAGACCCGAAGAAAGCCAAGCTCGGCCAGAACCTCAAATACGACAAGAACGTGCTGGCCAACCACGGCATCCACCTGGAAGGCATTGCGGAAGACACCATGCTGGAGTCCTACGTACTCAATTCCGTAGGGTCTCGTCACGACATGGACTCGCTGGCCAGGCAATACTTGGGCGAGCAGACCATCACTTTCGAATCCATCGCCGGCAAAGGCGCCAAGCAACTGACCTTCAACCAGATTGATCTGGAGCAGGCTGGCCCCTACGCGGCAGAAGACGCCGATATCACCCTTCGACTGCACCAGGCGCTGCGACCGCAACTGGAGAAAACCGGCCGGCTGCGGGACGTCTATGAAAACATCGACCTGCCACTGGTGCCCGTACTGTCCCGTATGGAGCAACGAGGTGCAATGATCAGCGCCAGCACGCTGCGCAAGCACAGCCAGGAACTGGCAGAGCGTATGGCGGAGCTTGAGAAGGAAGCCCACGAGGAAGCCGGCGAAAGCTTCAATCTGGGCTCTCCCAAGCAACTACAGGCTATTTTCTACGACAAAATGGGGCTGCCGGTGGTAAAGAAAACCCCGAAAGGCGCGCCCTCCACGGCGGAACCGGTGCTGCAGGAACTGGCCCACGAGCATACCCTGCCCCGATTGATCCTTGAGCACCGCAGCCTGAGCAAGCTGAAATCCACCTACACCGACACCTTGCCGGAATTGATTCACCATCGCACTGGCCGGATTCACACCTCCTATCACCAGGCGGTAACGGCCACCGGCCGGCTGTCGTCCTCGGAGCCGAACCTGCAGAACATTCCCATCCGCAGCGAACAGGGCCGGCGCATTCGCCAGGCTTTCGTGGCCCCGGAGGGCTACAAGCTGATGGCGGCGGACTACTCCCAGATTGAACTGCGCATCATGGCGCACCTGTCGGGCGACAAGGGACTGCTCAAGGCGTTCGAAAAGGGCGAGGACATTCACCGGGCGACGGCTGCCGAAGTCTTTGGCGTGGCCGTCGACGACGTCTCCGGCGACCAGCGCCGCAGCGCCAAGGCCATCAACTTCGGACTCATTTATGGCATGTCCGCCTTTGGCCTTGGCCGCCAGTTGGATGTGGGCCGCAACCAAGCACAGGAGTATATTGACCGCTATTTCGAGCGCTATCCCGGCGTGCTGAAATACATGGACAGTATTCGCAAACAGGCCCACGACGACGGATACGTGGAAACGCTCTACGGCCGTCGCCTGTACCTGCCGGAAATCAACGCCCGCAACAAGCAGCTGCAACAAGCCGCCGAGCGTACGGCCATCAATGCCCCCATGCAGGGGACTGCCGCGGACATTATCAAGCGGGCCATGGTCAGCGTTGAGGACTGGCTACAGGAACATCACCAGGACGATGCCCGAATGATCCTGCAGGTTCACGACGAACTGATTCTGGAAGTGCGTGAATCCGCCGTGGACAAGATTCGCGAAGGCCTTGAGAAGCGGATGTCTGCTGCGGCATCGCTGGATGTACCCTTACTGGTGGAGGCCGGAGTCGGTAATAACTGGGACGAAGCCCACTGAACCCTCTCGCCCAGGTTCCGTTTTGGGGCGAACAAGGTGGTTTCGCCCCAAAACACACCATTCTTTTTGCAGTCTCACCAGTATGCTCCCAGCAACGACGGCGCTGGGCTCGACAGCCGAAAACGGCACGAAATTCGCAAGCCTTGTGAGGGTCGGCCCCGCATTCGCATGAGTGAATACCGGGGCCATGTTGTGACACTTTTCTACCCGAGGCACTCACCATGACTTTTCTGGCTTCCGAGCGCAGTTGGCTTATGAACCCTGGCTTACTGAAACTGGTTCACCAGTGTCGCCGCTTAATTCAGTCTGAGTTCGGGGTAAAGCTGCACCTCACGGAAGAGCACCTGGAACGGCATCTAGCGGACTATGCCAGCAAAACCCGCTCAGCCCACCTCATCCACACCTGGGAAATACTCAGACCCCAGATCCCTCACCTGGACCTGCACGACGAGACCGACAATGCGAAGCGAATGTATCGCGGACAGGAAATTGCCGAGGAAACGTCTAGGGGCGACAGTAGTGCTTCCGAAACGGAAGCAGAAAGGACGAGAAAGAAGAAGGTTATCTATCGTGGGCAGGTTATTGGTTGAGGGGCGTCGTACGCCCCTCAAGGTATCACTTAAAACTGCTTGCTGACCTGTACCCCCGCACTCCAGGCATCAAGCTCGTAGGTACCACGGTAGCGAGCCGCCCCGGGCATGGGCTCGTCGTTGACGTCATAGTTCTGTTCGTTCACCTCTTCGTCGTCGAACAGCAACACCCCGGCGGCCACGTCTACCGTCCAGCCTGAACGGGCGTCGGCGTACTGTGCGCCCAGCGTGACCCAATCGCGATCCCCTGACGGGATTCGAGCCGTACGGAAATCGTCGTTCACCGGCGACTCATCCCAGGCATAGCCAGCCTTGAATGCCCACTCCGGGGTCGCCTGCCAGATGGCGCCGACATTGGCCTGCCAGGTGTCTTTCCAGTTTTCCGAAACGTGCGTCACCAGGCGCTCATCACCAAGACCGGGCCCTGCCTGAGAAGAAATTGGGCCATTGTCCTCACGGCTGACCACATCCAATGCCTCAAACCGGCTCCACTTGGCCCAGGTCGCACCTGCCAGCAGTGTTACGGTATCGGTCAATTGGTGACGGGCACCGAAGGTAATGCTCTCGGGAATATCCAGCGGGACAGTCACCCGTTCAGTGACCGTGGACTGGCTGAACGTCAGGCCACCACCGCTAAGGCTACCCTGCGGATAGTTACGAACTTCCGCGTCGCCATCCAGCTCCAGTTCTGTTCCGGTCTGGGCGGATATACCAAACTGTGTTCGCTCCGACATTTCCCAAAGCAAGCCAAAGGCGAAGGTGAGCGCCACGTCACTGCCTTCGATATCCGCGTAACCGTCTTCCAGGGTCCCCGGGGGCAACCCGAAGCGGGCTTCCGTACCACTGTAGTCCTGGAACTTGGTCAGCCGGCCTTCGGCGTAGATCACATTGACGCCAGCACCCATGGAGAATCCATTACCGTCGTTAACGGCAATGGACGGGCTGAATGCAATGGCGGTCAGCTCGGTCTTGTCCGCGAAAAAGCGCCCCTTGAAGTCATCCTCGTAATCCGCCGCAAGGCCATAGGGGGCGTGCAGACCGAAGCCCACGTCCAGCCAGTCGTTGATTTCGTGGGTCATGTAAAAATTGGGAAGGACGGCCGGGTCGGCGATATCACCACCGTTTCCACCGGCGACGGGACGGCCGTCATCGCGAACGGCACTGCCAGTGCCTTCCTTGAGCTCGGCATCAATATCCAGAACGGCGGCACCAAACGACATATTGGTGCCGGAAAGCTGGCTCATGCCGGCCGGATTGAAGAAAACCGTAGTGGCATTTTCCGGATTGGCTGCGGTGCCGGCGTTAGCAACGCCCATGGCACTGGCACTTTGCTCATTGAGTGAAAAACCACCGGCCAGCGCTGCGGCGGGTGCCACCAACGCCGATACCGTCGCGATTCGGATAACAGAGCCGGGCAATACTTTGTTTTTGCGCATAAATCCCCCTGGATGATCGTCGGAGCGGAGTATACGCATCACGGGCCAATGGCCTCAAATGCCATCCCTACTGATTCAGAACCCTAATTGTTTACTACTTTAGTCTAATCCTCGATCAATCGTCCTGGATCGACAACTTGTCGACACTGGAAGCCAGCTTGTCAGCGCCCTGGGAATCGGCACCCAGCTTGATCATCAGGCGCAGGTCGTTGGCTGAATCCGCGTGCGCGAGGGCATCCTCATAAGTGATGGAGCCTTCGGCATAGAGTTCATAAAGCGCCTGATCAAAGGTGCGCATGCCGCTCTCGTTGGACTTGGACATCAGTTCCTTAAGTCGGTGCACTTCGCCTTTTCGAATCAGGTCCGCGACCAACGGTGTGTTGATCAACACTTCAATGACGGCTTTGCGGCCCTGCCCGTCCGGCGTCGGGATCAACTGTTGAGCGACGATGGCCTTGAGGTTCAGGGACAGGTCCATCCAGATCTGGTTGTGCTGTTCCGGCGGGAAGAACTGGATAATCCGGTCCAGCGCCTGGTTGGCGTTGTTGGCGTGCAGGGTAGCGAGGCACAGGTGGCCGGTTTCAGCAAACTGCACAGAGTATTCCATGGTCTGGCGGGTACGCACCTCACCGATGAGGATCACGTCCGGTGCCTGGCGCAGGGTGTTCTTCAGAGCCACTTCAAAGCTATCGGTATCGATGCCCACCTCTCGCTGGGTCACGATACAGCCCTGGTGCTGGTGCACGAATTCGATGGGGTCTTCGATGGAGATAATGTGGCCCCGGCTGTTGCGGTTACGATGCCCGAGCATAGCCGCCAGCGAGGTGGACTTACCGGTACCGGTGGCACCCACGAACATGATCAGGCCACGCTTGGTCATGGCCAGATCCTTGATGATTTCCGGCAGTGCCAGGTCATCAATCTGCGGGATTTTCACCTCGATCCGCCGCAGGACCATGCCGCAGAGGTTGCGCTGGAAGAAGGCGCTGACACGGAAGCGACCGATGCCTCGGGCACTGATGGCGAAGTTACACTCGTGGCTTTCTTCGAATTCGACCCGCTGCTTGTCGTTCATGGCGCCATAGACGAACTCCCTCGTCTGCTCCGGCGTCAATGCATTCTTGGTGACAGGCAGGACCTTGCCGTTGACCTTCATGGAGGGTGGCACACCGGCAGTAATGAAAAGGTCGGAGCCGCCTTTGTCCACCATCAAACGGAGCAGTTTTTCGAATTCCATGATCTTTTTACCTGTGTTTCTGGCTTTCGGTGATTTGGGTGTCGGCCAGCGCCTGTTCCAGGGCACGCCGTGAACACGTCCATGTGCGCTCGACAAAAACATCCATGTTTTTGACGTCCCTGGAACAGGCACTGCCCGACACCCTCCGAACTTTTGCCGAACCTTCTACAAAGTTTAGAAATTATCCGGCATTTTTGCTTTCATTCTCGCGGCTTCGCGGGAAATCAGGCCTTTCTTCAAGAGTTTTTCCAAGCACTGATCCAGAGTTGTCATGCCCAGGGAACCGCCGGTCTGGATCGCCGAGTACATCTGCGCGATCTTGTCTTCACGAATCAGGTTTCGGATCGCCGAGGTGCCAATCATGATTTCGTGTGCCGCAATCCGGCCGCCGCCCATTTTCTTCATCAGGGTCTGGGAGATAACCGCCTGCAATGATTCCGACAACATGGACCGAACCATGGACTTCTCTTCCGCCGGGAACACGTCCACCACGCGGTCGATGGTTTTGGCCGCCGAGGTGGTGTGCAGGGTGCCGAACACCAGGTGACCGGTTTCCGCCGCCGTCAGGGCCAGGCGGATGGTTTCCAGGTCCCGCAGCTCGCCGACCAGGATAATGTCCGGGTCTTCCCGCAGTGCGGAGCGCAGGGCTTCGTTGAAGCCCAGGGTGTCACGATGCACTTCCCGCTGGTTCAGCAGGCACTTCTTGGATTCGTGTACGAATTCGATGGGGTCCTCGATGGTGAGGATGTGCTCATAGCGGCTGTCGTTGATGTAGTCGATCATCGCCGCCAGGGTGGTGGACTTACCGGAGCCTGTTGGGCCCGTAACCAGCACCAGACCTCGTGGCACAGAGGCGATGTCCTTGAACACCTGCCCCATACCGAGGTCTTCCATCGTCAGTACCTTTGACGGGATGGTCCGGAAGACAGCACCGGAGCCACGGTTCTGGTTAAACGCGTTAACACGGAAGCGGGCGACACCAGGCACCTCGAAGGAGAAGTCGGTCTCCAGGAACTCTTCGTAGTCCTTGCGCTGCTTGTCGTTCATGATGTCGTAGATCAGCCCATGGACTTCTTTATGCTCCATTGGCGGAAGGTTGATGCGGCGGACATCGCCATCAACACGGATCATCGGGGGAAGGCCGGCAGACAGGTGCAAGTCTGATGCGCCCTGTTTGGCCGAAAAGGCAAGCAGTTCAGTAATATCCATAGGGGTCCTCGGAAGGCTTTTTTCTTTTATCCCGGTATGCGCCGGCTCCGGTCATTGGCACTGAACGGCTTCACTTGGCATTTCAGTAACCTGCGGGTAACGTGTCAGCGTATCAGAGACTGACCGGAATCGGCGGATTCGCACTATGAGCAGCATAGCAGACAACATCGGGAGCGTAACCCGACGCATACAAAAAGCAACATTGAAGGCCGGCCGCAGCGCGGGTTCCGTGCATCTGCTGGCGGTCAGTAAGACGCGCCCGGCCGACGAGCTTCGCACGGCTTACAGCGCCGGCCAACGGGCATTTGGTGAAAACTACGTTCAGGAAGCTCTGGACAAAATGGAGGAGCTGAAGGAACTGGACGCCATCGAATGGCACTTTATAGGCCCCATTCAATCCAACAAGACCCGCCAGATTGCCGGGGCATTTGCCTGGGCACACAGCGTTGACCGACTCAAGATTGCTCAGCGCCTGAACGATCAGCGCCCTTCCACTCTCCCGCCGTTGAATATCTGCCTTCAGGTGAACATCAACAATGAGGAGAGCAAGTCCGGTTGTACCCTGAAGGATCTCACCAACATGGCAGACGCCATCGAAGAGATGCCAAATCTCTCGCTCAGGGGGCTGATGGCGATTCCGGACCCGGATCAGCCCGAGGCGGAGTTACGCTCAAGTTTTCGCAAGTTGGCCAATGCGCTGAAGCACATGCGCCAGGAGGCTCCCGGCTGCGGTCCGCTGGACACCCTCTCCATGGGCATGTCCGGCGACCTTGAGATGGCCATTGAGGAGGGCGCAACCTGGGTAAGAGTCGGTACCGCCCTGTTCGGGCCTCGGTAACCGGAAGCTGACAGGCCCAGATCCTGTTATCATCAGCGGCAGACTGACAATTGACCACTACTGATCCAAACGTGGAGTGAACCTTGAGCACATCACCAACGATTTCGTTTATCGGTGCCGGCAACATGGCCAGCGCCATCATCGGTGGCATGCTGGACAGCGGCTTCAAGGCCGCCAACATCTGGGTCAGCGCCCCCGATGACAACCATCTTCAATCCATCCGCAAACAATTTGGTGTCAGCGTCACCACCGACAATCGTTACTGCGCCGAGCAGGCGGACATGGTGGTTCTGGCGGTGAAGCCACAGGTTATGGCAAGTGTTTGCTCAGACATCGCCCCGGTGGTGCAGAACACCCGCCCGCTAATGGTGTCGATCGCGGCCGGGCTGGAAGCTTCCACCCTGGACGAGTGGCTCGGTGGCGGACTGCCGCTGGTGCGCGTGATGCCCAACACGCCATCGCTGGTTGGTAAAGGGGCTGCCGGGCTCTATGCCAATGATCAGGTCAAGGAAAAGCAGAAGACCATGGTGGAGTCGGTCTTTAACAGCATTGGCTCGGCGCTCTGGGTGGAGGACGAATCCCTCCTGCATGCAGTGACTGCACTTTCTGGCAGCGGCCCCGCCTATTTCTTCCTGATGCTGGAAGCACTGGAAGAGGCGGCCACCGATGCCGGCATTGCCGGCGAGACCGCACGCGCACTGGCAATCCAGACCATGGCCGGCGCCGCCGAAATGGCAGGACGCAGTGAACACGACCCCGGCCAGCTCAAACGCAATGTCATGTCTCCCGGTGGCACCACAGAACAGGCCATCCAGACCTTTGAAGAAGGTGGCATGAGAGATCTGGTCAAGAAGGCCTACTCAGCCGCTTACAAGCGCTCCGGGGAAATGGCCAAAGAACTCGCCAATAAACAGTAACCAATAACGGGAGACACGGCTTCATGCTGGCTGACATTCTGATCACCATTCTGCTCATTGCCTCGACGTTCTACCTGACGATCGTGCTGCTGCGCTTTTTGCTGCAACTGGCCAGGGCGGATTTCTACAATCCGATCTCGCAGTTTGTTGTGAAAGCCACCAACCCGCTGCTGCGTCCGCTTCGCCGCTTTATTCCCGGTTGGGGCGGTATCGACGGCGCAGCCCTGGTGCTGGCGGTCATCATCCAGGCGATCACCTTTTTCCTCATTCTTGTGGCCCTGAACAGCAGCATACCGGCGATCAACCCGCTCACCCTGCTCAGCTGGGCTATCCTTAACGTTCTTGATCTGATCGTTAAGATCTACTTCTGGTCCGTCATTGCAGTCGTGGTCGTCAGCTGGATTGCGCCACAAAGCGGCCACCCTGCTATCCAACTGGTTGCGCAGATCACCGAACCCGTGATGCGCCCCGTACGCAATGTGATGCCATCCATGGGCGGCCTGGATCTGTCCCCGATTATCGTGTTCCTGATCCTCAATGTGGTTTCGGTGGTGATCGACCACATGAAGGTAGCCGCCGGCATGGGCTCCATCGTCGGAATGTAGACCACCTCTCAAAAACACATTCCGTTACATATCAGGACAATAAACTACTCTCACCTGCAGCTGGTTCATCTATCTGAATCAGCTGCACTTTTTTCCTTCTACACGTCGCCCTGCTATACAGACCCGTGATCGCCGCCGCAGATTTGCCGCGCCAATGCGGTAACATTAGCTATATTTTTGGCACAACTTTAACCAACCAAGATCCAACGCAGTCGCCCGGAAGTCGCGCAGAAGGATGGTCCGATGAACAAGCAAGGAACCCTGTCGCAGCAGGTAGAGGCCTACCACGGCTGGAAAAAAGAACTGATCAGGCAGATCGGTCGCTACCGTCTGTGGCTGCAGGACAACAACCTGTTTTCAGACGATGTCAGCAACCGCATTCGTCACGGCCTTGAGCTGCTGATCGAAGACGAACTCACCATTGCTTTCGTGGGTGAGTATTCCCGCGGCAAGACGGAACTGATCAACGCCCTCTTCTTTTCAGAATACGGCCAGCGCATGCTGCCATCCCAGGCGGGCCGCACCACCATGTGCCCGACCGAGCTGTTCTTTGACCGCACGTCAAACAGCAACTACCTGTTGCTGCTCCCGATCGAAACCAGGACCGGCGAGCTCTCCCTGCAGCAACTGCGCAAGCAGCCCGAACGCTGGGTCAAACACGACCTGGACGAGCGCGACCCGGAAATCATGCGGGAAGTTCTGGCGGAAGTGGCTCGCGTAAAGAGCGTCACTCCGCAGGAAGCCCGCAAACTGGGCTTCGACGAGGACATGCTGGAGCATGACCGCAACAAGCCGGGTAATGTCGTGGTGCCGGCCTGGCGCAACGCCCAGATCAGCATTCGCCATCCGTTGTTCGAACGCGGCCTGCGCATACTGGACACCCCGGGGCTCAACGCTCTCGGCTCAGAGCCAGAACTGACCATCAGTATGTTGCCTCGCGCCCACGCCATTATCTTCCTGTTGAGCGCGGATACCGGCGTCACTGCCAGCGACATGACGATCTGGAAGGATCACATCGACACCGAGCACGCCGACCACCGCGCTGGCCGATTCGCAGTGCTCAACAAGATCGACGTGCTCTGGGATGATCTCCAGGGCGAGAAGCATACCCAGGAAGCCATTGACCGGGTGCGTAGCTACACCGCCGACCACCTCGGCATGCGCCAGAACGACGTGATACCGCTGTCCGCCAAGCAAGGCCTGCTGGCCCGGGTCAAAGGCAACGAAGAACTGCTTGAACGTTCGAACCTCGCCCAACTGGAACAGTTGATCATCCAGCGCATCCTGATGCACAAGGAACAGCTGATTACACAGAGCCTGATCAACGACCTGTTGGGCATGCTGCAGAACAGTCAGGCCGCCATGCAAAACCGGCTGGACGCACTGGAAGAAGAGCTGCAGGCCTGTTCTGGCGTCACCATGGACACTGACGCACTGCGGCGCCTGGCCGACCGCGCCCAGCGGGACTATGACTTCTACTACAAGAAGCTGATTACGCTCCGGTCCAGCCGCCGGCTGATGGATTCCCAGGGCGAGATGCTCAAGGGGCTGGTTAGCGAGGATCGGTTTGAGTCCCATGCCGAGAAAGTCCGCCAGAAGATGTCGAAGAGCTGGACCACTGCCGGCATGAACCACAGCATGGATCATTTCTTCGAGCTGCTGGAAAATGATCTGAGCAACCTTCTCAGCGAAGGGCGGCTGGCCGAAAAAATGGTGGGCGCCATCTACCGCCGCTACAACGAAGACACCCGGGCCCGTCACCTGGAGCCAATTCCATTACGGGCAGGTCGTCACGTTATTGCCATCCGCGAACTGCGCAAGAAGGCAAAACGCTTCCGCATCAGCCCCAAAAATCTGTTGACGGAGCAGTCGCTGCTGGTCAGGCGCTTCTTCAACGTGATGGTGGGCGAAGCCCGAACACTGCATCTGCGCGTGCGGGCCGATGTCGAACGCTGGCCATCGGAAGCACTACTACCAATCATGCAGTACTCCATGGAACAGAAGCAGTTGCTGGAGCACCAGATCCGCCGCCTCCGGGACATGGTTCGCAGCGACCGCGACAGCCGGGCCGAACGCGAACGACTGCAGAACACCATCAGCGATCTGACACGCCAGCTTGAACTGGCTGACGCCATGCAGCGGCAAATCCGTAAACCAGCACCCACTCTGATCCAACAGAAGGTGGTCAACATTTCCGGCGCGGTCTGACCGGCGCCGGAAATGGCGGTTGCAGCCATGCAGGCCGGCCTTTAAACTGCTTGGCTGGCAATCGCCTGGCCATATCAGTTAGGCCTGCACTTACATGCAGGTTTCCGCCCGGCCATTGCCTGAAACGTCTTCCAGATAATACGGACTGAATCAGGAACCTGTCGCGCCAATGCCCGATCCCTTGCCAACGGATTCTGTCGGGATAGTCACCCCACAGACACTGCACTTCGATACACCGATCACTCTCGCCTGCGGTCAGACGCTGGAGAGTTACGATCTGGTGATTGAGACTTACGGCAAGCTGAATGCGGATGCCACCAACGCGGTATTGATCTGTCACGCCCTCAGCGGCCACCACCATGCCGCCGGTTATCACAGCAAGGAAGACCGCAAGCCGGGATGGTGGGACAGCTGCATTGGCCCCGGCAAGCCCATCGATACCAACCGGTTTTTCGTTGTCAGCCTGAACAATCTGGGTGGCTGCCATGGCAGCACCGGACCCGGCAGCGTCAATCCGAAGACCGGCCAGCCCTACGGCCCTGATTTCCCGGTGATCACGGTACGCGACTGGGTCCACAGCCAGGCGCTGCTGGCCGACCGGCTCGGCATTGAATGTTGGGCCGCCGTGGTGGGAGGTTCCCTTGGTGGTATGCAGGCACTTCAGTGGAGCCTGGACTACCCGGATCGTTTGCGTCACGCCGTGACCATTGCCTCTACCCCACGCCTGAGCGCCCAGAACATTGCCTTCAATGAGGTGGCGCGACAGGCGATTACGTCCGACCGTGAGTTCCATGACGGCCGCTACTATGAGCACGACACGTTACCGCGCCGGGGCCTGATGCTGGCACGCATGGTGGGCCACATTACCTACCTGTCCGATGCTTCCATGGGCGAAAAATTTGGCCGTGAACTGCGGGACCAGGCCTACAAGTTCGGCTATGACGCAGAGTTCCAGGTGGAGAGTTACCTGCGTTACCAGGGTGAGCGCTTCTCGGAGTCATTCGACGCCAATACCTACCTGCTGATGACCAAGGCTCTGGATTACTTTGACCCGGCCTACGAGCACGACAATGACCTGGCAAAGGCGCTGCTCCGTGCGCGCTGCGAATTCCTTGTCGTGTCGTTCAGCACCGACTGGCGGTTTACCCCGGCACGGTCCGAGGAATTGGTGAATGCCATGATCGCGGCCCGCTGCAAGGTCAGCTATGCCGAAATCGACGCACCCTGGGGGCATGACGCCTTCCTGATTCCCACACCACGTTACACCGCCATCTTCCATTCCTACATGGACCGGGTCGCACGGGAGGTAGGTGCATGAGAACAGACCTGAAAATCATCGAGCAATGGATCAGCGCCGGCAGCCATGTACTGGATCTGGGCTGCGGCGACGGCACCCTGCTGGACTACCTGCAGCGGGAAAAAAGTGCAACAGGGTTTGGCCTGGAAATCAATCCGGACCATATCACCACCTGCATGGGTCGCGGGGTGTCCGTCATTGAGCAGAACCTGGACACCCAGGGCCTGGGGAACTTCGAAGATCACTCCTTCGACACCGTGCTGATGACACAAGCCTTGCAGGCGGTCCGGCGCCCGGACATGGTCCTCGATGAGATGCTTCGCGTGGGCCGCGAGGGCATCGTGACCTTCCCCAACTTCGCTTACTGGCGATTGCGCTGGTACCTGATGCGCCGGGGTCGTATGCCTGAATCCGAAACGCTACCGTATAAATGGTACAACACCCCTAACATTCACCTGTGCACCTTCAAGGATTTTGAAGCCCTTTGCTTCCGCAAGGACGTCCGGATACTGAACCGCACGGTGGTGGATGGCGAGCACCAGGATCGCTGGCTCAGCCGTCTTTGGCCCAATATGTTGGGGCAGATCGCCATTTACCGGATAACCCGGGAGGAATCATGACCACACATAGTCACAATCGCTGGCAGGCGTTGTTGTCACTCGCATGCCTGGTTCTGCTGTTTACCAGCCAGAGCCATGCCGACTCAAAGGATTTTGGTGAATTCGAAGTACACTGGAGCGTTTTCCCAAGCACCTTCCTGGCCCCTGAAATTGCCCGCGAGAACAACCTTAATCGCAGCCGCGGCATCGGTATCGTCAACATATCCATCATGAGGGAAACCGAGGATGGCGGCCTGGAGCCGGTATCAGGCCAGGTGGAAGGCAAGGTCATGAACGATATCCAGCAGGCCCGGTTCCTGGCGTTTCGACGCATCCAGGAAGGCAACGCTGTCTATTTCATCGCCGAATACCAATACAGCAACGCCGAGTTGATGACCTTCCAGATCACCACCCGCCCCACGGGCGCCAGACAGGATCTGCCCATCCGTTTCACCCACACACTGTTTAACGACTGATGACTAACGCCACCAACAGACTGGTCATTGCCAGCAACAACAAGGGCAAGATCGCCGAACTCACAGACCTGCTCGGCCCACTCGGGCTGACGCCCGTAGCCCAGGGTGAATTGGGGGTTGGCGAGGCGGAGGAGCCAGCGGTCACCTTCGTGGAGAACGCCATCCTCAAGGCACGCCATGCCGCCCGGATCACCGGGTTGCCGGCCCTTGCGGATGACTCTGGCCTGGCGGTTGATGCCCTCGGCGGGGCACCCGGCGTCCGTTCGGCCCGTTACGCCGGTGACACAGCCAGCGACGCAGACAACGTCCGGGCACTGCTCGACGCGCTGAAAGACGTTCCCGAGGGCCAACGCACGGCCCAGTTCCACTGCGTACTGGTCTACCTGCGCCATGCCGATGACCCCACACCGGTGATCTGTCATGGCCGCTGGCCAGGAAGCATCCTGCCAGAGCCCCGGGGTGAGGGTGGTTTCGGGTACGATCCGGTGTTCCTGGTACCGGAAACCGGCACCAGTGCCGCTGAACTGCACCGCGCCGAAAAAGGCCGTATCAGCCACCGTGGGCGGGCACTGGCGCTGCTTCTGGATCAGTTGGGGAAAGAGCCGGGGTGACCATGACCCCGACGCACGACACAGCGGTGAGCACCCTGCCCCCGCTAAGCCTGTATATTCACGTACCCTGGTGCGTGAAAAAGTGCCCTTACTGCGACTTCAACTCCCACGCACTGACCGGCGACATTCCCGAGAACGACTATCTTGATGCAATCATGGAGGACCTTGCCGGTGACCTCGCATTAATTCAGGGGCGCCCGATCGAAACCGTCTTCATCGGCGGCGGCACACCTTCGTTAATGTCGCCGGACTTCTACAACATACTGTTCGACCGGCTGCGCACTCACCTGTCGTTTACTGACGATGCCGAGATTACACTGGAGGCCAACCCGGGCACAGTGGAACAGACTCGCTTTAACGGCTTCCGTGGCGCCGGCATAAACCGGCTTTCACTGGGCATCCAGAGTTTCAACCCCATGCGATTGAAGGCACTGGGGCGCATCCACGATGACAAGGCAGCCCACAGGGCTATCGAGGCAGCCCGCAATGCCGGCTTTGACAACTTCAACCTGGACCTGATGCATGGCTTGCCGGGCCAGACACCGGCAGACGCCCTGGATGACCTGCGGGCGGCCATGTCGTGGCAACCCCCGCACCTGTCCTGGTACCAGCTGACCCTGGAGCCCAACACCGAGTTCTACAGCCGCCCACCCCAACTGCCCGACGACGACCACCTCTGGGAAATCCATTGCCAGGGTGCCGACTACCTGCATCAGCAGGGGTTCACAGACTATGAGGTGTCGGCCTGGAGCCGACCCGACATGGAGTCCCGTCACAACCTGAATTACTGGATGTTCGGGGATTACCTGGCGCTGGGCGCCGGCGCCCACGGCAAGGTTACCTTTCAAAATGGCGAGATCCGGCGTTTCTGGAAAACCCGTCAACCCGAAGCCTACATGAACCGCATCGGCAGCCGTACCGCGGGGAGCCAAATGGTCGAACTGGAAGAAAGGCCACTGGAGTTTCTGATGAATGCCTTGAGGCTGACGTCCGGTGTGCCGGAAAACCTGTTCACAGAGCGTACAGGTTTACCGTTGAGCAGAGTTGCGGTAAAACTTGAGGCGCTAAGAAAAGAAAACATGCTGGAACCGGGACGGATACAGACCACGGAACTCGGACAGCGTTACCTGAACAGTCTGCTGGAGCGCTTCCTCTGATGTCACTGCCGCGCCTTATGACCCTGTTGCCCAAACGGCTCAACCTGAGCCTGGCGGCCACCGCCGTCCTGTTGCTGGTCCTGGTTGTGGTCAATCAGCCCCTGCAGACCGGTTCGGCTCCCCAGGGCATCGTCAGCCTTCAGATGGCCGCCACGGCGGACCAGTCCATGGCCATACTGCGCAGCTGGCGACAGGACGGCATGCTATGGGCACAGATATCCCTTTGGCTGGACTTCCTGTTTGTACCCGCTTACCTGGCCACGCTGATTTTCCTGACCAATCACCTGATGCGGGACCGGCCGGGCGTTCGGGAACGTAACGTGGCACGCTGGGTGAAGGCCCTGTTTGTGACCGCGGGGGCCGGCGATCTAACGGAAAACATATTGCTACTCAATAACATGGACCCGCCCACGGATATGGTCAGCCTGTCCGCCACGCTCTGCGCATTGGTGAAATTCACCGGCCTGATGCTGGGCTGCGCCGGATTGGTGATCATTCGTGCCGCCCGGCGCCATCCGCTGGCCCACGAGTAGCAACTTCCGTCAGCGTACCGACAGCCTAGTTGGTGCGGTAAAACACCAGATCCCAGACGCCGTGCCCCAACGTCTCGCCCCGTTTCTCAAACTTGGTGATCGGGCGGTCTTCCCGGCGCGGTGAATATTCGCCGATATCCTGTGAGTTCGCAAAACCCTCGGACTCTCCCATGATCTCCATCATGTGTTCCGCGTAGTTTTCCCAATCGGTGGCCAGATGCAGGATCCCGCCCACGCGCAGTTTATGGCGCAGGCGCTGGACGAATTCGTGCTGGATCAGCCGGCGTTTGTGGTGACGTTTCTTGTGCCACGGGTCCGGGAAAAACACCATCACCCGGTCCAGCGCTGCATCGGGCAGGCACCGGTCGATCACATCGTTGGCATCAATGGCGTAGACACGAACATTCTCCAGCCCCCGGTCTTCAATCTCTTTCAGCAGTGCACCAACCCCGGGCAGGTGCACTTCCACGCCGATGAAGTCCTGCTCCGGTGCCGCTTCCGCCATGTCTGCCAGGGACTTGCCCATACCAAACCCGATCTCCAGGTTAAGCATGTTGTCCCGTCCAAAGATCTGGCGTGGGTCAATCATGCCCTGTTCACGGGTCAGGCCGTATTTGGGCCAACTGCGGTCGTAGGCCTTTTTCTGGCCTTCGGTCATCCGCCCCTGGCGCAGCACGAAACTGCGTACGCCACGGCGGGTCGTCACGGGTGAATCGCCGGAAACATCGTTGTGATCAGTCATCTGACGTCCTCAACCGCCCTGTGCGGTTTTCCTTCAATGGGTTATGGCGACAGTTTACCAGAGGCCGCCCAGCGGACTATACCGAAACCTGCGCATTCCGGGTCTGCTGCCGGTCCAGCTTGCGGTAACCCAACGCCTCAACCAGATGGCCATTGCCAATGTGGTCGAGGCCGTCCAGGTCCGCCAGGGTCCGTGCCACCCGCAGGATGCGATGCAATGCCCTGGCAGAGAGCCCCAGCCGCTCCATGGCGGCGGATAACATGGCCTCGCCTGCTGCATCCACGCGGCAGTGCGTCTGCAGCTCACCGCCACTTAACGCGGCGTTTCCGGATCCTCGCTGCATTTGCCGCTCGCGGGCCTGATACACCCGATCCCGCACAACCGTGCTGGACTCACCCCCACCGTCACGCTTCATCAGCACTTCCCCGCTCTGAACCGGCACTTCCACATGCAAATCGAACCGGTCCAGCAGTGGCCCTGATATCTTTGCCCGATAACGGAGCACCTGCGGGGGCGTACACTGGCACTCAATCGTCGGATGCCCCAGATAGCCACACGGGCACGGGTTCATGGCCGCCACGACCTGGAAGCAGGCCGGAAAAGTCACCTGCCTTGCTGCGCGACTGATGGCAATCTCGCCGGACTCCATGGGTTCCCGCAGCACTTCCAGCACCCGGCGCTCGAACTCTGGCAGTTCGTCGAGAAACAACACGCCGCGGTGCGCCAGGGAGATTTCTCCGGGGCGCGGACTGCTACCGCCACCCACCATGGCAACCGACGAGGCAGTATGATGGGGCGCGCGGTAAGGCGGCCGGCACCACTCTCCGTCCCGTACGGGAAGACCGGCCACAGAGTGGATGCTTGCTACCTCAAGCGCAGATTCGGTGGTTAACGGTGGCAAAATACCCGGCAGACGGCTGGCGAGCATGCTTTTACCAGTGCCCGGTGGACCAAACATCAGCAGGTTATGCCCGCCGGCGGCGGCGATTTCCAACGCCCGCCGCGGCACGCTCTGACCATGCACGTCCGCAAGGTCCGGACCGGCGTTCACGCCCGTTTCCGGCACCGCTGGCGGTACCGGGGAAATCCTTGCCCGATCACACAGGTGTTCGCAGACCGTCAGTAAATGGCCGGCTGGCAACACATCGTCCTGGCTGGCCAGTGCGGCTTCCGCGGCATTGGCCTGGGGGATCAGCAACCGACGCCCCTCGTTGCGAGCTGCCAGTATCGCCGGGAGCACACCTTTCAACGGTCTCAGCGCACCATCCAGGGAAAGCTCTCCCACGCATTCATACTGTGCGAGGCTTTCCGCCGGAATCTGTCCGGAAGCGGCAAGAATGCCCAGGGCAATGGGGAGATCGAAGCGGCCGCCCTCCTTGGGCAGGTCCGCAGGAGCCAGATTGATGGTGATTCGGCGGGCGGGGAATTCAAAGCCGGCGTTCATCAGCGCACTGCGAACACGCTCCCGGCTTTCGCGAACACCCGTTTCGGGGAGCCCGACGATGGACAGCGCCGGCAGGCCGCCTGACAGGTGGACTTCAACGGTAACGGAGGGTGCTGAAACGCCAATGCTGGCGCGGGTATGGACAACGGCAAACATGACAACCTTCCATGGTTATAGGTGATAGCGGCCTAGCCGCCTGACGGGCGTCCTGCCGGTCAGTTATTCGGGAACTGCTTTTCCAGGTCAGCCACGCGCTTTTCCAGCGCTTCGACCTTTTCGCGGGTTTTCATCAGTACAGCTTGCTGGGCATCGAATTCTTCTCGGGTGACCAACTCAAGGCGCGACAGAACCGTCATCACCGTGGCGCGGGCCTGAGCTTCAAAGTCCTCACGGGCGGCACGGGCCATATCGGGAACGAACTGGCCGAACTGTCCCTGAAGCTGGGAAAAGAAATCCTGTGGACCTTTCACGAATCACCTCTCAAAATCACCGGTCAAAATCGCTGCGCTGGACTATACCTCGTCCTCGGCGGGCTTTTCGTCGTGCCTGAACGACGGTTCGGAGTGTAACACTAATGCCTCCCCTGCCATACTGTGGCCGTCGACAGTATAATGTGGCTCAGGCACCCCTAATGCTTGCACCGAGTTCGTGCATCATTATGGTTCGCCCAAGACAGACAAGCCCCGAAATGGTGCGACCTGACGATCCATTCTGGATCAACAGACAGCCAACTGTCTGATAGTTATATTATTTTTTGCGTTGGCACACCCGATGCTAAAAGCCTTGTACGCAATCCGCACAATTGGTGTGCGAGGTGGCAGCATCCCGACCTCAACAACGGGCCGAAGAGTTCCAGATGTTGAGACGGCTTTACCAAGGAGAAAGCAATGAAACTTGTGACAGCGATCATCAAGCCTTTCAAGTTGGATGATGTCCGTGAGGCACTATCCGAGATTGGCGTACAAGGCGTAACGGTCACTGAAGTCAAAGGCTTCGGTCGCCAGAAGGGTCATACCGAACTCTACCGAGGCGCAGAATACGTGGTGGACTTCCTGCCCAAGGTCAAGGTTGAAGTTGCTATCGGCGACAACCTGCTGGATCAGGTCATCGAATCCATCACCAAGGCAGCCAACACCGGAAAGATCGGTGACGGCAAAATTTTCGTGACCGAACTGGAACAGGCGATCCGAATCCGAACCGGGGAAACCGGCGAAGAAGCGGTCTGATCGAAGACTGATCAACCAGACAGCCAACGCAAAAAATTTATAACTTGAAAAGCCTCGTGCGGAGGGCTTCACATGGAAAGCAATCTTAATCATATTTTTGAACTCCAGTATGCACTGGATACCTTCTACTTCCTTGTCTGCGGTGCTCTGGTCATGTGGATGGCCGCGGGCTTCTCAATGCTTGAAGCAGGCCTGGTGCGTGCCAAGAATACCACCGAGATCCTGACCAAGAACGTTTCCCTGTTTGCTGTAGCCTGTACCATGTACCTGATCTGCGGTTACGACATCATGTACGGTGGCGGGCTCTTCCTCAGCGGCGTTACCACGGTCGCTCAAATGGACGACGCGGCGATCGCCGGAGTCCTTGCCGCTTCCAACGAAGCCGGTTTTGGTGAGATGGGGGAATACGCCGGGGCTTCTGATTTCTTCTTCCAGGTTGTCTTCGTTGCAACCGCCATGTCCATCGTTTCCGGTGCCGTGGCCGAGCGCATGAAGCTCTGGGCCTTCCTGGCTTTCGCCGTTGTCATGTGTGGTTTCATCTACCCGATGCAGGGCTCCTGGACCTGGAACGGCGATGCCGTATTCGGTATCTATGAACTGAGCTACAGCGACTACGCTGGTTCCGGCATCGTACACATGGCGGGTGCCGCTGCGGCTCTGGCCGGTGTCCTGCTGCTGGGCGCCCGTAAAGGCAAGTACGGCGCGGATGGCCAGATCAAGGCCTTCCCGGGTGCCAACCTGCCGCTGGCGACTCTGGGTACCTTCATCCTGTGGATGGGCTGGTTTGGCTTCAACGGCGGTTCTACCCTCAAACTGGGTGGCATCGGCGTTGCCAATGAAGTGGCCAACGTGTTCCTGAACACCAACGCGGCCGCTGCCGGCGGCCTGATCGGCGCTCTGATAGTAGCCCGCATCATGTTCGGCAAGGCTGACCTGACCATGGCCCTGAACGGTGCATTGGCTGGCCTGGTTGCGATTACCGCTGAACCTGCCGATCCCTCGCCTCTGCTGGCAACCATTATCGGTGCCATCGGCGGCATCATCGTGGTGTTCTCAATCGTAACACTCGACAAGATGCGTATTGATGACCCGGTCGGTGCCATCTCCGTACACGGCGTGGTTGGTATCTGGGGTATCTTCGCGGTACTGCTGTCCGACGCGGACGCGACCTTCATGGGGCAGCTCGTGGGCATGCTCACCATCTTCATCTGGGTCTTCGTCACCAGCCTGATTGTATGGGGCATCCTCAAGGCGGTCATGGGTATTCGGGTGACCGAAGAGGAAGAGTACGAAGGTGTGGATCTGTCCGAGTGTGGTATGGAAGCCTATCCGGAGTTTGTCAGTTCCAAGTAAACCGGCCTGAAGGCCCGAAAGCAAGGGCGCCCATTGGGCGCCCTTGCTATTTCTCCTGAAAACCGTAGAATTTTGTGGCCTCAAACCGCATTGCAAAACAGCGAATCCTCGACCCGGCGCAAGTACCGTAGCAGTTCCATTTCAGCCTCCTAACTGCTTTCAAAAGGCCCCTTTAGCGCCCCTTCGCGAGTCTGGAAGTACCATGCGCCATTGATCAATTCAAATCTTTCGAATCGGAACCAGTTGCGCTCTGCTTCCCTTGTCGAACCGTCATCAGTGACCTCCTTCTCCATGCGCTTCGCAATCGGGCAACCGTTGCCCGATACCGGCAAGTGTAGTCAGAGGTATCGCGTTGTCTAATTTTCGACCTATTCTCCAACGGTAACCAATACCAACGCCACCACCGGCCAGCAGCCCTCACTTACGGTTTTAACAAACATGGGAGTCTGAAGAGGTGAATTACCAGCCTTCTTTTGGTACACCGTGTTTTTCGATGTAGTCGCTGTGTTCTTCAAGGTAGTTACGGGTGCCGACTTCGTAATTTGAAGCGTCCCCCTCCACCTCGTTAGCTTGCATTCGGCCTACTTCAATTTCATTGCCAATCTGGTTATTAATCCAAAGAACCATCTGCCCCCCGGGCGCCAAACCGATAGTCAGCATATCCCGTGGCCTGCTGAAGGTTCCCAGGCTGGTAGTATAAGTTGCGTGCTCGCGCATTTTTTCTTCCAGTCCCTCTGGCAGTGAAAACACGCGTTCGTAAAACTTTTGTTCAGCAAACGAGAACCAGCGTATACCGATATAGTCCGGGAAAGGCTGCGCTGTTCCTCCTTTGCCCCTAGGGCCACTGGGCCCTTTCCAGCAACACGCAACACTTCCCACCGGCATACGCCAGTGTCTTATGCCGGAGGCTTCAAGTTCCAGGTGCTCAACCCAGACTTCATAGTGCTTGGGTGCCCCTACACCCACATATGCCTTAAAAAGGCTATCAGGCCCAGAGGCACACCCCGATAGCATCAAACCAATGAGGAGGGCAAGCATGAATGTTATACGGCGCATATTACGTCTCCGGCTGATTGTTATAGACGATACGTTTCCGTTCAGGCGCAGGCCGGAATGGCGAGAGGAACCTGGCGTTCGAAAATGGGAGTTCGGAGCTCACGATGGTGTCCCCAATCAAAAACTCAAGCAGGTTGTAATGATCCGAATGATGCACATACCGCTGTTTTACCAGCTCCTTTTGCAGCGGCGGCAGTTCAGGCAGGTTCTTGCCCAGCGAGATATGCTCCCATAGTATCCGGTACGCTAGGTCGAGTTCTTTCGGAACTTCTGCGGCATTCTTGGCAGTACGAATGTCCTTCAATGGAACGCCTGCTCTTTTCGCCAAGTGATACATGCAGTGAAGATAAACCCGCGATAGCTCGCCGCGCACCTGCCGGTGCAGTTTCAGGTCGAGGCCCACTTCGCCATCCGGAACGGGGTGCTCGCGCACTGTTTTATGAATCCCGAGGCTGGCTGGCTCGCCCGTTGTCAGGGGTAGGCTGCGAGTCCCGATCCAGCCCTCGGCTTCGGTCACCCCTTTGAGGGTTGCGAGGTTGTCCCACTGCGGTGTCTGCTCCGGCCAGGCCGTAGCGCTGCCGCCAATGGTCAGTTTAGGCGAAAGCATCAGTTCCTCGGTCTGGCTATCATGGTAGCCGCCACCAATATCGGAGTGCGCGCCGGGCACCATGATTTCTCGGAAGTTGCGGGGAAGTGAACCATCCGGATTGCAGAGGCTGTTAAGCGCAAAATTTTCTCGACACTCGTCAACGGCCGTGAACTGTACAGCGGTGGAGACGGTGGCCGGGTCCAGGTACAGGTTCACCGGCGTGTTACGAGCATTGCTTGGAGAGAGATCGCCACCCGTGATATTTACGATGCCGGCGACGGTATCAAACAACCCCACAAAACGAATGGTAACTCGTTCCGGCCATTGAATACCCATGGCGGCCAAAGACTGTCCCAATTCGCCATCAGAGCCCTTGGCAATTTCATTCGCGGCATGGCGGGCGGCTGCGCCTCCCCTGCTAAAACCAAACAGATCAACTGTTAGCTTTGCGATAGGCCTTTCGTTAACCAGTATGGCTATGCGCTCTGCGACCTCAGTGAAACCATTTTTTACTTGCTCGGTGACACCCGTTTCACCAAGACCGGTTGTCATACCTTCCAGAGAATCCGGAGCTCCGGTTTTCGATCCTGCTCCCGGCGCATACACCGAAAAACTCTGGTTGATCATTGTTTCCGCCTCATTTTCGACCTCGGGATATAGATCCCGCAACTTGGCGACATTGCTGATCTCATTGGCGTAACTACCCCCCAGCAACAAAGCCAGCCGCCGTTCACACTCGGCATCGTCAATCTCGCCATTGCTGTGCGGCACGAGGCATGTCTCTTCCACCTGCTGCCGGTAAATCTCAATATTACCGGCATTGTTCAACGTGCCATCGGTGAAAATGCCCACTTCAAGATGAACCGGCTTTCTCTGTTCTTCTTTCTTTGCCTGACCGTTCTCGGGTGTTTGGGCTAGCGAGGCAGCGGGCACAAGGGGCGCAACCAACGCTGCTGTACCCAGCGGCAGGGTGGAGCGTCGGTCGGCTTCCTGTTTCGCCAGGTAACGCTCGTCGGCGCGGCGGTTGGTCATGGTGCAGTCAAAACCGCAGACGTTCATATGGCCGACACCGCCCGCCCCTACGTGGCTGATGATTTCAGGGGTGACTTCCCACTTGTTGAGAGACTCAATCTGGTTGCGAAGGCCCGGCCCGCCACCATCTCTCTTTAGGCGCCAGAACCCGCCGTTGGGGTGATCACTGTCCGTTTCCCAGACAACTATAGGCGATAAGGGCTTGCCTCCAATCAGAAACAGATGACCGTCCCTGAGCTCACGCTCCAGTGCTTTGACGCTCATTTCCTTTCCACTACGGTTTCGGGGCACGTCGGAGACAGGATGGTCAATCAGTTCGGCTGCATATGAGGCAGCGAAGAAAGGGCTTTCAATATAGGGCAGGTCCCGGAGTTCAAGCTCCAGGCGGGATTTTACTTTCATTGGCAGCGTTCCTTTGCGGCCGGTGTATTAGGCCCGCAAAGGTACTGACTAAAGCAGGCGCTCTCCTTGAGGGGCGGGCATGACCGCCACAAAGCCAAACTCTAATCAAAAACCGGGCGGCGAACAACGGCGCCCGTACCACCTTCAGAAATTCCTTGCCCCTGATGGCCTCCTAGCCCTCGCTCGACATCACCTCATCTTCCAATACATCCACCATGAACTGCGGCATCGCCAATGCCCCACGGTGGATGTCGGCGTTGTAATAGCGGGTCACAAACGGCCGCTGATCCGCGTCTTCCTCACGGAAGTACACCACCGGCTTTTCCTTACCCGCCATAGTGCAGCTCCACCAGCCGGTGGGATACACCGGTTGCGGGAACGGCAGGGTGCGAACGTGGTCGAAACCGGCCTTTTTCATGTCGTCGTGAATGGTTTTGATGATGGTGTTGGTGTGCAGCAGCGGCGATTCGCTTTGCTGGACGATGATGCCACCGTCGCGCAGGGCGATCATGCAGTCGCGATAGAAGTCCAGGGCGAACAGACCTTCGGCGGGACCGACCGGATCGGTGCTGTCGATGATAATGACGTCGAGACTTCCGGGCACCGCATCACGTATCCATTGGATACCATCGCCAAAGAAGAAGTTGGCGCGTGGATCAGTGTTGGATTCGCATAGCTCGGGGAAGTACTGTTCCGAGAGGCGAGTGACGCGTTCGTCGATTTCCACCTGCCAGGCCTCTTCCACACCGGGGTGCTTGAGGACTTCTTTCAGGGTTCCACAATCACCACCGCCAACAATGACCACTTTCTTCGGGTCTTTATGGGTAAACAGGGCCGGATGAGTCATCATTTCATGATAGAGGAAGTTGTCTCTGGTGGTCAGCATCACGCAGCCATCGAGCACCATCAGGTTGCCGAAGGTTTCGGTTTCCCAGATTTCCAGTTTCTGGAACTCGGTTTGTTCTTCGTGCAGCTTTTTCTTTACCTGCAGGGAAAAGGCGGTTCCCTGGTCCTGGAATACTTCGGTAAACCAGCCATCGTTCAGTGCAGTCATGTCGTGTCTCCGGATGTGCGCGTTGAGCCTGTTCGTATTGAGGCTATTGTAGGTGCGTAACCAGCACACCTAAAGGACTATCATTACCCCCGGGCCGTGTTTTTCGGGTGTTGTTCTTTTAGCGGGGCGGTGGAATCCATACAATGAGCGCCATAGGCCGGCCCGTTGCCGGCTGCGGACTCAGCACAGGAAAGCCCCATGAGTGAACCAACCCTCAGCGCCGCCCACAAGGTGTACAACATCGCCCACTGGAGCGATGGCTATATCGATGTAAATGCCCGTGGCGAGGTACTGATAAGACCCGACCGGGGGCACAGCGGCGAGGACATCAACCTGCCCGACCTTACCCGCTCCCTGGTCAGTGAGGGGGTTCAGCTTCCGGTGTTAATCCGTTTTACCGATATTCTCCATGATCGAGTCAACAAACTGTGTGGCGCGTTTAACAAGGTCGCTCGCGAACACGGCTACCAGGGAGGCTACACCGCCGTCTACCCGATCAAGGTCAACCAGCAGCGCCGGGTGGTTGAGGAACTGCTCTGCGCCGAACCGGCCGCCAGCGACAACCAGATTGGCCTCGAAGCCGGCAGCAAGCCGGAGTTAATGGCGGTTCTGGCACTGTCGCGCCAGCAGGAGTCGGTGATTGTCTGCAATGGCTACAAGGACCGCGAATATATCCGGCTGGCGCTGATCGGGCAGAAACTGGGGCACCGGGTGTTCATTGTGGTTGAAAAACAGTCCGAGTTGCCGCTCATCCTCGAGGAAGCGCGCCGTCTGGGAGTGACTCCGCTGATTGGTGTGCGCGCACGGCTGGCCACCATCGGCAAAGGCAACTGGCAGAACACCGGCGGTGAGAAGTCGAAATTCGGCCTGTCCGCAAGCCAGGTACTGGATGTGGTCGAAACCCTGCGCCGTGCCGAGGCCCTGGAATCCCTTCAGTTGCTGCATTTTCACCTGGGGTCGCAGATAGCCAATATCCGAGACATCCAGACCGGACTGCGCGAGTGTGCCCGTTTCTACAGTGAATTGCGCCACATGGGGGCACCGGTAGGCACGGTCGATATTGGCGGCGGGCTCGGTGTGGACTACGAGGGCACCCGTTCACGCAGCAGTTGTTCGATGAATTACAGCGTACACGAATACGCTTACAACGTGATTCATATCCTGCAATCGGAGTGCGATCGGGCGGGCATCCCCCATCCCAACCTGATCAGTGAATCCGGCCGTGCGCTGACGGCTCATCACTCGGTACTTGTGACCAATGTGATTGACCGGGAGATACCCGACAAGCGTCCGCCTGAACAACCGGTCAGTGATGCCCCGGCACCGCTGCAGGATTTGTGGCGCGACCTGGAGAGCCTGCGGGATGAGGCATCGCGCCGTTCCCTGGCTGAGATCTACCACGACGTGCTCCACGCCATGGCGGATGTCCACACCCAGTTTGCCCACGGCCTGTTGTCACTGGCGGACCGCGCACGGGCGGAAACGCTCTACACCACCTGCTGCCGGGCTCTGAGAAAACAGCTGAACTCCGCGAATCGCGCGCACCGGGAGATCATTGACGAGCTCAATGAAAAACTGGCGGAGAAGCTCTTCGTGAATTTTTCGTTGTTCCAGTCACTGCCGGACGTGTGGGGTATTGATCAGATCTTCCCGATCATGCCTGTGAACGGACTGAATCGCCCCCTCACCCGTCGTGCGGTCATCCAGGATATTACCTGTGACTCCGACGGGCGAATTGACCGGTACGTGGACGGCCAGGGCATCGAAACCACCTTCCCGCTGCCTGAAGAGGCGCCGGAAGAACCCATGCTGATGGGCTTTTTCATGACCGGTGCCTATCAAGAGATCCTCGGTGACATGCACAACCTGTTCGGCGACACTCATTCGGTGGATGTGCGACGCAATCCCGGCGGCGGCCATACCGTCAGTGAGCCAATCCATGGCGATACCGTGGCCAAGGTGCTGCAGTATGTGAACTTCGAACCCACTGCCCTGCTTCGGGCCTATCAGCAGAAATTTGCCGCCAGCGGATTGCCGGAAGACATACAGACGAGCCTGCTGGAAGAACTGGAGAATGGCCTGGGCGGCTATACCTACCTGGAAGAGTAACCCGGATCAGACCCTGCTTGCGCGCCAGGCTGAGGGTGACAGACCCTCCCACTTGCGGAAGGCACGGCCGAAATTCGACGGGTCGCTATACCCCAGGCGATAGGCAATGTCATCGATCCCGAGGTCGGTGCGCCGAAGCAGCTCCAGGGAGCGCCGGTGGCGGATGTCATCAAGGATGCCTTGAAATTTCACGCCTTCGGCACTGAGCTGACGGCGCAGCGTCCTGGGTGACACACCCAGTTGCGCCGCCACGGAATCAATACCCGGAAGCCGGCCATCCCGTACCGATTCCAGCAACCGCCCCACACGCTCGGGAATCGATGTGGTTGCCTCCAGCGATCGCATTTCCTCCTGGCATTGCGCTTCCGCTACCCGACGCGCCACAGGATTGGACAGGGAAATTGGCAGTTCCAGAAATTCCTTGCGAAAACGGAGCTGATTGGCGCCGGCGTCAAACCGGATACGATTGCCGAACAGGGATTCATAGGCCTGGGCATACTCCGGTGGCGGATAATTCAGTCGACAACTTCCACCATCAAGCAGGCGGCGTCCGAACAGGAGCAAGTTCACATCCATAAGCGAGGCCAGCACTACTTCTGCATTGAACCGATGCAGATCATCCAGGGCGTGCACGATATCGAGTTGCAGCACAGCGTCGCTGCCCTCGGTAAAGAAACTCAGATTCATATACACGAATCGGATACGGAAATACTTGATCAGCACCGTAAGAGCCTGGCCAATGTTGTCACAGCTGATGGCGGCCTGTGACAGGGAACCATGGGTAGTGAACTTCAGGCGCTTGCCATATTCCAGCCCCAGGGCCGGATCGTGACTCAATGCCAATGCCGAGCGACAAAGACTACTGAACTGCTCCACGGTGATGAAGTTGTCGGGGTGCCCCAACATGGCCGGACGAATATCGGCCGAGCGCAGCAACTCGGGACGCGCAGCACCCTTCTCTTCCGCCAACTGGCAAAGGATATCGGCGTAGTGGGCGCGAATAACGGGCAGATTGCCGGTCTTTCCGGGAGCATTCATGTTGGCCAAGCGTTCCTGAATAAATACCTGCAAAAGATTAGCCGTGATGATAGCGCTCGGCAATCTCCCTGCAGACGACACCGAGCGGCGGAGAAGCCAGCCAGTACAAGTGGGGAAAAAATACCGCCCAACAGATCCGTCTGCCCATCGCCCCCGTAAATATCGTGACTGACAAACCCGGGGCGAGTGCATAGAATGATGAACACAACAATGCCAAATCATGCGACTGTCAAGGAGCGTCCGGTGTCCACACTGGATCAGAAGCCAGCACGAGCCGAGGGCCGCAAGGACCCCTGGAGCCAATTGCTGGAGAAAGTGGGAAAGAACCAGGATCGGCAGGCCTACCACGCTTTGTTCGAGCACTTTGGTCCCCAGATCAAGTATTACGCCATGGCCAATGGCATGGCGAGTCACGCCGAGGAGCTGGTACAGGAGGTTTTCGTATCGATCTGGCGGCGCTCCTGCTTGTACGACTGGAGGAAGGCAGCCGCGTCGACCTGGATTTTCACCATCGCCCGTAACCAACGCATTGATATGCTGCGCAAGATGAAGCGCACGAGTGCGGAGATGCCGGTTGAAACGGAAGATCTGTGGCAAATTCCCGGCGAAAACGAAGACGAGCCGGTTACGTCGCTGCACCGCCTGATGTCTGAACGTCGCGTGCGAGAGTCCCTCAGCCACCTGCCGGAAGAACAGATTACAGTAATCGCCAAGGTCTACATGGAAAGCAAGTCACACCAGATGGTGGCGGACGAGCTCAACATACCGCTAGGTACCGTAAAAAGCCGGGTACGCCTGGCGCTGAACAAACTGAAAGTGATTTTGCAGGACCAGAACGTATGACACGGCACCATCCAGACACACTTACCCTGATGGAATTCAGTGCGGGCAACCTCAGTGAGCCCCACGCACTGTGCATTCGTCTCCATCTGGACCAGTGCCCCCATTGTCGCAGCCGTGTGGATACGCTCGACAGCCTGGGGGCCGTCATGATGGAAAGTCAGCCCCAGGTCGGTGTTTCATCGGACATGTTTGACGCTATCCTGTCACGCATAGACAGCGAGCCTGACATGACGGAGACCTACATCAGTACACAAGCCAAGCGCATGAGCCCTCTTCAAAAGTTGTTGGGTGACGATCTCAACTCGCTGCCCTGGAAACGTCAGCTCGGCGATGTCAGTGTGCTGGATATCAGCGAACGGTTTCCCGGCCAGAGCGAGCAGGTGGTGCTTCAGAAACTGGCCGCCGGTGGGAAGGCACCCGCGCATACCCACAGAGGGAGTGAAACCACGATAGTTCTTCAGGGTGCATTCTCAGACCAGAAAGGTGTGTTCAACCAGTGGGACTTCGTGGTCCTCAATCAGGAAGACGAGCACAAACCTGTGGCGGTTGGCTGCGAAGACTGCATCACCCTGTCGGTGCTCAGCGCACCGGTTAAATTAACCGGCACGTTCACTCGCTTATTGAACCCCTTTATACGCTGAGGCGGATGGACCGGAAACGGTACCGGCCTGGCCGAAGCCTTGGCCGAAAATGACCGGCCTTTGTCAGTTTGTGACCTTCCGGACGACACGTTGATAAACGATACTGATTACGTTGATTAGTGTCTCTGAACTAGTCCGGCCCACCCCCCGTCGGGTTGGGCACTTGCTTACAGGCCACGCTCTTGCGTGGCCTTTTTTATGCCTGCTCACTTCACCCCATGAATACGATATCCGACGACTGATTAGAGACAGCCGGCAGGGCTGGGTTACAATCGTGACTTTTCTCCGGAGATGCAGCATGACGGGTGACGACTTCCATTTCCGCTTCGGCGGTATCGAACGACTCTATGGCCGCCGGGCACTGGAGCACTTCCGTCACGCTCACATTGCCATCGTTGGATTGGGTGGCGTGGGCTCCTGGGCGGCTGAAGCCCTTGCCCGCTCCGGCGTCGGCACCTTGACGTTGATCGACATGGACGATATCTGCGTGTCCAATACCAATCGCCAGCTCCACGCGCTTAGCGGGCAATACGGGCGCACCAAGACGGACGCCATGGCAGACCGTTTGCGGTCGATCAACCCGGAGGGTGACATTCGGGTCCATTTCGGGTTCCTGAACACGAAAAACGTCGATGAACTGATTACCCCGGAGATGTCAGGGGTGGTCGATGCCATCGACAGCGTCAAAGCCAAGGCCGGGCTGATTGCACACTGTCAGCGTCGCAAGATTCCATTGGTGTGTGCTGGCGGCGCCGGCGGTCAGATGGACCCGACCCAGATCCGCGTCAGTGACCTGAGCAAAACCACACAGGATCCATTGTTGGCCAAGGTGCGTAATACACTCCGTCGGGAGTACGGGTTCTCACGCAATCCCAAACGGCGTTTCGGAATTGAAGCCGTGTACTCCCTGGAACAGCTCACGTATCCTGCAGGGGACGGTGAGGTTTGCCTACAGAAGCCTGCCACCGAAGGCCCGGTCCGTCTGGATTGCGCCTCCGGGTTTGGTGCTGCCAGCCCCGTCACCGCCAGTTTTGGTTTCTTCGCGGCGGCGCGGTTGCTGGCTCGCCTGGCACGCAAGGCCAATTCCGACAAGACGGCAGACTTTCCTGCAGGACTACAGAATTAAACCCATACTTCAACGGAACTGACCCCATTATGACCGTCAGCACTGTCTTTCTCCTTGCCTGTATCGGTGTGCTCTCCCTGTTTTGCCAGTGGCTCGCCTGGCGGGTTCGCATGCCGGCCATCCTGTTCCTGCTGGCCGGCGGCATTGCCGCAGGGCCGCTGCTGGGATTTCTGGACCCCGAAGTCGTGTTTGGAGACCTGCTGTTCCCGGTCATCTCCCTGGCCGTTGCCATTATCCTGTTTGAAGGCAGCCTGACGCTCCGCTACGACGAAATACGTGGCCATGGCAAGATGGTTCGCAATCTGATTCCCGTCGGCTCCATTGTCACCTGCATCATTGGTACCCTGGCCGCCCGCTGGATCCTTGATGTGTCATGGGAGGTGGCCCTCCTGTTTGGCGCCATATCCATCGTCACCGGCCCTACCGTCATCGCCCCTCTGCTCCGATCTGTGCGACCGGACGCAAAACTGGCCAACATTCTGCGCTGGGAGGGCATCATCATCGACCCAGTGGGCGCCCTGCTGGCGGTGCTGGTCTTCGAGGGCATTGTGTCCTGGGGCCAGGGCAACGTGTTCAGCCACTCGCTGTATATTTTTGGCAAGACCCTTGCAGTGGGTTTCCTGATTGGCGCTGTCGCGGGCTGGCTGAACGGCATTGCGTTGCGCAAGCACCTGCTGCCGCAATACCTGCACAACGCCGGCACCCTGACGTTCATGCTCGGGGTCTATGCCCTGTCGAATGAAATGGCCCACGAGTCCGGCCTGCTGACGGTCACTGTGATGGGCATCTGGATGGCCAACATGAAGCAGGTCCCCATCGACAGCATCCTGGAGTTCAAGGAATCCCTGAGCGTGCTGCTGATTTCCGCTCTCTTCATTATCCTGGCAGCACGGGTGGAGTTCGAAGCCATCGCTCAACTGGGCTGGGGGCTGGTGGCCGTGTTGGCGTTGCTGATGCTGGTTGCACGCCCGGCAAGCATCTTCCTGTCGGCCATTGGCACCAGTCTCAACTGGCGCGACAAACTGTTCCTGAGCTGGATCGCCCCCCGAGGCATTGTAGCCGCTGCCGTATCCGCCCTGTTTGCGTTTCAGTTGCAGAAACTGGGCTACGAAAGCGCCGGAGCCCTGGTGCCACTGATATTCATGCTGATCATCGCCACCGTCACCCTGCAGAGTCTTACCGCGAGGCCTCTGGCGAGGCTTCTGAAGGTCGCCGAGCCGGCGGAATACGGCTTCCTGATTCTCGGTGCCAACCCGGTGGCCCGAAAAATCGGCCTGGCACTGAAAAAGCTGGAGGTCCCCGTTACCCTGGCGGACACCAACTGGGAGAACGTCAAACAGGCGCGCATGGAAAACCTCCAGGTGTATTTCGGCAACCCCGTGTCGGAGCATGCGTCGACCCACCTGGATCTCACCGGCATTGGCAACCTGCTGGTTATTTCCCCTTACAAGCACATGAATTCCCTGGCCACCTACCACTTCCTGGACTGGTTCGGAAAAGACTCAGTGCTAACCCTGGCCGAAGGGGATCAGGACCAGAAGGCCCGGCACCAGACCGCCGAGAAAATACAGCTTACGAGAGGACTCTTCGACGGAGTGAGCTACGCCAAGCTGGCCAGTTTGGCCAGCCAAGGGTATACGGTGAAGACCACCCAGCTCAGTGACGAATTTACGTTCGAGGATTTCCTGGACAAGTACGACCGTCAGGCCATGGTGCTGTTCGTGGTGAACACGCGCGAACACATCACGCCGGTCAAGAGCATGGAGGCCATCAAGCCCGAGAAAGACTGGACATTGGTAAGCCTGGTGCCACCCCAGGCGAGGAAGGAACGCAAGGAGCGGGATACCGGGGAGTCGCCGGAACAGCCACCGGAACCCGCTCCAACCTGAGCGTATCAGCGGGCCCCGCAGTCCAGGACCAGTTTACCCCGAACGTGCCCACCCTCCAGCAAGCGGTGGGCATCAGCGACCTGATCCAGCGGGAAGGCCTTGTCGATATGGACACGCACCTCGCCGTCCTCGATCAGTTCGGCGATCTCATCGAGATGAAACACATCGGGGCGGACGGTCATGCCATGGGCTCTCAACCCAAGGGACTCAGCCGCGGTTATGATCTCATCTGCCGTCACGGTGGGAATCGTGACCAGTACGCCGTGCTCACTCAGGGTGTGCAGGGAACGCTTGCCCGCTTCGCCGCCGACCAGATCCAGCACCACGTCCAGACCATAGCACTCGTCTACAACGTCGGTGGTGTGGTAATCAATCACCTCATGGACGCCAAAAGCCGCCAGGAAATCGCGATTACTGGATGAAGCAGTGGCGATCACATGGGCGCCCCGTTCAAGCGCAAACTGCACGGCGAAATGCCCGACTCCGCCAGCACCGGCGTGAATCAGCACTTTCTGACCAGCCTCCAGTTCCGCCACTTCGAACAATGCCTGCCAGGCGGTCAACGCGGCCAGCGGCAAAGCGCCGGCAGTCATCAGGTCCAGTTCCTCGGGCACAATGGCCAACTCGTCGGCGCGAGCCACTGCGTATTGGGAATAACCTCCTCCGCCAGCCGGGAAGCCCACCATGCCCATCACCCGATCGCCTGGCGCCAACGTCGTCACGTCAGCACCAACCGCAATCACTTCGCCCGAAACATCGTAGCCGGGCGTCCATGGCAGGTGGTCTTCAATCTGACGGGCGGCAAATCCCAGGCCTTTCCGCGTCTTCCAGTCGATGGGGTTCAACCCCGCGCCCGCCACCCTGAGCAAAACTTCCTCGGCGCCCGGCTCGGGGATGGTGGAACTTTCGATCCGCAGTACGTCAGTATCGCCAAAGTGGTCATAGACCACGTGACGCATGGCATGACCAGAATTCGGATCAACGGTGTTTTCCATGGGGCTCTCCAGACAGCTTCAGGGACAGGATCATTTGTTCAGACTAGCAGAATCCTCAAGGTGTGGTATCAAAGCCGCGACCACCGGGCACCATCGCTCCACCGAGGATGTCGGCGTATTCCGCAGGCATCCGCGAGGGCCTCTGGCTCTTCATGTTGACACAGGCATGGGTGGATACCGCGCGCACCAGGGTCTTGCCATCGGATTCACGCACCAGTTGGAATTGCCGCGCCGAGCGAAAGCGCCCATCGAACCCAGTCAGCCAGGTGCCCAGCACCAGCCGGTCGCCGGCATTGGCGGACGCCAGGTAATCGATTTCAGTACGGGTAATGGCCATGGCTTTGCCGGTTTTTTCATGCAGCTCCCAGGTCATGCCGAGGCTGTCGATGTGCTGCCAGCTGATATCTTCAAGCCAGCGCACGTACACCACGTTATTGGCGTGCCCGAGCCTGTCAGTGTCCGCGTCCCGGACGTCGATGGTCATGGTGAATGGTTCGGGAAGATCCCAGTTCACCGGATCAAACTCACTCATTGTCGCTGTCTCCCAACCCCGGAATAGCCGACAAGGCTAGCCGGCCGATGCGGTCGTTGTGAAGTGAACCAAAGTAGAGGTGACCGTCATGGGGGTTGACCGACGTGATCTCCTGCAGATGGGTACCCTTGGTGTCGTGAAGACTGGTAATCACGCTGCCGTCCGCGTCCATGGCCACTACCAGCCCGTATTCCTGGGGCTTCGGCTTGAAGTAGTCTGGCAGCTTGGCCAGCAGGTCTTTCAGCCATGGCTGCCGATGCAGGGCATCCACCTGGGCATTCCGGAGCGTGGGAAACGCAACCCAGTAGCGACCCTCGTGGTCGACCGCCAGGTTGTCGGGGAACCCGGGCAGGTTGTCGGCGAACACTTCCGCCTGTCCGGGATAGCGGCCACCAATCCAGTACTTGAGGATTCGATACTTCCAGGTTTCATTCACCAACAGGTACTCGCCGTCCGGCGACACCGCCACGCCGTTGGCAAAATGCAGGTTGCTGAGCAACACCTCGGTTTTACCGGTGGCCGGATCATAACGAAGCAGGCGACCGTGAGGGCGCATCTCAAGCAAATCCAGCTGATACTCAGGCTGACGGAATCGCGAACTGGCATCCGTAAAGTAGATGCGGCCGTCCGGGGCAATATCCACATCGTCGGTGAAACGGAATGGCAAGCCTTCTGCCTCTCGGGTCAGTACGGTGACGGTCTTGTCCGGCGCTATGGAGAGAAGCCCCTTCCAGGCATCCGCCACGATGAGATTGCCGTGGCGATCAAACTCCATCCCCAACGGCCGGCCTCCGGTTTCCAGCCACTTCTCCGTCTGGCCATCCGGTTTGACCCGGACGATCCAGCCATCCTGCGTGCCAGTGTAGAGAATACCGTCGTCATCCACCGTGGTGTCTTCAGGGCCGTACACCTCTCCCCTGGCCAGCAGGTCTGCCAGTCTCAGGCGTTCGTTGGGCGCCAGCTTACCGGTCAATGGCTGCGGCGAAGGGGCGTTCCAGGCCTGGCTATTAATGGGAGATGGCGACAACAGGAAGCCCCCCAGCACCAAAAAACCAATCAGCAATGCGCCCAGAAGCCACTTCATAGAGGATGCCTGTTCCTGTCAGATACGATTCCGTAACCTTATCAGACACCCGCCAGCGGCTAAACTGGCAGGTACCCGTCGCTACCAGGCGCTAATCCGTGAGAAAACGACGACACAGTGCCGCAAAGCTGTCGGGTTTCTCTGCGTGCAACCAGTGCCCTGTGCCGTTGATGATTCGCAAATCCGCTGCAGGAAAGCGCTGACGGATGTCGTCGCGGTGTTTCTCCTGGATATAGGCCGAATCGGCCCCCTTGATAAACAGTACCGGACCTTCAAACGGCCCGCTCCCCTCCGGTGCCTGCGCAAGGCGGGGATAACATTGCTCTATCACCGGCAGGTTCAGCCGCCAGCGGTACGGTCCGGGATGCTGGCCTTGTTCGTCATCCCCCACCCGCACCAGGTTCTTCAGCAGGAACTGCCTGACACCAAGCTCCTCTACATGGTCCGCCAGCACCCTGTCGGCATCCTGTCGCGTGCGGATAGAGCCCAGATCCACTGAGGTCAGCCCCTCCAGCACCGCATCATGACGGGGTTTATAGGTCACCGGTGAGATATCCGCCACGATAATTCGCTCAACCCGGCCCGGAGCTTGCAATGCCACCTGCATCGCGGTCTTTCCGCCCATGGAGTGCCCCAGAATAGACGCCTTTTCCAGCCCCTGAGCATCCATGTAAGCCAACACATCGTCGGCCATAGCCGGGTAATCCATGGTGTCGGTATGGGGGGAAGCGCCGTGATTGCGCTGATCCAGAGCATGAATCTGCCACTGGTCCTGCAGGCGACGGGTGATGCCTCCCAGATTTTCCAGCGAGCCAAACAGGCCATGGAGAAGGATCAATGGCGGGCCTTCGCCGGTAATGCGGTAATTGAGTTCAACACTCATGGTCATGACCTCCTGGAGTCGCCGGACAGGTTCGTGTGAGAACGGGCTGCTATCATTAAGCCGACTACATTACCATCGAATGTTATTGGAACAAGGGCAAGCCGCAGGCTTACCCGACAACCGGTCAGATAATTCAGGCAAAAAAAAGCCGGGGTCTCCCCCGGCTCAGGTCATAAACGTTTGCTGAAACTGATTAGCAGTAGTACATGCTGTTCAGGTACTCAGCCAAAGCGGCAATATTGGAGCGCTCCAGCTCGTTATGGGGCACAAAAATTTCCAGTTCCATGAAAACACCTCCAATCCAGATGTGCGAGTGAGAATCCTCGATGACTTAATGCTATCGTTGTTAGGACAATAAACCGTTGACAGGCTGTCCCACAGGTTTGACATTTTGTATCAGCACCGATGAATTCCTGTTAACCCTCAATCATAGGTGACCGTGAACTCACCCCAGGCAAAAGCCACCACATCGCCACTGGTTGCAGCCTCGAGCACGCTGGCCCTGGTTCATTACCTGGACCGCCAGGGCGTGCTGGACATCCCCACCGTTGAGCGGATCGCCGGGTTCAACAAAAACGAGCTGGCAGACCCGGACCTGCGCATTCCCGCCGAGCGCCATTACCGCCTCTGGGAACACGCTGAAAAGGTCACCGGAGACCCTGCCGTTGGCCTCCATGCCGGCCAGGTGGTCGATCCTGACCGAATGGGCCTGGTCGGCCACGTGTTTTTCAATTGCGACACTCTCGGCGAGGCCGTTACCCAGTATGTTCGCCTGCACCGGTTGATTAACGAATCCGTGATCCTGAGTTTTGAACAAACCGGCGAGCAGGCCATCCTGACCTGGCAGGCGGACACCCCCGGGCACTACTGTCGCCAGGATATGGACCGGACGCTGGCGGCGGCTCTATGCCGCACCCGGCATTTTATCCACCCATCCATCGTTGCCGAGTGGGCCGAGATCGCCCACCCGAAACCGGGCTATGCCGATGAATACCAGCGATTACTGGGTGGCCCGGTGTTTTTTGGCTGTGGTGCAACTCGCCTGGCCTTCAGTAGCCACCACCTGAGCCATCCGATTCCCCATCGCAACCCCTACGTTTATTCCGCCGTGCTGAAGCAGGTCAACGCAGTGCTGGCCCGGCTGCAAAGCAGGCGTACCTTCGGCCGCAAGATCCGGCGACTGATTTCACGCCAGATGTCCACCGATCGCATCGACGCCGACACACTGGCGAAACAGTGCCATATGAGCCGACAAACCCTATATCGACGGTTAAAGAAAGAAGGGCTTGGATTTCACGAGCTGGTGGAGGAAGTCCGCAAGGACAAAGCCATGCGCTACGTGGCGTCGGACCACTACGCATTGGGCGAAATCGCTTTCCTGCTGGGTTTTTCCGAGCTCAGCGCCTTCAGCCGCGCGTTCAAGCGCTGGACCGGGATGGCACCGGCCCAGTACCGCGCCCGCCACCTGAACATCGACAATGGAGACGCGCCGGAATGAGTATCGCTGACGTGCCCTGGCTGCCCCTCGCACTGGCCCTGATCTACCTGGCCGCGGCTGCCTGCATCTATCGGATACTGATGACCTACCGCGTGGCACAGGGAGCCATCGCCTGGATTCTGGCACTGATCGGCCTGCCCTATGTCGCCGTTCCCATGTTCCTGTTGTTCGGACGCAACCGGTTCGGCGGCTATATCAGGGCCAGACGCACCGGCGACGCCGCGCTGACGGAACTGCTCAACCATTTCGAACAGCAGACGGCAGCGGTCAGCAAACGCAACGATGAACATGTTCCGGACGAACTCCAGGTCCTCTGCAAGCTGGGCCGACAGCCGTTTACCACCGGGAATCGATGCGACCTCCTCAAGAATGGGGAAGCCACCTTTGAGGCGCTGTTCGATGCCATGGAAAACGCCCGACACTACATTCTCCTGGAGTTCTACATTGTTCGCTCCGACAAGGTCGGCCAACGCATCAAGTCGATCCTGAAACGCAAGCTGGCCCAGGGCGTTCAGGTCTGGTTCCTCTATGACGACATTGGCAGTGTCTGGCTACCGCGGAAGTACCTCCGGGAACTGGCCGCCGCCGGTGCAAAGGTTGCCTCGTTCGGAGACGGCAATTTTCGTCGCATGCGCCTGCAGGTCAACTTCCGCAATCATCGGAAACTGCTGGTCTGTGATGGTGAGGTCGGATTTGTCGGAGGCATCAACCTCGGCGACGAGTATCTGGGCACTGCCATGGACGAGGAGCCCTGGCGTGACAGCCACTGCCGCATTACCGGCCCGGCGGTGACCGGGCTGCAACTGGCCTGGCTCGAGGACTGGAACTGGGCCAGTGAGGACTTCCCGACGCTCAACTGGACGCCTTCCCAACCGAAGCCTGGCAACCAGGAAGTTCTGATTCTGCCCACCGGCCCGGCGGATACCTACGAAACCTGCACGCTGTTTTTCCTCAATTGCATCAACAATGCCCGTACGCGGATCTGGATCGCCTCACCGTATTTCGTGCCCGACGTTCAGATCATGAACGCCCTGCAACTGGCGGCCCTGCGGGGTGTGGACGTGCGAATCATTATCCCCGAGAAATCTGACAGCCGGCTGATCCGACTGGCTGCGTACTCATACCTGGTACAGGCATGCCGCGCCGGCATTGGCATCTATCGCTACCAGCCGGGCTTCATGCATCAGAAAGTCGTATTGGTGGATGACCGCTACGCGGCCATCGGCACCGCCAACCTGGACAACCGCTCGATGCGACTGAACTTCGAGATAACCGCCATCAGTACCGCCGTTGAGTTTGTGAGCGGCATTGAACATCTGCTGGAACAGGATCTCACCACCAGTCGACTGATGACGGAACGGGATTACCGGGACCGTTCTGTGGCCTTCCGGTTGACGTGCCGCACCATACGGTTGCTTGGCCCCCTGCTCTGAAACCCTCCACCAGGGCCTGGCCCGTTTTGGTGTGCCCATTTTCCATACGCAAAGAATGTGAGAGTATTCCAGAACCATTGAGCCAGCATGCTGTAACGAAGCAGGACCATGACCACATTCAAGCCTCGCGAAACCCTGACCGAACAGGTCGCCCGTCACATCGAAAACCTCATCGCTTTCGGTCAGCTTCGCTCCGGCGAACGCATCTACGAAAGCGCCATGGCAAAGCAAATGGACGTAAGCCATGGGTCGATCCGCGAAGGCTTGCTTCTGCTTGAAAAACGCCACCTGGTACAGAACGTGCCCCGCAAGGGCGCATTCGTTACGCCGCTGGACGACTATTTTGTACGCAGCCTGTACGAAGTGCTGCAACTGTACCTGACCCATACCGGTCGCAAGCTGGTGCGGCAGTGGCAGGCAGCCGACATCGACAAGCTCGAATCCCTCTACCAGCGTATGAAAGGCTGCCATGACAATAACGACCTGCTGGCGTTTCTGGAGCTAGGCATAGAGTACACTCAGGCCTCACTGGCCTATGCCGACAACTATTTCATCATTTCCGCCATTGAGGATCTGTGGCCATCGGCAAAACGTTGCGCCTTTGTGGCGTTCCAGCGTGGTGGCAACCGGGTGCTGGAAGACAACCTGGCCCATGTGCGGGAATCGATCGGTGCGATCAAGGAACGGGACGAGGAACGTCTTGCGGCCATTCTGGCCGGGTACGCGGAACAACAGTGTCAGCAGGTGCTTGACGCTATTCACAGCGCATCGGCTACGGCTTGAGCAACGGGCGGCTCATTCAAACAGCCGGGTAAACGAAAAGCCGACGTTGAGGTAGGCACTCCAGTCATCCCGGTTGTTGTAGGCCGTGGCAATCTGCACCGGTCCCAGGAAGGTTTCAACGCCGGCAAACAGGCTCCCAGAGCGCAACAGGTTGTTCCAGCGGGCCTCCCCCAGCGAGGACCAGGCGTTACCAGTCTCGAACCCGGCTCCGGCAAACCAGGGCATAAACGGCCCGCCAAATTCCTGCCGGACAAAGACGCCTGCCAGAGCCGCATCCTCTCCCGCCACTTCGCCCTGGCTGTATGCCGATAGCCGGTGAAAGCCGCCCAGCAGTACTGAATTCTCGATGCCGGCAACGCCCTTGGTGACCGCGTTGGCATACAACAGGCCGGTGATACTCGCCCGTCTCCAGCTTGCGGTGCCCAGGGCCATGACGGTGACCGATTCAAAATGACGGTCGGACCCAAGGCCCGGGCGCTCGAACCGGCCACGAATGCCGGCGAACCCGCCGGACTCCGGCAGGAAGGTATCGTCGAGGGAGTCGTGAACAAGCTGGAGCCGGAGACTGCCACTCTGGATGGAGCCGGAGGGCGCCATCGGTTCGCCGATCTGCTCGTCGACGGTGGCGTAGCCCCGCACATACTCAAGACGCACCTCTCCGTTTACACCCAGTTCGGTACCCAGGGCCAGATCCACCTGGCGATTGGTGATATCCACTTCGGTTATGCGCTCGCCTTCGCCATCGAACGCACTCAGGCTTTCACGGGAATAGGCACCGCCCAGCGTGAGGAATCTTTCGAAACCATAGTCCAGTGGCTGGAACCATTCGGTTCGAACCCGGGGCTGGGTGCCCAACTGAAGCCCGGTCGTCCACTCACCGCCCAGGGCATTCAGCCCCGTCATCCGCAACGACGTGGCGACATTAAACCGAGTATCGTTCTCGAAATTGTCTTCGTAGTTCAGGCCAAAGGACAGGTAGTTCGGCCCCCAGCTTTTCTCGCGAACCCGGATAACCAGATCCGTACCCGGTCCGTCGGTCGGCACCAGCGAATAGGAAACGGTTTCATAGTAACCGAGGCCGTAGATACGCTTGAGATCCTCCTCCAGTGCATCCACATCCAGAGGCTCACCCGTCTGCTGGCGTATGCGCTCACGAAGGAAATCCCCCGCCAGGCGAGAACGGTCGTCAATGCGAATATCGGTGATAACGCCCGGGTTGAACGAGTGCGCCTTCAGGCGACCGCGAAATCGATCCCACTCATCATCACTGACGCTCAGATGACGAAGTTCCCCTGCGTGACCACGAGCACTGCTGGCGCCCAGCTCAAACAGCGCCGGAGCCTCATAGAAATCTGCTGAGGACAAACCCTGCAGATCCGGTCGCATCAGGATGTCCTGATCATCCAGCAACTTGAGCTGCCGCTCGGTGTTTTGCCGCGTCATCATGGTGGTCAACTGACCAACCACAGAGAACGCCTCGCGTATGTCCTCCCGCTCCAACAGGGGATCGGTGATGTCCACGGCAATGACAATGTCGGCCCCAAGCTCATGGGCCACGCTGACCGGCAGGTTATTGGCCACACCTCCATCCACCAGCAAACGCCCATTCAGTGTGACCGGCGCATAGACGCCGGGAATACTCATGCTGGCGCGGATCGCTTCCGACAGGTTGCCACTGCCGATCACCACTTCCTCGCCGGTTTCCAGGTCCGTGGCGACGGCCCTGAACGGGATGGCCAGTTCATCAAAATCTTCAACCAGGGCTGCATCACGGGTGAGCTCATTGAGGATAAAACCGAGGTTCTGACCGGCGATGATACCGCCCCCCAAATGCAGACCGTCCATGCGCACACCGATGCCGGGCGAGACCGGGTAGCGCCAGTCCTGACGCTTGCGCCTGACAGGCTTGTAGGCACGGCCCGGGTCGTCACGAAAACTGGACACCCAGTCCATCTCGATAAAGCGCTCTTCAATCTCCTGGACCTCCATACCAGAGGCATAGAGTGCCCCAACCGCGGAGCCGGCACTGGTGCCCACCACAATGTCCACGGGCACCTTCAATTCTTCCAGCACTCGCAGCACACCCACATGGGCCATACCCTTGGCCCCTCCGCCGCTTAGCACCAGGCCCACTTTCGGCCGCCCTACGTCGGCCATAAGGGGCATAGCTGCGAGCACGGCAAGCAGGAGGGCGGTCAATCTGGCTGTTAACATCATCCCGTCCGACTGTCAGGCATCGTCTGTGGGATCCTCGTCCGCCAGGGACAGGTGAGAGACATCAGGTACAGCCGGTGGTGGAACCTCACGCTTCACGCCCAGGTCACTGCCCGGAGGCGCCAGTGTCCAGTCGTCCAAATGCTGGAACATGGGAGCGGGAGCCTCCCGGTGTTCCTCAAGCGTGACGCCAACGGGGTCAAGTGTCAGCCCGGACCCGGAAAGAATGCTGTCGACTTTATCGCCCGCCACTGGCAAGCGGTCGCCCGGCTCCACGGCAACGGCGCTCCCGGACCCGGCATCAGTACCCGCTGCCCCTGCTGGGGGTGTTGCAGGGGCAGGTTTTGGCTCAGCCTGTGGTTGAGCGGCGGGCGCCGCGCGCTCGGCTGCAGAGGCAACGGCGCCCTCCATGGGCTGCACATAAGCCACCATGCCGTGCTTTTGCAGCACCGCGCGGTACTTTTCCGCCTGGACTTCCTCCAGTTTGTTGCGGATAACGACTGGCTGACCGCTGAACATACGCTCAATCTGGTCCACCGTTGCCTTGAACAGGGTTCTGGCATTACTGCGGGCGGTTGCCGGGTCGGTTCCCGGTGTGCATTCACCTTTGAAGACGAGTTGGAACATCATCCTGCCTCTATGCGCTTCTGTTTTTATCCATAGTAGTTGATCCTGGCAGGCTGCGGAAATCCACACCCAGCCGATGGATTCTCTGAACATTGCAAACAATTGAAAAATTCGTGCAAAAAATACGCAAACCTGTTCGCACTCTGCGATAATCATCAGTAACTAAACGTTACATATGTTTACATTGATCGACGAACCGATTCCAAAGGAGCGGCTCTCATGGCCATCAAACGCATCACCGGCGCTCTCAGCCTGTTACTGGCACTGGCCTCGCAACCGGTCATGGCAGGCAACCTGGACGTGTTGCTAAGTGGAATCTTCCCCGATAAACAAGCTACTTACATTGGCTATGAAAGCATTGAGCGTGAAGACATTCCCGCCACATCGGCCGTCGAGCGTAAATACCTGATCGTCGATTTCAGATTCGAATCCGAGCCCCCTCAGGAACAGCTTCAGGCCAACGTACACCGGGTCTGCATGGCTCTGCTGAAAGATCGCGAGCTGATTCGCTCGCTGTCCGACTCGGGCTACGACATGGTCGCTGTCGCCTTTGACCGCAAGTCGCAGTTCGACTGCCTCTGACACTGTCCAGTCACTGATCCCGTCCTAGAAGGCGCGGAAAGGATTCGAGAGCACTGTTCACGGAATCCAGGTTAAACGCCTCCACGTCCGCCAGCAGTTTCTCTCCATATCGGGTAACCGAGGGCGAACGGAACCGCTTACCCCATTCCAGCACCCGGTTGGCAAAATCCTTCATCTGTTCCGGATCGCCGCTTTCACGTACCGTCTCCCACTCGTCGCCAAAATCCCGTGCCAGTTGCTCCTGCAACCATCCACGCTCCTGCATGCTGAGCGTCTGTGCCAGCAGTCGTTCCGACTCCTGGGGCGTACCATCTTCTTCGGCCTGGGCACCGGTTGCCTCAACCCGAGGAAGCTTGACCGTAAAGGTGGAGCCCGAGCCAGGCTCACTCTCAACCTGCAGTTCACCGCCCATCATGCGCACCAGCTTGCGGCTGATGGCCAGGCCCAGCCCCGTGCCCCCATAACGCCGCGTGTTCTGCCCTTCCTGCTGTTCAAAGGCGTCGAAGATCTGCTCCTGCTGGCCGGGAGGAATGCCGATGCCGGTATCGGACACCGTCACAACCAACCGGTAAAAGCAGCGACGATCTGCCTCACTGGCCACCTCTTCGACCGGCTGCTTCTCCGATGACTTCCGCGGTGTAGCCGTGGCGCGGACCGTCACACCACCTTCATGGGTAAACTTGATGGCATTGCCAACAAGATTGAAAAGCACCTGCCGCAGTCGTGTTTCATCCAGCATCATCGCCGCCGGCATCTTGGAGTCAACGCTGACTTCCAGCGAGATACCCTGCTCGGTGGCGCGCAGGTCGAATATGTGGCGTACATCACTGAGCAGCCGCCGCACCGACACCGCCGAATACTCCAGCCGCATCTTTCCTGCTTCGATGCGGGACAGGTCCAGGATGTCGTTGATCAGCATCAACAGGCTGCGGCTGCCCGCGCGAATGGCATCCAGGTAATTCCGCTGCTGGGGATCCTTGACGGTATTACTGAGCAAGTCGCTGTAGCCAATCACCGCGTTCATCGGCGTGCGGATCTCATGGGACATATTGGCGAGGAATTCGCTTTTCGTCAGGCTAGCCGCCTCAGCTTCCCGCGCCAGGCGTTCCGCCTCCAGCTTGGCCGCCCGAAGTTCGTCTTCGCTGCGGCGTAGTGCGTTTTCAGATCGGATTCGCTCGTCCACCTCCCGTGACAGTTTGCGGTTCCAGTACAGGAAGATCAGCACCACCACTAAGGCGATAAGCACGATCCGGCGCACCACGGTGTAGTCCGTTTCCTGCTCGATATCCAGGTGGATCCAGCGATTGTAGATCGACTCGGTCTCGGCCGCGTCCAGACTGCCCAACGCTTTATTGAGGATACGCTGCAGTTCGGGCCGCTCCTTGCTGACGGCAAACCTCAGCTCATACTGGTAAGGCGTAATGCTCGTTATCCGAAGGTTGGACAACCCCAGGCGGGCAACGGTATAGCTGACTGCCGGAATATGAGTCACCATGACGTCGAGGTCGCCGTTGGACAGGGCCAGCAGCCCCTCCTCGATGGATGTCATCGGATACAGATCGAGATTGGGGTGGTTGATCAATAGGTAGTCATGCCCCGCCTGGCGGTTAACCACACCCACCTTTTCGTCTCTCAGCTCCCTCAATTCGCCGATAAAGCGACCGTCGTCACGGATGGCAAGGGCAATGGGAACGGTCAAATAGGCACGGCTGAACAGGAAAGATTCCTCGACCCTTGGGGTTCGGGACATTGCGGGCAGTATATCCACCTCCCCCGAACGCAAAGCGTTTTCCTCATCGGCGCTGTTGTCCATCACCTGACGGCTGAAGCGAATGTTCAGTTGTTCTTCCAGGCGTTTGACCAGATCCGGCACGAGCCCGGCAGACTGACCATTCTGGGTATACTCGAACGGCGGCCAATCCGGCCGGAAGGCCACTCGAAGATTCGGGTTTTGATTGAGAAATGCCCTCTCGTCAACCGACAGGGAAATGGCGGAGGGATCCAGTTCCGGCAACTCGGTCTGCAACCACGACTGGCGGATCGACCGGTGCTCACCGTGGTCAATCGCCAGAACTGCCTGGTTGAGCACCCGATACAACTGGTCGCGCTCCTGGTCATTCTCCTGGTGACTCTCCGCTGCCATTTCCAGCACCACGTCGACCGATTGCTGGTTCAGCAGCGTGGCCACCCCAACCCCATTGACCATGGCAGACTGCAGATAGTCCGACACCACCGGAACCGGGCCCAGAAACGCATCCGCCTGTCCTGACAACACCCTGCCAACGGCTTCGCTGATACTGGAAACCGGCACGGGTGAAAAGCTATCGACAGGGTCAAGCAATGCGAACTGGTTGGGATCGTTGGTGATCAGGGCAATGTTCGCGTCCTCAAGGTCCGAGAGCGTGCGAATGCCTGCATCATCGGCACCAACGAATATGCCATAGGTCAAACTCATCAGCGGCGAGGAAAGCACTACATTGGAAGGAGGGGAACGATGGGCCAGATGGGTACTCAACCGGGCATCCAGGGTCCCATCCTGCAACCATTCACCGAGTTGTTCTTCCGGAGCCGACACCGGCTCAATAGGCACACCAAGCTTCTCTGACAGCCGATTGAGGTAATCAATGAAGATGCCCGCCAGCTCCCCCTCGCCGGTATCAAACACCAGCGGCACCTGACCACTTCGCACCCCGACCCGGAACGATTCTCTCTCCGCCAGCCAGCGCAGATCCTCGCTACCCAGCACCGGCGCCGGAGAGGGTTGCGGCGGCTCAGCAGCGGGCACGCCGGGCACCAGAATAGCGGTCAGCAACAGCACAAAATGAAAAACGGACCTCACTGGATATCCTCACCGGTTCGGCTACAGTTCAGGGAACCATACTCGTAAATTCTTCCGATTGCATTCAGCGGGTTACCCGATCTACTCTGATCGTGCCCACAGCGTTTTAAAGCACCGGCTACCTTGGGGAGAACCATAACCATGGATACCAGCAAACACGATTTCAGCACGCTTTTTGAACAACTCGGTATGCCATCCGACAGCGTCAGCATTGAGAGTTTTATCGCCCAGCACTCGCCACTGCCCCCGGAAATTGCGTTGCAGGATGCCCCTTTCTGGTCGGAAAGCCAGTCACATTTCCTCGAAGAGGGCCTCGAGGACGACTCTGACTGGGCGGAAATTATCGATGAGCTCGATGCCCTGATGCGGCACTGAGTCAGACATCACGTCCTGCAATAAGCACCTGGTCGCGGCCGGAGTCCTTGGCGAGGTACAGAGCCTTGTCGGCCCGGTCGAACACATCGTCCTCGTCATCGTCCCCATCAAATTCCGCCAGCCCTGCCGAAAACGTCACCGACACCGGTTCTCCCCGGAAATGGAACGGCAGCTCCGCGATATGCCCGCGCATGCTATCCAATACCGACCGGGCGTTGTCCACATTGGTTTCCGGCAACAGGATCACGAACTCTTCCCCGCCAAAACGGGCGATGAAGTCGGTTGCCCTCAGCCGCTCACGGAGGGCACGGGCAACCAGTTGCAACACGCGATCACCCGCCTTGTGGCCATAGGAATCGTTCACACGCTTGAAAAAATCAATATCAAGCACACAGACCGACAGTGAATGACGATAACGCTGCCAGCGCTGGTACTCGAACGACAGTCGCTCCTGCCAGGCTTCCCGGTTGGGTAATTGGGTCAGGACATCGGTAAGGGCTTTTTCACGTTCCTCCCGGAGTTTTTCCCGGACCTGTTCCGACTGGGCCTCCATCGTCACCAGTTTTTCCTGCATGAGCTCCAGTTGCAGCGACAGGTTACGCTCGCGCTCGGACTCCTGCTCCCGAAACCGCTCGACGGCCCCACTGATCGTCTCGAGGTGCTGGCTCACTGAGTCTTTCAGCCCGTCGAAGTCAACACTGCTTTCCACTTGCTGGCCGAACGACCATAGCTCCTGGCGGATATCGCGATCCAATTCCTGCGAGGCATCCAGTCGCCCGGCCTGGGCATTCGCCTGCTCGGTAAAACACTGGCGCAACGCGTCCAGCCGTTCATCGAGACGCCGAAGGAAGGCCTCAAACTCCCTTTGCCCCCGGGTAACCGCGGCGATTACCAGTTCCGCCACGCTGCTCAGCCCCTCCCGCAGCTCATCCCAGTTATCGCTGCTCAACAGCGATTCCTGTAGCCGTCGGGCTCTTGCCTCCGACGCAGCCTCCAGTGTCACCTGATCCAGCATATGCCCCAGCAGTTCACCAACCCGCCGTGCAATCTTCAGGCGTTCGCTGTCTTCTGTGCCAGGCATCGCCAGTTCAACGGCAGGCGAAGCCAGCGTGTTCTCGGCGGCTTCCGCCAACATCGGCTGGTCGGACGGCTCCTGGCTTCCCCGGCCACCAAACAGCCGGCCAAACCGACTTCGTTTGCGATCCTGCCCGTCACCGCTGCCCAGCCCAGTTTCCAACACCAATGCCAGATCGACCAACCATCCGGTCGCATCGAGCTGAAGGGTTTCCGGTTTCCGGAGTCGCTTCTCCAGGTCTCGAATACGGTCCTTGCCGGATTTGAACATAGGATGGGAGCGCAGTTCCGACAGCAACTGCTCGAATGTGGTTCTCAGCCGGTCCGTGGATTCAGACTTGCGGTCGTCCAGGGCCGCCACCTGACGGTCAATTCTCTCCTGCAAATCCCGCCAGCTGTCTGCGTTGAGAGGGGGCTTTCGTAACTCGTCACGAACCCGTTCCAGCAAACGGTCCAGCTCCGCAGTCTGCCCTTCGGACGCCAGACTGGTACGCACCAGCATACGCTGAAGCAGGTTTCTTTCAGCTTCCCAATGCGATTCACGCTGTTCTGAAGATTCAAGTGCCTGGAGGTACTTATCCTTCCAGGATGGGTCCGATGACATTTAGCGCTCCTGGCCCTTTTACTGGACGCCTGTTCCGTGACTGATGCCTCAACGATGCTCCGTTTCCTGCCTGTTACCGCGACGGCGAGCCCTGGGATGGCTCTGATCGTAGACCTTTGCCAGATGCTGGAAATCCAGATGAGTATAGACCTGGGTCGTCGCGATGTCCGCATGGCCCAGCAACTCCTGCACCGCTCGCAGGTCACCACTGGACTCCAGCATATGGCTGGCGAAGGAATGCCGAAGCAGGTGGGGATGCAGTCTTTGGTCCGCCCCTTTCGACATTCCCCACCGGCTGAGGCGGGACTGGATACTGCGAGTACTGAGCCGATCACCTCGCCGGCTCACATACAGGGCATTCTCTCCGTCTGGCGCCATCGCTCCGCGCACGTCAAGCCACCGAGCCAGTGCCTCCAACGCCCTTCGCCCAACCGGCAGGAGGCGTTCCTTGCGCCCCTTACCCAGCACCCGGACCTCCCCACCTCGGGCGTCTACGGATTGGAGATCCAGCCCCGCCAGTTCCGACAACCGCAGCCCTGAGGAATACATCAGCTCGAACATGCTCAGGTCGCGAATTTCCAGCGGATCATCGGGCGTTGCGTCCAGCAGGTGATTGAGCTGGTCCACATCCGCCACCTTCGGTAGACGCCTACCGGACTTCGGAGCCCGGATGTCCAACGCCGGATTGTCGACAGCCAGGTGTTCCCGTAACAGGTATTCGTAGAACCGGCGGATGGCAGACAGGTGACGGGCAATACTCCGACCGCCCAAACCTTCACGGCTGAGCTGGGCAACGTATCGTCGCAAGTCGTGGCTGGTGACCGACCGCCAGGCCGGTGACGGTAGATGCTCAACCCACACAGCAAAGCGGTTCAGGTCATCGCGATAACTGCCGCAGGTGCGTGGTGAGTGTCGCTTCTCCGACGCCAGATAACGCAGGAACGCGGCCACAGGCTCTGCCAGTGTGGCAGCCGGGCCGGTTTCCTCGTCAGCCAGCGACATGGTCAGCGGGACTCCGCGACCACATCGGTGACAGGCAACGTGGCGGCATGCCTTTGCAGGATAGGCGGCAACAGACGGCTCAGGGTGTCGCTGATGTAGGTCAGGAAGAGTGATCCCATACTCTGGTCGAAGTACCCGGGTTCGCAACTACCCACGGCAAACACCCCGACCAATTCGTTGTTACGCAGTGGCACTAACGCCACGGAGGCAATGGGTTCCTCCCGGTCCGGGAACAGGAAACTGCGCTCGCTCTCACGGAACTGGCCACAAACGGCGCGATCCCCTTCCAGCAAGCCACCCAGGCGCGCTTTCGCCTCATCCGGCGACACCACGTGTAGGGCGCCTTGCGCCGCTGCCGGCAACTCGCTGTCGGTGAAGAGAATCACCGAGGCCGCGTCCAGACCGAAATCACCACGGATACTGTCATCAATCGCGGCGGCCATATCATTCAGGTTGCGGGCCTCGATCACCTGCATCAGCAGGCGCTTGCTCTTTTCGAACAGACGGTCGTTGTGGCGTGCAATGGACACCAGCTCTACCAACTCGCGACGCAAGGTGTCGCGCTGTTCGCGAAACAGGTGCACCTGGCGCTCTACCAGCGAGATCGCCCGGCCGCTGTCGTGGGGCAGGGTCAGGCTGCGCAGGAGCTCGTCCTGATCAATAAAGAAATCGGGGTTATTCCGCAGATAATCTGCGACGGCTTCCCGGGTGAGCCCTTCGGCCTTCTTGTGGGCCGTTTGTTCTGTCATGCTGCTCTCCTGATGGTCAGGGCCTTGATGTGGCCGGCTGGCGATGGCGATTGTTCTGTCGGTTGGTACCTGATTTTGCATCGCTGTGCCGCGTGCTCTTACGTCGTTTCGGGGGCTGGTCTGCCGGCAGGCGAAGCTGACCCTCGAAAACGCTGGCCGTCGGGCCTTCCATCATAACAGGGGCCCCCTCACCCTGCCATTCGATGACCAGGCGCCCGCCTTTCAGCTCGACGTCCACCCGGCTGTCCAGCAGCCCTCGCAGGCAGCCGGCGACCACCGCCGCACAGGCGCCACTGCCGCAGGCCATGGTTTCGCCGGAACCACGCTCGAACACCCTCAGGCGAACGCGGGTCCGGTCAATAATCTGCAGGAACCCGATGTTGGCCCGCGCCGGGAACCGCGGATGGCTCTCAAGCCTGGGGCCAAACTCGCCTACCGGGGCGGTATCCACGTCATCCACCAATAGCACCCCATGGGGATTGCCCATGGAGACGGCACTGAGTTCCACGGTATCACCGCCGAGTTCCACCGTGTACACGTCCTTGCGGCGGTCGGCAGCGAACGGGATGGCCGGAGGATTGAGTTCAGGAACCCCCATATCGACGGTGACCATGCCTGCACGTCCGACTCTCAATTCGATAACGCCCTTGGCGGTCTGAACCCGGATCACCTTCTTGTTGGTCAGGCGCTGGTCGCGGACAAAGCGGGCAAAACAGCGGGCCCCGTTGCCGCACTGCTCGACTTCCGAGCCATCGCTGTTGAATATCCGGTAGCGGAAGTCCACATCGGGAAGCCCCGGGGGTTCAACCACCAGCAGCTGATCAAAGCCAATGCCGAAATTCCGGTCGGCCAGTTCGCGGATCATCTCCGGGCGCAGGCGAAAGGGCTGGCTGATGGCGTCCACCACCATGAAGTCGTTCCCAAGACCGTGCATCTTGGTGAAGTTAAGCATTGGGCCCTGATTGCGCCGGGACTGACTCATCTCCGCCTCTCCACTCATTCCGGCAAACAGCTTTCTGGGCCAAGCTGTTCTTCCAGGGTTTCCCGCCGACGCACAATGTGCACCTGTTCACCATCAACCATCAGTTCCGGTGGACGGTTACGGGTGTTGTAGTTGGAGCTCATCACAAAACCATAGGCCCCGGCGGACCGAACCGCCAGCAAATCGCCCGCCTGGAGTCTCAGCTTGCGATCCTTGCCGAGGAAATCACCGGTCTCACACACCGGCCCAACCAGGTCCCACGCTTTCTCGTCACCGTCGTTGCGGGGCGTTACCGGGACAATGGATTGCCACGCGCTGTAGAGCGCGGGACGAATCAGGTCGTTCATTGCCGCATCTATGATGGCGAAGTTGCGATGTTCAGTGCACTTGAGGAATTCCACCCGCGTCAGCAAGATGCCGGCGTTGGCGGCAATGGACCGCCCCGGCTCCATGATCAGCTCCAGCGACCGATCGCCCAGGCGTTCCGCCAGCGCGGTCACATAATCCGACGGTTGCGGCGGCTGCTCCTGATCGTAGGTGACCCCCAGGCCACCGCCCATGTCCAGATGCCGGATATTAATATTCTTTTGCGCCAGGGCATCGATCAGTTCCAACACACGGTCCAGCGCATCGAGGAAAGGTGACACCGACGTGAGCTGCGAGCCGATGTGACAATCCACACCTTGTATGTCCAGGTTTGGCATGGCAGCGGCACGCTCATAGACGGCCGGAGCTTCCGCAATGTCGATGCCGAACTTGTTCTCTTTCAGCCCCGTGGAAATATAGGGGTGGGTACCGGCGTCCACGTCCGGATTCACACGCAGGGAAACCGGCGCCCTGACACCGAGCTCACCCGCCACTTCGTTCAGGCGATCCAGTTCGGTGTCGGACTCCACATTGAAACAGCGAACACCGGCCTCGAGGGCGCGGCGCATTTCCCAGCGCTGTTTGCCGACCCCGGAAAAGACGGTTTTCGCAGGATCCCCGCCAGCACGGATCACCCGCTCCAGTTCTCCGGCAGACACAATATCAAAACCGGCGCCGAGCCTTGCCAACACGTTCAGCACGGCGATATTACTGTTGGCCTTGACGGCGTAGCACACCAGGTGTGGCCGACCGGCAAGCGCATCATCATAGGCGCGGTAATGGCGCTCGAGGGTGGCGCGGGAATAGACATAGGCTGGCGTACCAAAACGCCGGGCAATGTCCTCAACCGCCACGTTCTCAGCGAACAATTCACCGCTGCGGTAATTGAAGTGATCCATGGATTTCCTGAGCCTGTTATCGGGGCAGCCTGCCGAACCTAGTGGTCTTCAGCCGGTTCGCTGCTGTCGTGTTCGCTGGATTTCTGACTGGGTGCGGCCTGCTCGGTTGCGGCATCGTCACTGGCAGGTGCCTGACGATACAACGGCCCCTTCTGGCCACACCCAACCAGAAACACGACCATCACCAGCAGGAACGTAAGTGTCTGTCCTGGCTTCATGGGTAGCTGCCCCCGTTGTCTGTATGCACGCAGTATACCTGAGTGAGGCCGCGCCCGGCGAGATGCTACCACCCACGATTCCGGATACTACAGATGCCGGTTCAGCAAATCTTCCAACTCGGTACGGTAGTAGAGATACTGGATGGTCTGGATATGCTGCTGGTATATCTGTGGATCCAGGTCATGGGGTAGGTGAACATCCGTCAGGTAGACCGGGTAGCGCTCGTCACTTTGGCGGAGCGAACGAATATAGTGGGCCACCGCGGGTATCAGCTGGTCTCCATACTCCTGGACGGTAAATTCCTGGTCGCCACAGAAAATATCGAAACGCACCTGAGAGTCACCCTCCTGAATACCGATGGCCTGTACATCCAGCCCGGGCAGGCGCACGTTGCTGTCGGCGTCCGGCCGCCTCTCCGCACGCCACTGACTGTCGCGAAGCACCATCTCATAGCACTGGACACCTGCAACATCGGTCACGGCGTCCAGTTGTCGCAACTGCCGGCGTTCAATCAGGTTCTCCAGGAATCGCAGCAAGGGCACCAGCAGGAAGCGACGATTGGTGTAACCCTGCTGCCAGCAGAACACCGATCCCAGTTCATCCACGACCCACACCTTCGCGGTCTCTCCTGTGACCCGGTAGAACACCTGAATGTTATCCGGCTCGCTGGCATGGCACACGGCGCGTAATGGCAGGTCATCCAGCAAGGCGTATTGGTCAAACACCACTGGCACGTAGGATTCCTGCGGTTTGGACAGATACGCCATCAGTGCTTCGTTGCTGTCCAGGGCCACGAATCCGGGCTCAGCGCCACTGAATTGAAGCAGGAAGTATCGCCGATCCATCTCGATGACGTAACGCAGGGGATGAGGGCCAACACCGCCGGCGAAGAAATAACGCATCACGTCCATGAACAGCTCGCGTACGCGCCGGGCTATGGCGGCTCCGTGGCCTGTGCTGTGGCTATGAACCATGATATCCGGCAACCGGTCCGGAGCGTTGGCGACTGATGCCAGCACGTTTTTGAGGCACTGCACCAGCGTGTCTCCGGCAGCGTAGTGCTGCAAACTCACCTCGTGCCAGCTATTGAAGGTGACCTGGTCAATGGTATTCACCAGGTTTTCCCGTCCACCGCTGAAGCCCAGTGAATCGTGACGGGCGCTAAGCTTGTGCAAGCCCCGCTCGGTCAGATAGGCCTGAGGGTCGACCCCGACATTGACAAACAGCAGGTTGCGCAGCGGGTGCACACCCCGGGAAAGCGCCTCCCGGCCAGCCGGCTCCACCGGGAATGGCAGGAACGCACCAAGTGCATCCAGCATTTCCCGCAGTTCTGCCACCGAGGCAATGCTGCTGCCGGCTCGCACATTCAACCGTGTGGCCCGGGTCAGCAAGCCGTTGTAATAGCCCCACACCAACAGTTCACTGAGATTGCCCGAACGGCGTATGACCGGTTGCCAGAGCGCATCTGACGGGTCCTCAAGATCACGGTATAGCAACCAGCCGTCGTGACCAGCCGAACCACCCTGTTCCGACTGGTGATGGAACGCAAGATTCTCTTCTGCCAGGGAGGGGGCTAGCCCGGGGTTGATCTGCTCTACCTTCCCGGCCTTACGCTGAAACGCCGCATACAACTTACGCCCCAGCAGGTTCATGTCATTGCTGGTGATGGCCGCACGGGTGCCATGATCCCGAGCCAGCCGAGACAACAGCCGGTAGCTGTGGGTCAACTCGGCCACCACGGCCCGCCGAAGGGTGACCACGTCCTCTGCGCGCCAGCGGATCCGGTTGTCCAGGTTTTTCAACTCAGCAGCCGACCAGCCCCAGGAGTCCACCAGGGCCTGCAACAGCCTGGCTCTCCAGCCTGAGAGGGTCTGTGCCGAACGGGTAAGCGGCAGGCCTGCCTTGAGATAAAGGCTCTGACGCACCAGGACCAGGCGTTGGGGGGCATCTTCTTCAAGCAGCCACTGCTCAAGGCGTTCGTAAAGCAGTACGTAGGGATCGAGCCGGTCAGGGTTGGTTTCACCGGAATACACCGCCGCCTTGAAGACCCGGGACAGCAGTGGTTTCTCATCGCTCTCTTGGCCCTCATTACTACGGGCATAACACTCGATCAGCAGCAGCTTGAGGATCGACTTCCAGGGCATGTCGATGCCTTTGTACAACTGCCAGACTCCAGCCCCCAGAAACTCTTCCTGCGGTATCGAGAACACGGGGCCGAAATCAATGTACTCATCACCCCGGATAAAACGGCAGTCAATCAGCTGCCGGGCGCACTCGTCATAGCGTCGCTCATCCTCCACGGGGACCAGCCACCACAATGGATAACGGCCGCCAAGATGAATGCTCGTGCGGTAGAATTCGTCCAGCAGCAAATAATGCTGTGAACTGCCGCAGTTTTCCCCGGTCACTTCCGCTCGCTGCCTTCCGGCACGCCAGTCAGCGGCGGAAAACACAAACACATGAAGCTCAACCCCCAGGCTTTCGGCCCAGATGGACAGACTTTGAGCCTTACGTTCCAGGCAACGCACGCCCCGCTCCGAGAGATCCGGGCGATGACACAGCCAGATATCCAGATCACTGGCCACCGAATGGCCCAGGGTCCCGGGGCTGCCCATCAGGAAGAGGGCTTCCAGGTCTGGTTTTCTGCGCCCCTCGTCCTTGAGTGAAAAGGTTCTTGCCAGGCGCCGGGCAGCGTTCAGCGTGGACTCAGGGGGCCGATAGTGGCTCAGTCCGTAAGGGCAGTCGCTGTCGAGATAGCCGGGCAAAGCCGGGTGATTAAGATGGAACACCAGTGGCAACACTTCCAGAACAGCCTGTTGCCGATAGGTCAGGGCCGAATGGGCACGATCCCAGCGCTCCCGGTTGACAGCCATGAACCGGTCCCGCAGCCGGCGCAGCGTTTTTCGGTCTATACCCTCATCAAAGTCCAGGGCAATAGGAGCGGTTTGGATGGTCAAGGCGACTCCGCGGGAGAGGTTCTTTCCGATACCATTATCAGTATGATGACCGAATCGTGGCAAAATCGGCAAAAAAATAAAAGCGGGAGAACATTAGCACGCTCCTGCCACAACTTGGCTGAGGCTTTTCCGTCGTGAAAGAATTCTTTATCCGTCGAGACCGTTCCGACACCCCCCAGGGTGCCGAACGTCGAACCCTGATCCGCATCAACGACGACGGCGTCATCCTGTTCGCTGATCATCACGCCGAGGCAGTGCTGGGCTACGACGCCAGCGAACTGGAGGGTCGCAAGGTTCAGTGCATCCTGGCCGCACGCCAGGACGATCCCTTTGCACCGGCCCATCGCCACCGAATTGAAAATGGCGAGTCGATACTGATCACCTTCCGCCACAAGGAAGGCTTTTTCTTCACAGCGGGTCTCAGCCTGCGCATGGACATTCGCGATTCCGACCAGGCCGCCAGCGCATTTATAAGCCAGCGGGATCATTCCCCCATCGACCACCGCCTGATTCGGCTGACTGAAACTTCCGCCGGCGTTGGTATCTGGGAGCTGGACCTCCACAGCAATGAGTTGATCTGGACGGACGGCATGTATCATTTGCTGGAATTAAGACCCGGCAGCGAAATCACGCCCGAACAGGCACTTTTCTACTGCCAGTCCAGCCAGGGCAGGATACGCGCCCTGTTCCGTCGCTGCATCCGCACCGGGCAGCCCTTCTCCCTGACGCTGGATCTGATAACCGCGCGACAGAACGTTCGCCAAGTGACGTTGACGGGCCGGGCCCTGAAAGCCGGCGAACGGATACAGCGACTGGGAGGAACGCTGGTTGACCACACGCCTGAGCGCAATCATACCCTCGCCCGCCAGCAGGCGGAGCAAATGCTGGGCGCCACGATCAACGCCACCAACGACCTGGTGGTCGCCGTTGATCGCCAGCTAAACCTGTTGCATTTCAACCGTGCCTTCAGTCGCCAGTTCGAGATTACCTTCGGCCTCCGGCCGGAATCCGGAAGCAACCTGAGCGCCGCATTGCAGGGCTTCCCCAACGAACGACGGCTTATCGAGCGACTCTGGCACCGCGCCTTCGAACGCGACAGTTTCGTGGTGGAAATGCCCATGGCGCAGCAACACCGGGAGCTGCCCCTGTACGAGATCCACTATCAACGCCTGACCAATGACCAGGGCGACGTGATTGGCGCCGTTCATGTGGCCCGGGACATCAGCGACCGCCTGCAGAACTCCTCCAGCAGCGAATACCGCGTCCAGCATGATCCGGTCACCGGCCTGATGAACCGCAAAGCCTTCCTGGGCCGCCTGCAACGAACACTGGAGCAGAAGCCACGGCGGGAGAGCAGTGACAGCCTGCTCTATCTCGACCTGGATGGGTTTGACCACTTCAACGACATCGCCGGCAGCGGCACCTGCGACCGTTACCTGCGTGAGCTGGCCGGCAATCTCGGGGTCAAGATCCGACAGCGGGATGCGCTGGCACGACTGGCCGGCGACACCTTCGCCCTGCTGATCGAAAACTGCCCCGAAGCGCGCGCCCGCAAGATTGCCGACAGCATTCTCGAGCTGATCGGCGGCTTCGTGTTCCACTGGCAGGACAAGCAGTTACAGACAACGGCCAGTGGCGGCCTGCTGTTTCTGGACGACGACGCGCCCACCGATTCCGAACAACTGCTGACCCAGGCGGCTGACCTGTGCCACACCGCAAAAACGTCCGGTCGCAACCGGATTCATGCCGCCCGGGCCATGTCCCTGTCGCTGGACGAGGGCACGGCCAACGAGGTGCTGGCACAAATCCAGCAGGCACTCGACAGTGGCCACCTGAAGCTTGAATACCAATCGCTGCGCCCCGTGGCCAGCGTTACCTGGGGCGACCACATCGAAATACTGACCCGGATTCCCGGTGAGACGCCTGACAGCCCTCCCCTGACCCCGGACGCTTTCCTGCCCGTTGCCGAACGATTTGACCTGGCCAAGCGCCTGGATCGCCAGGTGATCCGTCAGACCCTGGCCTGGCTCGAACAGCACCGTCTGCTGGAGCCGCGCCTCAAGTACTGCGGTTTCAACCTGTCCCTGGCCAGCGTACTGGATGACTCGTTTGCGGACTTTATGGAAGCCGCACTGAAAGGATCACCCTTTGCCCCGGAATGCTTCTGCCTGGAGATAAGGGAAGCCCACGCCACCCAGTATCCGGACGATGTCGCGGTGCTGTGCGACAGCCTGCACCGCATTGGCTGCCGGGTAGCGCTGGATGGTGCGGGAGCGTCGGTGGAAAGTTACGGCCTGGCGGCGAAACTGCCGGTGGACATCATCAAGCTGGACCACAAGATCATGCAGCACCTGAACGACGATCCGGTGCAGCAGGTAATGGTAGAGGCGCTTCATAAAATAGCGGAAGCCTCGGGCAAGGTGACGGTCGCCACCTTCATTGAGAACGACGACACCCTCCGAAAGGTACGAACCCTTGGCATTCACTACGGCCAGGGCTTCCGCCTCTACCGGCCACGCCCACTGGAGGAGCTGAAACCGGTGGAGGTTACCCTGACCACGGGGAAGATTGGCGGCTAGCTAGAGTGCCTGGCGCGCGCGTGCGACTGCAGCGCGCACCTGCTTCGGCGCAGTGCCGCCAAGGTGATCACGCGCCTGCACGGAGCCTTCCAGCGTCAGCACATCGAACACGTCTTCGCCGATGACGTCGGAGAAGCGGGTGAGTTCTTCCGTGGTCATCTCGGAGAGGTCACGCCCTTCGGCAACGCCAAACGCAACCGCTTTGCCCACAATTTCATGGGCATCGCGGAAAGCCACGCCCTTCTTGACCAGATAGTCCGCCAGATCAGTTGCGGTGGAGAATCCCCGCTTGGCCGCCACGCGCATGTTGTCGGCCCGCGCTTCGATGGCCGGGATCATATCCGCGTAAGCCTTGAGGCAGCCTTTCACGGTGTCCACGGTATCGAACAACGGCTCCTTGTCCTCCTGATTGTCCTTGTTATAGGCCAGCGGCTGGCTCTTCATCAGGGTCAGCAAACTGATCAGGTGGCCGTTCACCCGGCCGGTCTTGCCACGTACCAGTTCGGGCACGTCCGGATTTTTCTTCTGGGGCATGATCGACGACCCGGTGCAGAAACGGTCCGGCAGGTCGATGAAATCAAACTGGGCAGAGGTCCACAACACCAGTTCTTCGCTGAAGCGCGACAGGTGGGTCATCAACAGGGCGGCAAAGCTGCAGAATTCGATGGCAAAATCCCGGTCACTCACGGAATCCAGGGAATTCTCACTGGCCCGATCAAAGCCCAGCAGTTTTGCAGTGATACCGCGATCAATCGGATAGGTTGTACCCGCCAGCGCCGCAGCACCCAAGGGCATCACATTCACACGCTTGCGGCAGTCCTGCAGGCGCTCGGCATCCCGCACCAGCATTTCGTACCAGGCCAACAGGTGATGACCGAAGGTAACCGGCTGAGCGGTCTGCAGGTGGGTGAATCCCGGCATGATAGTCTCGGCCTCGCGCTCGGCCAGATCCAGCAGGCCGGCTTGCAGGCGCCGAAGCTCTTCGGCGATGACATCGATTTCGTCGCGCAGGTAGAGGCGAATATCCGTGGCCACCTGATCGTTGCGGCTGCGACCGGTGTGCAACTTCTTGCCCGTGATGCCAATCCGATCCGTCAGTCGCGCTTCAATGTTCATGTGCACGTCTTCCAGACTGACCGACCACTCAAAGGTGCCGGCCTCAATGTCCGCCTTGACGGCTTTCAGGCCGTCAATAATAGTGTCACGCTCTTCCACAGTCAGCACACCCACTTCCGCCAGCATGGTGGCATGGGCAATGGACCCGGTAATATCGTGATGGTATAGGCGCTGATCAAAGCCCACGGAAGCGGTGAAACGCTCCACAAAGGCATCGGTGGGTTCGGTGAAACGACCGCCCCAGGGTTTCTCGGCGCTCTTGTTCTGATCCGTCATGGTCTATCTTTCCTGCTGACAGCCCGGCATCATTCTGCGGGAATGGGTAAATGGAATATCGCAGGATTATAGCATTCCGCGGCGCCCAGTTGCCCTCCCCCAAATCAGGAACAGGAATCAGGAACAGGTTCAATGGCCGCAAGACACAACAGGGAACGCCCAGCCCAGGCACTCGCGGAAAGCGACGCCGATTTCTATGTGCCGGACCTGTGCCGGGTCAGGGCCGTTTTCCTGCTGGTGGTCACCAGTGAACTGCTGGTGCTGGTGCTGTCCATCGTTCAGGCCGAAAGCCACTGGATTGACTGGAACTACTTCGGCCTGCTGTCCCTGTTCGTGCAATGGACGGTGCTGACCAGCGCCGCCCTGATCTGCCCCATGCGGCGCTGGCTCTCACGGCTGACAGTTACCCGTGCCACCACAGTGATTGTTACCATCGTGATGCTGGATGTGCTGGCCTTCAGCCTCTTCGCAGACAGCGTGCTACACCCGCAACCCGGCCTCGAAGCCTGGCAGGGCGTGGCCAAGAAACTGCTGCTGGCGCTGTTGATCACACTGATGGTGCTGCGATACTTCTACCTGCAGTTCCAGTGGCAACAACAGCGGGAGTCAGAAATGCAGGCCCGGCTGACCGCCCTGCAGGCACGAATCCATCCACACTTCCTGTTCAACAGCATGAACACCATTGCCAGCCTGATTGTCGTTAACCCGGAACGGGCCGAAGACGCCGTGCTGGATCTGTCCGAACTGTTCCGCGCCAGCCTGCGCACCGGTGACCGCCTGATTCCTCTGAGCGCCGAACTGGACCTGTGCAAACGCTACCTGGCCATTGAAAAGCTGCGTCTGGAAGACCGGCTGACACTGGAATGGCATATCGAAGATGGACTGGAACAACAGGCCATCCCTCCCCTGACCCTCCAGCCACTGGTCGAAAACGCCATTTATCATGGCATTCAGCCTCGTCCGAACGGAGGTACCGTAAAGGTTGAGGCCTACCGCAAGGGCCCCTCGGTCTACCTGATGGTGCAGAACCCGCGCCCGGATTCTGACCAGGGTAGCCACGAAGGCAACCGAATGGCGCTGGCCAACATTCAGTCCCGCCTGCACGCCCTGTTCGGTGAGCCCGCCGTGCTGAAACACAGCCACCAGAATGATATCTATACTGTCACTCTCCGGCTGCCATGGCAGACAGCGAGTGGCAACGGAAAACCGGCAACAGGGAGCAAGTAGGCAAGCATGGGCGACAACAATCACCGCAGCGTACTGATTGCCGACGACGAACCTCTGGCCAGGGAGCGCATACGCCGACTGGTGGAGGCGTTGCCTGGCTACAATGTCTGTGACGAGGCTGGCGACGGCGACGAAGCACTGGAGAAAACCGCGCGCCTGGCGCCGGACATCCTGCTGCTCGATATCCGCATGCCGGGTACCGATGGCATGGAAGCCGCCCGACGGATGGCTTCGTTGGAGGCCCCTCCGGCCATCATCTTCTGCACCGCTTATGATCATTACGCCATCCAGGCGTTCGATGTACACGCGGTGGCCTACCTGCTCAAACCGGTACGTCGTGAAGCGCTGACCGACGCCCTCAATCGGGCTGGCCGAGTCAACCGGGTGCAATTGCAGGCGCTGACTGAAAAGCAATCGGGTACGGACGAACAGCTGGCCATCCGCACCCACCGCGGGACTGAACTGATCGACATCCAGGGCATTCTGTACTGCGAAGCCGATCAGAAATACGTCACCATCCATCACCTGCGCGGCGAAACCGTCACCGATTACACCCTGAAAGAACTGGAAAGCACCTACTCGCAATACCTGCTGCGGATTCACCGACACACCCTGGTAGGCGTGCGCTATATCCGAGCGCTGCTGAAACAACGGGATGGCCAGAACCTGATTGATCTGACAGACCAGCACGGGCAACTGCCCGTAAGCCGGAGACACGCCGCCTCTTTACGGCAATGGCTAAAGGAGCATCGCCCCGGGTAGCCTGGGCGCTCAACATTCGGCTCCACAATTTGCCTCACAAAGAGTACCCTTGGCGTACCATTTTTCAGATCCGGCAACGTACACCATGTCAAAACGAACCCTTCGCATTGCAACCCGCAGCAGCGCACTGGCGTTGTGGCAGGCGGAATTTATCAAGTCTGAACTGGAGCGGCTCCACGACAACGTGACCGTGGAACTGGTCAAGATCAAAACCCAGGGCGACAAGATCCTGGATGTGCCGCTGGCCAAGATTGGCGGCAAGGGTCTGTTCGTCAAGGAACTGGAAGAGGCCATGCTGGCAGGCAGTGCCGACCTGGCGGTGCACTCCATGAAAGATGTGCCGATGGAGTTTCCGGAAGGGCTGGGGCTGGTGGCCATCTGTGAGCGGGAAGACCCCACCGATGCGTTCGTCAGCAATGACTACGATAACGTGGACGCCCTGCCCCACGGCGCCGTAGTCGGCACTGCCAGCCTGCGCCGGGAAGCCCAGTTGCGTGCCTACCGGCCCGACCTGGAAATCCGCACCTTGCGTGGCAACGTCAATACCCGCCTGGCAAAGCTGGATGCCGGCGATTACCAGGCCATCGTCCTGGCCAGCTCCGGGCTCAAACGCCTCGGTTTCCATGACCGTATCCGCTACTGCCTGCCAGACAGTATATCCCTGCCTGCCGTGGGCCAGGGTGCGCTTGGCATCGAATGCCGCCTCGATGATGCCGAACTGATCGCCATGCTGGAGCCCCTGGATCATCGCGACAGCTCGGACCGAGTGAAAGCGGAACGGGCCCTGAACCGGCGATTGCAGGGCGGCTGCCAGGTACCCATCGCGGCCTACGCGTTGCTGGAAGACGATGACATGCTCTGGCTTCGGGGACTCGTGGGCGCCGTCGACGGCACCCAGGTATTCCGCGTTGAAGGCCGCGCGCCCCGCAGCGAAGGCGAGCGCCTTGGACGCGAACTGGCGGAAGACCTACTCGCACTGGGTGCAGACAAGGTACTGGCTGACATCTATGGCCACACCCCAACCTGATTCGCTACCCCTTGAGGGCCGGCGGATACTCATCTGCCGGCCACAACCGGAAGCCGACCGGCTGGCCTCGCGCTTTTGCGATGCCGGCGCCGATGCGCGGGTCATGCCGCTTATCGCCCGCGAGCCGCTCCCGGAAGACCCCGCAACCCGCACGCTGATCCTCAACTTGGACGAGTTCGCCCACGTCATTGCCGTCAGCCCCTATGCCGCCGCCTTGCTGCTCGACTGGCTGGACGAGTGGTGGCCCCAGACACCCACCGACATCCACTGGTACGGCGTCGGGGCAGGAACCGCCACGGTGCTGAGCAACTATGGCCTGGAAACGCGGCAACCGGAAACCGGCCACACCAGCGAAGATTTGCTACAGTTGCCGGAGCTGGCCACACTGGAGCACGAAAAGGTTCTGGTGGTGCGCGGACAGGAAGGCCGGGAACTGATCCCGCAAACCCTGGAACGCAGAGGCGCGCGAGTCACCGTGCTGCCCCTTTATCGTCGCTTCTGTCCCGACTATGATAAAGCGACGCTGAACGCGATGCTGAACGACTTTTCCCCCGAGGCCATCGTCACACTGTCGGGAGAAACATTGAACAATCTCATCGCACTCAGTGACAATACCGGCCATAATCTTGAAAACACTTTACTGGTTGTCCCCGTTGAGCGGATTGCCGAACAAGCACGTCTGGCCGGCCTCCGGCGAACGTGTATACCAGGAAGCCTTGCCGATAGCTCGATTGTGGCTGCAGTTGCAGAACAACTTGCCAGCCTGGACGGAGGCTCCGGAAACACCAAGTAAGGATGCCCGTGACAGAATCAAACGCACAACTGCCTGCCCCGATCGAAAAGCATCAGCAAACACGGCAAAAACTGTGGCCCCTCTGGATCATTACACTACTGGCGCTCGCCCTGGCCGTTGCCCTGTCTCTTTGGAGCTGGCAGCAATGGAACAACTACCAGGCACTGCAACAGTCCATCACCGATCTGGAGAGTGACACCGAGCAACTGGACCGGATGTACGGCCAGACCGGCAGTGAGCAGAGCCGTCGCCTGCAGGCGCTGGAAGACAAGCTGTCTGAACAGCGTGAACTGATCGCGACCCAGCAACGGCAGATCGACCACAACGCCCGTGAACTGCTGGAGGCCGGAAACCGCACTCGTACTGACTGGCTGCTGGCCGAGGCGGAATATCTGCTGAGGGTGGCCAACCAGAGGCTCATGATCGAAAAGGACATTCGCGGGGCCTTGGCGGCACTGGAATCCGGTGATGAAGTTCTGGCGGAATCAGACGATATCGGCGTTTACCCGGTTCGCCAGCAACTGGCCAAGGAAATCCTGGCGCTCAAGGGCATTGTCGATGTCGACCGCACCGGGCTCTACCTGAAACTGGAAGCGGCTATCGACAGCATCCACCAACTGACAGACAGTGCACTGATTCATGATCGCGCCCCAGGATTTGTCAGTAGCGGCGAGAACCCGGAAGCCGATGCTTCCGGGCAGGGCCTGGTTGCCGAGGGATGGCACAAGGTCAAGCAAACCCTGTCTCAGGTGGTTGTGGTCCGCAGGCTCGATGAGCCGGTCAAACCCCTGCTGTCTCCGGAGCAAAGCGCCTATGCACGGCTCAATCTGCAGTTGATGCTGGAAGAAGCCGAGCTGGCCGTACTTCGCGGTCATCAACAGCTCTACTCACGCTCCCTGACCAAAGCCAGCAATGCCATCAATAATTGGTACGACAGCAGCAACACCCGCATCATCGCGCTCTCGCAGACCCTGGAGGAACTCTCACAAAAGAACGTTGATCCGGAACTGCCAGACATCAGCCGCTCACTGGAACTGCTCAAGGCACGACTGGCCGGTCGACTGGACAACGGAGAGGCCGAAAAGAATGGCAGCAACGGTGAACAGGGAGACGCATCATGATCCGCATTTTGCTGATCATCCTGGTCGCCTTACTGCTGGGCACCGGGCTTGCGCTGGGGTTGCAGTACGACCTTGGCTACATCCGCATCAGCCTGGGCAACTATCTGATTGAAACCAATTTCTGGATTGGTCTGGCGTTGCTGGTACTGCTGGTGGCAGCGTCCGTGCTAACCATCAATCTGTTCCGTCGACTGCGCCATGGCACCGGCATGGTCGCCGGCTGGCTGGCCCGCAGCAATGAACGCCGAGCCCGGCGCAGAACCACTCAGGGGCTGCTGGCCCTGGCGGAGGGTAACTGGCCACGTGCCCGCAAGCTGCTCACTTCTTCAGCAGAGCACGCGGACACGCCACTGATCAACTACCTGGCAGCGGCCCAGGCCTCGTTTGAATCCGGCGATCACGAGGCCGTTGACGAACTGTTGCGCAAGGCCTTTGAAAGCACCCCGGGCTCCGACATGGCCGTGGGCATTACTCAGGCCCAACTGCAACTGGCGGGCAACCGACTGGAGCAGGCCCTGGCAACCCTGGTGCGGCTGCGCAAGCAGGCGCCCCACCATCCGTTTGTACTCAAGTTGCTGAAAAACACCTATGTGCGCCTGGAAGACTGGCGTGAGCTGTCCCGCCTGTTGCCGGAAATCCGCAAGCGCAACCTGATGGAGAGTGAAGAACAAGGCGACCTGGAACGCCTGGTTTGGCAAAACCTTCTGCAGCGTGCCGCAGAGGAGTGCCGCCGCCACTCGGGTGAGCCTTCAGCGTCCCTTGAGCCTCTCACCAAACTTTGGGATGAGCTGCCAGGGTTTCTCCGCCGTGACGAACACACCATTCGGGAGTATGCCCGGCTGCTTGCCGATCTGGGCGACGAAGCCCAGGCTGAAACCCTGCTGAGGAAAGTCCTGCGCAATCACTGGGGTGATGAACTGGTCAATCTGTATGGCCGCGTAAAAGGCCTGAAGCCGGATGAGCAGTTGCTGGTAGCGGAGCAGTGGCTGAAGGATCGTCCCAACAATGCAGAGCTGCTGTTGGCACTCGGCCGTCTGAGCCTGCGCAACGAGCTCTGGGGCAAGGCGCGGGAGTATTTCGAAACCAGCCTTCGGCTACGCCGCAGCCGTGAAACCATGGCCGAGCTGAGCCGCCTGAATGCTCACATGGGCGAGGGTGAGAACAGTGTGAAGCTGTTGATGCAGGGATTGGTTAACGATAGTGGGTTGCCGGATTTGCCGATGCCCAAGGCCTGAGGGGCTGGCCCCGGGTCTCAACCTCTCGGGGCGTATTCCAGTACATCGGAGAGAAATGCTTCCTGCGGCAACCCCACCTCAAGTAACGCATCCATCAAGGTATAGACCATCGTCGGCGAGCCGCTGGCGTGAACTTCCACGTTGCTCCAGTCCATGCCCGACGCCAGCACGGTTCGCACCAACTGGTCGTGGTGGCCACTCCACTCGTTGTCTTCGTCATCCCCTACCACGGGCAGGAAGGTAAAGGGCGGCCATTCTTCCTGCCACTGCTGGGCCAGGGATCGCAGGTACATATCCTCGTGGCGGCGAACGCCCCAGTAGAACTTCACAGGCTTGTCGTAAGACGTGTTCTGCAGGTAGTCCACCAGGCTCTTCATTTGGGCAAACCCCGTTCCGGCGGCGACCAGCAACAGCGGTTTGTCCGGCGCGGACGCCAGGCACGCGCGGCCGTGGGGTAATTCAACGGTCACCTCTCCGCCAGAGGTCAATGCATCAATCACTTTCTGTGCAGACACCCACTCCGGTGTCGCCTGAATGTGCAGCTCAATCAATTCTTCAGACGGACTGCTGGCGATGGAAAAATAACAGGGGTCTGTATCCGGCAGATTCACGGACAGGTACTGGCCGGCGTGAAACGACAGTTCCCGGCGACGGGGCAGTTGCAGTTCCACACGGTAAACATCGTGGCTGATGGAACGAACGTCCACCACCTTTGCCTGGAACTTGCGAGGCTGGTTGTCTCCGGCTGCCATAACGGCGTCTATCTCCAGTTCAAGGTCACTGAGCGCCAGGGTGCGACACATCATCAGTCGCCCGGTGACCGGAATTGTGTGTTGATTGCGGGTATTCAGGGCCTCGCCACTGACCAGGCGAGCCTCACAGAGCTCGCACACGCCATTGCGACAGGCGGCGGGAACCGCGATCCCCGCCCTGCCGGCTGCCGCAAGCAGCGTCTCGTCGGCGGCTGCGGTAAAGGACAATACCGCCGGCACGAGTTGAATACGACATTCACGGCTGGCCATATCAATCGGGGCGATCGGATGAAACTTCAATCCCCAGGCTGTCCCAGATGTCGTCCACACGCCTTTTGACGTCGTCGGACATGGTGATGGGCGTGCCCCACTCCCGATCGGTTTCGCCCGGCCACTTGCTGGTGGCATCCATCCCCATTTTCGAGCCCAGCCCGGACACCGGCGAAGCGAAGTCCAGGTAGTCGATGGGAGTGCTCTCAACCAGCGTGGTATCCCTGGATGGGTCCATGCGGGTGGTCATGGCCCAGATCACGTCTTTCCAGTCCCGTGCGTTTACGTCGTCGTCGGTAACGATCACAAACTTGGTGTACATGAACTGCCGCAGGAATGACCATACTCCCATCATCACCCGTTTGGCATGGCCGGGGTACTGTTTCTTCATGGTCACCACTGCAAGACGGTAGGAGCACCCCTCGGGAGGCAGGTAAAAATCCACAATCTCGGGGAACTGCTTCTGCAGGATGGGAATGAAGACTTCGTTCAGTGCCACACCCAGAATGGCGGGCTCATCGGGTGGGCGGCCAGTGTAGGTACTGTGGTAAATCGGGTCCTTGCGGTGCGTCACCCGCTCCACGGTGAACACCGGGAATTCATCCACTTCGTTGTAATAACCGGTATGGTCCCCGAACGGGCCTTCCGGCGCTACGTCGTCCGGATAGATGAACCCTTCCAGCACAATCTCGGCACTGGCCGGCACCTGCAGATCGCTGAGACCACACTGCACCAATTCGGTTCTTCCGCCGCGGAGCAGGCCAGCAAAGGCGTATTCCGATAACGAATCCGGCACCGGCGTCACCGCACCCAGGATGGTCGCCGGGTCCGCCCCAAGGGCAACGGCCACAGGGTAGGGTTTACCCGGGTTGGCTTTCTGGAACTCCTGAAAATCCAGCGCACCTCCACGATGGCTCAGCCAGCGCATGATCAGCCGGTTACGGCCAATGACCTGTTGCCGGTAAATACCAAGATTCTGGCGTTCTTTATGGGGCCCACGGGTTATCACCAACGGCCAGGTCACCAAAGGCCCTGCGTCCCCGGGCCAGCAGTGCTGAACCGGTATCTGGTACAGATCCACCTGGTCCTTTTCGATCACCACGTCCTGGCAGGGCGCCGAGCGAAGCACTTTGGGGCTCATACGCATCACTTGCCTGAACAGCGGCAGTTTCTCGATGGCGTCTTTGAAGCCCTTGGGAGGATCGGGCTCTTTCAGGAAGGCGAGCAGCTTGCCGATGTCCCGCAGCGCGGTCACGCTGTCTTGCCCCATGCCCATGGCCACGCGTTTCGGCGTACCAAACAGGTTGGCCAGCACGGGCATGTCGTAGCCTTTGGGGTTCTCGAACAACAACGCGGGGCCACCTGCCCGCAGCGTGCGGTCGCAGATCTCGGTCATTTCCAGGTGGGGATCGACTTCCACTGAAATACGCTTCAGCTCTCCCAACTTTTCAAGCTGGCCTATGAAGTCTCTCAGGTCGTTGTATTTCATCGGCTACTCCGGTTGATTCCGGCATTGTACGCGAATTCTGGTTATTTGGTTCGGCTCTGGCCTAGGTTTCAGCTTTGGTGCAGGAACAGGAGATGGGGAGACGTGCGCGCGAGAAGTCTGGTCGGTAACGCCGGGGATCGTCTCCCCCGGACCGTGCATTGCCAAGGATGGCAATGCCGAGCCCCCATGGATGGGTTCACGGCGTGTCCGGGGAGACGATCCCCGGCGTTACCAGCCCCCAAGCTCAGTGCGCAAAGAGGGCCCGAACCGAAACCAAAACTTAACGACGCTTCATCGACTGGAAGAATTCGTCGTTGGTCTTGGTTTCACGCAGCTTGTCCAGCAGGAACTCAATGGCACCAGTATCGTCGTCCATGGAGTGCAGCAGCTTGCGCAGAATCCAGATGCGCTGGATATCCGCCTCGCTCATCAGCAGGTCCTCACGGCGGGTGCCAGAGCTGCGAATATTGATGGCGGGATAGGTGCGCTTCTCGGCAATCTTGCGATCCAGATGGATCTCCATGTTACCGGTTCCCTTGAACTCCTCATAGATGACTTCATCCATCTTGGAGCCAGTGTTGACCAGCGCGGTGGCAAGAATGGTCAGGCTGCCGCCCTCTTCCACGTTACGGGCCGCACCAAAGAAACGCTTGGGCTTCTCAAGGGCGTGGGCGTCCACACCACCGGTCAGTACCTTGCCGGAGGACGGAATCACCGTGTTGTAGGCACGGGCCAGACGGGTGATGGAATCCAGCAGAATCACCACGTCTTTCTTGTGCTCGACCAAACGCTTGGCCTTTTCGATGACCATCTCGGCCACCTGCACATGACGGGCCGGGGGCTCATCGAAGGTGGAGGCGATCACTTCACCACGCACGGTGCGCTGCATCTCGGTTACTTCTTCCGGACGCTCGTCAATCAGCAGCACCATCACATGGCACTCTGGATTGTTACGGGTGATGGACTGGGCGATGCTTTGCATCAGCAGCGTCTTACCGGCTTTGGGCGGAGACACGATCAGGCCGCGCTGGCCCTTGCCGATGGGCGCAACCAGATCCAGAACCCGTGAGGACAGATCCTCGGTGCTGCCATTACCGGCTTCAAGCATCAGGCGCTCGTCCGGGAACAGCGGTGTCAGGTTCTCGAACAGGATCTTGTTTCGGGCGTTGTCCGGCTTGTCGAAGTTAATCTCGTTAACTTTCAGCAGGGCAAAGTAACGCTCGCCGTCTTTCGGCGGGCGTATCTTGCCGGCAACGGTGTCACCGGTCCGCAGGTTAAAACGGCGAATCTGGCTTGGCGACACGTAGATGTCGTCAGGACCGGCAAGGTATGAGGCGTCGGCGGAACGGAGGAAGCCGAAACCGTCCTGCAGAATTTCCAGTACGCCGTCACCATAAATGTCTTCGCCGCTTTTAGCATGCTTCTTCAGGATCGTGAAGATGACATCCTGCTTGCGCGAGCGAGCCAGGTTATCGAGGCCCATCTCTTGCGCAATATCGAGCAATTCGGGCATGGAGTTCTGCTTGAGTTCAGTAAGGTTCATAGGTTGTTAGATAGTCAGGAATGGAAGTAAACGAATATTGAAATGAAAGGGGTGCCCCTAAACGGATTGATCGGATATACGTTGAACTTGGTGCTGGCCAGATGGAGCAACCGGTGTAGATGGAGTCCGGAAAGGTACTGAAGCCAGAGACAGGAAGAACAACCGTTCGCCGGGCAAGAGCGATCATCAGCCACCTTGCGTACCAATGTCAAGTAATGTCGCGCATTTTTGAACCAATTTCTCCTTAAGGGGTCGCCCACAGCCTCCGCAAATGCCCCGTATCCCTCTGATGAATGTCTCCCCTTCCATTCATCATTCCCAATAGAGATACTGTTAGACAGACCTATAAAAACTTTGGAGAGCATCCATGAGTATCGACGCCACCGTCGAACTGAAACCCCTGAGTATCGCCCTGCTGACGGTGTCCGACAGCCGGGGTGAAGCGGAAGACTCATCAGGAAAGTTCCTGGAGAACAGCATCATTGAAGCGGGCCACCGACTGGTTGCCCGACGCATCCTGCCGGACGATGTCTATCTCATACGGGCGCTGATGTCCGGCTGGATCGCCGACCCGGAGATCAACGTGGTGATCATCACCGGCGGCACCGGCTTCCATGAGCGCGATAGTACGCCAGAAGCGGTCTCCCCATTGCTGGACAAGGCCATCGACGGCTTCGGTGAGGAGTTCCGCCGGCTTTCCGCCAGCGAGATTGGCTCTTCCACGATTCAGTCCCGAGCCTTTGGCGGATTGGCCAATCACACGGTGATTTTCTGCCTGCCCGGTTCAACAAGTGCCTGCCGCACCGGCTGGAACGGCATTCTCGTCAGTCAGTTGGACAGTCGCCACGGCCCCTGCAACTTCTCAGACCTGGCCCTCGGCAAACCGGACAAGCCTCTCAGCCGGATCGACCAGGTTATTGGCGAGCGCTCGGAGCGATAATCCATGGCAAGCTCTGACCTGACTCCTGTTGAAGAAGCCATTGACCATCTGGTTGCCCGGGCGCGCCCGATCACGCGCTCGCAAACCGTGGCACTGACAAACAGTCTGGACCGGGTTCTGGCCCGGGACTACACAGTTCCGGCGGATGTACCACCAGCGGATAACAGCGCCGTCGACGGTTACGCCGTGCGTGCCGGGGATCTTGCTGGCGGGGAACCACTACCGGTGTCCGGGCGCACAGCTGCTGGTGAAGAACGCCTGACCCTCAAGCCTGGAACGGCCGTGCGTCTTTTCACCGGTTCGGAAATCCCCTCAGGCGCGGACGCGGTCATCATGCAGGAACGGGTCAGCGTTTGCGGCGACGGTATCACCGTCAATGGGCCTGTCAGCGAAGGCCAGAATATCCGTCGCCGTGGCCAGGATCTGGCTCAGGGCGAGCTGGCATTGGCGGCGGGCACCAGGATCCGCCCCCAGGAAATGGGCCTACTGGGCTCCATTGGTACGGCAGACGTTGCCGTGTACGCAAAACTGAAAGTCGCCGTTCTCACAACCGGTGACGAGTTGGTGGATCCCGGACAACCACTGGGGCCTGGACAGATCTATAACAGCAATCGCTACACCCTGCTGGGATTGCTGGCGAAAGCAGGCTGCGAGGTGGTGCTCTGTGAGGCCCTGAAGGACGCTCGGGACGCGACCCGCAAGACTCTTGAGCGGGCCGCAGCCGAGGCCGACCTGATCATCACCAGCGGCGGCGTGTCGGTGGGCGAGGAAGACCATGTTCGGGCGGTGCTGGAGGAATCTGGCAACCTGTCCCTGTGGCGGCTTGCCAGCAAACCTGGCAAACCAATGGCCTTCGGTACGATTGGCGACACGCCGGTGCTGGGCCTGCCCGGCAATCCGGTGGCCGTGCTGGTCAGCTTTATGGTGATGGGCATGCCGTTTATTCGCGCCTGCCAGAGCCGAACGGGGGTTACTGGTGGCGGAGAACAGATCCCGGCCGGATTTTCGACGGAGAAGCCCTCAATTCGTCGACAATACGTCCGTGCCCGCAAGAGCATTGGCGATGACGGCCTTATGATCACGGCCTATCCCAACCAGAGCTCCGGCGTCCTGAGCTCTGCCTGCTGGGCTGAGGGATTGGCTGTGGTACCTGAGAACACGACCATTAACCTCGGTGACCCTGTTACCTATTACTCGTTTGCGGAGCTGCTGGAATGACCATGGCTACGGATAATTCTATTACGGTGAAGTTCTTTGCCCGCCTGAGGGAGGAACTGGATACAACCACGCTGACGGTTGAGGCCCAACCCGGGCTGACTGCCGGTCAACTGCTGCACAGCCTTGCTTCTAAAGGGGGGAACTGGGCCCAGCTGGACGGCGCGCAACCGGTGATGATTGCGGTCAATCAGGTAATGACCAAGCCTGACAGGGCGCTACAGCCCGGTGATGAAGTGGCCTTTTTTCCGCCAGTGACAGGAGGTTGATGTGATCCGCGTCCAGCAACAGGATTTTGACCCGGCTGAAGAGTACCGTGCCCTTCGAAACAGCGGTTCCGGCACCGGGGCCATCGCGACGTTTACCGGACTCGTTCGGGACAGTGGTGACCTGAGCGGTGTGACGGGGCTGTTTCTGGAGCACTATCCAGGGATGACGGAGCAGGTTATCGAGGGACTGGTTCATGAAGCCTCACAACGCTGGGATGTGCGGGACGCGCGGATTATTCATCGGGTGGGATCGCTGGCATTGTCTGATCAGATTGTGTTTGTGGGGGTGTGCAGCGCCCATCGTGGTGATGCATTTGCGGCCTGTGAGTTCATCATGGATGCACTAAAGACGTCGGCGCCGTTCTGGAAGAAGGAGATCACGGGCGACACGGAGCACTGGGTTGAGCAGAAGGCTGCTGATCTGGACCGGACTCAGAGTTGGGATTAACTCCGAGACTTTGTGGCCAGACGGCGAGCAATTCCGAACACCCCTTCCGAAAAACGCTTTGAATACGTCCGTGTACGCTTGGGCTCCGCCATCCTTGGCTCCGCACATTTTCGGAAGGGGTGTTCGGAACTACTCGCCTGACTGGTTGTTGGCCTGGCAATAAAAAACCGCCCGTGAGCGTTTGCTCAGGGGCGGCTTTTGGCCAACTCGCAGCAATCAGAGGTTGCTGTCGAGGAACGCAGCCAGCTGTGACTTGGACAGTGCGCCTACTTTGGTGGCGTCCACGTTGCCGTTCTTGAACAGCATCAGGGTGGGGATGCCGCGGATGTTGAATTTGGGCGGGGTCTGCTCGTTTTCGTCGATGTTCAGTTTGCAGACTTTCAGCTTGCCTTCGTACTCTTCAGCCATCTCTTCCAGGACTGGCGCGATCATCTTGCATGGGCCGCACCATTCTGCCCAGTAGTCGACCAGTACCGGTACGTCTGACTGCAGTACATCCTGCTCAAAAGAGGCATCTGTAACGTTTACAATATTTCCGCTCATTTCAGTTTCCCGATTCGTGCACCCACCAGCGGCTCTGGCCGCCTGAATGATGCTGTTGACTGTTCTGACAGTTGCCGCAAAAGGCTTGGGGCAACCGATTTCCTAAATTATTGTAAGCCTTACTTTACGCGATTGGTCAGGCGTATGTGAAGCGCTTCGTTCCACCCCGGCACTTCGGATTACCCTCATCCTGAGCAATACCGCCCCATTGCGTTACACCGCATATCGCTTATAGTAATCCCCAGGCATGGTGGTTAAACGTCCACTTTCGCCCTGATAACAATGGTTACATGAACGCTGCCGAGTTTCCGGCATGCAGTCTTTCAAGCTCCCTTCCCTCTATTTAGGGCCTGGCAGAAGGAATTCATTACACGTGACGGCCAACTCTTCCGCCACCCCGCCAGAACTGCTCGCTGCAATCGATATGGGCTCCAACAGTTTCCACATGGTGGTCGCCCGCCTGGTTCACGGTGAGATCCGCACCCTGGAGAAGATGGGGGAGAAGGTACAGCTCGGTGCCGGGCTGGACAGTCATAACCGTCTGACCGAAGACGCCCAGGAACGTGCCCTGGCCTGCCTTAGTCGTTTTGCCCAGAGGCTTCAGGGCATGCCACCGGAGGCGGTTCAGGTGGTGGGCACCAACGCGTTGCGGGTGGCGCGCAACGCCCATGAATTCATGACCCGGGCGGAAGAGGTGCTGGGATACCCGGTGGAGATCATTGCCGGCCGGGAGGAGGCCCGTCTGATTTACCTGGGCGTATCACACACCCTGTCGGATGACAGTGGCCGGCGACTGGTGATTGACATCGGGGGCGGTAGTACCGAGTTTATCATCGGGGAACGCTTCGAACCCCAGGAGCTCGAAAGTCTGCACATGGGCTGCGTGTCGTTCCGCAACCGATACTTTCCGGACGGCAAGATCACCCGCAAGCAAATGGATAAGGCCGTTACCCACGCCGAACAGGAACTGCTCAACATCCGTCAGCATTTCCGCAACAAGGGTTGGCAAAGCGCTGTAGGGTCATCCGGCTCAATCAAGGCGATTGCCAGCGTGTTGACCAGCCTCAGGATCACGGACGGCACCATCACCCTGGACGCGATGATGGAACTCAGGACCCGGCTGGTCGACATGGGCAAGGCTGAGAAACTCGGGGACCTGGGCGTCCGCGCCGATCGCCAAAGTATCTTCCCCGCGGGGTTTGCGATTTTGATGGGCGCGTTCCAGTCGCTGCGGATAACCGAAATGACGTTCGCTGATGGCGCCCTGAGGGAAGGCCTGCTGTACGACATCGCCGGCCGGATTCAGCACGAGGATGTAAGGGTACGAACAATTCAGGCCCTGCAGGAACGCTACCACGTAGACCAGGAACACGGCAGCGCGGTGGAACACACCGCCATCGCGGCCTGGAGACAGGTGGCGAGCACTTGGGAGCTGAACACAGCAGTTGATGAAGAAGTGCTGCGCTGGGCCTGCCGGCTGCATGAAATCGGCCTGACCATTTCACACAGCCAGTACCACAAGCACGGCGCCTACCTGTTGCGGTATTCCGACCTACCCGGCTTCAGTCAACAGTTTCAGCGCGATCTGGCAACCCTGGTTCGTGGGCACCGGCGCAAGTTCTCTTCCGCCATTTTCGACGGGCTGAACCCCGAGGACATTCCCCGTCTACGCTACCTGTGCGTGCTGGTTCGACTGGCAGTGCTATTGCAGCATCCGCGGAATCATGAGCAGCCGCCCGAATTCCGCCTGCACCCGTCCACCAATGGTCTGGCCGTGGAATTCACTGAAGGGTGGCTGGATGAACGCCCGCTAACCCTGGCCGATCTTGAAAACGAACGGGATTACCTGGCCAAACAGGATTTCACCCTGGAGGTGAAATCCTAGGGCGTTAGCTCTGCCTCAAGGCTCTCGACCGTTTCGCTGATTTCAAGCCATTCGGCTTCTACCTCTGCCAGACGACTCTTTGCTGCGGCCTGTTGACCCAAAAGCTCCTTTAGCTTCTGCTTACCCTGATCGGCATAGAGCTCCGGCTCTGAAAGGCTCTGCTCCAGTGTCACCAACGTGGACTGGAGCTGATCCATCTCTTTCTCCAGAGCCCCCTGTTGCTTGCGATAGGGGCTAAGTTTCTGGCGAATGGCCGCCTCCGCCCGCTTGCGGGCCTTGCGATCTTCGGCGTTCTCACCCGCACCACTATCCGCAGCCAATGCGTTACCGCCTGCAGCGTGGACCTCACTACTTTCCCGGCGTGGAGCTTCGGTTTCGTCCTTGCGACGGTCCGCCAGCCAGCGCTCATAGTCTTCCAGGTCGCCGTCGTATTCCGTAACCCGACCCTCGTTCACCAGCCAGAAGTCATCAACCGTGTTACGCAGCAGGTGACGATCATGGGAAACCACCACAATCGCCCCCTCAAAGTTTTGCAGCGCCATGGTCAGGGCCTGACGCATCTCCAGGTCCAGGTGGTTGGTGGGCTCGTCCAGCAGCAACAGGTTGGGCTTTTGCCAGGCAATCACCGCCAGCGCCACACGGGCCTTTTCACCACCGGAGAATGAACGAATAGCACTCAAGGCCTCGTCGCCGTGGAAGTCAAAGCCGCCCAAAAAATTACGGACACTTTGCTCGGAGGCTTTGGGGGCCAGCCGCTGCAGGTGCAGGAACGGGCTTGCGTCCAGGTCCAGCGACTCCAACTGATGCTGGGCAAAATAACCGATCGCCACATGTTCTCCCGTGGTCCGCTCACCCCGCAACAGGGTGCTTTGCCCCCGCAGGGCATCCATCAACGTGGACTTGCCCGCACCATTGGGGCCCAAGAGACCAATACGACTGCCCGGCAGCAGTGACAGGTTGATGCCTTCGAGTACAACGGCGTCGCCATAACCCGCCGCGCCGTTACGAATCGACATCAGCGGATTGGACACTTTATCGGCGACCGGAAACTCGAAACTGAACGGGGAATCCACATGGGCCGGAGCAATCTTTTCCATGCGCTCCAGCGCTTTGACCCGGCTCTGGGCCTGGCGGGCTTTGGTGGCTTTTGCTTTAAAACGATCGATGAAACGCTGGATCTCGGCAATTCTTGCCTGCTGGCGCTCATACCCGGCCTGCTGCTGGGCAATGCGCTCACTGCGCTGGGTCTCAAATGATGAGTAATTACCCGTATACAGGTCCAGCCGCCGCTGGTCGAAATGCACCAGGTGAGTCGCCACACGGTCCATGAAGTCCCGGTCGTGGGAAATGAACAGCAGGGTGCCCTCGTACCGCCGCAGCCAGTTCTCAAGCCAAAGACAGGCGTCCAGGTCCAGGTGGTTGGTGGGCTCGTCCAACAACAACAGGTCGGACGGGCGCATCAACGCCTGGGCCAGGTTGAGGCGTATCCGCCAGCCGCCGGAAAACGAAGACACTGGCCGATCAGCGTCGGCATCCGAAAACCCCAAACCTCTCAGCAACGCTTCCGCGCGGCGAGGCGCAGACCAGGCTTCATGGATGTCGAGCTCGCCATGAATACGGGCAATGCGGTGATCGTCATCCCGCTCTTCGGCGTCAGCCAACTCTGACTCCATGCGTCGCAGATCATAGTCGCCATCCAGCACAAAATCCCGAGCCGTGCGGGACGAGGCGGCCACTTCCTGAGCCATGTGAGCGATTCGGCACCCTCCGGGCAAAGACGCACTGCCCTGCTCCGGCGCCAGCTGCCCCAGCAATAACTGGAACAAACTGGACTTGCCAGCGCCATTGGCACCCACTATCGCTACCCGTTGGCCGGGCTGGATGGTCAGGTTGACGGCTTCTAGCAACCAGACGCCACCTCGTTGTAAACTGAGATCGGTTATCGTAAGCATAACGTAATGGTATCAAGGAACGTTTGATAAGGAACCGGCCTGGCCCCTATGGCGTGTAGCGGTAGCAAGATACCTGAGGATGCAGATCCGGAAAACCCATTGTGGCGGTTTGCCTGCCGTTTCTGGGAGTCCTCTGCAGCACGGGATGCGTGCCTCGGCCTGCAGGACCGAGGCTGGAGCGTTACCCGGATTCTCTGCGCAGCGTGGCTGACCACCTCAGGCAACGTGCTTCCGGGCACTGAGAGCGCGCAGGTAACCGCATGGCGGCGCCAAGTCACGGAGCCGCTTCGATCAGCGAAGAAAACCATTACGAAGAATGACCCCGGCACTGCTATTGTAAGAGAGTGCATCGCCCGTAGCGAACTTGAAGCGGAACGGGTCGAGTTGGCCTTGGCCTATCAGGCTCTGGTTTCAAACAAACATACAGGCAGCGGTGAGGCAACAATGGCCAATCTGGCCCTCAGCAACTTGCTCGCCGCAGCACCAGAGAAGACAATGGATAACGAGACCGGCAGCTTGCTGGACATTTTGACCAGAGAACTGTCGACCCTCGTTGAAGGAGATAACAAGCCATGTTGATGAAATGGCTAATCCGGCTGGCGTTTCCCGCTCTCGGCGTCCTGGTGGCACTGATGTTTTTCGGCCTGAATGACCCCGCCGAAACCACCAGCAAACCCGCAAAGGCCGAAACCAATGCCGAAATTCCCGCGTTTGAGGGCCTGGTTCCCTCACCGGTTCCAACTGAAGGGCCCGACATCGTCTTCAAGTGGAAGGATAGCGACGGCAGCTGGCACTACGCTGACAAGCCACCTGCGCAAGGGCCCTGGAACGCGCTGGCAATAGAGCGATCTGAAAGCAAGAGCGTACGCCCGCCCGTGTCCGACTCGGAAACCGATTGGCAATCGCCCTACCGCGCACCTTTTTCGCTCGGCCCTGACACTGCCAATAACGGTAGTTGAGATTACTCCCTTCCTTAACACATGTTCAGTGGCATCTGGCGACAGAACCCGTTACCTTTTGTGCGTTCCCGATCATTCAACGCAAGCTTAACTAAGGACGATGTAATGAGAAAAACCCTGATCGCACTGTCTGTGGCCGGTGTCATGGCAGGCTGTTCTTCTTCCCAGGAAGCGGTTCCGGAAGATCCGGCGCTGGAATCCACGGATGAGAAAGTCAGCTACGGCATGGGCCTGGTCATGGGCCAGAGAATGAGCAACGACCTGCCGAACCTTAAGATGGAGCAATTCCTCCAAGGCATTCAGCACGGCCACGACGGCGACGAAGAACAGACGCGAATGAGCCGTGAGGAAATCCAGGAAGCCCTGATGGCCTACCAGACTCAGCTCCAGGAGCAGGAGTCGGCCCAGGCGGAAGAACTGGCGAAGAAAAATCAGGAAGCCGGGGAACAGTTCCTCGCGGAGAATGCCAAACGCGACGGCGTCAAAACCACGGAATCCGGCCTGCAATATGAAATCCTGGAAGAAGGCGATGGTGAAAAGCCGACGGCCGAAGACCGCGTGCAGGTGCACTACACCGGCGAGTTAATCTCAGGCGAAGTGTTCGACAGCTCCCGCGAGCGCGGCGAGCCGGTCACCTTTGGACTGAACCAGGTCATACCGGGCTGGACCGAAGGACTGCAACTGATGTCTGAAGGCAGCAGGGCGAAACTCTACATTCCTTCGGAACTGGCTTATGGGCCTGGAGGAAACCAGCGGATCGGGCCCAACGAGACCCTGGTCTTCGACGTGGAACTTCTGGAAATCAATCCGGAATAAATAAGCCGCTTGGCAACAACGGCCACTCCCCCCATTTCCTTTTGGAATCGGGGGGAGGTTTCAAGCCTTCACCTCAAGCCGACGACATTACCTTGTCAGCATGGGCATTGTGCAGATGCTCAATCAGGAAATCTTCCATCTCAAACCGGCTTTCCAGAGTTTCACCGAGCTCTGATAGCTGCTGGAACAAATCGCGAACTTCGCTCTCCGTCAGCGACTGCCCGTTAAGGCGATCGTTGAAATTGAGTGCCGTTTCCGTGGTCTGCTCAATTTTCGGGTACAGCTTTACCGCCAGCTCCAGTCCACCGTCGTTAAATTCACGGGCTTCCTGAACCAATTGCTCGTATATTTCGAAGTGCCCTGCCGACACGTAATCCACCAGCACCTCACACAGCTTGATGAATTTCGTGCGCAGCGCCTCTGTCTGGGAATAGTCCGTCGTACCGGACAAATCGCAGTAGTGTACCAGCAGTTCCTGCCTTTCTTTCAGCCAGCGATCAATCAGCTCGCTGACGCCACCCCAACGCTCCCTGGCATTACGGCAATTATCCAACATGACGCCTATCTCCGGTTACCGCGTTCTGGTTTGATTTCTGTTGTATCGAAACTCAAGTGTATCGAAACTCAAGTTACCCCATGCCAGCGGTCGGTCGCAACCGTTTCATCCCTGTATCCATTCCGGCTTTCTTGGGGGCCGGAACAGCATCACCAGGCCGACAATCACCAGCAACAAGAAAAAGATGGCCGTCCAGCCAGGAATACTGAGCCCCAGGAAACGCCAGGTCACTTCGGCGCAATCGCCCGTGCCTTTCAGCGCCGTGGTCAACACCTCCATCCAGGGCAACACATCCAGCATGTAATCCACCGATGGCCCGCAGGCCGGCACCTGATCCGCCGGCAGGCTTTGAAGCCACAGTTGTCGGCCCGCCATCGCCAGGCCAGCACCGGCGCTGACAGACAACAATAACCCATAGACCCTTGCACCGAACCCATGGGGGCCATGGAGCGCTGCCAGGAGGCTGACGATGCCAGCGGCCATAAAACCGAATCGCTGCAGCCAACACAGAGGACAGGGCTCCAACCCCATAACGTGCTCCATGTAGAAGGCCACGCCAAGCAGCCCGGCGCATAGCAGGAATATCAGAAAGAAAACGGCTCTGGAGTTCAAAGGGGTACCTCGGGTTAACGTTCAGGTCAGTCTGTCGCCCGCCTTGGGCGGTAAAGCATCGGATGCTGCAACCGCGCATCGAGCCTGCTATTCTCCCAGCATCAGGTGGCGGCTGCGTGCGCCCAGCCACTTAACCTTAAACCAATACGAACTTCAAGCCTATGACACTTAAGCCAAAGTACCTTCTGCTGGCCCTGTTTTTTGCCTTTCCCCTGGCTCCAACCGCCTTTGCCCAAGAGGAAGAAGGGGGAGACGAGACACAGGAAGAGCAGGAAAAGGAACCAGCCATCACGGACTACATCGAAATGGATCCGCCCTTTGTCACCCACGTGGGGGACCCGGGCGCCAAACTGACCTATCTCAAGGCAGCGGTTACCATCAGGGCGTCGAAGGAAACCACCCGTCCGGCGGTGGAGGCACACATGCCCAGGCTACGTCATGAGCTGGTGATGCTGTTCGGGGAGCAGACTGACGCGGAACAGCTGTCCTCGACAGAGGGACAGCAGTCGCTGCGTGAAGAGGCCACGAAGAGAATAAACACGGCCCTGGAAGAGCAACAGACCGGTGAGAGCATTACCGGTGTGCTGTTTACGGAGTTCGTTGTACAGAAGTAATACAACGGCCGGGTGAGCAGGCGGCAAGCACAGGTATCAGGCGATGCGGGAGAACAGGTCGTCGACCGGCCGCGCCTCATTGGTAACCTGTTCAGCGTCTTCCCATCCTGCTTCCCAGGCGGCAACAACAACTTCTCCGCGATAGGGACAGCGGCTGCGTTCCATGCCCATAGAGGCGGCCATATAGCCCTGGCGATAGGCTTTATTCAGGGACTCAACATCCCACCCTAACTTGATGTCTCTGGCCATACCGGTTCTCCCTTTACCTGTAGCCACCATCAGATGCTGTCACTCTGCTTACAGAAATTAACAGCGCTAACCGAAGCTGACAAACGTTAATTACGTTTCTGTGCGACAGGTCCGGGGAGAGTGTGACGCCCGACCGGGAGGGGCACTCCCGGTTCAGGATTGCAGGTATTGCTCCAGGAATTCTCCGAATGGCTGGTTTTCGGCTTGCTCCATTTCATCCTGCTCGGAAAGCGAATCAGCGGTCATTTTGTCAAACGCCGCCATCACATCCGGCGACAGCCCTTCCCCTCGCAGCGTTTGCTGGTGCTGCCTGGACATTTCCAGCCCCCATTCCCGGTGACCCATGCCGGAAGCCTCCATGGCTTCAAGCACCTTCGCTGAAGGTAACTCACGCGGATCGTCGAGCTTGGCACGCTGGTCATCCAGCGCTCGCCGATAGGTGGAATCTCCGTTCAAGCTGTCCAACTGTTCTGCAAGAGGGGCAAGACGGTCCATCAGGGCAATGGCAGCGTCACCGACCCGGCCGCGTTCACCGGAGCGACAGATCGTCAGGTCCGGATTCCGGCCCCTAGCCACCACATCCTGGTAATTGTCATCAAGGCGATCGCATTCGTCATCGTCAATTCGGGGGCTGTCTGACAGCAGGCAATCCAGCAGGAACAGGTCAAGAAAATCGATCTGGCTTTCGTTAACGCCAACCGGGGAGAACGGATCCAGGTCCAGGCAACGCACCTCAATGTACTCCACGCCCCGTGACTCCAGGGCCTGTATCGGCTTTTCCCCACGCTCGGTGGTGCGCTTTGGCCGCACGGCGCTGTAGTACTCGTTCTCAATCTGCAGCACGCTGGTGTTGATCTGGATGAATTCGCCGTCGCGCCGGGTTCCCATCTTTTCGTAAGCTGGCCACGGGGTATGAATCGCCCTGAACAGAGTGTCGGTATAGGTCTTCAGTTCATTGAAACAGATATTCAGCGATGCCTGAGCGTTGTTGTGATAGCCCAGATCGCCCATGCGCAGCGATGTGGCCTCGCGGCCATACCAGGTATCATCGCTGAACCTGCTCAGGTCATGACGTACACCCGCCACAAAGCTGGCATCCAGCGCCGGAGAAGCGCCGAACAGCAGCATCAGCATCCAGCTGCGACGACGGAAATTGCGGATCAGCCAGAAATACTGGTCCGACTTGAAGTCCTGCAGGCTTTGTTGGTTACCAAGGGCGTCCTGCCAAAGCCTCCAGAAACTGTCAGGCAGCGACAGGTTGTAGTGGGCGCCAGCAATGCTTTGCATCATGCGACCGTAACGCACGGCCAGCCCCTGGCGATACACATGCTTCAGGCGACCGATATTGGCAGTGCCATACTCGGCAATGGGAATGCTCGCGTCGCCGTCCAGCTCACACGGCATACTCGCGGCCCAGAACACCTCATCCCCAAGATTGCACTGAACGAAGCGATGGGTATCCCGGAGCGAATCGAGCATCCCTCGCGTGGTATCAAACACCGGGGTAATCAGCTCCAACAAAGCTTCGGAGTAATCCGTGGTGATACGGGGATGAGTCAGTGTGGAACCCAGCGAGCGGGGGTGCGGAGTCTGTGCGATAAAGCCGTTGCGATCGACCCGCAGGCCTTCTTTCTCAACGCCTTTTCGAAATCCGGCCCATTGGTTGGCCGTGAACTGCTGAAAAAGCTGATGGCGGGATTCACCCATGAATGACTCCTGCTTGAATGGCCGCCGGGAACACCGGCGGCCATTACGGTAGTGTGTAGCGGCGCGGGTTAACGGCCGTCTTTGCGGGCCGACGCCAGAGCCTGTGCCAGCGCTCCGGCCATGGCACCCTTTTGCCCGCTGTCTGCGCCCTTGTGGCGGTCATTTCTTGCGGAAGGTTTGCCACCTTTACTGCTGGAGCCGGCGCGGTTGTCGGATTTCTCCCCGGGCTGGTCATCCATACGCATGGAAAGCGCAATCCGCTTTCTCGGGATATCCACGTCCATCACTTTCACCTTGACGATATCCCCTGCCTTGACCACTTCCCTCGGATCTTTCACGAAGGTATTCGACAACGCAGAGATATGCACAAGGCCATCCTGATGGACGCCGATGTCCACGAACGCGCCGAAGTTGGTCACGTTGGTGACCGACCCTTCCAGCACCATACCCGGCTTCAGGTCATTGAGGGTTTCCACTCCCTCCTCGAAGCTGGCAAAGCGGAACTCCGGCCGGGGGTCACGGCCCGGCTTTTCCAATTCCGTAATAATATCCTTTATGGTCGGCAGACCAAACTGTTCGGTGACATAGTCCTGCGGGTTCAACGAGCGCAGGAAATCGGCGTCGCCGACGATACCTTCAATCTTGCGATTGTTCTGGCGGGCAATAGCCTCAACCACACCATAGGCTTCCGGGTGCACCGACGAGCGGTCCAGCGGATTGTCGCCCCCCGCAATGCGAAGGAAACCGGCCGACTGCTCAAAGGTACGATCACCAAGGCGGGACACTTTAAGCAACTGCCTGCGATCACGGAACACGCCATTCTGGTTACGAAAATCGACGATGTTCTGGGCAATACTCTGGTTCAGGCCGGACACCCGTGCCAGCAGGGGGATGGATGCGGTGTTGAGATCCACACCAACACCGTTAACACAGTCCTCCACCACGGCATCCAGGCTGCGGGCCAACTGCACCTGAGACACGTCGTGCTGGTACTGCCCCACACCGATGGACTTGGGTTCGATCTTCACCATTTCCGCCAATGGGTCCTGCAACCGGCGGGCGATGGAGACCGCCCCGCGAATGGTCACGTCCAGGTCCGGCAGTTCGCGGGAGGCGAATTCAGAGGCGGAATAGATCGAAGCACCGGATTCGCTGACCACAATCCGCGCCAGCTTCAGCTCCGGGTAACGCTTGCTCAGGTCCGCGACCAGCTTTTCGGTTTCGCGGGAGGCCGTACCGTTACCAATGGCCACCAGTTCAATGCGGTACTGCCGACACCAGCTCGCCAACTGTTCAATGGACTGATCCCACTGGTTGCGGGGCGCGTGCGGGAAAATACCACCGTGCCCCACCACCTGGCCGGTGCCGTCGATGATGGCCACCTTCACACCGGTGCGCAGGCCGGGGTCCAGCCCCAGTGTGGCGCGGGGGCCCGCCGGCGCCAGTAACAGCAGATCCTTGAGGTTGGCGGCAAACACATTGATGGCCTCGGTTTCTGCCGCTTCCCGCACCTGGGCCATAAGGTCGGTTTCGATCTGGGTGGACAGCTTTACGCGCCAGGTCCAGCGCACCACTTCCGACAACCAGCGGTCGGCCGCACGGCCGTTGTCACGGATATGCCAGCGCGCGGCGATACGCTGTTCCGCCGGATGGGGCTGGCGACGGTCGTCTTCCGCATCGCCAACCACAATGGAGTAGGTAAGCACGCCTTCATTGCGCCCCCGGAGGATGGCAAGCGCACGATGGGATGGCACCTTTTTCAGTGGCTCGACATGGTCGAAGTAGTCGCGGAACTTGGCACCTTCATTTTCCTTGCCGTCCACCACGGTGACCTTGAGCTGCCCCTGCTGCCAGATAAAGTCACGCAGCTCACCCAGGAGTTCCGCATCCTCGGCAAAGCGTTCCATCAGAATGTAGCGGGCACCATCAAGCGCGGCCTTGGTGTCGGTAACACCGGCCTCATCATTGATATAGCCTTCCGCTGTGCTCTCTGGCTCCAGCGTGGGGTCGTCATACAGGGCATCGGCCAGGGGCTCCAGACCGGCTTCACGGGCAATCTGCGCTTTGGTTCGGCGCTTGGGCTTATACGGCAGGTAGAGGTCTTCGAGGCGGTTCTTGGTGTCCGCCGAATCGATGCTGGCACGCAGCTCATCGGTCAGCTTGCCCTGCTCCTCAATGCTGTTGAGGATCGTGGAACGACGGTCTTCCAGCTCACGCAGATAACGCAGGCGGTCTTCCAGGGACCGTAACTGGCTGTCATCGAGCGAACCGGTGACTTCCTTGCGATAACGGGCAATAAAAGGAACGGTGGCGCCACCGTCCAGCATTTCAACGGTGGCATTCACCTGCTGTTCACGAACACCCAGTTCGTCAGCAATGCGCCTGATGATACTGTTCATGCAACCTCATCTGATGCTTACGAGTCAAAGCGCAAAGGTACAGCGGCTTATTGCTGCAGGCAAGCAGCGCGGCTACGGTTGTCCAGGAATTGCACAAGATCTGCCCATGGCATGGGGCGCGCGTAGTAGTAACCCTGAATTTCATCACAGTGTTGCTGGCGCAGGAATTCCAGTTGTCCTTCCGTCTCCACCCCTTCCGCCACCACGCTGATTTGCAGGCTGTGAGCCAGGCTGATAATGGCACGGATGATATGTTCGGCGTCGGCAGACTGCCCCAACTCCTGAACGAAAGACTTGTCGATCTTTACGAGGGATATAGGCAGGTGCTGAAGATTGCTGAGTGAGGAGAACCCGGTTCCGAAGTCATCCAGGGCAAAACTGATACCCAGTTGATTGAGCTCCCGCAGACATCGCTGGGCATATTCCGGGTCATGCATCATGGCGCTTTCTGTAAGCTCCAACTCCAACAGACTGGTGTCGATATTGGCATTGAAGATAATGCGGAAAATGGTTTCGGTCATCTTGCGATCATGGAACTGACGGAACGAAAGGTTCACGGCAAACACCAGCCCCGGGTGCCCGAGATCTGAACACTCCTGCAGACGCTTGCAGGCCTGTTCGATCACCCAGTAGCCGATAGGAACGATCAACCCGCTGCGCTCTGCCACTGGAATGAATTCGTCCGGCCCCACCAACCCCCTTTCCGGATGATTCCACCGGAGCAGGCACTCCACCCCCCGAACTTCTTCCGACGCGAGGTCGATGCGCGGCTGATAATACACTTCCAGCTCATTGCCCCGCAGAGCGTTACGGAGATCCGCCTCCAGGCGCAGTTGGTATCCGGCCGTTATGTGCAACTGACGATCGTAAAACCGGTAACTGGTACCTGGGTCGCGCTTGGCTTCAAACATGGCTCGGTTGGCACGTCGCAGAAGGTTTTCCGGGCTGTCACCCGCTTCCGGGTAGGTGGCCACGCCGAGGCTGGCGCTGACGACGACATTCTGGCCGTCAAGGCTGAATGGTTCACCCATCGCAGTCACGAGCTTGCGGATGATCTGGGTAATATCCAGGGAGTCTTCCACTTTCTCGACAATGATCGCAAACTCGTCGCCGCCAATGCGCATCAGCGAATCCACTCGCCGCAAATTCTGTCGCAGCCGTTCCGCCAGCTTCAGCATGATCTGGTCACTCTTCTGGTAACCGAAGGATTCATTGAAGCTGCGGAAATCATCCAGGTTGATGTGCAACAACGCCAGCCGCTGGCTGGCACGCTCGGCCCTCAGCAATGCCTGTTGCAGGCGATCGAAGAACAGGTCACGGTTGATAAAACCACTGGCCACTTCCCGGCCCAACTGGCCGTGAGCGGACTCCGAAAGCTGCTGCCGATACCAAAGACAGCGTACCGCGCGGCGCAGCCCCCACTCTTCCAATGACTGGCGACTCAGGTAGTCCGAGGCGCCATTGGCAAGCAGGTCAACAGCACGCTCGGAGGCTGGCTCGGCACTCAGTGCCAACACCGGTTTTTCGTTGCTGGACACGGACAGGTACTGCAGGAAAGCGTCTTCGGAACCGCCATGAAACACACAGTCCCAGAGGATAACGTCAAAATGGGTATTGCGAATCAGATCATCGCAGTCGATAAGATCCGGGCACCAGGTCAGGTCCGGTTCCATTTCACAATCACGTGACAGGAGCGCACCCAGCCAGAGAAAATCCGCATACTCCGGCGTCAGCACCAGCAGCCGTACATGGCTGGGATTGGGTTGTTTTACTGCCAGGGTCATTAAGAAGCGTCCCGTTCCTCGTGATCAAACATCTCCGTTCCCTCAAGAATAGCTGATAGATCGTCAAGGTACAGCATGTCTGCCTAGTGTAGAATGTTTGCTTCCCAGGTTATCTCGGAATTTCCCGGATTGGCGCAATTATTGTGAACAAGCTCAACCCCCGACAGAGTGAAGCCGTCCGCTATGCGGAGGGTCCTATGCTGGTACTGGCTGGTGCCGGCAGTGGTAAGACCAGCGTGATCACCCGCAAAGTGGCTTATCTGATCGAACACCTTGGCATTCCAGGGCGTCATATCGCCGCCGTGACCTTCACCAACAAGGCCGCGCGCGAAATGAAAGAACGTGTCGGACGCCTGGTGGATCGCAAACTGACCCGGGGATTGATTGTTTCCACCTTCCATAACCTCGGGCTGAACATGATCCGCGAGGAGCACGAGCACCTGGGCTATCACCCCGGTTTTTCGATCTTCGATGCGGAAGATGCCAAGGCCCTGCTGCAGGACCTGATGATGCGCGAGGCCAGCGCGGATGCCGGCGATGAACTGTCTGACGTGCAGATGACCATCTCGTCCTGGAAGAATGCCATGCGCAGCCCCCAGGACGCCTGGAGCCGGGCCGCTGATGAGCGGGAGCAGCGTATTGCCATCATTTACCGCCACTACAACGAATACCTGAAGGCCTATAACGCGGTGGATTTCGATGATCTGATCCTGCTGCCGGTACAGCTGTTCCGCGACAACCCCGAGGTGTTGCAGAAATGGCGTCGAAAGATCCGCTACATGCTGGTGGATGAGTATCAGGACACCAACCTGTGCCAGTATGAGCTGGTCAAACTGCTGGTGGCAGAACGGGCCGCCTTTACCGTCGTTGGTGATGACGACCAGTCGATCTACGCCTGGCGCGGCGCCCGGCCTGAAAACCTTGCTCAGCTCAAGGAAGACTTCCCTAGCCTCAAAATCGTCAAACTGGAGCAGAACTACCGTTCCACGGTTCGCATCCTTCGTTGCGCCAACACGGTCATTGCCAATAATCCCCACGTGTTCGAGAAAGCCCTGTGGAGTGATCATACGGTCGGGGACGAGCTAAGAATCGTCCGCTGCCGCAGCGAAGACGCGGAAGCCGAACGGGTGGCCACGGAAATTCTCGACCAGAAACTCAAGAAAGGCCTGGCTTTCCGGGACTTCGCCGTTCTCTATCGGGGCAACCACCAGGCACGGCTGCTGGAAATGAAACTGCAGGCTTACCAGATCCCCTATCACATCTCCGGTGGCCAGTCGTTTTTCTCCAAGAACGAGATCAAGGACGCCATGTCCTATCTGCGTCTGTTGGTGAACCCGGATGACGACGCGGCATTCCTGCGCGTCGTGAACGTGCCCCGCCGGGAGATCGGCCCCCGCACGCTGGAACAGCTCAGCCATTACGCCCGCTCCCGCAACGTCAGCCTGTTTCGTGCCCTGGGCGATATGGGTGCCGAAACCCACGTTACCGAGAAGGGGCTGGACCGTCTGCGGCGCTTCGCTCACTGGGTGGACAACACCTGCGAGCGCCTGCACAGCGAAGATCCGATTCCGGTGATCAAGCAGTTGTTCACCGATATCGAATACGAGGAATGGCTGCACCTGCATTCCGGCTCGCCAAAACAGGCGGAACGGCGAATGGAGAACATCTGGTATCTGGTGGAATCCATCCAGCGCATGCTGGACGACGGCAAGGGTACGGCCGACGAAATGGGCATTGAAGACGCCATCAGCCGGCTAATCCTGCGCGACATGATGGAGCAGCGCGAAGAAGAGGACGACAGCGACAAGGTCCAGCTACTGACCCTCCACGCCTCAAAAGGCCTGGAATTCCCCCACGTGTTCATCATGGGTCTGGAAGAGGAAATACTGCCCCACCGCTCCAGCATTGAGGAAGGCAATGTCGAGGAAGAACGGCGACTGATGTACGTGGGTATCACCCGAGCCCGGGAAACCCTGACCCTTACGTTTGCCGCCCAGCGAAAACAGTACGGCGAAAAGCTGGAAACTATTCCAAGCCGGTTTCTTGATGAGCTGCCCGAGGACGACCTGAGATGGGAAGGCACCGGCGACCTGGACGTGGAAGCCAACCAGCAAAAAGGTAAGGCCACCCTCAGTGCATTACTCGGCGACCTCGGAAGCTGAATTTCACGTTTTTTCACAATCTCTGCAACCTTATGACCTCCTGATCCGTAACAGCCTAGGGAGCTTTGCTTCCGGCAAACACAAAAACAAGATCAGGAGAACACCATGTCCCGTCGATTCAATCGATTATCAAGCGTCACCGGTTCGCTGATTCTGCTCATCGCAGGATCAGGCACCGCCAACGCGGGCCTTCTCGGCAGCCTGCTGGGCGGCTCATCCGAGGACTCAACGACCCAGACTGAGGAACCGGCAGCTCCTGACAGTTACAACAGCAAGGGCACGTTCAGTGAGCCCTTTGCGGAACCCACCATTATTGTGGATGGTGAAGCTGTCGAAACGGACGAAAAATGCATTACCCGCGCTGACGGCATGGATGAGTGCAAACCCGCGGCCGGCACCATGGCACTTCTCAAAGACGGTCGCCTGCTTTACCTGAACGCCCTGGAAGGCACTGAGAACGTTGAGTTATCCATTGTTGCGGAATTTGGCGAAGTGTCCGTCAACGATCAGACCCGCGTTCTGTCGCTGGATGAAAACGACAATCCATCCTGGATCAAACCCTCTCCCCTGGACGCCGGCGCCAACCCGGATGGCAACGACAGTGAAACACTGCTGAATGGCACCGAGCTGGATGGCCTGCTCGATACCGCCGACAACACCAGCGCCAACGACGGCGCCCTGTTCTGCTCCGACGTCATCGGCCTGGCCAACGGTGATGTGATGGCCGTTGGCGGCACCGACTACTATTCCGAGCCAGGCATTGATGGCCTGCCTCTTGGGGTGGCGGAACTGGAAGGTATCAAGAATTCGAGAATATTCGACGAGGAGACCAACACCTGGCGCCAAAGTGGCGATATGACCTACGGGCGCTGGTATCCATCACTCGTAACCATGGGCAACGGCAACGTCTTCGTCGCCAGTGGTGTCACCAAGCTGCTAAAGCCAGTGTACCCGGATGAGCCACTGAACAGCGGACGCAACGTGGTGCAAACGGAGACCTACGACCCCTGCGCCGGCGCCTGGACGCAGAATCCGTCCACCGCTGATCGCTCCTTACCGCTCTATCCACGCATGCATCTGCTGCCGAATGGACACATCTTCTACAACGCTGGTGGCCAGGCCTTCAACCCATTCGGCCAGGGTTACGACCAGGCATTGTGGAACATTGTCGCCAGTTTCAACCCGGATACCCAGCGCTGGAACGACATTGGCTATGCCGGCCTCCCACTAAGGCTGGATGAAGCCGGGCTGGGTCAGTTGAGCAGCACCCTGAACATCACCAACCTGTCGCTTGATCAGGTCGGCTCACTGCTTGGCGATGTTCTCGACTCGCCCACGGATTTGCTGACCAGCGCAGCCGATCTTGGGGTATCTGAAGAAGATCTGCGCATGGCGATCGCCGGTGGTATGCGGGGCTCCACGTCGTCCACCATGTTGCCGCTGAAACCAGACGCCAGCGGTAACTACAATGAAGTGGAACTGCTGACCGCGGGCGGCGTACCCAGTTATGCAGTACTGACGAACCCCGGCGGCTACCTGCCCACCGACCAGACCCGCATCGATACTGTCACCACCAACGGCGACGAAATCGGCTACGAGTCGCGTTTGGCCGGCCCACTGAATCAGCCTCGCTGGTACGGCACAAACGTTGTGATGCCCGACGGCACCGTGATGGTGTTCAGTGGCGGCAATCGCGACGGTGTGGTAGCGCCCGGCCTGGAAGGCCCGATCCGCACCGCCGAGCAGTTCAACCCGGAAACCGGAGAATGGACGGAAATGGCTACCGGCCACCGCGCCCGCACTTATCACAACACTGCGGTACTGATGGAGGACGGCCGCGTTATGGTTGCCGGCCACTCACCAATCAACACCGCTTACCTGACGTTCGTGGATCTTCAGGATTTCGGACTCGCACCCTATGACGGCCGCGATCCGAGTTTCGAAATCTACACTCCGCCCTACGCCATGCGGGACGACCGCCCCAAAATCAGAAGTGCACCCAGCAATCTGACCATTGGCGACCGATTCAACATCAAGGTCGACCAGGTGGATCAGATCGACAAGGCCCTGCTGATTCGCCGTACAGTCATGACCCACGTCATTGACGGTGACCAGCGTGCCATTGAACTGGTCATGGAGCGGGGCCCTGGCAACAAGCTGACTCTGACCATGCCCGACAACCACAACGTGGTGCCCGCCGGCGAATACATGCTGTTCGTCAGCAAGGACACCCCAGATGGCCGCGTACCCTCGGTGTCCGCGCCGATCACTGTGGTGAATGAGAATCTCGCCTGCATGGCGCCCACGCAGGTGGCCAGCGATACCACCACCAGCGGTGGCATCATTGAGTCAACCCTCGAGCTGCTGTGACCGTCAGGAGGATTGTTATGAAACACATCGAACAGATCGGAGCTCGCCTGGCGGCCCCGGTGTTGTTCGGCCTGGTGTCCCTGTCAGCCTCCGGGCTGGCAGGGGCCCACGGTGCACTGGAGACAGAGGACGTTCCGGACGGCATCGTAAAGGCTCGAATAGCCCATCAACCCGACATTCCCGGACTCAGTGCAATCATTCTGGATGCACCGCGCCCGGGCATATTGCTTCGATATCAAGGTGAAGAACCTCTGACCGTATTGGGCACGGACGGGGAGGCGTTTATACGATTTACCCGAACCGAAGTCACCGTTAATACGGAGAGCCCCAGCTGGAAAGCGCTACCAAACCAGTCGGCGGAAACGAGCCAGACGTCCTGGGTGACAATGTCTCAATCCGGCGCTTTTGGCTGGCTGGACTCCCGGCTCAATGTTCTGCATGACAGCAACAGCGCAGATGGACCCAAAACCTGGTCAATTGCAGTGACAACGCCCAAAAACGGCACTGAGCGAATCGAAGGGCAACTGACCTATATGCCCATTCACTAACGGGCGACCATTCCGCTAACCAATAAAAAGCCCCCGTAATATCGGGGGCTTTTTGATCTACCGTGGGCCGGAATACAGTTGCTACTGGCTGGCCTCAACCATGTGCTCGACGGCGCTCTCGATTTCCTCATCAGAGCACCCGGAACAACCGCCCTTGGCCGGCATGGCATTGAAGCCGTTGATTGCGTGATTGACCAGTGTGTCCAGTCCTTTTTCAATACGGGGTGACCATGCGGCTGTGTCGCCCTTCTTGGGAGCGCCTGCCGCGCCAGTGCTGTGGCAAGCGGTACAGGCTGCATCGTAAACGTCACTTCCAGAACGAGGGCCCGAGCTTGCGCTTGCAGATGGAGCAGCTGCCTGCCCACAGTCTTCACCCTGGACGCACACTTCGCCAACCGGGGCAATGCGAGCACGAATTTCATCTTCAACATTGGCCATTACGGCACCTGCGGTCAGGCCGAAACCAAGCAATACGGCAGCCAGGACTCTCTTCATCATCACAATGCACCTCACAATTGGGCGTTATAATCGTTAGTGCACGCATTATAGCGACTGCGGCAGGCCAAAAAAACCAAACTGCAAAATGAACCCCCGATTTCAATCAATTTTCGTTGCCATTTCGTAAGTCAGAGCGCTCCGGAAGCACTTTCCGGGTACCATGCACCAAACAGATACCGAAGGTTCGAATGTATGCCTGATACCAACCAGCCACACCCCTGGCGAAAGCCATTACTGATCACCGAGTTTACCGCGGTAGCCATACTGCTGGCGTCCATGGGCTGGTTTTCCAGCCGCGCGGCAGAGGGTGCCGCACTGAGCCCTGTGTGGTTATTGATTCCCGCCGCCGCAAGTCTTGCGGTATTCATCAGTTTTATCGGGCTGATGTACCTGCGCTGGGTGGTTGCAGCAGCTGCTGAACGCAAACCCCGGCATAAAATCGTATTTTCCCTGCTGGTGATGACGCTGCTCGGAGTATGGGCTTACGGCGTCGCCAACACCTGGATCAGTGTTTCCAACGCATAAGGACTGGACCATGCCCATCGTTCGCCGCCCTGAACTTTTGAGGTTTACTGGCTTGCTATTGTCTCTGAACCTGTTCCTTCCCGGAACGGCCACCGCGCAGGACGAGCCCCCCGGGAACCGGAATTTTGAGGGAGTGAAGCCGGAAGACTGTGCCCTGATCAAGGATGGCGTTCAGCGTCTCGCATGTTACGACGCCATCAATGACCCGGCCAGCGCTCGCAATGGTGCCTCTGATGAGAGCCTGGACGCCATCGACAAGTCGACGGAGGCGCTGCAGTACGAAGAGGCAGCGAATGCGGAAAACGGCGATGCAACACTGGGGCCCGCGGAAGAAAGCACGACAGGAGAGGACGGAGAAGATACCGGTGTGATGTCGGCGATCCTGAACCGTTATGTCGCCGCAGAGAAGGCTATTTTCTCGTTTTCCGGCAGTTTTGTTGGCCATCGGCCGATGTATATCCTGCCGTTCAGCTATATGAAGAATGCCAATCGTGAACCCACAAATCCGAGACTGGGCGCAACCGATTACGACTATGGCATCGACAACCAGGAAGCCAAGTACCAGATCAGTTTCAAGGTACCCTTGTTGACTGGCTGGCTGGATGACCGCACGACGCTCTGGTTCGGCTACACCCAGAAATCGTTTTGGCAGGTGTATAACACGGATGATTCAGCGCCATTCCGGGAAACCAATTATGAGCCGGAAGTCTTTGTACGCTATGAGACGAATTATGACCTGGGCCCTGGCAGACTGAATGGTGTCACGCTGGGCTTTAATCATGAGTCCAATGGCCAGTCGGAACCCCGTTCCCGCAGTTGGAACCGGATCGTGGGGTCGGCAGCCTACAGCTATGATCGCTGGCTGTTCATCCTTCAGCCCTGGTATCGACTGCCGGAGGATGACAGCGAGGACGACAATGAGGATATTGAGCGCTATCTGGGCTATGCGAACTACATGGCGATCTACAAGTGGAGTGAGGATCGGACGCTGTCGATGAAGCTGATGAACAACTTGCGGTCAGACAACAAGACGTCGATTGAGTTGGGTTATAGCTTTCCGATGGGGGATACGATCAAGGGGTATGTCCATTATTACAATGGCTATGGTGAGAGCCTGATTGACTACAATGAGCGGATTCAGCGGATTGGCATCGGGATTATGTTGAACGACTGGCTTTGAGTTATTTCTGGCTTTTGGTGCAAGACCGCTCGGGGCGATACCGATGTCAGAAACACGCTCAAGCACATCCATGTGGCGCTTGAGCTCCGCCATCCATGGCTCCGCACAGTTTCTGACATCGGTATCGCCCCGACCGGCCCCAGAACAGTGAGTTAACCTTCCTCGTTGAGCCTTTGCATTTCCGCCAGCAGCTCTGCCGTTTTTTCCTTCATCAAGGCAATATCACCACGGGATTCCACGTTCAGGCGAACCACCGGTTCGGTGTTGGACATTCGCAGGTTGAACCGCCAGTCGTCGAATTCGATGCTGGCACCGTCGACGTGGCTGACACTTTTGGCGCCCGGGCTGTACTTGGCCTCGATGGCGGCAATGACCTTGGGGGGATCATCGATCGTGCGGTTGATTTCGCCGCTGGCCGGATAGGCCTCGATTCTGGCGTCTATCAGGGAGGACAGCGTCTGGCCGGACTGGCACAGGCGTTCGGCGACGAGCAACCAGGGGATCATGCCGCTGTCGCAGTAGGCGAAGTCGCGGAAGTAGTGGTGGGCGCTCATTTCGCCGCCGTAGACTGCATCTTCGTCGCGCATGCGTTGTTTGATGAAGGCGTGGCCGGTTTTGCTTTCGATGGCTTCGCCGCCAACGGCGTTGACGAGGTCGATGGTGTTCCAGGTCAGTCTTGGGTCGTGGATGACTTTACCGCCGCCGGTTTTGCGGAGGAACTGGTCTGCCAGCAGGCCGACAATGTAATAGCCCTCGATGAAGCGGCCGTTTTCGTCGAAGAAGAAGCAGCGATCGTAGTCGCCGTCCCAGGCAATGCCCATGGCAGCGCCATACTCCACAACCGCATCCGCGGTGGCGGCGCGGTTTTCTTCCAGAATGGGGTTGGGAACACCGTTCGGGAAATGACCATCGGCCTGGTGGTGCACTTTGACGAAATCGAACGGCAGGTGTTGTTCCAGCTCGTCGACAATCAACCCCGCCCCGCCGTTACCAGCATTGACCACGATGGTTTTGGGCTTGAGCGATCCTGCCGCTATATAACCCAACAGGTGATCGATATAGGCGGTAACCACTTCCAGCGGCTCATATCGTCCCTGTTCCGGCGCATCACCGAAGGGCTCAGGCACCCGGTCACGGATGTCATTCAGGCCGTTGTCGGAACTGATAGGGCGCGAGTCCGGCCCCACCATCTTCATGCCATTGTGATCACGCGGGTTGTGGCTGGCGGTGACCATGATGCCGCCGTCCATTTTGTAATGGCTGGTGGCGAAGTAGACCAGCTCGGTACCACACAGGCCGATGTCGAAAACGTCGGCACCGGCGGCCATAAGGCCGGAGCAGAGGGCATCGGCGATTTCACGGCTGGACAGCCGGATGTCGTAGCCGACGATGACTCTTTTCGCCCCCGTCACTTCCACATAGGCGCGACCGATGCGTTCGGCCAGCTCTGGGTTAAGCTGGTCCGGCACTCGGCCACGAAGGTCATAGGCTTTAAAACAGGACAGATCCATTGTCACTGATGTTTACTCCGCGGCGGACGACTGAAGCTGGATGTAGTTCTGGATACCCATCTTGCCGATCATGTCGAGCTGGGTTTCGAGCCAATCAATGTGCTCTTCTTCGCTGTCGAGGATGCCACGGAACAGTTCACGACTGGTGTAGTCCTTCACCTGCTCACAATGAACAACCGCATCTTTCAGGTCCTGATGGGCGATCATTTCCAGTTTGAGGTCACAGGACAGCATTTCCTCGACGTTTTCACCGATCAGCAGCTTGTTTAGGTCCTGGAGGTTAGGTAGCCCTTCCAGAAACAGGATGCGTTCGATCAGCAGATCCGCATGCTTCATTTCGTCGATGGACTCTTCGTATTCCTTGTCCGCCAGTTTGGTGATACCCCAATCCTTGTACATGCGGGAATGGAGGAAGTACTGGTTGATGGCGGTCAGCTCGTTGGCGAGTACTTTATTCAGGAACTGGATGACTTTCTTGTCGCCTTTCATGACGGATCTCCTTTCGTGAGTGTGCGATCCTTACAAGGATAGTCTTTCACGCGGGGAGAAAAAATCACATTTAGGAATCAGGTGCAGGCAAGAACGGATTCCGCACTCTCCCTATCACTACCCTATCCGTCAGGCGGGCTGGGCTAGCATGTCAGCCATGGCCAGGTAATCGGGGGTGCGGCTTTCGCGGAGAATCTCCCGTGCTGTACAGGCACAACGACCGCATTGCGTGCCAACACCGAGCTCCTTGCCAAGCTGGCGCATGGAACTGACGCCATTGTCGGCGGCTTCACGGATTTCTCGGTCTGTTACACCATGGCAGAGGCATACATACATAGGAGCATCTCACTAACGATAACAAAGCTAGTGATAATTATTGTCATTTGCATGCAGCTTTGCAAGCCCAAAGAGCGATTTTTGTGCAAATTCTTTTTAACCGCCCGCCTCACGGGTCAGGTTTCTGGCGCCATCGTGTGTAACGACCACATTATCCTCAATGCGAATACCGCCGCACCCTCGTAATTCATCGATCACTGAACGGTTAAAGTTCTTCCCCAGTGGCCCATCCAATACCGGGTCCAGCAATGAAGGAATGATATAAAGCCCCGGCTCTATGGTGACGACCATGCCTGCCTCCAGGGTCCGGGTCAGGCGTAGGAATGGGGCGTCTGACGGCGGCGGTTCTTTCTTACCAGAGACGTCATGCACCTGAACTCCCAGGAAATGACCAATACCGTGCGGAAAGAACGCCCTGGTAACGCCCTGCTCCACCAGGGTTTCGTCATCCACCCCCTGAACCACTCCGGCGGCATTCAACAGTGCCGCAATGCCTTGGTGGGTCTTGCGATGGATCGCCACATACTCCACGCCGGGTGCAACCATCCCGCACAGCCGTTGCTGCAATTGTTCCAGCCCCTGAATCAACGCGGAAAAACGTCTTTCCCCTGCCCCGGGCGTGGTGCGGGTAATGTCGGAACAGTAACCGCGAAAACGGACACCGGCGTCGATCAGAAGGCTGCGGGGAGGCGCAGGGGCTTCGGTATCATAGTATTGGTAATGCAGGGTGCCGGCGTGTTCATTCACGCCGATAATACTGTGGTACGGCGCTTGGGCTTCACGCTGCCCGGTCGCCTGCTGGTAGGCCAGGTTTATTTCAAACTCACTGCCTCCGTCCAGAAACGTCTTTCGGGCCGCCTGGTGGCCCTGCATGGCAACGTGGTTGGCACGAGCCAGGCAGGCTATTTCATACGGGGTCTTATGCACCCGGGTTTCGTCCAGAGCAGACAACAGGCCCTCCGGATTATGTTCCCCATCAACCCCGGACAACTGGGACGGGTCGCCCACAACGGCAAGCCTGCCATTGACGTTCATTACCGGCGCTTCCCGACGATCACTGGAACGCACCTCCATCGACTGCAGCCAGGGCTCGTCCGGCAATTCCGGAGTGGCATGCCAGAAGTCCACGGGGTGATAAAGACTGAGCAGCGGTTTATGCCCGGGCCGGATAAGTAACCAGCTGTGTTCCTGCCCGGTCAGCCCGGTCCAGTGCAGGAAGGGGCCATAGCCCTGAAAATGCCATGCCTGGTCGTCACCATAACGCACGGGTGCGGCGCCGGAACTGATCAGCAGACCGTCATAACCCTGCTCGGCGATGGCGTGCTCGTAACGCTGCTGAAGCGTGCGAATATGGTCCGTCTGCAGTGACAGTAACTCGGTGTCAGACATGCTTGTTTTCCAGTGTTTTCCAGAGGGTTAGCAGATCGTCGGAACGGGGCTCACGCAGGCGAATCAAGCGGATCTCCAATGGCACGTCGCAACGCTTGTCCCCGGCCCGGGTGAGGCTGCCAAAACGCTCGCTCTTTTCCGTCATTCGTTGTGGCAGCCACCCCATGCCGAAGCCCTGTTTTACCAGCGCCTTGATACCGGCCGATTGGGTATTTTCATTCAGTGGCAACAGGTTGGCTGGCAGCTTGCACCTGTTCAGGTGCCCCTCAATGGCAGACTGCAGGAACCCCCGGGAGTGATAGGCAATCAGCGGGACGGGCTGCTCCGGCGTGCCCGGCAGCGCAAATCGTGGTTGCCCGTTTTCATCGGCCACACTTACAGGCACCAGAAATTCCCTCGCCAGCGTCACCCATTCGTAGCGGTCCTCGCTCAGATGATCTTTCCAGGGCAGATCCTCATGCCAGTAGCACAGCACCAGGTCACATTCGCCGCTATCCAGCGCATCCAGAAATTGCTCCCCCACCCAGTTGGTGGCTTTCAGGTTCAGTTGTAGCCGCTCGGCCAAGCCCTCCTGCCGGGCCCACCCCTGATAAAAGTGGGAAAACAGCCCCTGGGTTGATCCCACACTGATCCGGGCAGACGCCTCGGACTCCATGTCGCTGATCCGGTCTTTGGTTTCACGAACGTCCCGCGTTACGCGCTCGCACAGCTCAACGAAAACCTCCCCCGCCGGTGTCAGCGACAATGGCAGGGTCTGGCGGTTGATCAGTGTTGCCCCCATGGCTTCCTCGAGAAGCTTGATGCGGCGACTGAACGTCGGCTGGCTCACATGCTGCAGTTCAGCGGCACGTGAGAAATGACGCGTTCGGGCCAGCGCCATGAAGTCTTCAAGCCAGCGTATTTCCATGGTGTTACCAGCGTCGGGAATGGTTGTCAGGCATCATAGCCCATCGTGGAGAACCGGCTATAACCGCCCTTCCTCCACCGCGTGACACGCAACCTGGGCGCCGCCATCCGTCGCTATCAACTGAGGTATTTCCTGCCGGCATCGGTCGTCGGCATACGGGCAGCGACCATGGAAGACGCAACCTGACGGCAACTGCACTGGTGTCGGAACCTCGCCCTGTAACCGGATATGGTTGGGCCGGTCGTCCTCCAGCTTTGGAATGGCCGACAGCAACGCCTGGGTATATGGATGCCTCGGCATACTGAACAGCGTTCTGGTATCTGCCAGCTCGCACACCCGGCCAAGGTACATGACCGCAACCCGGGTACCAAAATGCTCGACCACGGCCAGATCATGAGTAATAAAAAGATAGGTCAGGTTGCGGCTTTCCTGAGCTTCCATCAGCAGGTTGAGCACCTGCGCCTGAATGGAGACGTCCAGCGCCGAAATCGGTTCGTCCGCAACGATGAACTCGGGGTCCACCGCCAGCGCCCGGGCAATGGCAATGCGCTGGCGCTGACCGCCGGAAAATTCATGACCAAAACGGCTACCCCAGTCCGGGTCGATCCCCACCGACTCCATAACATCCTGCACCTTGTCACGGATCTGGGACTCCGAGGCATCCGGCTGATGAAAGCGAATTGGCTCTTCCAGGGTTTGCTGGATGGTCATCCTCGGGTTCAGCGAGGCGTAGGGGTTCTGGAATATCATCTGCATCTTGCGGCGGTACGGCAGCACCTCTTTACCGTCAAGATTGTCGATACGCTGGCCGTCGTAGTGGATCTCACCAGCGCTGGGAGACAACAACCCCATGACGGTACGGGCCACGGTCGATTTACCACAGCCGGACTCGCCCACAACACACAGCGCTTCGCCTTTCTGGACCTGCAGATCAACGCCATTGATCGCGTGCACGGCTTCCTGTTTGCGGTGGAAACGACCGCCTTTGAATGAGATCTGCTCCAGCAGGCCACCGGAAAGATCAAACTTCTTCTCCAGGCCGCGTATATCGACCAGCGTGGATGACGGGGAGGTCACGATTCCACCTCCTGCATGCGTTTCTCCTGCTCAATAAGGTTGCTGACTTCGTAACAGGCCACATCCACATTACCCGACCGAACATACTCCGGCATCCGACGCTTGCACTGATCAGTGGCGAAGGAACAGCGTGGGTGGAAGGGGCAGCCTGTGGGCACATTCTTCAGGGACGGCATGGAACCCGGAATCTGGAACAGCCGCTCGCCGGGCTCACCCATCTGGGGCAGCGCGTTGATCAGCCCCTGGGTATAGGGATGCTGGGCATCATTGATGATTTCGCGGGTGGGCCCTTGCTCAATGATTCGGCCGGAATACATCACCAGCATGCGCTGGGTGACCTGAGACACCACACCGAGATCGTGAGTGATCAGCATCAGCGCCACGTTGTCCTGCTCGCACAGCTCCAACAGCAACGCCATGATCTCAGCCTGAATCGTCACATCCAGGGCCGTCGTCGGCTCATCCGCGATGATGATCTCCGGGTCCAGCAGCAATGCGATGGCGATGATAACGCGTTGGCGCATGCCGCCAGACAGTTCATGGGGGTATTGATCCAGGCGCTTGTCCGGCGACGGAATCTGTACCTTCCGCAGCTTGTTCAGGGCGATATCCCGGGCCGCCCTGGTGCTGATCCGGCGATGCGCCTTGAGCGCTTCCACCATCTGGGTGCCAATGGTCAGCACCGGGTTCAGGGTCATCATCGGGTCCTGGAAAATCATGGCGATGCGGTTGCCGCGAATCTTGCGCAGTTCCCGCTCGCTCATGGCTGCCAGGTCCTTACCCTCGAACAGGATCTCGCCAGCGGCAATGTAACCGGGCCGGGCGATCAGGTTGAGAATGGAGAAAGCCGCTACGGATTTACCCGCGCCAGATTCCCCCACCAGCCCCAGGCGCTCGCCCTTGTCGAGACTGAAACTGATGCCACGCAGAGCGGTAAGGTCCCCGCCACGGACAGCGAAGCGGGCCTCAAGATCTTTTACTTCCAGCAATGGCATGGCGTTACCCCTTGTACAGCCGTGGGTTCATGACATCCCGCAACCAGTCACCCAGCAGGTTGATGACCAATACGAGTACCACCAGCACCAGACCGGGGATCAGGGTGATCCACCAGGAACCACTCTGGATGTAGTCAAAACCGGATTTGATCAGCGAGCCCAGCGACGGCTGTGTTTCCGGCATGCCCAGGCCCAGGAACGACAACGCCGCCTCGGAAATGATCGCGTTGGCGATCTGTACCGTGGCAATGACGAAAATCGGTGACAGGGTATTGGGCAGGATGTGGCGGAACATGATCCGGCGGGTGCGAAACCCCATCACCTTGGCCGCATCCACGTATTCCTTTTTCTTCTCCGCCAATACCGAGGCCCTCACTGTACGGGCAATCTGAGGCCACTCTGCCACACCAATGATGAAGATCAGCATGTAGATAGCGACTTCGCCGAACATCAGATTGCCAAAGCTGGCCTTGAACACGGCACCCACAATGATCGCGACCATCAGAGTAGAGAACGACAGCTGCACATCGGCAATCCGCATCAGGATGGAGTCGACCCGACCGCCCAGATAGCCCGCCAGCAGGCCGAACAGGATGCCCAGCGCCGCTTGCAGGACAACCGCGCCAAACCCGATCAACAACGACACCCGGGTGCCATACAGAATGGTGGAGAGCAAATCCCTGCCCTGGGCGTCGGTGCCCAGCGGGAAGGCCGGATCGGAGCCATCCAGGCCGACCGGTGGCAGCTCGGAGTTCATGATATTGATCTGGGCCAGGTCGTAGGGGTCGGCCGGCGCCAGCAAAGGCGCAAAGACGGCCGCCAGCACCATGGACAACAGCACGATAAAGCTGGCAATCGCCACCTTGTCGCGCTTGAAGCTGTACCAGAGGAAGGACTCGCGAAAGCGATCCCAGCGTGAAAGAGTCGCCGTCGTCATGCTTTCTTACCTGTCAGTTTTACGGTGGGATTCACCAGACCGTAGATCAGATCCACCACGGTATTGGTAATCACGAATATCAGGCCTACCACCATCAGGTACGCCACGATCAGGGGAATATCGCTGCGGGTGATGGCCTCCAGGAACATCAGCCCGACACCGGGCCACTGGAACACGGTTTCCGTAAGAATGGTGTAGGCCACCATGATGCCGATCTGCACACCGCCCACGGTAATCACCGGCAGCATGGTGTTCTTGAGCGCGTGCAGGAAATAGACCCGGGAAGAGCTCAGGCCCTTGGCGCGGGCGTACCGGATGTAGTCGCTCTGCAGCACTTCCATCATTTCCGCACGGATCAGGCGGATGAACAGCGGCAGCATGATGGACGCCAGCGATACCGACGGCAGAATCAGGTGCAGGAGGCCGCCCTGGGAGAAAAAGCCGGATTCCCAGGTGCCGAATAACGGCGTCAGGTCATCACCCCGACCGTAGGACGGCAATCCGCCTTCAGTGGATAGTGCGGCGTTCAGCCACTGCCCCCAGCCAGCATCCTGCGGGAACCAGTCGACGGTGATACCGATCGAGAAAATCTGAATCAGTACGATGGCGGTCAGGAACACCGGAATGGAAATCCCGACGGTACTGACCCCCATGAAGAATTTGGACAGCCATGCCTGAGGGCGAATCGCGGCGAACACCCCGATGGGCACCGAGAACACAATAATAATCAGGCTGGCGCCGATCACCAGCTCGAGGGTGGCCGGCAGGTGCTCGAGGATTACGTCCATGGTGGGCTTTCCGTAAAAATAGGAAATACCCAGGTCACCCTGCAGGGCGTTACCGGCAAACCGGACGTATTGCACAACCAATGGGTCATTCAGTCCCATTTCCTCACGGATCGCTTCCCGCTCATCCTGCGAGACCGACATGCCCACCATCTGTTGAAGCGGGTCGCCCAGGCCATCCTGAATGGCGAAAGCAATCACACTGATCACGAACATGACCAGTACGGCCTGGGAAATTCGCTGAACCAAAAACGCTAACATGAAAAATTCCGGGTCAAGCTGCAAACAAAAGGCCGGCTCCAGGCTGATCCGAAGCCGGCCCGCCCATAAAGGCTGTTACTCCACGACCAGGTCGCCCAGGTACGGGAAGTTCATCACGTTGAGGATCGGTTCGATCTTCACGTTCTTCTTGCTGGCCCAGGCCAGGTCCTGCCAGTGCAGGGGAACGAACGCTGCGTCGTCATACAGGCGCTGCTCCACCTCTTTCAGCATGGCGGTGCGCTTGTCCAGGTCCGTCTCGACGTTGGCCTTGTTGACCAGTTCGTCAATCTCCGGGTTGCAGTAGTTACCGGCGTTGTACTGGCCCGAACCGCTGTCCGCATCCGGGCAGAAGGTCAGGAACTCGTAGAAGTTGGCGGAGTCCTCGGTGTCTGCGTGCCAGCCGATCATCATCATGTCGGCGGCGCGGGCGTCATACTCCGGCCAGTATTGGGCTTTCGGCAGCGTTTTCAGATCCACCTTGATGTTGATACGCGCCAGCATGGCGGCAACCGCCTGGGCGATCTTGTCGTCATTCACGTAACGGTTATTGGGCGCCATCATGGAGATGGTGAAACCGTCTTCATAACCGGCTTCTTTCATCAACTGCTGGGCTTTTTCGACATCAAACCGCGTTGCCAGGGATTCGTTGTGGCCCTGGTAACCTTCCGGCGACATCTGAGCGGCCGGGGTAGCGAAGCCCTTCATGATCTTGGCGGCAATGCCTTCCTGGTTGATGGCATAGGCAATGGCCTCGCGCACTTTCGGGTTCTTGAACGCTTCAACCCGGTCCTGGTTCATGTGGAACAGGATGATGCGGGTACCGCTCATAGTCACCAGATCGGCGTTCTTGTCACGGCGAATACGCTCCAGATCGGTCGGCGGCACCGGTGCAATGAAATCCACACCGCCAGACAGCAGCGCGGAGACACGGGTGTTGTTTTCCTTGATCGGAGTCAGCACGATCTTGCCGACGTTACCCGGTGACTCGGTGTCCCAGTAATCGTCGAAGCGCTCAAACTCGACACGCACGCCCTGCTGACGACCGGTAATGACATAAGGGCCTGTGCCGGACAGGTTCTCGGAAGCAAAAGAATTGCCGTGCTTGGTGATGGCGCTCTTGTCTTTCCCGCTTTCGGTCTTACCGGTGTAAAACTCGCTGTCCAGCGGGAAGATGTAAGTCGCGGTGTTCAGCAGCAGCGGGTATGGCTCGTTGGTCACCAGCTCAAAGGTGTAGTCATCAATCACCTTGAGTTCGCTGAACGGTTTGAAGATGGCTTTGTAGTCCTGGCTCTGCTTCAGGCGATTAAAGGTGAACTTGACGTCTTTGGCGGTCAGCTCGTTGCCAGAATGAAAATTCACACCTTCACGCAACTCGAAGCGCATGGTGTTCTCGTCAATACGCTCCCAGCTTTTCGCCAGACGCGGCTCGAAGCCGAGATCCTTGGTCCAGCGGATCAGGGGATCAAAGGTCATGTGGCTTAACTGCAACATGCCGCCGGAGAGCTGTTCGTGAATGTCCAGGCTTACAGGGTCGGCGTCGTACGCCATTTTCAGTTCCTTGTTCGCCTCGGCAGACATCGCCATCGGGGCTGTTGCCAGGGCCATGGAACCAACAAAAGCAGTCAGTAGTGTTTTCATCGCGTTTTCCGTCGCTGTTTTAAGAATTTTTGCGGCACATCGGCGCAACTTCACGCCAGATGTCTGCGCTAAAAACTAGTCGTGGAAAACCCGAACAGCAATCGAAATTGCGACTTGGCGTTATTCGTGAAGTGAATGACCCTGTTTGGGGCGCTTACCAAAGGCGAAACGCCAGCGGCAGAATCAGTGCGGTGAACACCCCTGTAAGCCCCATTCCCAGGGAGGCAAAGGCACCGGCTGTGCGACTGATCTCGAACGCTCGCGCCGTTCCCACCGCATGGCCGTTCAGCCCGAGCACAAAACCCAGAATGCGGTCGTCGGTGATCGACAGCGCCCTGGAAAGCAGGTCGACAAAGAGCGTTGCGACAACACCGGTCACCAGAAGCCCGCCCATCATCAGCGGCACCGAACCGCCCAGTTGTTCGGTAATACCAATGGCAATGGGCGCGGTCACCGACTTCGGCGCCAGGGACGCCAGCACCAGAGGTGTCGCCCCGAGAGCCCAGGCGATCACGACCGCATATACGGCCGCCAGGGTGGCCGCTATTGGCAGGGTGCACAGAATCGGACACCACAACGCCCGCACGTGGTGCATCTGCTGGTACAACGGTATACCGAGCGCGACGGTGGCTGGCCCGAGCAACAGCATCAGCCACTGGGCTCCCTGCTGATAACGGGTGTAATCCAGTGACAGTAGCGCGATGGTGGCCGACAACAGGAAGGCCGAAAGCACCACCGGTGGCAACCAAAGCGGTCGCCCCATCCTCCTGAAAAGCCAGTTGCCCGCGAAGAACGCGCCCAGGGTTAACCCAATCGCCAGTATCGGGCTCGCAGACAGGGTATTGGGAAGTGCGAGAAAACGCTCCAGGAGATCAGTCATCCGACGCTCTCCGCTGCCCTGCCTTGACCAGAGACGCCATCAGCAGCAGCGTGGTCAGCACACTCAAAAAGGTGCCCACCAAGAGCGCCCCCGCCACCGCCAGCCACTGGCCGCTGAACTGATCAGCAGAGAAGAACACACCCACCACGCCCGGCATGATCAGCAGCACCAGCACCGAAATCAGTCCCTGGCTCGCCGTGGCCAGGTCATCACTGACACTGCCCTTAAGCATCAGCGTGATTGTCATCAGAATCATGCCCAGCACACCGCCGCTGACCGGAATCAGGAAAACCAGTCGCAAGGCTTCGCCAAGCATGAAACATAAAACCAGAGTCAGGAAACCCCGCAACATCGACATATTGTCATGCTCATCAAGTAACGAATTGCTCTACACTAGCCCATACCCAAAGTTTGACACCAGTTCGGATACCCCATGGCGCTCAAGGCAACCATCTTTAAAGCAACACTGAACATCGCGGATATGGACCGGCACTATTACGGTGACCACCACCTCACCATCGCCCGCCACCCGTCAGAGACCGACGAGCGCATGATGATACGCCTGCTGGCTTTCATACTGAACGCCAGCGAGAGCCTGGAATTCACCAAAGGGATCAGCACGGACGACGAGCCGGATCTGTGGCAAAAAAGCCTGAGCGACGAGATCGAACTGTGGATCGAACTCGGCCTGCCCGACGAGAGCCGTCTGCGCAAGGCCTGCAACCGGGCGGATCAGGTTATCCTGTACACCTACGGTGGCCGCGCCGTGCCACTGTGGTGGGAGAAACACCAGGGCAAACTGACTCGCTTCGACAACCTCACCATCGTCGACCTGCCGACAGACGACACCGAGTCTCTGGCTGCCCTGGCTGAGCGCGGCATGAACCTGCAATGCACCGTCCAGGACGGCACCGTCAATATTGGCAATGACGACTCGCTCGTCAGTGTGACACCCCTGCCGCTCTACCCTGAGTAAAAAATCCCCCGCCGGGGTCTACCAGAACGATCCAGTTTACGTTAAGGTAAACTTTAGCCGATATTGACCCGGGCCGCACCAGGTTCCGTCAGTTTGGCTATACTCAAAGCAAGCATCGACACCCTCACAAGGGGTGTTTTGTTCCTCAGGCCACTACCCCAGGAAGAGGATTATGACAACAACAAAATCCAAAGTTGTTTATAACCCGGTTTTTACCGACGGTGCGGAGTTCCGAATTCCCACCTTCAAGTTACTCAAGCAGGACGGCTCGCTCTACAAAGGCGCCAAGGCTCCTGAGCTCGACAAAGACAAAGCCCTGCGCATCTACCGGGCGATGGTCACCACCCGGATTCTCGACGAACGCATGCTCGCGGCCCAACGGCAGGGGCGCCTGAGCTTTTACATGCAGTGCACCGGCGAGGAAGCCGCGGTTATTGGCAGTACCGCCGCACTGGATGACGCCGACATGATCATGGCTCAGTACCGTGAACAGGGCTCTCTGACCTATCGCGGTTTTTCTATTGATGAGTTCATGAACCAGCTGTTCGGCAACGAACTGGACTATGGCAAAGGTCGCCAGATGCCAGTTCATTACGGTTCCCGCAAGCTGAACTACATGACCATTTCCTCGCCACTGGCCACGCAAATCCCTCAGGCCACGGGCTACGCCTACGGTCAGAAACTGGCGGGCGAAGGCCACTGCACCATCACCTACTTTGGCGAAGGCGCCGCTTCGGAAGGAGACTTCCACGCTGCCCTGAACATGGCCGCCGTCCACCGCGTTCCGGTTATTTTCCTGTGCCGGAACAACGGCTACGCCATTTCCACCCCCGCCGCCGAGCAGTTCGCCGCTGACGGCGTGGCACCCAGGGCCTACGGCTATAAGATGGACGTGATCCGTGTTGACGGCAACGACATCCTCGCCGTGCATGAGGCCACCAAGGAAGCCCGCAAGCTGGCGGTGGAGCACAACCGGCCGGTGCTAATTGAAACCATGACCTACCGCCTGGCGGCACACTCATCCTCGGACGACCCCTCCGGCTATCGCAGCAAGGACGAGGAAGCGGTATGGCGCGAGAAAGACCCTATCCTGCGCATGCGTCTCTGGCTCGAACGCAAGAAGTGGTGGAGTGAGGACGATGAGAAACAGCTGCAGGAAAACATGCGCCGGGAAGTGCTCGAAACCATGAAACGGGCACAGAAGCGGCCGCCACCCGCGCTCGACACCCTGGTGAGCGACGTCTACGACGAGGTACCGCCGGGGCTGGCCGAGCAATTCGACAAACTCAAGGCGCACATCCGCCGGCATCCGGACGAATATCCGAAAACCGCAGAACAAGCAAAGGGAGGTGCGTGAGATGACCCAGATGAATATGCTCCAGGCCATCAACAACGCCCTCGACACTGCCATGGCCGCCAACGAGCGGGTGCTGTGTTTCGGTGAAGACGTGGGCATTTTCGGTGGTGTATTCCGCGCCACCAGCAACCTGCAACAGAAATACGGCAAGGACCGCTGTTTCAATACGCCGCTGGTCGAGCAGGGTATCGTCGGTTTTGCCAACGGCCTGGCCGCACAGGGTTCCGTGCCCGTGGCCGAGATTCAGTTTGCCGATTACATTTTCCCGGCCTTCGACCAGATCGTGAACGAGTCGGCCAAGTTCCGTTATCGCTCGGGCAGTCTGTTCGACGTGGGCGGGCTAACGATTCGTGCGCCCTACGGCGGCGGCATCGCCGGCGGGCTTTACCACTCACAGTCGCCGGAAGCCTACTTTGCCCACACACCGGGCCTGAAAATCGTGGTGCCCCGCAACCCGCATCAGGCCAAAGGTCTGCTACTGGGCGCCATCCACGACCCCAACCCAACCCTGTTCTTTGAACCCAAGCGTCTCTATCGCGCCTCCGTCGGGGAAGTGCCCGACGAAGACTACCGGCTACCGCTGGGCGAAGCCGAAGTGATCAAGGAAGGCACCGATATCACCGTATTGGGCTGGGGTGCGCAGATGGAAGTGATTGAGCACGCCGTCGAACGGGCGGAGAAAGAAGGCATTTCCTGTGAAGTCATCGATCTGAGAACCATCCTGCCCTGGGATGTGGAAACCGTGGCCAAGTCGGTACTCAAGACCGGGCGCCTGGTGGTCACCCACGAAGCGCCACTGACCGGTGGTTTTGCCGGTGAAATCGCGGCGACCATACAGGAGCGCTGCTTCCTGTACCTGGAATCCCCGATCGCTCGCGTGACCGGGATGGACACCCCCTTCCCACTGGTGCTGGAAAAAGAGCACCTGCCCAATCACCTGAAGGTCTACGAGGCCATCAGGTCGAGCGTGGATTTCTAGGTTGATATCAGGACAGGAGAGCAATCATGAGTGATTTTATACTGCCCGATATCGGCGAAGGTATCGTGGAGTGCGAACTGGTCAAGTGGCTGGTCAGCGAAGGCGACATCATCGAAGAAGACCAGCCGGTGGCCGAAGTCATGACCGACAAGGCGCTGGTGGAGATCCCGGCGCCCTATAAAGGCAAGGTGACGCGCCTCTATCACAAGGAAGGGGACATCGCGAAAGTGCACGCTCCGCTGTTCGAACTGGTGGAGGAAGGTGGCGACAGCCAGGATGATTCAACGCCTGAGCCCAAAGCCCCGAAAACGGCCAGTGAAACACCGGCAACCCAGGCACAAGCCAGCTCCGGCGAAGCCGATGGCGACGACCCGACGGAGGACTTCATCCTTCCCGACATCGGCGAAGGCATCGTCGAATGCGAAGTGGTGGAATGGCGCGTGGCCGAGGGCGACGAGATCGAAGAAGACCAGCCGGTGGTGGACGTCATGACCGACAAGGCCATGGTCGAGATCACCGCCCCCAAGGCCGGCCGTGTCACGAAGCTTTACCATAAGCAGCAGGAAATGGCGCGGGTGCATTCACCGCTGTTTGAGTTCGTTCCCCGTGAGCGTGACGAGCCGGCTCAGGCCCAGAAAACGTCACACGCAGCCCCGGACGCAGAATCGAAACCAACGCCAACCACCGCGCAACCCGTCGTATCCCGCAACCAACCGCGGACGCCGGCCAGCCCGGCTGTACGCCGCATTGTTCGCGAACACGACCTGGACCTGGCGGACATCACAGGTTCCGGCAAGGATGGCCGGGTACTGAAGGCCGATGTACTGGCTCATCTCGACAAACCCGCCACAACCTCACCGGCACAGGACAGCTCCGGCGAATCGCAACCGGCAAGCTCAGGCGGTGAGCGCCGCCGGCCATCCCGGGAACAGGAAGTGCGCGTTGAGCCCATCCGCGGCATGAAAGCCGCCATGGCCCGCAGCATGGTTACCTCGGCGACCACCATTCCCCACTTCATCTACAGTGAGGACATCGATGTCACCGACCTGCTCAAACTACGGGAACAGCTGAAACCAGAAGCCGAAGCCAGCGGATCAAGGCTGACTCTGATGCCCTTCTTCATGAAGGCCATGGCCCTGGCTGTGCAGGAATACCCGGTACTCAACAGCCGCCTCAACGACGACGTCACCGAGATCCACTACCAGCCGCAGTGCAATATCGGCATGGCCGTGGACGGCAAAGCCGGGCTGATGGTTCCCAACATCAAGGGTGTGGAAGACCTGACTCTGCTGGGCATTGCCGACGAGGTAGCTCGCCTGACCGAGGCTGCCCGCTCGGGCCGTGTCAGCCAGGAGGATCTCAAGGGTGGCACCATCACCATTTCCAATATTGGCGCTTTGGGTGGCACCTACGCCGCCCCGATCATCAACCCACCGGAAGTGGCGATTGTGGCCCTTGGCCGTACCCAGAAACTGCCGCGCTTTGACAGCAATGGCCAGGTGGTCGAGCGGGCCATCATGACCGTGAGCTGGGCAGGCGACCATCGCATCATCGATGGCGGCACCATTGCACGCTTCTGCAATCGCTGGAAAGGCTACCTGGAATCGCCGCAGTCGATGCTGCTGCATCTAGGCTGACGGAGCATCATGGCGCAGAAGACGCAACTGCAGCAGTTCTACATCCCAGAAGAGCAGTCGATCTATCTGCTCAGCCATGACGATGCCAAGAAGCTCAAGGACTGGGTGGCGCTCTGCGCCGCCCAGCTCCGCCAACTGGGTTACCAGGACATCGAACTGATCGGCAAAGGCGCCTACGGCTTCGTATTCGCCGGCCGCCTGCCACACCAGGACAGCTCCGGCCCCGAACACGTCTTCAAATTCACCCGCATCAACCTTCCCCAACACCTGCAGGACCGACTGGAGGATGAAGCCTATATCCTCGAGCAGGTCCGGCATCCGAGGGTGCCTCGCCTGGTTGCCTATCAACGGGCCCACAACCAACCCATCCTGGTGATGGAACGCGCGGCAGGCCTGAACCTGGAAGAGGTGTCCCTGCGGGAGGGCCGACTGAAGCCCAGACTGGTCATGCGGATTGCCGACCAGATTGCGGATATCCTGCGCAACCTGCGCCGCGAGAATGGCCCCTCGGGGCGCCCCATCGTGCACGGTGACATCAAACCCTCGAACCTGGTGTTTGACGCCAGCACCGAGAACATTGCCCTGATCGACTGGGGCTCGTCGGTGTTCGCCCAGCTGGACGCTAACCAGCAGTTCCTCACCACCAACGTGATGGAATTGATGTCCGATAACCTGCAACAGACCAACGCCCGGTTGGGGGATGTCTACTTTATCGGCGAGGAACAACTGAACGGTGGGCTGTCTTCCCCTCGTTTTGATGAACAGGGCGCTGCGGGCACATTGTATGCGCTGGCATCCGGCCAATCTTGCCGGTTCGGGCACCAGGCCATTCCCGCCGCGTCCCTCGGGCTGCCGATGGAGTTCGCCCGCATGCTCGACGGAATGCTGTCTCCGGACCCACAGACGCGGCGAAAAGCCGGTGACTACTACCTGAACGAAATGTCGCGAATGGCACGCACGGTGATGATCGATCTCGCGGAACCACCGCTGGGCCCCATGGTGCCGGTATGGACCCGCGCCTCCGACCATGAAATCGACACGGTCGTTTACAGCTCCCGGAAGTCTTTCCTCCGTCAGGAAGGCGCCCCGGAAACCCTCAATGATGTGAACGATGTGCAGCTGGACCGCTACTATAAAAATTTCATGCAAGGCATGGGAGAAACCGAAAAAGCCTTCCTGGCCGCCGTCAGCCGACTGGGGCGGTATCCCGTCGAAGGAGGACTCGCCGTGCGCTGGGAAACCGATGGCGTTTATATCGACACGTCCCTGAACCTGCATGACCCGACACTGAAAACCGCGTTTATCCGCGCCGTCAACAACATGGTGTACCTGGCCCAGGCCATCTACCGCCAGGGGATTTTCAAGAGTTGCCTGTTCAACGCCCGCAACACCCTGCACATCGACCGCGCCGAACCCGACCAGCCTTTCGTGCCCGAGCCCGGCATGCAATTGAAATACGAAGTCAGCGCCGCGCCGGAAGTGGAAGACGAGTCACGGGTGCACTCCTACTTCGAAGACGGCCCCGACCCGGAAGAATTCCTGGTGCTGCCGCAAGCCATCATCACCGCGCTGGAATCCCTCAACGACATCCACCACACCGGCATGATCATTTTCGAGGCCCTGCCCCGACACCTCAAGATCCACAGCCATTACCGCCTGCTGGACCCGGACCGGGAAAGTGAATTCAGCCGCCTGCTGGATGAGATACTCTCCGCTGTGGGCCAGATCACTGGCCTGGGCGTCTCCGGCTTTATGAAAATGCCCTACAAGGACACCCGCTTCTTCCCTCATATCGAACGGCTGCCGGAGCGTTACTACCCCAAAAATCCCAGGGCAAAGAATATCCCTGGTTGATGCCCAATGGACAGCAGATCGCCACCAACAGGACTGGACAGAGCACCCCATCACACGTAAGATTGCGCACTCGAAATTGACGCCAAAGCGTTAGATTTCATCCGCCCGTAGCTCAGCTGGATAGAGCGTCGCCCTCCGGAGGCGAAGGTCTCAGGTTCGAATCCTGACGGGCGGGCCATTAATTGGCAAATCAATGAGTTATCCTCAAGAAAACCTCCTCACCTGTGTCACTCGCACCTAAGCAATCCGAAAACCTCTGATTCGATCGGTGACTTTTGCACGGCAAGATTAAAAGCAGGAATTTTTCTCTATCATTGCGCCTGTGCCCAAACGGTGCCTTGGCAGTGCCCAGTTAATTTAGGCCGATGCATCACCACCGATTAACGTGACCTTTGCACGGCTTTCAGATCCGCCGCTGACTTGGACTTACTCCGGCCCACTAGCCTCCTCCACCGGTCAAAATGTCGAACCACTATTATCTCAGCATCTCCTTTCGGTGCGTATTAGGAGGGTCGTATTTTGAGCGGTAAATGTAAACATCCGGCCATGACATCCTGACAAGCTCCCGATGTACTAGAGACTTGCCATGCGGAGTGTTTTAACCAATAGTGCGTGAAGTCGGTCTACCGCCTCGGAATTCTGAGATGCCTGACTACGGAAGACCGACACCTCCATTGGCTCCAGCGGGCCCAGGCCATGGTCTCTACCAAGGACTTCCAGGTGGGAAGGTGCACTACATTGCGTCAGCACCGCGACCGCAAGACCACTCTCCACGGCCGCAACCTGGCCCGCCAGACTAGAACTATTGTAAACCACTTTATAGCGGCGTCCTTGCAAGCCCAGTGAGTTGATGGCGCTCCTTTTGGCAAGGCTGGTGCTTTCATAGACAGCAATTGGCAGTGGATCTTTGCGCCAGACCTGAAACTGCGCGGATCCTACCCACACCATAGGTTCATAAAATAATAGAGTGCCATGTCGGGGGTGATCCCGAGAAACCAATGCGAGATCCAGTTCACCACACTCAACGCGGGGGATGAGCGAGGTGGATTGTTCACAGTCCAGCTCAATTTCTACCGAACCGTGTTGTGGCGCAAATCTTTTCAGGACGGGAGTCAGGTATTTCGCCGCATAGTCGTCTGGTACGCCAAGCCTAATGCGCCCCTTTAGCTCTTCTCCATGAAACGCAGCCTGAGTCTCAGAATGCAGGTCCAGCATGCGCCGGGCATAGCCCAACAGTTTCTGTCCTTCCGGTGTCAGTTGATGCTGGCGTGGCCCGCGCATCATTAACCGACACCCCAATGCAGATTCCAGCTTCTTAAGTTGCATACTGACAGCCGACTGGGAGCGATGAACCTCCGGTGCTGCCGCAGACAAAGAGCCAGCATCCACCACCGCTACGAAGCACTTAAGCCAGCCAACCTGAAGATCGTGGTAATTCACCAACACCTCCGGAAACATTCGAATATCAAATAGATCCTAGTCGATATATGCGCTTTTCTAAAGCATCGTCTAAATCCATAGTTGCCAGGCTTGTGAGATTAATGCGGAGTGAAAATTGGACATTACTAACACTGAATTACACCGGCTCGACAAACCACTGGTATGGTCAGGCTTCAAGCAATTGGTGCCCATCTCTTTGTTCGTCGTTGCATTCGGGGCAGCATTTGGGCTCGCAGCAAATCAGGCCGGGCTAGGTGATGGCATGGTTGTGCTCATGAGCACCCTCGTGTTCGCGGGTGCTGCGCAGTTTGCGGCCCTCGACCTTTGGGGCTCACAGGTGCCGTTTTTCACCATGATGATTACGGTATTCGCCATTAACGCTCGACATCTTCTGATGGGAGCCACTCTTTACCCCTGGCTCAGCCAACTCACGCCGACAAAGCGTTACGGCATAATGATGGTTGCTTCGGATGCCAACTGGGCCACTGCCATGCAAGCGTTCAGTCGTAAAGAGCCGGGGTTGGGCTTGTTATTTGGCGGTGGCCTCGCACTCTGGTCATTCTGGGTTTTCGGCACTTGGCTCGGCATTTACTTTGGCAATGTGGTCACAGATCCGAAAAGTCTGGGTCTGGATATGGTGATGGGCTGCTTCCTGCTAGCCATGGTTGTTGGCGGTGACAAGAATCTGCGAATGCTTGCCATCTGGGTCGTTGCAACTACGTCCTCTCTACTCGCTCACTGGTATCTGCCGGAAAACAGCCACGTCATTACTGGCGCACTGGCCGGTGGTCTTGCCGGGTTGGTATGGGAGGATCGTGATGAACATTGAAACCAGCAGCATTGGTGTACTAGTTATTGTGCTAACGATGGCATTGGTTACGTTGGCCACCCGCTGGGGCGGTGTTTACGTGATGTCTTTTGTGCCGATCAGCTTTCGAGTCAAACAGTTCATCCATGCCATGTCTGGCTCCGTGTTAGTGGCTATTATTGCCCCCATGGCAGTCGAAGGGGACCATGGAGCTCGTCTGGCGTTAGTGAGCACAGCCGTTGTGATGTTACTGATTAAAAGACCATTACTGGCGATTGCTTCAGGTATTCTGGCGGCTGGATTATCTAGAGCGTTCTGGTAGCCGGCACATCCTTCAGATAGGCATACGGATCATTCCCGTTCAACTTCCGCATGAGTGGTATTTTTAAAGTCTCCGGTACGCTTGGTTGTTCATGTTAAGTGTCCACTAGAAAATAAGTGGACACTATCCTGACGCCCGCAGTGTCTGACTCAAGATGAGATCCTCGGACGCTTACCGAGCTCTACCCCGTTCGGTCTTTGGATTTCCAGTCAACTCAGGCTCCACGACATTCCGCCTTCCCACTGCGCCAAGCCATTCGGCCAGTGGATAATGGCTCTTACAGGTAATCCGCTGTAGATTGGACACTCGCATAGGCAAACTCAAGCGCCGCCATAGCCGTGGCATGAACCTGTGCCGCAGGCACGGTCATACCGTTGAACTCAAGATCCATCGTGGCGCAGGCGTCTTCTAGCACAGTGACCTTGTAACCGAAGTCTGAAGCGGCGCGGCTGGTAGCCTCGATGCACATATGGCTCATGGCACCTATTACCACCACTTCCTCAATGTCGTTGGAATCCAACAACTCTTTCAGGCTGGTTTTCAGGAATGAGTTGGGATAGTTCTTGAGAATAACCGGCTCATCGCCTTCCGGTGCCACGGATTCGTGGATGTTGACGCCGTCTGAGCCTGGCGTGAATACAGGCGCATTCGGATCCGGAAACTCGTGGTGAACATGCACCAACAGGTCTTTGTTCTGACGCGCTGCGTCGATCACTTGTGCCGCCTTGGCGGCTGCCTGTTCAATATTCACCAGTGGCAGTTTGCCGGAGGCAAAATACTCATTCTGGATATCGACGACAATAACGGCTCGTTTACTCATTAGACGGTTCCTCATTTGGTCATTTATTTCAGGTGTGTTCTGGTCAGAAAGAAAGACTCTCACCATCCGCCGGGATCAAAACCTGCTCATCAACTCCCTCGTTCTGAACGAACTCTGCCAGTTCCTCGCGGCTCAGGGTCATATGGTTCACCGCATCCATGTGCACGGCGACAATGTCCGCATCTGGCAAAGCGCGGTGAACGCGAAGGGTATCTTCTTTGCCCATGATGATCGGGTCGCCCTCAAAGCCGGTAAACTCCGCAGCGCCGGCATTCAGTACCACAACATCCGGCTGGAAGCGCTCCAGCGACTGCACCACCTCATCACGCCACACGGTATCGCCGACCACGTACGTAGTTTCCCGCCCCTCGGCTTCAAAAACCACACCCATTATTTCACCGAGCGCCTTGGCCAGTTCAGGAACGGCATAGAGGGTATCGGAGCCGTGCTGCCCGCCGGTTTTGTGGAGTGTCACGCCGCCAAACTCCACTTGGTCATCGAGGATGCGTACATCCTGAAAGCCTTGTGAACGGATCATCTCGGCATCCGCCGCATTTTGCACAAACAGCGGAAGCTCTTTCGGCAACAGCTTCTGGGCGGCATCGTCCCAATGGTCCAGGTGGGTGTGGGTCACAATCACCGCATCGGTACCCTCGATCACGTCCTCTGCCGCCATGGGCAAGCCAACCAGAGGGTTCCGCAGCTCACTACGGTACGTATTCGGGAAGCCCGGATAAGCGCCCTGCTCCGCCAGCATGGGGTCGATCAAAAAGGTGGTCTCTCCGTAGGTAACCTTTATGGTGGCATTACGGATTTGCTGTATCTGGTGGCTGGATGCCTGAGTGCCAGATTCGGCGAAAGCAGCGCCAGCGAAAACAGTCGAAGCCAGCACCAGAGCGCCAGCAAAGGTTTTAATCAACATGGTATTCATCCTCCAACAGGGTGTTCGTTGATGGAATAAAGTCTACGGAGATCTGATCACCAGCAATATTGACCTGAAAGACAGTGATCGAAAGAATTGGGCCAATCAGTTATCATCGGGTTAAATGAACCTCAGGAGTGACATCGTGGCACTACCCAGAGTCGGCCTTATCCTTCACCCGCAATTCAGCCCCTTCCATTTCTCCGTGCCCTACATGGTGTTCAGCATTGCCCTGCCCGAAGGCCCGTTGTTCGAGTTGCTGATTATCACCCCGGACGGAAAGCCCCTGGCATCCGAGCGGGCCATGACCGTGCAGCCGGATGGGGGGCTGGAACTATTGGATGCGGTTGATATTGCGTTGGTACCCGGCTGGCATGATCTGAACGAACCACCACCCCCTGAGTTGTCTGAAGCCCTTTTCCGCTGCCATGAGCGCGGCGCTCATGTGGTGGGCCTTTGCTACGGCACCTATGCGCTGGCCTATGCGGGTTTGCTGGATAACAAACGGGCCTCAACCCACTGGTTGGCTGAGCAGGATTTTCTCAAGCGATTTCCGAAAGTAAATCTGGATACCAACGCCCTCTATGTGGAAGACGACCGGCTGGTTACGTCCGCAGGAACCGCCGCTGGGCTCGATTGCTGCCTGTTTCTGGTGCGGGAGTACTACGGTGCCAGGATCGCCAATACTATTGCCCGCCTTATGGTGGTCCCTCCGCACCGGGAAGGCGGCCAGGCCCAGTTCATCGAACAGCCAGTCGCAATCTCCACCCAGGATGCCCACATCAACCGGCTACTGGATTACTTGCGGGAACATCTGGCCGACACCCACAGCATCGATGAGTTGGCTGCCCGCACCGCCATGAGCCGGCGCACTTTCACGCGCCATTTTCAGAAGGCAACCGGCATGACGGTGATGGAGTGGTTGGTCGGTGAGCGGCTGCGGCAAGGACGTGAGCTGCTGGAAAGCACATCACTTTCGGTGGAAGCCATCGCGGAAAGAATCGGCTTCCATACCGCAACGTCCTTCCGGCAACACTTCAAGCAGCGTCACCATGTAAGTCCTCGGGTTTGGCGCAAAACGTTTGGTGAGAATGCCTGACATTCCGAGTGTTCGGGAATGCCGCTGGACCTATAGAATGTTCATTCACAGAAATGGGCTACAAAAAAGCAACCCAAACGCACGCCGCTGCGGTGATGACGTTAATCCAGTCTGCCAAACTCAAGGGGCATGATCCCTATACCTATTCGAAAGATGTGTTGAACCGCCTGCCTACCCAGAAGAAGAACAACATCGAAGAGCTATTGCCCCACCAATGGAAAACAAGCTCGCACTAATACGAAGTGATGCCTGATCAGTTAAGCATCTCGCGGTTGCCGGCGCTTGAAATCAAGTTCTGCTACTACTAGCGCGATCAAGATTAACCCCCCCACCAGCCATGGTCCGAAGACTGAGAGGCTCCCCGAGCATGATCATGCCGGCGATGGCTGCGAAAATAGGCTCGCAAAGATAGGTTAATGCTACTTTCTCTTCCTCAAGATACCTTTGAGCGGAGCTTTGTATACCATACATGTAAGCGGTACCAAGCAGGCCCGCAAACAAAATCCCCTCCCAAAAGTGCGTATCTGAAGGCATCCATACTGCTTGCTTATCGAACAGTGCCGCGAGACCACTGCCGAGACTGCATACCGTCATCGCAATTGTCACTGTCAGCATTGCGTCACATCGATGTGAGAAATACCCTACAGCCATAACATAGCAAGCAAAGAACACTGCACAGGCCATCGTCCATAGATCGCCAACATTCAGGTGTAAACCGTATTGCGCGACTATCAAGTAAAGCCCGAAAAGTGCAAGTGAGCAGGAAATCCATATGCGGTTTTGCACTGGCTTTCGGAATAAGCCCCACTTGAATAGCGGAATCAGAAGAACATCCAGGCCGGTGATAAATGCGGTGTTGGTGACACTGGTGTGTTGTAGCCCAATAGTCTGAAACACGTTCCCTAAGAGCAACGGAAGTCCAATCAACGCGCCGGCGGCAATGGTTTTCCGGTTCAGGCGGTTGAATCTTTTCGCGAACAGTACTGAGAGGACTATTGCTGCCAGGGCAAATTTATAGGCTAGGAAGACATAAGGTGAGCCGTCTGCCACACCGACTTTGACGAAAGAGAACGACACTCCCCAGAAGGCCGTTCCAAGTATGAGTAACAGGAGGAATACGTGAGGTTTTTGCATGTTTCTAACCATTTGTTGGAATTACAAAATGGTTAGAGTATGCGGAGGCCGCAAAAAGGCCCGGTGTCGCTCCCAATTTCTTCTCTAACGTTAGAGCGAACCAGTACAGATGCCTTAAGCTTGCGCAAGTATACAATTCCCCGTGCCGGTGCTGTCAATTACGGGAAGGGTAACCTGGGAGAGCGTCGGTCCAACTCATATGTATATATTGGGCAGCGCGAATCATGTTGTCCGCGACCACAATCGCGCCCAGGTGAGTGTCTGCCTCACTGGGTGTGATAGCCGGACGCTTTCGCTGAATCAACCCAACGCAACCTTCAGCCCGATGCCTGTCAGCAGACAGCCAAAGATGTTGTTCTGGGTCCTGCGGTATCGGGCATTGCCGCTGGTAACTGCCCAGAGTGCCCGCCCCAGAACTGCGTAGACAAAATCAAAGACCAGTCCGGTCAGCACCAGAATCAGTGCCAGTATGGCGAACTGTCCGGCAATACCTGAGAGTTCCGGGTGGATGAACTGCGGGAGCAGTACAGAGCAGAAGATCAGGGATTTGGGGTTGAGCAGGTTGGTTGCCAGCCCTCTATGGAAATCAGCCAGATATCCCGCTGGTGGCAGAGTACCTGCCGCTGACTGGGGTTGATCAGGGAGAGAATGACCTGTCCGGAAGAATTGCCAACCCAGGTAGAACAGATAAGCCGCGCCCAGTAATCGTACCGTGTGGTAGGTCCAGGGATGAGTCGCAAACAGTGTCGCAAGCCCTACCGCCGCCAGCAGGACATGGCAGCCCCGGGCAATGGCAAGGCCCACAGCGACGGCCATGGCGTTTCTGGGGCCACTGCTCACGGAGGTGCCGAGCACGAGGAACATGTCCGGTCCTGGCGTAAGGTAAATCGCAACGAGCGCAGTCAGGAACAGTAGAAGGTCAGCCACGGGTCATGTCTCTTGTCGGTATTAAGGCCTTGATTATACCGCCCGTTGTTTAGCGTATGGTTGCGTTGTCAGCCACAAAGGAATATAAAATTGGTGCTATTCGCTAACTTTATTCTTATATGGAGATTCTTATGCCAATCCATAAGTTAGACCGATTTGATCGAAAGCTTCTGGAGGCACTGCAGACGGATGGCCGCGCGCCCAACACGGATCTGGCCGAGGGAATAGACCTGTCCCCGTCGCCTTGCTCACGGAGGGTGCGGCTGCTTGAAGAATCCGGGGTGATCAAGGGCTACAGCGCAATCCTGGATCAGGAAAAAGTGGGTTTGGGGCTAACCGTATTCGTTGACATCAAAGTGGAGCGTCATCAAGAAAAGGAAGCCGAGGCTTTTTGCGAGGCGGTGAGTGTTATGCCGGAAGTGGTGATGGCTCACCTAGTGTCCGGGGAGTCGGATTTCCTGTTGCAGGTTGTGGTACCCGATCTTCGCGCCTACAAGGAGTTTTTGACCAATACGCTGCTCAAGTTACCTGGAGTTCGGGACATTCGAAGCAACTTTGCGATCCAGACCGTCAAACCCCAATCGCCACTTCCGCTGATTCATTTGCCGGGGTAAATCGGTCACCAGAAATCGATTATCTTCAGATACGGAATAGCCGTGATCATTACCGGAGGGAACAACAGCAGCCCGGTTCTGTGCCACGGCACACTCAGTTTTTCAACAAATAGCGAAAGCTTCCCCCAGTTCGGTCACGCCCACGGTGCCGGCCACCTGTTGATTGACAAAAACCCAGAAACAGCTTCGCGTGCCAAAATAAGGGCCATCAGAATAATTAAGCCTCCTCCGATACGGTTTACTATTCTGACACTGTCTGCGTTGGAAAAAAGGCGGGAGCTTAAGCTGTGAGCAACTACAACCCACACGCTATCGATCGCAATACCCAATAGGATAGGTATCATCGAGTACATGATTAGGACGTTCGTGGGGCTCGCAAGATTGCCGCTGAGGAAGCTTGGAACTATGGTTCCGAACATGATCAATGCCTTGGGGTTGGTTATACCCACTATCACTCCCGCAGTGAGCGGTGACTTTCTCTTTGCTGGCTGGTCAGTTGCAGCCGGACTCGCCGCTTTTGAGGCTACAAGATACCCTATGCCGATAAGCAGCAAGGCGACCGCACCCAGCATTCTAATAGCAGGCAAAGCAAAATCGGATTTCAGTATAAGAGGGCCAAGCCCAAAAGAAAGAAGTATCGCAATGCTTAACATGCCAATTGCATTGCCGATCACGCCACGCAACGCATGACTTCTGCCCTTCATAATAACTTGCCCAACAAAAAGCATGATGCTTGGGCCAGGTACAGCAATGAGTATCGAGCTGGTAATAATTAGCCCCAGCAGCCCACTGACGGATACCCCAATATCTTGCATGTAAATATTACCTTCGATATGCGTGTTGCGGGCATTAATACCATATTCTCAGCGACTTATTGAAAATATTTCTTATACATTCTGGCCCGAGGCATCAGGCTTGAGCTTATGAATAAAGACACCGCGCATAAGTTAAACGTCACGCACTGTGCCTTTTAGTTCATGAGTTTTTGGGGTATCCGGATTAAGCGGTTGACGATCCTTTCTGCTCCATCAATACCTTAATCCCCCCAGAAGACTGATAGATCAACGCCGAAGTTATTCTCTGGCTCTGGGAGCCCCATGCTGTAGGTCATGGTGGCCTTGCCTAGGAATGGGGATTCCTTGTGGACTTCCCCCAATAAAATGGACACGCCCCATTTATCATAGGCTAGGAGTGTCTACTGCACCGGGGTAAGTCCAACTCTCAGTACAAGACAGCCAAAAACGATTTTGTGGACTGGCGTAGGTCCAATGTGCATCAGGAGGTGTCCATAGAGGATGCCTTGATCGCGATTACCATGCCATTAATCTGGCGAAATATAGTTCAGCGTGCAGATGATCTTCCTGACATCAGCGAAAGCGCGGTGTTCAGTTTGAGTCGAATCGTATTTCCTTATGTACGAGGCGTACCTTATCCGGGGGCAGCAGGCTATAAAAAGAACGGAACCGAAAAGATGGCTCCCTGCCTTGATAGCCGTATAGTTTGGCGATCCATGGACGGTCCGCAGGCACATAGTCAGAGTAAACCTCAGCCCCGGCGAGGCTCATGTCCAGGCGGGCGACAGCATCCGCCACAGAGATCCCCTCGTTCCGCAGTGTTTCGCGCGAAATGTGGTGGACATCGGATTCGGCGTAATGGACTTACCCCGGTGCAGTAGTGCATCAGATAGCCATCAACTTCTTCTTTTGGTCTCAGGCAAGTTTCACTAGTTACTCAGAGTTCAGACACCGGAATGCCTCTCCATCAATGTGCTCTCCCGATAGTTGCAACATCGGCTAATGCGATGTGTTGTTCGATAGGGACAGAGCCTCTAGCGAAACTCACGGCCGGCATGCTTGCTTCCTTATCCGATTGAACCATTACTTTTTCCTTCGATCTTCAACGCCAGACCGCCATCAGCATTGCAACCGCAATGCCAGGCAACGATCTAGAGTGGTTTTCATGAACCACACCACAATACGACGCGAGAACAGATCAACCATGACCTCCAGAGACAGCCTCGCTAGGCGCGGTGCAGAGTAAGAAACAGGGCGTAGTAAAACTATTGCCTTGTCTCTCCTCTCCTGACCGGACGTCCTCCTTCCAGCGCATCCAGCTCTCCGTCTAAAGTTGGCAAACGCTAGCGGCCTCACAGAAGCGAGAAGTCCATCCGCTCGTCGTCTTGCCAGTTATTGTAAGCTCCACTCTTGCCTTTATTTTAATTGTTGCTATGGTTGGGATTCAGGACACATTGAGAGCAGCCATGTTTTCACGAAAGTATCTCTTGACCACCTTCCATTAGTAAGCGAGCACGGCACGCTCTGTGCTCGCAACCATTAAAGTTACTGCAAAATAACATAAACGATCTCCTCCGTTGGACTAGCGCTATTAGGTACATCGCCTGAAAGCATAGTAGTAACTAATACTGAGGGGATTCAGGCCAAAGTTGCACAAGGCATTTTTCGGAACAACAACAATAAAAATAGATTAGGGAGGCTCCGCGACTGAGCCTCCCATTTTCTGCTCGTTTTCGAAAAATGCTCACCAAATAATTATTTGGAGGCTTTGATCTTCGTGAACGTAATAATTTTTTTGTTTCGAAAATATTGTTTTGGATTAATAAAAAAACAGCAGGCTACTGACGCGTTACGTTTTTTTATTGACTCTAATTATTGGAACATCAACGAACCGCTGCCCCACCCACATGAGCTTTCAGAACTCTTGGATTTTAACGAAGACATAACGATGCATGGACTATGCCGCCTGATCGGCGCTGGCGTTATTTTTGAGGGCGAAGACGGACGCCTGTACATCAGGACGAGCACCGAAGACACACACTGATATTTTCTTAGTATTTCTATGTCTGCAACCGGAACCACTAGAACCTTATGAGCACACGTCACCTTCACTTGATTAAATAAATAAAGAAGGTAGCCTATTGGCAAACCCGAAAAATATCAAAGGTGATCAGATTGCATGAATAAAATGCCGACCAGTTTTTATAAAGCGCCTATCGGCAGCGCTATTTATAACTGAGAGCATGAAAATGAGTAAGGAAAAACCGAAAAAACAGGCTAAAAAAACATTGAAAGAGAAAAGAAAAAATAAAAAACAAAAAAACGCCTGATTAGCAATAGGGGAAAGGGTCAACCTTTCCCCTTCAATAACGGTTTTTTCCGGTAATGTCATCTGCATTTACTTATCGAACTCTCACACCTTATATGAATTTATCATGTTTCTGATCAGAGGTTTTATGAACATTGATGTTGGTTTTCTTGTGTCTTTAGATACTTTGGGAATCATGAGAAGAAAGTGTCGTCGCCTGATAAAAGCGATTATTCTTGGAGAGAATGAAATGGCAACGATTGGAAGCTGGGTCACGATTATAGATTGTGCAGATTCCCAGCCTCATGAATTCCGGTTAGTGGAAGCTATTGGGCCAAGAGACGTCCATCCGAAAGACCTACCGATAGACTCATCTCTTGGACTCGCGCTGTTTGGCAGCAGGCCTGGCGACTACATAAAACTGAGCGTCGGCGGCGAGGAAAGTGGCATCGTCATTTTATCCATTAACAATGAAAAGTTGGAAGCGAACGCAAAAATGGCGACATTTGACGAATTTTAGCGTTCTAACGATTCAAGATTGCTTCGACTCAAATAACACCGAATGCCAACATCGCATCAGCCACCCTACAGAACCCTGTGGTGTTGGCACCAAACACATAATCTCCGGGCCTGCCATACTCTTCGGCCGTCTCGAAACAGGCTCGGTGGATTTCAATCATAATGTCTTTCAAGCGCTGTTCGCTGTAATCGAAGCTCCAGGAATCCCGAGAAGCGTTCTGCTGCATCTCCAGAGCGCTGGTTGCGACACCACCTGCATTGGCGGCTTTTGCCGGACCAAACAAGGTGCCAGCATCACGGAACAACTTCACCGCTTCTGGGGTGCACGGCATATTGGCACCTTCGGCGACAGCCATGGTGCCATTGCGAATCAACGCCATCGCGTCTGAGCCGGTCAGTTCGTTCTGAGTTGCGCACGGGAGGGCAACCTGACAGGGCAACGACCAAATGGACGCTCCCGCCACAAAATCACTGCCGTTCTGACGACGAGTTGCATAGTCGCTAATCCGACCACGTTCCGCTTCCTTGATCTGGCGAACCAAACCGACATCAATTCCGGCAGGGTCGTAGACGTAGCCCTCCGAGTCGGAGCAGGCGATAACCTTGCCACCGAACTGCTGAACCTTTTCCATCGCATAAATTGCGACGTTCCCGGAACCAGAGACCACCACCTCTTTGCCCTCCAGTTCCATTCCCTGAGCAGCCAGCATTTCCCGGACAAAATAAACGGTTCCGTATCCTGTCGCCTCCTTACGAACACGGGCTCCGCCCCAGCCCAACCCCTTCCCGGTCAACACACCGGATTCGTAGCGGTTGGTCAGGCGTTTGTATTGGCCGAACAGGAAGCCAATCTCTCTGGCTCCAACGCCTATATCGCCTGCTGGTACGTCGGTGTACTCACCAATATGTCGGTACAACTCGGTCATAAAGGACTGGCAAAACCGCATAATCTCATTGTCAGATCGTCCCTTGGGATCGAAATCCGAACCACCCTTACCCCCTCCGATTGGCATCCCGCTCAGAGAGTTTTTGAAGATCTGCTCGAAACCCAGGAATTTAACCACGCCCAGATTGACGGAGGGATGAAACCGCAAACCACCCTTAAACGGCCCAAGGGCCGAGTTGAACTCAACCCGAAAACCACGATTGATTTGCACCGTTCCTGAGTCATCCACCCAGGGAACCCGGAAAATGATCTGCCGCTCTGGTTCACAAATTCGCTCCAGCAGCTTTGCTTCCTTGTACTCCGGGTGCTTGGCGATTACCGGCGACAAAGACTCCAGAACTTCCAGAACAGCCTGGTGAAACTCTGGCTCCGCAGGGTTTCTCAGGACCACCTGCTCGTAAAGCGCTTCAAGGGTGTCTTTTTGATGCATGGGCCTTCCTTGTTTAGTTTACGTGAGTCACATGGATGATTTTCAGACTGAGCTTTTTCTTGCCGGCCAAAGGCCAATCAATACGATCACCTACTCGAAGCCCCAACAGGGCCGCACCTGCCGGAGCCAAGACGGATACATGCTCTTCATCTGCCTCTGGCTGTCTCGGATAAACGAGCCTGAGCTTATACTCGGCGTCGTTCCCCTCATTTTTAAAATGGACCAAAGAATTCATGGTCACGGTGCCAGCAGGAAGGTTTTCGGTCTCAACCAGAGTGGCCCTATCAAGCTCCTGCAAGAGCGCTTCAGCTGTCGCGTTGCCATTTGGCTGTTTTTCCAACATGGCAGATAAGCGATCAAAATCATGGTCTAAGACATAAATAGCTGGACGTTCGGACATACCGACTCCTCTAAGCCTGGAATGCAATATTCAATTGGTGTGCTTGTTCAGGGGGGCTCGCCGAACTCGGCGATTAGTACGACGAATTCAGCGGAAATAGTGAAAAGCGGCAAGACACAACGCCCTCTCGGACAACATAGTCCGATGAAATTTAAGGGGTGCAGTGTTGGGAAAATTCATAGGTTTCTTACCCAGGAAAATGTCTTTCTCAGTCCCACAATAACCCAAACCCAAAATTAAGCAAACGGGTCCACTTCACTCTTCAATTTCACCAGCGATCCCAAGCGGCTCGCCAGTTCGCTTTTTGAAATGGACAGCAACATCTTTTAACGCCGCAAAGACTGTCTTGCTGTGAAGTCACGATCAATGGCCAACCTTAGCAACAGCGTGTGGGCTGGGGGAGGGACAGTCCTTCGGGACCAACAGGCTGATCGTAATGTACGTTCGTATGAACGGCGCCATCGAGCAGCACGGCAGATAGCGGATAAGGAGGTTGTGCGTTCTGGCGCTCGGCTTCGGAGAAGTTTATCTGATCCATGGCGACAACGAATTCTATGCGGTTGGCGATGGCCCTTTTGTCGCGGATGTTGAGACTTATTCAGAGTCTCCTTAGCATTGTTATTTAGCCCCCAAGTTTATAGACCAGAATTCGATCCGGTTGCCTTCCGGATCATGAATATGAATGACTCTTGCTCCCCAAGAATGATCTTTTATAGGTGGAGGGGAAAGGCCCGCCTCATTCAAGTATATATGTACAGTTTCGATATCACCTACTTCGAGTGCAATGGTTACTCCTTTACCCTCATTGCTATCAATTGAGGCTCTTGATTCATCTGCAATGCTTAAACGACACGCCTCATTTAATTTGAACTCAACAAACCAATTAAGAGACATCCTTACCTCAAACCCGATTTTATTTTTATAAAAGTCGACACATTCCTTCCACTTTCTACAATAAAAGATCGTGTTGGCTGTTTTTATATGCATTTTGCATCCTGATCTTCGGTGTAACCATAGCGATTTTGCTTAGCGACGCCCTGACAAGGACGTCAGATGAAGATCGCGGGCTAGGCCGGAGCGACCGACTGGCCACCACTTCACTCTAATCAATAAAAACTGAGTAAGTATTGAAGCTCCACAGCAGATAATTACCTTCACTTACCAGTATTCCATTAAACGGAAGATCGTAACTTAACTCGATAAAATCTTGCCGGATTATTTCACGTATCGAATATGAGTCCACCCCAAGAGAATTCGCTCCGAGAGAACCCGATCCATACAGATCGTGTGTGAATCTATATAATCCTTTCATATAAAATAAAATGGGGATCGCAACAGATAACCTTATGCCATTCACAGCCGGCTTAATTTCGCCTAACATACTGTCGAAAATGGCCTGCCTTGACCACTTTTCTGCCTCCTCTTTCGTGGCCAAAAACCATGCAGCATCATTCACCATCAACCTTTCTGAAAAGAGCCCCCCATTCCAAAGAGTAAGCCCGCTTACTGAACCTATTACGCAGTTTTCCATGAATGAAAAATTTGCAATATACATATTAACTTCCACCTATGCTTCGATAATTTTAAAGCGCAGGCATTACAGGTTATTGGATCTATTATTCTGCGCTACGCGAGTTTTTGGCGAGCATATTCAATCTCCGCTCCATATTTCTCAGGGCATTTAATCTCAACACATAGAACAGTTTAACGCCGGCCGCCCATAGCGGTATCGAAATATGAGCGATGATCTGACCCATTATCGAAAACCTCGATGCCCAAGGATAGGCCATGAGCACTGAAGCAAAAACTCCTAAAACAGAAATACTTAAACCCCAGCTCGATACAATTAGAAGACGTTTCACTCTTACCTCCTCAACAATAAATCAGATTCAACCCATTATATTTAAAAAACAAGGAGCAGAAAGGTTTGTTCTCCACAGGAGATGATCTAGGTACATTCCGGATAACTTTTGGGAATAACATTGTGTATTTTTTAGGTTGGCGCCACTGATTTGGTTCTCTCTCGAAACACCAGTGGTGGTTGCCCGCGATGAGGATTTTGTGCGTATGATTTTCTGACGGCCAAACCAGGCATCAAGCTGCTCCAGTTCCTCCAAAGTGCCGCGTCCCATCGTATCTCCGGCGTGTATCACGCACCTCCCCATCAGGATAGACTTCGCCAGTAATAGTTTGTTAATGAATTTCCTTTCGCTTGGTGTCCACGTGCCCTTTCGATGAATGCGCGTTGGACAACTACAAACTGCATTTAGATCGTCAATTGAGCCGGAATGGGACAATCACTAACTGGGAGGACGGATAAAATCAGCAAGGAGCTCGACAACGGAATCCGCCATATGGGCGCAACGGGCGCCATCAAATGGATAGACTGTTTCAAACCCACCCTGGATACGCGACTCCAGTAACAACTTAAGATGTCGTCTTGCGCGGAACAGGCGTGTTTTGACGGTCATAACGGTAATGCCGAGGTCCAGCGCAATGTCGGCCAACGCCATCCCTTCTGCCTCTCTGAGAACAAACACAACCCGAAGATGACTCGGCAGTTCGGATACTGCTGCCTCTAACCATTCCCGGAACTGTGCAACGCCGTGCTCGTTTTCGGGGGAACGTTGTCTGCTGCCTGGAAACGCTATGACTGATGCTTCCTGATGAAATTCTTCCGAGACCGAGTCGTATTCTTCGGTAGGCTGACGTTTTCTCAATCGCATTCGGGCAACATTTAACGCGATTTTAGTGGCCCAGGTTGAAAGCTTGGCATCCCCACGAAACTCTGCAATGCGGGAAAAGGCAATGAGGTAGGTTTCCTGGACGATCTCCTCGGCTTCGGCATCGTTATCCATAATGCCTCGGGCGATACGAAACAGACGCGGATTAAGCCTTCTGATCACCTCCCTTACAGCCGTTTCATGCCCCTGTTTTGCCAGTCTTACAAGCTCGTCTTCAGAGGTTTGCAAGCCAATGGTGGGCTTGGGCGATAGGGAGTCGACAGAAGTTTTCATAACGAGACCTTGTCAGCTTTCATTAACAATATCGCGGATCGAAGGGAATTGAGTCGCTACATGTCCACTCACTCCGCCCGCACGCAGAGCGGAACTATCCCAATCCACCATTTCAGGCGTTCCAACGACGATCCGCCCAACCATAGCCGCCATTTCATGCGGCACGCAGTAATAGTCATAAACACCAGGAATCGTCAGCGTCAGACTGAATTTCTGGTTCGGAAGCAAATGGCCACTACCGAACGGTTTGGCAGCCTTTGGCATCCGCCGCACCCGATCAAAATACTCAGGGTGATACGCCGTCACCGTGTGAGAATTCCCAGGATCCTGATTGACGAAGGTAATTGTTGTGCCCGGATCTACCGCAATCCCCTTCGGATCAAACCAAACCCTTTCACCTCTGGGTGTACCTTGCATCTTGATAACAACCTGGCTTTCGCCAGCAGCCTCAGTCACACCACTACTCAGAAGTAATAGCGAGCCCGACAACTTCAGTAATCTACGCCTTGAACAGTTCATAGCCAGATACCCGGCGGGCAGTCCAATCGGTATTTGAGAAACGTCTTACTGATCAGATGCTCTTATTTCAAAAAGGTTACGCGACAAACGTACAAATATTTTGAATTCCTATGGTCATCAACGGCCTCTATTCGCAAAACAAGGGGCGTAAGTTTCAGCACCCAGGCTGAGCCAGGGTTGGTCTTGCATGCTTTTCCCGTTTTATTCAAACCCAAGTAAGCGTTCTGCCTGCGATCCCAACCCAGTTCAGCCGTGTTATGCCATAGGCCCTCCTTGTGCTCTCAGATAACCAAAAGGGAGACAACTCGTCGCCTATTTGGCCAACCGATCTTTGGCGCCCTTGTCGTGGAATAGCACGACGTGAGCATGCGGACTTTCCACGCCGGGATGCCCTGCGTTGTAGTAGATGTCAACAGCCGTCACTTCATGAGATCCGATCGCTAGGTCATCGTAAGCGACACCGTTCTTCAATTCCTCAAGGGGCGTCATGTAGACGGTAGCCGACAACTTTCCATCGTGGTCATAGCTCAAGAATGGACCAGCGGGCAAAGTGTCCGGATCAACAAAAAGTGTCCCCAGGCCCGGCAGAAATGCAGGCAGCGGCAACACCTCGCTCACCTGCACATACGGTCCCTCCGGCGGCATCTGGGCAACCTTGTCTTCGTCATGGGCCAACGCGCCTGCTGCCAGACTCATACCCAACAAACCGATCAGTAACTTTTTCATAGCCATTCCTCGTTTGTGATTAATTAATGTGGCAATGAACCAGATGCAGCTCTGACGAAAAGGTTTCAGGCTTTTTTGTCGGTAGTGTCATCACGGCAATGCATTAAAGTGCCACCCACCGTCCGAAAACTTTCGGTAACCTTTTCCAATTTCCCGCATCTGTCGCTTTAGCCAGCCCTGAATAATCGGGGTTTGGGTGTATTTACGTGCGCCGTTACCGGCCTAACGAAGGAAACGGGATATGAACAGCAATAAGAAACACCTACAGACAGTAGGCGCCCTGGTGGGGGCAATTTGCATCGCAACATTGGTTGGGTGCAGTGACGGAAGTTCGCCTCCTTTCGCTGTGCAAAGCGTCAGCCCGGCAGCCGAGGGTGAACTGATTCCAGTTGATACCCAGGTTGCGATCACCTTTAACCGCTCACTTGATAGCACTACTTTTTCGGCCGCCGAGGTTCGCCTTGAATGTGACGAATCCGAGGTAACGTTTGCCGATGTCAGCTTCCAGAACAACGCGAGGACCGTTTTTTTGACCCCGGATACTCTCCTTCCCGAGAACAAGGACTGCGAAGTACAGATCGCTGCGGAAGTAAAGGATGTGTCCAATAACACGCTTGGAAAGGTCTTTGGATGGACGTTTGGGACAACGGCACGCCCGGAAACTCTTGCGCTCGGAAAAGAGATATTCCGCTATGACACATTTGGAGATGAACGTTTCTGGACGGACGTGCTGGAAATGCACGATGTTATTCAGTCAGCCGTTGATCCGGTCACAGCCCTTTCTGTGGGACTAAAAGTAGATGCGGAAGCACTTCCTGAAGCTGTAGTTAATGGAATCGCACAGGGAACCATTAATCTGGAGTCACCTGCGACCACCGTTGCATTACTCAAGCTGGATGCGGTAGTCGGTGTCAAAGGCACCGTGGAGGAGGTAAACGACGTGGATACGCTCACCAGTGTCGGTGTGACCTGCGCGTTGTGCCATTCGACCGTGGACAATTCCTTTGCCCCGGGCATTGGCAAACGACTTGACGGATGGGCCAACCGTGACCTGAACCCGGGTGCCATTATCGCCTTGTCGCCTGCACTTACTCCCGCACAAAAAGACATCTACAACTCCTGGGGGCCAGGGATGTACGACGCCAGGTTCAATCAGGACGGTATCAGCAGTCCGCATGTCATCACGCCTGCGTTTGGTCTGAACGGTATCGAAAAGACAACATCAACCGGAGACGGCAACGATATCGCCTATTGGAACCGATACGTCGCTGTCACCCAGATGGGTGGGGAAGGTTCCTTTTACGAACCCAGAACCGGGGTTGATGTAACCAACGGCACAGAAGATCTTGTAACGGATAAGCTCCCGGCGCTACAGGCTTATCAACTGTCGCTGCTCTCGCCAGAACCTCCCGAAGGTTCATTTGATCCTACAGCAGCAGCCCGTGGAGAAGAGCTGTTCAATGGCCAGGCACAGTGCTCTTCCTGCCATAGCGGGCCCAAGTTCACAGACGCGAATAGTCGTTTGCATGATCCATCGGATGTTGTGAGTGAACCGGAGCCTGACGGAGCTCCGGGGTACGCATCTCGAAGTGCAACCAAGATGTACCGCACAGCTCCGCTGGAAGGCATCTGGCAACACCCGCCCTATTTCCATAACGGAATGGCTGCAACGCTTGCGGATGTCGTCACGCTCTACAACGACCGAAAAGCCCTTGGTCTCGATGAGGATCAACAGAGTGACCTCGTCGAATATTTGAAGTCGTTGTAATGACCTGAAAGCTGCTAGGCGGTTGGCTCTCTATAACCACAATGAATGGAGAACTGGGACAGTGTCTTGATCACTGCCCAGGCCTCACATCTCAATTTGGTGCCCCCCCCCCCCAAAAAAAACATGACGCCAACGATGAAAGTACCCAATGATCAGATCACTAGCGGGCTTATTACATCTGTTTCTCCAAGACCAACTGAGCTTTATCGGTTTGTCGCACGCGGCACTAGCCGTCGGACCACTCTTGATTGTTCAGGCCCTAACCGGTCTCGCCATGATGTTGTCTACCCTCATTTCGGGCGTAAACGGCGAGCTCATTCTTGAGAACGCTGGGGGTTTCGGGGTTTTGTTGCCGATTTTCGACTGCTACCTCTGGTGACCTCGCGGAAGGGGGGGCTCTCCAGCTTTGTACCGAGGGAAGTCCAGCAAACGGGTGCAGCTTTGAACTATTCAGTTTCACCAGCGACACCAGACGGCTCGCCAGTTAGCTTTTTGAAATGGATAACAACATCTTTTACTACCGATAATGTGAACATCCCGGTTTTAGTTGCCCAACGATTTTTTCTCGCAAATTCTCGGTCGACCCCCTCTCCGCCAATCTCTATCAACTCCTGGCCCGCGCTGCATCGCCAGCGTCACGCCTTGCTGATGTAACAGTGCCCGCTGCCGCCCTTCGACGCGATATCTCTAGCGGGCTATAAATCCAATATCAGCGTACGTAATTCCACGCAGCCAACTGGCTTGCAAAGCTCTGGTCATCGATCTATATTTAAAATGTATTTTTAATATATGTTTATGAGGTGATGCATGGACAAGGTACTTGGGTTTGCCAATACGGCATTGCTGGTAGCCGTCCTGGCGCTGATTGTGACGGTGCTAGTTTCTTATCCGTTCGCGGACCATCTGAGCCTGCAGGCTCAAATCGCGGCTCATATCGGCACGCTGATTTTCGCTACGCTGGTGAAGCTGTCCTATATTCTGCGGCTGATTTCCCTGAAAGCGTTGGGAAGACCCGTACACTAGCGACCGCTAGCCAGCGGGCTGGGGTATCCTGTACGCCTCTGACGCTACGATGTGGCTTTTGGCGGGATGGGGTATATTCTTCTGCGGTCCGCTCTTTTTCCTCCTTACCCGACCGCCTTGCTAGTCGTTACCCATCAGGAGTAGTTACATGCACATCACTCGGTACACCGATTATTCGCTGCGGGTATTGATCTACCTCGCCCTTCAGCAGGAGCGGCTGGTCACCATCCAGCAAATCGCCGACAGTTACGACATCTCCAAGAACCATCTGATGAAAGTGGTGCACCAACTGACACTGAAGGGCTATATCGAGAGCGTTCGTGGCAAGAATGGTGGTCTGCGTCTGCACCGCAGACCGGAGGACATCAATATCGGCGTGTTGGTGCGTGAAACCGAGCAGGACATGAACCTGGTGGAGTGCTTTTCCAGCGACAACCAGTGCTGTATCACTCCGGTGTGTGGGCTGAAGAACATCCTGGCAGAGGCTCTGCGAGCATTCCTTAACACCCTGGATCAGTATACCCTGGCGGATATCCTAACCGAACGGCAAAAACCACAGTTGTTACGTTTATTGCAGATTGCTTGAATTAATCTCAACCTTCGCGCCCGTCGAATCTGGGCTTCATCAAAATACCGGTATAGCGAACCAGAAACAGCGTAAACGCCAGCACCCACAATGCTCCGCTCATGCGTACACCAAGCACCCAGTCGATACCGCCAAACGCCGTCGTCACGCGAACCAAGGCTGCCAGCTGTATCGCAATAAAGGCCGTCACCATTCCCGGCGGTAAAGCCAACGGCCGACCTGTATGCCCGAGCGCTACGCGGGCAACAACACCCAATACCAAGCTGCCGACAACACCCAGTCCCGCCGCATGCCCCCATGCGCTGGCCGGCCAACCCAGCAAGTGATAGCCGGCCAGCAACACTAGTGATACCGGTATCCAAAGCAGCGATACATGGAGAATCCATAGCAGTGGGTTACGGGCGACAAGCCAACCTCGCCAGCCCACCAGTCGAGCCAGCATGAACACAGCTGCAGCAATGGAGGCAGCGCCAGTGGCAACATTAAGCTCCGCCAGCTTGAACGCCAGCACCGCTATCATGCTCAGAACCGCGAGCAGGTCGAGCCTCGGGATAACCCGGATCACTGAAGGGTCGCGACCCTGCTGACGCAACCACCCTGAGGAAAATGCCGGCGTGATACGACCACCAATGATGCCGGATAATGCCATGGCCATAATCAGCCCTCCGGCGATAAATTTAGTGCTCAGAGTCACCACAAAGGCGATCTGCATACTCCAGAGCAGACCCAATATCATCAAAATCACGAGTTGGCGCCGCTGACGGGCCTGCCAGATCCGCCAGCCGGCATCGAGCATAACCAAAGGCAGGAAGGCCAGATTAACGACCTGCAGCAGAAGATCAGGTAGACCGCCCCCCAGCAACAGCAGTAGTCGCCCGGCAAGCCAGACCAACCAGAGTCCCAGCAACCGGGCTCCATGTGTACGCTCGGTATTCGTCCAGACACAGACCGCCGTGAGCAGAAAACCCGCGATCGCGGCGGAAAGGAAGCCAAACAACATCTCGTGCTGGTGCCAGAGTATACCCGGCATCGCCAAGGGGGGCTGAACCACACCCGTGGCCACTAAAATCCACAGCGGCACGAACACGATGGCGATCAGCGTCAGCGAAAGGAAAAATATCCTGAACGGGTAGCTGAATAGTTGCCTTACGGAAGGCTTGGCAGGATTGGCCGCAATGGTCTGCATAGCACTCAAACTCCTAGAAACAGTTTGATTGAACGACCAGGGAAGTTTATCTTTTATAAAATGTATTTTATATAAATCTTTATAGGTAAATCCATTAGCAGTTAGCTTAAAATTGACCGGAATTTTTAGCGGAGCGCCACGAACAGGCATCATCATGACGTTCGCGCCCGCAGATTGAGCGCAAACAGGAGACGCTTAGTGCACTGGTATACCTTGCTGAAAACTCTTCACGTGACGACAGCTTGCCTGACCGCAGCGTTATTCACTCTTCGCCTGGCTCTCGATGCCTCTGGACGGCCAGGCTGGCGTACCACGCCACTGAAGTGGCTTCCCCACCTCAACGATACCGTGTTACTGGCTGCAGCCTTGGGCCTGCTAGTCGTTACCGGCTGGATGCCGTTCGTTCACCACTGGCTTACGGGCAAAATCTTGCTGCTACTGGGCTATATCATCGCCGGTCGGTTTGCCATGAGACCCCAGTACCGTTTTTCAACTCGACTGATCGCGAGCATCCTTGCCCTCGCTCAATTGGCGCTCATATTCTGGCTGGCGCTGAATAAGCCGATGTTTTAACTCAATCGAGCACAATGCCTTCATCGAAGCCCCCTCCTCTGGTGTACCAGGGCACTTTTCAACGGACAGCGCCGCCTATATCTCCATGTAAGTCGCCGATTTTCCGATCATTTTATATTATTAAACGGGCTTTCCCTGTGTCGTTGATAACCTGATCACGGTTGGCTATCCGGCGGAGCACCCTCCTCACATTTTCTGCAGTCAAGCTCAAGCCCCAGCCTCGACTTTCTACCTTCCACTGAAGTGACCCAAGGGCGGTTCACCCACGGCGGCGAATGACGCACATGCTGATTGTGGCCGCACGCCAACTGTGCAACCCAGTGGTTTTCCTTGTCTTTATGATAGCCAGTGATGGGTTGTTTCATAAGCTCCAATCACGCAAGAGACCGGGCTGGCCGAACCGCTTCCGCAACCATCCCCGCCAGAAGCCCGAAAAAGGGATCGGCCCAGACGGTCACCAGTGCGGTTATCGCAATGACCGGCCAACATGACGGCTTGGCTGCCCAGAGACGCCTGGACATGGCAAGCTCAACGGCGGCTACCAACAACAAGGCACCTAGACCCGCCACCGGAATGGCGGCAATAAATGAAAAGCCGCCCGGCAGAAAAGCAACCATGAGCAAAGCGGTTCCCAGCAGAACGGGGGCCATGCCGGTCCGGGCACCGAAACGATGGTGCGCGGCCACGCCTCCGGCGCCATGACACATGGGCAAGGCCCCGAGCGGAACGAGAAAAAGGTTGGCCAACCCCGTTGTCACAGACAGGCGGCCTGGCGACACACGGTGCGATTGCTCGCCGAAGTAATCCCCAACCACCAGGGCCGTCAGTACGACGGCGTTGGTGATAGTAAGCGCCAACTGAGGTAACACCAGCACGGACATCGCCTGCTGCCAATCGTTTATGCCTGGCAGTTGAGGTAGTGCAAATGGAACCGAACCTGCTGCGGGCAGCGTCAGTCCCGGCGCGCCCAGTACCGCGCCGATCACTAACGCCACACCAAGTCCTATCAGGGCTGCTGGCCAGTTCGGCAACACCTTGAGGGTGATACCTAACACCGCCAAGGTAATCACACCCAACGACAAGGACGTGGCCATCAACCCCAGGCTCATGTTGGCCAGCAGCAACCCCAGCCCCAGTTGAAGGCCGCTCAATACCGAGCCGGGCACAAGACGTGCCACACGGTTAATCCATCCGGTTGCGCCCAGGAGTAGTAGTACTGCTCCGATCAGCACGCCACTTGCCACCAGGCTTTGGGAAGTCACCTCGGTGGTCAGCAACAACGCAGCAACCGCTTTCATCGGTTGCACCGGTATCGGCAGCCGATAGTACAGCCCGGTTGCAATGTAGAACACAGCAAACCCCAGCAGTACAGGTACCGGTGCCAGCCCTGCCACGCCGATCGCCCCAAGACTCAGTGGCAGCAGGGTACCGATGTCACCCAGCGCCCCGCTGACCTCCTTCACTGGATCTTTCGGGTTTAAGGGCATGCGAACTCCTGGTTCATTGGCCTGTTTTTTAAAGTTATTATTGGCAACGCTCACGCGTTATAGACGACATGTCCCAGCTCCGTGATGTCGTAACCGCCCAACGCCTCGGCGCGCTGTACAAATCGCTCGCTACCGGCAAACGCCAGCAACCTCTGCATGGCCGGATCAAAGTAGTGGCGCCGGCGCATGGCCAGATCAAAATGCTCCTGTTGCAGCGGAATAAACGCCAATCCCTGGCGCCGGGCCGCCGCTTCGATTCCCACGCCAACATCCGCTTCGCCCTGGCGAATGGCCAAGGCGAGATCGTCTTCGCTGAGCGACGGATGCGTTGCCCACGTGAGGTGTCTGGCATCGAGGCGGTGGCGTGCCAGCAAGCTCTGCAACAAATGGCTGACGCCGGCATCGGGCTGGCGATGCGCCAGACGTATGCCGGGGCGGGCGATATCCTCCAAGCGGGCAAGTCGGTGAGGGTTATCGGCGGCTAAGAGGAGCCCCTGCTGGCGCTTCGCCCAGCGAATCAGCACCAGGTCGCGCATGCCGCTCAGCCCCAATGTGACAGGATCATTGTAGCCCCGGCTTTCAGCGTGCCAGATATGCATCCCGGCGAGCATTGCGCGCCCGGCGATCAATCGCTGTACGCCATCGCCACTCCCCTGACACAGCAGCGCCAGCTCTGCACCGCTCTCCTTCACCGCCCACTCCAACAGTGGATCCTGGCTGCCCGCCAGGACCGGCGGGGTTGGCGAACTGACGGCGTCGTCACCCTCCAGATGGTTCATCAACCACAGATCAATACGCTGGCGTGGGAACAACAGCTTTCCCGTCACCCGCACACAGGGAATCACGCCCTGGCTGACCAGATCATAGACTTTGCGCTCTTTCAGACGCAGATACTCGGCAGCTTCGGCCGTGGTGAGGTATGCGGGAAGCGTCATCAATCTCTCCTGCTGCCTGGAAAAGCACTAAACTGTTTTTAGCTGCATATTTTTCAACAGGCTGTGCAAAGCGTAGTCAGAAACTCCACGATGCTCAATAACAAGGAGACGCAGCTGTGGAAAATAATGCGTTCTGCGTGGCGCTGTCGCTACTGCTAAACCTAGACGCTTCGCTCTTTCAGATCGTGGCGCTTTCGCTGCAGGTGTCGCTTATGGCGGTACTGATCGCGGCCGTTCTGGGGTTCCCCCTCGGTGCGGCGGTGGCACTGTGGCGATTCCCCGGGCGCGGCGTCATGATTGTCGTCCTCAACGCCTTGATGGGGCTGCCTCCGGTGGTGGCCGGGCTCGCCGTCTACTTGCTGCTCTCGCGAGCCGGCCCTCTGGGTGAGTGGGGGTTCCTGTTTACACCAGGAGCCATGGTCATTGCCCAGGTGGTCCTGGTATTGCCAATTCTTGCCGCGCTCTCGCGTCAGAAGGTGGAAGAGCTTCTGGGTGAGTACCGCGAGCAATTCATGTCACTGGGTATGTCGCGCTCACGCATGATGCCCACTCTGCTGTGGGATGCCCGTTTTGCGCTATTGACCGTTCTGCTTGCCGGTTTTGGCCGCGCCAGCGCCGAAGTGGGCGCGGTGATGATGGTCGGCGGCAATATTGATGGGGTCACGCGGGTCATGACCACCGCCATTGTGCTGGAAACCGGCAAAGGCAACCTGCCACTGGCACTGGGACTGGGGATTGTGCTGCTGACGCTGGTCATGCTGATTAACGCAGGCGCCTATTTGGTGGGCGAACTGACAAGGAGACGGATAGGATGACGTCATTCAACGTTCCGCTCCTTGCCTCGGCCGCCCTCCTCCCGCCACCAACGCTGCGTTTTGATGGCGTCGCCTTCAACCAGCAGGGCAAGGCGCTACTGGGACCCTGCTCATTCACCCTGGACGGCACCGGCCCTACCCTGGTGATGGGACCCAACGGGGCGGGCAAGAGTCTTCTGTTACGGCTGGCGCACGGTTTGCTCTCACCCACTCAGGGACAGGTGGCCTGGTCACGTGGGGGGCGCCCCCGCCAGGCAATGGTGTTCCAGCAACCGGTACTGTTGCGTCGCTCGGCCCTGGCCAATCTCGTTCACGCGTTGGCGGTGAACAATATCCCCCGCAAGACACGTACACAGATCGCCTGCGAAGCGCTTGAGCATTTTGGGCTTACCTCCTGCACAAACACGCCCGCGCGCGTGCTATCCGGCGGCGAACAGCAGCGCCTGGCACTGGCTCGCGCCTGGGTTCTTTCTCCTCAGGTGCTGTTTCTGGATGAACCCACCTCCGCACTCGACCCGGCGGCTATTAAAGGCGTGGAGGCGGCGGTACGCGAGTTTCATCAGCGGGGAACGCGCATCGTAATGACCACTCACGATCTGCATCAGGCCAGGCGCCTTGCCGGAGATGTATTGTTTCTTTCTGGCGGAAAAGTGTGCGAACACACCCCCGCCGACGTCTTTTTCAACAGGCCCGTCTCGCGGGAGGCACAAGCGTTTATTGCCGGAGAACTGGTGGGATAGTTTTACTCTGACGGTTTACCGGCTGGCTACTCAATGGAAGTTCCACACGCGCGAAAGGAGAAAACAAGATGAACAAAGGCTTAACCCTTGTACTCGCAGGTGTAACCAGCATGGGCCTGGCATTCAGCGCGTTCGCTGATAATTACATCACCCTGGCCTCAACGACGTCCACCCAGAACTCGGGGCTGTTCAACGCCATTTTACCGCAGTTCGAAGACACCACCGGCATCGACGTACGGGTGGTGGCAGTGGGCACCGGGCAGGCCTTTGAAATCGCCCGTCGCGGCGACGCCGACAGCCTTCTGGTGCACGACACCGCCGGAGAAAAGCGCTTTGTCGAGAACGGCTTCGCCACCGAGCGCGCCGATGTCATGTACAACGATTTCGTATTGATTGGCCCCGCAGACGATCCGGCGAATATTGGTGAGGCGCAAAGTGCCGCCGAAGCCTTCGCGGCGATTGCCAATGCCAAGGCACCCTTCACCTCACGCGGCGATGACAGCGGCACCAATCGCGCCGAGTTACGCCTCTGGGAGAACGCCGGCGTGGACCCCGACGGCGACTGGTACCGCGAACTCGGCAGTGGCATGGGGCCAACCCTCAACACCGCCGCAGCCATGGACGCGTACGTGATGTCGGACCGCGCCACCTGGGTGGCGTTTGGCAACCGCCAGAACCTGAGGCTGCTTTTTGCCGGCGACGAAGTATTGTTCAACCAGTACGGTAGCCTGCTGATCTCCGAAGAGAAGCATCCGCATCTCAAGCACGATCTCGCTGAACAGTGGCACAACTGGCTGATTTCCGAGGATGGCCAGCAAGCGATTGCAGGCTTCAAGGTAGACGGACAACAGCTGTTTTTCCCGAATGCCAAATAGGCTAATCTCTGGGGACGTGCATCGAGATTCAAGTCCGTGGCGTTCCTGGAAGAGCTATAACAACAATGACGATTAATCCGATACTGCCCGATCCCAAAGACCCTCGTTTGTCCCGCGCCGTCGAGGGCGTTGATGAAAACTGTCAATCAAAGTCCATCAGCGTGATCGAGGAGCGCCCCCTGACGATCTATCTGAACAGCCAGGAGATCGTCACCGCCATGACCATTGGCGATCACCCGGAGTATCTGGCCCTCGGTTTTCTCCTGAATCAGGGTATGCTGAAGGAAACCGATCAGGTCACCGGAATTGACTTCGACGAAGAGCTGGAAGTCGCCGTGGTGCGTACCGCAGGTGTTACCGATGTCGAAGACAAACTGGAAAAGAAAACCCGGACGTCCGGCTGCGCCGTGGGTACGGTGTTCGGTGACATGATGGCGGGGCTTGAAGGCCTGTCGCTACCAGACACGCCGGTGCACACCAGCACGTTCTACGATCTTTCCTACCAGATCAACCACACCCCCAGCCTGTACATGGAAACCGGCGCCATTCACGGCACGGTTCTGTGTCAGGATCGCCAGATTCTGGCGTACATGGAGGATGTCGGGCGCCACAACGCGGTGGACAAGATCGCAGGATGGATGTACCTGAACGGCATCACCGCCGCCGACAAAGTCCTCTACACCACGGGCCGCCTGACCTCCGAAATGGTCATCAAAACGTCCCTGATGGGAATCCCGACCCTGATCAGCCGGTCGGGCTTTACCGCCTGGGGCGTCGATATTGCCCGGCAGGTCGGATTGACCCTGATCGGTCGGATGCGCGGTAAAAAGTTCACGTGCCTCAGTGGGCAACACCGCCTGGTGTTCGATCAGGACTTGTCACAGGTTCCTGACGAGGACAAAAAGCACCGTCGAAAGGGGGCCGAGCATGACTGATTGCGCGGTCATTCTGGCGGGCGGCCAGGCCAACCGGATGGGCGGCGGCGACAAGGGACGATTGATGCTGGGTGATCAGTCGTTGATCCAGCGGGTCATCGACCGGATCACACCGCAGGTGGACGCCGTGGTGTTGAACGCCAACGGCGATCTGAGTCGGTTTGATGATCTGGGTCTGCCAGTGGTGGCTGATTCAATCGCTGATTTTCCAGGCCCGCTGGCAGGTGTTCTGGCGGGCATGGATTGGGCGGCCGAACAAGGGCATGAATGGCTGATCAGCGTCGCTGCGGACACCCCCTCGTTCCCCCGGGACCTCGCTGCACGGTTGGCCGGGCATGACACGCCCGTGGTGCTCGCAGCGACACCGGATCCGGAACGTGGTCGCCTGCCCCAGCCAACGTTTGGCCGCTGGCGGGTCGCGTTGCGGGATGATCTTCGAGCCGCCCTGAACGACGGCGTGCGCAAGATCCGCCAGTGGACACAAGCCCAGGGTGAAACCCTGGTGGTGTTCGGCGAGGACGACTTTTTCAACATCAACACACCGGAAGACCTGGCCTGGGCGGAGAAGCACCTGAAGTGAATGTCATCGGCATTGTGGGCTGGAAGAACAGCGGAAAAACCACGCTGGCAGCAGCCTTGATTCGCGAGCTGTCCAGCAGGGGGTTAACGGTTAACTCGATCAAGCACGCCCATCACGGGGTGGATGTCGACCAACCCGGTACCGACAGCTACAAGCACCGCGATGCCGGCGCTCGCGAGGTTATCCTGGCGGGCGGGCGACGCTTTGCCATCATGCACGAACTGCGCGGCGCTGAAGAGCCAACGCTGGATGAATTGCTGGCGCGGCTGGGCCCCTGCGACTGGGTGGTGGTCGAGGGCTTTAAAACCCACCTGCATCCCAAGATTGAAGTGCACAGGCAGGAAAGCACCCGTGCGCCCCTCTACCCGGAGGACGACAGTATCATTGCCCTGGTGGCGGACTATGTAGCGGACTACGCTGCGGATTTTCCGGGCCCCGTTTTCGATGTAAACAATGTACCCGCCATCGCTGACTTTATTCTGAGCCCAGGGACATCATGAACAGGAAAACAACGACTCCACTTCGTAACGATTGTTTCGCCCTGCCCCCCGGGGTGAACTGGACGCCGGTGGAAGAGGCACTGGAGCGGCTGCGCTCACGCCTACATCCGGTAGTGGAGGTGGAACACGCCGTTTCGCTGTCGCAGATCAATGGGCGAATCCTGGCAAGCGACGTCCATGCGCCTCGCGCTCATCCCCCAAGCAACAATTCCGCAGTCGATGGCTATGCCTTCGCAGGACCTTTGACAGACGTGCCCTGCAGCCTGCCCCTGATTGATGGCCGCAGCGCCGCCGGTGAACCGTATATGGGGAACGTGCCTGCGGGCCACGCCATCCGGATTCTGACCGGCGCGGTGATTCCGGCCGGCACGGATACCGTGGTCCTCGAGGAAGACTGCGAAGTCCGAGATGGCCAACTGCAGTTGAACGGCACGTTAAAAGCCGGCGCCAACGCGCGCAAAGCCGGCGAGGACATCAAGGCACAGGATCGAATCCTCACGGCAGGCACCCGCCTGACGCCAACCCAGATTTCAGTACTTGCCAGCGTAGGCATCGAATCGGTCGACGTCTATCACCGCCTGCGCGTCGGCGTTTTATCCACGGGGGATGAAGTAAAGCCCGTCGGCTCAGCCGTCACCGACTGGCAGATCTATGACGCCAACCGGCCAATGCTGAATGCCCTGGTGGCACAACTGGGCTATGAGCTGGTGGACCTTGGTCATGTGCTCGACCGGGCCGAAGAAGTCAAAGCGGCGCTGGAGCGAGGCTCGGAACAATGCGACCTGATCCTCACCAGCGGCGGCGTGTCTGCCGGCGACGAGGATCACGTATCGAAAATGCTGAAAGCACACGGTGACATCAGTAACTGGCGCATTGCGATCAAACCGGGCCGCCCGCTGGCGCTGGCCATGTTTCTGGGAACGCCCGTGGTGGGTTTGCCGGGAAACCCGGTCGCCGCCTGGGTCTGCGCACTGCGTTTTGGCGCGCCGGCGATGGCGTTGCTGGCAGGAGGGAACTGGTTCGAACCCCAGGGTTATCTCGTGCCCGCTGGCTTTTCCAAGAATAAGAAACCGGGGCGCAGCGAGATGTTGCGGGCCCGCGTTCGGGATGGGCAGGTTGAGGTATTTGGCTCTGAGGGCTCTGGACGTGTAACCGGCCTGGCCTGGTCCGAGGGTTTGGTGGAGCTGGACGAAAGCGCCCAGCAGATAGAACCGGGCACCCTGGTGCGGTTTATTCCCTATGGCAGTTTCGGACTGTAATCAGTCAACGCTGCCATGTACGGCAAAGGCCTCCAGCGATGCATCCTGCGGGCCCCGGGAGCGGTAGGTTTCCTCAACACCCAGTTCGGTGAGCGTGCGGCTGACCATCAACAGCGTGTTGTCCTCGAAGTCCTCACACATGCTGCGCATCTGGTCGATTTCCTCACAGGCGACCGGATAGGCCGCATCGATATCCGGAGCGCCGTAACACTCAACAAACGTCTGCGCCAAGGTCTGGCGTAAATGTTCCAACTCCGCTTCGGTGATATCGCACACGCCCACAAAACTGGCACGACCGCCTGACTCGATGCTGTACCAACCGTTGCTGAAGGCCTGCCGGGCCTTTCCCTTCAGGTCTGCTTCGATCCAGTTGGAAAACTCAAACCCGCCGGATATCGCCCATTCACCGCTGGGAGCCGGCAGGTCAAATACATTGTCATCGGATACATCCAGTCGCAGGGTTCGGGCCAGTTTCATACGTGCTCCGCAAATTCGATCAAACTCACTGTTTCGGTCATGACATCCTGGCGCAACAGCATTCGGCCCTTTTCATCCAGGCCCACAAAGAGCCCGGGCTTTGGCAGGTCGATCATTTTGCCCAGGGTGTCACAGCGTGGCCGCCACTCATTGTGTATACGCTCAAAGCCACTGTCCATGAAGTAAGTCAGCCACAACAATGTGTGCTTGGACCAGCTTTCCAGAAGCGCCATGGGCGTGATCTCAACACAGCCTTCCTCGTGCAGACAGGTCTGGTTCGGCGTCTCGCCCGGCTCGCCGCCCACCGGCAAAAAAGGCACATCGATGCCGACCACCAGCCAGTTTGGATGAGCGCTGGGATCTGACACATCCGCAGCAAAACGGACACCGCCGCACACCGCGCCATTGACCTTGATACGATCGGGCCATTGGAAGAACACCGGCACTTCGGGCGGGGCCAGCGCGCCCAGACTTTCAGCCAGGCCTATCTGGGCCACGTAGACCACCTGGACAGCCTCTTCCAATGAGGTTTCCGGCGCCAGCACCAGGGCCGCGCGCAAAACGTCCACCGCGTCGGAATAGAAGATCGTGCCGGAATCAACTCCGGCAATGGCACGGCTGACGGCCTTATCAAACGGATCCGTCTGGTTTGGCACCCGTTCGCCTGTAAACAGCGGTGGTAAGCTCGGCGACACGCTCATCGCATGGCCTCGGCGTACACTTCGGAGGCGATCAGTTCATCGGCGATGCGCTGAAAAGCCCTCGACTGAGGGCTATCCGGCTTCGATACCACAATCGGGACACCGCCATCCGAACCAACGCGGATGTCCAGATCCAGCGGAATCTCGCCCAGGAATGGCGAGCCCAATTTTTCAGCCTCCGCCCTGGCACCGCCGTGCCCAAACGGATGGTGCTCTTTGCCGCAACCATCGCAGATAAAAGAGGCCATGTTTTCAATCAGGCCGAACAGGGGCACATCCATCCGTTTGAACATATCGATGCCTTTGCGCGCGTCCATTAACGCGATGTCCTGGGGGGTTGAGACCACAACCGCCCCTGCGACAAAGAATTTCTGGCTCAGGGTCATCTGGACATCACCGGTGCCCGGGGGTAAGTCCACCAGCAAGACATCCAGCCGGCCCCAGTCCACCTGGTTCATCATCTGTTGCAGGGCGCCCATCAACATGGGCCCACGCCAGACAATGGCTTCATCATCAGAGGCCATCAGGCCCAGGGACATCAGGGTCACCCCGTGATTGCGCAGCGGCAGTATGGTATTTCCGTCAGGGCTGGACGGCCGACCTGAAACACCCATCATTCGGGGCTGGCTGGGACCGTACACGTCGGCATCCAACAGGCCCACTTTCAGACCTTTCGAAGCCAGTGCAACCGCCAGGTTGGAGGCCACGGTCGACTTTCCGACTCCCCCTTTGCCGGAGGCGATGGCAATGATGCGGTCAACGCCTTTCGGGTTCTTGTCCTGAGGCCGGGGAGCGTCGGTACCAATCAGGTTCGGTTTTCCTACTTCGGTGTATTCAACCATGTCGCGTCCTGTTTTTATTCTAGCTGTCCAGGTAGTCGTCTCTGGTGCGAACCCTTGGGCGCTCTCCTCCTGCCAGAGGCGCGTTTTCCCCGTGGAACTGAGATTTCACCCGACAGTCGTCACACATCTTTATAAGCTGGACGTTATCGGCGTTTTTGTACATCCAGTGCTGATTCTCCAGTTTTTCAACGATCCGGTTGATGGTGCTGGCAACACCGAAGGGCTTTCCACACTTGATGCATTCGAAAGGCTCCTCGCCGTGCAGTGCCCGGGCGCTTAGCGCCCCCTTGGACAGATCCAGTTGCGGCTTCAGGTTAATGGCTGTCTCGGGGCAGGTGCTGTCGCAGACGCCACACTGAACACAGGCATTTTCCGTGAACTGAACCTCCGGCCGGTCCGGATGGTCGCCAAGGGCGCCAGTCGGACACAGAGACACGCAGGCCAGACAGAGCGTGCATTTATCGGAATCGATTTCGATAGCACCATAGGGCGCGCCCTGTGGCAGGGGGATCGGCGCTTCAACACCGTCCGCCATCGCACTGACGGTAACCCGTGTGATGTCACGGCGGCCGCCAACCAGTAACACGGGCTCACTGACGCGGCCCGCATTGTCCCCTTCTGCACTGAGCTCGTCAGTCGCAACCACCCGGATCCGGGTGGGCGAATGGTGGGCACCGCTCACCATGGCCTGAGCCAGTTCCACTTCCGCGGCAACGGCCTGGCGGTCAGTCTCGTTGTCCGCCAGCAGCAGGACTTCCGCATAGCCGGCGCCCAGTGCGGCCAGGATCTCGGCATGGCCGATACGATCGATATGCTCAAGCCCCATCGGAATCAGGTCGTCCGCCAGCCCATCGCCGTACCGTGCCAGGTGCGCCATGGCCTCACCACCGGCGTCCAGGGTATGGAACACCAGGCGAGGGGATTCTTCGGTATGTTCACGATACACCCTGGCCATCACGTCCACGGCTTTGGTCAGGGCTTCGAACGGGCTTTCGTTCATGGTGATGGCTGAGGTCGGGCAAACAGCCGCGCAGGAGCCACAACCGGCACAGATATCCGAATCAATCTGCACGTGGTCACCGAACGAAAAAATGGCCTCGGTAGGGCAGACATCCAGGCAGCGGGTACAGCCGGTTTTGTTGGCCCGGGAGTGGGCGCACAGGGACTCTTCCAACCTGAAGTAGACGGTTTTCTCGAACTCACCAACCCGCTCCCGGGCTGTCAGGGCAATGCGCTCCAATTCCCCGGTTTTGGCGGGGTCGGCCCAGAAATAACCGTTGCGCTTCTGATGGCTGGGAAAGGCCGGAGCGCCACCACGGAGGTCGATAAACACATCACATTCGCTACTAGCGGTGGCCTGCACCTCGCCATAACCCAGTGCACCACGGCCGGCGGGATTCAGGGTTTGCAACTGGGCAAACTCCATTCTGAAATTGCCCAGTGCGCCATAGGCTGACGTCAGTCGGCCCCTGGCCACGTCGTAGGCGGCAGAGGGAAGCTGTATGGGGCCGGCATCGTTGACGATACAGGTAACCCCCAGCTCGTCCTGTACCAGCTCGGCCATTCTTACGGCCTGTTCGGTGGGGCCAACGATACAGCACACCCCGCTGGAGCGGATCGTTTTCGCAGGCGCAATCGGAGCTGGCAGCTGGGCCGCGGCAACCAGGGCCGCTTGCTTGGCATGCTGACGTTTGGGGTTTGCACTCGCGCTCCCCCAACCAGCCCGGTCCCGGATGTCGATGGTGCCCAGCGGCGCGGAGTGCCCGATTTCAGCTTGCACATCCTCGCCCAGACGCTCAAACAGGGCAGCCTGCTGGCCACAGGCGATGAGTACGTCTGCATCACCACCCAGGTGCTCAGCGGCCATCTTCATGTCGTGGCCGCACAATTGATCCACCGCGATTACCTGTTCAGCGGCTGCGGCCTTGCGCAGCGCCTCAGGATCAAAGGACTGTGTTTTATCGCAGCTGCATAGCAGTAAGGTCTTGTGTGCCGTCATCAGGAACTCGACTCTTTTCATTGTTGTTATACGTATACGAAACACTATAGCTCTTCGAGCATGCCACAGCCGTTTGTTTTTGGACAATTGGAAAGTTGGATATTTTTTGACCTCCTGCTAGCTTGAAGGAATAACAAAAGAGAGCAGCCATGAGCAGTCGCACAGATCATTGGAAACGCGCGTTACAAGTCGGTGCCGTCGTTCGCCAGTCCCCTGGCATAACCCAGTGGGCGCGGTATATCTGGAAGCCGGTGGCGGTCATACCGGGCGCCCCCGAGGCGTTCTGGAAAGAACTGATCCGTGAAGGCGATGACGTGGATTACCACGCAGGCACGGTGACCATGGAGCTCTTTCGCGCCGACGTGGAGGGCTACCTTGTATCCCTGAACATGGCCGTTCCCTCCGTCTGGATTGTCATGGATAAGGACCAGACCGGTCGCTCTCCCTCAGGGTGGGCCGTCAGTTCCATTACCGCCAGTGCCCATGAGGCATTGGATGCACAGGACAGTGGCGAAAGTATCGTCGAGCCTGTGCCCATTCCCGAGTCTCTGGCGGCCTGGATCAAAGAGTTTGTCGATATGCACTACATCGAAGAGCCCTTCAAGAAACGGCGTCGTGACAGTGTCCAAGTCGATGGCATCGAAGACGCCAAAGGCGATCCGCGTATCCGGCAGGAGAGCGACGTCTTTCGCGCACCCGCCAACATCAAAAAACCGAGGATTCAGTGATGGCTGAGTCACGCCTGCAACGTTGGTCGCGCAAGAAAGCAGAAACCGGTAATAAAACTGAGCCGGCGGCGCCCTCGGTCGAGTCCGAGCCGTCACCGGAAGAACAGGAACTCGCCATCAATCAGACCTTGCCCGAGCACGATGTATTGGAGAAGTACGGCTTACCAGATCCTGATGCCATTGAGCTGGGTACCGATATTACCGGGTTCATGCGCAAAGAAATCCCCGAGCTGCTACGCCGCAGGGCCCTGCGATCACTTTGGAAATCCAACCCCGTACTTGCCGTGCTGGACGGGCTCAATGACTACGATGAGGATTTCACCAGCGCGGCTAGCGCGACCGGGGCCGTAAAGACCCTCTACAAGGTGGGACAAGGACTGATCGACCGAACTAAAAAGGCGGGGGAGCAGGCTGATAAAGAACGCGGGGACTCCATCACAGAGCACACGGAGCAGGCCGAAACTGCGGTAACGATGGCGCCTCCGGAACCTGCAGAAGCCATCGAGGAATCCGAGTCCGACTTCGAAGAAGTTCCGTCAGATACTGCTGGTCATACCCTACCAGTGGTCACCAAAACCGGGGAAGAATCGACACCGCGCTACCGCCCACGAATGCGTTTTGGCGATTCGTGACTCGTTAGCAACTGTAGTTGCGCCCGACACAAATCGGAGCTATATACAGTAGATCGGTGATTAAAAATTAGACAACAATAAACAAGAGACAAGAAGAGAGAGACGTCTTGGCCAACACTGCAGAAGTTCAGTGCCCTCGCTCGATCAGCGACGAAGATCGAGCCCGTGCCCAAATGTATCAGTTGCTGGGTGTCTTGCTGGGCGGCCCACCTTCAAGTGAGTTGCTGCGGGGACTGGCGACCTTAAAGGGCGACGACACTCCGATAGGAACCGCCTCCAGAAACCTCGCTGCCCTTGCCCAACGCACCACGCCCAAGGATGCCGAGCGGGAGTTCAACAACCTTTTCGTTGGCATTGGTCGTGGGGAGTTACTGCCCTACACCAGTTATTACCTGACCGGCTTTCTCAACGAGAAGCCCCTTGCGGATCTGCGCAGCGACCTGATGGCCAGGGGCATCAAGGCAAGAGACAACGTTAAAGAACCGGAAGATCACATGGGCACGCTGTGCGAAATCATGGCCGGCATTATTGCGGGCGAGTTCCTGTGTGACAGTGACCAGCCTTCTCAAAAAGCCTTTTTCGACGCACACCTGGCGAAGTGGGCGGCACTGTTCTTTACCGATCTGGAAGAAGCGCAAAGCGCGGTTTTCTACGCGCCTGTGGGCTCGCTGGGCCGGGCTTTCATGGCCGTTGAGGCTGATGCTTTTGCCATTCAATAACTGGGACCTGCCTGGTCCCTTAACTCAGGTGGAGGTGTCCAATGGACAACCCGAAACGTGAAAACAGCCGCCGCCGTTTCTTGAAGGTGGCAGCAGCTGCAGCGCCTGCGGCTGTTGCGCTGGCAGTCTCCCCCAACGCCGCAGCCGAGGTGGTGAAAGAAGCCCCGAAAAGCAGCGGTCTGCGTGACACTGAACACACACGTAAGTACTTCGAATCGGCTCGCTTTTAAGGAAGCGTGTGTCATTCAAGGTTGCGAAAGGCTCTTGAATGGCCACACCTCCGTAAAACGAGAATAAAAAGAGAGAGGTAATTGACATGTTAAGAAAGAAAACCAACGGGGTAGCGAAAGGCCCCCGTGCTGGTTCTTTACTTTCATCCCTCGCTGCCAAAACCATGGATCGCCGTGGTTTCCTGGCCGCCTCCGGTGTCACAGTGGGTGGTCTGGCAGCTCTGTCACTAACATCCGGCCGCGTTGAGGCCGCTACCCCATCGACGGAAGGTGGGAAAATTGTTCGCAAAAAGTCCGTGTGTACCCACTGCTCGGTTGGCTGCACGGTCGAGGCTGAAGTCCAGAATGGCACCTGGATCGGGCAGGAGCCTGGTTGGGACAGCCCCTTCAACCTGGGTGCGCACTGTGCAAAAGGCGCCTCAGTACGTGAACACGCTCACGGCGAACGCCGTCTCAAGTACCCGATGAAAATGGTCGGCGGACAGTGGCAGAAAATCTCCTGGGACGAAGCGATCAACGAGATCGGCGACAAGATGCTACAGATCCGGGAGGAAAGCGGTCCAGATTCAGTCTACTGGCTGGGAAGCGCAAAGTTCAACAATGAGCAATCCTACCTTTTCCGCAAATTCGCTGCCTACTGGGGTACCAACAACGTTGATCACCAGGCCCGGATCTGCCATTCGACCACGGTTGCCGGCGTAGCCAACACCTGGGGCTACGGTGCGATGACCAATTCGTACAACGATATCCACAACTCGAAAGCGATCTTCCTGATCGGTGGTAACCCTGCGGAAGCGCACCCGGTGTCGCTGCTGCATCTTCTCAAAGCCAAGGAAGAGAACAACGCGCCGCTGATTGTCTGCGACCCTCGCTTCACCCGCACCGCCGCGCACGCGGACGAGTATGTACGGTTTCGTCCGGGCTCAGACGTCGCGCTGGTCTGGGGCCTGTTGTGGCACATCTTTGAGAACAGCTGGGAAGACAAGGAGTTCATCCGCACCCGCGTGTACGGCATGGACGACATCCGGCAGGAAGTAAAGAAATGGAACCCTGAGGAAGTCGAGCGTGTAACCGGTGTGCCTGGAGCACAGCTTGAGCGCGTCGCTCGTACCCTGGCGAATAACCGCCCTGGCACGGTCATCTGGTGCATGGGTGGTACCCAGCACACCAACGGCAACAACAACACCCGCGCCTACTGTGTGCTGCAACTGGCACTGGGCAACATGGGCGCTGCTGGCGGCGGCACCAACATCTTCCGTGGCCACGACAACGTTCAGGGCGCCACTGACCTGGGTGTATTGGCCGATACCCTGCCCGGCTACTATGGGCTGGCCGCTGGCTCCTGGGCTCATTGGGCCCGCGTCTGGGAAGAGGACCTGGATTGGCTCAAGGGGCGTTTTGCCGTGTGGGACAAGGACGGGAAATCCAGAGCCATGATGAACGAGAAAGGCATACCCGTATCGCGCTGGATTGACGGCGTTCTGGAAGCCAAGGAAAACCTGGAGCAGCCCGACAACACCCGGGCTATGGTGCTGTGGGGCCACGCGCCGAACTCCCAGACCCGGATGCTGGAAATGAAGGAAGCCATGGAGAAACTCGACCTGCTGGTCGTGGTGGACCCCTTCCCCACCGTGTCTGCAGTGCTGCACGACCGTAAGGAGGGCGCTTACCTGTTGCCGGCGACCACACAGTTCGAGACATCGGGCTCGGTCACCGCTTCCAACCGATCGCTCCAGTGGCGTGAAAAGGTCGTTGAGCCGCTGTTCGACTCCAAGGTCGACCACGAAATCATGAAGCTGTTTGCGGACAAGTTCGGTTTCACCGATCGCATGTTCCGCAATATCGCCATTGAAGGCAATGAACCGGTCGTCGAGGACATCACCCGTGAATTCAACCGTGGCATGTGGACCATCGGCTACACCGGTCAGTCGCCAGAGCGGCTGAAAAAGCACATGGCCAACCAGCACCACTTCGACAAGACCACACTGCGTGCGGTGGGTGGCCCCTGCGATGGTGATATCTACGGCCTGCCATGGCCATCCTGGGGCACACCGGAAATGAACCATCCGGGCACACACGTGCTCTATGACATGTCTTTGCCGGTGTCCAAAGGTGGCCTTACCTTCCGTGCCCGCTTTGGCGTTGAACGCAACGGCGAAAACCTGCTGGCGGACGGCGTTTACTCGAAAAACTCCGAGATCAAGGACGGGTATCCGGAATTCACCATGCAGATGCTGATGGACCTGGGCTGGGATGGCGACCTGACGGCCGAAGAGCGGGCCAGCATTGATGCCGTTGCCGGCCCCGAAACCAACTGGAAAACCGACCTGTCTGGCGGCATCCAGCGTGTTGCGATCAAACACGAGTGCGCGCCCTTTGGTAACGCCAAGGCCCGCGCCATCGTCTGGAACTTCCCGGACCCCGTGCCGCTTCATCGCGAACCCCTCTATACCAACCGCCGAGACCTGGTGGAGGACTATCCGACCTACGAGGACAAAACCTTCTGGCGTGTCCCGACCCTGTACGAGTCCATCCAGAAGAAGGACTTCAGCAAGGACTTCCCCATCATTCTGACCTCAGGCCGACTGGTTGAGTATGAAGGTGGTGGTGACGAGACCCGGTCCAACCCGTGGCTGGCGGAATTGCAGCAAGACATGTTCATTGAAGTGAATCCGCGTGATGCGAACAACATGAACATTCGTGACGGTAAGGATGTCTGGGTGTCTGGCCCGGAAGGCGCACGCATCAAAGTCAAGGCCATGGTGACCGAACGGGTCGGCGAGGGCGTAGCCTTCATGCCGTTCCACTTCGGCGGACACCTGGAGGGCAAGGATCTGAGGGACAAGTATCCGAAAGGCTCCGACCCCTACGTATTGGGTGAATCCACCAACACAGTTCAAACATACGGGTATGACTCGGTCACACAGATGCAAGAGACCAAGTGCACCCTGTGTTCGATTATGCCGGCATAACAAGAGGTGTAGATCATGGCCATTGAAGGACAAGCAAGAGCGAAATTCCTTTGCGATGCCGAACGCTGCATCGAGTGTAATGCCTGCGTAACGGCCTGCAAGAATGAGCATGAAGTCCCCTGGGGCATCAACCGTCGACGCGTGGTGACCATTGAAGATGGCAAGCCCGGTGAGCGTTCGATCTCGGTAGCCTGCATGCACTGTTCAGACGCGCCCTGTATGGCCGTCTGCCCCGTGGATTGCTTCTACCAGACCGAAGACGGTGTGGTTTTGCACTCCAAGGATCTGTGCATTGGTTGTGGGTATTGTTTCTACGCTTGCCCATTCGGCGCCCCTCAGTTCCCGCAAGCGGGCAACTTTGGCAGCCGTGGCAAGATGGACAAATGCACGTTCTGTGCGGGCGGTCCGGAAGAAGACAACTCCACAGCGGAGTTCTCCAAGTACGGGCGCAACCGTATTGCGGAGGGCAAGCTGCCGATCTGTGCGGAAATGTGCTCCACCAAAGCCTTGTTGGCCGGTGACGGCAACGAGGTAGCGGACATCTACCGCCAGCGTGTGGTGAACCGTGGTTTTGGTTCAGGCGCCTGGGGATGGGGCACAGCCTACGAGAAGAAGGGCGCGTAAGCCCATTGGATGTTTCCGGGGCCCTGGGGCCCCGGCATTCGTTAAGGCAACGGATTCTTTTTGTTCATTCCGCTGGAGTGCTTTCATGAACTGTAAACTATTCGGTGCCGCCGTTTTTGTGCTGGCGACATTGGTCTTCAACCCTGTGTGGGCGCAGGACGTTCCCGAGTCTGACCAGATGTCTACCGGGGGCGGCCAAACCCTCGAAGACATCATGGCCCGGCAGGAAAGACTGAAAGCTGACGGGGAATCCCGTTCCAAAGAAACAGGTAATCCCGCCAACGCGGCACCGATCAACGAGCCACTGGGCACCCGTGGCGGGCGTTCCGATGCTGATGCCTGGCGCGGCATTCGCTACGACAACATCGACATTGAAACCCAGGTTCGCAACCCGGCGGCCGATGTTCTGATCCAGGACGGCGGCATGCGCTGGTACCAGTTGCGTGAAGGGCCGGTCATCACCTACGGCGGCGGTGCCATTCTGGGCTTCATCGCATTGCTGGTGGTGTTCTATCTCATTCGCGGCAGGATCAAAATCGAAGGCGGCCCTGCGGGCACTACAATTGAACGGTTCAAAGCCGTCGAGCGGTTCGGCCATTGGCTGCTGGCAGGCTCGTTTATCGCCCTGGGCCTGACCGGGCTGGTCACCCTGATGGGGCGAAGCTTCCTGATCCCGGTCATGGGGGCCGACGCCTTTGCCACCCTGGCTGCCGGCTCCAAGTGGGTCCACAATAACGTTGCATGGGCGTTCATGCTGGGGCTGGTGATGACGTTTGTCATGTGGGTGGCCCACAACATTCCCAACAAGCTGGACTGGCAATGGCTCAAGGCCGGCGGCGGTATCTTTACCAAGAGCCATCCGTCCGCGAAGAAATTCAACGCCGGCCAGAAGATCATTTTCTGGACCGTGATGGTGCTGGGCGTCTCAGTGTCCCTTTCCGGGCTGTCGCTGCTGTTCCCGTTTCAGATCCCCATGTTTGCCGATACCTTCGGCATCATGAACAGTGTTCTGGGTACCAGCTTCCCGACCGATCTGGCGCCCCACGAAGAGATGCAATACGCCAACCTCTGGCACTCGATTGTCGCATTCGTGATGATGCTGGCCATCATTGCCCACATTTATATTGGCTCGGTTGGCATGGAAGGCGCCTTCGATGCCATGGGTAACGGCCAGGTTGATGTGGAGTGGGCGCGCCAGCACCACGATCTGTGGGTGGCCGAGGTTGAAGCCAAACAGGGTAAAGGAGGGTCATCGTGAAAGTCATGATTTCAGCGTTTGTCGCGGCGCTGGTGATTGCCTTTGCCGCCCCGCCCGTTCTTGACCAGTTCGGGTGGTCCTCCGCCACGCAAACCAGCAGTGAGAATGTGCGGCTTGACTGAACAGTCCCAGATGCATGAAACAGAGGTTTACCAGATCGATGCCATCGGTTTGGTATGCCCACTGCCCGTTCTGCGTTTTAAGAAGCGCACCCAGGGCCTTCCCAGCGGCACGCAGGTTGACTTCCTGGCCGATGATCCCAGCGGTCGTCGGGATTTACAGGTGCTGTGCGAGCTGACCGGGCACCGGATTGAATGGGTCCGTGAGGAGGATGCCGGGGTGCTTCGGTACCGCATCTGCCTGGCTTAGCGATCGCACCGGAACAGGCCGGCTGCGGTCCTCGCATGCCAACTCAAACCATCCGGCGGAAAATACCATCCCCACGGAGCATATGACGAAAGGCCGCCGCGATATGGCCTGCGACCAGCACCCCCAACGTTATGGCGAGCCACCCATGTATCGCAAACAGGCTCCCAGCCAATTCCTTGTCCTCCGGCACAAAAGGCATGGCGGGCAGTCTGACATCGCCCACGATGCCCAAAGCCGGATACGCCGTCACACCGGCCCAGCCAAACAAAGGCGTAACCACCAACATGACGTAGATCAGGTGGTGCATGCTCTTGGCTGCAATCTGCAATGTGCGGGGCATGCTCTCGGGATAGGGTGGGCTTTTTACCCGTATCTTGACGACGATCCGCAGGATCATCAGTAGGAGCACGGTAAAACCTATGGCTTTGTGCCCACTGTACAAGGTATTCGTCAGCGCCCCCCAGATATCAGCTTCCGCACGCGACGCCATCCAGAGCCCGACGGGTATCAACGTCAGGACCATCAGCGCCATTACCCAATGCAGTACCCGCCAGCCCGCGGGGTATTTCTGGATCTGTTGCATACGCCTTCTCCATCAGCGAATTTATTCGTGCACTCTCCAGAGGCCAGCAGAGGCCAGAGGCGGTGCCATGCAGCCTAATGACAGCATAGATCATTGAGTCGAATTCTACTTTCTCTATCCCGATGCTGGTAATGTGCTATACGGTTATCAAAGCCCCTTAAATGGAGAGCCGGACCGGATACGTGCGTTACACCGACACGTTGCCAATTGGAATTGTTATGCGGGCATCCTCAAGTAAACTGATCGTCAGGCTCTTCCCCTTCCTGACATGGGCCAGACCCACGAGACGGCAGAACCGGGCGGACGCCATTGCCGGCATCACGGTCGGGTTGGTACTGATCCCCCAGGCCCTGGCATACGCCCAACTCGCGGGGATGCCGCCCGTTACCGGTCTCTACGCGGCACTGCTGCCGGGCATTGTTGGGGCATTGTTCGGTTCATCGTCACTGCTTGCGGTCGGGCCTGTGGCATTAACCAGCCTGCTGACCTTCGCGGCGCTGCAACCGTTGGCCGAAGCGGGGTCCCCGGAATGGGTGGTGATGGCCATATGGCTCGCCCTCTATTCCGGGCTCATGCAGTTTCTTATGGGCGCGTTCCGCATGGGCATTCTTGCCAACCTGATCTCGAACGCTGTCGTTCAGGGATTCGTGAATGCGGCTGCCGTCATCATTATCGTTTCACAGATCCCTGCCCTACTGGGCTTCGATACAGGCGCCGGCGGAAACTGGCTATCCACTCTCTGGCAGGAATGGCAACACGCCCCCTGGCGGCTGGTCGCAACCGCCGGGTTCGGCCTCGGTGGCGTGGCAGCGTTGCTGCTACTCGGAAAATTGACCGCGCGCCTGCCTGCGGTGATGGTCGTTACACTGATTGGCATCGCCGGCAGTTATCTGCTGGGATTTGGAGAGCTTGGCGGCTCGGTCATCGGTCCGGTCGGAAGCGGACTTCCCCAGCCTTCATTGCCTCTGACACTCTCCGTTGACCAGCACCTGGCGCTTCTGCTGCCCGCTGCGATCATTGCACTGATCAGCTTTACCGAAGCGATGTCCAGTTGCCGCACCATGTCGCGAATAACAGGAGAACCGTGGGACCGGAATCAGGAGTTAATCGGTCAGGGTCTGGCCAAAATGGCCAGCGGCTTCAGCGGTGCCTTTCCTGTCAGCGGTTCGTTCTCCCGCACGGCGCTGAACGCCTACAGTGGAGCGAAGACCGCGAGGGCGTCCCTGATCGCCTCACTGCTCGTGCTGATCTCTCTTTTCGGGTTTACCGAGCTCCTGTATCACCTGCCGACCGCGATCCTCGCCGCCATCATCATCGTGCCCGTCACCCGGCTGATTGATGTCCGCTCGCTTACCCGATTGAGCCGTGAAAACCCCAAGGATGGCATGGTAGCTCTCGTCACCCTGGTGGTGACACTGGTCACCGTGCCAAACCTGTACTGGGGAATTCTGGCGGGCATAGCGGCGTCTTTGCTCGCCTTCCTTCATCATCATGCCGTGCCGCGAATCATTGAGCTGGGGGTTCATGAGTCAGGTGGGTTTCGTGACCGACATCTTTACCAACTGCCGCCCATTGCCGAGGGGGTTCTCGGGGTGCGTATGGACGCCTCACTCACTTACCTGACGGCACCGGTTCTGGAGCGCTCCATCCGCAAGCGAGTGGATGCCGCCCCGGATTTGAGAACCGTGCTGATTTCTGCATCCTCCCTGAATCAGGTCGACTCTACTGGCCTGGATACCCTGCAGGACATCTGGTCCTTTCTGGATGCAAGAGGCATTACCCTCTACCTGTCCGGCCCAAAACTTCCGTTGAGGGAGGCCCTTTCAAGGACAGGGCTGGCCCAACTGATCAAAGAGGAGAATATTTTCGCGACCGACGCGAAAGCGATTGAGGCATTGACGTAGAAGCCGGGGCCATCTCAGACGCAGCGTTCAGTGCGACTTCTCGACGAAAAAGGTCCATAACGGTGCCGGGCGCCCAAAGAAGTACCCCTGTAAATACACCCCCGGATGGTGGGTTTTCAGGAAATCAGCATGTTCTTGCGTTTCCACTCCCTCCGCCACAACTCGAACATTCATGGATTCACCTATACGTTTCACCATATCGACGATATCGGCGGACGTGGAATCGTTCAACGCCGAAAGCACAAACGACCGGTCAATCTTGATTTCCGATATGGGCAATCGGCGCAATTGGGAAAGCGAGGAATAACCTGTTCCGAAATCGTCCAGCGAGAACGTGCAGCCGAGGTTCCGTATCTTCTCCATCTTTTCGACAACGGCGTCCACATCTTTCACCATCACGCTTTCCGTCAGCTCGAACGTAATCAGCGCGGGCGGGTAACCCGAGTCTGCAACCAAACCGAGGATCGCCTCAGCAAAATCCTCTTCCGCCATGTGCTTGGCGGAAATATTGATTGAGCAGCGGAGCTTTCGCGAATCTGCTCTCATCTGAGCCAACATTCCCAGGCACACGCGAACGATATGGCGCTCCAGGGCGACAATCTGCCGGGTTCGCTCGGCAAAAGGAATAAATTCGCCGGGCCCCAACAACCCTCTTTCCGGATGATCCCAGCGAACCAGAAGTTCGATGCCCGCCAGTTTCCGGTCCGGGCTATGCTGAGATTGAGCATACATTGCAATTTCGTTCTCGGTAATCGCTCGGGCCAGTTCCGACTCCACCGCCATCTGCCGCCGGATATTCTCGCTCATGGAATCTTCAAACACCGCAACAGCCCGGTTCGAGTCCTTGGCATTTCGGTGCGCCGTTTCGGCATGGCGTAAAGCCAGGGAAGGCATGTCGGAGCTTTCTGTTGGGTACAGCGCAATGCCACCGGTTGCCTCTATCGTCAACACCCCTTCCGAGCGATAAGGCACGGGTTCCCGTAGAGACTCCTGAATACGCTCGAACACCTGCAGGGCTATCCGATAGGCTTCATCCAACGTCCACTGCTTTGGTGCCAGCACGATTCCAAACTCATCGCCCGACAGACGAGCGATGGAGTCGTCTTCATGGCAGGCATTCCTGAGCCTCTCGGCAAATGTCTGAATGACAATATCACCGCAGTCGAAACCAAAGGTCTCGTTTACATATCGGAAGTTGTTGATATCAACAACGATCACCGCAGTGGCCATGCCACCGTGATGACACAACTTCAGCACGGTACTCAGCTGGTCCAGGAAAAGCGCCCGGTTGGGGAACCCGGTAACGGGGTCACGCCAGGTCAGCTCTTCCAATCGCTGCTCGGTTTCTTTCAGGTTGGTGATATCGTTGAAGACCGTCACGTAGTGGGTCACCTGGCCGTCCTCGGCCCTTATGGTGCTGATCGTTCTCAGCTCCGGATAAACCTCGCCATTCCTTCTGCGGTTGTAGATCTCCCCCGACCAGTGATTATGTACCCCCAGATAGTCCAGGATACTGGTGCTGTTATGGCGCTTATCCACGCGCACATCAAGAACGTCATGATAACGACCTAACGCTTCGTCTTCGGAGTAACCGGTAATGCGGCTGTAGGAGGGGTTCACTGCGGTGATTTTGCCCTCGTGATCAAGCACCGCGATACCTTCCGAGGTCGACATGAAGGCCTGCTCATAGAGGTTCGTTGAGTCAGCGGCACGGCCCCGTTTCTGCTCCTGCATCAAGCGCCAGTTCAACTGGTCCGACTGATGCAATCTTTCGTTTAACGTTTGATTGAGCTCGACCATATGATCGAGCATGCCTTTCAGGGAAATGTGCGTGCGCACTCTTGCCCGCACGGAGGGGATGCTGATTGGCTTACGAATAAAATCCACAGCCCCCACCTCAAATCCCTTTTCCTCACTGTCTGTGTCAATGAGCGCCGTGATGAAGATAACCGGAATGTGCTGAAGTTCCTGACGCATCTTCAGCCGTCGACACATTTCCAGACCATCCATGTCTGGCATCATGATATCCAGTAGCAATAAATGAGGACGTTCTCCCCTATCGAGAAGCCCCAACGCCTGTTTCGCACTGGTGGCCACGATAATGTCATGATCGTTTTTCAGTGCATCCGACAACACGCGTATATTGGTGGGTTCGTCATCCACGACCATGATCTTGGGTTTCACCTGAAAGAGGCGCGTTCCTATCGAGTCGTCTCGGTCCAGCTTAGATAGCAGGTCTGACACAGCTACGCCCCCCTTCCCTCTTTGCTTCATAAAGATACTGATCCGCTGCTTCCTTCAACTCTGAAGCATTCGTCCCTTTGTGAGGAACGACAGCGTAGCAACCGACTGACACTGAAAAGCCAGGGCAATCCTGCCCACTGCGGCGACACTTTTCGTGTTCGTTTGCCAGAACCTCCTTCAGACGTTTGGCCGCCCGAACCGTACTGTTGAGCGTGGCACCGGGCAGCATTGCTACAAACTCATCGCCGCCGAGTCTTGCCACCAGATCGCCCGCACGGCCGAACGCCTTTTCCATGGACGTCGCCAGCAGTTGCAGGCAAACATCACCCTGGGCGTGCCCATGTTGATCATTAATACTTTTGAAATGGTCCATATCCACCAGAGCAAGGCCGAGGGAAAGTTCCTGTCGAAGCGCCCTCCGCCACTCCAGGTCCAACTGCTGCTCAAACATCCGTCGGTTGCCGATCCCGGTCAGTGTATCCCGCAACGCCTGGGCGGCCAGCAAATTCGTCTTTCGCTTAAAATCAACAAAGGTTGAAACCTTGGCACTCAGAATGATCTTGTTGAAAGGTTTGAGGACATAATCAATAGCGCCTTCCCTGAACGCCTCTTCAATGTCGCTGCTCTGGTCGGAAGCGGACATACAGATCACCGGCAGTTCCTGGTAGAGCGGGTCCGACTTCAAGCGTTTAAGAAACTCAATACCGTTGCCATCGGGCAGGTAGAGGTCAAGAAGTACAAGGTCCATGTCCGGCGAAAGGCATCGCTCTGCCTCTGCCAGCGTCTTGGCAACAACGAGTTCGCAGGCCGCCCCCAGTATCCCCACAAGACTGGCGATACCAGTGGGATTATCTTCCACAACAAGTACAACTGGCTGTTCTTCATTACTCATTGTCTGGCCTATCCCTCCAGTGGAACATCGTCCAATAGTGTGAGTGCGAGCGGGAAGTCATAGACCTCCAACGCTTGCCTCAGTTGGTTCGCCAGTTTCATCTCGCCGCTGGCAATGAGGTGATTCAAGATCACCCTCAAATCTTCATCTTCAGCGATACGATTGCCACACAGTTTCGTCTTTACACGAGAAAGCACGGTTTGTAACTCAGCGTCGGTTTTAGCGGTATTACCACCAGAGTCGTTCAAGTCGAAGTGTTGTTCCAAGCGACGGCTATGGTCAGAAAGCAGGTTGAGCAGTCGGGGCAACATAGACAGCGACAAACGATCCTCCTGGGCGTTCTCAACCTGACCAGCCACTCCAGCAAGCTCTGTATCGGCAATACTGGCGGCGGCCCCCTTGATCTTGTGCGCCATGTGACGGGCATCTTCCACCAGCGTTGCCTTCCGGACATCAGCAACCATCTCCGCGGAACTGGCAATAAAGCTTCTGACACACCGAGTGAACAACGCTTGATCATCACTGAAAAGACGATCGTAAGCCTGACGTGAAATAAAGTCCGGCATGTCCGTTACCGCCACCTCCGTGTCGTTGAATACCTCACTCTCGTCGGACACCTCGGGCGTGTAAACCACTGACCGACGATCTTCAAAGTAGGTTTCCAGCAGTAACTGGATATCCTTGGGAACCACCGGTTTGGTGAGATAGTCCTGCATTCCCGCCGCCTTGGCCGTCATGCGGTCGTGATCGGAAATAGAGGCCGAGAGCGCAACGATGATCGAGTCATTTGCGTTGGCACAGCCATGGATCCGCTCGGTCACCTCCTGGCCGGTTTCACCGTCCAGGTGAAGATCCATCAGTATAAGGTCGAAGCCCCTCTGCCCCAAGCGCTCAACGGCCTGGTCCCCTGTCTGGACAGACTGCACATTGACACCAAACGATCTCAGGTAACTCTCAACAATTTCGCAGTTCAAGGGCACATCGTCGACCACCAGCGCGGATAATCCGTCAAACTGGGGCTTGCCCCCTCCCCGCGAATCCGGCTTATTCCCATGTCTTTGGGAAAAGTGCTCGAAGAGCTTTGATGGCGTCAGGGGCTCAAAGGCCATGTGCCCGCCGGAACGCTCGAAGTCCGCCACCCAGTCCCGCCAATAGCCGGCAGAGGCAATGATCAGTATGGCCCAGAGCGGGTACCTGCCGGGATCGGTCAGGAGCTCGGTCACGAAACCGTCCAGCAGGCTCGGTTCCGTGCCTTCCATGTCAATCAGGAAGAACCTGTCTTCGACGTCTTCAACCTTCGCAATACTCTCAAGGATAGCGGGCCATTGAGTCATATCATCGACGGTTTCAAGTGTCAGGCGCCAATGCTCCCGATAATCCTCGAGCAAGGCCAGATTGGCACGGAAACCGTAATGGAAGACGTGAATCGGCCTTCCCGTCCTCGAGGAACTTACTGTGCCATCATCCTGTGAGACACCGACAGGCACTAAAAGCCGAAAAGTCGAGCCCTTGCCAATGTCGCTCTCCAGGGTCAGTTCCGCTTTCATCAATAGTGCCAGTCTTTGGCTAATGGCAAGGCCTAACCCGGTCCCACCGAAATTCCGGCTCGTGGATTCGTCCGCTTGCCGGAAGTTCTCAAAAATTCGCCCCTGATCCTCGGGTTTGATACCCACACCGGTATCCACAACTTCAATTTGCAGATAGCCGCTTGCCTGACTCTCAGTCCGATAATCAATCCGGACATCGATACCGCCCTTGCGGGTGAATTTGACGGCATTACCGACAAGATTGGTGCATATCTGGGAGATGCGTAGCAGATCGCCCGACACACGATTGGGTGTCGCGGGATCAATAGACACCCTGAGTTTCAGGCCTTTTTCTTCCGCAACAATGGCAAACAGGTCAACGCTACGGTGAACCAGTGCATCGATATCAAATGGATGGATATCAAGCTCAATGTGATCCGCTTCGATCTTGGACAGATCAAGAATGTCATTCAGAAGTTGCAGGAGTGCCTCAGACGCCGAGAAGGCTTTCTTAACGAGCCGCCGTGGGTGATCCTCCAACCCGGCTTCCTGCAACAACACCAGAACACCGATAATCGCGTTCATGGGTGTGCGGATCTCGTGGCTCATATTGGCAAGGAAGGCCGTTTTGACGGTCACCGCCGATTCCGCCTCCTGCTTCTGTTCCTCGAGTTCCGCGTTCAGAACTTCCAGCTCCTTTTCACGCTGCACGATATCGGTTACGTCAATCGTGGTCGCCATGAAACACCGCTCACCCTGCAAAGTCACCGGGTGATAACTGACCACAACATCGCGGATCTCACCCTTGCGGTTTTCAAGCGAAGCACTGGCCTGAACGCTCTTCCCTTCCAGCGCCTGCTGATAATGTTTGCTGCGCTCTTTGACGAGGTCTGGGCCAAGCATCTGCTCCAGATTCTGGCCAATGGCTGCTTCTTTACTGAACGGGAACCAGTGTTCTCCGTAGGCGTTCATAAAACGACACGTGAGTCGGGAGTCCCAGACAGACACGGTTAATGGAAGGTGGTCAGTCAGCGTGTTGATGAAATTCAGGCTTTCCTGCAGCTCAGCTGTTTTCTCAACAACCTTACTTTCGGCGCGGCGGCGAGCGTTGGCCATGAGCGCAAAGACCAGAAAAATCAGGGCATTGATAACAAGGCCGCTGACCAGAATGATAATGGGCTGCTTACCGGCATTGAACGTTTCAAAACGCCGGGTAGTCTGGACATCGAAATGCCACTGACGACCATACATATCGATCACGTAAGACGTCTCGAACATGGGAGTAGGGTCGTAATTGTCGCCACGGGTTTCATCGAGTTCGCTGTACAGGCGGGATTCACCGTCCGTAACCCGAAAGTGAACAAGCCGGTTGACGTTGGCGAGCGTGCCTTCCATCAGTTTCGACATGATGAAGGGTGCGTAAACCAGCCCGCTGAACAATGACTCACGTTGATCGGCCGGTGGCACCTCTGCGGATTGGTAGAATGGCCGAAAGAAAAGGAACCCTGGTGTTCTTTTTTCATCCTGTACCAATACGATAGGGCCCGTGATCTGGGTTTGGCCGGTTCGCATTGCTTTGAGCGCGGCCTGGTATCGATTCGATTCATGAGCCATGTCGAGCCCGACGGCCGCGTTATTAGACGCCTCCGGCTCAATGTAGACAATGGGCCAGAAGTCATCGCCACCATGGGAAGGATGCACCCGGAAGTAGGAACGCTCCAGTTGTTTTTCCGCGATATAGTCGCCCAGATTTTCCGCGGAGACACGCTCAATAACGCCGATACCATTAATACCCGGCAAACGCTCCTGAAGCGCCAGCACTTCGCTGAAGCGCTTCCACATTTCCAGGTTCACGCCGCCCTCTGAGGCACGGATAGCACCGGCACCGGACATCAATGCAAATTCGTACTTCTGCATCCGGTCCCGCAGCAGTTCATTGAGCTGTTTCACCTGATGGTCAAACTGCTCCCCGGCCTTCTCCTCTGCAATTCGGGACGAAACCTGCCAGGCGGTGAGGGTAAGCAGTAACGAGAGGGAAATCGCCACCCAATGAAGTAAGGACAGTGACTGAAAGGACTTCCATGCGTTGAACATATCTCGGCCCACATCCTGTTAGGAACAACACGATAAAGTGTAGTTCAGTTTCGGAGTGAGCACGAAAGGATCTACGTCTCAAAAGACTAATAAATCTATACTTTGAACCAGATGCACAAAAGGTTCGGGGCCCCGCCCACTACATGGCTTGCAGGCGGAATAAGGCAATTTTATTGATCTCGCTCAGGGCACGCTGAAATTCCTGTTCGGGAGAGTTGTGAATGCGCTCTTCGAACGACGCCAGTATCTGGTGTCGATTACTACCTCGCACCGCCATCACAAAAATAAACCCAAACTTGGCTTTGTACGCCTCATTCAGCCTGACAAAGCGCTCAAACTCTTCCGGGCTGCAATCCTGAATGCCGGCACCGGCCTGCTCGGACGTACTGGAGGCTGTTAGCTCTCCACGCATAGCGGCTTTGCCTGCGAGATCAGGGTGGGCGTTGATCAAGGCCAACTGGGTGTCGCGATCCGCACTGAGAAGGATGTTGGCCATCCGCTCATGCAGGCTTTCGACCTCATCACATGTCTCATCGATGCCCATCTCATAGGCTTTATCCGCTACCCACGGTGAATGCTCATAGATGTCCGCAAATGCGGCTACGAAGTCCTCGCGCCCAAGGCTGGACGGAGTCAGGGTTCGAAAACGGCTCATTGTTTACTCCTGATACCTCAATGAATGCGATTGGCGCCCACGCTTCAGAGCGAAACACCAGAATATCGTATACAATTAACATAGACGCCAATGTGAGGCAATTCTTTTTGCAGGCCGGCAATATCTCTGGCTTCAGCATGGCGATCACTCACCACCACCAAGCCACAAAAGATACACAAAAGACGGCATTCATTAATTTATGGGATACAATATTTCTATATTATGTATTCACTTATGATTGAATTATGTTACTCTTTGATCAGGTCATCGTGGCCACGGCGGGGAGGTGTTGTGACATCCGATCTGCGAACCTTACCCGCCCTCCTGCAACACACTCGACTTGCCTCAGTGTGTTTTTACCCGCCTCCCGGCGGGTTTTTTTTGCCCCTTCCCCAACCCCAGCGATGGCCTGGAGCTCCAAAAGGTGGCACGTGAGCGGATCAGGCTCGGCTAAACGGGGTCATTTCTCGTATACTATCCCACTACCGGATTTCGTACTTCCACCACCTCATTCGCGAGACATTATGAGCAAACAAGCGCAGCCCACCAAAAGCCCGAACCGAGCCGAGAAGAAACGGACGGGGGCGACAAGCGACACCATATACGCCCACATGTTCGACGCTATTCTTGAGCATCGCCTGGCCCCGGGAACGAAATTGAGCGAAGAGGCGTTGGGAGAAATTTTTGGAGTCAGCCGCACGATTATCCGGCGGGAGCTGTCACAGCTGGCACATGAGGGTGTCGTTTCCATTCGCCCCAACCGGGGCGCAATGGTGGCCAGCCCAAGCGTGGAGGAAGCCCGCCAGATTCTCTACGCAAGGCGTTTGGTCGAACGTGCCATCACAGAGCTTGCCGTTCAGCACGCCACTGAAGAACAGATCGATGAGCTGCGGGAGATGGTGACAGAGGAGCATGATTGCTTCGCCCGCGGGGATCGGGGCGCCGGTATTCGCCTGTCTGGCGAGTTTCACCTGAAACTGGCCGAGGCGGCGAACAACGCCCCCTTCGTTGGCTTCCAGCGCAGCCTGGTTTCGCAGACCTCACTGATCATCGCCCAATACGAAAAAGGAACCCGTTCGCACTGTTCCTATGATGAGCACAACCAGCTACTGGATGCGATATCCGCCCGTGACACCGACAAAGCCGTTTCGTTGATGATGCACCACATGGATCATATCGATGCGAAACTGAACTTTGATAACGAAAGCACAACCGATGACCTGCATGCGGTGTTTTCACACATTGGCTTTGCCCGCAAAAAAGCCGGCACCAAACAATAAGGTCCTGCCAGGGTATCCGCGTACAGGACCGATGTTAGTGCTCGGTGCTTTACTCACATGGACTTCGGGGCTCACATGGACTTCGGAAGCACCAGAATGGCGCGGAAATCATTAACATTGGTGCGAGTCGGACCCGTGATGATCAAGCCATCGAGTGCTTCAAAAAAGCTGTAGGCGTCGTTGCGGGCGAGATAGGTTGCAGGGTCAAGCTTCAGGGCCTGGACCCGCGACCAGTCATTGGGGCCGAAAATAGCCCCGGCGTTATCCTCGGAGCCATCAATACCGTCCGTGTCGATGGCCAAAGCGTGAATATTGGACGCTCCCTGAAGGACCGAGATGGCGCCCAGGAGGTATTCGACGTTGCGGCCTCCTCGCCCTTCACCGGACACCGTAACGCTGGTCTCGCCGCCTGAAAGGATCAACAGAGGTTCTTTGAGGTCTTTTTGCAGCGTCAACGCCATTGTCGCGTGCTCACCTCCGAGCTCCCTCGCCTCTCCTTCAAGATCGTCACCCAATACACGAACGTCTACACCGGCCAGGTTGGCGGACGCTTCGGCGGCTCGAAGTGCATCACAGGCCCTGGCCTGAACGATCGTGCGGTCAAGCCCAAATTCGGGTGAATGCGGCTTGGGGGCGGTATCGTCGCTGACCAGGTGGCTACGCACAGCCTCTGGAATATCAATGGAGTACCGCTCCAGTATTTCCAGGGCATCCAGTGGCGTTGTCGCGTCTGGAATGGTTGGTCCTGAGGCGATGAGCGCAGGATCGTCGCCGGGCACATCGGAAATCAGGTAGGTAATCACCCTCGCCGGATGGGCAGCGACAGCCAGGCGCCCACCCTTGATGCGCGAAAGGTGGCGCCGCACCGTGTTGATCTCCCGGATCGGGGCCCCGCAACGCAACAGCGTCTTGTTGATGGCCTGCTTTTGCTGCAGTGTCAGCCCTGGCGCCGGCAGCGTCATGAGTGCGGAACCGCCACCGGAAATCAAAGCGACAACAAGATCATTCCCGGTCAGCCCGGCCATCGACTCGAGCATACGCTGGGCAGCCTTCTCGCCCAATTCGTCCGGCATGGGATGAGAAGCTTCCAATACCTCGACGTGACGACACTCCGCGCCATGTCCATAACGGGTAACAACAAGCCCGGAAAGGTCGGCGTCCTCGTAGGTATCAGCCCACGTGCGCTCGAAGGCCGCAGCCATCGCCGCCGCCGCTTTGCCAGCCCCAATCACAACGGTACGTCCGGGCGGGCGCGGCGGTAGCTGACCAGCCGAAAGCAGCGTATCGGGATGGACGGCGGAGACCGCCGTTGCGGCAAGCTGCCTGAGCCAGACATTCACTTCTGTCGGATGATCAAAGGACAGCGAATTGGACAGGGCGTGCATCTGCGGCTCCTCGCAACGGATAGAAACTAAAAAAATGACGTGGTACGCCAGCGCGCCCCCAATCGCGCCCTAATGGCCGGTGCCGAATCGACACCGGCCATTGGGTTTGAGTGCAGCGCCGGTTGCTTAACTAGGCACCAATCTCGTGGTCTGCCAGTTTTTCCAGGGCCTTCACAATGCCTGCGTGATCCCAATCCGCGCCGTTGTTCGCGGCGCAGGCCTGGAACAGTTGCTGGGCATTGGCGGTACCGGGCAGTGACAAATTCAGGCTGCGTGCACTTTCCAGAGCCAGGTTGAGGTCCTTCTGGTGCAGGCGAATGCGGAAGCCTGGGTCAAAGGTACGCTTGATCATGCGCTCTCCGTGCACGTCGAGGATCTTCGACTGGGCCAGACCACCCAGCAGGGCCTCACGCACTTTCGTCACATCCGCTCCGGCTTTCGACGCGAAAAGCAGGCCCTCAGCCGCGGCCTGGATGGTCAGCGCTACGACAATCTGGTTGGCGACTTTGCAGATCTGACCGGCGCCGTGCTCGCCAATATGGGTGATGGTCTTGCCCATTACCTCAAGGACGGGCAGGGCCCGGTTAAAGCCTTCATTGGTACCACCCACCATAATGGTCAGCGTTGCGTTAACAGCGCCACCCTCGCCACCAGACACCGGGGCGTCGACGTATTCACCGCCAGCCTCGGTAATGCGCTTGGCAAATGCCTGAGTGGGAATCGGCGCAATGGAGCTCATGTCAATGACCAGCGTACCGGGCTGGAGGCCTTCAACAATGCCGGCCTCGCCAAGCAGCACTTCCTCAACATCGGGGGTGTCCGGCACCATGGTGATGATGATCTCGGCCTGTTCCGCAACCGCCTTGGGGCTATCGACTTCTTTCGTACCCTTGGCCGCCAGGCCTTCGTCCAGGGTGCCGTGCTTAACGTAGGTCACCAGCTCGTGACCCGCTTCCAGCAGATGGCCGGCCATGGGCCGACCCATAATCCCGAGACCAATAAATCCGATCTTGCTCATAATCCTCTCCTTACTAACTTTCTTGTTGAATGACCTTATCGTGCGTTGTCCAGCCAGCCGAGCCCTTCAAGCGTCGTCGCTGCAGGCTTGTACTCGCAGCCGATCCACCCCTGGTAGCCCAGGCGATCAAGATGGCCGAACAGGAACGGGTAATTGATCTCCCCCGTGCCGGGTTCGTGGCGCCCTGGATTGTCCGCCAGCTGCACATGGCCGATTTTCGAAAGGTGCTTTTCGATGGTCGGGGCCAGGTCGCCCTCCATGATCTGCATGTGATAGATGTCGTATTGCAGTTGCAGGTTGTCGCTGCCCACTTCCTCAAACAGAGCCAGGGCCTGCTCCGTCCGGTTGAGGAAGAAGCCGGGTATGTCCCGGGTATTGATGGGCTCGGCGAGCAACAGGATGCCTGCCGCTTTCAGTTTTTCGGCGGCGAAGCGCAGGTTGTCGATCAGGGTTCGACGGGCCTGTTCTTCGCTTACCGTGTTTGGTCGGATACCTGCCAGACAATTCAGTTGCTTGCACCCGAGCACAGTGGCGTAGTCAATGGCCATATCCACGCCTTCACGAAACTCGTCGACCCGATCCGGGCGGCAGGCAATACCGCGCTCACCAGCCGCCCAGTCCCCTGCGGGAAGGTTGTGCAACACTTGGGTAAGCCCATGGGCATCCAGCTGCTTTTTGATGTCTGCCGCGGGGTAATCGTAGGGGAAGAGGTACTCTACGCCCTGGAAGCCTGCCGACGCGGCGGCCTGGAAGCGGTCGAGAAAATCCTCCTCGGTGAACAGCATGCTTAGATTCGCTGCAAACTTAGGCATTTTGGGGTCTCCTACTCGTCCATTTTTGGGTCTTCGCCCCCCTCTACCTGTTGATTTCCCACAGGCCGGGGGCGATTGATTGCGTTGCTTAGGTCAGGCTGGCGATTGAGGTCGGCGCATCGGTGACGTTCTCTACCAGTGCTTCGAACTCGTTAACACCGTCAAGGTCGGTCCCCATGGCAATGTTGGTCACGCGCTCAAGGATGATCTCGACCACAACCGGTACCCGGTGCTCGTGCATCAGCTGCCGTGCCTGGACAAACGCCGGGCCAATGTCATCAGGCTTGGTGACCCGCAACGCCTTGCAACCAAGGCCCTCGACAACCGAGACGTGATCAACGCCATAGTCGTTTATCTCGGGGCAGTTAACGTTCTCGAATGACAGCTGCACGCAGTAGTCCATTTCGAAACCACGTTGCGCCTGACGGATCAGCCCCAGATACGAGTTGTTCACGAGGACATGGATGTAGGGCAGCTTGAACTGCGCCCCGGCAGCCAACTCCTCAACCATGAACTGGAAGTCGTAGTCCCCGGAGAGAGCGACGACCTCGGCCTCGGGATCGGCACGGCATACACCCAGGGCAGCTGGAATGGTCCAGCCCAACGGCCCGGCCTGACCGCAGTTGATCCAGTGCCGCGGCTTGTACACGTGCAGGAACTGCGCTCCGGCGATCTGGGACAGACCAATGGCGGTCACGTACCGGACATTCTTGCCGAACACCTTGTTCATCTCTTCGTAGACGCGCTGCGGCTTGACCGGCACGTCGTCGAAGTGAGTCTTGCGCAGCAGTGTCTGCTTGCGCTCCTGGCATTTCTGGGCCCAGGCTCCGCGATCCTTGAGTTTGCCTTCGGCGCGCCACTCCTTGGCCACGGTAATGAAGAGTTCCAGCGCCGCCTTGGCATCAGAGACAATCCCATAATCCGGCCCGAAGATACGGCCGATCTGGGTGGGCTCGATGTCAACATGAACAAACTTCCGGTCCTTGGTATAGGCCTCGATGTTACCGGTGTGCCGGTTCGCCCAGCGGTTACCAATACCCATCACGAAGTCGGACGCAAGCATGGTGGCGTTGCCATAGCGATGGGACGTCTGGAGCCCCACCATGCCGGCCATCAATGGATGGTCATCGGGAATCGTCCCCCAGCCCATCAAGGTCGGAACCACGGGAACACCCGTAAGCTCTGCAAACTCAACCAGAAGGTCGCTCGCATCACTGTTGATAACGCCGCCACCGGCAACCAGCAGGGGCTTGTCAGCCTCGTTCAGCAAGGTCAGCGCTTTCTCGATCTGCGCCCGTGAAGCCGACGGCTTGTAGGCAGGCAACGATTCGTAGGTGTCCGGATCAAATTCGATCTCGCTCATCTGTACATCGATGGGCAGGTCAATCAGAACGGGACCAGGACGGGAGCTGCGCATCAACTGGAACGCCTGCTGGAACGCCCGCGGCACCTGGGCCGGCTCAAGGACGGTAACCGCCCATTTGGTCACCGGGCCGGCGATGGCCTGGATGTTAACCGCCTGGAAGTCTTCCTTGTGCAGCTTGCTGCGCGGCGCCTGCCCAGTGATGCAGAGAATGGGTATGGAGTCGCCCGTGGCAGAGTACAGCCCGGTGATCATGTCGGTGCCGGCAGGCCCTGACGTTCCGATGCAGACACCGATGTTGCCTGCTTTTGTGCGGGTGTAACCCTCTGCCATATGAGAGGCCCCCTCCACGTGGCGCGCAAGGACATGGTCAACTCCTCCAACCTTGCGCATGGCGGAATAGAACGGGTTAATCGCCGCTCCGGGCACTCCAAAGGCAATGTCGATACCTTCTTTCTTCAAAACGTGAACAGCGGCTTCTGCTGCGGTCATGCGAGTCATGGTGTTTCCTCCGAAGTAAGATTGTTCTTGTATTCGAGGCGAAGCTCGTCCCGGCGCTTGAAACTTAGGAGCACCGTCGGTAAAGGTTGAATGGAAATTCAGCCGGTAGATCAGTCAGATAGGTCGAGGAGCACACGCACCTCCATTCCGTACTCGTCGCAGTTGTTCCCCGAGCCGCCGCGATCGATAACCAGGAATTCGCCTTCCCGATCCAACACCGACTGCACGGCGTGCCAGGTACCCGCGCGGTAATTCACTCCCTGGAAACCATCGGTGACAAAGGCGCGAACTTCATCAGGGTTGATCGTGTCGCCTGGGGGTGCGACAACAACCAGGAATCGCTCCTCGTGCAGGGGCATAAAAGCCTGGCTGCCTTGCGGGTGGCGCTCCAGGAACGACAGCTCCAGCGGTAACGTCACCGGCTGGCTGACAAAAATACTCACCAGAACCCGTGCCTCATCACCGAGCAGCTCCACTTTCGCCAGATCATGGTGGCGCTGGGTGCGCCCCGCATTGATGGGAAAGGAGTCAGCCGTGCGCCGGTCAATAACATCCCCGAACTCGGCGAATGCCTCCTGGCTCAGCGGTTGTGCTTTGAGTTCCAGCATAAAAATGTCCTCGTCTCAGCTCAGCGCGAACCGAATCCGCTGAGTTTCATGTGCCGGTTCACATCCTTGTAAAGCAGGTATCGGAAAGGTCCCGGCCCACCGGCATAGCATGCTTGCGGGCAGAAGGCGCGAAGCCACATGTAGTCACCCGCCTCCACTTCAACCCAATCCTGGTTGAGGTGATAAACCGCCTTCCCTTCCAGCACGTAAAGGCCATGTTCCATCACGTGGGTCTCGGCAAATGGAATGACTCCGCCGGGCTGGAAATTGACAATGTTGACGTGCATGTCATGGCGAATGTCCTGCGGATCAACAAAACGTGTTGTCGTCCAGCGACCCTCAGTTCCCGGCATCTCGGTGGGCGTTATGTCCGTCTCGTTGGTGACAAAGGCCTCAGGCACATCAATACCGTCGACATGCTCGTAGGCTTTTCGCACCCAGTGAAAACGCAGCGGCGCATCGCTCTCGTTGAACAACTGCCAGGACGCACCCGGCGGGATAAAGGCATAGCCGCCCTCTTGCATCCGGTGTTGTTGGCCGGCAATGGTCAGGGTCATCTCGCCTTCAACCACAAACAGAACCCCTTCCGCGCAAGCGTCCAGCTCTGGTCGCGAGCTGCCGCCCCCAGGGGACACTTCCATGATGTACTGGGAGAACGTTTCGGCGAATCCAGACAGCGGGCGTGAAAGCACCCAAAGCCGGGTTTTTTCCCAATGCGGCAAGGCACTGGCGACGATATCCCGCATCACGCCCCTGGGAATGATGGCGTAGGCTTCGGTAAAAACCGCACGATCAGACAACAACTGGGTCTGAGGTGGATGCCCGCCAGCGGGAGCGTAATACGTAGGTTTGTTCACAGATCGATTGCTCATTGCTGCTCCTTGGATGAGAGCGGGTGGTGGTGCTCGGCCCAATGGCGAGCAATATCCACACGTCTCGTAACCCAGACACGATCATGGGCTTCTATGTGATCGAGGAACCGTTGCAGGGCCCGAAAGCGCCCCGGCCGGCCAACCAGCCGACAGTGGAGACCAACAGACAGCATTTTTGGCGCGTCCTCACCCTCGGCATAAAGCACGTCGAAGGCATCCCGTAAATACTGGTAAAAGTCCTCTCCGGTGCCGAAGCCTTGCGCTGAAGCGAAGCGCATGTCATTGGTGTCCAGGGCATAAGGCACTACCAGGTGGTTGTGCATTTCGCCCTCACTGTCGTACTGACGGGTCCAGAACGGCAGATCGTCCCCGTAGTAATCGCTGTCGTAGAGAAAGCTGCCTTCGTCCAGCACCAGACGGCGCGTGTTCTCGCTGTCGCGACCGGTATACCACCCTGCCGGTTTCTCGCCGTATAAAGCCTCGAAGATCTCGATGGCCCGGCGCATGTGCGCGCGCTCTATACCTTCCGGAATATTCTGGTAGTGAATCCAGCGCCAACCGTGACAGGCAACCTCGTGCCCCAGCTCTTTAAACGCATGGGCAAGCTCGGGGTGCCGCTCAAGGGCCATCGCCACGCCAAATACCGTCAGCGGCATGCCGCGGCGCTGAAACTCCTTCAGTACCCGCCATACCCCTGCCCGCGAGCCGTACTCATAGATTGACTCCATGCTCATGTGCCGGCTTGGGTAGGCCTCAGCCCCGGCGATTTCGGACAAGAACTGCTCCGAATGCGTATCGCCATGCAGGACGCAGTTCTCCGCACCTTCCTCGTAATTGAGAACGAACTGCACGGCAATACGTGCCCGGCCAGGCCAATTTGCATGGGGAGGCTCAGAACCGTAACCAATCAGGTCTCGGGGGTAATGGTCTGGATTAGCCGGATTCATCAAGCAACTTCCTTCTTCCAATCCGTTTGGCAGGCCGTTGGTACCAGCTCGCCTTCAATATGCATTGTATACTTAAGTATACTATATTGTATCCAACTTGAACGCAACACTCATTCACCCCAGTTCTTGATGATTTCGCGTTCTTCTTCGGTCATGTTCGTGGCGTTGCCCAACGGCATGTATCCGTTCGCCACAACCTCCTGGATCTTGGCCTGATGGCTGAGGATCTGATCGACCGCATCAAACGCAAATCCCGCCGGCGGAGCCGAAAACGCCGGGTTCTCAGGTTGCTTCGAATGGCATCCCGCACAGTGTTGCTCAATGGTCGCGCCCACGTTGGCAGCAAGGGGGGATTCACTTGTCTCATGCGTCGTCGTATTGGGCTCGGCGTTTGCCTGAGCCGTTGCCACCTGGGACTCTCCCGTGGGAGCGGCCACCCAGAACGTCAGCAGGATCAGCACACCACCGGCCAGAAGGTAGGAAGGCTGGGTTTTGCCCGCGTGCATCAGTACAAAGAACTGGCGGATAACGGCGCCGGCAAATATGAGCAGCGACATGACCAACCATGCCTGAGCCTCTGTATAGGCGAAGGCGTAGTGATTACTGATCATCAACAGAACGACGGGAAGCGTGAAGTAGGTATTGTGGACAGAGCGTTGTTTACCGCGCTTGCCATCAATCGGATTGGGCTCCTCGCCCGCCTTCATGGCATCGACCATGCGGCGCTGGCCCGGAATGATCCAGAAGAAAACGTTCGCGGACATGGCTGTCGCCATGACAGCACCGGTCAGAAGGAACGCAGCACGGCCAGCAAACAACTGAGTGCTTACATAGGCAACTATGACAAGCAGCACCCCAACCGCAATACTCAGGATGCCGTCCCGCTCCATGTTCGGGCTTATGCGCTTGCACAGCTCATTGTATACAACCCACCCGAATACCAGGAAAAGCACCGCCGCAACGTTGGCCTGCCATCCACTTAACTCAGCAGCCCACTGCCAACTGCTATTGGTGTTCACCAGGTAGAAGCCTGGGTTGACCATGTAGAGAATAACGAACAGCGCGAAACCCGACAGCCAGGTGGTGTACGATTTCCAGAACGACCAATGCAGGTCGGCAGGCAAGGTACCCGGACTGGTGGCGTACTTTTGGTTGTGATAGAAACCGCCCCCATGCACAGCCCACATCTCACCAAAAACCCCCTTCTTTTTGCAGTTTTCGGCCTGTGGCGGCTTGAGGCTGTTATCCAGCATCACGAAGTAGATTGACTCACCAATCCACGCAATCGCCGCAATCACATGCAGCCACCGCAACATGAAATTCACAAAATCCAGAATGTAAGCTTCCATTAACCTGTTCTCTTGTTCGCACTATTGTATTGATGACTGACCATCTCGACTCAGCTACCGCGGTAGGTGGAGTAGCTGTAGGGAGAAAGCAGGAGGGGCACATGAAAGTGCTGGGAGGCGTCAGCCACGCCGAAACGCAATGGGATAACATCGAGAAAGCGCGGTTCGTCAGCCTCTACGCCCTGGCGCCGGAGGTAGTCTCCAGCGTGAAAGACCAGCTCGAACTGGCCCTCGGTAAAGGCCTCACCTTCAAGTATCGGGGCATCGCAACGGCCATCATCATTAGTGGTGACTTCTTTCAGCAAGGTGCGCGATTCACCCTCCAGTCGGTAAACCTCGATACGAATACCCTGTCCGGGGCGTCCCAGCGAAGTATCCAGTACGTGTGTGGTAAGGCGTCCCATAAAGTTCTCCTGTCATGTGATGGCAGCTGGACCGCTGAAACCAGCGGCCCAATGGATCCGATGATGATAGCGCGGGTCAGAAGTGGAACTTGACCAGTGCGCTAACAGCGTTCTCCGTATCTATGTTTGGGCTACCGAATTTATTACGCCAGTACGAGTACTCTATACCGGCATACAACACGCCAGCCTCTCCCGTGAAATGACCAAGGTCGAGTTTGAACTGCGGGTTGATGTGCAAGTCCGCACTCTGAGCACCGCTTACCCCCGATGAATAGTCGATAAAACCGTCAAAGAGAAACGCCGCGCTGCCCAGTTCGAACGGCACCCCCCATGTTACGGTCAGCTGCCAGTCGTCCGGCGTGTCGAGCGCGGTGTTGTTTTCAACATAGTAGGCATTGGTGTTGAAGTATTGGAATCCAGGGATGTCCCAGCCCAATCCAAGACCGTACATGTGGTTGTTCGCCTCTACCCCACCATCGAACTCATACTGGGTTGCCAGGTAGACGTCATTAACCGGCCCGAAGCCCAGATCCTGGCCGCTTAGCCAACTCAGGCTCAACCGGGGCGCGAACTCCCCATAGGTGGAGTCAGCGTTACCGGAATCCCCCTGAACCTGATAGCGGTCAATGAAGAAGAACGTATCCCCCCAGTTGTGGGCGGTCACGTTTTCAAAGGTAAACACGGTCGCGGACTCTTTTTGAGAGCCAAAGATTTCATAGTCATCGCTATAAAGCAGCGACACACTGGAACTGCCGAAGAACTTTTCAGCGTGAACAACCGGAACAAACGCGGTGAAAACGCACGCCGCCAGCAGGATTTTTTGCAACAGTTTCATTTTTACTACCTCTCGTTTTGTTGTTTTGGGGTAAAACCTCGGGTTCGGGTCAACCGTGTGCCTTGATCACAGGAAGGCGAACTTGGCGATGAAGATGACACAGAGAACATACAGGCTGACGGATACTTTCTTCCTCTGCCCGGTAAGCAGCTTCAACGTGGCATAGGTAACGAAGCCCAGCGCAATGCCATTGGCGATGGAGAAGGTCAGCGGCATCATCACCACAGTAATGATGGCCGGAATGGTGTCGGTGATGTCCTTCCAGTCGATGTGGGCCATTCCACTCATCATCAGCATAGCGACGTATATCAGTGCGCCTGAGGTCGCGTAGGCCGGGATCATTCCCGCAAGAGGTGCAAAGAAGGTTGCTAGCAGGAATAGCACGCCGACAGTGACGGCCGTCAGACCAGTGCGACCACCCGCGGCTACGCCTGAAGCGCTTTCAACGTAGCTGGTTACCGGCGGGCAACCCACAAATGAGCCCAGGACACTGGATGTACTGTCCGCTTTAAGGGATTTGGAAAGGTTTTCTATCTTGCCGTTCTCGTCAACCAGGTTTGCACGATGAGCCACCCCCATCAGTGTTCCCGCGGTGTCGAACATGTTCACGAAGAGAAACGCGAGCACAACGCTGATCATTCCCACATTCAACGCGCCCGCTATGTCCATCGCCAGCCAGGTTGGCGCCAGGCTGGGAGGGAGCGACACAACCCCGCCATACTCCACAAGCCCCATGCTCCAACCAATCGCCGTTACCACGAGCATGCTCAGCAGGATGGCGCCGAACACGTTGCGGTGGCTAAGCACCGCGATCAGCAAAAAGCAGATGGCGGCCAGCAGTGTAGAAGGCTCACCAAAAGACCCCATCGTCACCAGCGTCGCGGGGCTGTCGACGACAATGCCCGCCGTCTTCAGGCCAATGAGCCCGAGAAACAGACCAACCCCTGCCCCCATGGCAAAACGCAGGCTCATCGGAATGCTGTTCAGTAGCCATTCCCGGATTCGCGAGAGGCTCATAATCATAAACAGGATGCCGGAGAGGAAGACCGCGCCGAGGGCAACCTGCCAGGTATAGCCCATTTCGCCAACGACGGTGTAGGTAAAAAACGCGTTGAGCCCCATGCCCGGCGCCAGTCCCACCGGCCAGTTGGCGTAAAACCCCATGAGCAGGCAGCCAAGTGCCGCCCCCAGACAGGTGGCGACGAACGCAGCACCATGATCAAGGCCGGCCGCAGCCATAACATTGGGATTAACGAAGATAATGTAGGCCATTGTGACGAACGTGGTCAGACCTGCCATCAGCTCAATTTTGACTGAGCTTCCATGTTGGCGGAGCTTGAAAATGCGCTCGAGCCAGTCCGTTCTCGCTGACGCTCCGAGCGAGCGCTTCTGCTGATCGATGTTTTCCACAAGGTATTCCTCATCATTGTTGTTTTCTATCACCCAGAGCAGAGCCCTTGAGGCAGGTGATGGCTGATTTGCCCATATCGATATTTCCTGACTTGTCGGTCAAGAATAACAATTCCGATTATGCTTTTGTATACAACAATTGCAACAAAATTCTTATAACGATTGTGCACAAGAAAAAAGAAGGACCCGAAGAGGTAGGGCAGAAAGGTTCTGGACCGAGGGTGGGCATGCCCATTCGTGGTAACGGGCAGCCCGCCAGTGGCACGCTATCGGCGGTGAACGGACAGGCCTGCGCTGAAGGTTTCCTTCACCACGCGATCATCGCCAAGAATCATGAGGGCAAACAGCGTTTCCTCCAGGCTTTTGGAATGCTTCAGGCGGTAACTGATCAGCGGCGTGGCCTCATAATCCAGCACAACAAAGTCCGCCTCTTTCCCGGCCTTCAGGCTGCCAATCCTGTCATCAAGGTAGAGGGACCGGGCTCCGCCCAGCGTCGCGAGGTAAAAGGCTTTAAAAGGATCCAGTTTCTGCCCCTGCAGTTGCAGCACCTTGTACGCCTCGTTAAGGCTTTGAAGCTGGGAAAAACTGGTACCCGCCCCTACATCCGTGCCCAGGCCAACGCGCACTCCATGCGACTCCAGGCGCGCCAGGTCGAGCAAACCACTGCCAAGGAAAAGGTTCGACGTCGGGCAAAAGGCAACCGCTGAGCCAGTATCGCCCAGACGCCTGCACTCGTCGTCATGCAGGTGAACACCGTGAGCAAACACTGACCGTTCACCAATCAGGCCATGGTGGTCGTATACATCAAGGTAACCATCCCGCTCAGGAAACAGCTCTTTGACCCACTCAATCTCCTGTCGGTTCTCGGAAATGTGGGTGTGCATGTACAAGCCCGGGAATTCCTTGAAGAGCTTACCTGCCAGCTCGAGTTGCTCATCGGAGCTCGTCGGCGCAAATCGGGGCGTCACCGCATAGGACAAACGGCCCTTTCCATGCCAACGCTCAATTAGCTCCTTGCTGTCTGCATAGCCGGATTCCGCTGTATCCACCAAATAGTCAGGCGCGCAACGGTCCATCAGCACCTTGCCCGCAATCATCCGCAGGTTCAGCTTGGAGGCATGCTCGAAAAAGGCATCCACCGACTGCTTATGGACGGTTCCGAAGACCAGGGCCGTCGTTGTCCCGTTTCTCAACAGTTCACGGAGGAAGATATCGGCCTGGGCATGAGCGTGCCGGGAATCATCAAACTGTCCCTCGCAGGGAAAGGTGTAGGTTTCCAGCCAGTCCAGCAACTGGGCGCCATAGGAGCCGATGATTCCCACCTGCGGATAATGGATATGAGTATCGACGAAGCCCGGGGTTATCAGGGCATTCTCATAGTGGACGACCTCGACCTCAGGAGACAGTGACGGCAACAGGCTCTCCGCCATGCCTATCTCGACGACCATGCCGTCCTCGACCATTAACAGGCCATCTTCAAAATACTCGTAGGAACGTTCCGCACCCACCACGCCCGGGTCGGCGATGCAGTGGAAAACAGAGGCACGGTAGGCTTTGCGTTGGGACATGGTCACTCTCGTCAGTCTTGTTGTCGCATTGGTATTGTTGGCGACGATTGGATTGCGTGTCTCAGGGAAATTTAAACAGGATTGGTAGCCTGGTCAATAAAAAACTGACCAATAAGTCAGGAAATTTTCAAGACCGAACCCCATCGAAGGCATACGACGGGCGGTATGCCAGGCATTCCGGAGTCAGGCTTTAAGGCTCGGCGAGGCCACAACCGCGCAGGATGACAGACGTCAGGAAATCCGCAGCGTGCTGAAAGTCACTTTCGGTGTATTCGCTCTTGTCCTCAATCGCGAGGATCTGGACCTGGAAGTCAGCGTAGTGTTGCGTGGATGACCAGATCAGGAGGATGAGTTGCACCGGATCAACGGGCGCCATTCGCCCCGCGTCGATCCACTGCTGAATCACACCCGCTCGCGCCTGCACCCACTCCCGCATGGTCGTAGACAGATGGTCCTTGAGGACCGGCGCCCCCTGAATAATTTCCAGCGCAAACAGGCGCGATGCCAGGGGGTGGGTCCTGGATAGCTCTACCTTGGCGTGAATAAAACTGGCCAGGGTCGTGGCGGGGTCATCTTCTGGCTGTATCTTCGAGAACATCTCATTCCACCGCCCCATGATGTCATCCATCAACGCGTAGTAGATGCGTTTTTTATTGCTGAAATAGTAAAGCACGTTGGATTTCGGCAGCCCCGCCCTGTCCGCAATCTTCTGAACGGTGGTTGCCCCGAAGCCGTTCTGGGAAAACTCCTTTTCCGCGGCCATCAGAATACGCTCACGATTGCGCTCACGGATTCGGCCCGGACGCACTTTCTTGCGCTTGCTGCCTGATGACGTTGTTCGCTTCGTTTCGGGGGAGTCTGGTTCGATTTGACGGGTCATGGTGTCGAGTAGCTTCAGGTTGGAACGTCGAGGCTCCGACGATAGCCGATCTCTGTGCGGCAATCAAAGGAATAGTCTTTACACAAAAAACTGGACTATTTGGTCAGGAAATTGTAAAAAGAATAACGGGCCCATGTGACTTTTGGCATCCGTGATGCGGCATCGCCTGTGCAACTACTGAAATCAATCAAGGGCTTACGCCAATGACTCTGATGCTCAGTCTTAAACAAAGAGAAAAGCAGAAAGAGACAGGCGCAAGTGCAGAAGAGCGGGAAAATTTGTGATCAGATTCTACTTGAACGGCCAACTACAAAAACTCAACCAAGTCGACCCGAATCTAAGCATCCTCGACTGGCTGCGCACCAGGAAGCGACTGACAGGCACCAAGGAAGGCTGCGCATCGGGTGACTGCGGGGCTTGCACCGTGGTGATCGGATCGCCCGACCCTGAGCAGTCCGGGCAACTCCGCTACGACAGCGTGAACAGCTGCATCGCGCTCGTCGGAAGCCTGCATGGCAAACATCTGGTGACCGTCGACGCGCTAACCCAGGAGCCAGCTCACCCGGTACAGAAGGAGATGGTGGAGTGTCACGGAGCCCAGTGCGGCTTCTGCACACCAGGCATCATCATGTCGCTGTTTGCCCTGCATACAGAAAGCGCAGCGAACGGTTCCGTACCCGACGACGACGCCTTATTGGAGGCGCTGTCCGGCAACCTTTGCCGCTGCACGGGTTACCGGCCAATCATCGAGGCCGGGCGTCGGGCTTGCGTGCAAACGTGGGAACCCGGCACCGGTAACGCGGTTCTGAGCCGAAGCAGTGCGCTCAGCGGCCCGGATGGCGCGGCTCCGAACAACCCCGCGCCGGGCCTTAGCGGCATAGCCTGGCTGCAGAACCCCGAAATGATCGCCGACCTGTTAAGCGTACAGAATACGGCGGGCGAACTCACCGACGATCACGGCTACCGATACGATGCGCCAGCCACTCTGGACGCGCTTCGTGGACTATGCCGTCAGTTTCCCAAGGCAAGGTTGATTGCCGGCGGCACCGACCTGTCCCTTGAAATCACCCAGCAGCTCAAAGACCTTGATCACCTGATCGGTCTGAGTGGCATCAAGGAGCTACAGGAGATCCACGAGGACGAAGACGGGATCTATCTCGGAGCCGGAGTGACCTACCGCGCCATGTTCCATAAGCTCGAGGAGCGTTGGCCACACTTCGGGCCGATGCTGGAGCGCCTGGGTTCGCGCCAGATCCGCAACCGCGGGACTGTTGGGGGCAATATCGGGAACGCTTCGCCAATCGGCGACATGCCGCCCGCACTGATTGCACTGGGCGCAGAGCTCGACCTGGACAGCGTTGATGGCACCCGGCGCCTGCGCCTTGAGGACTTCTTCCACGGCTACAAGCAGACCGACCTCCAGCCTCACGAATTCATTCGGGGCACCTGGATCCCCAACCCGGCACCTGATGAAAAGCTGTTCATCTACAAAGTCTCCAAGCGCATTGATGACGACATTTCGGCAGTGCTGGGTGCCTTTTGGCTCAAGCGCGACGGCGACACCATCAAGGACTGCCGACTGGCCTTTGGCGGGATGGCGGCAACGCCAAAGCGGGCCAGTGGTGCTGAAGCGGCGCTTCGAGGCCAGCCCTGGAATGCAGACACGGTTGCGGCCGCCATTGCCGCACTGGAACTCGAATTTGAACCCATGACAGACGTGCGGGGGTCCGCAGCCTATCGCTTGCAAGTAGCCGGCAACCTGCTGCGCCGCGCGTTTTTGGAGAGCACTCAAGACACCACAACAACAAACCAGCCCCTCATGGTGACTGACTATGCGTAAACTACCTCCCAATATTCCGCGGCCCACCACAACGGCGAAAGGGCTGACAGGCACCCAGGCATTTCATGACAGTGCCTGGAAGCACGTTCGTGGACAGGCCCGCTATATAGACGACCTCCCCGAGCCCGCAGAACTCCTGCACGCGGCCGTCGGCCAGAGTACGCACGCCCACGCCCGTATCACCGCCATGGATCTCAGCGAGGTTTGGGCCTACCCCGGCGTGGTTTCGGTCATGACCGTCGAGGACGTGCCCGGCCATACCGACATCGGGCCGGTCTTTCCTGGCGATCCGGTTCTGGCCGGAGATGTGGTCGAACATGTGGGCCAGCCGCTGTTTGCCGTTGCGGCAACGAGTCATCGCGCGGCCCGCCAGGCGGCCCGACTTGCGAAAGTCAGCTATGAGCCCCTTCCTGCCGCGTTGACCGCGGAGGCCGCGCTTGATCAGCAGTTGTTCGTGCGCCCCAGTCATACCCAGCTGAGGGGCGACCCGGATAAAGCGCTTGCCGAAGCGCCGAATCGCCTACAGGCCCAGATGCATGTTGGCGGACAGGAGCATTTCTACCTGGAAGGACAGGCGTGCCTGGTAGAGCCTACCGAAGACGCGGGCGTGTTTGTTCATACCTCCAGCCAGCACCCCTCCGAGGTGCAAAAGCTGGTGGCCGAAGTCCTTGACCTCCCCATTCATGAAGTCCAGGTGGAAGTACGGCGCATGGGTGGCGGCTTCGGCGGCAAGGAAACCCAGGCCGCACCGCTGGCCTGTATCTCGGCCCTGCTTGCCCGACGCACCGGGCGGCCCGTTAAATACCGGATGGCGCGCTACGACGACATGGTACAAACGGGCAAGCGACACGACTTTTTCAACACCTATGACATTGGGTTCGACAACGAGGGTGTGCTGCGGGGGGCCGACATCATGGTGGCTGGACGCTGTGGCTTTTCGCCCGACCTGTCCGATGCCATCGTCGACCGCGCCATGTTTCATTCCGACAACGCCTATAGCCTGGGGCAGGCGCGTGTTGTTGGCCACCGCTGCAAAACCCATACGGTTTCCAATACCGCCTTCCGAGGCTTCGGTGGCCCCCAGGGCATGATGATCATTGAGCGGGCAATGGACGATATCGCCCGCCATCTCGGCATGGACCCGCTGGATGTGCGCAAGCGCAACCTGTACGGACCTGGCCGCGATGTAACCCACTATGGTCAAATCGTCGAGCAGCACGTTTTACCGGACCTGATCGACACGCTCGAGGCCAGCTCGGACTACCGTCAGCGTCGTACCGAGATTTCCAGGTTCAACAAAGAAAACTCAATCCTGAAACGGGGTTTGGCCCTGACACCGGTGAAGTTCGGCATTTCATTCACGGCCAAACACCTCAACCAGGCCGGTGCACTGGTGCACGTTTACACCGATGGCAGCATTCACCTCAATCACGGCGGCACCGAAATGGGCCAGGGGCTTTACATCAAGGTAGCCCAGGTCGTAGCCGCAGCCTTCCAGGTAGACCTGGACCGGGTAAAAGTGTCCGCGACCCGGACCGACAAGGTACCCAACACCTCACCAACGGCTGCCTCCTCGGGCACTGACCTGAACGGCATGGCTGCCCTGGATGCCTGCGAGAAAATCAAGCAGCGCCTGGTCGAGTTTGCCGCCGAAACCTACGGCGTGAGCGCGGACTCGGTACGGTTTGAAAACAACCAGGTCAATGTCGGTGAGCAGCAGTTCGGCTGGGCGGAATTCGTGCAGCAGGCTTACATGGCGCGGGTTTCGCTGTCTTCCAACGGGTTCTACAGTACACCCAAGATTCACTATGACCGAGAAACCGGTCAAGGCCGGCCCTTCCTGTATTACGCCAACGGGGCTGCCTGCGCAGAGGTGGTGGTTGATACCCTCACCGGAGAGTACAAGACCATGCGGGTGGACATCCTTCACGACGTGGGGCAGTCGCTGAATCCGGCCGTGGACATTGGCCAGATTGAAGGCGGCTTTGTTCAGGGCATGGGCTGGCTCACCACCGAAGAGTTGGTATACAGCGACGAAGGCCGACTGTTGTCCAACGGCCCGGCGACCTACAAAATCCCGGCTGTGTCAGACGCGCCACCGGATTTCCGGGTGGCCCTGCTGCCTCACAGCCCCAACCGGGAAGCCACCGTATTCCGCTCAAAGGCTGTGGGCGAACCGCCACTCATGCTGGGCATGGCAGTATGGTCTGCCCTGCGTGACGCTGTTTCGAGCGTGGCGGACTATCGCTACAGCCCGCCCCTGGACACGCCTGCGACACCAGAGCGGGTGCTCCAGGCTGTCACAGCAACCGAGCGCTGGGTAGCAGCGCAGGGGGAACCGTCATGCAAGAACGCCTGACCTGGATCCAAGCCGTTGCTGACTGCGAACGTCGCGGTCAGCCCTATGTTTTGGTCACGGTACTGGGCGTAACAGGCTCGGTACCACGGGAGCCGGCCAGTAAGATGGTCGTCACCCGGGAACACAGCTACGACACCATCGGCGGCGGCCACCTGGAATACCGGGTGATCGCCCGCGCCCGCGAGCGCCTGGCAAACCACGAATACAGCTACGAGCTGGCGCACTTCCCTCTGGGTGCCAGCCTTGGACAATGCTGTGGTGGTAGCGTGGCGGTCCTGCTGGAGGCCCAGTCCGGCGGCGATGCCCGCCTTGTGGTCTTTGGTGCGGGTCACGTCAGCCATGCCCTGATGCGTATCGTGGGTGATTTGCCCTGGCAGATCACCTGGGTCGACTCCCGGCAGGAATGTTTTCCGGACAGGACGCCCGACAACACCACGGTTCATTGCACCGACGACCCGGTTGGGGACGTTCCCGAACTGTGCAGCAACGCCCATGTACTGATTCTGACCCACAACCACGCACTGGATTATGACCTCTGCCAGGCGCTGCTGAAACGGGATGATGTGCGCACGATTGGCCTGATCGGTTCGCAAACCAAGGCGGAGCGTTTTCGCCAACGCCTTGCTCACCGCGGGTATACCGAAGCCGATATCGACCGCATCCGGTGCCCCGTCGGGCGCAGTGACATCCCGGGTAAGCGGCCCATGGAAGTCGCGGTGTCCATTTCCGCCGAGCTTCTTAGCCTGGTCGCTTCCGACACGGCCGAGAAACCATCAAAACGAGGCCTCTCCTGGGGGGCTCTCAAAGCGCTTACGAAAGAAGTTAAGCCTAACGAGGTTGAAGTCGCGGGCCAGAAAACGTAACCCAGCAGACAACCTGACATCGCTGCTAATCCCCGGGCCGGCGCCCGTTTGAGCGCTGGCCCGGTAAATACCCTGTCATTAAAAGTTCAATTTGCTCACAATTTTTCTTGACAAGTAATACATATTTGTACGAAGTTGTCGGTCATAATGTATACAACAAAGAGCTGTAGGAATGACCGAAACAGACCACAGATTATGGATTCGCAATCCGCTTGCCTGTTCTGACCCAGGCGCAGCCGGCGGTATTGTCGTCACGGGAACAAGAATTGTGGAAAAAGTGGCCGGGGGGCAGCAACCTCACCAGCCCGTTAACGAGACCTTCGATGCTTCCGGGCATGTCCTGTTACCCGGCTTGGTAAATACCCACCATCACTTCTACCAAACCCTGACCCGAGCCTATTCCCCCGCGCTCAATAAAGAGTTATTTCCCTGGCTGACCACGCTTTACGATGTCTGGGCCAATCTCAACGACAGCCAGATGGCCCTGGCCAGCGAGTTGGCGATGGTCGAGCTGCTGATGTCGGGATGCACCACCGTAGCGGACCATCATTACGTCTTTTCCGGTGCCTTGGTAAACGCGATTGACTGCCAGGTCGAAACCGCCCAGCGCCTCGGCGTTCGAGCGGCACTGACTCGCGGGTCCATGAGCGTCGGGCGCGACGATGGCGGTCTGCCGCCACAGACCGTGGTGCAGGACGAGCAAACCATTGTCGATGACAGCCAGCGTCTTATCGACCGTTACCACCAGCGTGCTGAAGGGGCCATGACCACCATCGCCCTGGCGCCTTGTTCACCGTTTTCAGTCAGCCGGGCATTAATGCGCGAGAGCGCGCGGCTTGCAGAGAACAACGACGTTCGCCTCCACACCCATCTTGCCGAAACCGAAGATGAGACCGCTTACTGCCAGAAGCTGTTTGGCATGCGCCCGCTGGATTATCTCGAGGACAGTGGCTGGCTCACCGATCGCACGTGGCTGGCCCATGGCATTCATTTCAATGACGACGAGATTCAGCGCCTTGGCCGTGCAGGCACGGGCATCGCTCACTGTCCCTCGTCAAACATGGTTCTGGGCTCAGGGCTGTGCCGGACCCTGGAACTCGAAGCGGCGGGCTCACCGGTCGGATTGGCGGTCGATGGATCAGCGTCGAGCGACCACTCGAACCTTGCCTCGGAAATGCGTCAGGCACTGCTTCTGGGCCGCCTGCGTTACTCGCCAAGCCAGGTAACACACGAAGCCGTCATCCGCTGGGCAACGCAAGGCTCGGCCCGTTGTCTGGGACGAACCGATATCGGCGGACTGGAGCCAGGCCAGCAGGCTGACCTGGCACTGTTCAAACTTGATGAGCCGCGTTTCTCAGGCGCGGAGAATCCACTGGCGGCGTTGCTGCTGTGTGGTGCACAACGCGCTGACCGGGTCATGGTCGCCGGGCGCTGGAGAGTGACCGGCGGCCTGCCCTGCGACGTCGATCTTGACGCGTTGATGGCACGCCATGATGAAGCAGCCCGCCAACTAAGGAGAGCTATTTAGAAAATCTTTGTAGAGCTATTGGTAGTCAACAGTCAGGCATTCCTACAAAAACAACACCTAGGAGAGACTCATGACAACAAGTACATCCGAACGGCCAGATACCGGTCCAGGTGACCGTTATAGCACCCGCGACGTTAATTCCATGCCGCCCTTGCGCCGCGCGATACCGCTGGGCATTCAACATGTTCTGGCGATGTTCGTTAGCAACGTGACCGTGCCAATCATCATCGCCGGGGCGGCGGACCTGCCTCCCGATCAGACGGCTTTTATGGTTCAGGCCGCGATGTTTGTCGCTGGCATCGCTACTCTGTTGCAGTCCCTGGGCCTGGGGCCCATCGGTGCTCGCCTTCCTATTGTTATGGGGACCAGCTTCGGATTCGTACCGGTTCTGATTCCCATAGCCATCGGCATGGGGTTGCCCGCCGCCCTTGGGGCAGCGTTGTGCGGTGGCGTCGCGATGGCGCTAATGGGGTTGTTTCTTCCCTGGTTCCGGTTTTTGTTCCCGCCAGTGGTGACTGGAACCTTTGTCGTGATGCTGGGCATTCTGTTGATGCCCGTTGGTCTTGCCTACGCCGGTGGTGGTTTCGGCGTGTCGGATTTCGGCGCCCCCCATCACATCGGACTGGCCTCGCTTGTTCTCGTCGTCACCGTGGGGCTTCACCAGTTCGGCCGAGGTATCTGGAGTGAAGTTGCCCCACTGGCCGGTTTGCTGGTTGGCTTCGTTGCTGCCGCGGCTTTTGGCTATGTCGATTTCTCCAAGGTGGGCGATGCCGACTGGGTGACGTTCCCCACCCCGCTGGGCATTGGTATTGAGTTCCATATGGCCGCCATCATCCCCGTGGTGGTGCTGTCTCTGGTCACCGTGGCCGAATCCATCGGCGATATAGTGGGCACCACCGCAGGCGGGCTGAACCGTGAACCCACCAAGAAGGAACTCTCCGGCGGCGTTATGGCCGATGGCATCGCGAGCGTATTTGCTGCTGTTTTCAATGCGTTCCCCCAGATCAGTTTCAGCCAGAACGTAGGCATGGTTGCATTGACAGGCGTCGTTAGCCGCTATGTGGTGGCGATTGGCGGCGGATTCTTGGTGTTGGCCGGCCTGCTGCCAAAGCTCGGTGGTCTCGTTTCCAGTATTCCCAACGCGGTGCTCGGCGGTGCGGTACTGCTGATGTTCGGTATGATCGCCAGTGCCGGCATTAAGATGCTCAGCCAGGTGCCGTTCGACAAGCGCAACATGCTGATCATTGGCACCTCTCTGACCATCGCGGTGGGTTTGCCGGCACAAGAAGGGCTCTATGCCAACCTGTCCGAAAACCTGCAAGCGATGATCGAATCCGGTTTGATCCCCGGGGCCATTACCGCCATCGCGTTGAACCTTATTCTTCCCAAAATCCCAAACCCGGTGCCCGATAGCTCTGAATGCCCTGAAAGCTCCAAGAGCACGGCAATGAGGCCGGACTCACTTCGAATATCTGGGTGATTGAGGGCCGAACGGCCATGTTTCCCAGCGATAAACCAAGGATAACTCGATGAAAACAAAACCAGTGCTAGGCTTAACAGACGTCAATCTGATTCTCGACGCGGCTCAGAAAGAGGCCGACGCCAACGGCTGGCCGGTGACCATCGCGGTAGCGGACGATGGCGGCCATGTCCTGGGGCTGCGTCGGCTGGACGCAACGGCGCCATTCACCGCGCATGTCGCCATGGAAAAGGCCCGTAGCGCCGCCATGGGTCGAAAAGAGACACAGATTTTCGAAGACATGATCAACAATGGGCGACATGCTTTTCTTTCAGCACCGCTCCAGGGGCTTCTCGCCGGCGGCGTGCCGGTGATCCTGGACGATCAGGTGGCCGGAAGCGTGGGAGTCTCCGGCGTCAAACCCGATCAGGATGTGCGGATAGCCAAGGCTGGCATTGAGGCGATCACCTCATCCGTGAATCGCCTTTGAAAAGTGGATTGCCCCATTAACCACTGAAGCCATCGCACTGGAGTATCCATGAGCATTCGCCTAAAGCTAATCATCGGAATGGGGGCAGCACTGCTTGCCAGCACGTTGCTGTTGGTTTCCCTTAATATCGTCCAGATGCGCGGGCTTCTTGATCGATACCTGCTCAACTCCGCCCTGCCATCCAGCCTGGAGGCCATAGCAAATTCCGTTGAGCGTGACCTCCAGGCGCCTATCACAGCGTCACGGCTGATTGCGGGGAACAGCTACCTCAAAGAGTGGATCGGTGACAACGAACCACAGCAGGGGCTCGCCCCCGCCACCCGGTATCTCGAGGGGGTCAGGCGCAGCCAGGAGGCCGCCTCCGCACACTTCGTGTCGGTAAACACGGGCAACTACTACACCCATCAGGGCATCGACAGGGTGGTGACTCCCCAGGCGGACCGCTGGTTCTATAATTTCCTGGAAAGCGGCGAGACCATGGATCTGTCGCTGGACGTGGACAAAGCAACGGGTAAACCCACCCTCTTCATCAATGCCCGCATGGAGGATGGCGGCGAGGCTATCGCAGTAACCGGCGTTGGAATCGGGCTTGATCAGATGGCGGAGCGAATCAGGGAATTCCGCTTTGGTGAAACCGGTATCGTTTACCTGGTGTCTGAAACCGGCCAGGTCAACATTCATCCTGACCTGCAGCAAACAGATCAGCCCCTATCGAAGGTTATTTCTCCAACGGCGGCCGCCGAACTGTTGAAAGACCCGACATACCACCTGACCGAGTTTGATCGAGATGGCCGTCGCTTCATCGCCGCCAGCCTGCCTCTGTCGATCACGGACTGGCGTGTCGTTGTAGAGGTTCCGTCTACCGAGATTTACGGCGAAGCCAGCCGGGCCAACCAGACCTCCTTGCTCGTCGGCGTCCTCGTGGCTCTTGTTTTCCTCGGCATCATAGCTTTGGTCGCCACTCGCATGACGAAGCCACTGACGAAAATCACTCGGGCGTTGACCGAAATTGCCAAGGGTGGCGGCGATCTCACCCAGGAACTGGCGGTTGAACGCAAAGACGAGCTGGGCCAATTGGCGACCGGGTTTAACCAGTTTGTCGGGGCACAACGAGAGATGGTTCGGGGGCTTCTGGAGACGGCAATCCGGCTCAAGGCATTTGTCGAGCAAACCTCCACCGTGATGACGGCCAACACCGACCGAGCCAAGGAACAAAGCAGCCTGACGGATTCCGTCGCCACGGCGGTGTGCGAGATGGAAGCCACGGTTCAGGAGATTGCCAAAAGCGCTACGGAAACGGCAAACCAGCTGGAGCAGGTCGGCAACAGCGCCAGTGACATTCGTGAAGGCATGTCGCGTTCCATCGCCCAAGTCGAGGGAATGGCGAGTAACATCCGCGAATCGGCCTCGGCGATCCAGCAGTTGGCTACCGAAGCGCGGGATATTGGCCAGGTGATCGAAGTGATCAATGCCATATCCGATCAGACCAATCTACTGGCCTTGAACGCAGCCATAGAAGCAGCCCGGGCCGGTGAACATGGGCGTGGATTCTCGGTGGTCGCTGACGAAGTTCGCAGCCTTGCACAGAAGACACAATCATCGACCAAGCAAATTCGAACCATTATCGAGCGTTTGCAGGAGGGCTCCGAGCGTGCGGTCGAGACGATGGCCACAAGCGAGAAAGCCACCGAAGAAACCGTCAGTACCTCCGCCAGCATGGGCAAAGCTCTGGATGGAATCGGCGAAAACGTGGACCGGATTGTAGAGATGAGCCACCAGGTGGCTGCAGCAACCGAAGAACAGAGCTCCGTCACCGAGGAAATCAGCTCAAACGTTCAGGACATCTCTCATCTCAGTGCACGTTCGAGTGAGGACATGACGGCAGCCAGCCGTGAAATTGAAGAATTACGTGCGATGGCGGAAAAGCTTGAAGCTCAAATGAAAGCGTTCCGGCTCGACCGTGAAGACTGACTTAATGAAGAAAAGATTCGGGCGCTATACAGCTCATCCAACAACGACTAACTAGAGGGAGCCATCAGTGAAACAGATATTCGCCGCCTGCCTGCTGTTTGCCTTGACCGCCCAGGCAACTGCGCAGACATACGTGGTTGGAGTGGAACAGGGAAACTTCCTGCCCCATTACGGGGTTGACGAACAAGGCCAATACAGCGGCTTCGCCCGTGAACTACTGGACCTTTTCGCCGAACATGCCGGCGTAACCTTCATCTACAAACCCTTGCCGGTCGATGAATTGATGCCGGCCCTCGTTGAAGGCGAGGTGGACTTCAAATACCCGGATCATCCCGACTGGGCCCGTGCGGCAAAAACCGAGGACAGGATCAGCTACAGCCGCCCCATCGTGGAGTATGTTGACGGCGTTCTGGTGTCTCCGCGGCGACTCGGCCTGGACGGGGACCACCTCAAACGCATCGGCCTTGTCGATGGCTGGACGGCCCGGGGATACGAGGAAAAGATCGAGGCCTCACAGATACTCCCCGTACCCAGCGACAGCCTGCCCGAAATGATTCACCAGGCGTTGCTGAAGAACAGCGATGGCGCTTACTACAATGTGGTGGTCGCCCTGCACCATATCAACAATGTTCGGGTAAGGCCGGGCGTTCTCGTGTTCGACCCCAATCTCCCGCATACCCGAAGCGCCTACCGGCTTTCAACGATCAGGCATGGGGATTTGCTGCCACGCTTCGACAGTTTTCTTGAGGAGCGCCACGAACAGGTCGCGGCGATCAAGGCCAAGCATCGGGTAGAGGCCAACATTGGCACCGAGTACTTTGGCATGGAGCAATGGAAAGTGGACTTTCTCAAACGGCAAAAGGCGAAAAACACTCAGTGACACTGACCCTCTCGCCGTATTCTGGCCCGAACTGATCACGGCTACTGAGGGCACAGCTCCGTTTCCAGCCAACGGCGCACTTCATGCCGGTGACGCCTGCGGTTGAGCTGTTCACTGTGGATATCGCGGGGGAAAATTTCCGATGCACCGTCATGTCTTAGCCAGAAACGCCGGCGTACACCCACGGCATAGCGGCTGGGGCCGTGAACCACTGCGGCCCGAATTTCTACAGCAGTCACATCCTCGAACAGGTAGTCGCTGTCACTGTCGCTATCGTCACTTCGGCGCCCCAGGATAATGTTGCGAAATGAACCCAACACCAGGTACCCGCCGGGCTGCAACGGCCCCTGCCGCAATACCTGGTGTACATTGCTGTCGTCTGCCCCAACCCGGCGATACTCGGTAACGGTCAGGGTTCTCTCCTCACCGCTACGGGTTTTCAGCACCACCTGCACACACTGCACATGGATGGTTTCCTTGCCCATATTCACCAGCAGACACAGGGCGTCCGGGTTCTCGTTCTGGGCATGGTGAATAACCATATAGGGGCGGTTATTACGCTGATACTGGATCAGGAACAACTGAAAATAGACGATCCAGATAACCGCCATGACGGCGCTGCTGATGGGGCTTATGTATTCCATTTGCTCTCCTGGTTCAGCCGACTTATGCGCTTACACGTTCTGTCGATACACCAGGATTTCAACCCCATCTCCGAAACAGATCACCCCTCGCTACTTAACCGCGCCACCACAGCCGCCAGATCCGTCATACCCTTCTCCACCTGCTGAATGCCGGTAGCAATACCCGATATTTCATCCGAACTGCGACGTGACAGCGTCGATACCCCGTCCATGTTCGCGCGCAGGGACTCGATCAAGTGGCTGTTCTTGCCCACTACCGTGGAAATTTCTTCCAGGGATTCAGCGGTCTTTGCAGCCAGTTTACGTACCTCGTCGGCTACCACTGCGAACCCCCGCCCCATTTCGCCGGCGCGGGCGGCTTCGATGGCAGCGTTCAGGGCCAACAGGTTGGTCTGCTCAGCCACAGAGCGAATGGTGCTGACAATACTGCCAATCTGCTCGGCCTGGGTTTCCAGATCCCGGCTTACCTCCGTGGCGCTGGCCACCTCAGCCAGAGCCGACGCCGAGGTTTCCACCGCAAGGTTGAGGGCACGGGTAGCTTCAGCCGCAATCTGTGAGGTTTCCTCGGAAGTGGCGGCAGCCACGTCGGCTGCCTCGCGGGCGTTGTTCACCCGCGCGGTAATGTCCGAGGCGAATTTGATCACCTTGTATACCTGCCCGCCAGCATCCAACACAGGGCTGTAGGTGGCTTCCAGCCAGATACTCTTGCCGCTCCTGTCCCTGCGCTCAAACTGCCCTGAAAAACTCTCACCACGGGCCAACCGCTTCCAGAAGTCAGGGTTATCGCGATAGAAATCATCAAAGCAGAACATCCTGTGGTGCTGATGGATGATCTCGTCCTTGGCGTAGCCGGTGGTGGCCAGGAAGTTCTCGTTGGCCTCCAGTATCGTGCCGTCGGGCGTGAACTTGATGACAGCCATGTAGCGGTCGAGGGCATCAAGCATGGCGGTATCATCCGCCACTTTGTCCTGGGCGGCAGTCGCGTCTGTTGCCAGTTTGATGACCTTGAAGACTTTCCCGTCCTCATCGGTGACGGGGAAATAGGTGGCCTCCAGCCAGACACGCCGACCATCCTTGGCAAAGCGGGGGAATGTGCCCTGTTTCTTGATACCGCGCCCGAGATCCTCCCAGAAGTGCTGGTATTCCAACGACGCCGTATAGCTTGAGTCACACAGCGCCCGGTGGTGCTTGCCAATGACCTCCTGGCGCTCGTACCCGACAATGGATAGCAGGATATCATTGGCAGACTCTACAATTCCCGAAGGGCTGAACTCGATATACCCGATCTGGGAGGCAATGGCATTCAGGGTTTGCTGAATCCTCTCCTGTTCGCCCCTGGAGACCGTTAACTGATCCGTCAATTCCGCAATACGATGGCGCCCAAACATGACATTCTCTCCCTGATGGATGAAGCAGCACATTGCTCAATATATGCTCAACCCATCGGGGAAATAAGTAGCTTAAGGTACAGTTAAGGCAACGAACTGTAAGAAACAATTACATTACATGTTTAGCGATATGACCATCTTGAGACCAAGAGATCTCCGGAGATCACCTCCAATCCAGAAACGCATCCTTCACATGCCCCGCCAGCGCATCGTTGACCGGATTGCTGCCACTTCGCACGAGTGCGATCTGATACTCCGCCAGCGCCGGCAGCCCTTCCCGGTCGAGTTTTCGTAGCGGCGGGCGCACCAGGCTGACGGGGAACGGTGCAACCGCCAGGTCCGACAACATCGCCGCTTCCTGGCCGAAGCAATTATCGCAGGTGTAGGCAACCCGATAGGAAATATGGGCGTCATCCAGGGCCGTCAGCGCGGCCCGGCGCCATACGCAACCATGGCTGGCAAGCGCCACCGGCAGGGGTGACCGGTTGGCAGCGACACCCCCTTCGCGGCCGGCCCACACCAACGGTTCGGTGTGTACAACTTCACCGCGTCGCTCCTGCCCCTCATTGCCAATGGTGACCAGCACCATATCCAGCTCTCCCGCATCGAGCCGGTCCAGGTTCTGCTGACTGGAGCCAACCACCACATCCACCTGAACCGCCGGATACGAGCGCGCGAACTGCGCCAGTACGCCCGGCAGGATACGGCTCCCCACATCGTCTGAAGTGCCCAAACTGACCCGGCCTTCCAAAACGGGAGAGAGGAACTGCCGGATAGCCTCCTCGTTCAATCGCAGCAGTCGCCGGCCATACCCCAGTAGCACTTCTCCCTCGGGCGTCAGCCGGACGCGACGGGCTTCGCGCACAAAAAGGACATGACCGAGAATTTCCTCAAGCCGTTTGATCTGCATGCTCAGGGCCGAAGGGGTGCGAAAAACCTGCTTCGCGGCCCGGGTAAAGCTTCCGCTCTCGGCAATGGCCACGAAGGTTCTCAATACGTCGGTATCCAGTAGCGGGCCAACCTCGCGGTTAGGCGCAAGTTCGGTACTGTTCATAAGCCACCTTTCAATTTTTCTTAACTCAGATGTTAAATCTTTTCGTTTGTTTGATCAAAGGTGACGTTGCATGCTGATAACCATGCCCCCGCAAACACGCGAGGGCACCCATACTGATGACTGAACTGGAGATTGAAACGATGAGCCATTATCAGGATTTTCGCCGCCCCCAGCTTCGTCCAGACGCCCCCGCCAAGCCCCCGGAGCTGGAGCTTTACATGCCGGCCACCCCGCCACTGGCGTTCATGGCAACGGTTGAGTTCTGGGTCAGAATCTTCCGGCGCAGGCACCATTTTCGTCGCCTGTTCCTGCCTTTGCTGAAGGAAGATGACGAGATGCTGGCGGACATCGGCTTCGAGAGGACGGATATTCAGTGGGCGCTCAATCTCCCACTGAAGGTCGATGCCCTCAAGGCGCTGGAGGCATGTCGCAGAGCGCGGGTTTGTTCAAACGTAAAGTGACTCGATCACATCCGTATACTTCTCATAGATGTTGCTTCTGCGCACCTTCATGGTGGCTGTCACTTCATCGTCGTCATGGTCGAGCTCTTTGGTGAGCAGGTGGAAACGCTTGATCTGTGCCACTTGGGGTAACTGATCATTACCCCTGCTCACCTCGGCCTGGATCAGTTCATTCACCTGCGCCTGTTCTGTCAGGCTGCGGAAGGTGGTATAGGCAATCCGTTGCTGTTCGGCCCACTTGGCCACCGTGTCAAAATCGATCTGTATCAGGGCGGAAACGTATTTCCGGGCCTCACCGATCACAATGCATTCCTTGATATAGGGGCTGGCCTTGATGGTGTTCTCAATCTCCGTCGGCGACAGGTTCTTGCCGCCGGCGGTGATCATGATGTCTTTCAGCCGGTCGACAATCTTGAGCTGGCCATTCCGCCACTCGCCTACGTCGCCGGTATGCAGCCAGCCGTCTTTCAGGGTAGAAGCAGTCGCCGCGTCGCTCTTGTAGTAGCCCTTGAACATGCTGCCACCGCGCATAATGATCTCGTTCTGATCACCGAGTTTGACCTCAACGCCGGCGATCGCGACACCCACGGTTCCCAGCTTCACGTCATCCACCGGCTGTGCGGTTGCCACGCCGGTACTTTCCGTCTGGCCATAGACTTCCAGCAGCGGAACACCAATAGTCCGGAAGAATTCCAGAATCCCGGTGGAAATGGGGGCCGCTCCGGTCATCGCAATGGTACATCGGCGCAGGCCAATGAAATTCTGCAGGGCCCGGAACACCAGCCAGTAACTGAGGCTGTACAGGCCTTTTTCTTTCAGGCTCCACTGCGCCCGGGATTTGGTCGCCATAGGCGAACACGCGCGGATGGCCCAATCGAACAATGCCCGGCGGAAACGCCCTGTTTCCTGGACCTTGATATAGATGGCGGAGTGCAGCTTCTCCCAGATTCTGGGCACGCCCAGGAAAAAGGTCGGCGCAATTTCCCGCAAATCCTCCTGAACGGTCCGCAGGCTCTCGCCAAAGCTGACGGAGCTGCCTGCGTAAACCGGCGCAATGTTGGTTACCGCCTGCTCCGCCACATGGCACAGCGGCAGGTAGGAAAGGCTAGAACCGCGATCGTCCGCCTGCAGCAATTCAATAAGACCGGGAGCGGCAGCGTGAAGATTGCCCCAACTGATCATCGCGCCCTTCGGCCGTCCGGTGGAACCGGAGGTGTAGATCATCAGGGCGGTGTCATCCATCCGCTGGCCATCCAGCAATTCATCCACCAGTCCGGGATGGTCTTTTTCATACTCCCGGCCTCTGGCCTCAATGTCCTCGAACGCCGCCGGGGGCTCTGGATAGTAGCGAAGGCCTTTCATATCAATGGCAATGGTGTGCTTCAATTGGGGCAGTTGGGGCCAGGCTTCCAGCACCTTGTCGGTCTGCTCCTGATCCTCACACACCACAATGCTTGCATCGCTGTGTTCGAGAACGTAGGCCACTTCATTCCAGGGACTGGTCGGGTACACCCCAACACAGATGCCCCGCACCATGCCAATACCCATCTGGGCGATCACCCATTCCACCCGGTTTTCCGAGATGATGGCCACGTGGCCACCCTCCTCCAGCCCCATGGCGCGCAGCCCCAGACCAAAATGCCGGGCGCGGTTGTAGTAGTCCCGCCAGGAATAGGCTTGCCAGATGCCAAAGTCTTTCTGACGCAGGGCCAGGGCATCTGGCCGCTCTTGAGCATGGGCCCGCAGCATCTGGGTCAGGGTCAGATCAGGTAGGGAAGGTGTTGTCATGACAGCCACCGTTTACGGCGTTTATAGTGCTTGATATCGCGGTAACTGCGGGCTTCACCTTCCTTGCCACCCACACCCAGGTAGAACTCCTGAACGTCCTCGTTCGCCGTGAGCTTGTCCGCCGGCCCGTCGATCACGATTTTGCCGTTCTCCATGATGTAACCGTATGAGGCAATCGCCAGAGACACGGCCGCATTCTGCTCCACCAGAAGAATCGCGGTGCCCTGTTCACGGTTGATCCGCGCCACGATGGTAAAAATCTCTTCCACCAGCAGCGGTGCCAGGCCCAGGGACGGCTCATCAAGCATGATCAGGTCCGGCTGGGCAATCAGCGCCCGGCCCAGAGCCAGCATCTGCTGTTCGCCACCAGAGAGGTAACCCGCCAACTGCTTGCGGCGTTCCCTGAGGCGCGGGAAATAGTCATAGACCAGTTCGTAGCTGTCACTCAACGAGGGCTTGCTGCCACTGAGTGCGTAGGTGGCGGCAACCAGGTTCTCCTCCACCGTGAGGTCTTCAAAGACACGGCGGCCTTCCATGACATGGAAGAGTCCGTTACGCACCAGTTTTTCGGGAGGCGTACCCTTTACATCCCTGCCCCGGAAACGTACTTCCCCGGCGGTCACCTCCCCGTCTTCCAGGGTCAGCAGGCCGGAGACACTCTTCAGCGTGGTGGATTTGCCAGCACCGTTGGAACCGAGGAGCGCCACAATGGCGCCCTCCGGCACCCGCAGCGACAGGCCCCGAAGAACCTGCACCGACTTGTTGTAGACCACCTCGATATTATCGATTTCCAGTAAGGCTTCCATACAGCCCCTCAGTCGAGGTGAATCCAGTCCGATACCGGCTCATAACGACCTTCTTCAGCATTCACCCGCCAGATCCGGCCGACCGGGAAGGACATGTTCCGCACGGTGACCGGAATGCCGATGATGCCGCCAGTATCCCAGTCCTCAATAGAGGCAAGAGATTCCGCCATGTTGTCTCCGGTCAGTTCTTTCCCCGCATCGAGCGTGCGCTTGACCACTTCTGTCCAGACCATGGCATTGAACCATCCCTGCATGTAGCCGGTGGGACGGTAGCCCGCTTCCGGGTCACTCTTCTCCGCCTGGGCACGGAGGGCATCAAGCATGGGCCCGCTTTCCTCGCTGTCGTAATAGTTGTAGGGCATTACGCCCATGTAGCCATCGGCATCCGCTCCCATCTTGTCGATGATCAGTTTGTCCGAGGACCAGAAGGTGCCCATGAACTGGGTATCGAGGCCCATCTGGCGCATCTGCACCATGAACTCGTTGATCGGCGACAGTACGTAGCCATGAAACACCACATAGTCTGGTCTTACCCGGCGAAGCTTCAGAACCTCGGCGGACACATCCACACTGCCGGGCTTGGTCACGATCTCCTCGACAACCTCGATGCCCAGCTCGCCCGCGCGGGCTTTGCCGTTTTCGATGGGGTCCTTACCGAATTCGGTATCACTGTAAACAAAGGCCACGGTAGGCATATCACCGCCTTCACCCTGGGTGGCGATGTACTCCAGAATGATGCCGAACATCTGACTGTAGTTCGGGCCGGGAATGAACTGGTAAGGGTATTGCTCGTTATCCGTCAGCGCGGTCGCGAACGACGCCCCGCTCATCAGAGTATTGCCCTGGCTATTGAGCTCAGAGGCGATGGCTTTCATGAAACCGGTGCTGTCGCCGTAATAGGTAGCCGGGGAACTGCTACCGGAAATTTTCTTGAAGGCCGCCACCGAACGATCCACCTCATAGGCGGTGTCTTCCATCACATACTCGACCGGGTGGCCATTGATGCCCCCCTGGCTGTTGATCCAGTTGGTGTAGTCGGTCAGACCGGCGTGGATGTGAATACCGGCAAACGCAAACACGCCGGAGAGCGGTATGGAGCCGCCAAACACGACGGGCTCCTTGTCCTGTGACATCACCGGCGCGGCGACTGTCAGCGCAGCAACCAGGCTACCAAGCCCGGCAAGCCGGCGACCTTTTTTGAGGATGTTTCTGAACATGTTCATTCTCCTTGCGGCTTCTTGTTGTTGGTGTTGCACGGGTTCCCGTGAGAGAACCATTAATTCCGGAACGGCCAGAGGCGGAAAAAGCGACGGATACGGTGCCAGATTTCCGCAAGCCCATGAGGTTCAAAAATCAGGAAGCCCACGATCAGGGCGCCAAAGATGATTTCCAGCATCGGCGACATGAACACGGGCGCGTTGGGGTAGAACGGAGTCAGGGCCGCTGTCAGCAGTTTCAGCGCTTCCGGCACCAGGGTCATGAAAGCAGCACCGAGGATGCCCCCCAACAGATTGCCCATGCCCCCCACGATCACCGCCGCCAGATAGAAAATGGACATGGAAAGCGGAAAGCTCTCCGGGGTAACCACACGGTAGAAATAGGCAAACAGGCCACCGGCCACGCCGGCGTAGAACGAGCTGAGCGCGAACGACATCAGTTTGTAGCGCAGAAGGTTAATGCCGAGAATCTCGGCGGAAATATCCCGGTCTCGAATGGCAATAAAGGCCCTGCCGATTCGTGTCCGGAACACATTCCGGGCCGCCAGCACCATCAGCACCGCCAGCGGCACGATGATGAAATACATCATGAAGTCACTCTGGAACGTCAGCCCGAACAGGTGCGCTGGCTCCAGGCTCAGGCCACCCATGCCACCGGTTACCGATTCCCACTCGGCGAAAATGAAGTGCAGGAATACGCTCGCAGCCAGGGTGGCGATGGCCAGATACAGGCCTTTGACCCGCAGTGAGGGCAGGCCCACCAGAATCCCGACGGCAGCAGCCATAAGCCCGGCCAGCACCAGAGTGACCGGAAACGGCAGGCCGGTGTTGATGGACAGCCAGGCCACCGTGTAGGCGCCAACACCCATGAACCCGGCCTGCCCCAGGGAAATCAGCCCGGTAAAGCCGGTCAGGATGTTCAGGCCGGTGGTGCTGATTACGGCAATACCAACCAGGCAGCCCAGGTACAGCAGGTAAGAGTCGACGGCAAACGGGAACACCACAAGAATCAGCAGGAAAAGACCCAGCCACAGCTTTTGGGTCTGGCTGGTCCAGATTGCCTCATCGGCCTCGTAACTCTGTTTCGCGTCACCGATGCGCATCTTACACTCGCTCTATTTCGTGGGTGCCAAAAAGGCCATAGGGGCGGATAACCAGGATCACCGCCAGCACCAGGAATGTTGCCGGCATACGGTACTCGCCTCCGAGATAAGCACCCGCAACCGTTTCCAGCCAGCCGATGAACACGCCAGCCACCAGGGCACCGAGAATGCTGTCCAGGCCGCCAACGATCACCACCACCAGCACACTCAGACCAATGATCCCGAACTGCGGACTGAGTCCGCCGGTGGCGGCCACCAACACACCGGCCAACGATGCCGCAAGAGAGCCAAACACCCAGGCCATGTTGAATACCCGGCGCACGTTAATGCCCATGGAATAGGCCGCCGCCTGATCCGAGGCCGTTGCCCTCAGGGCCACGCCACCCCGGGAGAAGCGGAAATAAAGCAGATAAATAATGAGCAGGGCCGAACCGATCAGAAAGCCGTAGGCAATTTTTGGAGCGAGGTAGAGTGGGCCGATAAACACCGGCTCCCGTGGCAGAAAACGGGGCAACAACTGCGGGTCGGCGGTCCAGATGAACTCCACCAGGCCCACCAGGATACTGCCAATGCCGATGGTGACCATCACCACCGAGATGGGGGACTCACCCAGCATGGGCCGGATCATGGTCTTCTCGATCACACCGCCCAGAATACTGCCACCGATCACCGCCAGCGGCAGGGCAATCCATGGTGACAACTCCATGCCACCAGCAAAGGCCAGGAACAGATAGGCGGCAAACATCATGATCTCGCCAATGGCAAAATTGATCACCCGGGTGGCCTTGTAGATGATCACAAACCCCAGCGCGATAAGGGCGTAAAGCCCGCCCATGGCCAAACCGGCGAGGCTGATTTCACCAAAGAACAACCAATCCATCAGGCAACCTCCCCTTCTGGATTGAGCTTTCTTCGCAAACTGTCGATGTCACTGTTGCCCAGATAAGCCTTGATCACCTCGGGGTTGTTCTGAACATCCGCCGGCACGCCTTCGGTAATAACCTGGCCGAAATTCAGCACCGCGATATGGTCGGATATGTCCATCACCATGCCCATGTCGTGCTCTACCATCAGCACGGTAATGCCCCACTCTTCCCGGATATCCAGAATAAATCGGGCCATGTCCTCTTTCTCTTCCCGATTCATGCCGGCCACCGGTTCGTCCAGCATCAGCACCTTTGGTTGCATGGCTAGGGCCCGGGCAAGCTCAACCCGTTTTTGAAGCCCGTATGAGAGGCTGGCCACCGGCTGGCGTCGTATATGATCGATTTCCAGGAAGTCGATAATCCGCTCTTCCACTTCCCTGCGAACAGCCATTTCCTCCCGGCGGGCCGGCCCGAAATAAACCAGCGCACTGAGCAGTCCGCTCTTCATGTGCACATGGGCGCCAAGCTTGATGTTGTCGAGTACGGTCATACCCCGGAACAGGGCTATATTCTGGAAGGTTCGGGCAAGGCCAAGGGCGGCTCGCTTCGGCGGCTTGATACTGCCCGGCAACTCTTGGCCATGGTAGCGAATGGTGCCCTGCTGCGGTTTGTAAAAGCCGGAGATGCAGTTAAAAAGCGAGGTCTTGCCCGCACCGTTCGGGCCGATAATGGTCGTGACGGTGTTTTCAGGCACATGGAAACTGACATCCTGCAGCGCCTTGACGCCACCAAATGAGAGAGACAGGTTACTGATCTCAAGGATGCTCACATTACCTCCCGGCACCCCTGGCGCCGGGCAGACAGGCTCGCGAACACGCCCTGCTGGTACCCATCTCACGCCCGAAGATGATTGTCGTTGTTGTTTTTTCTTGTCATCGGGAGATCCCCGATCCAGATTAAAAGTAGTCCATTCAGGCAACATTGGGCAAACCCTTCTACCCTGTTACCTGTCAGACACCGAAGGGCGCTGAACAAATAATGAAGCCATAGGCCCACCACGATGAGAGAAACATCCACCATGTCAGACTCATTGGTAACCACCGAATTCGACGCCGATACGGGCATTGCAACGATGACTTTCAACCGGCCAGCAGCCCTGAACGCAATCAGTGTGCCCATGGCAGAAGCCTTTCTCGCGGAGGCTCAGGCACTGAAAGACCGGTCAGGCCTTCGATGCATCGTTCTGACCGGCTCCGGGCGCGCTTTTATGGCGGGCGGGGATATCGCCAGTATGACCGGCTCTCCCGAACAGGCGGGCAAAGCCGTCAGCGCCATCCTGGGTGCGGTCAACCCGGCCATCCTCCTGTTGCGCAGCATGGACGCCCCGGTGATCGCGGTGGTCAAGGGGGTTGCGGCTGGTGCCGGGCTGAGCCTGGCACTGATGGCGGACCTTGTCATTGCTCAGGAAGACACCAAGTTTTTGCTGGCCTACAACGGCATTGGCGCCATTCCTGACTGTGGTGGTAGCTGGTTCCTGGCCCACAAGATCGGCGCTGGGCGGGCAGCCGAGTTAATGCTGCTGGGCCGAACCCTGAGTGCGACCGAAGCCAGGGACTGGGGCATGATCACTGAGTCTGTTCCGGAAGCCGACTTTGAAAAACGAGTGACTGAGATAACGAGAAACGTCGCGAATGGCCCCACCCGAGCCTTCGGTGCCTTTCGACGGCTTACGGACGGAGCCTGTGGCGATCAGTTGGCTGCCCAACTGGAAGCCGAAAAGGAAGCGTTCCTGGAACTGACCCGGACCGGGGATTTCGCAGAAGGCGTCGCCGCGTTCCTGGCCAAGCGCCCCCCTGAGTTCCACGGATCCTGACTGTCAGGATGCTACATCCTGGGCAGCCAACGCCTTGATGTCCGGGTACTCGTGTACCCGAACCTCCGATTGCGCGGGCGCCTGCTGAGCAAGCGCCGACACCTCGTTAACCATTGCCCTGGCCACGGTGACCGCCTCAATACCGCGAAACTTTTCCAGTGGGCCGATCAACGCCCGGTTGATGAGGGGCATGGCTTTTATGCCCAGTGCTTCGGCGGTGCGCTGCTCGTTGCGTTCGCCCAGCAGCAGACTGGGTTGGTAGATGGACAGGCAGGGATAGCCCAGCGACTTTATGCCGTCTTCCAGTTCACCCTTCACCCGATTGTAGAAAACGGTGGAAGACGATGAGGAGGCAATGGCAGACATCAGCACGAATACCTGTGCACCGTTTGCCCGGCCAAGCTCCGCCGCTTTCATCGGGTAACCGTAGTCCACTTTACGGAACTGCTCGCGAGAGCCGGCCTTCTTGATGGTGGTGCCCAGGCAACAGACGATGGCATCCACCGCGAACAGATCACTGTGTTCATCCAGGCGGTCGAAATCCACTTCCTGCTGATGCAGTTTTTCATGGTTCAGCGGCAACGCTCGACGCACGGGCGCGACGACCGATGACACGTCTTCCCGCGCCAGCAGACCTTCTAGCACCTGGCCACCGGTCAGGCCAGTGGCACCCAATAGCATCACTTTCATAGAATCTCCCTCAACCACGAAACAACACCCGAACACCCACTAGTATCCAGCACAAACTCCTGCCCCCGCGAGGCACTTTTCAGAGTGCAGTATTCCCCGTCCCGGGACCAGCGGGCGAGGTTACCGTGAAAACTCATCGCGGTGTCCGCCGAATCCGGATAGAAACACCCGGGTAATCGCCATTGCGTGGTCGAAGCGGCATCCGGTGCCGTCAGGCGTTGCCGCTCCTCCAGGCGTCCAAACACCCCGGCACCCGGAAGGCCGGTTGATCGCCCCTCAAGCTGCAGGGCATCGGAGGCCACATGGAGCGTATTGCCACCATCTGGCTGACCATGGAAGTGCGGATGGTAGCGGGCCCACCGCAGGTCACTATCCGACAACTCATCAATGCGGTAAACATCGCCAATCTGGAGCCAGCCCCACAGCCCGTGAAACGGGCGGGCCTGTTTTACAAACTGCCAGCGCCTGCCCTGTTTTTCCACGTCCCGAAACAGACCGAAAAACAGGAACAGATCCCCCACCCCCACCTGCTGTTTACGGAGGTGCCCCTGTGCGGCGCCGGTTTGCCCCAGGCAGGGCCGCCAGCCGGTTTCCCGGGGATAAGCGTCAGCGATCAGGTCCGGGTCGAGGTGGGCCTTTCGGGCGCCACCACGCCGGTTGCCGGTCAGGTCGGCCACCAGCTTGCCAACATTCAGACCATCGTGATGGATATCATGGTAGGTGATCCGGGAACGCGAGTCCGGGATCGGCAGGGTATAGAAAGACCTGTCAGGGAACACCGGGCTGGGACAGCCGCCTGCGGAGGAATCAAAGCCTTTACGGCTGAGGATCAGTTTCATAAACGCATTTTGGAGCAAGGAACGAAGCGCAACCATATCACGCCATTGAAAAGCAGTTTAAACTGACGACAACAACAGACTGGCCCACCCGCTGATTCAATGCCGATCGCCCATGACTGATTTTGAAACCCTGAACACGCTGAAGGCAGGCCTTGAAGCCTGGTGGCACCCGGGCGTTACCGTCCTGCTCTCAATGGCTATCACCTTTCTTGTGTACAAGGGGTTGCTGGCAACGGTTCAACGCTTAACCCGCAGCAAAACAGTTCCCCGCCTGTTCCTGGATGCCTCATCAACCGCTCTGGGCATTGCCATTACCCTGGTGGTGCTCAACGCCATCCTGGAAGCGGCGTCCCAGGACCTGCCTCTGATCAACCACTTCCGCCACGCCGCCACGCTGCTGCTGATTGTGGCCGTCACCTGGGCGCTGGTGCGCTGCACGTCAGCCATCGGCGACGTCATCGTCTCCCTGAATCCCGTCCTGGAAGGCCAGTGGAAACGCGCCCGCAAGGTGGAAACGCAAACGCGCTTCCTGGTGAGGGTGCTGAACATTCTCATCGTCATCGTAGGCCTGGGCGCCGCACTGGTCACGTTCGAGCCGGTTCGTCATCTTGGCAGCAGCCTGCTGGCCTCGGCGGGCATTGGCGGCATTATTCTCGGCTTCGCCGCCAAACCGGTGTTGGGCAACCTGTTGGCGGGCATGCAGATTGCCCTCACCCAGCCGTTCCGAATCGATGATGTGCTGCATGTGCAGGGCGAATGGTGCTGGGTGGAGGAAGTCACTGCCACCTACGTGGTGCTGAGGGTCTGGGATTTGCGACGGCTGGTGGTTCCGCTGCAATGGTTTATCGAAAACCCGTTCCAGAACTGGTCGAGAAACGACACTGAAATGATGGGAACGGTGTTCATCACCGTCGATTATTCCATGCCTATCGAACCACTACGAACCGAGTTTGAGAGGCTGCTGGAACAGGCGCCGGACTGGGACGGGAAGACCAGGATCGTGCAGGTGACCGAAGCCGGCGAGGCCAATATCGAGGTGCGCTTCCTGCTCAGTGCCAGGGACTCAAGCTCACTCTGGAATCTCCGCTGCGCCATCCGCGAGGGGTTGATCACCTTTATACAGGCGCAGTTTCCGGCGCATCTACCAAGGGTCCGTGCCAGGCTGGTGGAAACGCCCGACCAGTAACCCTCACCCCTGCTCTGCCCCGCGCAGCATGGCGTGCAGTAACTCTTCGGCATCGAATTTGGTCAATGCCTCGTCTGCCCCCACCTGTTTGGCATAACTCACGCTCATTTCGCTGTTCAGGGAGGTATGCAGAATGATGTACGGCTGCTTCAGGGCGTTGCCGCTGTCCCTCACATTGAAGGTCAGCTCGTAGCCGTCCAGGCCGGGCATTTCGATGTCGCTCACCAGGATATTGATGGGTTTTCCATCGCGGTTGGCGTTCAGCATCAGGTCCAGTGCATCCTGCCCGTTGGTGGTGACAAAATAGCTCACATCCTTGCTGTCCAGGGCGTCCGAGAGCTGTTTGCGAGCCACCTGGGAGTCGTCCACCAGCAGGATATTCAGGCCTTTCAGAGTTTCCCGTTGAACGTCTGTCAGCGTGACTTCCCGGGGGTTTACGGACTCCGGGTACACCCGTGCCAGCAACAGCTCCACGTCCAGCAACTGCACGATCTGATCATCGATATTCACCAGGCCGGTAATGAAGGCACGGTCGCCAAGACTCTTCGGCGGGGGCATCACCTTCTTCCACTCGGTTTCCACGATTTTGCGCACACTGCGCACAAGGAACCCGATTTCCTGGCGCTGAACATCGGTCACGATGATCGAAGCGGTCTTGCGTTCTTCCGCCGTCAACGGCTGGTAACCCACGGCAGCAGCCATGTCGATCACCGGCACCGCGGAGCCGCGAAAACTCATGGTACCGATCACCGCCGAATGGCTGTGTGGTAGCTTGGTCAGCGGAACAAAGGGCATGATTTCCCGAATTTTCAGGGTGCCCAGGCCGAATGGCCTCTGATTGGTCAGATAAAACAACAGCAGTTTCTGGGGGTGTTTGGTACCCTCGGCCATAACCTCAAACCTGTCAGGAGCTTTGGAAAAAGTATAACAGGCGAAAGATAACATGCCGCCCAAACCGACATTGTAAGATTTTGCAGCCCTTCGGAGGTCGCATCGGCTGCCAGTGAATCCAGCGCTTCCTCTCCCGCGTATCACCTATACTGTTGTCATCGGGAGGCTATTCGATGAAACGCGCCTTTGCACTAATATCGGTATTCCTGTTCTTCGCCGTCTTGGCCGTGGGTGGTCATGCCGACGACGACAATATCGATGACGCCATCCAGAACACGATCCTGTCGCAGATTGAAGCCTTCGCCAATGACGACAGGCAAGCTGCCTGGGACCATGCCTCGGAAGGCATCAAGCAGCAATCCGGCTCGATAGAGTCGTTCTACGATATGGTGAAGCTATCCTATGCGCCCGTCCACCGGGCCTCGTCCATTGAGTTCATGGAGCGCATACCCCACCCCGGTTTCCAGATTCAGGTGGTACGGTTGTTGGGGCCGGAGGGCAAACGCTGGATCGCCCACTACCATATGGTCAAGAATGGTGATGACTGGAAAATCGGCGGCGTCGGGCTCAAAGAGGGTCCAAGCTCTATATAATCGCTGACCGGCTAATGGTTTCTGACGCCTATGTCATTCAGCTTTGTCCGTCCGTAAGATACAGTCCATGAACCTGATTGCCGGCAGAGCCTGAACACCACCTATGAAGAACCTGACCTTCTCCTCTCATTACGCCAGGGCCGTTCTTTATGGCCTGGAGAAGGCCGGTGGCTATTCCGACGAACTGCTTCGCAATAATGGCATCGACCCAGAGTTCATCCACTCGCCACGGGCACGGGTGCCCACGGAACAGTTTATCCGCCTGTTCCGGCTGGTGTGGGGCAAACTGGATGACGAGTTCATGGGCCGTACCACACAGCCCTGCCGCGTGGGGCACTTTCACCTGATGGGATCGTTGGTGGTACACAGCAGCAACCTGGAAGAGGTGATCCGCCAGAGCATTCGCTGCTACCGGCTGTTCTCCGATGACATGGTGATTGAGCTTGACACCCGCGGCGATGAAGTGGAGCTGAGCATCACCCACCGCCATCCGGAACTGGACCCGGACAACTTCCTGGTGGAATGGCTACTGATGGTGTGGCACCGATTAATCGGCTGGCTGATCGGACGCAAGATCGTACTCAGCCACGCCACCTTCCAGCATAATTTGCCCGGACACTTTGACGAGTACCGGTTTGTTTTCCCCTGCCAGTGTTTCTTTAACCGCGACCGCAACAGCCTGTTTTTCAGCCACAATTATCTGGACATGCCGGTGACGCGAACACCGGAGGAACTGGATGGTTTTATTGAGAAGTCGCCGCGCAACCTGCTGATCTGGACCGATGAGGACGACAGCCTGACAACCCAGGTTCGGCAGATTCTGGAAAACGTGGACGATGATCGCCTGCCCACGCTGGAACAGATCGCCGGGCAGCTGCATATGACCGCCTACACCCTGTCGCGCAAACTGAAGGCGGAGGGCAGTTCCTACCAGAAGATCAAGGACAACCTGCGGCGGGACCAGGCCGTGATTATGCTCACGCGGCAGAACCTGACGGTGTCGGAGATCTCATCACAGCTGGGATTTACCGAGCCCGGCGCTTTTTCCCGTGCCTTCAAGCACTGGACCGGGCTCAGCCCACTGGCCTACCGCAAGCAGGACCAGTAGTTCTTCTTTCTCCGCTTACAGCAGTTCGATCGCGACAGCGGTACCTTCCCCGCCCCCGATACACAGGGACGCCACACCGCGCTTGAGACCACGCTGCTTCAGGGCGTTGATCAGGGTGACCATGATCCGCGACCCTGAGGAGCCGATGGGGTGACCCAGGGCGCAGGCGCCGCCATGGACGTTGACCTTGTCGGCATCGAGCCCAAGCTCATTGATGGCGGCCAGGGTAACCACGGCAAACGCTTCGTTGATTTCGAACAGGTCGACGTCGTCGCGGTTCCAGCCGGCTTTCTTCAGTACCTTTTCGATGGCACCGATGGGCGCAAGGGTGAACTCGGCCGGCAGGCGGGCATGTGTCGCGTGGGCGACGATGCGGGCCTGGGGAGTGAGGCCGCGCTTTTCGGCTTCTTCGCGGGTGGCCAGTACCATCGCGGAGGCGCCGTCGCTGATGGAGCTGGCGTTGGCGGCGGTGACAGAGCCGTCTTTGGCAAAGGCCGGTTTGAGGTGGGGAATTTTCTCGGGTTTGGCTTTGCCGGGCTGTTCGTCGGTATCCACCACGGTGTCGCCGCCACGGCCGGAGACGGTCACGGGGGTGATTTCGTCGGAGAATCCGCCGTTCTTGATGGCCGACAGGGAGCGCTCGAGGGAGGCGATGGCGAAGTTGTCCATGGCCTCGCGGCTGATGTCGTATTTGTCGGCGGTGCGCTGGGCGAAAACGCCCATGAGGCCGCCTTCGTAGGCGTCTTCAAGGCCGTCGAGGAACATGGAATCCATGACCTGCCCGTGGCCCATGCGCATGCCGGCTCGGGCTTTTGGCAGCAGGTAAGGTGCCTGGCTCATATTTTCCATGCCGCCGGCGATCATGATGCTGTTGGTGCCGGCTTTGATCTGGTCGTGGGCCATGATGACGGCTTGCATGCCGGAGCCGCACATTTTGTTGACGGTGGTGCAGCCGCTGGAGTCGGGGATGCCGGAGGCGCGGGAGGCCTGGCGTGCGGGTGCCTGGCCGAGGCCACCGGGCAGTACGCAGCCCATGATGACTTCCTGGATGTCGGCGGGTTGCAGGCCGCTTCTTTCGATGGCGGCCTTGATGGAGATGGCGCCGAGATCCGGGGAACGCACGGAGCTGAGATCGCCCATCATGCCGCCCATGGGAGTTCTTGCTGATCCTGCGATGACTACATCGTTGCTATTCATGTCTTCAATCCTCTGATTAAGCCTTACCTAAAACCGACCGTGCGATGATTTCTTTCATCACTTCCGAAGTGCCGCCGTAAATTCTCTGCACTCTGGCGTCGATAAACGCTCTCGAAATCGGGTACTCGCTGGTGTAACCGTAACCGCCGAACAACTGCAAACAACCGTCGGCCACCCGGCACTGCATTTCCGTGGCGCTGTACTTGGCCATGGAAGCTGTGGGCGCGTCGAGTTCGCCTTTTTCGTACAACGCAATGCACTCGTCGACGAAGGCGCGGTTAACGCGGCAGTCGGTTTCCATGCGGGCGATTTCGAAGCGGGTGTTTTGCAGTTGGGCCAGCTTTTGGCCGAACAGTTCCCGTTCCTGGGCGTAGTTGATGGTCAGGTCCAGGGCGCCGCGTGCTGCGGCAACACCGAGGGCGCCGATGACGAGGCGCTCGCGGGGAAGTTCGCGCATCAGGTACATGAAGCCCTGGCCTTCTTCGCCCAGCAGCGCGGAGGCGGGGATGCGCATGTCGGAGAAGAAGAGTTCCGAGGTGTCGCCGGAGTGCTGGCCGATTTTGTCGAGGTTGCGGCCTTTGCTGTAACCGGGCAACGAGGTGTCGACCAGGAACAGGCTGATGCCACGTGCGCCGGCCTTGGGGTCGGTTTTGGCGGCAACGATGACCATGTCGGCGTGTTGGCCGTTGGTGATGAAGGTTTTGGAGCCGTTGAGGATGTAGTCGTCCCCGTCTTTCACCGCGCTGGTGCGGATGGCCTGGAGATCGCTGCCGGCGCCGGGTTCGGTCATGGCGATGGCGCCCACCGCTTCGCCGGAGACCATTTTCGGCAACCAGTACTGGCGCTGTTCTTCGTTGCCGATATGGCTGAGGTACGGGGCGACGATGTCGGAGTGCACCATGACGTTGGTGGACAGGGCGCCGAAGCCCATGCGGGCCATTTCTTCGCCCACGACGACGGAGTACAGGAAGGGCGCACCGCAGCCGCCCCAATCTTCAGGTACGTCCACGCACAGCATGCCGGCGTTGCCCAGGGTGTTCCAGAGTTCCCGGGGCACGATGCCGGAGTGTTCCCATTCTTCGTAGTGGGGGGTTACTTCGGTTTCCAGGGCCTTGATGACGGACTCCCGGAACATGTCGAGTTCTTCTTTATCAACAGCGCTGGTCATGGGTGTCTCCCGTCGGTGATTAGTGTGGCCTTGATTGGATAACGGTCAGTCTGTCGCAGTCACGGTCTGAGCGCCATGACATAACCGGGCAGGAAATTTGATAAAAAATAGCACCCCGGGGCTGCATCGCTGGCAGCTCCGGGGTTTATAACGCGCGGTCAGAGGTTTTTGGCGTCGTCCCGCAGCACGAACTTCTGGATCTTGCCGGTGGAGGTTTTCGGCAGTTCGCTGAACACAATGGTCTTGGGCACTTTGAACTTCGCCAGTCGCTCCCGGCAGAAGGCGATGATGTCGTCTTCGCTGACGTCCCCTGCTTCGGGCTTGAGGGTGACGAAGGCGCAGGGTGTTTCACCCCACTTTTCGTCCGGCCTTGCCACCACGGCGGCTTCGAGGATGTCGGGATGACGGTAGAGTATGTCCTCCACCTCAATGGTGGAGATGTTCTCGCCGCCGGAAATGATGATGTCTTTCAGGCGGTCCTTGATCTCCGCGTAGCCATCCTCGTGCCAGACGGCCAGGTCGCCGGTGTGGAACCAGCCGCCGCGGAATGCCTCTTCGGTGGCTTTGGGGTTTTTCAGGTAGCCCTTCATTACTGTGTTGCCGCGCAGGAAGATCTCGCCGATGGTGTTGCCGTCTTTCGGCACCGCTTCCATGGTTTCCGGGTCACCCACCATCATGCCGGCCAGGGTATGGTAGCGAACGCCCTGCCGTGCCTTGATTCTGGCCCGGTCTTCCACTGGCAGGTCGTCCCACTCGGACTTCCAGGCGCATACCGTGACCGGTCCGTACACCTCGGTAAGCCCGTAAACGTGGGTCACGCGAAAGCCCATGTTTTCGATGGCTTCGATGACTTTTGCCGGGGGTGCCGCACCTGCGGTCATTGCCTGAACGGTATGGCTGAAGCTGGATTTTGCAGCGTCCGAAGCGCCCAGCAAGGTGTTCAGTACGATAGGCGCACCACACATGTGGCTGACTTTGTGTTCGCTGATCAGCTGCAGGATTTTCTCTGGTTCTACCTTACGCAGGCACACATGGGTGCCTGCAAAGGCGGTGATGGTCCAGGGGAAACACCAGCCATTGCAGTGGAACATCGGCAGTGTCCACAGGTACACCGGATGCATACCCATGGACCACACCGCCTGGTTGCCCATGGCGTTCTCATAGGCACCGCGATGGTGATACACCACGCCTTTCGGGTTACCAGTGGTGCCGGAGGTATAGCACAGCGAAATCGCATCCCATTCATTTTCCGGCATTTGCCAGTCAAAGGCCGGGTCGCCGCTGGCTACGAAAGCGTCGTAATCCAGATCGCTCACCTGGGTTCCGGCACCACTGAATTCGGGGTCGTTGACGTCAATCACCTGTGGCGGGTTGTCGAGCATGCCGACGGCTTCGTTGATGACGTCGCCAAACTCCCGGTCGGCAATCAGCACTTTTGCCTCGCCGTGCTCCAGCATGAAGGCGATGGCTTTGGCATCCAGGCGGGTGTTCAGGGCATTGAGTACTGCCCCCAACATGGGGATGCCAAAATGACACTCCAGCATGGGCGGAATGTTTGGAAGCATGGCAGCAACGGTGTCGCCCTTGCCGACACCTTTGTCAGCCAGCGCGGACGCCAGGCGGCGACAACGCTCGTAGGTCTGCTGCCAGTTGCGGCGTGTGGCACCATGAATCACCGCCGGGTATTCCGGGTACACGCTGGCCGTGCGGGCCAGGAAATCCAGCGGTGTCAGTGTGGCGTTATTGGCGTCGGTTGGCTCTAATCCCTTGTCGAAGATGGAGTTCATACTGGTCTCCTGGTGTTGTTATCCAACACCTGACTATAGGGCACAGCCGACGTTTCAGCGAGCCCCCGCAGCCGTTCGACGGGTATCCGGCTGATCCAGCCGCGCCATTTCCGCCAGCAGCTCCGAGGTCTTTTCCTTCATCAGGGCAATGTCCCCCCGGGACTCCACATTCAGCCGCACCAGCGGCTCCGTGTTCGACATCCGGAGATTGAACCGCCAGCGTTCAAACTCAACACTCAGGCCATCAACGTGTCCCACAGATACCGCATCGGCACCATAGATCTCCTCGATCACCGCAAGCAACCGGGCCGGATCATCCACCGTGCGGTTAATCTCCCCACTGGCGGGGAAAGCGTCAATGCGGGCGTCGATCAGCGACGATAACGGCTGCCCAGTCTGGCACAGGCGTTCGGCAACCAGCAGCCATGGAATCATGCCGCTGTCGCAGTAGGCGAAGTCCCGGAAGTAGTGGTGGGCACTCATTTCACCCCCATACAGGGCATCTTCCTCGCGCATGCGCTGTTTGATGAACGCGTGTCCGGTTTTGCTTTCGATAGGTGTTCCGCCAGCCTTTCGAACCAACTCCTGGGTGTTCCAGGTCAGCCGCGGGTCGTGAATGATCTTGCCGCCGTCTACCTTCTGCAGGAACTGGTCCGCCAACAGGCCCACGATGTAATAGCCTTCGATAAACCGGCCATTTTCGTCAAAGAAAAAACAGCGGTCGTAGTCGCCGTCCCAGGCGATCCCCATGTCGGCCCCTTCGCGCAGAACCGCCTCAGCCGTTACCGCCCGGTTTTCCTCCAGCAGGGGATTGGGAACCCCGTTCGGGAAGTGCCCGTCGGGTTCGTGATGCAGTTGTACGAAATCAAAGGGCAGCCATCGTGACAACGCGTCGATGACCGGGCCCGCACCGCCATTGCCCGCGTTAACCACCACCTTCAGAGGGCCAATCGTGGTGCCGTCGATGTATCCCAGCAAGTGATGGATATAGTCGGCCTCCACTGACAGGCTTGCCAGGCGCCCGGGAATGGCAGCATCCATAAACGGCTGAGAGACTCTGTCACGGATGGTGTTCAGGCCGTTATCCGAGCTGATGGGGCGCGATTCGCGGCCGACCAGCTTCATACCGTTGTGATCCTTGGGGTTATGGCTGGCCGTCACCATAATGCCGCCATCCATACTGTAATGACTGGTGGCAAAGTAGATCTGCTCGGTACCGCAAAGACCGATGTCATAGACATCTGCCCCCGCCGCCCTGAGCCCGGTGGTCAACGCTTCTGCAATCTCCGGGCTCGATAACCGGATGTCATACCCCACCACAACCCGGCGGGCACTTGTCAGCTCCACGTAAGCACGCCCGATTCGCTCTGCCAGTTCAGGATTCAACTGGTCGGGAACCCGGCCGCGCAGGTCATAAGCCTTAAAACAGGACACGTCCATAGCTGTTTCTCCGTCTAACCTTCGATCAATGGCGCGGCCCACCCTGCTGCCCCTGGCGGTTTTGCAGAGCGGGCCGCGTTGGCCCTATACCTTTTCCGACATCACCGGAATCTGCTCTTCCTCCACGTCCGGGGTGGGCGCCGCGCGACCGTACCGGTCGTCCAGGCGTTCAATGTCATCCTCGCCAAGGTAGGCGCCGGACTGGACTTCAATCAGCTCCAGGGGAATGCGGCCGGGATTGAACAGCCGGTGTACCGCGCCGATCGGTATGTAGGTGGACTGGTTCTCGGACAGCAGGAACGTTTCCTCGTCACGGGTCACTTCGGCAGTACCCTTGACAATGATCCAGTGCTCAGCCCGGTGATGGTGCTTCTGCAACGACAGCTTCTCGCCCGGCTTGACGCTTATGCGCTTCACCTGAAAACGGTTGCCCATGTCGATGCTGTCGTAGCTGCCCCACGGGCGATACACCTGCCTGTGCGTGCGGGTTTCCGAGCGCTGGTCACCGTTCAGCCGCTTCACCAGTTTCTTGACGTCCTGCACCTTGTCCTTGTGGGCAACCATCAACGCATCTTTGGTGTCGACCACCACCAGGTCTTTCACGCCCAACATGGCCACCAGCTTGTCCGAGGTGTGCACCAGGCAGTTGTTACTGTCTTCCAGGCAGGCATCACCCAGGATGGCATTGGCGTTCTCGTCCTTGTCGGTCACATCCCAGATCGTGGACCAGGAGCCAACGTCGCTCCAGCCTGCATCCATCGGCACCAACAAGGCTTTCGATGTTTTCTCCATCACTGCGTAGTCAATGGAATCGTCCGGGCAATGCTCGAATATCTCGGCGGGAATACGGGTGAAATCCATGTCGCGCTCGAGGCTTCGGGCGGCCAGAAGACAGGTGTCGTAAATGTCCGGGCTGTGTTTCTTCAGCTCCGCCAGGTAGCTGTCGGCCCGGAACATGAACATGCCGCTGTTCCAGTAGTAACCACCGGCAGACAGCAGCGCGGCGGCTTTTTCGGCGTCCGGCTTCTCGATAAAGCGGGACACCGGCCGGGCAGCGCCGGGCGCCTCTCCAGACTGGCCCGCAGCGATATAGCCGTAGCCAGTCTCCGGCCGGGTTGGCGTAATACCAAACAGCACCAACCCTCCGGACCTGGCGGCTTCCTGCCCCTGGGCAACAGCCCGCTGGAACGCCTCGACATTTTCAATGGCATGATCCGCGGGCAACACCAGCATGATGGCTTTGGGATCTTTTCGCGCCACTTCGATAGCGGCCATCGCGACCGCCGGGGCGGTGTTGCGGCCAAACGGCTCCAGCAGTATCGACAACGGTTGACGGCCTATGGCCTCCAACTGCTCTTTGACAATAAAGCGGTGCTCATCGTTGGCCACCACAACCGGCGACTCGGCGTCGTCGACCGGCAGCCGGCACAGAGTTTCCTGCAACATACTTTGTTCCCCCACCAATGGGAGGAACTGCTTGGGATAGGCCTGGCGCGAGAGGGGCCAAAGCCGTGAACCGTTACCACCTGAGAGTATGACTGGAATCATCGTTCTGCTCCTTTGCTCTACAAAGACGTACCACAGGGACGTCCGTTGGCGTATTAATCTGGACCCTTGAACCAGGGCCCGTTAGAACCGTTTACTTAGGGTGATGTTGCTGGGTGGATCCGGCTGCGCGCCCTCGGGCCACAGCGGGTTAATGCCGTACAGATAGGAAATATCGCCACCCAGACGGGTGGATTTCATCGGCCGAAGTTCATCCAGAAAGGCGGGCATTCCCTCAACAGGTCCCCAGGCGGCCTGCCAGGGTTCCATCCAGGCCAGGGACCAGGCCTTATAAAGCCCGTCGACAATCTGCTCGTCTCCGGTGATGTCTTCAATTCGTTCCGGATCATCCAGCCCCGCGACGACATTTCCGGCCATTTTCGTAAACTGGTCCTGGTAACGCTCGTAAACAGAGTTGCCATTAACCTCGGCAAACAGCGCGATCATGGTCAGGGGCTGCATGGCGTAGTTCATGTATTCCAAGGCCCGGGTTTCCCGGCTGAGTTCCTTGGGCAGGTAACCGTCCTCATTGATCTGCCCCATGGCTTCATCGAATTTGGCCAGCGACCAGTTCCAGTCGTCGCAGTCCTGGGTTGCCACCGATGCCGACATCACGGCCCAGGCGGCCCAGTAATCATGGTTGTTGACCTTCTTGGCTTTTCGATCCGTGTAGTAATCGCGGACCCCATCACTCAAGCGCAGAAACCAGTCTTCAATTCGGCGCGCCCGCTCCAGGTCCATGGCGGCCTCCGGCGCCGACGTCCACATCCTGAGATAGGCGTTCGCAGCGGCTGCCAGTGCCCATTTGCGTACCGCCTGACCGACGTGATTGATGTCATCCGTCAACAGGGCATCCGATGATGCCCACGCGTCGAGGTTGTCCAATACGCAATCCAGCGCTTCGGGGCCATCGCCATCAACCTGGTAGTCATCGGCGGCAGCGATAACAGCCTTCTCGAAATCACGCACGTTGCTGGTGGCCTTCTTGTACTCTTCATAGGCCTGCTTGTTCAGATTGTTGCGAGCGCTGTCACTGCCCTTGTACTTACTGGTCAGCGACAGCGAGCCGACGTGCGGCTCCACCCGCTCGCAGTCGTAGTCACCGCCATCCTTGTCTTCCGGCGTCTGGTAATAGCCCACCGGAGCACGCAGTTGTCCGTTCAGGCACTGCCCGGCGTGAACGCTGCTCACACCAAAGACGGCGGTTATCGCCGCAGACAGCAGCACCCGGCCCCATTGTCGATGTTCAGAGCGTTGTTGGATTCGCATAACCATCCTCTCTATGCGTTGGATGAATGTGCGTCAGATGTCCTGACGGCGACAGATTTTCGTGGTTACCGTTAAGCCTTCCGAGACCTGCTCCGGTTTCAGCGCGAGGTCCAGCGACATGAACATTTCATCGTTCCAGTTCGGCCCTTCCGGGAGCTCGAAGACAAACCGGCCAGGGGTCTCAACCCGATCGCCGTACTCCATATCCACGCGGTCCTTGCGCCCGAACACGTACCAGATGAAGGCATCAACCTCTTTCACCCCCGGGTCACTGAACTGCAGGTCGACGACGTACTCGTTGCTCGGCATTTCGATGAACTGCCCGCCGCCGTTGTAGAGCACTTCGGTGGTCCCGGCCTTGACCGGCGTGGTTTTCTGCAACACCGGCTCCTGGCTCTCACAGGCACCACTGATCATCGGTGTGACCTGCCGATAGAACTCCGCACTGTCGAGGTTGTGGTAACCGGGCACCTCCCAAATCATGATCTTGGGTGGCGACTCCCGGAAGTTGTCGGAAAGCAGGTATTCGAACATGGAGCCGTCGTAGCTACCGCCGGCAACCGCCACGTTGAGCACCTCGACACCCAGAAACTCCTGCAGCGCCCCGACAAAGTTGTAGTCCTGGGCACCCTTACTGTTACTGGTGCCCACCAGGGTGATGGGGGGCAAGTCCTGGTCGCCAAACAGGGCGCTGGCTTCAGAGGATTGGCCGGTACCGGAGGACTCGGTGCGAAACTCGTCCACGTACTGCGAGCCGTACTCGAAACCGCATATCCGTTTAACCGCGTCCTGAAGCGACCCGTCCTTTCGGATCAACCCGGACCGACGAGTCACGAATTCCTGCTGCGACAGCGACTGATAGGCCGGCATGTCCTTGATTCGCTCCGCCACGACCTCTGCGGTCCGCCGGGCACCATAAGGTGTCCAGTGGTGATCCCGCTTAAAGAAGAAGGCGTCTTCACGTGTCTCTTCGTCCAGAAGGGGCGTCAGGTCTGGAACCACCAGCCCTGCCTGGCGAAAACGCATCAACGCGTCAGCGTAATTTTTACGGGCCACGTTCCAGCTGAACGGCACCGGCGATGTCGCGGGCAGATGATTGGGATGAACCAGGCCTTTTGTCGGCTGGAACACCATCACCAATTCGGTACCGGTGGTTTGCTTCAGGTGCCTGGCAAAGCGCTTCAGGTGTTTCAGGCCTTCCAGGTTCGGCCCGAACTGCTCAACCAGTTCCGCTTCCGAACGGAACAGCCAGCCGTCTTTGCCCTGAACCAGCATCTTGAAGTTCTTCAGATAACCGGTGTCGTAGCTGGATGGGTATGCCGTGAGTGGGCACAGGTCACAACAGCGTTCGATGTTGTACTCGGGCAGCTCGGCGGCGCTGGCCTTTACACCCGCGACGCTGAGCAGCCCGAGCGCAACCAGCGCCCATAATCCACGGCCTCTGAACACCTGCTTCATACCGATGTATCCACTCGGTTTTCAGCGACAACCAGCCTCGGCTCGCCACCAACGTCGATGGCAAATACGCTGAATACCTTGCCGCGCTGCAGATTGACTTCACTGGTGGTTGCCAGCGCCTTGTTGCTTTGGAAAGCGCCCAGCGCAATGCTGACGGCGTTGATTTCGCGATTGGCCACATCAAGGGAGCCCACTGCATCAATCACGGCTACCTTGCCGTCGGACGTTTTCAGAGTGACCCCGCTATTGCTGGTCAGGTTGTAGAATGAAAGCAGTGCCTTGCGAGGGTTGTCGAAGGCGACATCCTTCATCACTTTCATCTCACCGGAATCCAGTACAACCACGGTGTAGAACTCGTTCTTTTTCATGTTGACGGACGTCTTCTGACCGGCGACGTCCACCTGATAGTTACCCTCAGAAAGGTAAATGTAGGGGCTCGCCTCCAACGGCGATACTTCCTTGATCACCTTGTCGCCCACAGAGGCGCGAGCGATGGCGCCGCTGGCATCCGCGTTCACCACGCGAATGAAGGCCGCCCCGTCCGGCGCCTCTGCGGCATAAAGCGCGTCCTCGCCGGCCTGGGCCATGTTCATGGAGACCAGCAAACTGCTGATCAGGGCAAAAAAAGCGGTATGCATCAGTGCTCTCATTTTCATCATCCTCAGGGGTTGGTTTCAGAACGGCTATCCGCTTGCGCGGTCAGCGTGTTATCAGCCCGGCGGAACCAAGCCTGGGCCTGTTCGGACTCCAGTGGCTGTGCCAGGTAACGCTCGGGAAATTCCCAGATCACCAATTGCGGCGGTTGATCCCGGAAATCGGAAGAGTTCAGGTACTCGATCATCGGTACGATAGGGCCGTCGCCTTCTTCGGCCACGTTGATCAGGTCCTGGCCGAGGTGCTTTCGCAAGGCACCGGGAAAATCCCACTGCTCATTGGCGCTGTAACTTGTGCCAACCAGAACGGTGTTGGTGGCGTCATCGCCAAACAGGGCGCTGGCGTTCGCCTGGCCGTCGTTCTGGGCGCGCGTCGTTCTCGGTTCCAGTTGGTCAGGTGCAGGACCGAAGTCGGTAAACGCTGGCTCCACTGGAATGTAATTGAGCAGGTCACCACGGTGCTGTACCGGTTGGCCAATGGATGTCACAAAGCTCTGCTCGCCCCAGGACAGGCCATTGAAGCGATCGCGGATGAACTCGGCAGCGCCTTTCGCGTAGAGGTTTGCGCCGTTCGGCGACCAGTGGGTGTCGGTTCTCAGGAACACCGATTCTCCATGACGTGTCGCCTGCTCCAACAACGGTTTCAGCTCCGGCGCGGGAATGCCCGCTGTCGCCAGTGACTGCTGGAACCGGTCGTACAGTGACATCATCGTCGGTTCGGGCTTCGTACTGCCCAGCATGTCCGAATGGATTCGGGCCTTGGCGGGCACCACCAGCACAACCAGCGGAACGCCCTCGGCCAACAGATAGTCGGCGACGCGCTGTACACGACTCAGGTTGCGATCGACCACCTCGCCGTCACGGCTGGCCGGGTAGATTTCCTCATCGGTAAACAGCCACTCGTCTTGTCCCACGACAACGCCTTCCCGGCCCTCGTCAAAGAGCGTGTAGTTGATCGCGGCCCAGAGATTGGTTCCCAGATCCTTCGCCGGGAACTGATCGTCGTAATGGCTCTCCAGGTTGCGGGCCAACTCACCGTTGACCGGGCTCAGCCCCGTTTCGGCCTGATAGCCCAGCAAGGGCCGCAAGGACAGCACACCCAGCCCCAGAACCAGCGCGATGAAGAGAACAGCTGTGATTCGTGCAGACGTTTTAGTCATCAAATCCACCCTCAGAACTGGAAGTACAGGAACGGTGAGAAACTCTCAGCGGACAGTTTCAACACGGCGAGCGCAAACACCGGAACCAGCAACGGCGCAGCGGCGGACCGCCAGCCGGACAGGATGGGGCCAACCTCACGATGCCCGAGCCGATCCTTCAGCCCCATCATCGCGATCACTCCGAAAGCCACGACCAGGATCGCCAGGTTCAGGTCCCGGATGCCCTGGACAAAGACATCACTCAGGCCGGCACCGTCGAAACTGAACATCGCACCGTAGAAGCCGAAGGCCTCGGTGAGCGTGCTGGCCCTGAAGGTGACCCAGCCGAGCATCACGAACAGGAAGGTCAGCGCCCACCGGAAAAACCGGAATCCGGACGGGCTGCCCGACACACCCAGCGCCCTTTCCACCGACAGCAACAGACCGTGCCAGGCACCCCACAACAGGAACGTCCAGTTGGCGCCGTGCCAGAGGCCGCCGAGCAACATGGTGAGTAGCAGGTTGCGATAAGTTTTGACCGTACTGTTGCGGTTGCCGCCCAGGGGGATGTACAGGTAATCCCGCAGCCAGGTGGACAGGCTGATGTGCCAACGACGCCAGAACTCGGTAATGCTCTGGCTGATGTAGGGCTGGTTGAAGTTCTCGTTAAACCGGAAGCCCATCATCAGACCCAGGCCGATGGCCATATCGGAGTAGCCGGAAAAGTCGAAATACAACTGCGCGGTGTACGCCAGGATGCCCAGCCAGGCATCCGCCGTACTGGGGTCAGACAACGCAAAGGCACTGTCCGCCAGCGGTGCTATCGAATCCGCAATGAAGACTTTCTTGATGAAGCCCTGCATGAACCTGAACGCGCCCTCACCGAACTTTTCCATGGTATGGGTGCGGTAGGTGAACTGATCCGCCAGGTCCTTGTAACGCAGCACCGGCCCGGCAATAAGCTGGGGGAACAACGCAATGAAAGCCGCGAAATCAATAAACCGCCGGGTCGGTTCCGTATCCCCTCGATAGACATCCACCACGTAGGAAATGGCCTGGAAGATGTAGAAGGAAATGCCGATGGGCAGGATGATATTCGCCAGTTCCAGCGGCTGACTGCCGGCGCTGACCAGCAGGTCGTTCAGGCTGTCGACACCAAAGTTGGCGTACTTGAAGTAGCCGAGCGTCGCCAGGTCACCACCAACACCGATGGCAACCCACTTGCGGGCACTCGCGGTGCCAACACCGGCGCGGTGTATTGCCAGGCCGATGAAATAGTTCCAGAAGGTCACGGCCACGAACAGCAACAGGAAATCCACCCGCCACCAGGCATAGAAGGCGTAGCTGCCGATCAGGATAACCAGTGAGCGGTGCCTGAACGGTGTCAGGTAATACAGCCCCAGGAAGGCGGGCAGGAACAGAAACAGGAAGATATTGGATGAAAAAACCATGTCAGTTCTCCGCCTGCGTAACCTGGCCCGACACCACAGCTGTGGGCTCTATGAATACTGCACGCCCCTGGTTCCGTAGTGCGTCAAAAATCTGCATCTGGTATTTGCCAAGCACACCCTCGAAGTGGATCCCCACGTCTGACCTGGGGAATCGCATTCCAACGTCATAAATTGCGATGTAAGCAGGGTTGTCGGTCGACAGGGGGCCGCTGGCGTTGGAGGCTAGTTCGCCGCCCACCACGTTCATCGACACCTCGTAGGAGTAGAAGTCTTCTTTGAAATTACGGTCGGTGGCGGACAGGTCTTTCAACTGACCATAAATACCCCAGGTGCCGTTGAGCACCGCAACGTTGTGGTAGACATTCACATTGCTGCTGTTTCTGACCCGGATGCCATTGCGCAAATTGTTCATCAACCGGTTGCCCCAGAGCAGGTTGTCCGGCGACTCGTAGAGCCCGATACCGTCACCCTGGTTGTCATAGGAAACGTTATTGGCCACCACGTTGTTGGAGCTCTGACGATCCAGAACGATGCCGGATAGTCCGTTGTCGTAGCTACGGTTTCCAACAATCCAGCTGTTATTTACCTCGCGGGAGATGATGATGCCGTGCTTCTCACGGGTGCCATAAACCTCGTTGTTGGCAATCAGCAGTCGGCTGGAGTAGTCATGGGGGTCGATGCCATACACGATGTTGTCTCGGTAGACGTTATCGACGATGGCAACGTCTTCCGCCTCATAGCAGTAAAACCCGTAGTAGAGATCCTCGAAGGTGGATTCCACCAGCCAGGCATGGGGCGCGCTGCGCTGCAGACGGGCGTTGTCGTACTCAGAGTACTGGGCCACGGTAAACCCATAGGATTTACTCTGGAGATAACCCAGATTTGCCATGGTGGTGCCGAGAATAAAGTTCTCGCTACCGCCCCAGCCCACATAGAACGGACGGAAGTTGCTTTTCTTCTGGAACGTGGCCGGGCCATTGGCCTCCTCGCGCCACCCAATAATCTTGCTGTCAATGGCAAACAGCCAGCCGTCGTTGGCAATAAACGAACCACGCTCCTCCGACAGCCGCAGAGTCTCATCGCGCAGAACCAGGGTGGCCTCTTGTTTGACCGCCAGCGGCAAACGAATGATGTAAGTACCATCGCCGACCTGTTCCATGTAGCGACGATCATTCACCTGCCGATAGACATCCTCCAGCGTCACCTTCCCGCTGTTAACCATAATCGCCTGAGGATGTGAAAACTGACGGATCACCCACTCGCGCGCCCGCCCTTCGTCCACGAAATCCCCCAGTGCACTGACCCCGCCCATACGTTCCACCGTTACATTTGGTGCGGAATCCTGCCGACCGGCAAGCTTTGCCTCGATGGCGTCACGGCTATAGCCGGATACATCAGGGATCTCAGGCTCAGGCAAATACAGCTCCTCGCCAGACTTTATCTCGATGCCATAGTCTTCCTCCAAGGGCGCAATCGCCGGCGGCGCATTTACCACATTGCCATCGTCGGCGCTGGCTGCAGCCAACGCATTCAGCGGCAATATGAGCACCGTGGTAAGAAGGCAAAAAGCCCATCGGGTTTCCAGGATTTTCATGAGTTCTCCTCAGAACCGCTTCGACACGTCTACAACTACCCGATGCCTGGCGTCATCTGCGTCCTCGCCGTAGGCATCCCCTGGCATGAAAACGCCACCACGCAAACGGACATCAAACGCCGCCCAGGAGGTTGAAGCGCTATCGCCGTAGTAGCCCAATACCAGATCCACTGATTGGCCCAGGTCATCACTGCTGCCGGTAAAGCCTGGTTCGACCAGGTCGGAACGCACGGCGCCGTTCTCATCACTCAGCCAGTAACGGTGGTACAGCAGGTTGGCGTCCCAGGTATCGCGGTCAGACAATGCGGTGTAGAAGGTCAAGACCCGGATATTGCTCCACTCCGGTTGAATGGCTTCACCAAACCGCGGCACCTGGGAGCGGGTTCCGGTAAACCTTGAGCGGTTGCTTTCCAGGCTGGTTTGCTGAAAGGCATCACTTTCGCCAGGCTCACCACCACCGGACGCAACGGCACCGTGAGCGCCGACAACCCAGCGGGGCGTATCCAGCAATTGGGCACGCGCGCCCAGGTCTGCCGCCCAACCGGAGACATCGCGTTCACGATCGCTGAAGCCATTGGGCGCACTGGGGTCTGTGCCGATCACAGTGTCCGTACCATTCACTGCCGCAACCGACGCGAAATACTGGAACGTATCGTGGGAGTGCCAATCGAAATAGCTCCGATCCGCCTGGAGGGCCGTCCAGGTCAGCGAGTCCGTGAAACCTTCATCCAGCGTCTGGCCTCGCAATGCGTATTCTTCAGCCTGATCTCCGTAGCCCTGGCCATGGGTCACCAGGAAGCCCAGGTAGTGACCTTTCCGCCACTGCCAGCGTGTATGGGCAAAAAATCGAGCAATGTCCTGCTCTTCGTCCTGAAGTTCGTTGTTGTCAGTCCGCAACTCGGCGAACTTCTGGGCGACACCCACGGTGGTGTCCAGCAGCGATGTGTTGAAGATCCAGCGCGTGAGGGTAATATCGTCGTCCCACCACATACCGCTGTTTTCCTTCAGACGCTCACGGCCAAAGCGAATCGACTCCCCGGGATAGTCGCTCAGGCCGTTGTAATCCAGCCAAGCCTCCCTGAGCGCAAGAAAGCCGTCGGTGGTGGTCGTGCCGCCGATTTCGTCGCTAACATCCACCTGACCGGTTGCGCCAAACGCCTGCAGACGCAGTTTTGAGCGCCAGTGAGGTGACAATTGCCAGACCCACTCGGGCTTGATGTCGAGGCCGGCTTCGTTGGATTTGGTCTCGCCATTGGAGCCCAGTCCAAGGCGCCGGTCGCCTTCGCTGATAAAACTGAGCTTGGACTTTATGTTCTGTTCAACCAGCCGCGGATAACTCTGGTTCGCCTCGTCTGTAGACTGAGCTACAGCGGGCGCTACGCCGAGTGATGCCAGGCAACTGACAGAGAGTGCGAGGCGAGTTAATCGATAGTTCGTTATAAGCTGCATTGAGCTTATCCTCCTTGTTTTGTGGTCGTTGCCGGGCCTGAAGTGCCTCCGGCGATCATCTGTCGCCGCGCGGCACGTTCCTGCCGGTACAGGGCCTCAGCTCTCTTTTCGGTGTGTTCTGGTAGCGACAGAACCATATCCACCATCAGTTCTTTGGCACGCTCAACGCCGCCCTCCACGGCCAGCAACGCGAAACTCCAGGCATAAACACGGTTCACCTCGATGCCTTTTGCTTCCCAGTAAAGCTCGGCAAGGGCGTAATCCGCCTTTGGAAAGCCTCGGCGTGCCGCCGTCAGAAGATGCTGCTTGGCCTTTTCGGGATCTGGCTCCCCGAGATAGCCACGCTTGTAGATGCGCCCGAGCAGGTATTCCGCCGAGGGGTATTTTTCACGCGCTTCCATGGCGTACTCGATCGCCTTCTTCGGATCGGTCGGCACAATGCGGCCTCGCTCATAGGCCCGGGCCAGTGACAGCGACGCCTTCAGGTCACCATTGGCTCGCGCTTCCCGAAGCATCTCGATAACGACCTCCGGTTCAGCGAGGTAGTTGTTCTCCATGATCAACTTGGCGCGCGCCGTCAGGGCGGGCACGTAGTCGGGCGTCAACATCTGGTAGAGTTCGTTGGTGGCAGCCACCTGTTTTTGCGGGGTTTCGTCGTCCGACAACCACCGCGCGAACAGGTACAGATCGCGATCTTCAATACTGCCCTGCTCCCAGGCCTGCTTGGCCCGGTCAACAAGTGCCTTCAGATCCTCACTCCGGCCATCAACCAGATACACTCTGGCGAGCAGTTGGAAGCATTCGGGCTGGGCCTCGGCAATGGGCGCACACAGCCCTTCAATTTCATCCGTGTGGCTTTCGAACTGGTCCGTCAGCAGGTAGTAGCGAGCCAGAGCCACGTCACCTTTGGGATCGCCGGCTTCCCGCGCCTGCTGAATCAGCTCAAGCGGTTTGCCGTTGGGGAACTCCCGGGGGAAATGGATGTACAGGTTGATCAACGGGATCAACGCCGTCTTATCACCTTCCGCAAGCGCTTTGCGCAGGTAACGGGCGCCATTGGCCCGCTGCTCCGGGGTTTCCCCTTCCCGCGCATTCATCTTGCCTATCCGGATAGCAGCTCGCTCACTACCCTGCTCCGCGGCCTTCCTGTACCAATCCAGCGCCTTCTGGCGTGCTTCCGGTGTGTCCTGCGCACCATAAAGATCCCCCAGCTCCACCTGGGCGTCCGCCAGGCCAAACTTCGCCAGCTTTTCCAACTGCGCCCGGGCCTCCTGAACGTCACCTTCGGCAGCAGCCTTCTCAGCCCGCTGAATGTCGGGCAGGTTGCCGCAACCAGACAGCACCAGAGTGAACAGACCGGCAATGCACGCTACTCGCTTCATGCTCCGCAACTCCCTCAACCTTCCGAAAACCGTTCAACAACCTTCTGCAGGCTCGGCATCCGGAACTGGTCGACCGTGACACCAATGGGACGTCCGATTGCTTCAATCGGCAGCGGTTCGGCGGATTCGATAGACGCACTGATTACATCAACCAGCCCGCCCTGAGCCTGGGAGTTCACATACAGCGACGTAATGTGCCCGGTCTGTTCCTTGCCATTGGGGAGCCGCAATATCACCTGCTGCCCTTCTTCGAGCTTTTCACCCTGGTTAAACGGGAAGTTGGCAACAACGTGGGCGGACGAGTCCATCGGCGCCATAACCGCAAGCTGCTCACCCTTGCTCATGTACTGGTCTTCAGCCGGCCTCATGTTCACCACCTTGCAGTCACAGGGGCTGGTGATCGTTCCCCGAACCCGCTGGTCCAACAGCTCTTCGATCTGGCCGACGCTGTAGTTGCCCTCTCCAACCAGGTCATTCACATAAGACATCATGGGCGCGTCAAAAGTAGCGATAGCCTCGCCCGCCTTAACCTCCTGCCCAGGCTTGACCAGCGTTGTGACCTTTGCGTCTTTGGGAATCCGCAGGGGAATCTGCTCCGACGCCACCATGGCGGACTCCGCCTTGGTTACGAAGTAGATGTCCCACAGTTCGGAAACCACAAAGCTGATCGCAAACAGACCTATCAACATCACGATCAGGCTTCCGACCATGGCGCGAAGCTTGCCGAAGAATCCAAGGTCATTGCTGCCCTTGCCTTTGCGGGCCTTGGTGAAGTTTTCGCGGGACAGCGTGTTGAGCACATCGCCGGCGGAAACCACTTCACCGCTGAGGAATGCGGTAATGAGGTATCTCAGGGCGGAAACCTCCCGGGCTCCCAGATCCTGAAACTCACACCCACAGCGATCATTCATCGAATCGAAACTGCGCGGGACAAAGTTCACGTCAATGGCAAGATCAAAGCCGTCAACCTTGAACACCAGGCGACCCTTGTAGACCCGGCCCTGACGAAACGACTCCAGGCCCGTGTTGACACTGAACCCACCGGCCGAAAGATCGGCCACCGGAAAGTTGTGGGTTGAGCCACCAAGGTTTACAAACAGCTTGGCCGGAATTCTTACCCGGGCATACTGTCGCTGTGCCTCGGATTCATGGACAAACTGCGGTTCAATATCTGCCCTACTTGCTGCCATATTCATTGCTTTGATCCTTGTGTGTTGTCCCAACGATGATTGGTGTACATAAGAAAAACTCCCCTTGCGCTATACCAGCTTCATCACCACCGCCAGAAAGACACTGCCTGCGGATATCGTCATCACTCTTGACGACCAACGGTTCATGCGTTGTTGGAAAGACGCGTTGTTCGCGCTGAACCGGGTTTTCTGGCGTGTCCACGACTGTCGGTCGAGCCGGAAAAAGACATAGATTTTCACCAGCGAGCCGAAGATCTGGTTGAAATAGAGAATGCACGGATAGGCTGGCCCGACCGAGTGTCCGGTAGTGATAAGCAGCAACGTCAGCACCAAACGGGTAAGCCCGATCCAAAGCAGGTAGGCCACCAGCACAATACCGGAGTACTTGATGGACGCGACGATAGCCGCAGTCAGCCCCAGGATGCTGGTCCACATTGAAATGCGCTGGTCATAAAGCACGTACCAGGTAAACCATCCAAGGCGCCGGGGGCCAAGCTTGGTAGCCCGTGAATTCTGCCGCAGGGAGTTGCCATACCAGCGAAACATCAGCTGACGGGCAGAACGGATAAAGCTGGGATCAGGTGGATGCTCCACTGTGCGAATCGTGGCGTCCGGCACATAGAAGGTGTCGTACCCCAGGCGCATCATGCTGAACCAGCTGGACTTGTCATCGCCGGTCAGAAAGCGGAATTCGCCCAGCCGCCAGTGCTTCAGGGAGTCATACTCCACGTCGCTGATGAACTCCGGGCGCGTAACCACGCTGGCCCGGAATACCGACATGCGACCGGTGAGCGTCAAAACCCGATACGACAGCCCCATCGAGCACATATTCATGTGGCGCTGGGCGAACCTCAGCTTGTGCCATTCAGACATCAGATAGCTGCCGCGCACCTCGCAAAACTCGTTGGTAGTCAGCGCGCCGATGTTCGGCATCAACCGGAAGTAAGGGGCGGTTTTACGTACCACTCCGGGTTCCAGCACGGTATCGCCGTCCACCACGGCCACCACGGCATTCTCGTCAGGCAGATCCCGTGAAATGGCACGAAAGCCGTACGCCAGACCATCCCGCTTACCGGTCCCCGGAATGCGCACAATCTTGAGCCTGATGTGGCTGGGTGGGTCAAGCTTCCGCCACATTGCCCGCATGAGCATTTCATCGGAAAGCTCCACCACCGATGCCACCACCGTTGTCGGCCAACCACACTCAACCGCTTCGCGGATAATAGAGTTGTAAACCATGGCCGTGGTGTCGGCATCGATACGGAAACTGGTCACCATCAGATAGACATGGGACGGAGCGGCGTCTTCGCCCAACGCCTTTGCCCGGCGCCGAATCTTGGGGAATGCCCATTTAAGGAAATACATCGCACGCAAAAAGTGGATAAACCCAACGGAGTACCGCCAGATACCAATCACCCCGATGACCAGGAGGAAGTGGGCGCCGCCCCTCACCGTATAGGTAGTGGGCAAAGAGATCGCCAACGCCCCGAGTACGGAGAGAAAAAGCAGCCAACCGCCTGTTCTGGACACTATGTTGTCTGAGATATAAGACATGCCGTCCGTTCCTGAAATAACATTCCGTGCGTTTTCTGAGCGTGACGCCCCGCCCCACCAGGGCATCAGGACGTCACGCATGGGGGTGAAGACTTACCAGCAGATGCCTTCCAGCACCTCGGTACTTGTGGTCTTCATGAAGCCCACAAGGTCAATCACCCGCTTGCCCTCAGGCACTTCCGAAATCACCGTTTCGAACAGCTCGTCGTTGTTGCCGACCACGATCACGTCCGCGTGATCAATCACGCCACGCAGGTCGCTGTGCATCAGGTTCGAGAGGTGCGGAATCTTCTGGTTGATGTATTCGCGGTTGGCGCCGTGGGTGCGGGCGTAATCCACGTTTCGGTCGAAGATCTGCAGGTCATACCCCTTGCCAATCAGCATCTCGGCCAGCTCCACCAGCGGGCTTTCCCGCAGATCATCGGTGTTGGACTTGAAGCTCAGGCCGAGCATGCTCACCTTGCGGCAGCCATAGCCGGTGAGGATCTTGAAGGCGTGGGCAACCTGCTCATTGTTGCTGCTCATGATGGAACTCAGCAGCGGGTGCTTCACGTCCATCTGATTGGCCCGATAGGTCAGTGCCCGCACGTCTTTGGGCAGGCAGGAACCGCCGAAGGCGAAGCCCGGACGCATGTAATAGCGTGAAATGTTCAGCTTCTTGTCCTGGCAGACAACGTCCATGACGTCCCGGCCGTCCACGCCCATCGACTTGGCAATATTGCCGATCTCGTTGGCGAAGCTGACTTTGGTCGCGTGCCAGATGTTGCAGGTGTACTTGATCATCTCAGCCACTTCGATGGGCTTACGGATGATGGGGGCATCAAGGTCCTGGTATATCCGCGCCAGGAACTCGCCGGAGCGTTCGTCGAGCTCACCAATGACCGTCATCGGAGGGTGGTCATAATCCTTGATCGCCGTGCTTTCCCGCAGGAATTCCGGGTTCACACACACCCCAAAATCAACGCCGGCGCGTTTCCCGGACGCTTTCTCCAAAGCCGGGATGACCACCTCACGAACCGTTCCGGGCAGCACCGTGCTACGCACCGCTACCAGGTGCCAGTCACCCTTGTCCTTCAGGGCATTACCGATATCGCTACACACTTTCTCGACAAACTGCAGATCAAGATCGCCATTTGGCTTGCTGGGCGTGCCCACGCAGATCATCGACAGCTCACTCTCCTGGACCGCGATGTGCCCGTCGGTAACGCCGTTGATGAATCCGTTCTCGCGCCCGCTCCGGAGCAGCTCCTCCAGCCCCGGCTCCACAATGGGAGACCTGCCGCTGTTGATCAGATCAATTTTGATGGGCGACACATCCACACCGACCACGTGATGCCCCCGCTGGGCCAGACTGGCGGTACACACCGCCCCGACATAACCCAAACCAAAAATACTGACTCGCATATCCTTTACTCCCCTGACTGTCATCCAGCGACTCCCACCCGGGAGCCGCCATGAATCCAACGACTGACTACTGGTTGACTGATGACACTCAAAAGGCTCGGTACAGCGACCCCGAAATCGGAAAAGAGGTTCTTTTTTGAACTTTTCCCCGCGACCGGTGTCTGATTACGAACAGGCACGCTCAACAGAAAACGTTGCCCTGATGCGCCTTTTGAGTATCCAGTTTGAGTTGGGGGAACACGAAGACGGACAAATCACCGGCAAGCGATCTACGTCGTCCACAGCGTTCCAACAGCCAGAAAACTATCGTAACGAAACGTTAAATGCCTGTTACGAAAAGATAATTTCAACTATAGGCAAGGGATACATGTCTTGATTTTTGGTGTGCACAATTGGAATACAGGAAAGACCTAGTCGCCTGACAACGCAGAAGAAATGAAAAAGGAAATCATCAGAGCATGCACCGATAAGGTACATATGAGAGAAAGGAGTGCGCTTTTCTATTTCGTAATCGCAAAAAAACAAAAATCGATATTATAAAATCGAATCAAACGCGATTTTTTCGTATGGAACCCATTTGAGCACCCCGTCGTTATACAGGGTCGTATCGAGAAAAATACGGCTCAAAGACAGTGAAACTCAGCCGATCACCGACTGAGCTCCACCACCGAACCTCACCAAAGAGACGAGATTCGCGTTAACGCGCAGCTGCTTTATTTAGGCGCCATGCGCAGTGCACAGTCCAGGCGAATAACCTCACCGTTGAGGATCGGGTTGCGCACCATCTGATCCACCAACATGCCAAACTCTTCAGCCTTGCCCAATCGCTTGGGGAAAGGCAGCGTGGCCGCGAGACTGTCCTGCACTTCCTGTGGCATGCCCGCCATCATTGGCGTCATAAAGATTCCCGGAGCAATAGTGTTGACCCGAATACCTTCCCGAGCAAGCTCGCGGGCGGCCTGAAGGGTCAGCGATACCACCCCGCCCTTGGACGCACTGTAGGCTGCCTGGCCAATCTGCCCCTCGTAAGCTGCCACAGACGCCGTGTTGATAATGACCCCTCGTTCGCCATCCACGTTGGGCTCACGCTGCGCCATATCAGCCGCGGCAAGGCGGAGAATGTTGAAGGAGCCAATCAGGTTGACCTGAACCACCTTGCTGAATGCCTCAAGCGGCATCACACCATCCCGGCCCAGGATCTTTGCGGCCGGAGCAATACCCGCGCAGCTGACCGCCACGCCGCAGGGCCCATGCGCCTTACGGGCTTCGCTGAACGCAGCTTCCGCACTCTCAGAAGACGTCACGTCGCAGTAAATAAAGACGCCCCCAATGTCTTCCGCCACTTTTCTACCCTGCTCCTCCTGAACATCCAGAATCGCCACACGGCACCCAGCTGCCGCCAGGGCACGCGCTGAGCCCTCGCCCAAGCCCGATGCACCGCCTGTTACAATCGCTGCCACATTTTTGAATTCCATTATTCGCTCCTGTTGCACATATCTGTTGGTTGAAATCGGACCTTAAAAATACTTTACGTTTACGTAAACTTTATCTAACCTAAGTCTAAAAAGGAAATCTCTATGGACATCAAGAAAACTTACAGCATCAGCGAGCTGGCCAAAGAGTTCGACGTGACGACACGAAGCGTACGCTTCTACGAAGATCAGGGTCTACTGCACCCCACCCGGCGCGGCCAGACCCGGATCTTCAGCTCGAAGGACCGGGTGCGGCTGAAGCTGATCCTCCGGGGCAAACGCATGGGCTTTTCCCTGGCGGAAACCAAGGAGCTTTTTGACCTGTGGGACGAAACCCTCAGCGGCAACGAGAAACAGCTCCTATTGATGCTGGACACCCTGGCCCGCAAACGGGCGCAACTGGAGCAACAGAAAAACGACATTGCCCAGGCGGAAATGGAAATGGACACCGCAGAAGCACGATGCCGCGAGGCGCTTGCTGACCTGCAACAACGAAAGCGTAAACAGACAAAGGCCACCACCAAAGAGCCTGAGTCCACCGAGCAGAAATAACAGCAAGATTAAAAGGTAGCCAACCATGAAATCACAATACTCAGAGTTCAACTTCGGCCTCGGCGAGACCCTGGACATGCTGCGCGAGCAGATCAACGGCTTTGCCGCCAGTGAAATCGCCCCCCGCGCCGAAGCCATCGACCATGACAACCTGTTCCCCAACGACCTGTGGAAAAAGTTCGGTGACATGGGCCTGCTGGGTATTACCGTTGACGAAGCCTACGGCGGCTCCGGCATGGGCTACCTGGCACACGTCATCGCCATGGAAGAAATCAGCCGCGCCTCGGCCTCCGTGGGACTCTCTTACGGCGCGCACTCCAACCTGTGCGTTAACCAGATCAACCGCAACGGCTCCGACGAGCAGAAAGAAAAGTACCTGCCCAAGCTCATCAGCGGTGAACACATCGGCGCCCTGGCCATGTCCGAACCCAACGCCGGTTCCGACGTCGTCTCGATGAAACTCAGCGCCAAAGACGCCGGCGATCACTACGTGCTCAACGGCAGCAAAATGTGGATCACCAACGGCCCCGACGCCCACGTCTATGTGATCTACGCCAAAACCGACCCGTCAGCCGGCCCACGCGGCATCACCGCCTTTATTGTTGAACGCGACACCCCGGGATTCAGCCAGGCCCAGAAGCTCGACAAACTCGGCATGCGCGGCTCCAACACCTGTGAACTGGTGTTCGAAGACGCCAAAGTGCCCAAGGAAAACGTCATGGGCGGCGAAGGCAACGGCGCCAAAGTCCTCATGAGCGGCCTCGACTACGAACGCCTCGTGCTCTCCGGCGGCCCGCTGGGCATCATGCAGGCCGCCATGGACGTGGTGGTCCCCTACATCCGCGAGCGCAAACAGTTCGGCCAGGCCATCGGCGAATTCGAACTGGTCCAGGGCAAAGTGGCTGACATGTACACCTGGATGAACACCGCCAAGTCCTACGTCTACATGGTCGCCATGTCCGCCGACCGCGGCAACACCACCCGCAAAGACGCCGCCGGCGCGATCCTCTACTCCGCCGAAATGGCCACCAAGCTGGCCCTCGACGCCATCCAGTTGCTGGGCGGTAACGGCTACATCAACGAGTACCCGACAGGCCGTTTGCTGCGGGACGCCAAGTTGTATGAAATCGGCGCTGGCACGTCCGAAATCCGCCGGATGCTGATCGGTCGTGAGCTGTATCTGAACAACTGATAAAGCAGCTCAAAGCCACTGGCTCTTATAGTTTTAAAGAGGCCAGCACCCAAAGTATGACGAGGGACTGGCGGGGTGTCTTTCCGGGAATGTCTCCGGCCATGGATGGCCGGAGTCAAGCGCACATGAATGTGCTCGTAGCGTGTCCCGGAAAGACACCCTGTCAGTCCCGAAGCCCCGTAACTCGAGGCCAGGAAAATGACGATACTGCAAAGCAAAGTGAACCCAAGGTCCGAAGAATTCCAGGCGAACCAGGAATCCATGGCCAAGGCCGTGGCCGATCTGCGGGACAAAGTGACCACCATCCAGCAAGGCGGCGGCCCCTCCTACCAGGAACGCCACATCGCCCGCGGCAAACTGCTCCCAAGGGAACGCATCAACCGCCTGCTCGACGACGGCTCCCCCTTCCTGGAAGTGGGCCAGTTCGCCGCCTACAACGTCTATGACGAAGAAGTTCCGGCCGCAGGCGTCGTCGCCGGCGTCGGCCGCGTTTCCGGCACCGAATGCATGATCATCGCCAACGACGCCACCGTTAAAGGCGGCAGCTACTACCCGCTGACGGTCAAGAAACACCTGCGCGCCCAGGAAATCGCCCTGCAGAACCGCCTGCCCTGCATCTACCTGGTCGACTCCGGCGGCGCCAACCTGCCACGACAGGACGACGTCTTCCCGGACCGCGACCACTTCGGCCGCATCTTCTACAACCAGGCCCGCATGTCTGCCGATGACATCCCCCAGATCGCCGTCGTCATGGGCCTGTGCACCGCCGGCGGTGCCTACGTACCCGCCATGGCCGACGAATCCATCATCGTACGCAACCAGGGCACCATCTTCCTGGCCGGCCCGCCACTGGTGAAAGCTGCTACCGGTGAAGTCGTCAGCGCCGAAGACCTGGGCGGCGCCGACGTGCACTGCAAAGTCTCCGGGGTGGCCGATCATTACGCCGAGAACGACGCCCACGCCCTGGAAATCGCCCGTCGCTGCATCTCCAATCTCAACCGCCGCAAACCGGCCGACGTGGAGATCCGCAAACCCAAGGCACCGCTGTACAACGCCGAAGAAATCTACGGCATTGTCGGCACCGACCTGCGTAAACAGTTCGACGTGCGCGACGTCATTGCCCGCATCGTCGACGGCTCCGAATTCGACGAATTCAAACGCTACTACGGCCAGACCCTGGTGACCGGTTTTGCCCATATCCACGGCTACCCGGTGGGCATCATCGCCAACAACGGTATCCTGTTCAGCGAGTCCGCCCAGAAAGGCGCGCACTTTATTGAACTGTGCTGTCAGCGCAACATCCCGCTGCTGTTCCTGCAGAACATCACCGGCTTCATGGTGGGCCAGAAGCACGAATCCGAAGGCATCGCCAAACACGGCGCCAAGATGGTCATGGCCGTGGCCTGTGCCGAAGTACCCAAGATCACCGTACTGATCGGCGGCAGCTTTGGCGCCGGTAACTACGGCATGTGCGGCCGCGCCTACAGCCCCGACTTCCTGTGGATGTGGCCCAACGCCCGCATCTCCGTAATGGGCGGCGAACAGGCCGCCGGCGTACTCGCCACCGTCAAGCGTGAAGGCATGGAGCGCAAAGGCCAGGAGTGGAGTGCCGATGAAGAGGCCGAGTTCAAGAAGCCCATCGTCGACTCCTACGAACATCAGGGCCACCCCTACTACGCCAGTGCGCGGCTGTGGGACGACGGCGTGATCGACCCGGCCCAGACCCGGGAAGTGGTTGCCCTCAGCCTGTCCGCCACCCTTAACCGCCCGGCCAAGCCAACACGCTTCGGCGTGTTCCGGATGTAATCGGGGAGACTGACATGACAGACAACGAATCCGCAGTCCTGCTCAGACACCGGGCCGACGGCATTGCCGAGGTGGTTCTCAACCGCCCGGACAAGCGCAACGCCTTCGACGACGTGATCATCCAGCAACTGATTACCGCGCTTGAGAACGTTGACGCTGACAACAACGTGAAGGTCGTCATCCTGCGCTCCGAAGGCAAACACTTCTCCGCCGGGGCGGACCTGGGCTGGATGCGCCGCATGGCGGACAACAGCCGCCAGGAAAACCTGGACGACTCGCGGGAACTGGCGCGGCTGATGAACGTGCTCAACCACCTGTCCAAGCCGGTGATCGGCCTGGTGCAGGGTGCTGCCTTCGGTGGAGCCGTCGGCCTGGCCGCCTGCTGCGACATCGTGCTCGCCACCGAGAAAGCCAGCTTCTGCCTGAGCGAAGTGAAACTCGGCCTGATCCCCGCTGTGATCAGCCCCTACGTGGTACGCGCCATTGGCGAGCGCCAGGCCCGCCGTTACTTCCTGTCTGCCGAAGTGTTTACCGCAACGCAGGCGCAGGAATACGGCTTGGTGCACATCGTCTGTGACGATGTTGAGGCCATGGACGCACGCTGTAACGAGATGCTGCAGCAACTGGCCATCAACGGCCCAGAAGCCATGAAAGCGGCTAAAGATCTGGTGTTTGCCGTCAGCCACAAGCCGATCAGCGCCGATGTGATCGACGATACCGCACAACGCATTGCCGACATCCGGGTGGGTGCCGAAGGGCAGGAGGGACTTGGTGCCTTCCTGAACAAACGCAAGGCCAACTGGGTTCCGGAGGAAGAATAACCATGTTCAGCAAAATCCTGATCGCCAACCGGGGCGAAATCGCCTGCCGGATCATACAGACCGCCCACCGCATGGGCATTCGCGTGGTCGCTGTCTACTCCGACGCCGACGCCGACGCGCGCCATGTCGCCATGGCTGACGAAGCCTTCAACATCGGCCCCGCAGCCAGCTCCGAGAGCTATCTGAAAGCCGACAAGATCATTGAGGTGGCGAAAGAAAGCGGCGCCCAGGCAGTGCATCCGGGCTACGGGTTCCTCTCCGAGAACACCCAGTTCGCCGAAGCCTGCGAAGCCAACAACATCGTGTTCATCGGCCCGCCCTCCTCCGCCATCGCGGCCATGGGTTCCAAGTCCGCCGCCAAGGCCATTATGGAAAAAGCCGGCGTACCCCTGGTGCCGGGTTACCACGGTGACGACCAGACCCCGGACACCCTGCGTAATGAAGCCGAGAAGTGCGGCTTCCCGCTGCTGCTGAAAGCCGTCGCCGGCGGTGGTGGCAAAGGCATGCGCGTGGTCGAGCGAATGGAAGACTTCGACGATGCCCTGGCCGCCGCCAAGCGGGAATCGAAGAACGCCTTCGGCAACCCAGACATGCTCATCGAACGCTACCTGACCCAGCCACGCCACGTGGAAATTCAGGTGTTCTGTGACAAGAGCGGCAAAGGCGTCTATCTGGCCGAACGCGACTGCTCCGTGCAGCGCCGCCATCAGAAAGTATTGGAAGAAGCCCCCGCTCCCGGCCTGAGCGACGACACCCGCAAAGCCATGGGCGAGGCGGCCGTCAAAGCTGCCCAGGCCATCAACTATGTGGGCGCTGGCACGGTGGAATTCCTCTACGACGTGGACGGTTCTTTCTTCTTTATGGAGATGAACACCCGCCTGCAGGTGGAGCATCCCGTGACGGAGATGGTCACCGGCCAGGACCTGGTGGAATGGCAGTTGAAAGTCGCCTGGGGCGATGCGCTGCCGCTGGAACAGGCCCAGGTGAAAACCCGGGGCCACGCCCTGGAAGCCCGCATCTACGCCGAAGACCCGGACCAGGATTTCCTGCCCGCCACCGGCAACCTGCGCTACCTGAGCACGCCCGATGAAAGCGCCCATGTGCGGGTGGATACCGGCGTCACCGAAGGCGACGACATCAGCATCCACTACGACCCGATGATCGCCAAGCTCATCGTGTGGGACGAAACCCGGGACCAGGCCATCAACCGCATGGTGCAGGCTCTGGAGCACTACCGCATTGCCGGCGTGAAGACCAACATCCGTTTCCTCCACGCCCTGGCCGACGCCCAGCCGTTCCGGGAAGCGGATCTGACCACCGGCTTTATCGAGGACCATCGCGAACTGCTGTTCCCGAAATCCCGGTTGGACACCCACAAAGCCCTGGTACTGGCGGCCGGCTTCGTACTGGAACAGCGCAAGTCCCGGGAAGTGATCAGCACCGACCCCTGGTCGCCTTTTGGCCGCCAGAACAGCTGGCGCATGAACTCCGAATACGCCCAGCCCCTGCAACTGCAGGTGGGTGAGGACATCCACGAACTGAAAGTGCTGGAACGGGACGACCGCTATCAGGTGTTTGTGGGTGACAGTGTCTACAACCTGACCGCCAAGCTGGACGATGACTACCTGCAGGCGGTCATCAACGGCCATCGCATCAGCGTTCACGGCAATCTGCACGAGGACAAGCTGGTGCTCTTCTACGAAGGCGACACCTTCCAGTGCATCCTCTACCGGGAAACCTACGGCTTCGAGGAAATGGCCGGTGAAGGCAGCCTGGCCGCGCCCATGAACGGCGCCATCGTGGCGGTACAGACCAAGGTGGGCGACACCGTGACCGCCGGCCAGAGCCTGGTGATCATGGAAGCCATGAAAATGGAGCACGCCATCAAGGCCCCGGCCGACGGTGTGGTGACCGACATCTTCTTCGCCGAAGGCGATCAGGTGTCCGAAGGCGCCGAACTGATCGCCATCGAAGTCACCGACGACGAGGAGGCAGGCTAATGGCCTTTCCGCAGCAGGTAAGACTGGTTGAAATGAGCCCACGGGACGGCCTTCAGAACGAACCCGGCCCGGTGATCGACACCGCCATCAAGACCGGCCTGATCGACCGGCTGGCCGACTGTGGCCTCAACCACATCGAATCCGCCAGCTTCGTGTCGCCAAAATGGGTGCCCCAGATGGGCGACGCCGCCGAGGTGATGGCCGGCATCAAGCGTAAAGCCGGTGTGCGCTACTCCGTGCTCACCCCCAACCTCAGGGGCTTCGAAAATGCCCTGGCGGCCGGGGTGGACGAAGTCGCCGTGTTCGGCGCTGCGTCGGAATCGTTCAGCCAGAAAAACATCAACTGCTCCATCGCCGAAAGCCTTGAACGCTTCCTGCCGGTGATGGAAGCGGCCAAACAGCACCACATCCCGGTGCGGGGTTACGTCTCCACCGTGCTCGGCTGCCCCTACGAGGGCGACATCGCCCCCGAGCAGGTGGCCAAAGTCGCCAAGGCCCTGGCCGAACTCGGCTGCTACGAAATCTCCCTGGGCGACACCATCGGCGTGGGCACCCCGCTGAAAGCCAAACGCATGCTCGAAGCCGTGGCCGCCGAAGTGCCGATTGAGAAGCTCGCTGCCCACTTCCACGACACCTACGGCCAGGCCCTGGCCAATCTTTACGCGGTGCTGGAAGAAGGCATCTCGGTGATTGATGCGTCTGTTGCCGGCCTCGGCGGCTGCCCTTACGCCAAGGGCGCCTCCGGCAACGTCGCCACGGAAGACGTGCTATACCTTCTGAACGGATTGGGCATCAAGACCGGCGTCGATCTGGACAAACTGGTCACCACCGGCGAGTGGATCAGTGGACAACTCAAACGCCATAACGGCTCAAAAGTCGGCCAAGCTCTCGGAGGAAACTGCTCATGAGCCATCACAACAACGTCGTCGCCCTGGATCTCCCGATCCCCGAGATCAAGGACATGCCGGAAGACACCCAGAAGTACTTCCAGATCTGCCAGGAAAAACTCGGCATGATCCCCAATGTTCTGACCGCGTACAGCCAGAACCTGAAGCAGCTTGAGGGCTTTACCCGGCTCTACAACGAACTGATGCTCGGCGAAGGCGAACTCAGCAAACTGGAACGCGAGATGGTCGCTGTCGTGGTGTCCTCCGAAAACAAGTGCTTCTACTGCCTGGTGGCCCACGGTGCTGCCGTGCGGGTGCTGAGTGGCGACCCCGTGCTGGGCGAACACATGGTGATGAACTACCGCAGCGCCAAACTCGACAAGCGCCAGCGCGCCATGCTCGATTTCACATCGCACCTCACCCGCTCCCCGGCGACCGTTACCGAAGAACACACCCAGGCCCTGCGGGACGCTGGCCTCAGCGACAGTGCTATCTGGGACCTGAGCAACCTGATTGGCTTCTACAACATGTCCAATCGGGTGGCCATCGCCAGCGATATGCAACCGAATCCTGAATATCACAACCAGAGCCGCTAGCAGGCTGATTCAAACCTGCAGCTTGCCCTCGACGACAAAAACAATGGAGGCAGACACCATGAGCATGACTCTTCCCAGCTACACCAGCGGTACCTCCGAAGTACCCCTGCTGGGCATGACCATCGGCGCAATGCTCGACCGCACCGCCGAAAAATACCCGGACACCGAAGCCCTGGTCGCCCTGCACCAGGACATCCGCTGGACCTATAAAGAGTTCGTGGCAAAGGTCAACGAAGCCGCCCGCGCCTTCATGGCCATCGGCGTCAAACGCGGCGACCGCGTAGGCATCTGGTCCCCCAACCGCTACGAGTGGACCGTCACCCAGTTCGCCACCGCCAAGGTGGGCGCCATCCTGGTCAACATCAACCCGGCCTACGGCTTGCACGAACTGGATTACGCCATGAACCTGGCCGGTATCTCCGTGCTGGTCACCGCAGACAGTTTCAAAGCCTCTGACTACCGCAAGATGGTCTACGACCTGGCCCCCGAACTGAAAGCCGCCACCCCCGGCAAGCTCAAAGCCCAGAAAGTGCCCGAGCTGCGCGCCGTGATCAACCTGGACAAAGACAAGCACGACGGCATGTGGACCTGGGCCGAGTTTGTCGGCTTCGCCAGCGACGTCAGCCAGGAAGAACTGGACAAGGTACAGGGCCAACTGCAGTTCGATGACCCCATCAACATCCAGTTCACCTCCGGCACCACCGGTAACCCCAAGGGCGCCACCCTCACCCACCACAACATCCTCAACAACGGATACTTTGTGGCGGAGAGCCAACTGCTCACCGAGAAAGACCGCCTGGTCATTCCCGTGCCCCTGTACCACTGCTTCGGCATGGTGATGGGCAACCTGGGCTGCATCACCCATGGCGCCACCATGATCTACCCGGGTGAAGGCTTCGAGCCCAAATCCGTACTGCAGGCCGTGCACCAGGAAAAAGCCACCGCCCTGTACGGCGTGCCCACCATGTTCATCGCCGAACTGGCCGAGCCGGACTTCGAAACCTACGACCTTTCCACCCTGCGCACCGGCATCATGGCTGGTTCCATCTGCCCGGCAGAGGTGATGAAAAAGGTCAACGGCAAGATGAACATGAAAGAAGTGCAGATTGCCTACGGCATGACCGAAACCAGCCCCGTGTCCACCCAGACCAGCTCCCTGGACCCGTTCGAGAAACAGGTCACCACCGTGGGCCGCACCCAGCCCCACCTGGAAACCAAAATCGTCGACCCCGGCAACGGCAACGTGGTCCCACGCGGCGAAATCGGCGAGCTGTGCACCCGTGGCTACAGCGTGATGCTGAAGTACTGGAACAACGACGAGAAAACCCGCGAAGCCATCGATAGCGCCGGCTGGATGCACACCGGTGACCTGGCCACCATGGACGAAGACGGTTACATCCAGATCGTCGGCCGCATCAAGGACATGGTCATCCGCGGCGGCGAGAACATCTACCCGAAAGAAATCGAGGAATTCCTCTACACCCACCCTGCCATCGAGGAAGTGCAGGTGACCGGCATCCCCGACGACAAATACGGCGAAGAACTCATTGCCTGGGTGAAACTACGCCCCGACGCCGACCCCGTCACCGGCGACGAGCTGCGGGAATTCTGCAAAGGCAAAATCGCCCACTTCAAGATCCCCAGGAACTACAAGTTCGTGGATGAATTCCCGATGACCGTCACCGGGAAGATCCAGAAGTTCAAGATGCGGGAGATTTCTATCGAGGAGATGGGGCTTAAACCATAAACCCCAGTTCGTTAAAAAGCCTCCAGCCCTAGCTGGAGGCTTTTTAACTGATCCATGTAACCCATTCTGTTCGCTGAACTAGATCTTAGCCAGCAAGCCTTTACAAAAGATTCAACAGTGAGCTATTTCACCCCAACGGTGAATTGTCCCTGGTCAGGGGTCACTCCGAGCAAATCAATTAGACTTCCGCCCCTACTGATATAGTTCAAAGTTTGCGAACCACCGTCGGACTCAGACATCAAAACCCCACCTCCAGGTCCTACAGCCCAAGTACCTGAGGGCGGTTCCATTCCAAATGCCGCCATCCGATCAAACCACTCATAAGTAAAGGCATCAACACGTTCTAGAAATCCTGTATTCCTATAGCCCGAAGAGGGTTTCCAGCCCGGCGTTGAGACAACCTCTGAACTAGCGACAACGCTACCTTTCAAGCGAGCACGGTAATTTCCGTCCATTTCACCTCCCAACTCGTGAGAGACTGTATACGCCAAAAAGTCGGCTCTTAGATCCAGATAGTGGACAACGACTATCCGATTCCCACCGTCCTCGGCGTAATCTCCTGCTTCAATTCCAAATTCGCCAAAACTGGTCATATGGGCAAATTTCGGATAATACTGAACACAATCCGGATCAGGATCCAGACTACTGTAGCATATGATTTTTAATTCAGTATTTGGTATGAGAGATTCTCCATTGACCTCCAACCATCTCTCCGCCGATAGTCTAAGCTCCACGCTCTCTGACTTGATGAAATCAACTGCAAGCACAGCTGACCCCATTGAGCTTGCCTGCGTATTAGAACTCAAGTTCGCGCCTAAAACCCCCCTCTCAGAAGCCGCTACTTCGACAGACAGCTTATTCACAACACTGACATAAACGTCATATTCATCGCCCCAGTTTGTGATCGTCGTTTCGACCCAGCGTACCGACTTAGCTGCCGTGCCTGCTTGATCAAAAAACCATCCCCCACTAATTTCTCCATTTTGAGGCTGGCTCAGTATTTCACGCCAGCCATCAGGGTTGGTCCCTGCGTCATATAAATCGGGTGAAGTGGAAAGAGTATTTGGGCGAACATAAAGTGTGTCGGTGTAAGATTCATTCACCATAGCCACAAGCCATTCGTCACCAACGCCATCTTCAATGATTGCGGCACCATGTACGTTCCCTGGTGCCACAGCAAACAACTTGCCGCCACTATAAATCTGGCTGGAAAAGCCCTCCTCTCCAAAATACCTTGAGGAAGGTCCATGCCAACTTAATATACGTGTGGGTGTACCGCCTACGTATTGTCCCTTCCAATCAATATTACCGAACGCCGCATTATCGGTATTTACCGCGTTCCAACTGCCATCATGAGTCAGAAACTTTGCCGCCGTTGCAGTTTGTGCAACCAGCCCATGGTCACCCTGTTCCTTGAGTTCAACCGTTTTAGCTTGGACTACCTGTCCTTTCGTGCCTATCGCCTGGATCGAAAGGAAGACCCGCTCATCGGATAAGCCGGATACCGTTGCCTCTCTTTGCGTACGCCCAAATTCCGCCAACTTCTCCCAGGCGTCATTTTCGTGTGTGTTTTCATCTTGCTGAGCCAAAACTGGGTCATCAGTGAGATACGCATCAAATCGCTGAATGAACGCTTCATCAGCCTGCTCAACCGACCACTCGATATCAGCGCTTGTAGGGTCGTTCGACTTCCGAAATGCCTTTACTATCTCGGGAGGAGATATCTTTTTCGGGACCACGCTCACATCGATTCTTCGAATCGGTACTGCAACCCCAGGTGACGTATTCCCTACCTGAGAAATCTGGACGACATCTCTATATTCCCTAACTTCTCTTGAGCCCTGGTTATTGAACGTCATCGAGAGTGTTTGAGTCTCACCCGGCTCCAATTCACCTCTGTCCGGATACACCATCAGGTAACTGTCGGCCTGGTAATCCGCTCTCCAGCTCAGTGACTGCCCGCCCACATTTTTGACGGAAATAGTTCGAACAATATTCTCACTGCTTCCCTCTTCAATAATTTCGGATATGCCACTACCGTTGACAAGCATGGCTGCAGGAGCAGGGCCGCACATATTTAGTTTATTCTCAAAAATCTTGCCTTCTTTCGAACCGATTTTGACTTGAAGGCCCGGAGGCGTAATCCCAACAACCTCAAAAAACTTTTTTCCGCCTGTGGTTTCCCACTTTAAGACGCTTTCCAGCCCCGCATAAATGCCATATGTGAGCGATTCATTACACGCTGATGTTAAGTCGTACGATGATCGCATCTCGGAATAGCCCTGAATATCAATCGCGGGGCCCATTAAGTCGTATATCTGAACCGTAGGTTGCGCGCCCACATACATCCGGAATCTTGCCTGGCTTTCAACAACGGGTTCTCCGGGGCTCCAGTCACTGCTGTAGCCGCTCGAATACTCAAACCCCACCCCTTTTGAGTAGTAGATGCCAGCGAAAACCGACGATGTCAGGTTGGATTCAAGTCCCAACTGTCCCGTCACCTCACCATTCGCACCCAGGTATACGTCAACATAGGGATTCAAATAAACGGGCACAAAACCTATTAAGAAACTCGTTCTAGCAAAATTTATACGACCGAGCTTTCTCCGTACAACGTCATTTCCACCTGCACCCTTCTGAGTCTTCAAAGACCCACTGGCCATAAGCGTAATGTTTGCCTCATTACTGATGGAGGGAGAGACCTTAAAGAACTTAAGCCCCTCCTCATATTCGAATGAGGCGCTCACATCGAGCTCAAACTTCACATCAAGGCTGCCAGAGAGTTCCAGCAATTGGCCATCGACGTCCCAGGTTCCACTGTCTTGTAGCGTTGATTTAGTATTGGCTTCGGCTGGCTCTACCGACAAACTAATAACAGACGGGTCATTGCTTGACTGGGCCAATAATTTATAGGGCTTTATAGTTATTGATTGAGAGGCGGGAGAGGTTGGGTATTCAATCGACTCTATATCGTCCGCAGAGAACGCCTTACTGAACGTACCCGTTCCTTTTTGAATGACATCAGTAAGTTTCGCCTGCTGATATCCAAACTCGACCGAGTCCCCATGGCTGATAACATCCTGCACACTGACCAAGAGCGGCTTATCGTTGACTACGAGGGATACCTGGTCACCCGACGACAGGTTGATCAATCGGTTTTTCAGGGTCTCATCAGCAGGCAGGTCAACCGTTATTCTATCTGGCGAGACTTGGCCAGTGAGTCCTTCCCCGAGGCCTACATAGTTAGCCGAAATGGCTACTTCTGTGTATCCAAAGTTGATTTCCACGACCCGATCGCGCAGAAAGCTCTTTATTTCACAGCGAGTCCCATCTGCACTGACTTTATCGCAGCCATCCCATCCCAGCATTCTGCTCCCGGAGTCCGGGTAGGCAGTTAGATAGTAACTATTGGAACGACTTTTGGAGACATGAAAGCGTGTTTTTATTTGCTCCGGGTCGTATACCCTTTCACCATTTTCATCCAGCACGTACCCGGCACCGAAACCAACCACGGTAATACCCGCGTGGCTGGAGATTGTTTCATCCTGAGCTAACGAAACGCTTCCACCAAACAGATTTTTGATTTCCACATCGATCTCGTCGGTGGAAGCGCCCGAAAGAACGAGTTCAACATACGTCTGCATGTCACAACATACGGTTGAAAAATCAAAAGCCAGACTGGCCGTGTGCTGAGGATCATTCGGATTAAAATCGAGAACGTCTTGATGGTTAACCGCCCCATCCCCATTCAAGTCTTCCTTGAGAAATAGGCCTGCGAGGTAGTTTAAATAGTTAACAGAGTCAGACCGTTCCGACCTTTGTAGGTATGCGCTCGAAACTCGCCACACCAGGTCAGATAAAGGACTTACATTGATTCCGTTACGAACATCTTCGACAGCGGCTACTGCAAACACTTCTGCATTTTCAGAAATCGCCAATGATTGGCCGCTAACGTCGGCACCGCCGGTCACCCTCACAACAACCAGTTCCTCGGACTGAGGTGCCGTAAGATCCACTGCCCACTGACTTACCTTCAAGCCATCAGAACCATCACTCACTGATGTGTGGGCGTAGGTTTCCGAGCCTAAAAGATCAGTAACAGCAACATCACCTCCCGCATTTTGCAAGAAGTAGGCGTGGCCGATTTCAGGAGGCGCATTCGTGTCTGAAGATGAGTTTCCGCGACAACCAAGGAGAGTTAAAAACAGTGCGAGCAGTACGAAAAACTTCGAAGATAATCGTAGCATTATGATCAATCCTTTAATCCACAACAAAAAGCATTTCCTTTTGACGCTGCGACCTTAACATAATTTAATGTAAACAAACATGAAACAGCTTGCGACTCCTTCTGCCCGGCGGAGGTGATGAAAAAGGTCAACGACAACATCATATCCTGGGGCGAAATCGGCGAACTGTGCACCCGTGGCTACAGCGTAATGCTGAAGTACTGGAACAACGACGAGAAAACCCGCGAAGCCATCGACGACGCCGGCTGGATGCACACCGGCGACCTGGCCACCATGGACGAAGACGGCTACATCCAGATTGTCGGCCGCATCAAGGACATGGTCATCCGCGGCGGCGAGAACATCTACCCGAAAGAAATCGAGGAATTCCTCTACACCCACCCCGCCATCGAGGAAGTGCAGGTGACCGGCATTCCCGACGACAAGTACGGTGAAGAGCTCATCGCCTGGGTGAAACTACGCCCCGACGCAGACCCGGTCACCGGCGACGAGCTGCGGGAATTCTGCAAAGGCAAAATAGCCCACTTCAAGATCCCCAGGAACTACAAGTTCGTGGACGAATTCCCGATGACCGTCACCGGGAAGATCCAGAAGTTCAAGATGCGGGAGATTTCGATTGAGGAGATGGGGTTGAAGAAGTAACGCCCCTCCTCCAGTCCGCTCTTACCTCAGACCCCAGCCATGTGCTGGGGTTTGTGCCTGGTGTATTCTGTGTATACGCTTTTGGAAATGTCGGAATCATGCGGGGGGCCTGTAGCAGTCTGGAGTTATACGAACCGGATCGAAAAACTCCGGCGGTAGCCGTTTTGGACTCCGATTACCATTTGATTTTAAATAGTTTTCTGGGTCAGAAAGGGACGGCTACAATTGGAATTATACGAATGCGTGTTATGCGAACGCGTTCGTGTAACACGCTGTTAAATTCTTTTGCCGCACCCTCGCTAACTATGATGTAATACCTTGTAGTAATCCGCATTGAGGGTACAGTTATGAGTGTCACTACCGTTCGTCTTCAGGCAGAAGTTGAACAGCACCTGGAAGTAATTGCCGGCAGACTCCACCGAAGTAAAGGCTGGGTGATTAATCAGGCGCTATCAGAATACATTGAAAAGCAACAGCGTGAGCAGGAGCGTTGGCAGCAAACGCTAGAGGCAATGGAATCGGCCGCCCAAGGAAAGGTAGTTGATGCTAGCGAGGTCCATGGTTGGCTCAACAGTTGGGGAACCGAAAACGAGCAGGATGCGCCGAGGTCAGGTAAGTGAAACTGGTTTACACGGACGAAGCCATTGAAGATTTGAAGCGCCTCAGGGAGTTTATCGCAGTTCACAATCCTCCTACGGCAGGCAGGATAGCCGCAGAACTGGTTAGCAAAATCGAATTACTCCCAGACTTCCCCAGAATGGGAACACCGGTTGAATTGGCGCCGGTACCTGATTCCATCCGCGACATGGTTTTTGGCAAGTACGTTGTCCGCTATTCCGTACATGTGAGTACCATCATCATTCTAAGGGTATGGCACGAGCTAGAAGGCGAACGATAGCCATTTAACCAGTGGCTCTTGTCGGACGTGCCTACGCTGGCGCTCCGGCACGTCGCAAAGCCAAGGCGTTACAAAGCAAGGGAGAGTGTGCGGTTATGATCGCCAGGGAATGGAAGTGCCGAGTGCCTGAAGCCCACAGTGCGGGGTTCACGGGCTATCTTTACGAAACCGGCATCAAGGATTCGTCTGCAACACCAGGCTTTCTCGGTGCTCAAATCTTCCGTCGATCATTGCCCGCCAAAATAGAACTTACCCTCATCACTTACTGGGACAAGCTGGAGTCCATCAAGGCGTTTTCTGGCAACGATATTTCGCGGGCACGCTTGTACCCAGAGGATGAGGTTTATGAGCTTGAGCCTGACCTTTCGGTGCAGCACTATGAGGTCATTGAGCATCAGTTTTCGGCAGAGCAGCGGGGGTAAACGGCCGCTGTCCCGGTTTATAGGTGCGACACCGACCAGTGCCAGTGCTGCAATCTCTTTTCGGTTCAATGATCGGAGTTCCGGGAGCTCACTGAGGAGGGTGTAGGCGAGCACGCCGATGGCTTGGGCGTAGCGCATTGGAGAGCGATATCAAGGTTCGAGTTATCGCTTGAGAGTCATGCAGCGCTACGCACTTGTTACCGGTCTCTCGAATGAGGAGCCTGCCATCATCGAGCTGCTGCATGAAGGCCCCCAGCGGCCACTGGCATCAACAATCTCTACAATTCAAATACACTCAGGCGTTGAGGGTTCGCCCCGGTTCCCGAGCAGCACATTCCGCCAACGGCCCGGAAAACTGCTTCATTATCGCAGAATCGAAATCACCCATCCTGTGTGCCAGAGACTTGTCGGTTAACCCACATATTTCCTTCGAAGATTGCCCGCCGCTGGACTACCTCTTGGTTCCAGGTGGGCGGGGGACGCAGAAAGAAGTCTACAACGAAGCCCTAACAGGTTTTGTGCGACGGCAGGCTGAACACTGCCAGGCGCTGTTATCGGTGTGTACCGGGTCTTTCATTCTCCATGCTGCAGGCCAGTTGTCTGGTAAAAAAGCGACCACCCATTGGGCGTCACTTGAACGCCTGAGAGCCTTGGGTGATGTTGAGGTCATAGAAGAGCGCTTTGTTGAGGATGGCAGTATCTGGACATCGGCCGGTATCTCGGCGGGTATTGATCTCATGCTGGCGTTTATCGCGCGCACTTTCGGAGAGCAAATAGCGGGTGACGTGCAGTTCAGTTCTGAATATTTTCCTGCTACAACCCGTTATGGAAAGGTTGAGCAACACCCTGATGCGCCGACGTACTTGAGGCGTAGCAGACTCCATTGTCGTAACCACTAATGCTCGAAGCAGTTCGCGGGCGTCATACACAAAATGCATCAAGGACAGACGCGTGCTCATAACTGAAACACCCAGATTGTTACTGCGTGAGTTTTCATCCGGTGATGTGGACGCACTTGCGGAGATTATTGGTAACCCGAAGGTCATGGAGTTTTCGACCAATGGACCATGCACCGAGGATGATACCCGGCAGTTTATCGACTGGTGCCTGGACTCATACCGGGATAATGGTTTTGGTCAGTGGGCTGTTGTTGATCGTCTTTCCGGGGCGGTTATTGGTTTCTGCGGATTGAGCCACGTAGAGCTTGATGGCGCTCAGGAAATAGAGGTCGGCTATCGCCTTGCACCAAGCGTTTGGGGGCAAGGCCTGGCGTCAGAGGCTGCGGAGGCGGCGTTGGAGTACGGCTTCTCGCACTGTGGCATTGACTCGATCATAGCGATCATCGCAACCCGCCACGTCGTTTCTGCTGGTGTGGCGGAGAAGGTGGGGTTCAGAATTGATACCCGCACCAAATACCGTGGCTGGGACGTTATCATTTACCGCAAACGCCATGCGGCGAGTGCCTGAGCCACATAGCCCTTACCGGCCCTAAGGAAGCGAGCGCGCACAATGGAATTGGTGACGAGAAGGTTTGTTCTCCGCGATTTCGGGGATGGGGATACGGCCGCTTTTGAGGCATACCACAACGATCCTCGCTCTCAGGAATTCTATGGGGCCGAGCAAGCCAATCCCGAGCATGCTCGCGAGCTCATTGACCTATTCAAGGCATGGGCGGCTGAGCAGCCACGGCTGAACTATCAACTCGCCATCATTTTACGGGACGCCCCCCAAGTGCTTATTGGCTGCTGTGGGCTGCGATGTGCGAATGCGGAAGCAGGAACTGCGGAATTGGGAATCGAACTAGCGCCGGAATACTGGGGGCGATACACGTATGCCTTGGAGGTCATGCAAGCCTTGGCGGTGTTTGGCTTTAACTCGCTGCAACTGCATACAATCTATGGTGGCACGGTCGGCGCAAACTCACGCATAGCGAGGCTGGTAGAAGCGTTTGGCGCGACGGCCGTCACACGACCGGCCCCCGACTGGATGTCAAACAAGGGCTGGGCAAATGGTTGAGTTAGCTACCCACCAACTGGGCTTCTTGGGTATTGGATCGGCCTGAGAGAATCTGGGCATTACTGCGTCTTACTGGAAGAGCCTTGACCTGTACAAACTTTGACCACCCACCCTAAAGACCTAAACTAACTAGTGACTCTGATTCGAGCTGGAGAGTCTTGCCCCCGGAGATTCACAAGGCGGTGTTGCTGCGCTGGTCATCGTCGGTTTTTGCTGGATGCATACAGAACCGGGGCAGGTTCAGCGCTGGCCTCGTCTGGCGCTGGAAGCCATCGTTTAGCATTGAAAAAGGAACTTCAAAATGGCTAGCAAAGATAAAGCGAATGATGAATCACCTCTCTCTGCCTCCCAGGTTGCCGAACGTTTCGACAGAAGTCCGAAGGGCACAATACCGAAAGACCTGCAGTCCATGCTGCTGCCGGAACCAAAGCCCTACAAATATAAAGGGCTTGAAGCCAAACGAGACGCAAGGTCTGACGAAAAACCTACCGCGCCAATGATGCCCAAGTGGTTTGGGGCAAGCTCCGTACCTTGCAGGGACAAGCTGGCAAAACCGCCTCGTGTTCTTCTGAACGGAAAGGATCTTAGGCCTCTTACGGTTTTCAATCCGGAGGACCGCAGGATTTACAACGACATCAGCTACCCGTGGGGGACCATTTGCAAGGTTCTGACGTCGTCCGGCTCAGGATCGGGCGTCATTGTTGGCCCCAGGCATGTGCTGACGGCAAGCCATGTGGTCGACTGGCGCTCAAATGGCGCAGGTACCGTTGAGGTTCATCGATCCGGCGGTTCAGTCCGTGCTATCACCGCCATCACCCGGGTCTGGTTCTATACAAAAGTGACCGGCAGCGTTGGCTGGTTTGAACTTGACGAGGACTATGCCGTTCTGGTCACGGCTGATCGTATTGGCGATCTATTTGGATGGATGGGCACGCGAACGTACAACAGCTCATGGGATGACGAACCTTACTGGTTCAATATCGGCTATCCCGGCAGTATTGGTAGCGCTTTGCGCCCAACCTTTCAACGCGACAAGAAGCTGAATGAGCCCTGGCATGATCTCGGCCCCGCTCGATCCATGGAGACTCACGCGGACATAACGCCCGGAAATTCCGGCGGCCCGATGTTCGCTTTCTGGAGCGACGGTCCCTATGTTGTGGCGGTTGTATCTGCTGAAGATTCAGACGAAAACTGGTGCGCAGGAGGTTCCTGGTTAACCAAGCTTGTGCGCCATGCACGGGATCAGGATGCGTAACCAGTAACTGAAGACCATTTTCCGGAAACGGTACTAACAGAAGGGCCAGGTTTGGCCCTTCTGTTAGTTGTGGCTGTGGTGTATGGCCTCATACATTGCGTTGATGTAATATTTCCCGATAAACAACAAACAACGCACACCCTGGAAGCCAGTTCAAGGATGATATGCCATGACATGGAGCGATCTGCGTAGTCCTCCCGCAATTCCCTCGCACACTTCAAGCAGCCCAAAAGGAAAGAACGCCGAAACATCATTTGGCCTTCGAATGCTGCTATTTTTCTTCCGCTAAAAAGACACAAACCAAGGAACTTCAATGGCAGTCATCGGCATTGATTTGGGCACCACCAACAGTTTGGCAAGTGCCTGGAAAGAAGATGGACCTGTAATCATCCCGAACGCTCTTGGCGAATGGCTTACCCCTTCCGTGGTGAGTGTGGACCGCAGTGGTAATGTGCTGGTGGGCCGGCCTGCCAAGGACCGCCTGGTGACCCACCCTCACGCCACGGCGTCGCAATTCAAGCGGCTGATGGGCACGTCCGAACGCCTTGCCCTGAACGGGAACAGCTACTCCCCGGAAGAGCTTTCAGCGCTGGTTCTCAAGCAGATCAAAGCCGATGCAGAAGCCTTTCTCGGGGAACACGTCGAAGAAGCCATCATCAGTGTCCCTGCCTACTTCAACAATAACCAGCGTACCGCTACGCTCACTGCAGCACGGCTTGCCGGCCTGCACGTTGAACGCCTGATAAACGAGCCAACGGCCGCTGCCCTGGCGTATGGGTTGCGCGAGCAGCGGGACGAAAGCACCTTTATCGTGATCGATCTTGGTGGCGGCACCCTGGATGTCTCCATCCTGGAGAAATTCGATGACCTGCTGGAAGTACACGCTACCAGCGGCGACAGTTTCCTCGGCGGTGAGGACTTCACCCGGGCACTGGTGGCGGGGGTACTGGCAAAGTGGGAACTTGGCAGTCAGAAACTGAGCCGGGAAGAGCGGGCACATGTCTACCGCGTCTGCGACCAGGCCAAGGCCGCGCTTTGCGAGGACGTTCAGGTTGACGTGAAGGCATCCATCGGCGGCCAGTCGCTCGCAACTACCGTCACTCGGGATGACTTTCTGGGATATAGCGCCGGCCTGCTTGATCGTCTTCGCGCCCCACTCGAGCGAGCGGTGCGGGACTCCGGTTTGGGTCGCGAAGGATTTGATGAGGTCATCATTGTCGGCGGGGCATCCCGCATGCCCATGATCAAGAACGCTGTCGGGCGTATGTTTGGGCGCATCCCTTCTGCCAATCTCGACCCAGACCTTGTTGTTGCTATGGGCGCGGGCATCCAGGCGGCTCTTAAACAGCGTAACCAGGCTCTGCGGGATACCGTGCTGACGGATGTCTGCCCCTTCAGCCTGGGCATCGAATCGGCGCAGACGCTGGAACAGGGCACTCGCACTGGCTTTTTCTCCGTGCTCATTCCGCGCAATACCGTGATTCCCGCCAGTCGGGTCGACCGCTTCTACACGGTGTCTGACCATCAGAAACAGGTTCAGCTGCATGTCTACCAGGGCGAGCAGAGACTGGTCAAAAACAACATCAAGATTGGCGAGATGACCGTTCCCGTTCCACCCAAACCTGCTTCCGAGGAAGCCGTGGATGTCCGCTTTACCTACGACATCAACGGCATACTCGAAGTGCAGGCAGAGGTTCTGAGCACCGGGGTCAAGGATCGCCTCATCATTCGCAACACGGCGACCGAGCTCTCGGACGTCGATATCGAACGTGCCTTGAAGCGGCTGGACTCGCTCAAGTTTCATCCGCGGGAGGACAGCGCCAACATCGCGGTGATGATGGAAGCGGAACGAATGTTTTCTGAAGCCCTGGGGGAACAGAGACAATTGATCAGCGACCTGATCATGGAACTGGAAAACGCGATGGACTCTCAGGATTCGCAACGGGTGGACACGATACGTACTGCCGTTGAACAACGCCTGGATGCTATCCGCAAACAATGGGGAATGTGGTGAACGCCTGGGAATATCTCGGCATCGAGCCGAACAGCGACAAGCGCACGATCAAGCTCGCTTACGCACGACGAGCAAAAGAGTGCAATCCAGAGGACAAGCCTGACGAGTTCATGACGCTACGCCAGGCCTACGAGACAGCCCTGAAGGCTATTTCGGCACCGTCGCAGGCCGATCCTGCTTCCTCATTGGCGACGCCAGCAGCCTCAACCACACCCTCGCCGTCTTCCCAACTCGAGCCGCAACCGATCTCAGAGCCTCAGCCGGCGTTGGCCGAACGCCCGGCGGTTGATGCCCGAGAGGTCCGGCACCTGGCAGACGAAATCGCAGCCATGATTCAAAAAGCGGAGGACACATCAAACCTCGAAGCGATGGAAGCGCTCCTGAACAATCCGCTGCTCGAATTCCCGGGTATTCGAGATGACATCGGCCATTATGTTCTCAATGTGCTTTGGCAAAAAATCTCCGAAGCCTCCCCCCGATGCTGTCCACTGGACCGAACCGTACTTCTGACATTGGACCGCACATTCGGCTGGAGCAACGACTACCGGCACGTGCCGGGCCTGCCCATGGACAATATTTACCTGCTTCTGGACGCCGCCCATGCCAGCGAAATCAAGAACAGTGAACGTTTAGGCTGGAGATGGCTTGGCCGCTTGCTGGCGAATTCGAGGGGGCGTATCTCCCGGCTGGAGTGGCTGTTTGCTTTTCTGGTGCTGGTGTTAGGGACGAGCGCGACGCTAGGCCTTGTTCAGGGAGTGATGAATCTGCTGCCCGGGACCTCCTACCACGCAGATATTTTCCTGATCGTTGCTTTGCTGGCGGCCATCTCCTTCTTCTGCTTTACCGTAAAGCGCAGCGTGGATGCCGGGGTAAACCCGATTGCGACCCTGATTTTCGGCTTTCTTTTCCCAGTTACGCTGCTTTTCTTTATTGCGGGGGTACCCAAAGAACACGCACGGCACGAAGACCCGAGGATAAAATTCACAGACCCACTCGATATAGCATTCTGGGATGTCCGAGGAGACGAAAAGCGCTACGGCGTGGCGCAGCGGTTTGGTGTTTTCTTCAAGAAGCTCTCACCTCGGTTTCTCTGGGGTCTTGGAGGCTATCTGATTGTCGGCATAGGGGTTATACCGATACTGACGCTCTGACCGGACACGATCCAGCAATCAGATTCGGATCGCGAAGACAGAACAAGAGTGCGGAAATGCACCTGACTGATGCAGAAGTAGTTATGTTGAAAAACCATAAAACTAAAAGAGGATATAGGATGGTTACTATGCGACTTGGTGTACTTGGTTGTTCGTTGTTAGTCCTCTCGGGCTGCGGCGCATTACCACAGTCTATTGAGATGGAAGATAGCCGAAACAAGATATTCTCAAGTGAGATAGTTGTTGCCATCCAAGAAACGCCAGGCTTCCTTTTTACTACCCCTGACATCGCACTTTTCGACACATTGACGTGGTATTCCGAAAGGCCGGACAGCATGCCTAGCTGGAAAGGAATCACGTCATTCAATGAAATCCCGGATTTCACAGCTGAGGTGAGAGAGAAATTTATAACCGCAGTAGGCAGTGAGAGGCCCTATTCCTTCAGGCTTGCCAACAAGGTGGAGCCGACGGTTGATTCTGATGATTTCAGCAGGCTGACCTCCCAGTATGATGCACCATACATTCTTGAGTTCAGGACTAAATACGGCTCTTTTGCACACGGCCCCCTGAGCTGGAATACTTTTTTCCTGAATTATATTAGCGATGCAACACTGGTGCGCACTAATGATGGGAAGGCGGTATGGCGTGCCACTTGCACAGTCAAAGCATCGGAGTCCGATTTGCTGGGTGTGCCCGCTGAGGATGTTCTTGATGGCTCTGGGGAAGACTTCAGGGCGGCCGCTGACTATGCGACATCCTCATGTGCCGAAAAACTGTCTGAGTCTTTCATCAACGGATAAAAGATTCACTTATCCCATTTTCCCGGTTCGACCTGTGTTTTGGTCGAACCGTTACGCACATCATTGGCAAACCGGGACAGGTTTATTTCCTTACCGCATCGAGAAAAATCGCTCGATTGTCGAAATCCGCGATGCCTGATCGACTACCCGATGAGCCTATTAAAGGTTTTTGATGAAACGACAATCGGGAGAAACACCATGAAATACATGCTGCTGGCCTACGGAAACGAAGAAAAATTCAACAAGATGAGCAAAGACGAGCTGGCCGAGATTGGGGAGAAGTGCAAGAGCTTTGACGCCGAGATGCAGGCGGCGGGCGAGGTCACATGGGGCGGGAGCCTGAGCTGGGACTCAAAGTCGATGCGCCTCAAGGACGGAAAACTGATAGTCACCGACGGGCCGTTCGCGGAAACCAAGGAAGTCGTGGGCGGTGTGGTGATCATCGAAGCGCCGGACTTCGATGCAGCGGTTAAGCTCGCCTCGCTGCACCCGGCAGCGCGCATGGGCGAGAAGTTGGGCTGGGGCATCGAGCTCCGCCCGATAAACTTCTGCCTCGCGATCCGCGAGGCAGCTTCTAACGTCCGTCGTCAGGAGTAAGGCTCATTCAGTTATGGCAGAATTATTGGAATTTCAGACCGAACGACTACGTTTGCGCCAATGGCGCGAGAGTGATCTCGAGCCGTTCGCCGTTCTAAACGCCGACCCAAAGGTTATGGAGTTCTTCCCCGAGCCGCTGGGTGGGCATGCAAGCAACGAGATGGCGGAGACAATTCGTTCGCTCATCAAACAACGTGGCTGGGGGTTCTGGGCGGTAGAAGTCAAGGGCGCCGAGCCCTTTATTGGCTTTTGCGGGCTACACGTCCCCGTTGCGGCGATGCCGTTTTCTCCGTGTGTGGAGATTGGTTGGCGCCTATCGTTCGCCCACTGGGGGAATGGCTATGCGTCAGAAGCTGCTCGCGGTGCCCTGGATATGGGGTTTCAACAGCTGGGGCTTTCTGAAATTGTCTCCTTTGCCACCGTTGGCAATCTGCGATCACGCGGTGTCATGGAGCGCATCGGCATGACGTACAGTGGCGAGTTTGAACATCCCAGTTTGCCCGAGAGTAGCCCGTTGCGGCCACATGTGCTTTACCGGTTGCAACGAGAGCAGTGGGAAGTAGAAAAGCCTAACCATTAGCCCCAGTTTGTACTGGACTTACCCTGGAGCACGCCATGTCAGAAATCACCAACACCCCCACTCCGCCCTACTATGCTGTCATTTTCACCAGCCACCGCACCGAGGGCGACAACGGCTACGGCGAAATGGCCGAGCGAATGGCCGAATTGGCGGCACAACAACCCGGCTACCTGGGTATGGAATCCGCCCGGGAGGGGCTGGGCATTACGGTGTCCTACTGGGAAAGCCTTGAGGCCATTCGCAACTGGAAGCAGAACGCGGAGCATCAGGAGGCCCAGCGGCGCGGCCATCAGCAATGGTATTCCAGTTTCCGGGTGCGGGTTGCGAAGGTTGAGCGGGAGTACGGTATTTGACCGGCGCCCCCCTCATACACCACTCTCAATCGCCACACTGGAACGCATCACGGCCTTGTCCCGGCCCGGTGGCGCGCCAAACAGTTTGCGGTAATCGCGGCTGAACTGGGACGGACTTTCATAGCCGACCTGGTAGCCAACACTCGCCACTTCCTGATCGCTTAACAACAGCCGCCGGGCTTCCTGCAGGCGCACCAACTTTTGGAACTGCACAGGCGTTAAACGGGTGATGCTCTTGAAATGCCGGTGGAAGGTCGCCGGGCTCATACTCGCCATTGCCGCCAGCTCGGCCACCCGGAAGGGCTGTTGGTAGTTCGCCTGCATCCAGGCCGTTACCCGGCCAATGCGGGCGGTGTCGCTGTCCTTCAGGCCGATCTGCTGCAGAGCCGGCCCCAGCGGCGAACGCAATATACGCCAACAGATTTCCCGACGGACAAGCGGCTCCAGAACTTCACGATCGTCCGGTTGATCAAGCAACCGGAGCAGGCGAATGACAGGATCGTACAGGTCATCCGGCATCCCGGCCGTGACCAGTGCCGGTTGTTTTGGGCCCCGATACGCCATTTCCGGATGGGTCACCAGCAGCTCGGAAATCATCGCCGGATCAATCGACAGGCTCAGCGCCAGATACGGCTTATCGGGGGAGGCCTGCACGATCCGGGAGTTCACTGGCACATTGACGGACGCCAGCAGGCACTCGCCCTGGCGATAATGAAAAGCCGACTCCCCAACCGCCGTTACCTTGGCCCCCTGCAATACGATGCAGAACGAGGTCTGATAAAGGGCTCGGATGGTGCCGCTGGGTTCCAGGGCGTGGGTCAGGCGTAAACCGTCGATCGCGCTCTCCGGGCCATGGGTCTGCCATTGCTGCTCGACAAGATCACGGAGCCGGCTCAGGGATGGGTTGTCCGGTTGCATTGGTATGACGTTGGGCTGGGCGGTCATGGCGGTCTCCTGTTCTGATGGGATCATAGACTGTCCGGCGCCGCACTTCAGCAGGGGCATCCCCAGGCTGATATCAGGTTGCGAGGATTGTGCAATCCTCTGAGAGTTTCCGCCAGCTCGATTGGCCGTGCGTCGCCTAGTATGAACCCACGGCCCTGCTCCGGCAGGTTCATCCATAACGAAGAGGTGATCGGCTATGACAACTCCCAACTTACCCCAATCCACCCATGACGCACCCCTGCGCCTGCGGACGCTAGGCAACTCGGGGCTGTTTGTATCGGAACTGTGCCTGGGCACCATGACCTTCGGCGGCGGGGACGACATGTGGGGGCTGATCGGCCAGTTGCAGCAGGAACAGGCCGATCAGCTGATGAAGACGGCCTTGGAGGCGGGCATCAACTTTATCGATACCGCCAACGTGTACGGTGGTGGTGCCAGTGAACGCATCGTGGGGCAGTCCCTGAAGAATCTGAACGTTCGCCGCGAAGATGTCGTACTGGCCACCAAGGTGCTCGGCCCTATGGGTGAAGGCCCCAACGCCCGTGGTGCCTCCCGTGGCCACATCATGAGCGAGTGCAAGGCCAGCCTGCAGCGACTGCAAACCGACTACATCGACCTGTATCAGATCCACGGCTTCGACCCGGCCACGCCGATAGAGGAGACCCTGGAGGCGCTGAATTCCCTGGTGCAACACGGCCACGTCCGTTACGTCGGCCTGTCGAACTGGGCCGCCTGGCAGGTGATGAAAGCCGTTGGCATTACACGCACCCGCCGCCTGTGCCCGATTCTGTCACTGCAGGCTTACTACACCCTCGTGGGCCGGGATCTCGAACGGGAAGTGATCCCCATGCTGGAGTCCGAAAACATCGGCCTGATGGTGTGGAGCCCACTGGCGGGCGGCTACCTCTCCGGCAAGTACGAGGGGCCGGACGTCTCCGAGGAGAGCCGGCGCGCCAAGTTTGATTTCCCGCCTGTCAACCGGGAGCGTGGCAGTGCTGTCATCGCCGTGATGCGGGAGATCGCCATCAGCAAGAAGGTCGACGACCAGCCCGTCAGTGTGGCTCAGATTGCGCTTGCCTGGCTGCTGCACCAGAACGCCGTAACCAGTGTGATTGTCGGGGCCAAGCGGGTAGACCAGTTGCGGGACAATCTCCTGGCGGCACAGGTCCGGTTCTCAGCCGACGAACTGGCAGCCCTGGATGAGGTCAGCCGCCTACCGACGGAGTATCCGGGCTGGATGCTGGAGCGACAGGGGGAGTATCGGGCGCATATGAAGGCGTGATATGCGGCGCTGCCCCGGCGTTACAGGTCGGGGCAGGCTGTTTTACTTGAAAGCAGTTAGACTCCGCCTATTCAGCCACCTCGACCCCACTACCACCCATTTCCGAAGGCACATCCTTCAGTTTCGGAAGGCCATCGCGGATTCGCAGCACAGCCTCCTGATAGTGAACATGCACACCGGGCTCATAGGGGAACTCCGGAATGATCCCAGCGTAGACATCCGTCAGCCCCATGGAAGGGTGCTCGGTGAACAGGTGACCGCCACAGGTTTTGCACCATTTACGGCTGCTTCCCGGTGTCTTGTTGTAGGTGCCAATGTTGTCTGAGCCCTGTTGGATGGAAACAGCGTCCGGCTTCCATAGGGTGAATGCGTTCACCGGGCTGGCCGACCAGTGCCGGCAGGATTCGCAATGGCAGTAGCCCATGGCTTCCGGATTACCCCTGACGGTTAACTGGACCGCCCCGCAAAAACAGCTTCCGTGGTAGACCTTTTCTTCGTTCATGACACATCCCCCTCATTGATTCCGTCACTTGTCTCCCTATTCATTGAAGCTGACCGGCCTTTGCGGCCGGGTGTTCACTTGCAGTGAGAAGATGTCCGGCCGGGCGTAGTGGCCGACGATATCAAGGCTGCGCCTTGCCGCGTTCACTTCGGTGACATCAATGTCTGCCAGCAGGAGGCCGGTCTCCTTTCGCAGGGGGCCGGCTACGATTTCCCCGGCGGGCGAAATGACCACGGAATCACCACAGTTAATCCATTCTTCCTTGTCCGGATACAGGCGGTCAACCTCCGGAAAGTCATCGGGCAGATCGCTCGTGCGTAGCACATTACCGGCGCCGAGCACCCAGCACCCGCCTTCCCTGGCAATGTGCTGAAGGGTGCGAACCCAGCGGTCGCCGCTGTCGTAGGTGGGGGCGATGTATATATCGATGCCCTGGGCGAACAGTGCGTAGCGCGCCAGTGGCATGTAGTTTTCCCAGCACACCAGTGACCCGACCCGGCCAACGGGGGTGTCGGTGACTTTCATCCCGCTGGCATCGCCGAAGCCCCATACCATGCGTTCCGGGTTGGTGGGCATGAGTTTGCGGTGGCAGTTCTGCACCGTGCCCTCGGGGCTGATGGTGATTACCGAGTTGTAGAGGGTGGCGCGGCTGGTGTCTTCGTCGCGTTCGTCGATGCCGCACACGATGGTCACCTGCATTTCCTTGGCGACCTCCAGCAGGGGCCGCAACTGGTCAGAACCAAGCTGGACAGCGTTGTCCAGCAGTCGCCGGTGCAACTGCTCCGAGAGCCCCCAATCACCGCCCGGTTTCAGCCGCCATATCCAGACGGGATAACCGGGGATGAAGGCTTCCGAGAAAACGATCAGCCGGGCTCCCTGGTTGGCGGCGTCCTGCACCAATTGCACTGCCCTTGCGATGGTCTTTTCCCGGTCCAGAAAGACCGGTGGTTCCTGAATGATGGCGAGCTTGATCATGGTATTCCCCTTTCCCGTGGTGTCTGAAATCACTATCCCCCCGGCCGGGTGCAGGCGATAGTCCAGAAAATGGAGCGCCAGCCATGCGAAAAAGGGCTAGGATGAAAGTTCGGGGCACTCACGCCGCCCAGGGAGCCAAAGCCCATGACCAACTATGGACAGTTCTGCACCGTTGCCCGGGGTTCGGAAATACTCGGGGAACGCTGGACACCGCTGGTGGTGAGGGAGCTGCTGTGTGGCAGCACACACTTCAATGAAATCCGGCGGGGGTTGCCAAGAATGTCGGCAACGCTCCTGGCTCAGCGCCTGAAAAAGCTGGAGGAAGTGGGGGTGCTTCGACGCGTGCAGGAGGGCAACAACCAGGAGTATGTGCTTACACCGGCGGGTGAGGAGCTGCGCCCGATCATCCTGGCCATTGGTCACTGGGGAGCGAGATGGATTGGCAGCCGCTTGCAGGCAAACCAGCTCGATGCCGGTTTCCTGATGTGGGATATCCGCCGTTTCGCACACATTGACGAATTCCCTTCCGATCGCAAAGTGGTCATCCACTTTTTCCTGAACGATGCCCGGCACCGGGAACGGCACTGGTGGCTGGTGGTTGCCAACGGCGAGATCGATCTGTGCCGTGAAGACCCGGGCCACGAACTGACCCTGGTAGTGGAGGCCAGCGTCGCCAGCCTGACCGAAATCTGGACCGGCGACAGTGACCCGGATGCCGAGCAGCAGTCGCACCGGCTACTTGTGCGTGGCGGCAGGCGGGATACCCTGGACCTATGGCGGTGGTTGGGGCGGAGTGTGTTTGCGTCCAGTAAAGCCCCGGTAAAATAACCCCAGCGCGTCCCGAGCCATGGCGATAGCTGGCAGTAGCTTGTCATTGCACCATCGCCATGCTTCACTTTCCGGGTTCGCACCTATGCCCCAACCGGAGACGACCCTATGTCCACCCCAGTCACTGTCAGTTCAATAATGCCATCCATGACACGGCGGCTTTGGCTGGTGTTACTTAGTGTCGCGCTGCTGGGCGGTTGTTCCTCGCTGTACTACAACACCATGGAAAAGCTCGGCTTTGAAAAGCGCGACATCCTGGTGGACCGGGTGGAAAACGCGCGGGACAGCCAGAACGATGCCCAGGAGACGTTCCGCTCGTCCCTTGAACGTTTCCAGAGCGTGGTGGACACGCCGGATACCGATCTCAAGGAGCGCTACGCCGAGATCAGCGATGCCTACGAAGACAGCAAGTCCAGCGCGGAAGATGTCCGTGACCGTATCGACAAGGTGGAAGACGTTGCAGAAGCCCTCTTCGATGAATGGGAAGACGAACTCGGTGAATACGAAAGCGACTCCCTGCGCCGCAGCAGCGAACAACAGCTTGATGAAACCCGCACCCAGTACAGCCAGTTGATCAGCCGCATGCACGATGCCGAGGAGCGCATGGACCCGGTACTGGAGGCATTTCAGGATCAGGTGCTGTATCTCAAGCACAATCTGAACGCCCAGGCGATCGGCTCGCTGGAGAATGAGCTGGTGGGTATCCGCCAGGACGTGGATGCGCTGATTCGCAATATGGAGCAGTCGATTGCGGAATCCGAGGCGTTTATCCGGCGTTTTCGTCAGTAAGTCAGAGCGACGAAGCCCTATAGCAAATGCCCCTCGGGCAACATGCGCTTATGAAGGATCCGGATAATTTCAGTTGTACCGTCTGCAGCTAACCGATAAAAAATGATATGGCTGCTCTGAGGGTATTGCTGATAGCCAGGGCTGATTTCGTGGCAGGCCCGCCCCAGGTTCGGGTTTTCGCCCAGGAGGTGGAAACACTGGTCGAACTGAAGGAGGTAATGATTTCGTTGATCTCGACCCCATTTACGTTCCGTGTAAAGTGCAATCGATCTAAGATCAGCTTTGGCCTTCCTGGAAAGCTTGAAGTTTGGCATTACCGTTTTTCGCTATCCAGCTCCTGAATGAATGAATCGTAGGAGTAGTCTTCAAAACCACTGTCCTCTCCTTCCTTAAGTAGTTTTCGGAGTGTTGTCAGACGGGTTTCAGACTCTTCAAGCAGGCGCAACCCTGCACGTACAACTTCGCTGGTCGAGCTGTATCGGCCATTTTTGAGCTGTTCTGTAATGAACGCATCAAAGTGTTGGCCTAAAGTGATGCTGGTATTCTTTTGCATCGTGACACCTCACTGGTACCAATAATTGGTATATTTTGATCTAGACTGGGGTGCATTTCAATCCGTGCGATGCCTCCCTTATCACCGCCACCCGCAGAGTCAGAGCGACAAAGTGTCGAAGGTGCCTTCGACGGCCTCCACAAAGCTGCGCTCCTATATTGAAAGGGGGCAAGTTCGTGTCTGATGCCGGGAACGCCCCGCTACGCCAAGAGCCCGGTGCGGGACGAGGAAACCTACCGTAAGAAACTGGCGATCACTCAGGGATACTTCCGGCCAGACTGGTCGGTTCTGGATCGGTTTTCCTAATCGCCCGGAAGTGACTCGTTAACTTCAATCATTGCTCAAAGGTAAAATTACAATGTGATGTCGATTTCACATGCTCCGGTTCGACTTAATTAAGAACCCATCGAACAAACGGTGCCCACGCATCGGAGGAGCAGGAAATGCTGAAATTATACGGAACACCCCCAACCCGCGCCTTGCGCGTTGTCTGGCTGCTTAACGAACTGGGCCTTGAGCACGAACTGCACCCGGTAGACCTTATGCAGGATGAGCATCACCAACAGAACTTTCTTTCTCTCAACCCTGCCGCCAAGGTGCCGGTATTGGTGGATGGGGACCTTGTGTTAACTGAATCGGCCGCAATTCAGCTCTACCTGGCCGAAAAATACCCTCAGGCCGGATTCATTCCCGAGACATTGGAAGACAGGGCACAGATGTACCGCTGGATGTTCTTCCTTGTGACCGAGGTCGAACAACCTTTGTGGCGCATCGCCCGCCACACGTTCGTTTACCCGGACGAGAAGCGAATACCTCAGGATGTCGAGCTGGCGAGACAGGAATGCCTGGAAATGATAGAGGTGCTTGAACGGCACATGTCGGAACGCGAGTTCATGGTTGGCGACCGGCTAAGCGTGGCGGATTTCAACGCGGCATATACACTGGACTGGGCCAACACAGAGGAGATGCTTGCGGGCGCTCCGCGGTTGCGGGACTATCTCAAGGCAATGTACGCCCGCCCCACAGCTCCGCCAACCATCGCTGAAGCGTTCGCTGCGATGGAAAGCAGCGGCTGAGGGTTAACAGGGGTATTGTCCACGGTCTTCGGAAACCGCTTCGCCACAATCACACCTCACTCCAGCGTGCCGCACCCAACCAGCGGCACAAGGCTGTGGCGCCTTTCGCAGTCACTTTCAATTCCCGACCTGCTTCACGCCGTCGCAGATAGTCGTTATCGAGCAGGTGGTTGCAAATCTGCTGTCCCAAAGGGCCGGCTATGTGAAACCGGCGCTCACTCCAGTCGAGACATGGGCGACACAAAGGCACGGAGTTAACAGATTGGGGCTGGCCGAACGACAAACCAATGGGCGCCAATGCTGTCTGTAGCCGGTCTGTTAGAGCGCCCCCATCAGGTTCGAGCACAATGGCTTGCTCTGCCATCAAATAGTCTGCAACGGCGACACCCAGGCGACCACCAAGATGGTCGTAACACATCCTTGCCCGCCTCATGCCGGGATCGCGTGGACCGGTATCGACCCTGGCCGGTTTCCGGCCCAACGCGGCGACCTGCATGATGCCCTCCAGCATTGTCGCTACCTCTCTTGATGCCAGGCGATGGTAGCGATGCCGCCCTTGTTTCAGCAACACCAACAACTCCGCCTCAATCAGAAGCGACAGATGTCCGCTGGCGGTCTGAGGAGAAACCCCTCCTATTCTCGCCAACTCATGCGCGGTATACGCACGGCCATCCATGAGTGCCAGCAACATGGTAGCGCGGGCAGGAACTCCCACTAGTGACGCTATTCGGGCAATTTCGTTCGTGTTCACGAGTTATGATGAGCCTTTGAATCGTTAGGCGCTGCTGATCGATCAGAAAGCCCATAATCCCGGACAACGTCCGCCACTCTCAACCGATAGTCGGAAAAGATCTCACTCCGCCCTTTGGCCTGGGCGTGACGATGGGCTTCCATGTTCCGCCATTGCGCAATAGCGGCTTCATCCCGCCAGAGCGACAGGGACAGTATCCGGCCAGGGTGCGTGAGGCTCTCGAAACGCTCAATGGATATGAAGCCGTCTATTTGTTCTAAAAGCGGCGCCAACGCGGCTGCTTCATCGAGATATTCGGCGGTTTTACCCGGGCGTGGTTCCAACTCAAATATCACTGCCAACATTTTAGATCTCCTCCACAGAGTCAGAGCAACGACGTGTTGAAGGTACATTCACGGTGCCTTCGGCGGCTTCCACAAAGCTGCGCTCTTCCCGTAGTATAAAGCGCTGGGATTCAGCGAGCGCAAAGTTCCTTTTTCCGGCCTCATCCGCCTTCAGGCGACACCGATACGATTCGTAGCTTGCAAGAGAATCAAACCCGATAAGGCCCCAGGCGATGTCGTTGGTTCCTTCCGAGGGCAGGAAGTAGCCGATCAAGTCACCGCCGCAACGCGGAATGATGTCACCCCAGTTTTTGGCGTAAACTTTAAACTGCTCTTTCTGGAAGGGGTCTATCTGATAGCGAATGACGCAAACGATGGGCATTGAAAGCCTCCTGAACCGTTAGTTTAGGCGCCTATTGTGCAACTTAATTCAATGCGAATGTTTCGCTGTGGACCGAAGTGAATCCGGGACAGATTTTACTGACAGCCTGCTTACAGGAGCGTTTGCACGATGAAGGCCTCAAAGGAATTCTGGGACAAGAGCGCACCCCGATATGCGAAAAGCCCGGTGCGGGACGAGGAAACCTACCGGAAAAAACTCGACATCACCCAAGGATATTTCCGGCCAGACTGGTCGGTACTGGAGTTCGGCTGTGGAACCGGCAGCACTGCCCTGGTTCATGCGCCCTATGTAAAAGAAATTCTTGCGACCGACATATCCGGCAAAATGCTGGACATCGCCACACAGAAAGCCCGGGATGCTGGTGTCGAGAACGTGCGCTTTCAGCAGGGCACCATGGAAACTCTGGCGCTGGAGGCGGAAACCTTTGATGCGGTGCTGGGGCTCAATATTCTCCATCTGCTGGAAAACCCCGAAACGGCGATTGCCCGGGTTCATGAACTGCTGAAACCCGGTGGCGTTTTTGTTTCCAGCACCGCCCTGGTGGGCGAACTGATGGTGCTCTGGCGGCTGTTGATTCCAGCCATGCAGGCGGTGGGGTTGGCGCCGTTCGTGAACCGCTTTAGCCGGCAATCACTGGTAGCGATGCTGGCCAAGGCAGGGTTCAGCATCGATTATGAATGGCAGCCGGGTAAGTCGTCAGTGTTTTTGGTGGCCCGGAAGTGACCCCGTCAACAGAGAACCCTGTTGGCTCAACGAGGATTTAGTATGGCAGAAGTCCCCCAAAAACAGTCCGGAACCAGCGGCTACTCCTGGAAACTGTCTGCCGTTGCAGCCGTGGCGTCTGTCATCGGCGCGGTAGTCTCGTTCGGGGAGGTGTCACCAATCATTACCGGGTTGATTCTCCTTGCCGCCGTTGGCTGGGGCTTTACCGCACGGGACAACAAACGAGCGGCGGAACAGGCAAAAGACGCACAGTAAACGACGTTCCTGAAAATTTTTCCTTCCCCTGTCGATTTCGTCCCGTCCCACGCGACTAACCAGTGAAACCACCAACAATCACTGGAGAACGACGACATGAAATACATGCTGATGCGCAAGGCCGATGCGGACACCGAGAATGGCGTAATGCCCACGGATGACCTCTTGCAGGCGATGGCGGACTATAACGAGCGTATGACGCAGGCAGGGGTGTTTACCGGTGGCGACGGTTTGTGGCCCACCCGCGAAGGCTGCCGCATTCAGTTCCGCAACGGTGAGCCAACTGTTGTCAACGGACCCTTCGAGCAGACCAGCGAGCTGCTGGCCGGCTACAGTGTGCTTGAGGTGGATTCTTTTGAAGACGCCATCGCCTGGGCAAAACAGTGGCCAAAAGAGGATGCTGGCGGCAATGTCACCCTTGAGTTACGCCGTTACTTTACGCTGGAGGATTTCGCGCCCAGCCCCGCACTTGAGAAGCATCGTTCGCAGGAAAAACTGCCACGGGAGATGAACGTGCACGTGGCGTTTGGCGGCAACTGCCGGGAAGCCATGGAATTCTATGCGAAGGTCACCGCCGGCACTCTGGAAGCCGTGATTACCTACGGCGAAACGCCAGCGGCAGAGGATGTGCCGAAGGAAATGCACGACCGCGTTGTTCATTCCTCCCTTAACATCCGTGGCCGTCGGCTGATGGGGGCGGATATGGCGGGAGACTGTTATCAGGCGCCGCAGGGTACGCAGATCCACCTTGAATACGATGATACCAAGCAGGCGGAGCGGGTTTTCCGGGCACTGTCCGAAGGAGGCGCAGAGATCATGCCGTTCGAACAGACCTTCTGGGCTCATCGTTTCGGAATGACCAAGGATCGATTTGGGGTCCAGTGGATGATCAGCAGCGGGCTTGAGCAGTGCCAGTAAATGACAACAACCGGGAGCCATACAATGACCAAGCGAGCGAAAAACACCATATGCCTCTGGTACAACGGCGATGCTGAGGAGGCGGCAAATTTCTACGCCAGAACCTTCCCGGATTCGTCCGTGGATGCTGTAAATCATGCGCCGGCAGACTACCCATCAGGCTCGGAAGGGGATGTACTGACGGTGGAGTTTACCGTGCTGGGCATTCCCTGCCTCGGGCTCAACGGTGGCCCCATCTTCACGCACAGCGAAGCGTTTTCATTCCAGGTGGCCACCGCGGATCAGGAGGAAACCGATCGCTACTGGAACGCGATTGTGGGCAACGGCGGCGAGGAAAGCGCCTGCGGCTGGTGCCGGGACAAGTGGGGTATTTCCTGGCAGATTACGCCGCAGGTGCTGTCGGACGCCATTGCCGACCCGGACCGCGCAACCGCGAAACGGGTTTTCGAGGCGATGATGACGATGGGTAAAATCGATGTTGCGGCTATTGAGGCGGCACGGCGGGGGTAGAAACACAGCCACGCCTACACAACCTCCGGAAACGCCGACACCAGGAAATCCACCAGCGCCCTCACCTTGGGAGTGACGAACTTGCGGGTGGGATAGACCGCGTACACACCCAGTTCGTCGGAGCGGTAATCCGGCATCAGCTCCACCAGTCGGCCTGCGTCCAGGTCATCCTGCACCAGAAAACTGGGCTGGTGGATCACACCTTGACCGGCCAGGGCGGCGGCACAGCAGGTTTCGCCGTTGTTGGCATGCATCCAGGGGCGTATCCGTGTGCTCACTGATCCATCGGGGCCGTCAAAATGCCAGTCGTTACCCGTGGCCAGGTTGCTGTAGGCGATGATCTTATGATGGATCAGCTCCTCGGGATGTTCTGGCATGCCGTGGGCGCTGAGGTATCCGGGAGAGGCGCATACAACAAGCCGCGTGGTGGTGAGACGCCGGCTGACCAGGGTGGAATTTCTCAAGCTGGCAATTCGGATCGCCAGATCAAAGCCTTCCTCAACAATATCCACAATGCGGTCGGACAGGTCGATGTTGAGTTCCACATCCGGATATTCACTATGAAACTGCCCCCACAAGGGCGCCAGGTGGCGAATGCCAAAGCTCACCGGGGCATTGATGCGCAACACACCCTTGGCGACGCCGCTGCGTGAGGTCAGTTCTGCCTCCGCCTCTTCCACTCCCGCCAGCAGTTCCCGGCATCGCACGTAGAACACTTCCCCTTCCGCGGTCAGCGACAGTCGCCGGGTGGTGCGGTGAAGAAGCCGCACCCCAAGCCGGGATTCGAGTTCACCAACGTAGCGGGATACGGCGGCTTTCGACATCCCCATTGCCTCCGAGGCGGCCACAAAACTGCTCTCGTCCACAACGGCGCAGAAGGTCTGCATCTCCAGCAATCTATCCATTCTATTGTTCCGATTTTTGAGACAGTTAATCCAATAAAAGCATGTTTATCCCAAAATAAGATATTCGTAAAGTATCCCCATGCTCAACGCACATCTCATACACAAGGAAACAGGATCATGAACAATACATTCCTCAACAAACTGCTCGACACCAACGCTGGCTGGGGCGCGCTTGCCCTGCGCATTCCCGTCGGCATCATTTTCGTGGCTCACGGCGCCCAGAAGCTGTTTGGCTGGTTCGGTGGCTACGGTCTGGAAGGCACTGGGCAGTGGTTGGATTCCATTGGCCTGAGCCCGGGTTACCTCATGGCTCTTCTGGCCGGTGGCACCGAGTTCCTGGGTGGCCTGGCGCTCATTATTGGGCTACTGGTTCGTCCCGCCAGTGCAGCACTGGCCTTCGCCATGTTGATTGCCATCTTCAGCGTGCATTTCCAGAATGGCCTGTTCATGAGCAACAACGGTTATGAATTCGCGCTGGCACTACTGGCGGCTTCAGCTTCCCTGCTGTTTAGCGGTGCCGGGCACGCTTCCGTAGACCGTTTGGCAACGAAATAAACAGGAGTATCGCGCCATGACCAGTCTGTTCGTATCCCACGGCGCTCCCACCTTTGCACTGGAGCCGGGCCTGGCAGGCCCGGCCCTCTCGCAGCTTGGAACGGAACTGCCCCGACCAACTGCGGTGCTGGTGGTGTCGCCCCACTGGATGACACAGGAAGTGCAGGTGGGGCTGTCAGAGGTACCGGCTACCATCCATGACTTTCGAGGCTTTGAGCCCGCCATGTACGAACTGGAGTACCCGGCGCATGGTCATCCCTCGCTCGCAAAGAAGGCTCTATCTCTGCTGGACAATGCCGGATGGAAGCCCGTCGCCGATGCCCAACGCGGTCTTGACCATGGTGCCTGGGTGCCGCTGACGTACCTTTACCCGGGGGCGTCGGTGCCGGTTTTCCAGGTCTCTCTGCCAGCGAACCTCGACAGCCAGTCCGCCTACCAACTGGGCCAGGTGCTGGCGCCGCTGCAAGAGGAAGGTGTGCTGATCGTCGGTTCGGGCAGTCTGACTCATAACCTCTACGAGGTACGCTGGAGGGATAACAACAGTGCAGAGTACGCAAAGGCCTTTAGCCAATGGGTTCGTGAAGCGGTTCTGGAGAACGACCAGGCACGCCTGATAAACACTCTGGCGCTCGCGCCCCATGCCCAACGCGCACACCCCACCACGGAGCACTTTCTGCCGTTGCTGGTTGCACTGGGTGCCGCTGGCCCCGACGCACGCGGCTCGGTCCTCGAGGGCGGCATTGAGCATGGTGTGCTGTCGATGGATTCCTTTATCTTTCGCAATGCCTGAAACCCGGAACCTTTGCTGCCGTATCTAATTCCGTTGCCCTGAACTGACCGATAACGGTAAAGTTCCTGCAGCAAAACGGACGCGGGGATGACCAGCCCCATGGATGCGGGTGGAATGTGACACTACAACGGCACAATCGATGGCCTGTATGGATAGCCCTGCTATCCATGCTGCTCATCTATCTGGGGCCATTGCTCACCAAAGCCCAGCTGCCCCAGCACGCCGAACCAACGCATCACTCTGCCGAGCCTTCCCATCACGCCAAGCACAAACGCCACGGCCACCCACCAGAGCACGCCCCCGACAAGCATTCTGACCCGCTCGAACACCTGGCCCATGGGGACTGTGGCTACTGCGTTTTGCTCACCAAACTGCCGGCCATGTCACCCCAGGGCGCCCAAGGTGCGCCTTCAGACCATCCTGGCAGCCGTCACCCTGCATCGCTGACCTCGATCTCTGCCCCACGGGGCATTCCAAGTTTTCCCAACGCGCCTGTTCGCGCCCCACCGCTCATCGTCTGACCTCCGCACTTTCCCTTTAAATCCGTAGTGAGGAAGACTATGAACGAATCACGCTCCACCGGCGCTGCGCGCTGGGGATACACTCTGCTTTTGCGCCTGCATTTCTACGCAGGACTTCTCGTTGGCCCGTTTATATTCGTGGCCGCCCTCTCAGGCGCGCTGTTCGCACTGACGCCACAGATTGAAAGCTGGCTCTACCACACCGAACTGACCACCGAGTTCACTGGCGATGCTCACCCACTGGCCGACCAGATCGGGGCTGCACGGAGCCATATTGGCAACGACGCCGCCCTCGCTGCAGTCCGCCCGGCACCAGAAGCGGGACAAACCACGCGGGTCATGTTTGTGGTGGAGGGCCTGCAACCCTACGAACATCAGGCAGTATTTGTGGACCCGGTTTCCCTGGCAATTCGCGGTGACCTGGTGGTTTACGGCACCAGCGGCACCCTGCCGTTCCGCATCTGGATCGATTATGTACACCGGCACTTACACTTGGGTGAGGTTGGTCGCTACTACAGCGAACTGGCCGCTTCCTGGCTCTGGCTGGTGGCACTGGGTGGCCTGTTCCTTTGGTGGCGACGCCGCTCAACCAGCCGAAGCGGCAAGGACACGGACCGAAGCACACTTCGCAAATGGCATAGTCGTATTGGCGTGGTGTTGTTGATGGCCTTTCTGTTCTTCTCGGTAACCGGCCTGACCTGGTCCAAGTGGGCCGGCGCCAACATTGCCGAACTGCGCGCGCAACTGGATTGGGGCACACCAGGGCTGAACACGCAGATCGTCGATTCAGCAGCCGCTCAGGCTCACAGCTATGGTGAACACGCCGGTCACGGAATGGCCATGCCAATGGCCGCGGGCAGGGACAACGCAGCCACCTACGATGCCGTACTGGCACGTGCCCGGGCTGCGGGCATCGATGCCGGCATGGTGGAAATCAAGCCGGCGGCAGACGCCAACCGCGCCTGGGTGGTTCGTGAAATCGACCGCAGCTGGCCGACACAGGTGGATATGGTGGCGTTTGATCCCAAGTCCATGACTGTGACCGACCGGGTGGATTTCGAAACCTTCCCGATCGCCGCCAAACTCACCCGCTGGGGCATCGACGCCCACATGGGCATTCTGTTTGGCCTGGCCAACGAGCTCTTTGTGGCGGCCTGCGCCTTGGGGCTGTGCGTGATGATCGCGTTGGGCTATCGAATGTGGTGGCTGAAGCGCCCGACGCGAGGGACATCCAATCAACGATCCGCCCAGCGGGTGTGGACAGAATTGCTCAAGGCACCGCCCCTGGCACTACTGACCATGGCGCTGATTGCGGTCGGATTGGGATGGTTTGCGCCGGTGATGGGCGTCAGTCTTGTGGTGTTTCTTGTTGTGGATGGGTTGCTGACCTTCCGGAGCTACAAGCAAAGCGAACAAGCAACCTCCGAATACAGTTGACAATCTCCTGCACCCTGTGATGTTATCACCGGTAACAATGTTATCGGTGATAACTTATGACTGTTAGCTCCACCCCACTCAAAACCAATTACCACCATGGTGACCTGCCTCAACAGGCGCACCAGTTAGCCCTCGAAATTCTGCGGGAACATGGCGATACGGCGATCAGCCTGCGGGCCCTGGCCAAGCAGATTGGGGTCAGTGCACCTGCGCTGTATCGACACTTCGTTGACCGGGACAGCCTGCTCGCAGAGCTCGCCACTACCGGTTTCAGTGCACTACGGGAACGACTGCTCGCCGTTGATCAAAGCGACCCCAGGCGGGCACTGATTGATATCGGCCTGGTTTACGTGTCGTTCGCCCGGGACGAACCCAATTTGTACCGGCTGATGTTTGGCGGGCGGGTGCTGCCCAAAGGCATTCACCCGCGCCTGGACACCGCCGGAAAGGGAGCTTTCCAAGTCCTGGAAGACACCATTGCACAAGCGCAGGCGGTCGATTACGTCAAACCGATTCCGTTGTCACTGATGACAGCTGCAGCCTGGTCCCTGGTACATGGCCTGTCCCAGTTGTCTATCGACGGGCACCTGCCCAGCACGAAGGCGGAACCTCACCTGACCGAAGGTGTTGTCACACTCCTGCTCGATGGCTCAATTGCCGAAAACAAACAACACAATAAGGACACCACATCATGAGTAGCCCCAAACCCAGTACTATCCGTGTCGGGCGCCGTTATCGCGCCAATCGTCTTGATGGCCACTACGACGCCATTGTCATCGGCTCCGGTATTGGCGGGCTTACCACCGCCGCCTGCATGAGCAAAATGGGCAAGAAAGTGGTGGTGTTCGAGCAGCACTACACCGCCGGGGGCTTTACACACAGCTACGATCGCAACGGCTACGAATGGGATGTAGGTGTGCATTACATTGGGGATGTGGGCGCGGACCACACCCTGAGCAAACGCCTGTTCGACCACATTACCGACGGCCAGTTGAAGTGGGCGCCCATGGACAGCCACTTTGACCGCATCTTTATTGGTAACCGCCACGTGGATCTTGTCGCCGGCCCGGACGCCTTCAAAGCAGAGTTGAAGAAGGAATTTCCCGGCGAGGAACAGGCCATAGATACCTACCTGGGTTATCTACGGCAAGTGGCCAAAGCCATGCCCGGGCTGGTGATCGGCAAAGTACTTCCGGACCTGGCAGCCGGGCCCCTGCGCAAGCTGGTCGACCGCACCGCACCTGCATTCCTCAACAAGCCTACACGAGAGGTTCTGGAGAGTCTGACCAACAACCAGGAACTGATCGCGGTGCTCACCGGCCAGTGGGGCGACAACGGCCTGCCACCAGCAGAATCCAGTTTCATCATCCACGCCCTGATTGCCCGCCACTACCTGTACGGCGGCTACTACCCCATCGGCGGTGCCTCTGAAATGGCGAAGACCATTATTCCGGTCATCCAGCAGAGTGGCGGGGAAGTGTTCACCTATGCCGACGTAAAAGAAATTCTGATCGAAAAAGGCAAGGCCGTGGGTGTGCGCATGGCAGACGGCGAGGACGTTCGTGCCCCGCTGGTGATCAGCAATGCCGGCGTATTCAACACGTTCGACAAACTGCTGCCGGAAACCTCACCCCACCGGGACTATTACCAGGAAAAGCTGAAAACCGTGGAACGCTCGATGGCCAGCAACTGCCTGTACATCGGCCTGGAAGATACCGCTGAGAACCTGAAGTTGCCGAAGACCAATTACTGGATCTATCCGGGCACCAACTACGAGAAGCAGGTCAGCGACTTTGTGGCCGCGCCGGACGAACACGACATTCCGCTGACGTACATCTCGTTCCCTTCCGCCAAAGACCCAAGCTTTGCCGAGCGCTATCCCGGCCGCGCCACGATCGAGATCGTCGCCCCCGGGCCTTATGACTGGTACGAGGACTGGGCGGACGAGACCTGGGGCAAGCGTGGTGACGAGTACGAGGCGAAGAAAGAAGCCTACGCCCAGCGGCTACTGGCGAAGCTGTATGAGAAGTTCCCGCATCTGGAAGGCAAGGTGGATTACTACGAGCTGTCGACGCCGCTGTCTACCGATTACTTCTGCCGCTACAGCAAGGGCGAGATCTATGGCCTGAACCATTCGCCCAGCCGCTTTGAACAGGACTGGCTGAAGCCCAAGACCCGCATTCCCGGCCTGTACCTGACCGGCCAGGATGTGATGACCTGCGGTGTGGCCGGGGCAATGATCGGCGGCCTGCTCGCCACCGTGGCGGTCAGTGGCCTGAAGGGGTTGCCGTTGGCGAAGAGGATGTTTGTGGGGTAAATCCTCACTCACAACATTCCAGCAACCGCGTGGCATGTTCCCGCAACGCATCCTTGAGCCCATCCGGCTTGAGGATGGTAAACCGGAACGGGAGCTGTGCCAGCCACCAGGAAAACCACTCAAAGCTGTCGGTTTGGGTGGTTAGCAACAAGCCATCTTCACGCTGTTCGAATCCCTCCGCACAGGAGGAGTGAAAACCAAACACGGCTGAGGCCGACTCACGGTCCGTATGGAGCACCAGCGATACCTCGTGGGTACTCCCCCAGGACAGGAAGCTCTCACTCAGGAAATCCGCCGCATCAAAATCCGGTGTCCGCTGAAAAGTGGCCGTTAACAGATGGACATGGCTGATGCGGTCCAGCCGGAACGAGCGCATGGCCTGGCGGAGATGGCAAAAGCCAGTTAAATACCAGCGCCCCTGACGGAACACCAGGCCGTAGGGATCCACGCTGCGGTCGATCCCGCCGTGGTCCGGGGAGTGGTAGGTAAACCCCACCGAGCGCATCGCTTCCGTGGCAACGGTCAGGGTTTGCAGGGCGCGGTCGTCCAGGCTGGGCTCGCCCCGGGGAAGGATCACCCGAGTGGTGTCGCTGACACCGCGTACCCGCTTTTTCAGGTTGGCCGGCATTACCCGTTCCAGCTTCGCCTGCACGCTGGCAATGGCCGGCGCCGCATCCGCCAGCCCAAGCTGTCGGGCGGCCAGCAGCCCGAGAGAAACCGCCAGGGTTTCCTCGTCGGTAAACATCATCGGCGGCAACTTGAAACCGGCCACCAGTCGGTATCCACCATAGCGCCCCTGCTCGGTCATCACCGGAATGCCCAGCTCTTCGAGCACTGTGATGTAGCGTCGGATGGTTCGCCGATCCACGCCCAACCGCTCCGCCAGTTCGGCACCGCCGATCTGACCGTGGGTCTGCAACAACTCCAGCACGGTTAACACACGCGTCGTGGGACCAGACATGGTCGCCTTCCTCCTGGCAGCTTTTCCGGTTATTTACATTAAAAATACATCTTCCCATTTATCTAGGACAGATATTGGCCTATTTCCACATTAATCTGATCTCGCAGTAACCCATTCCCCTGAAAACACAGGCTTGAAAAGGAGATCAGCATGTCGGAACTCACCTTTTACACCCACCCCATGTCACGTGGCCGCGTTGTGCGCTGGATGTTGGAAGAAGTCGGTATTCCCTACACGGTAGAGACGATGGATTTCGGCCCGGACATGAAAACCCCGGAATACCTGGCCATCAATCCCATGGGCAAGGTGCCCGCCATCAAACACGGCAGCACCATTGTGACCGAGGTGGCGGCCATCTGCGCTTACCTGGCGGACCAGTTCCCGGACAAGAAGCTTGCCCCACCGGCTGCCTCTCCGGAACGTGGCGCCTATTACCGCTGGCTGTTTTTCATGGCGGGCCCTTTCGAGATGGCTACCAGTGCGCTGGCCCACGGCTGGAAGATCGACAGCACAAACGTGCAGGCCGTCGGTTGCGGCCGGGTGGAAGACAGTATCAACACGCTGGAGAAAGTGTTGGGCAAGAGTCCCTACATTTGCGGTGACGCGTTTACCGCAGCGGATGTGCTGGTCAGCAGTTACCTGTGGTGGGAAACCATGCAGAAAAACATTCCGCCGAACAAGGTATTCCAGGAATACATCCAACGCACGGAAAGCCGGCCAGCGGCCAAGCGTGCCAATGAGCTGGATGATGCCCTGGTGGAGTCGATGAAAGCTGTCACAGCCTGACGATCAGGCGGTAGCAGCCGGCGATACTAGGCACAATCCGCCGGGGACATTCAGCACCCAGTCGCGGATAGCCAGTATCGTCGGGTCCTGCCGGCGGCTTTCCGGGTACACCAGATAGAAAGGCTTACCTTCAAGCTCCGGGCCGAAGGGCTGCACCAGCCGACCTTCGGCCAACTCATCCTCAATCAACGGCCGGCTCATCAACGCCACGCCCTGGCCACCTACCGCAGCGGAGATGGCGTGGGTTTCATCCGAAAACACCAACCCGGCACTGACATCCAACCCCGATATTTCCGCCTGTTTCTGCCAACCCGCCCAATCTATCGGGTTGACTATGGTCTGCTGGGGACGAAAGTGAATCAACGGATGGTTGGGCAGATCTTCAGGCCGTTTCAGCCCGAGGTAGGGGCTGCAAGCCGGTATAAACGTGTTATCGAACAGCTTCTCCGCGACCAAACCCGGCCAATGACCATCACCGTAGCGAACGGCGAGATCCGCCGTAACCCCGTCCAGGGCCACTGGTTCGTGTGAGGCGTGGATGCGCAGATCAATGTTCGGATGGCTGTCTCGCAACATGCACACCCAGGATAGCAGCCAACGTACCGCCACAGCCGGCGTGGTCGAGAGAGTAACCGCCTGGCGCGATGGCACCGCCTTCAGCCGCTCTATGGCATTGCCGATGTTATCGAACGCAGCCCCCAGCACCTCCTGCAGTTCTCGCCCTTGGGACGTCAGCACCAATTGCCGGGGTTTGCGAATGAATAGCTCAACCCCCAGTGCCTCCTCAAGCCCGCGAATCTGATGGCTGATGGCCGTGGCGGTCACCGACAGCTCCTGGGCAGCCTGCTTGGCACTCTCATGGCGGGCAGCAGCCTCAAAGGCTCGCAAGGCGGATAGCGAAGGCAGACGACGGGGGTTCATGGGTGAATTTGTCTCATCTATAGGTGCGAAAAATCATCGTTTGTGGCCCTTTAAGTATGGTTTTAGGCTTAATTCACTGTCAACAACAGATGAATTTACTTACAACCTGATGGAGCCCAAAATGACTCATATCCTGCAACTCGACGCCTCTGCCCGCCCTGGCCGCGCCGGCATCCACGAACACGGCTCCCACAGCCGCAGCCTGACACACCGGTTAGTTTCCCGGTGGCAGGCTCAACGCCCTGGCGATACCGTGACCTACCGCGATATCGGCGGCACGCCCCCATCCTTCATTGATCAGCAATGGATACAGGCGGCCTTTACTCCGCCCGAAAAGCACGAGCCCTGGATGAACGACACACTGGCAGAAAGTGACCAACTGATCGATGAACTGGTCGCCTCGGACATCCTGGTCATTGGTGCGCCACTCTATAATTTTGGTATGCCAGCGGCTCTGAAAGCATGGGTGGACCTGGTTGTTCGTATGGGCAGGACCGTGGAGTACGACCCATCCACCCCAGAAGCCCCCTTCACAGCACTGCTAGCAGACCGCCCCCGCCACGCGGTTATCCTGTCTTCCCGTGGCGGGGCTGGATTCGAGCCTGGAGGGGAGCTGGCACATATGAATCACCTTGAGCCAGGCCTGACCACGGTGCTTGAGTTTATAGGCATCACCAATGTGCACAGCATTGCCATTGAAAATCAGGAGGAAGGCGGCGAGGTGTTGGCGCAATCCGTTGCCGAGGCAGAACAACAGGTGGATGAACTGGTGCTGGCGTTGCAGGAAACACTCACCAAGGCGACACCTGCCATGACGTCGTCATCACTGGTAGGCTCGATGTAATCGCCAACAAGGACATTGCATGCTCTGCTTCAGCTATGGCTCCAACATGTCGCAACGACGACTCCAGGCCCGGGTTCCATCAGCCCGATACATAGCTGTCGCAGAGCTTACAGCCCATCGGCTCCGCTTCCACAAATCCGCCAGCGACGGCTCCGCCAAATGCAACGCGGAAGAGACCGGCAACCCGGGGGACTGGGTGACCGGCGTGGTGTACGAAATTGATGATTCAGAGAAACCAGACCTGGACCGGCATGAGGCATTGGGGTTTGGCTACGATGAGAAGCAGGTTGAGCTGAAAACCGAACAAGGCACCCTGCACGCCTGGATGTATTATGCCACCCGCATCAACAACTCACTTAAACCCTTCCACTGGTACAAGGACCACGTGCTCATCGGCGCCCGGGAAAACGGCTTGCCGGCGGACTACATTGCGCAGATTGAAGCCGTGGAGTCCCTTGATGACCCCAAACCAGAGCGGCACGCCCGGGAGCTGTCGATTTACAGCAACACATAGGCTGCCGGCTTCCTTACACCCCCAACCGATCCCGCAACGCGTAATACCAGGCCCCTATTGCCGTCAAAGGTATCCGAAACGCCCGCCCACCCGGAAACGGGTAATGCGGCAGGCTGGCGAAGGCGTCGAAACGCTCGGCCTGGCCCTGGATGGCCATTGCCAACGCCTTGCCCGCAACATGGGTAAAGGTTACGCCATGGCCAGAGCAGCCCTGGGAATAAAACACGTTGTTCTGCAGCCGGCCCATTTGCGGCAGGCGTGACAGGGTGAGCAAGAAGTTGCCGGTCCAGGCGTAGTCGATCTTCACATCGGCCAGCTGCGGGAACGTTTTCAGCATGTTGGGGCGAATCAGCCGTTCGATGTTGGCCGGGTCTCGGGCGCCGTAGACCACACCACCGCCGTAGATCAGCCGCTTGTCGCCGGACAGGCGGAAGTAATCCAGCAGGTAGTTGCAGTCTTCCACGCAGTTGTCCTGCGGCAGGAGTTGTCTGGCGAGGGCATCGTCCAACGGTTCGGTAGCGACGATCTGAGAGCCGCAGGGCATGGACTTGGCGCCCAGTTCCGGCACCAGTCCGCCGAGATAGGCATTGCCCGCCAGCACCACAAACCCTGCCCGCACTTCGCCTTGATCGGTTTTCACCGTGGCAGGTTGGCCATGAACAATGTCAGTAACGGCTGAATGTTCGTGGATCACGCCACCGAGGGATTCCAGGGCAGACGCCTCGCCCAGGGCCAGGTTCAGGGGATGAATGTGGCCCCCGGTGTGATCAACCGCGCCGCCGACGTAGCGCTCGGTGCCAACCCGGGCACGAATTCCTTCCCGGTCTAGCAGTTCCAGGTCCCCGTACCCGAACCGCCGCCAGAGTGCCTGTTGATCCTCCAGATGGACGAGCTGCCGTGCGTTCAGGGCCGCGAAAACGCCGCCCTCTTTCAGGTCGCACTGGATGCCGTAGTCCCGTACCCGTTGACGGATGATCTGGCTGCCTTCAAACGCCATGGACGCCAAGTGGGTCAGGTGATCCGCTGTGGTCTGGCGTTCGATTGCGTCGAGGTCACGGCTGAAGCTGTTGACGATCTGCCCGCCATTGCGACCGGAGGCACCCCAGCCCACGGTAACGGCTTCGAGCACCACCACACTGAAACCGGCTTCGGCCAGGAACAATGCGGTCGACAACCCGGTGTAACCAGCACCGACCACGCACACATCAGCCTCGCAAACGCCCTGAAGCGCCGGCCGTGTAGGGGCCGGATTGGCCGATGCCGCGTAATAGGATGGAACCGGGGAATGCTGGGTCATGGAGTTGTGCCAAATGGGTTATCAAAAAGGGTTCTTTGGCAGGCAATGAAAAGGGCAATCCTGTTGCCCGCCGAACTCAGTCTATGCCGGCTTTCAGCCCACGGGAAGACACGTTCTTGTACCTATATGGAAGGCCGTCGACGCGGCTCAAACACCTGCTATGATGACGCCATTCCTTTGCCTTCGAGGCCGCCATGTCTGACCCTGTATCCACCAATGCCATTTCCGGAACACCCACTAGCCAGCCCGAGTGGCAGGCAATGGCCGACACCCTCGCCATAGAGGGCCGCGCCTATGTAAAGGGCAGTTATCGCTGGGCGGTAAACGGTGAAACCTTTCCGTCGATCAGCCCGGTAAACGGCCGCGAACTGGCCCAAGTGGCCAGTTGCGACAAAGCCGATGCGGACAAAGCCGTAGCCATCGCCCGAAAAGTCTTTGAGCGCGGCGACTGGCGTGAGCTGGCCCCGGCCAAACGCAAAGCTGTGCTGATTCGCTTTGCGGAATTGATCGAAGCCCACGGCGACGAACTGGCCCTGCTGGATACCCTGGATATGGGCAAACCCATCAGCCATGCCCGTACGGTGGACGTACCGGCCACCGCCCGCGCCATACGCTGGACCGCCGAAGCCATCGACAAGGTGTATGGGGAACTCGCCCCCACGCCCCATAACCAGATCGGCATGATTTCCCGGGAGCCTATGGGTGTGGTGGCCGCCATCGTGCCCTGGAACTTCCCGATGATCATGGCGGCCTGGAAAATCGCGCCGGCGCTGGCCACCGGGAACTCAGTGATCCTCAAACCCTCGGAAAAATCGCCGCTCACAGCCATTCGCCTGGCGGCACTGGCCACCGAAGCCGGCATACCCGACGGCGTGTTCAACGTACTCCCCGGTTTCGGCCATACCGTGGGTAAGGCCCTGGCCTTGCACATGGACGTGGACTGCTTGGTGTTCACCGGTTCCACCAACGTGGCCAAGCAACTGATGGTCTACGCCGGCCAGTCCAACATGAAACGGGTGTGGCTGGAGGCCGGCGGCAAGAGCCCCAACATCGTGTTTGCGGATGCCCCGGACCTGAAAAAAGCCGCCGCCGAAGCCGCCAGTGCCATCGCCTTCAACCAGGGCGAAGTCTGCACCGCCGGCAGCCGTTTGCTGGTGGAGGAAAGTGTCCGCACCGAATTCGTTGGGCTGATCCGCGAGGCCCTGAAAACCTGGCGCCCCGGCCATCCACTGGACCCGGCAACCACCTGCGGCGCCATCGTCGACCAGGCTCAGCTTGATCGCATCATCGACTACATCGGCATTGGCCAGTCGGAAGGGGCAACACTGGTGGAAGGCGGTCAACGAGTGATGGCAGAGACCGGAGGTCTGTTCGTGCAACCCACGGTGTTCGATGGCGTGAACAACCGCATGCGCATTGCCTCGGAGGAAATCTTCGGGCCGGTGCTCTCGGTGATCGGTTTCACCACCGCCGAGGAGGCCATTGAGATTGCCAACGATTCCATCTATGGGCTCGCTGCCGCCGTGTGGACCTCCAATATCAATACCGCCCACAAAGTGGCCAAGGCACTGCGGGCCGGCAGTGTGTGGATCAACCACTACGACGGCGGCGACATGACTGCACCGTTCGGCGGTTTCAAGCAGTCCGGCAACGGGCGCGACAAGTCCCTGCATGCATTCGACAAGTACACGGAACTGAAGGCCACCTGGCTGGTGCTTGAATAGTTCCCACGAAAAACGGCGCCCTAAGGCGCCGTTATCGGATGACGGGAAGCAACTAAACCGTGTGCAGGTACCAGAGATATTCCAGATCCGAAATGGTCATCTCGAACTCGTTCAGTTCGTGCTCCTTGCAGGCGACGAACACATCCAGAAATTCCCTGCCCAGATAGTCCGCCATCACCGGCGACTGACCGAGTTCCCGCAACGCATCTCGCAGGTTATTCACCAGACTGGCTTCGTGCTGTTCGTGGGCATTGCCCACGGTGACCGGCGGTGGCTCGATGCGGTTGGAAATACCGTAGTGAATGCCCGACAACACCGCCGCCATCAGCAGGTACGGGTTGGCATCAGCACCCGCAACGCGGTGCTCAATCCTCAGCGCCTCGGGATCCCCACCCGGCAGGCGCAGGCTGGCCGTGCGGTTATCCACACCCCAGGTCGCCGCACTGGGCACGTAGTATTCCGGGCTGAACCGGCGGTAGGAGTTGATGTTCGGACAGAACAGCGCCATGGCGTCGTTCATGGTGGCCACCAGCCCACCAACGGCCCAGCGCAGCATGTCGTTGGGTTCCTCGGCGTCGCCGGCAAATACATTGCGCCCTTCCCCATCAACCAGGCTGACATGCAGGTGCATGCCGCTACCCGCCTGATTGTGGTACGGCTTGGCCATGAAGGTGGTGTCCATCTCATGGTCGTAGGCCATGTTCTTGATCAGGCGCTTGAGCAGGGTGGCGTGGTCGCAGGCCTGCACGGCGTCATCCACGTAATGCAGGTTCACCTCAAACTGGCCAGGGGCGGATTCCGCCACCAGGGCGTCCGCCGGCAACGCCTGTTCATGGGCCGCATCCAGCACATCCGCCAGGAATTCCGCGTATTCATCCAGGTCGTCAATGGAATAGGCCTGGGTGCCTGCCGGGCGCTTGCCGGAAATAGGTGATTTTGGGGGCTGGGGGCGACCGGCCAGGTTTTCCTGGTCGATGAGATAGAACTCCAGCTCATAGGCCGCCACCGGCGTCAGGCCCAGTTCTTCAAACCGCTTGACGATGCTCTGCAGCACCACGCGCGGGTCCGCAAAAAAGGGCGTCTCACGATCCAGCTCATACATGGTCAGCAGCAGTTGGCCAGTCGGCCGCTTCTGCCAGGGCTCCATGGTGAGAGTACCGTCGATGGGCAGGCACACTCGGTCCGCCTCGCCAATATCCAGGCCCAGACCGGTCTCTTCCACGGTAGTGCCCTGGATATTCAGGGCAAAGATGGACGCCGGCATCGCGATGCCCCGCTCAAACACCTTGGGCAGGGTTGAAGGGTCCACGCGTTTACCGCGGACAATGCCGTTCATATCCGGGATCAGCAGGTCAATAAACTGCAGCTCGGGGTGTGCCTGAAGGAATGCGTCAGCGCTCGCAAAACCAGAACCCATAAGGTCAGCCTTTCAAAACTCAAACAGGCCTGTGGCGAGGGGCCGGCACAGGAGATTTTCAAGGCTCCTTTATCCTGCTTTCCGGGGCAATTTGCAAGATAGGGACATACCACAGCGCGCCTAGTCATCCTGCTCCCGAATCTTGCCTTCGCGAATGTTCTCACGGGCTTCCTGGTGCTCGTCGCGGTCCGCTTCCGGAGCTTCGTGCTCATCCGCTCTTGAGGGGCGGAAGCACAGCGTGGTCAGTATCGGGAAGTGGTCGGAACCAAAGGGGGCGAGCCTTTCAATTCTGCCCAGCGTAAAATGCTCGGTGGTGAAGACGTGGTCCAGCGGCCAGCGCAGGTACCAGCGTTCGGCGTGAAAGCTGTTGAACATGCCCCGCCCCCGACGCGGGTCCAGCATGCCGCTGACGCGGCAAAACAGCCGCGTGGTGCGGGACCAGGCCACATCGTTCAGGTCACCGGCGACAATGGCGGGGTAACCATCTTTATGAATCTGTTGGCCGATCAGTAACAGTTCAGCATCCCGCCACAGGGACTCCTCACTTTCACTGGGTGCCGGTGGGCGCGGATGCACGGCGTGCAGTTTCACACGATCACGCGAGGGTAACCTCAACCAACCGTGGATCGAAGGGATATCGTCCTGAATCAGGTAGCTCACCTCGGCCTCTTCCAACGGCAGCCTCGAATACAGATGCATGCCATAGAGGTTCTCCAGCGGCACGCGGATAATGGTCGGCCAGTCACCAAAAGCCGCATCCAGCTGATCGCCCCACCACTGATCCGATTCCAGAGTCAGCAACACATCCGGCCGGTGTTCCTGGACCTGGCGAATCAGACCCTCGCTGTTGCGGTTGGGCGTCAGTACGTTGGCAATCATCAATGTGACACAGCGGTCTTCCTGGCCGGGCTCCGCTGATTGCACCTGCAGGGGCCATAAGCGTGTCCACGGCAAAATGCGGTACAGCTGCAACGCAAGCACCACCACCAATATCGCAAGCACCCACTTTTGCAGGCCATCGTTCCCCAGCCATAGCGCTGCGAACGCCACCAATACCGCCAGGCTGACAATCTGAACACGGGGGAACTCACAGGCACGGATCCACCAGTCATGAAGGCGCACTTTGCCGAGGACGGTCACCGCGAGCAGGGCGATGGCCAATGTCAGCAGGGTATAGTCGATCAAACAGGCCTCCGAGACAGAGTCGTGTATCTGTACCTACACCATAAACGATTGACACAACTTCTGCTGGACGACCTGATCATCGCCAGCTTTGTCTCTGGCCCGGGGCCGACTACACTGCGAGTGACGGAGCGAGGAAAAACGAAAAAAGGAGTTAACCCTTGGATCTTGCCCAGGCTTCATTACAATTCGATGCCGCTCTGGCAGACTTTGCCCGCGCCCGCAGCGCGTCACCACAAGCCTCCAGCCTGGGGCTGCTGGAGCGTGCGCGCCTTCTAATGACGCTGCCGGGAGGTTTCGATGTCCTGTACCGTCGGGTTCGCGCTCTGGAATCCGCCGGTATATTCGGCACCAGTGACTGGTCTAAACCTGCCACCCTGCAACCTGCCCTGGCCAAGCACTCACTGCGGGAAGCCGGTGCGGTTACCACCGTTGTCGAGGCGATCAGCGAAATACGGCTGCTGGCGGTGGTGCGCGGTGACTATTTTCACCCTGGCATTTCCTCCGAGCAGGCCCGGCATTTCCTCACCCAGGTGATGGCCCTGAACCTGGACCTGCTGTCTGGCACTCTCACCGAAGCCGATCGCGAACGGCCCAAGCAACTCGGCCCCCTGGTGCTGGGGCTATACCAATACCTGATATCCCACCTTGGCTACGAGAACCTGTTGGACAGCCTGGTGGCTGAGGTGTGGCGGCTACTGGAACAAGGCCCTGTGCAGGTGGACAGCATCTGCGACATGATTGGCCAGATCGCCAAATGCCTGTACGACCCGGAACTGAAAACCACCGGCACGGCCGACGCCACCCGGCTGGTACGGGCCCTGTTCGCACCCACACCCGGCAGCCGCGAAGACCCCGGATTGGACGTTTACCAGCTACGCCTGACCCAGATGGACGACGTTGAACTGTCCGCGGAAGCCAGCGAGTTCGCCCGCAACATGCACGACACCGGGCTTGCGTCCCCTTATCATGCCGTGTTCTTACGGTTCCTTCGTACGAGTGGCGAGGACGAACTTATCCCCACGGCCCTGGGCCTGACAATGACCGGGCTGGATGACCTCTACTGCTACAACCAGCTTGTAGATGCCTTGATTGATGAAGCCATCCATCCGGAAACCTGTCAGGCGGTCTACGGGCTGACCATGATGCTGGAGCGGGGTTCGCTGTTCACCCCACCGGTCGCCCAGGCACTGTGGCGGCAGATCAAGCTTAAATTATCGGCGGAAACCGAGCAGGCTCTGTCAGAAGCGTTCGGCGATGAGGTTCCACCAAGAGTGTTCCTGCTGGCCGGCGTGCTCAACCTTCTGGGCCAGCCACTGGGCGTGGGCCAGGGCAACAACCCCAGTTGCCAGTCTGCCATAGGATTGTCCATGTGGGCGGCCAACGAGGCTGATTACCTGCTGCAGGTACTCACCTGGGCAGCCCGCGACAACGAGGTACTGAGTCGGTTTGAAGGCTGGGAAGTATCGTCCAAGAACCTGGAGCCGGGTCTGGTCAAGGACACCCCGGTGGATGTGGACCCGGTGTCACTGATACTGATTCCCCACCTGGACCGGATATACGGTGAGATGTGGCGGCGCTGCGAAGACCGTAACGACGACGCCCACCGCTGGATCAACCCGGAGTTCTATGGCTGGTGGGTCAGCCACGGCTTCAAGGTGGTGGCCGATATCCATACTGGGGAAGTCACCGACTACGACGATTTCATCCGGCACTTCTACGCCAGCTATCACCCCTACTACAACGGCAACATTCCGGTGATTCACCACCAGCCTGCCGGCATCGCCGTTACCGACAGCGCCGCCCGCTTCGTCGGCCGACATGCCATTACTATCCTGCGAGTGGCCCTGAGCCCCAGAAACGAAATGCGGGTGTACTTCTTCAACCCCAATAACGACAGCGGCCAGGACTGGGGCCAGGGCATCACCTGCTCAACCCGGGGAAATGGAGAGATTCGGGGTGAGGCGTCCCTGCCCGTGGCGGAATTCACGTCCCGCCTCTATGTGTTTCACTACGACACCCTGGAACTGGGCGACCTGACAGCCATACCCGAGGCCGAAGTGGCCCGGGTCATGGCGTTGGGGTATGGCAGTTGGGCGGCCAGCGACGATTAACTCATGTTCTTGCGCATGAAGTTCTGGATCTCACCCACAATACCCGAGCGGAAGGCCATCACCGTCAGCACGAAGATACCGCCAAGAATGGGATCTACCCAGTCACCCAGCGGCCCCTGGGCCAGCTGATATTCCAGGTTCACCACGAAAGTGGCACCGACCACCGGGCCCAGCAACGTGCCGGTACCACCCAACAGAGTCATCAGGATGACTTCGCCGGACATGTGCCAATGAGCGTCGTTGAGAGACGCAAGCTGGAACACCACGGTTTTCACCGATCCGGCCAGGCCGGCCAGGCCTGCAGAGATCACGAATGCGAGGAGCTTGTAGCGATCCACGTTGTAGCCAAGGGACACCGCCCTGGGCTCGTTCTGCTTGATCGCCTTGAGCACCTGCCCGAAGGGCGAGCCGACAATGCGCTGCACCGCCAGATAGCCTCCGAGGAAGACCGCCAGCACGAAATAGTACATGGCGTAGTTGTTACTCAGGTCAACAAAGCCGAACAGGTGGCCGCGGGGTACGCCGTGCATACCGTCCTCACCACCGGTAAACGGGGCCTGTACGAAGAAGAAGTAGACCAGTTGCGCCAACGCCAGGGTGATCATCGCGAAATAGATTCCCTGGCGGCGAATGGCCACAACCCCGAAGCCGAGCCCCAACACCGTTGCCGCCGCTGTGCCCACCAGAATCCCCATTTCGGTCGTCAGACCGGAGAAATTCGAGAGCAGGTAACCGGTGGTGTATGAGCCCGCCGCCAGGAACGCAGCGTGCCCGAAAGACAGCAGGCCGGTGTAACCCAGCAGGAGGTTGAACGCCACTGCGAACAGGGCGAAGCACAGGATTTTCATCAGGAACACGGGGTACATCACCGCCGGTGCCAATAGGAGCAGCGCCAGCAGCACAAGATTCAAAATCTGCTTCTTGCGTTGCTCGGATTTCTGCTGCTGAATAATGCTTTGCTGGATATCTGTCTGCGTGGTTGCGTTCGCCATGACTATGCCTCCTTACCAAACAGGCCCGACGGGCGAATCAACAGAACAACCACCATCACCAGGAAGATCACGGCTGCCGACCCTTCCGGGTAGAACACTTTGGTGAACCCTTCTACTACCCCCATCATCAGGCCGGTAACGACGGCTCCGGCGATAGAACCCATGCCGCCGATGACGACCACAGCAAACACCACGATGAGTATGTTGGAGCCCATTACCGGCGATACCGAATATATGGGTGCGGCAAGCGCACCGGCGAAGGCGGCGAGCATGACACCAAAACCGTAAGTGAGGCTGATCAGCAGTGGCACATTGATGCCAAACCCCTGCATCAGCTGGGAATCTTCCGTGCCGGCCCGCAGGTAGGAGCCAAGCCGGGTTTTCTCAATCATGAACCAGGTTGCGAAGCACACCAGCAAGGCAGCGACGATCACCCAGGCTCGATAGTAGGGAAGGAACATGAACCCGAGGTTCATACCACCTCTGAACACCTCCGGCATGGAATAACGCAGGCCAGAAACGCCGTAAATATTGGTCAGAACACCTTGAAGGATCAGTGCAATCCCGAAGGTCAACAACAGGCTGTAGATGTGATCCTGGCCCGCGATGCGGCGCAACAGGAAGTACTCCAGCAGAATGCCGAAACAGCCAACAATCACGGGTGCGACGAAAAGCGCTACCCAGTAGTTGACTCCGAAGGCATCAAAAATCAGTACGGTACACATCGCACCGAGCATGTACATGGCACCGTGGGCGAAGTTGATGATTTTCAGCAGGCCAAATATTACCGCCAGGCCGAGGCTCAGCAGAGCGTAAAAGGCACCATTGATCACCCCGAGCATCAACTGGCCAGACAGCACGGCCACGGGGACTCCCAGAATCTCGGTCATGTTACAAACTCCAAAAGCAGCGCAACGGATCATTCACAAGTTGCGTGTCTGCAGGTCAGTGGCCGCCCCGCCAGCACTGCTGGATAGCGCGGGACGGCCCAGTCGGTCAGAACATCAGTTTTTGGTTACGAGCTTGCACTTGCTCTCAGACAGCGGGCGATAGGCCTCGTCCCCCGGGATGGTGCGTACGATGTCGTACAGGTCCCACTCGCTCTTGGACTCCTCGGGCGTTTTCACTTCCGCCAGGTACATGTCGTGAACCATACGGCCGTCCTCACGAATGATGCCGTTCTTGGCAAACATGTCGTTGATCGGCGTATCCATCATCTGCTTGCGTACCGTTTGGGCGGCATCCGAACCGGTGGCCTTCACAGCGTTCAGGTACTGCATGGTGCTGGAGTAGATACCGGCGTGAACCATGGTGGGACGAACGCCGGTTTTTTCCATGAAACGGTCAGACCAGGCACGGGTTTCGTCGTTCATGTCCCAGTACCAGCCGGTGGTGAGCTGGATACCCTGGGCAGACTGAGCACCCAGTGCGTGAACGTCGGTCAGGAACAACAACAGCGCCGCCAGGGTCTGGCCGGACTGGGTCAGGCCGAATTCACCGGCGGTAGTGATGGCATTGGTGGTGTCTGCACCGGCGTTTGCCAGGGCCACCACGTCAGCGCCTGAGGACTGCGCCTGCAGGATAAAGGACGAGAAGTCAGAGGTTGGGAAGGGATGACGCACTGCCTGCATCACTTCGCCGCCATTCTCTTCCACCACACGGGTTACGTCGCCTTCCAGGGCGTGACCGAAGGCATAGTCAGCGGTCAGGATAAACCAGCTCTTGCCACCTTCTTTAACCACCGCGCTTGCCGTACCGTTGGCCAGCGGATAGGTGTCATACACGTAGTGGATGTGGTTCGGCGTGCAGTGCTCGTTGGTAATACTGGACGCGGCAGAACCGGAGACGATACCCAGTTTGTCGTTTTCTTCCAGGATGTTGCTGACGGCAATGGTGACCGAGGAAGCAACCAGGCCGGCGATCAAATCAACGTTCTCGTTCTCCACCCAGCGCCGGGCAGTACTGGAGGCGGAATCCGGGCTGTTACGATCATCCGCGCTGACCACTTCGATCTTGGCGCCATTGACCGTGCCACCGAAGTCCGCGATGGCCATTTCCAGGGCTGTCTGGCCATTGGGGCCGGCCAGGTCACGATAGGTGCCGGACATGTCGGCCAGGTAACCGATTTTAACGGTGTTGTCGGATATCTCAGCCTGGGCAGCACCCACAAACATGGCTGATGCAATCGCTGATGTCAGAAGCTTTTTGGTGATTGTCATTGTTGTTTCTCCGCTACTGTCTTTGCGTTGGTTTTCGGGTTTCGTTCTTATTGCTCTTGTTGCACTCTTTATTTCACTCTCATCCCCAGGCCTTACACACCCAGGTACTTGTCCAGCATCGACTGCTTGGCCTCAAGCTCGTCGGCGCTGATCTCCTCCACAATCTGGCCGTGTTCCATCACATAGTGACGGTCCGCCAGGGGTGCGGCGAAATGGAAATTTTGCTCAACCAGGACAATGGTCAGGCCTTTTTCCTTCAGCTTGACCAACACCTCGCCCAGTGTTTCAACGATGACCGGAGCCAGGCCTTCGGTGATTTCATCCAGCAACAGCATGTTGGCGCCCGTTCTCAGAATCCGGGCCATGGCCAGCATCTGCTGCTCACCACCCGATAGTTTGGTGCCAGGGCTGGTACGGCGCTCGTACAGGTTGGGGAACATGGAGAAAATTTCCTCCAACCCCATGCCGCCACTTCGGACGACCGGCGGAAGCGTCAGGTTTTCCATGACATTGAGTCCGGAAAAAATGCCCCGGTGTTCGGGGCAATACCCTACTCCCAACCTTGCAATGTGGTGAGGCGCACACGTCATGGTCTCCTCACCGTTAATCATGATCGAGCCGGTGCGGCGGCCCACCATATTCATAATCGCTTTCAGGGTGGTGCTACGCCCGGCCCCGTTGCGGCCCAGAAGGGTGACCAGTTCCCCGCGCTGAACCTCCAGATCAATGCCATGGAGAATGTGGGACTCGCCATAGAACGCGTGAAGCCCGGAGATTCGTAGCTGTTCGTAATCTTTCGAGTGGGCCTGGGTCATTCCGCCGCCTCCTGCTTCTTGGTGGCCGTGCCACCCATATACACCTCACGCACACGGGGGTCATCGGACACCTGTTGGTAGTCGCCTTCGGTGAGCACGGCCCCCTGTGCCAGCACGGTGACCCGGTCGCACAGTTTGCTGACCACACCCAGGTTGTGTTCCACCATCAGCACCGTGCGGCCTTGAGCGGCCTTGCGCACCAGTTCAACGACCCGCTCCACGTCTTCACTGCCCATTCCCTGTGTGGGCTCATCCAGCAACAGCAGCTCCGGCTCCATGGCCAGAGTGGTGGCCAGTTCCAGGGCGCGTTTACGACCGTAGGCGAGTTCGACGGTGGTGGTATTGGCGAATTCAGTCAGCCCCACACTGTCCAGCAGTTCCATGCAACGCTCATTGAGCTTGTTCAGGGACTCGCCGGATTTCCAGAAGCGGAAGGAGTTTCCTTCAAAGCTCTGCAGAGCGACGCGAATGTTCTCGAGCGCCGTCATATGGGGGAAAACCGCAGAAATCTGAAAGGAACGGACCACCCCTTTGCGGGCAATGGCCGCCGATTTCATTGAAGTGATGTCCTCACCCTTGAACAGGATTTTGCCTCGGGTAGGAATCAGGAATTTGGTGAGCAGGTTGAATACCGTGGTCTTGCCCGCGCCATTAGGGCCGATCAGGGCATGTATGTGGCCACGCTGCACCTTCAGGTTAACGTCATCGACCGCCACAAAGCCCTTGAACTCTTTGACGAGGCTTTGGGTCTCCAGAACGAACGGGTCACTCATGAGCCATTCTACCTTTGTTATTGTTGTGCGTTTATACTGTGTACAGAGTAGATTGACGTCTACGTAAACGTCAACCGAAAATCGTACTTTTTTGGCCAATCGCCATTCGCAAAAAATCACTGACCAACGTCAGCGCCTGGGCAGGCTGCTGCAAGTGGGGCGAATGCCCCGTGCCAGCCATGAACACCGGTTCAGCCCGATGCCCGATACCCTCCACAATCCGGGTCACCTGCTCTGGAACGCCATATTCATCATCGTCCCCTTGAATGATCATAGCCGGGCAACGAATGGCGTCCAGCCAAGGGCCAAAGTCCATGGACTCTTGAAATCCCTCATCCAGCCAGACGTCCTGCCAGGCGTAGAACAACGCATCAGTGCGTTCGCCGTGATGGCGCAGTAACTTCTCGCGAATACCTTCTTCCAGGTAGCGACGGCGCATGTCGCGGATACCAGCCAGGGTGAGGTGATCGGCCCAGGTATGGGCGGCCATGGTGACCAACCCTTTTACCCGCCCTTCCAACGCTGCTGCGGCAATCAGGGCAATGGAGCCGCCATCGCTGTGGCCCACCAGAATCACCTCATCAATCGCCAGCGCATCCAGCAGCCGGGGCAACCACACGGTGCCTTCCTGCTCCAGATAATCGTAGGGACGGGGCAACGGCTCGTCACTGGAGGCACCGTAACCACGGCGCTCATAAATCAGCGCATCGAGGCCCGTGACCTCCGCCAACTGGCGCGGGAACTGCTTCCACAAGGCAATGTTGCCCAGGGATTCATGCAGGAACACCAACACAGGCCCGGTACGGTCACCGTGGCTCAGGCGCTGGGCCTGAACCCTGACGCCCTCCCCCAGGGAAACCGAAAGATTGCTGACGTTCATGCCGTCACCGCTGCGCCGGAATCGCGTAGGTGATGGTGGCATGGGCAACCGGGTCTTCCAGGCCATCGGAGAGAATATAGACTTCACCCACCCCACTGGTCTTGCCGATTCTCAGCATGCTGGCCCGCGCCCGGATCGGGCTGTGGGCCACGGGCTTGCGCAGGAAGTTGATGTTGAGGTTACTGGTCACCGCCAGCGGCACCAGGCCGATTTTTCCCAGCAGGGCGGCATACAGGGCCACGTCCGCCAACGCCATCATGGCGGGGCCGGACACCGTGCCGCCGGGGCGCAGATGCTCTTCAGCAACCTCCAGCTTCATTTCGGCCCAACCGTCGCCCAGTTCCTGCAGGGTGCCGTAGCGGGCACCCTGGGGAAACTGCTCGGCGAGGAAGGCCTGCAGCTCCTCGAAGGTGACAATCATCCCTGTTTCTCTTCCTTCGCCTGGTTACGCAGAACAAAGCGCTGGATCTTGCCACTGGGGGTTTTCGGCAGCTCATCCACGAATTCAATTTCACGGGGATAGGCGTGAGCGGAAAGGCGATGGCGAACCAGCTCCTGCAGCTCGTCCTTCAGGGCATCTTCGCTTTCAGGCTCCTGGTCACCCTTGATAACCACATAAGCCTTGATAATAGAGCCCCGCTTTTCGTCGGGCTTCGCCACCACACCAGACTCGGCCACCGCCTTGTGCTCCAGCAGGGTGCTTTCCACATCGGCCGGGCCCACACGGTAACCAGCAGTGGTGATAATGTCATCGTCACGGCCGCTGAATGAGAAGCAGCCACCGCCATGATTCACCACCATATCGCCGGTGAGGTAGTAGCCATTCACGAACGGGTCTTTTTCGCCCCAGGTGTAGCCGTCGAAATGGAACAATGGCGAGGCGTTCACATCCACTGCCAACTGGCCGATCTCACCTTCGCCCACAACTTCATTCTTTTCATTGAGGGCAACGACTTTGTGGCCAGGAGAGGAATAGCCCATGGAGCCCTGGCGCACTGGATGATCAAGGCCATGGAAGTTACAGCAGGTCATGCCGGTTTCGGTCTGGCCATAGTGGTCCTTGACCGGGCAGAAATGACGCCGCTCAATCCAGCTCACCACTTCCGGGTTCAGCGGCTCACCGGCACTGCTGGCCACCCGAAGGCCAAGATTCTCTCCTTCCGGAAGAACGTGGTCATTGGCTTTCAGCAACCGATAAGCAGTCGGGGCCGCCGCCAGGTTGGTGATCTTGTACTTGCGGATCATGTCGTAGGTGGTTTCCGGGGTAAACGCGCCCGGGTTGAAATGGGTGGCATGCCCCATCAGCAACGGGCCCACCACGGCGTAGTAAAGACCGTAGGCCCAGCCCGGATCAGCCACGTTCCAGAACACATCATCGTCCCGCAGGTCGATGGCATATTTCATGTACACGTAAAACGCCAGCAACGCCTTGGCAGGAACCGCAACACCCTTGGACTTACCAACCGTACCCGAGGTAAACATCTGCAGGAACGGATCACCACCCTTGATCAGTACCGGTTCAAACTGGCCAGGCTGCTCTGCCAGTGTCTTTTCAAAGTCCGGGATATCGCCACTGACTTCGGCCGCGCTCACGCACACCACAGGTGCGCAGTCCTTGACCTCGGTAAGTTTCGGGTAGTTGACGGGGTCAGTGACCACCAGTTTGGTGCTGGCGCGCTCGAAACGATACTCGATGGCACCAGGGCCAAAGGCGGTGAACAGCGGCTGGTAAACGGCGCCAGCGCGAAGGGCGCCCGCGATGACAATCAACAACTCAGGGCTGCGAGGCAGCAGGGCGGCAACCCGGTCGCCCTTGCCGATACCGCGGGAGGTCAGGTAGTTCGCAAAACGGGCGGATTGTTCTTTCAGCTCGGCGAAGGTCAGCTTGCCGGAACCGCCGTCAGCTTTTTCGTAATAAAGCGCAACCCGTTGGGGGTCGTCTGCCCATTTGTCACAGATTTCCGTACAGACGTTCAGGCCATCGTTCAGGTTACCCTCCAGAATCTCGGCTTCGAGGCTGGCGGGGTCGAAATTGTCATAGACCGATTGGTAATCCGGGAGGCTCATAATCCAGTCCTTTTATTGTTGTGGCAAATTCTGAACTCAATGTGTATCACAGGCTATAGTTTACGTAAAGGTAAACTTAAAGCTAAAAATAAGCGCCTTCAAAACCCATCAGCATGAACGAAAAGCTCGGCCCAGATGGCCCTGAAGGCGCTGCCTGTTCAGCCCTGCTCGCGGTAATAGAACTTCTGTATGCTGGAGAAATCCAGCCCGCCATTACCCTCGTTGGCATGGAGCGCAAACAGGTTACGGGCCAACGACCCCATGGGGATGGGGGCCTGATTCTTGACCGCATTGTCGAAGGCCAGCCCCAGGTCCTTGTTCATCAGGTTCACCAGGAAACCGCCTTCGTAGTCACGGGACGCCGGAACACCCTCCATGACACCCGGCCAGGGGTTGTAGACGTTCAGCGCCCAGTTACCACCGGAACTCTGTTTCATGATTTCCGACAGTACCGCAGGGTCCAGGCCGTTCTTCACGCCCAGTGCCAATGCTTCGCTGGTACCGCTCATCAGGATGGCCAGCAGCATGTTGTTGCAGATCTTGGCAACCTGCCCGGAACCGTGGGGGCCAGCGTGGAAGATGTTCTTCCCCATACCTTCAAGAATGGGTTTGGCGCGCTCGAACGCGTCCGCCTCACCACCACAGATAAAGGTCAGCGTGCCCGCCTTGGCGCCACCAACACCGCCGGAGACCGGCGCATCCATAAAGGTGATACCGGCCGCCACAGCTGTTTCGGCCACACCTTTCGCGGTTTCCGGTGCGATGGTGGAGGAGTCGATCACCAATGTGGTGGACGGCAGGTTTTTCAGCAGGCCGTTGTCGCCCAGATAAACCGCTTCCACGTGCTGGCCCGCAGGCAGCATGGAAATCACCACCTCGGCACCCTCCACTGCTTCCTGAATCGTCGCTGCAGATTTCGCACCTTCGCTGGTGAGCGCCTTGACCGCCTCGGAAGACAGATCAAACACCGTCAGGTCGTGTCCCGCCTTAACGAGGTTGGCGGCCATGGGGCCACCCATGTTGCCAAGACCGATAAATGTGATAGTCGCCATATTGTTGTTCTCCATTTTTGATCAGTGTTGGTCTGTTCGGTTTTGTTCAGGGCTCGATAAAGAATCGGTCGATCCATTCCGGGTCCACGCTCTTCAGTGTCGGGAAATGCCAGCGTGGCTTCAGGTCCTTGTCGATCAACAGTGCCCGGACGCCCTCGGCAAACTCACCCATCTTCAGGCAGCGTTTCGATATTTGAAGCTCCTTGTCGAAAACCTGGGACAGGCTGTCGTGCAAGGTGTCGTGATAGTGTTGCCAGGTCAGAGTCAGGGACGCCGGCGACGCCGCCGCGACCGTCTTGACCGCCTTGATCAGCCAGGGATCTTCGCCGGCGTACTGGCTCAGGTTATCCACCACGTCCACCAGCGAATCGCCGTCGGTAAGGACCTGGATCACATCAAAGTGCTCGCGTACCACGGCCTGTGGCATTGCCTCGCGGGAGCCCTCCTCGAATCTGCGCAACACTTTGCTAACAGCGGCATGGGCGCCACCCTCAAGGCCGGCAAAGCCCGACTGCTGCAAGGCCTGCTTGACCTCCTCGCGCATGTCGTGGCGAATAAACCGATCGGCCAACCCGGTAAACAGCGCATCAGCGCCGTTCATCCGCGCCCCGGTCAGCCCCAGGAACAAACCGATCCGGCCCGGCATTTTGTTGAGGAACCAGCCAGCGCCGACATCCGGGTACAGGCCGATACTCACTTCCGGCATCGCCACACGTGAATGCTCCGTCACCACGCGGTGGGAGCCGCCAGACATCAGGCCGATGCCGCCGCCCATCACCACGCCATTGCCCCAGACAATAAAAGGCTTGGGATAGGTGTGAATCTGGTAGTCCAGTTCGTATTCGTCGGTGAAGAATCTATCCCCTTCACTGACGGCACGACTGTCAGAGCGCGGCTCTGTCATGTCGCGATACAGCGCCACAATGTCCCCGCCGGCGCACAGGGCCTTGTCGCCCTCGCCTTCCAGCCACACGGCGCCGATGGTGTCGTCCGCGGCCCACTGGTCCAGCTTTGCCTTCAACAGGTGGATCATCTCCAGCGACAATGCGTTCATGGCGCGCGGAGCGTTCAGCCGTGCCACACCAATGCGGCTACCGCCAGCGGCTTCCAGTTCCTCAAAAATGACTACTTGATCGCTCATACCATTCACTCAGTAATCCGGCCCGATTTATCGATGCTTTTAACGGTTTTTCCATTCCGGCGTGCGCTTTTCAAGGAACGCATTCACGCCTTCGCGCTGGTCTTCGGTGCTGAACAGTTCGATAAACAGTTCCCGCTCCATTCTCCAGCCATCGTCGTGACTGCGACCGTCACGGGCGCTCATCACCAGGGTCTTGCAGCGGGCAACAGACGACGGGCTCTGCTTGCCGGCCATCTCCGCCAGCTCCAGCGCCTTGTCGAGGGCTGCGCCCTGCGGCACCACTTCCTCCACCAGCCCGATGCTCAGGGCCTTGTCGGCCTTGATACGCTCACCACACAGGATCATGCGCTTGGCCCAGCCTTCGCCGACCAGCCAAGGCAGGTTCTGGGTGCCACCGGCACAGGGCAACAGGCCAACGGTGGCCTCTGGCAATGCCATCTGGGCATGCTCCTCGGCAATGCGGATGTCACAGGCCAGGGCACACTCCAGGCCACCCCCCATGGCATAGCCGTTCACGGCCGCAATTGACACGCCACGGAAGCGAACCAGGGCATCGAATGCCTGACCAAACGCCTGCGCCATGACACTGGCGTTACCAATGTCGCCATCGGCGAAGGCCTTGAGGTCGGCACCGGCAGAGAAAAACTTCTCGCCCTGGCCAGTGACCACCAGCGCAAAGATATTGCGATCAGCGTTGAGCGCCTCAATCGTCTCTTCCAGCGCCTTCAAAGACGCCTTGGTCCAGGTATTGGCCGGGGGGTTGTTAATGGTGATGATCGCGGTGTGGCCGCGCTTTTCCAGCTGAATCAGTTCGCTCATGTGAATTCTCGCCTTTTGTTAGTTGGCAGAAGCGTTTATTGAATAGCTTCAGCGACACCAGGCTCCAGTAGCCGGCGGGCTACGATCAGCCGCATGATTTCGTTGGTGCCTTCCAAAATCTGATGCACCCGCAGGTCGCGTACGTAGCGCTCCAGCGGATACTCGCGGATATAGCCGTAACCACCGTGGAGCTGAAGTGCTTCGTTGCACACCTCGAAACACGCATCGGTGGCGAAGCGTTTGGCCATGGCGCAATGCAGCGTGGCTTCGGTATCGCCCTGATCCAGCCGGTAGGCTGCCAGGCGAACCATCTGCCGTGCGGCTACCAGGTTGGTTGCCATGTCCGCCAGCTTGAACTGCAATGCCTGGAAGCCCGCCAGGGCCTGGCCGAACTGCTCGCGTTCGTGCATGTAATTGCGCGCGCGCAGCAGCGCCGCCTGGGCACCACCCATGGAGCAGGTGGCAATGTTAAGGCGCCCACCGTCCAGGCCTTTCATGGCGATCATGAAGCCCTGACCTTCTTCACCCAGCCGGTTATTGGCCGGCACGCGTACGTTCTCGAAGGTAATCTGGCGGGTGGGCTGGCTGTTCCAGCCCATTTTTTCCTCGGCCTTGCCGTAGTGGATGCCATCACTGTCAGCGGGCACCACAAACGCACTAATGCCCTTGGGACCACTGCCCGGCTCACCGGTACGAGCCATCACCACCAGCATCTGAGTGGCGCCAGCGCCGGAAATAAACACCTTGCTGCCATTCAGTACATAGCTGTCGCCGTCCCGTGTGGCCTTGGTGCGCAGGTTACCGGCGTCAGAGCCGGCACCCGGTTCCGTCAGGCAGTAGGAACCCAACCATTCACCACTGGCCATTTTCGGGGCGATCTGTTTCTGGATATCGGCATTGCCAAACTGCGCCACCATCCAGGTCGCCATGTTGTGGATGGTGATGTAGGCGGCCGTGGAAGGACAGGCAGCCGCCAGCTCTTCCACGATCACGCTGGTATCCAGCCGCGACAGCCCCATGCCGCCCTGGGCTTCCGGCGTGTAAATACCGCAAAAGCCCATCTCACCGGCCTCGCGAATCACTTCCACCGGGAACACATGCTCGGCATCCCATTTGGCAGCGTGAGGCGCCATGGCCTTCTCCGCGAAGGCCCTGGCGGCCTCGCGGAAGGCCAGCTGATCTTCAGTCAGATCAAAGTTCATGGGCTCCCCTTACCGCATGCGGATGGAGAAGTTGGTTTCAGCCACCGCATCGCTGCTGAACCAGCGACAGGTAATGGTCTTGGTCTCGGTGTAGAACTTCACCGCCTGCTTGCCGTAGGCGTGCTGGTCACCGTAGAAGGAGCCTTTCCAGCCAGTGAAGGAGAAGAACGGCAGGGGCACCGGAATGGGCACGTTGATACCCACCTGACCCACTTCGATCTCATGCTGATAGCGACGTGCTGCACCACCGGAGCTGGTGAAGATGGAAGTACCGTTACCGTAAGGACTGTCGTTTACCAGGTTGATGGCATCTTCCAGGGTGTCCACTTCCATGCAGGCCAGAACCGGGCCAAAGATCTCTTCCTTGTAGACATCCATCTCCGGCTTGACCCCGGCGAACAGCGTCGGCCCTACCCAGTTGCCGTCAGGCAGACCATCAACGGTGCAGTTGCGGCCATCCAGCAGCAGCTTGGCGCCTTCTTCCTCACCGCGGGTAATCAGCGATTCCACGCGCTGCTTCGCCTGCTTGCTGATAATCGGCCCATAATTGGCTCCCTTGTCGTTCCAGGCACCGGGTCTGACCGCAGCCAGGGCTTCCTTCACTTCCGGAATCCACTCCTGGGCCTCGCCCACGAACACGGCCACGGAAATCGCCATGCAACGCTGGCCGGCAGCACCAACCGATGCGCCTACCAGAGCTTTGACCACCTGATTCTTGTCCGCGTCCGGCAAGATCACCATGTGGTTCTTGGCGCCGGCGAAACTCTGTACACGCTTCATGTTACGGGTGCCGGTTTCGTAGATGTAACGGCCCACCGGTACGGAGCCAACGAAGGACACAGCCTTGATGGCCGGATCGGTCAGCAGCACGTCTACCTGTTCTTTACCGCCGTGGACAACCTGCAACACACCCTTGGGGGCGCCTGCTTCTTCAAACAGCTCCGCCAGACGCATCGGGGTCAGCGGGTCCTGCTCGGACGGCTTGAGAATGAAGGTGTTACCGGAGGCAATGGCCATCGGGAACATCCACAGCGGGATCATGGCCGGGAAGTTGAACGGCGTGATACCGGCACAGACACCCAGCGGCTGGGTGTAGGAATAGGTGTCGATCTCGCGGGCGACGTTCTCAACGGTTTCACCCATCATCAGCGAGGGGATGTTGGCTGCGTGCTCCACAACCTCGATACCACGCCATACGTCGCCTTTGGCATCCTCGAAGGTTTTGCCGGTTTCGCTGGACAGGATCTCGGCGATTTCATCATGGTGTTCTTTCAGCAGGGCCTGGTAACGCATCATCACCCGGGCGCGCTCGGAGACCGGGACCTCTTTCCAGGTCTTGAACACTTCGCCTGCGTTGTCGATAGCGCGACGCATCTCGGCGTCGGTGGTGCAGGGTGCACGGGCAATCACTTCATTGGTAGCTGGGTCAGTAACGTCAATCCACTGCTCAGTCTGGCTTTGGACGAACTCACCACCGATATAAAGGGGTACGTTTTTCATAGCAATATTCCCTGTCATTGTTGTAGGTCTTTGGGCCTGTGCCCTATGGTTGTCATCGATCCTAGCACAGCCTTCTGCCGCTTAATGATTGACTAAGTTTCGACCATGATGGACTATCTTTCGAATCCATCATGAAACAGGCGCCTACGATGACCAAAACATCACAGTGGCCCGTACCGCCGGACAGCATTCGTTATGTCATCCCTGACCCGGTCATACGCGGCCTGTCACGACATCCGCTGACCCGCGACCTGTACCCGCTCGCCTTCGGTCACTATCGCCGCGCCGCAGGCCACCACATGCACCGGGAGCACCACAATGACGATCTTTTGATCCATTGCACGGAGGGGGAAGCCTACCTGAATGTCGAAGACGAACCCTGCCTGATACGGGCGGGCGACCTGGTGCTGATACCGGCCGGCGCCGCCCACCGATACACCGCCGCACCGGAGAACCCATGGACAATTCATTGGGTGCACTATGCAGGCCCATTGGCGGAACACTTTCGGGAACACATGGGATTTACCGACGGCATCCGCGTTCAGCACATCGGTCGGCAACCCCGATTGCTGGTGGACTTCAACGGCCTGCTTTCGGTACGGCAGACCGGTTTCCGCACCCCCGGCCTGGTCCATGTGGCCAACCGGCTACGCCAGTTGCTGGCGGCCGTTCCGCTGAGCGTCGGCGAGGCCGGCCAGGCGCAGCAGCCAGACCTGGACATCATTCATAACTTCATGCGCGAGCATCTGGATGAGCGCATCACGCTCAATCAACTGGCGGACCTGACGGGGCTCTCACCCGCACACTTTGCCACCCGCTACCGGGCCCTGACCGGCGTCTCCCCGATCCAGCATTTCCTGCACCTGAAAGTGGAACAGGCCTGCCAGTTACTGGACACCACGGACCACTCCTTTACCCAGATCAGTAGCCTTCTGGGCTATGACGACAACTATTATTTTTCGCGACTGTTCAAGAAGGTCATGGGCCAGTCCCCCACCGACTACCGCCACACCCATCGTCATTAACCCTTGATGATATTCCTTTCATAAAAGGAACTTGCGGTTGAAAAACTGACTCACACCCGGAGTTACTGCGTATAGGTTTGAACATTTACCGACAAAGAAGGAACACGGACCATGGCGACTGCAAAAGGCTACGCAGCTGAATCAGCCGACTCAAAGCTGGCCCCCATCAGCTTCGAACGGCGCGAACCGCGCCCGGACGATGTCTCCATTGAGATTGACTACTGCGGGGTCTGCCACACCGATATCCACTTCGCCCAGAACGATTGGGGCGTCACGCAGTTTCCGGTAATTCCCGGCCACGAGATCATTGGCCGTGTCACTGCTGTTGGCTCCGACGTGACAGACTATAAGGTGGGCGATACGGTCGGCGTAGGCTGCATGGTGGATTCCTGCCGTAGCTGTTCCGCCTGCGAATCCGGCCTCGAACAGTATTGCCTGGAAGGCATGACCGCCACCTACAATGGCGAGGACCGTTATGACGGCTCCATCACCTACGGCGGTTATTCCGACCGGGTTGTGGTCAGCGAGCGCTTTGTGGTGAAAGTCCCGGAAAAGCTGGACCCAGCCTCCGCCGCCCCCATTCTCTGCGCAGGCATTACCACCTACTCCCCACTACGCCACTACGGCGTTCGACCTGGCGACAAAGTGGGCGTTATCGGCATGGGCGGCCTCGGCCATATGGGCGTGAAATTCGCCAAGGCCCTGGGCGCGGAGGTCACCATCTTCACTCGCTCCGAAAGCAAGGTGGCCGAGGCGAAGAAACAGGGCGCCGACCATGTTGTCGTCTCCACCGACGACAGCCAGATGGAAGCGGCCGCCGAATCCTTCGATTTCATGCTGGATACCGTGCCGGTACAGCATGACCTGAATCCGTACCTGAACTGCCTGACGTTCGACGGCACCCACATCCTCGTGGGCTTACTGGAACCGGTCGATCCGCCCCTGGAAGCCGGCGACCTGGTATTCAAGCGCCGCGTGCTGGCAGGCTCTCTCATCGGCGGTATGCCCGAAACCCAGGAAGTGCTGGATTTCTGCGCCGATCACGGCATCACCTGTGACGTGGAAATGCTCGACATCAAAAACATCAACGAAGCCTACGAGCGCATGAAGAAAGGCGATGTGAAGTACCGTTTCGTGATCGACATGAAGACACTGAAAGCCGCATAACCAAACGGCCAGCCGCCAGCCACGCTCTGCCGGCGCTGGCGGCTGCGGCTGCTCCCTGTTAGCTTATGCACTAAGAAACGACACACAAAGCTTACTGATCGTAACGTCCCTGGGGGCGTACTCTGTGAAACTGCGAAAATCCGTCACCAGGGATGACTATGGGATTTACCGTTCACCTGCCGACTTTGCTGCTGCTTTCTGTCGCGATCAATCTATTGATCGGTGGGTTATTGTGGGCCATTTTCCGGCTGCGTTCCCGCCAGCATTGTTTCCGGTTGTGGGCACTGGCGTGTATGACCTTCGCGGTGGGTACCCTGTTCGCAGGTACACGCGCCTTTATCGATACGCCCTGGATCACCGTGTTCCTGGCTCACCTGTTTCTCGGCCTTTCCCCGTTGCTGGTATTGGCGGGCCTGCAGCGCTTCTCCGGCAGTGCATCGCGTAAAACCCGCCGCTCCCGCCATGCTCTGCGCTTATCCGCGGCCTGTTATCTGCTGATCCTGCTGCTCACCTTCCAAGGCGATCCGCTGAATGCCCGCCTGCTAACAGCCCTGTTCTCGGCCGCCATTTTCATTTTTGCGGTCTACACCCTGTCGAAACTGGATACCACACCGTCACTGCCCGTCAGGATTCTGAAAGTGCTGTTTACCATGCATGGGGTACTGATGATGTCCCAGGCACTGGTGATCGGCATGGACTGGCTTGGCCTGAACCAGGCCAATACCGGTTTCGTGCTGCAGTTAATCCTCGTCAACCATATTCTGCTGGCTACCGCGACGACCCTGGCACTGCCATTGCTGGCCTTTACCCATTCCGAACAGCGCCTGAGAGTGATGGCGGAGCGCGACGGCCTGACCGGGCTATACAACCGCCGCTCCCTGTTCCGGGAAGGCATCCGGGCCTTTGACCAGGCGACACAGTCCCAGACGCAGTTGGCCGTACTGATGTTGGACCTGGATCACTTCAAACAAGTCAACGACCGCTGGGGACATGCAGCCGGAGATGACGCCCTCCGCCTGGTCGCACGCACGCTGAAAAACGAACTCAGGGATGACGACATCATTGGCCGTGTCGGGGGAGAAGAGTTTGCGATGGTGCTTCGCATCACCGGTGATGACGACGTGCGCATCATCACCCGCCGTCTGCTGGACACCATCGCCACCAACGGCCAGGAAATAGACGGGTTGCCACTGTACATCTCCGCCAGCATAGGGGGTGTTGAAAAAGCCGGCCATCACAAAACCTTCGCAGATATGATGATCGAAGCCGACGCGGCGCTATACAATGCCAAGGACAAGGGCCGGAACCGGGCAGAATTCGGAAGACTGACGCCGGAGACCAGCGTTAGCTGAAACGGCCCGACAACAATAATTCGTTGGAGGCCATGTGACACCCCCACCCGTATACACTCAAGCCAGCGGTCATGTGCTGACCATTGTTCTCGCCCGCCCGGAGAAACGAAACGCCGTCGACCGCGAAACTGCCAACGCCCTGCGCCAGGCGTTCAGCGACTTTGAGGCTGATGACACCCTCAAGGTGGCTGTGCTCTGGGGCGAGGGTGGCAACTTTTGCGCCGGCGCCGATCTGGAAGCCGTCGGCGATCCGGAGCGCCGCAACGAGATCGAGGCAACCGGAACAGCCCACGGCCCAATGGGCCCTTCCCGCATGTCATTGTCGAAGCCGGTGATCGCTGCCGTATCCGGCTACGCCGTGGCCGGGGGGCTGGAGCTGGCACTGATGTGTGACCTGCGAGTCATAGAGGAATCCGCCACCTTCGGCGTGTTCTGCCGCCGCTGGGGGGTACCGCTGATCGATGGAGGCACCGTGCGCCTGCCACGCATTGTTGGCCACGGCAACGCCATGGATATGATTCTGACCGGTCGACCGGTTAATGCGGAAGAAGCCAAGGCGATGGGGCTTGCAAATCGGGTGGTGCCTGATGGACAGGCGCGATCCGCAGCAGAAGCTCTTGCCGCCGACATTGCAGCGTTCCCGCAGAAGTGCCTGCGCGCCGACCGACACTCCGCCATTCACCAGTGGGACCTGGAACTGCCCGAAGCCTTGGCGGCGGAAGGCGCTGGCGGCTATCCTGTGGTGTTCGAGGAAGCCATCGAGGGCGCCGGCCGGTTTTCCGCTGGTGCCGGACGCCATGGTGTTTTCCGCGATGGTGTTTTTTATAGTCCCGACGAACCCGGCGAGCCATCATGAGACTGGTCTGCATATCCGATACCCACAGCATGCACCGCCAGGTGGTGGTGCCCGATGGCGACGTGCTGATCCACGCCGGCGACTGCCTGGGAGTGGGCACCCTTGAGGAACTCGAGGACCTGGACAACTGGTTTTCCGAACAGCCCCACCGCCACAAGATCCTGATTGCCGGCAACCACGACTGGTGCCTGCAGGATGAGCCTGCGGACGCCGAAGCACTGATCAGGAACGCCGTTTACCTTCGGGACAGAAGTATCGACATCGAAGGACTGAAATTCTGGGGCAGCCCCTGGACACCGATCTTTTTCGACTGGGCATTCAACCTCGAGCGTGGAGCGCCCATTGCCGAGCGCTGGGCACAGATACCGTCAGACACTGACGTTCTTATCACCCATGGTCCGCCAGCAGGCATCCTCGATAAGGTGAACGAGTCTCTGGCGGTAGGCTGTAACGATCTGGCCAGGGAGCTGGAACGGCTCACGCTCAAACTCCACATCTTCGGGCATATCCACGAAAGCTATGGCCAGCAAATGCTGAATGACTGCCTGCATGTCAACGCCAGCACCTGCACCGGCCAGTTCAAGCCGCTGAACCCACCGATTGTCGTGGATATCTGACGCCCAGCCATGCCCCTCGCATCAGACCAGCAGACTCACATTCCCGGCACCGCGGACCTGGACAATCCGCTGTACTATCTCGAGAACTTCGAGACAGTGGTGCGCTGGGTCCGGCGTTTTCACAGCGATCTGCTGACCGCCGATGAAATCGGAAAGGTAGATGGCCTGCTGAGCCTGGATCAGCCGGCAAGGGCACTGCTGGCTCGTATGGTCATGCGCACCGGCGACCTGTTCCGGGTGGAGAAGTTCAACTACCCGGAGATCGGTGTACCGGTGAATGACGCCGTGAGCGCGCTCGCCACCAAGGGCTGGATTGAGGACAATCCGAGCGTTCCCCTTGCCGAGCTGTTTCGCCTGTTCACGCTCGGCGAGCTTCGCACTGCCCTCGCTAACCAGATCTCAGCGGCCGGCCTGCCAGCGACGGCCGCCAAGGGTCTTCTGAAAGACACCCTGATTCCACTGCATCCCGACATCGCTCCTGTGGACCTCTGGCTACCAGACGTCTCCACACAGGTAATCCGCCTGAACCACATGGCCCTGTTTGACCGACTGCGGCTGATGTTTTTCGGCAACCTGCGCCAGAGCTGGTCCGATTTCGTACTGGTGGAGCTGGGCCACCAGCAGTATGAACAGGTACCGCTTTCTGCCGAGTCCCGGGCTTTTGACGAACGTGACGACGTGGATCGTTATCTGGTGATGCACCACTGCCGGGAACGCCTGGATCAGGGCGAGGCGCCAGAAACGGTATGGCAGGACATCCCCACGGCCGATGAGAATGCCTGGTTGGAAAGCCGGCGCGGCCGCTTGCTGTTCGAACTGGGCAAGCTGGCGGAGCGCGGCGGTAACACCGAGCTGGCGTTGAAGGCCTATCGCCTCAGTGGGCACCGCGAATCACGGCTGCGCCAGCTACGCCTTCTGGAACGGCTGAAGCAACACCACGAGGCCTGGAAGATTGCCCAGGCCGCCACCGACGAACCCAGGTTTGGCGCCGAGGAACGCGGACTCGAACGCATCCTGACGCGGTTGGCGAAGAAACTGGGAGAGGCGCTACCCCAGCAAAGCGAACGCCCGCAACTGACGGCGTTCACCCTGGAACTGGACAATCCGGACGGCCAATCGGTGGAGTGGGCGGCCATGCAACACCTGAGCGAACCCGACACCCCCGTTGCCTATGTGGAAAACACCCTCATCAATGGCCTGTTTGGCCTGCTCTGCTGGCCCGCCCTGTTCGAACCATTGCCCGGCGCATTCTTCCATCCCTTTCACACCGGGCCGGTGGACCTGTACCGGGAGGATTTTGTAGAACGTCGTCAGGCACTGTTTGACGACTGCCTCGGCACGCTGGCCTCTGACAATTACAAAACCCGAATCCGCGATACCTGGCAGGAAAAACAGGGCATCGCGTCGCCGTTTGTGATCTGGCCAATACTCTCGGAGGAATTGCTTGAAATGGCGCTGACGTGCATCCCGGCCCAACACCTGGAGCGGATGTTCCGGCGCCTGCTGGGCAACCTGCGCGAATACCGCAGCGGCTTTCCTGACCTGATCCGCTTTCGGCCCGACCACAACGATCCAAACCGGCGCTATGAAATGATCGAGGTCAAAGGCCCTGGCGACCGCCTGCAGGATCATCAGACCCGATGGCTTGAGTTCTGCGTTGACCACGGCATTCCCGTCTCCGTCTGCTATGTGCGCTGGACCGACCGATGACCGACCTCAACGTCGCGGTACGAACGCTGTGTGAATTCGCCGCCCGCAAGGGCGATCTGGACCTGCGCTACACCCCGGCGCCCACGTCGGAAGAAGGCATTGCCGGCCACGGTGCGGTGCAGGCCCGTCGCGGGCCGAGGTATCAAAGCGAAGTGGCGCTGGCCGGCCAATGCGGCAAACTGATGGTCAGCGGGCGGGCCGACGGTTATGACCCGATCGCCGGCCGCCTGGAGGAAATCAAGACCCACCGCGGTGACCTGTCCCGGGTACGGGAAGCCCAGCGCAATCTACACCTTGCACAATTGCGGGCCTATGGAGCACTACTGTGCCGACAGGAAAAGTTGAGCCAGATCGATCTCGCCCTGATCTACTACGATGTCGGCAAGGACAAGGAAACCCCCATCACCGAAACCGCCCTCGCAGAGGAACTGTGGCAGGAGCTGGAACAGCTCTGTGAACACTACAGCGATTGGGCTGAACAGGAAACCAATCACCGGCATGAAAGGGATCTGGCGCTAAAAAACCTGGCCTTTCCCTTCCCGGACTTCCGACCTCAGCAGCGCGCCCTGGCGGAAACCGTCTACAGGAACAGCGTCCGTCAACAGACATTGTTGCTGGAAGCACCCACCGGCCTAGGCAAGACGCTTGGCACCCTTTTCCCGGCCCTGATGGCGATGCCCACGGCCAGACAGGACCGCCTGTTCTACCTGACCAGCCGCAATACCGCCCGGCAACTGGCCGTCGATGCCGTTCACCTGTTGCGGGAAAAGCAACCCGGCCCGTTGCCCCTGCGAACCCTGGAACTGGTGGCCAAGGATCATGCCTGCGAGCACCCGGACAAGGCGTGCCATGGGGACGCCTGCCCGCTGGCGAAGGGCTTCTTCGACCGGTTGCCGGCGGCCCGTAAGGACGCCGCCAATCACAGCGGCGCCCTGACCCAGGTGGTACTGGCGGACATTGCCCGCCAGCACGGTATCTGCCCCTATTTTCTGGCGCAGGAAATGGCCCGCTGGTGCGATGTGGTGGTGGCCGATGTAAACCGGATGTTCGACCAGTCCGCCCTGCTCCATGCCCTGGTTCGGCAGAACGACTGGAAAGCCAGCCTGCTGGTCGACGAGGCTCACAACCTGGTGGACCGCGCCCGCGGCATGTACTCCGTGGAGCTGAGCCAGGCCCATCTGCTGCGGGTTCGGAAACAGTCGCCCAAGGCTTTGAAATCAAAACTCGATGGCGTGTCCCGGGCGTGGCAATCGGTGATCCGCGACCATTGCCCCGACATCAGCCGTGAGCCGGTGATACTGGACAATCTTCCAGGTTCACTGACCGGCGCTCTGAATCGACTGGTCTCCGCCATTACCGACTACCTGGCGGACCATCCGCCGGACCTTATCCTGCAGGAACTGATGTTCGAAAGCCTGGCCTTTACCAAGCTGGCGGAGGTGTTTGGCGATCATTCCCTGTGCGAGCTGATCAGGCCGGCGAGAGGAAAGGCCAGACTCACCATCCAGAACCTGATCCCGGCGGACTTCCTGGCCCCGCGCTTCGAAGCCGCCGACAGTACGCTGATGTTTTCCGCGACCCTGTCGCCTGGTGTCTATTACCGGGACCTGCTGGGCATGCCGGAGGACACCTGCTTCCGCTCCCTGCCAGGCCCCTTTACCCGCGACCAGCTTGAGGTGAATTTCACCCCGGACATCAGCACCCGGCGGCCGGACCGGGAACGCTCGCTGACGCCCATCGCGGAACTGATCCACCGGCAATACCAGCAGCGGCCCGGCAACTACCTGGCGTTTTTCAGCAGCTTTTCCTATCTCAACCGGGTACAAGAGACTCTTCTGCAACAGGCGCCCGACCTGCCGCTTCGAGCCCAGCGCCCCGGCATGTCCACCGATGAGCGCACGGCGTTCCTCAAGGCCTTCCATGAGAACAATACCGGCGTCGCCCTGGCCGTACTCGGAGGTGTGTTCAGTGAAGGCATCGACCTGCCCGGCGACCGCCTCATCGGCGCTTTCGTGGCAACGCTCGGCCTGCCGCCCTTCGACAATTGGCATGAAATTCTGCGCCAGCGGCTCGAGCAACGCTTCGGTGCCGGCCACGCCTATACCTACCTGATTCCCGGCCTGCAGAAAGTCGCCCAGGCCGCCGGCCGGGTTATCCGAACGCCGGAGGACACCGGCGTGATCTGGCTGATCGATGACCGCTTCCTGCAACCGCAGATCCGCAACCTGCTGCCAGCCTGGTGGGCCTAGGTCGGTTCCACGGCAGGCTTCCCCTGGCACATCATCAAGCCAATGGTCAGCAGGCAAAAGGCGGCGCCAGCGTAAAACGTAAGCGCGGGGCCAGCCCAGGTCCATAGCAGTCCCGCAACCGCACTGGCCAGAAACAGGGCAACACCGCCAACCAGATTGAAAAAGCCAAACGCTGTGCCTCGCAGCGCTTTCGGTGCAGTGTGAGCAACCATCGTCGCGAGCAGCCCCTGTGTCATCCCCATGTGCAGACCCCAGATAACAGAGCCGACAAGCGTCCAAAGCCAGTGGTTACCCAGCGCCAACACCAGGTCCGCTACGAACAATACCACCAGCCCCATGATCAGTAGCTGGCGATGGTCCATGCGGTCAGAAAGTTTGCCAAACGGGTAAGCCGACAAAGAATAGGCAATGTTCATGACCACCAGAATGACGGGCAGCCAGGCAACGTCCAGGCCACCGTCTTCCGCCCGCAACAGCAGGAAGGCCTCGCTGAACCGCGCCAGGGTAAACACGGCACCAATTGCCACCACCGCCCAGTAGGCACGGCTCAGCTGCTTCAGGCTCGCACGGCTTATGGGATTGGTACGCCTTTCGGTGATGGGCTTTTCCGGTTCGCGAATACCAACCACCAACAACAACACTGCCAACGCGGCGGGTATCACTGCCACCCAGAACACCGCCTGATAGTCGTTTTGCCAAAGCAGCATCAGGCCGATCGCCAGCAGGGGGCCGAGAAACGCCCCCACGGTGTCCAGGGATTGACGCAGGCCATAGGCCGCCCCTCGTATTTCAGGGGGTGCGAGATCGGCCACCAAGGCGTCTCGAGGCGCACCCCTGATCCCCTTTCCCACACGATCAGTAAGCCGGGCCGCCAGAATCCATCCCAGCCCTGGTGCGAGGGCAAATACTGGCTTGGTCAGTGCGCCCAGACCATACCCTATAACAGCCAACCCCTTGCGCTTACCGAGGTAGTCACTCAGCGCGCCCGAGAACACCTTGATGATAGGCGCTGTCGCTTCCGCCGCGCCTTCGATCAGCCCCACCATTAGAGCACTGGCGCCGAGAACGGAAACCAGATAGATCGGCAACAGACTGTGAATAATCTCCGATGAAATATCCATCAGCAGGCTGACAAAGCCGAGGATCCAGATGCCCGTGGGTAGCTGGCGTTTGGCAAGCGTGGATGTCGTCACATATGTTCCTTGATGATGCGAAGAAGCCTTTTCGAAAGCGGATAATTGTGCCTCAAATGCAAATGGATATCGATATCATTAATGACTGATTCATAAAACCAACATCCCCTCGTCACAGTCCTTTCCCAGACTGGAACAGGCGGCGCCGATCGCCCCCGACAACTTCAATGACCAATCAGGGAAAGAACCATGACGATAAAACAGTGTGCATTTGCTACCGCCATTGCCAGTGCCATCGCCACCTATGCCGGGCCGGTGGCCAGTGCGGAACCAGGCAATCCCAGCTTGCCGGATATGGCCTGTGGTAATCCCGCAAGCCTGATCTCCGACATCCAGGGCACCGGTGACGTCAGCCCGCTTGCCGGTGAAAGTCTCGTTGTAGAGGCCATCGTAACCGCCGCGTTCAACGGCGATGACGGTCTGGGTGGTTTTTACATTGAAGCCGCGGCGGACCAGCGCGATAGCAACCCCAGCACGTCGGAAGGTCTGTTTGTCTATGCGCCGGGCGAGAGCGTCACGGTCGGCCAGCGTCTGAGGATCGCCGGCGAGGTCACCGAATTCGGCAACCTGACCGAACTCACCAATGTGACGAACCTTGCCGACTGTGGCACGGCGCCACTTCCAGCCCCCATCAACATCACACTGCCCTGGGCCGCCGCCAATGCCCCGGAAGCCTTTGAGTCCATGCGCGTCCGCTTCAACGAGCCGCTAACCGTTAACGACAACTACGACCTCGGCCGTTTTGGCAGCCTGACCCTGGGAAGTGGCCGGCACTTCATTCCAACCAGCGTCGCAGAGCCCGGGGAAGACGCCGCGACCGTGGAAGAGCTCAATGCCCTGGACCGGCTGATCCTGGATGACGGCAGCAATCGCCAGAACCCGGCAGTGGTGCCCTATCCATCACCAGAACTGAGCGCAACCGCCACCGTTCGCGCCGGTGACACCGTGAACGACCTGATCGGGGTGCTCGACTATCGGTTCTCCGAGTGGCGCCTGCAGCCGCTGTCAGCTCCCAGCTTCGCACAAAGCAACCCGCGCACATCCAGCCCCGAACTGGAAGCCAGCGGCAACCTCGTGGTCGCCTCCTTCAACGTACTGAACTATTTCAATGGTGACGGCATGGGCGGTGGCTTCCCCACCGCACGCGGCGCCGATGATGCTGAAGAGCTGAGCCGTCAGACCGCCAAGCTGGTTAGTGCCATCAACGCGCTGAACGCCGACATCGTGGGCGTGATGGAAATTGAAAACGACGGCTACGGCGACAACAGCGCGATTGCGCAACTGGCAGACAGCCTCGGCGGCAACTGGTCCTACGTTGACCCAGGCCTGCCACAGCTGGGCGGAGACGCCATCGCGGTGGGCTTCCTCTATAACGCCGACCGGGTGGAAACCGTTGGTGACGCAGCAACGCTCGCCACCGCGCCGTTTGACGATCTGAACCGCCAGCCGCTGGCCCAGACTTTCCGCGCTACCGACAGTAACGATGCGGTGACCATTGCCGTTAACCACTTCAAATCCAAGGGCTGTGGCAGCGCCGACGGTGCCAACGCTGATCAGGGTGACGGACAGGGGTGCTGGAACCCGGCTCGCACCCAGGCCTCAAACGCACTGGTAAGCTGGCTGGCCTCAGACCCCACCGGTACTGGCGAGGAAGACGTACTGATCATCGGTGACCTGAATGCCTACGCCAAAGAAGACCCGATCCGCGCACTCGCCAACAACGGCTATACCGATCTGGTCGCTCAGGCGGATGGGGAAAGCGCATATTCCTACGTGTTCTTCGGCCAGGCCGGTTACCTCGACCACAGCCTTGCCAACACCCCACTGGCGCCGAAAGTGGCCGACACCGCGGTGTGGCACATTAACGCGGATGAGCCCCGAGCCCTCGACTACAACACCGACTTCAAGTCGCCGGAACAGCAGGCCAGCTTCTACGCCCCAGACAGTTATCGCGCCTCCGATCATGACCCGGTGATTATCGCCCTGAACATGGACTCCGCTTCGTTGTTCGACCGAGCCGACCTTAACGGCGATGGCCGCATCAACGGCCGCGACGTTGCCCGGTTCATCCTGGCACGCTTGTTCGGCAAGGCCTCCGTTGAGCACTATGACGTCAACATGGATGGGCAGGTTAACTTTCAGGATTTGAAGGCCATTCTGGAAGCAGCTCGCACGCGCTGACAACGAGCTGTACCCGTTAACGCCCGCCTCCGAGCGGGCGTTTCTTATTTCGGCAACAAAAGCATCACATCGCTGACATCCGGGAAGCGGAACATGCGGGGGATAAATCAAACACAGGAGCAAGGAAATGATCCGCAAGTCAGCCTGGGTATTACTCCCTCTCATCGCACTGGTCGGTTGTGACAGCGACGATGACGACAACAGCAGCAACGATAACACCGCCAGCCCGCTGAGCCTGAACGTTCTCCACATCAACGATCACCACTCACACCTTGAAAGCGGCTCGCAGTCCCTGACCATCGCCGGGCAGGAAACCGAGTTCTCCGCCGGGGGCTTCCCCCGTGTCGCCGCCAAGATTGCCGAGCGTGAGATGGCTCTGGACAATGTGCTGAAACTGCACGCCGGCGATGCCATCACCGGCACTTTGTATTTCACCTCCTACGAAGGTGAAGCCGATGCCGAGCTGATGAACCTGGTGTGTTTCGACGCCTTCGCGCTGGGCAACCACGAGTTCGACCGTGGCGATGAAGGCCTGAAGAAGTTCCTGGATTTCCTCGCCAGCGGCAGTTGCCAGACGCCGGTTCTGGCAGCCAACGTAGTGCCCCAGGTTGGCACTCCCCTGGCCCCGACCGCTGTTGACGATTACATCAAACCCTATGTGGTGAAGGAGGTCGCCGGCCAGAAAGTGGGTATTGTCGGCATCGACATCGCCAACAAGACCCGGAACAGCTCCAGCCCGCTGGATACCACCCAGTTTCTGGACGAAACCGAGAGCGCCCAGGAAGCCATTAACGAATTGGAGGCCGATGGCGTCAACAAGATCATCCTGCTAACCCACTACCAGTACGAAAATGATCTAGTACTGGCCGGAGCCCTGTCCGGTGTGGACGTGATCATTGGCGGCGATTCCCACTCCCTGCTGGGTGACTTCGACGACTTCGGCCTGACGTCCTCCGGAGCCTATCCCACCGAGTTGACCAACGCCGACGGTGACAAGGTTTGTGTCGCGCAGGCCTGGCAGTATTCCCAGGTGGTGGGTGAACTCAATGTACAATGGAACGCAGACGGCGTGGTGGAATCCTGTGTCGGTGTGCCTCACCTGCTATTGGGCGACGACATCGTCCGTGAAGACGGCGGTGGTAACGAATACACACCCGAAGGTGCGGAATTGCAGGCGATTATGGACGCCGTCGAAGCCGCCCCGCAGTTGAGCATCGTCACCGAAGACGCCACCGTGGCAAACGCCCTGGCCAACTACACCCAGCAACTGGACACCTTCCGCAATGAGGTGGTGGGTACCGCAACCGAAGACCTCTGCCTGGAGCGCATTCCCGGCCAGGGCACCAGCAGCCTGCCCAGCTGTGCAGGCACGACAGGAGCGCGTGGGGGTGACATCCCCAATGTGGTAGCCCAGGCCTTCCTGTTCCAGAGCAAGAATGCCGATGTGTCGATCCAGAACGCTGGCGGCGTACGCACGGACATTGAGGCCGGCGACATCACTATCGGCGACGGCTATACCCTGTTGCCGTTTGCCAATACCCTGGTCGATCTGACCATGACAGGCGCCGAAATCCGCCAGGTGCTGAACGAAGCTGTCGCCTTTGCCCATGCGCCCGATGGCTCCACCGGTGCCTACCCTTACGCCGCCGGCTTACGCTGGAACGTGGACATGAACCGCGCCGAGGGTGACCAACTGTACAACATCGAAGTGACAGGCCGCGACGAGGCCCAATGGCGCGCCCTCACCGATGGTGAAACCCTGAACGTGGTCACCAACAGTTTCACCGGTGGCGGACGGGACGGTTATGTGACCTTCGGCACCGTCACCGACGACGGCCGCTCGGAGGACACCTTCCTCGACTACGCCCAGTCCTTCGTGGACTACGTCAGCGAGCAGGGCACCATCAGCAAACCCGCGATGGATGACTACTCGACCCAGTCCTACACGCCACCGGCACCGTAACGGCAACCATCCCCTGGCCCGCTTCATAGCGGGCCGGTTTTTGTTATGCTGCCGGATAGTTCAAACCCGGAGCATTCAATGTCGCAGAATTCCAGCGCCCAATTCCCTGCCTATTCCCTTCTTGAGCTGGCCTCCGTTCGCGAAGGCGATTCCGTGGGGCAGACCCTGGCCAACAGCGTCGCCTACGCCCGCCATGCGGAAAACCTGGGCTTTAACCGCTTCTGGCTGGCCGAGCATCACAACATGGAAGGCATAAGCAGCTCCGCAACGGCCGTACTGGTCGGGCACATTGCCGGTGCTACCAGCACTCTCCGGGTAGGGTCCGGGGGTATCATGCTGCCCAACCATCCGCCGCTGGTGATCGCCGAGCAGTTCGGCACCCTGGAAAGCCTCTATCCCGGCCGAATTGACCTTGGCCTGGGCCGAGCTCCGGGCACCGACCCCATAACCAGCCGGGCGCTGCGCCGGGACGGCCTCGGGGCAGAACAGTTCCCCGAGGATGTCGCGCGTCTGCAGTCTTTGCTGGGGCCACTCCAGCCGGGGCAGCCGGTCAAGGCCATTCCCGGCGCCGGCACCAATGTGCCCATCTGGCTGCTGGGCTCCAGCCTTTACAGCGCGCAGCTTGCCGCGATGCGGGGGCTACCCTACGCCTTTGCCGGCCACTTCGCGCCCCGGCTTTACCGTGAGGCGATCCAGACTTACCGGGACAACTTCCAGCCTTCGCACCAACTGGACAAACCCTATGTGATTCTGGCCGTTCCGGCCGTGCCTGCGGACACCGACGAGGAGGCCCAGTTCCTGGCCACCACCAGTTACCAGCGCATTCTTTCCCTGTTCCGGGGCCAACCACTGTGGATGCGGCCCCCGGTCAAGTCCATGGAAGGTTTATGGAACAGCGGTGAGCAGGCAGGCGTGAAGGACTTCCTGTCGCTGCAGTTGCTGGGCAGTGAGGACACTCTCCGGGAGCAGCTGGAGCGACTATTGCAGACTGTGGACGTGGACGAACTGATGTTTACCGTGGATCTGTACGACCCCGAGAAACGGCGGCACGCGCTGGATATCCTGGCCGCCACCCGACACTGACCTCTTACCGGAGACAACCATGGCCACGCTCGAATTTCATGTTTTCCTGTCCCACGGCCTGGAAAGTGGCCCTGGAGGCACCAAAGTACAGGCGCTGAAAGCCGAAGCGGAAACCTTTCCCGGTGTCACCGCGATTGCCGTGGATCATCGCAGCACGAAAGATCCCGCCGAACGCCTCACACAGATGAGAGAAGCCATCTCCGAGGCGGGTGCCGACCCGGAAAGAACCATCCTGGCCGGGTCCAGCATGGGAGGCTGGGTGTGTGCCCGCACCAGTGCAGAAACACCGGTACTGGGGTGCTTCCTTCTGGCGCCGGCTCTGGCGATGTCGGCCTATCCGCAATCCAGCCCCCGGATTCAGGCCCGGCACACCCAGATCATTCACGGCTGGGACGACGATGTGGTGCTGCCGATGCCGGTGATTGAGCTGGCACGGGAGCAGAAGTTGCCGTTGCTGGCACTTCCGGACGGACACCGCCTGGAAAACAGCCTGGCGCGGCTGGTGATCGAATTCAGGGGCTTCATGACCGACTGCCTGTCTGACGCCTGACGACCGGCGCCTTATTTCATCCGTGAGGCTTCGAACACTGCCAACTCTTCGCCGGCTTCACCCAACAACCGAAGCTCGATGCCTTCGAGATTGACACCAACGGTCTTCGCCAGGGCCGCGAACAGCAACTGTTCCGTCTGATTATCCGGGCAGGCCCTGCGAGTGCTGCTCATGGAATCAAACAGCAGGTTCTCACCCGTGACCTGATAGTTACCCATGTATTGATTGCAGCCACTGAAGCCACTTACCCGGCCGTCGTCCAGAAACAGAATGTGGGGTTTCTGGTCGGCGCTGGTTTCCGACACCGGTTCACCCCCGATGCTCAAAAGCTGCCAATAGGTGTTGGTCAACGGCATCGCCACGATGTCATCGGCTGAACGGCTGGTGGCAGGTGACCCGACGCAACCGGCCAGGAAAAGCAGAGCAAACAGAATGGCCACATGCCCGGGTACCGACACGACTCCTCTCATGTGCTTTCTCCCTATAAGGGTTAACAATAGACGCTTCAAGCCAACAACCCAGCCAGCCCTGACGCCCTGATCACGCTACGCCCCACTGCCTCTTTCAGCACACCGTCCTGGCATACCGCCAGGCTGAGCCAGTGGCGTGCCCGGGTGATGCCGGTGTATACCAGCTCCCGGGTCAACACCGGGGTCAGGCGGTCCGGAATCACCAGGCAGGCGTGGGTGAATTCCGAGCCCTGGGACTTGTGCACGGTCATGGCGTAGACCGTTTCCATCGATTGCAAACGGCTGGGCGATATCCATCGGACACCTCCGCTACCGTCACTGGACGGAAAAGCGACCCTCAGGGTCTCAACCGGCTCACCCGCGTCGTTACGATCCCAGGGCACGCTCAGGGTAATACCGATATCGCCATTCATCAGGCCCAGATTATAGTCGTTTCCGGTGATCAGTACCGGACGACCGGCGTACCAACCGTCGGTGCGCTCGATCAACCCGGCACTATGTAAACGCCCGGCAATGTCATGGTTCAGCCCTTCCACTCCAAACGGCCCCTGACGCAACGCGCAAAGCACCTTGAAGCGATTGAACGCCGTGAGCACTTCGGTTGCCCAGGCGTCCCATGATTCACGCCCATCCGCCTCAACGTCTGCGCTGGGTTTGCGGTCACGAATCAGCTTTAAATAGTGGCCATAGCCAACCGGAGGATCAACCGGCGCAGTGCCAACCACGCGCTGCATGCCCTGGTTGTGGAAGCGTTCCGGGCTGCCGGTCAGGGCGTGATTTGCCAACCACCCCATGTCGTTCTCACCAGTCAGCCAGGCCACGTCCTCAAAGCCCTGGTTGCGGCATTGGCCGATCAATTCCCCGCTGAGCTGGCCCGCATTGGTGGCCGACGCCAGCACGCCGATACCGCTATGCTCGTCAAACCGATAGCTCTTTCGCAGCATGGCAACCGCCTGGTCCAGGGCCAGGCCTTCGAAGTCCAGCAGCTCTGATGGCAATTGACATCCGGTCACCGCTTGCAGCCATTGCGCCGTCTGCGGCAGGTAGTGTGCGCCTTCGGCGCGCTGGCAGAGCTCCCCCAACACCGCACCAGCGTCCACCGACGCCAGTTGATCCTTGTCCCCCAGCATGATCAGCCTGGCCTTGTCGGGCAGGGCTGCAAAGACCGACGCCATCAGGTCCACATCCACCATGGACGCTTCATCAATCACCAGGATATCCAATGGCAACGGATTGTCCTCGTTGTGACGAAAACGCCGTGAACCCGGGCGACTGCCCAACAGCCGGTGTAATGTAGTGACCTGGGTTGGAATGGCGGATTTATCCGGTGCACCCGGCAGGCTTTCCAGCGGCAGACGGTCAACGGCACCCCCGATGGACTCACTGAGCCTTGCGGCCGCTTTTCCGGTTGGCGCCGACAGGCGGATGCGCAGGTAAGGGTTGGCACCGGCGGTCCCCGCCGATTCACAGGCCATCGACTGCAAGGCTGCCAACAGGTTGACAACCGTGGTGGTTTTACCGGTGCCGGGACCGCCGGTAATGACACTGAAGCGGTTCCGTGCTGCCAGGGCACAGGCCACTTTTTGATAATCCGGCGGGCCATCGGAATCGTTTTCCGTGCCGAACAGGGTATCCAGTGCCGTTTTCAACGGAGCGGTATCCGTCAACGCCACACGGTTGTCGAGACGTGCCCGAATACCGGCGGCAATAGCCTGCTCATAGCGCCAGAATCGACGCAGGTACAGCCGCGAGCCATCCAATACCAGCGGTGCTGCCTGCTCGCCGTTGCTGACAGCGCAGCTTTGCCCCAGCATCCCAATCAGTTGGTCAGCGCCGACACTGGCAAACAGATCCGACGGCCTCGGGCTGTTTTCAGGTAGAGAACCGACGCCTTCCGGCGGCAGCACCAGCGTTGGTTCCGTGGCACGACAGAGATGACGCACATCCAGGCAAACGTGCCCCCGCCCCACCTGGTGTGACACCATCGCTGACAGCAGCGCAAGCATGGCCACCGGCTGCTCTCCCTGTTCACGGACCATCGTGCAAACAAACGTCGCGAAGGCATGATCGAGGGCACGAATCCAGTCGCGCTCCACCCACTCATCCAGCAGGGCCAGAGCGTCGGCAGCGGTTTGGGGCAACCGTGGTGCCGGTTCGGGCTCAACGGCGTCGAACAGGTCCGCAATGGTTCCGCTTTCTCCGGTCATGCTGCTTTCTCCCCCTGGCCACTGAACAGCCGGTCCAGTTCCTCAATCAGGGTCTTGTCCGGTCGTTCGGTAAAAGCGCCGGAGCCCGGTGCATCGCAGCCACGCAGGAACAGGTAGACGGCACCTCCCATGTGGCTGTCGTAATCGTAGTCCGGCAGGCGCGCTTTCAACAGACGGTGCAGAGCCAGCAGGTAGATGACGTACTGCAGGTCATACCGTTTCTCAAGGATTTTGTCTTTCATCACGTCAGGGATATAGGCCTGATCGTCCTCCCCCAGGAAGTTCGACTTGTAGTCCAGCACGTAATAGCGGCCTTCGTGTTCAAACACCAGGTCGATAAACCCTTTCAGCATGCCATTGAAGGTGGCTTGCTGAGCCTCGGGACGCGGATCACCACCCAGCGTATGCCGGCGGACCAGTCTGTCCATGGCGAGGGTGTTCACATCATGGCTTTCAAACCAGAACTCCAGTTCCGGCCGAAAGGTTTCAAGACCCGCCAGGGAGCATGTCCTGCTACTGCCCGGAAGGGGAATATCCATGGTGATCAGGGTGTAAATCCAGGTTTTCAGGGTGTCAGTCCAATCACTCCAGTTGCGTAACTGGCAGCGGCGCTCCAGCAGCTCGTGGAGATCCTCCGGCGCATCAGCCACCTTATGGAACCCCTCTCCAGCGCACCACTCCAGAATATCATGCAGGAAGGTGCCGGGGCCGGAGCCTTTCGGGAAAGCATGCTGGTTGACCGGTTGCGGCCCTTGCCAGTCGGGAATCATTGCGGCCAGGGTATCGGCCACAACGGGCTCGTCCTCGTCACGCAGGTTCTCCTGCTCCGCATCCTCACTGGCCGGTGCGAAGTCGTTCCCGTAGCCACCGCGGGCGCCATAGGTGATCGCGGAATAGCTTGCGATCCACCAGTTTTCCCGGGCTTCCCGCACTGGCTCCAGGGCGTTGCCAAGCTCCGGCTCCTCGTCGCCCGCGTAAACGTCGTCTCCTGGCTCAGGCATGGGCGCCACATCGATTGCGGGCTCGCCGGTGGCCACGGACTGCAGGAAGGGCATCAGGTCCGTGTCTTCATCGCTGGCAGAGCGGCCAATCAGGTGCCCCAGACCACTCTGCCGCCAGCCTTTGATGCCGCTGGCGCCAACCCAGGTGGCGTGACGGGATCGGGTCAGGGCAACGTAGAGTTTGCGAATATCCTCACCCAGTCGTTCGCGGTCGGCCCTTGCCAGGGTGTCTTCATCCGGCTCCAGGGAAATCTGCAGCCGGCCCTCGTCGTCGTGGTACTTGATAAACGACTGGTTCGGCTTTTCCTCGCGGAATTCGGTGGCAAACGGCAGGAACACCAAAGGGTACTCCAGGCCTTTGGACTTGTGGACAGTAACCACCTTGACCAGCCCGGCATCACTTTCCAGGCGCATGGTGCGGTGTTCGTCCTCATCGTCGGAATCCTGCAACATCTCGGTGTAGTGGTGAATGAGCGCATGTTCGCCGTCCAGCTGCTGGCTGTCCTGCTGAAGCAGTTCGGCAATATGCAGAATGTCGGTCAGGCCGCGTTCGCCGTCAGGCCCGGACAGCAGCTTCGCTGGCACGTCATAGTCCATCAGCAGGCGCCGCAGCATCGGCAGTACGCCCTGTTGCTGCCAGAGTTCACGGTAGCCCTGAAAGCGGTTGATCTCGCGGTCCAGCGCATTTTCGTCACTGAACAGACGGTCCAGCTCCTGATAAGCCAGGCCCATGGTGGGCGTGGCGAGTGCCGCGCGAATCAGCGGAAGCTGGCCCGGTTCGGCGCAGGCCTGCAGCCACTGCAACATCTCCACTGACTGGACCGACTGCAGCACGGAATTACGGTCTGAGAGGTACACACTGCGAACGCCCCGGGCGCCCAATGATCGCCGGACGGCATTCGCCTCGTCACGTTTGTTGACCAGCACAGCAATGTGCTCCGGTCGCACGGGCTCAAACGGCGTGCCCTCGGCCCCAAAACCCGCCTCGCCGCTCTGCCCCAGATTCAACAGGCGGGCAATCTCCGCCGCACAGGCCTCGGCCATGGCCTCCCTGCCGGTTTCCTTGGCGATAGGGCGCTCATCGGTCAGGGTCCAGAACGTCAGTGGTGGTCGCGGCTGCCCGTTAACAAGCCATTGCTGGCTGGTACCTTTGGCCTCCACGGGGCTGAAGGGCAACGGGTTGTCGTCTCCGGAACGAAACAGGAACGCCCCTTCGGGCAGGGACTGGTCGGCCTGGGCGAATACCCGGTTGACGCCGTCTACCATGGCGACAGCTGAGCGGTAGTTGGTCCCCAGCGTGTAGGTTCGGCTGCTGACCGCCCTACGGGCATCCAGATAGGTGTAGATATCAGCGCCACGGAATCCGTAAATCGCTTGTTTGGGGTCGCCAATCATCAACAGGCTGGTGTCCTGGTCGTTGCTGGCCACCCGGTATATACGGTCGAAAATCCGGTACTGCACCGGGTCGGTATCCTGGAATTCATCGATCATCGCCACCGGAAACTGCCGACGAATCGTATCTGCCAGGCGTTCGCCCTGGGGGCCGCCCAACGCGGCATCCAGTAGTGTGAGCAGGTCGTCAAAGCCCATGCTGGCCAGGCGCTGTTTTTCGCTGTCAAGGCGACGGGCGATCCAGCAGGCGGCATGGTTGAGAATGTCCGCCTTCGCCACCGGCATGGTTTTCAATGCCGGTTTGAGTTCGGTGATGGCGTCCATGGCAGGATGATGCGGAGGCTCATCCTCGCCGGTCCATTTTTCGGCAAACGCGTCCGCCTCCAGGGTATCGAAACCCTTGGTGCGCTTGCTCGACAGGAACTCATGCGGTTCAGCCGCATCGGTTGTGGCCCATTCCCGAAGGTGTTCCACGGCTTTTTGAAGGGAGTTTTTGGTGGTGCCATGCAGCGGTTTCGGCTTTCGCTTCGTGGTTTCCGCCAACAGCTCTTCCAGTTCGTCGCACCAGGCCGGCCAGGGGGCTTTCAGAGCCTGCAGTTTCACCTCCCGCAGGCGTTTCGCTTCCTCCGCAGCGGCCAGTGGGTCACGTTCCGGCACTGGCAGGGCATCAACGTGTGGCAACAGGTTGCGCACTGACTGGCGCAGGTTTTCCGGGGTTTTCCAGGTGTCCAGCACCTCCCCCATCAACTCCGGTGGCATGGGGTAGATAAAGGTACGCCAGTAATCCCTCACAACGTCATCCAGCAGGTCCGTCTGACTGGTCTCCAGGGTCTGACGGAACAGGCTGCCGCTGTCGAAGGCATGCTCGCTGAGCATGCGATTGCACCAGCCGTGGATGGTGGACACGGCAGCCTCGTCCATCCATTCCGCGGCCAACAGCAGCTTGCGGCGGCAGGCTGGCCAGTCGGCCGCTGGGCAGGCGTTGCGCAGATTCACCAGCGGGTCTTTTGACATCGCCGTGGTGTCGACGGTGTCCGGTTCAGCCGCGAATAACGCCGCAGCTTCGGTCAGACGGGCGCGAATCCGGTCCCGGAGTTCCTTGGTGGCGGCCTCGGTAAAGGTCACCACCAGCAGGTTGGGCGGCATGATGCCCTCACCGAGGGGGTCTTCCACGGTGCGATGGCCCAGCACCAGGCGCACGTACAGCAGCGCCAGGGTAAAGGTCTTGCCGGTGCCGGCACTGGCCTCGATCAGCTGGCTGCCACGCAACGACAGTGTGAGGGGATCCAGCTTGCGGATCTCTTCCGTCATTTTGTCGACTCCCGTCCCGCACCGCCAGGCTTGGCCCGACCGGCCTGTTCGGCATGCCAGAGTGGCTCATACAGTGCCGACACCAACAGCGGGAATTCGTCATCCGCCAGCAGTTGTTCTACCTCTGGATAGGCCCGGCGCAGGTAACCACTGTCGCGCTCCAGAGCCTTTGCGTAGGCGTCTGTCGCCTTCAGCAGTGCTTTGTCCTCACTGCCCTCGCCCCTGGCGGGATAAAGGCCCCGCAAATAGCCGAAGGCCGCACCCGACTCTATCGGCAGCGGCCGCGTCTGGCCCTGAGTCCAGTAGCCCAGGATGCCGGCCAGGTATTCCCTGGCCTGGTCGGTGTCCAGAGGCAACAGGTTGACGACACGCTTTTCCTCTTTGGCGATCACCAGGGTGTGTAAAGCGTCGTAGCGAATATTACCTGCCAGGTGTGCTACCCAGTGTTCCAAGAGGGCCGGGAACTTTAGCTGGCGAGCGCTTCCGGCCCCTTCCAGCAAATTGCTACTGGCGATCACCACCCGGCAGAGGTCACCGCCCGGGCGGGTACGCAGGTTGCCCAGCCTGTCGTTAACAGTGACCGCCGCGTCGCCATGCTCATGGCGGTACTCAAAGCCTGAGATATCTTCCACCGGCTCAGGCCAGAGCGCCACGGCCTCCTGATAACGCCGGTACAGGTCTGGCATGCGGCTTTCCAACTGCCGGGTCAGGGCGGTTTCGGTCACTCCCATGCCCAACTCACCTCGCCGGGCCATGCTCGCCAGGGCAGCCTCCAGCCGCTGATGCAGTTCGTCCTCGGTGCCCGATTTCATCACCGCATGACGGATCAATTCGTCCTCCAGGCGCCAGTGGTGCAAGCCGTCCATGGCGAATGCCTCGTTGTCGGTGTCCAGGCTCTCCACATCGGTAAACCGGACCTGCAGCCGGCGCTGGTAAAAGGTGTCCACTGGTCGCTTGAGGAAAGCGCCAATATCGGCAATCGTCAGTGGCTCCGCCGGTGGCAGGAAAGGCAGTTCGACGCCCACCACGTCGGTTTCCCGTTGCTGGTGCGCACTGAGCCATTCGCTGTCATAGGTGAACAGGCGCCGCGTTGCCAGCACTGCGTTCACGTCCGGCGAGCCATTGTGCCCGGCTCCGCGATTTCCGGCGGGAAAATACTCACGGCTGAACGGCTGCAGCGGGTGTTTGATCGTCAGGACCGGAGAGGCTTTTCGGTCCGACTCCTCCACCTGCCACACCGCATCAAGATGGTCACAGAGCTGGCTGACCAGTACGGAGGGTGGCCGTTCCGAGTCATCACGGATGCTGCGCCCTACCCAACTGATGTAAAGCTGCTCCCGCGCGGAGAGCAATGCCTCCAGAAACAGGTAGCGGTCGTCCTCCCGGCGGGAACGGTCGCCCGGCCGGTAATCCACGGCCATCAGGTCAAAATCCACCGGCGGTCGCGAGCGCGGGTAGTCACCGTCGTTCATGCCCAACAGGCACACCCGCCGAAAGGGGATGGCGCGCATGGGCATCAGGGTTGCAAAATTGACCTTGCCGGCCAGGAAGCGCTGATTGAGGCCGCCTTCTTCCAACCCTTCCAGCAGAATTTCCCGCACGATGCTCAGGGGCAGTTCCACGTCTTCCATGCCCGCACTGTTGCAGTCCTGGAGCCACTGCTCTGCCTGTCGGCGTAGCCGGTTCACCAGCAGCAAATCCTCGTCAGACAGCCCAGCGAAGAAGCGTTCGAGGATGGACTGCAGCCGATCGAGCCAGCCGGCAGGCGTTGCAGTGCACCTGAGCTCGTGCCAGAGCTCTTCCAGCCGATCCACAAAGCGGTAGAGATTGCCCGCCACACCTGCCTGCAGGCCGCCGATTTCCTCGAACGGTTCAATGCCCTGCCAGGGATCGTCGCGGCCAGCGCCATAGCCCAACAGCATCCGCCGCAGCCCCGCCTGCCAGGTGTTGCGTTCCAGCCCCTCAGGCAAGTCGAGACTGCTGCGATGTTCGCTGTGCAGGCCCCAGCGAATGTTGGCGCCGTCCACCCATTGGCGTACCAATGGAAGATCGCCCTCGGCGATACCGAACCGGCTGCGTACGGCCGGCACTTCCAGCAGGCTGATGATCTCGCTGACGCCAAAACGGCTTTCGGGCAGCGCCATCAACGTGTCCAGTGCAATCAGCACCGGCTGACGATGCCGCTGGCCCTGGTCGGAAATGGTGAACGGGATGTAGCGCCGGGACGACGACGGGTAACGGCCAAACACCGCCTGGATGTGAGGTGCGTAGGTGTCGACGTCTGGCACCATGACGATCACGTCGCGGGGCCGAAGCTGCGGGTTGCTGTTGAATGCCGCCAGCAACTGGTCGTGAAGAATCTCCACTTCCCGTTGCGGGCTGTGGGCATTGTGAAACACCACGGAATCGTCCTGGAACGGATCGAGGGTCCGTGCCTGCCCCAGCATCTCTGCCTGGGAAGTGAGCGAACGAATGTCGTTCTGGATCTGATGCAACAGCGCAGGCTTATCCGGATCTCCGTGGGGCGTGAAAATATCGATCCGGCCCTCCGGAGTTGCCACGCGGCCCTGGTACGCCTCGGGGTTGTCGAATTCGTCCAGCAGGCGAATATAGTCCCGCCCCTGTTTGCCCCAGGCCGCCAGCAGGGGGTTGGCGTGCTGGTGGAGGGCATCAGGGTCGGTCAGTGCCGCCAGTTCCGGGTGGGTCTTGCCGCGCTTGCGGTCCGCCGTCAGCAGGTCACGGTCGCTGATGATGTCGGCCCAGTAAAATTCGCTGGGATTATGGACACAGAGCACCACCTGACTGACCCGACTGAGAACGGACAGGGCTTCCAGCGCCTGCTTCGGCAGGGATGACACACCGAAGACCACAATACGACGGGGCAGGTTTGGAGGCCGGTCTGCGGCTGTCAGTGCCTGCCCTTGCGCCATGAACCGGGTATGAATGCGTGAACGGCTGGTACCCGCGAGTTCGCCCACATCGGCCACCAGCCTGCGCCACAGTACCGCCTGCCAGCGCAGCTCATCGCCAAGCTCACGGTATTCGCCGCGTGCCATCCGCAGCCGGTCATGGCCGGCTTCCCAATCCGCCAGCCAATCGGCGCGGAAAACCTGATACTGGTCGAACAGGTCCGCAATCTTGCCGGCGAGCTGGTAGCGTCGGGTTTCAGTATCCGTTCCGGCCATGAATCGTCGCAACGGCGCAAACACGTCGTCGTCCGCGATCAACTCCGGCAGTAGTCGGAACAGGCGCCAGACCAGTCGGGACTTATCAAACGGGGACTGTTCCGGTACGCCCTCCGAGGTCAGTACCGCACGGTAGGCCTGCCAGATAAAGCGGGCGGGAAACAGAAAATCCATGCCGGCCGCAATCCCCAGGCCGCCGACCCCGACATCAGCACCCTCCTCGGACGGGTCTTCAGCCAGTGCCAGCTTGAGCCATTGGGCAATACCATTGCTCTGCACCAGAAAGGTTTCACTTTCCAGCGGTGGCAGGGGGCTTTGCCGGCAGATCCAGACCACAGCCCGGCGCAGGTCTTCCAGATGATTCGCGTGGATGGCGTGAAAGCCGGGCTCGATGGATGGCGTTACTGGCATACCTGCCCTGTGTGTTGTTTCCGGTAAGAAACAAAAGCCTACCACAACTTGCATGGGCGACCGGAACGCGTCGCTTTCGGCCCCAGGTAAATTCGCCAATTTCTTGCGAAATCGGGATTGTTTTGCCAGTCTAAATAAATGTAACAGATCATTTCAGCAAAAAAATAAGCGGAGACAACGCGATGAGCACCATGAGCAAGTTCAAGAAACTGGCCGGATTTTCTGCGTTTGCCTTTGCCGCAATGACAGCGGCGAATTCGGTGAATGCTGCCAACTGGCGCTATGCGCACGAAGAATATGAAGGTGATGTCCAGGACGTATTCGCTTACGACTTCAAGGAATACATCGAAGACAACTCCGACCACACCTTGCAGATTTATCGTTTTGGTGAGCTCGGCGAATCCGACGACATCATGGAGCAGACCCAGGCTGGCATCCTTAACTTCGTCAACCAGTCTCCCGGCTTCACCGGCTCGCTGATTCCGGAAGCGCAAATTTTCTTCATTCCTTACCTGATGCCGACCGACATGGACACGGTGATCAAGTTCTTCCGTGAAAGTGAGGCGATTAACGAGGACTTCCCGGAGCTGTATGCCCAGAATGGTCTGGAGCTTCTGCAGATGTACCCGGAAGGCGAAATGGTTGTAACGGTGGACGAGCCCGTCAGCAAACCGGAAGACTTCAACAACAAGAAGATCCGTGTCATGACCAACCCGCTGCTGTCGGAAACCTATTCAGCGTTTGGTGCAACCCCCACGCCGCTGCCCTGGGGTGAAGTTTACGGTGCCCTGCAGACCAACATGATCCAGGGTCAGGAGAACCCGATTTTCTGGATCGAATCCGGCGGTCTTTATGAAGTTTCCCCGAACCTGGTCTTCACCAGTCACGGCTGGTTCACCACTGCCATGATGGCCAACAAGAACTTCTACGACGGCCTGTCCGACGAAGACAAGAAGCTTGTTGAGGACGCTGCGGATTACGCGTTCGAGAAAATCATCGTTCACATCGATGGTCTCGCTGAAGAAGCCCTTGAGAAGATCCAGAAAGCCAGCGACGAAGTCACCGTCACTCGCCTGAACGACGAACAGATCGAAGCCTTCAAGGCCCGCGCGCCGCAGGTTGAAGAGAAGTTCATCGAGATGACTGGCGAAAGCGGTAAAGAACTGCTGAACCAGTTCAAGGAAGACCTCAAGGAAGTTCAGAGCAACTGATCCTGAAGGAACCATTCCCGCCGGCCCTGCCCGGCGGGAATCTGTTTTAACCCCGCCCCGCCGGGGACCTCCTGCCGGCTGGGAGCGATATGTTCTGGAGCAACCCCCCATGTCCGAGAACTCCCCGGATCTAGAAGACGATACCGGCACCTACGAGTCCGGCCTGCCCGGGTTTCTGGGAACCATTGATGAAGTTATTGCCAAAACTGAGGCCGTGATGCTCGCGGTTGGCGTCATCCTTATGGCCGTCAACACATGCATCAACGTTATTGCACGCTTTGTCTTTGGAGAAGGCCTGTTTTTCTCCGGCGAGATTAACCGGATTCTTATTATCCTGATTACGTTTGCCGGCATCGGCTACGCGGCCCGCCATGGCCGCCATATCCGCATGTCTGCGGTTTATGATGCGATCCCGCCAAAAGGGCGCAAAGTACTGATGATTTTCATCGCCCTGTTTACCTCTTTGGTAATGTTCTTCCTCTGCTACCACTCCTATGGATACGTCGAGACCCTTTACAGCCGTGGGCGAATTCTCCCTGCGTTGGGCTTTGAGATCTGGTGGATTTACGTTTGGGCGCCAGTGGGCTTTGCGATTACCGGCATTCAGTATTTCCTCACAGCGATCAAGAATCTCACCAGCAAGGATGTTTATCTCTCCACTGGTGTGATCGACGGCTACTCTGATAGTGAGTCGGAAGTCTGAACCTGCAGCTGCTTTAACAAAGGATAGAAACTCATGGCGACTATAATGATGGTAATCATGATCGGGCTGCTGCTCCTGGGCTTCCCGATGATGGTTCCGCTGATTACCGGTGCGGTGGTCGGTTTTGTAATGATGTTTGATGGCTTCGGCCAGATGGGCACGTTCGTCCAGCAAATGATGGGAGGTATCCGTCCAGCCTCTTTGATTGCTGTGCCCATGTTCATTCTGGCGGCTGATATCATGACTCGCGGGCAGTCCGCCGACCGCCTTATCCATATGGTGATGGCCTTTATCGGGCACATCAAAGGCGGGCTGGCGATCAGTACAGCCACCTCGTGTACCCTCTTTGGTGCGGTATCCGGCTCCACCCAGGCGACGGTTGTGGCTGTTGGTTCTCCCTTGCGTCCCAAACTGCTTAAAGCGGGCTATTCCGACTCGTTCTCCCTGGCGCTGATCATCAATTCCAGTGACATTGCCTTTTTGATCCCCCCCAGTATCGGCTTCATTATCTACGGGGTTATTTCCGGAACCTCCATTGCCGAACTGTTCATTGCAGGCATCGGCCCGGGCGTCATGATTCTGATGATGTTTTCAATCTACTGCCTGATCTATGCATACATTAACAAGGTCCCCACCGAGGAAAGGGCCGGCTGGAGAGAACGGGGGGTCGCCGTCCGCGAAGCACTATGGCCTCTTTTCTTCCCGGTCATCATTGTTGGTGGTATCTACGGCGGTATTTTCAGCCCTACGGAGGCCGCCGCTGTGTGCGTGCTGTACGCCTTCTTACTCGAATTCGTGGTGTTCCGCTCGCTGAAATTGCCGGATATCTATCGGATTGCCAAGTCCACCGGCCTGATTACCGCTGTGGTTTTCATACTGGTTGCCGTGGGCAACGGCTTTTCCTGGATTATCTCGTTTGCACAGATTCCACAAACAATACTGGAAGCAGTTGGCGTCAATGAAGCCGGCCCGGTAGGTGTCCTGATTGCGATCTGTATCGCCTTCTTTGTTGCCTGCATGTTTGTTGACCCGATCGTGGTGATACTGGTGCTGACGCCGATCTTTGCACCGGCGATCGAAGCCACCGGTCTGGACCCAGTGCTCGTCGGGGTTCTGATTACACTGCAGGTCGCCATAGGCTCTGCAACGCCACCCTTTGGTTGTGACATATTCACCGCCATCGCCATATTCAAGCGCCCATACTGGGAAGTAATCCGTGGTACGCCACCGTTCGTCTTTATGCTGGTGGCAGCGGCCGGGCTGATCATCGCCTTCCCGCAAATTGCGCTGTTCCTTCGTGACGTTGCGTTCCGCTGAGGGATATAGAGACCGGACTTCAGGGAGAGTGAAATGTTCAAGAAAATTCTGGTGGCCGTTGACGGTTCCAAGTCATCCTTCAAGGCCATGGACAAGGCCATTGAGCTACAAAAACTCATGGACACCGAGATCTATCTGATCTGTGTTTACAAGCATCACAGCCTGTTTGAGGCATCTCTGTCGATTGGCCGGCCGGATAGCATGGATATCCCTGACAAGGTGCTATCGGAATACGCCAAGGAGATCGTCAACCATGCCAAGGAAAAGGCCAAGGAAAAGGGGGCGGTAAAGGTTCGGGGCTTTGTTAAAGCCGGCCGTCCTTCCAGCGTGATCGTCAAGTTTGCCAAGGACAAGGAAGTAGACCTGATTGTGGTCGGTACCCGGGGCACTCACAGCGATAAAGAGGGCATGCTGCTTGGCAGCGTGTCCCACCGCGTCGCTTCCAAGGCGAAATGTCCAGTGCTGGTAGTTTAACGACAACTGTTTAAGGAAGAACTATGACCACTATCGTAGATTCGCTGAACTCCATTCTGTGGGGCTACGTTCTGGTCTACGGCCTGCTGGGCGTTGGTGTCTTTTTCACCATCCGTCTGGGTTTTCTGCAATTCCTCAATTTTGGGGAAATGATCCGCGCCATTCGTGGCTCCCGTGACAGCGATGTCCACGGTATATCGCCGTTCCAGGCCCTATGCACCAGCCTTGCCTCTCGCGTGGGCACCGGCAACCTCGCCGGTGTCGCGGTGGCCCTGTATCTTGGCGGTGCTGGCGCCATCTTCTGGATGTGGATGGTCGCCCTGGTCGGCATGGCAACCGGCTACGCGGAGAGCACGCTGGCACAGCTCTACAAGGTACGTGATGGCAAAGGCCAGTATCGGGGTGGGCCTGCGGTCTACATAACCAAGGGCCTGAAGGCGCCGTGGGCGGGCAGTATTTTTGCCGTCTGCCTGATCCTGTCCTTCGGACTGGTCTTCAACGCTGTTCAGGCAAATTCCATTGCCGATGCCATGCAGGGTGCCTTTGGAGTGCCCAAGATTTGGGTTGGCATTGTGATCGCTGTTCTCGCGGGCATTGTCATCTTTGGTGGCCTGCGCTCCATCGTCCGGTTCGCAGAACTGGTAGTGCCGCTGATGGCGGGTCTCTATGTGCTTATTGCTCTGGTGATTATGGCCATTAACATCACTGAAGTGCCGGGCGTGCTGATGACCATCGTAAAGAGCGCCTTCGGGCTGGAAGAAGCCGCCGGCGGCGCAGCGGGTTCCATTACCGCCGCCATGCTCAATGGTATCAAGCGCGGGCTGTTCTCCAACGAGGCCGGCATGGGCTCGGCGCCCAACATTGCGGCAACGGCCACACCAGCGCCCCACCACCCGTCATCCCAGGGATTGGTGCAGGCGTTTGGCGTGTTTGTCGACACCATCATTATCTGCACCGCAACAGCAGTGATGATTTTGCTCTCCGGCGTCATGGAACCGGGCTCCGGCATTACCGGAACCCAGCTTACCCAGGATGCCATGCAAAGCCACATTGGCGAGTCTGGCGCCTATTTCATCGCCATTGCCATCCTGTTCTTTGCATTCACGTCCATTGTCGCCAACTACACCTACGCAGAGAATGCCCTGATTCACCTTGGCGGTGACAGTACCATCGCCATTACACTGCTTCGCTCTGCCGTCCTGGGGATGGTTGTATGGGGCAGTTACGAGGCGGTGGTGACTGTTTTCAACGCCGCTGACGCATCCATGGGTCTGATGGCAACCATCAACCTGATTGCCATTGTCATGCTTTCAGGTACGGTGGTGAAGCTGACAAAAGACTATCTTGCCCAGCGCAAACAGGGCGAGGTACCCCACTTCAAATCAAAAGACTACCCTGAGCTGCACGAAAAGATCGACGGCAACATCTGGCATTAGTACCCGTTCCGGCGCCTATGAAATTTCTACCCGGTCCCTGCCCGCCTCCTTGGCGCGGTAAAGGGCCCGGTCGGCAAGTCCCAGCAAGCTGTCTGGGGAATCGCTGCACTCGGGCCAGCTGGACACCCCCACCGATATGGTTACATGGCCCAACTCAAAGCCACCATGTTCCACCGGCATGGCACGGACGGCATGGGCCAGTTCTCGCGCCTTATCGTAAGCGGCTTTTGCGGTGGAGCCAGCCATGATGATGACAAACTCCTCGCCTCCAAAACGACAGACCACATCGCTGTCGCGGAAATGCCGCGCCAACACACCGGCCACGGCTTTCAGAGCGGAATCGCCGGCTTCGTGGCCATGAGTGTCGTTAAAGCGTTTGAAATGATCGATATCCACCATCAGCAGTGACAGCGGCTGGTCACCACGCAAGGCCACCGCCGACTCGTGCTCCAGAAGCTGATCAAAATAACGGCGATTCTTCAGGCCGGTGAGCGCATCCTCATACGAGTATTTCTGCAGTTCCTCCCGCAAGCTGATGCTTGAGAGCGCGATACCGATTTTCTGCACCCCCTGACTTAACGTCTGGAACAAGCGGGCCACGCCGTAATCCGTGCCGTCAGCCGCAAACTCGTCCGGCACTTCCACAAACAACAGCGCCATTGTCACCGCCCCCTCGGTTGCCGACTGCAGATTGATCCACAAACACAATGACTCATCCTCGTCCTTCTGCCACCCGGACCAGGACTGATCCAGGTCCTGAACATGGCGGGCCGGTATCTGGCTATGGGGCGGCGGGCCCTCAGGAGTTTCGATGCGTAATGGTGATTCCGGTTCCCCTGCATACCCCCAGCGAGTCAACAGTTCATAGGCGCTGCCGTTTTCCACACGCTGATATAGCCTTCCCCGCAGAGGACTGCACAGGTCAGGAAGTCGTCGCGCCAGGATATGGAACGTCTGGTTGAGGCTGATGCAATCCTGCAGTTCCCCGTTGATGTCGTTCAGAACACGGGTTTTTTCATTCTCGAACGTGAGCAGCCTCACCCTGGCCTGCTCACGGCGAGCCAACGATTCCGCCTTCTGGGTTCGCTCTGTTACCTGCTGCTCCAGCGACAGGTTCAACCGATGGAGCGCCTGTTGGGTTCGTGCATAATGCCAGAGGGAAATCATCACTACGGCCAGCGAGAAGACCAGCGTTCCCCAACTGACCGGTACCCGCCCCCAGGGCAGGACGCCGTGGGCAACGGCCATATCCACCACCAACAAGCTGCAGAACACGCCATAAGCGGCGAGGATGATCTGCTGTTCAATCTTCAGTTGTCTGAACCGCTTTACGACAACGACCGTGACGGTTGCAAGGGACGCTAACAGCAGCGCATCAAACGGCGGGTACGTTGATGACAGGTCAACCACACCCATTAATGCCAGCCCTATCGCCACCACCGCGTAGACAAGGTGAATCTTCCAGACCAGATTAATCAACCAGGGCCGGCGATCACTGAACCACTGCTCCAGCAACAATGCCATGGCCACCGGCAGCATGTAGTAGGAACCAGCGGCCAGATAGTCCCACATCATCGGCAGGTTCCAGATCAACTGACTGGCCTGGCTGTCGGACAGAAGCAGAACAGCGGACGACAAAGAGAACAGGGCAATGCTGCCGAAACTCTTCTTTTCCGTTTGCAACAGGGCAAAGATCATCGCTAGCAGGGCAATCAGGGCTGAAAAGCCGGAAATGACCAGGGCTTCGAGGGAGTTTTTCACGATAAACAGGGTCAGGGCCGGCTGCTCCATAATGGAGACTTCACCCCACAGACCAATGTCGGTGTAATCAGAGAAAATGCGAAAGTAGATCGGCGTACCCGCAAACTCTTCAGGCAGCGGAATCGCGTGCCAGGGCCAACCTTCAAAACGCCCCCGGCCCTGATCATCAAACGTGCCGTACTGGTAGATGTTCTCGCCGTCGAGCCAGACCTGGACAATCAGATCGACACTGTAGATATACAGAACCGGCTCCTGCCACTCGCCCTCCGGAAGGGTGATGCGATACCACACATGTTCTTGTCCGTTGCGACCAGGCGGGTTGGATGGAAAGCTGATAGCGTTCCATTGCCAGGGGGCCTGACCCAGAGTCCACTCCGGCACCCCCTCCTCGGTCAATGGAGAATCGCCCCACCGATATTCCCATCCCTCGTCCAGGTCCACTGCCGCATACGCCGCCGAAGGCACCAAAAAGCTCAAAGCGATCAGGAGCATCAGCCTTACGGCGTTTAGGGAGTACAACATCTGCATACAGTGGGCTTGCCTGTCGCCAAATAGTACAGTAGTGCAATTATACAACATCTATGGAGTTAAACTCGCTCAGGCGCGCCATAAAAACAAGTGCTAACTGAAGCCATAGCAACGCTTTCGCGTTTTTGCCCGTTCTACCTGTCACAAAACCATCACACAGTTTCCGTAGTGTCATATTCACGTCATCAACAGGACACAAGGAACTGCCTCATGAACCGTACCATTGCTGCTATCACCATTGCCTCAATACTCCTGCCCGTCGCTGCCCACAGCGCCTTCAAACTGGATTCACGATACCAGGATCGTGATGGCGACCTTGTTGCCGACATCCCGGAACAGACCGAAAAGCAGACCGACCCGTCCACCCTCGTATTTGCCTATACACCGGTTGAAGATCCAGCGGTCTATCGTGAGGTGTGGTCCGGTTTCCTGGACCACCTGTCGGACATCACCGGCAAGCAGGTGCAGTTCTTCCCGGTTCAGTCCAACGCCGCCCAGATTGAAGCGATGCGTGCGGGTCGCCTTCACATTGCCGGCTTCAACACCGGTTCCAACCCCCTGGCCGTTGCCTGCGCTGGATTCCGTCCATTCACCATGATGGCTGCCGCCGATGGCTCCTTCGGATACGAGATGGAAATCATCACCTACCCGGGCTCTGGTGTTGAAAAGGTGGAAGACATTCGCGGGGGAGAGCTGGCGTTCACCTCCCAGACCTCCAACTCCGGCTTCAAAGCGCCGTCAGCCATTCTCAAGGCCGACTACAACATGGTTCCTGACCAGGACTTTGAGCCAGTGTTCTCAGGCAAACACGATAACTCCATTCTTGGCGTCGCCAATAAAGACTACCAGGCCGCGGCGATTGCCAATTCGGTACTCAACCGAATGTTGCAACGGGATGTCGTGAGTGACGAACAGATCGTCAGCGTCTACAAATCACAAACCTTCCCGACCACCGGCTACGGCATTGCCCATAACCTGAAACCGGAGCTCCAGGAACAGATCCAGGAAGCCTTCTTTACCTTCGACTGGAAAGGCTCCGAACTGGAAGAAGAGTTCTCCAAATCCGGCGAGGCACAGTTCATTCCCATCACCTTCAAGGAACACTGGGAAGTGATCCGCAAGATCGACGATGCCAACGGCGTTGAATACAACTGCCGTTAATCCGGCCACGGCAGGTTACTGTGCTCGAACTCAAACACCTTTCGAAAACCTACCGCACCGGCGACCAGGCCTTGACCGACATCGGCTTTACCGTGCCGGCAGGGCAGGTCGTTGGCCTGATCGGCCCGTCCGGTGCGGGAAAATCCACACTGATCCGCTGCATCAACCGGCTGGTTGAACCGTCCCGGGGCTCAGTCGTCCTGGGCGATACCGAACTGACAACCCTCCGCGACCGGGCGTTGCGCAAAGCCAGAAGGCGTATCGGTATGATTTTCCAGGAGTACGCCCTGGTGGAACGACTGACCGTGATGGAGAACGTCCTGTCGGGGAGACTGGGCTACGTGGCCGGATGGCGGTCGTTTTTGCGCCGTTTCAATCGCGAGGACATTGCCCTGGCCTTTTCGTTGCTGGAAAAAGTCGGCCTGGCAGAGCACTACAATAAGCGCGCGGATGCCCTGTCGGGCGGCCAGCGACAGCGTGTGGGAATCGCACGGGCGCTGGAGCAGAACCCGGAGCTGCTTCTGGTGGATGAACCCACCGCCTCCCTGGACCCCAAAACCTCCCGTCAGATCATGCGCTTGATCCAGACGGTTTGCCGGGAACGCAACCTGCCCGCGATCATCAATATCCACGATGTCATGCTGGCCCAGCAGTTCTCCGACCGTATCATCGGCCTGCGCGCAGGCGAGGTGGTGTTTGACGGCAAACCGGAAGAGCTGACGGACGACGTGCTAACACGCATCTATGGTGAGGAAGACTGGGCCCAGGTACGCAAGGACCAAACAGATGAAGACAACGACAGGGCATCCCCAGCCGTTGATCTGGCGGAGGGTGTCTAGTTTTGTCCAACGCCACGCCCTCTACCTGGAGACGCCCGCCCGTTCTGCTGAAAAACCCGCTCTGGCGACGGGCATTCTACCTTGGCGCGATTGTCTATCTGGCACTGGCCCTGCAAAGCGTCGAGGTCAACTGGATGCGGGTGTACGATGGCCTTGAGCGCGGCTGGCGATTTGTGGAAGGCTTCCTTGTACCCGATTTCACGTCTCGTTGGACCGATATCCGGGCAGGGCTGATCGAAAGCCTGACCATGACGGTTACTTCTACAGTCGCAGGCATCCTGATCTCGGTGCCCATCGGCATAGGCGCTGCCCGCAACCTGGCGCCTGCACCCGTTTACCTCGCCTGCCGGGCCATTATTACCCTATCCCGTTCCTTCCAGGAGGTGATCATCGCCATCCTGCTGGTGGCAATGTTCGGATTTGGCCCCTTTGCCGGCTTCCTCACCCTGGCGTTTGCCACCATCGGCTTTCTATCAAAGCTGTTGGCCGAAGATATCGAGGCCTGCGATCGCAACCAGATTGAGGCGATCCGCGCTACCGGCGCAGGCTGGTGGCAAGTGGTTAACTACGCGGTGCAGCCCCAGGTGATGCCCCGCCTTGTGGGTTTGTCCCTGTACCGTCTGGATATCAACTTCCGAGAGTCAGCGGTGATCGGCATTGTCGGGGCCGGAGGCATAGGCGCCACCCTCAACACCGCCATTGATCGTTACGAATACGACTCCGCTGGCGCCATCCTGATTATCATCATCGCCATTGTACTGGCGGTTGAGTATTCCTCTTCACATATCCGCAGGTGGGTCCAGTGATAGACGTGAGCGCACGACACCACGCAGACTGGCAGTTCCATTCCGGTAAACAGCAACTGGCGCGATGGATCGGATGGTTTTGGCTGGTGGCCCTGACGGTATTCTGCTGGGAGTTGATGAACCGGAATACCATTTGGGCTTTCGTATCGGACGCACCGGACCAGGCCGCCGATATTGGTGAACGGATGTTTCCACCCGCATGGAGCTACGTGAACCAACTCTGGACGCCACTGTGGGACACTCTCAATATCGCAACCCTGGGCACGATTATCGGTGTGATTATCGCCATCCCAGTAGCCTTTCTGGCCGCCAGCAACACCACGCCCAGCCGTCGTTTCGTGCGGCCAGTGGCACTGCTCATCATCGTCTCCTCCCGCTCCATCAACTCGCTGATATGGGCGCTGTTGCTGGTAGCCATAATCGGTCCTGGTCTATTGTCGGGTATTGTCGCTATCGGACTGCGCTCCATCGGGTTCGTCGCAAAGCTTCTGTACGAAGCCATTGAGGAAATCGACGTCAAACAGGTTGAGGCGGTGCGCGCCACCGGAGCCTCCGGAGCGCAGGTCATTGACTATGCGATTGTGCCGCAGATCCTGCCCGCCTTCTGGGGCATCAGTGTTTTTCGCTGGGACATCAACATCCGCGAATCCACCATCCTTGGGCTGGTGGGCGCGGGCGGGCTCGGCCTGCAGCTGCAAGCATCCCTGAGCACCCTGGCGTGGAATCAGGTCACCATGATTTTCGTGGTGATACTGGTCACGGTGGTGGCCTCGGAATGGGTTTCCGCGAGGGTGCGCCAAGCGGTACTCTAGGCCAATGATCGATACCCACCCCATCTCGTTTAATGGCATAACACCCACTCCAGCCTGGGCTTTCCACCAGTATGAGCAGATCCGTCGCTGGCTGCCTGCGGGCCTGCCGACCTCAGAACAGCCTGGACCAGTCACGCTGGAGGATATGGCGCCGCTGGCGGACCGGTTCCAGGTATACGTGTTCGATGCCTTTGGGGTACTGAATGCCGGACCCAGGGCCTTCCCCGCAGCCATTCAACGGTTTCGCGAGCTGCAACGAATGGGCAAACACGTCCAGATTCTCTCCAACGCGGCTACCGCCAGCCACGCCAAACTGGTGGAGAAGTATCGGCGCATGGGGTTCGACATCACGCCGGAACAGTTGATCTCCAGCCGCTGGTTGTTGGAGCAGTCTCTGTCCGACCGGGGACGCGAAGGGCTATGGGGTGTCATTGCCCCGGAGAATTCCGAACCGGACACGCTGCCGCTAGACTGGCAACCGGTGCGGCCCCCCGTCACGGAGCAACTGAAACGAAAACTGGATAGCTATGACGGCCTGATCATGCTCAGCAGCGAGGATTGGAACGAGGAGATGCAGGCGGCACTGGAGGCCACACTGACAGAACGGCCGAGGCCACTGGAAATCGCCAATCCAGATCTGGTGGCCCCCCGCGGCGACTGCCTGACGCTGGAACCCGGATTCTTCGCCCACCGGGCGCGGCAGGCCAGCGGTGTCCAACCGCAGTTCTACGGCAAGCCCTATGCACCTGCTTTCCAGGCTGTGCTTGAGCGCTTCGCGGACGTGCCGCCGGGGCAGATACTCATGGTGGGCGACACCCTTCATACGGACATCCTGGGCGGGCAGAACGCCGGCATGAAAACCCTGCTGGTTACGGCCGAGGGCTCCCTGCAGGGTATGGATATACCGCGCTGCATCGCGCAGTCTGGTATCGCGCCTGACTTTATCGCCCCGGAGATCTGATTTCCGGGGCGGATCAAGCCGTTTGCGGGTTTACTGCCCGGACTTCAGCATTTCCCAGTATTTGGTATAGACCTGCATGGCATCGTCACCCACGTCCTTCTGGAACTCGGCGTTGGTCAGGTCTTCCGGTGTCGGGTAGCTGGTGCGGTCGTTGGCCACTTCATCGCTCAACAATTCGCGGGCCGCAAGGTTGGGCGTGGCATAGCCGATGTCTTCACTGATCAGCGCGGAGATTTCCGGCCGCATGACAAAACTGATGAATTGATGGGCAGCGTCTGCATTCTCGGCGTTCTTGGGAATCACAAAGCTGTCGAGCCAGACAATGATGCCCTCTTCCGGATAGACGTATTCAAGGGACGGCATGTCCTCCTCACCCATCACGGCTTCACCATTCCAGATCATGCCGATGTCGGTCTCGCCTTCAAGATAGGGCATTCGCGGTGCATCCGAGTTGAAGGTACGCACCGCAGGCATCAGTTCGGTCAGCTTGTCATAAGCCGCCTCGATCTCTTCGGGATCGGTGCTGTTGCCAGAGTATCCGAGCACTCTCAGCCCGATGTGGAACACCTCGCGCATGTCGTTGGTGAGCATCACGCGGCCTTCGTATTTCTCGTCCCACAGATCCGACCAGGCCGTTACCTCTTCGCCCTCAACATCATTGGCATCGTAGGCCAGCCCTGTGGTGCCCCAGAGGTAGGGAACGCTGTATTGGTTTTCAGGGTCGATATCCAGGTTCGTCAGCTCGGGGTCGAGCTTTTCGAAGCCTTCCAGTTTCTCGTGGTTGATCTTTTCCAGCAGCCCTTCCTCACGCATTTTGTTGACGTAATAGGTGGAGGGCAGCGCAAGATCGTACTGGCCGCTGTCATCCAGAAGTTTCAGCCGCGCATACATAGCCTCATTGCTGTCATAGGTGGTGTAGACCACCTGGATACCGGTTTCCTCCTCAAAGCGGTCCAATACCTCCTGGGGCATGTACTCAGACCAGTTGTAGAGGTTCAGTACCTGCGGCTCTTCCTGCGAGCTGCATCCGGTCAGGGTTGCAGCCATCAGGCCCGCCAACGCCAGTTTCTTCATCGTTTGCTCCTTGTCAGTATCCATTGGGACAGCATCAACATTGCCAGGGAAAACACCAGCAGCAGGGTGCCCAGGGCATTCACTTCCGGCTTAAGGCCCACACGCACCATAGAGTAGATGCGAAGTGGCAGAATTTCATAGCTGGGACCACTCACAAAGGTGCTCACCACCACATCGTCCAGTGACAGGGTGAAGCCCAACAGCCATCCAGCCAGCAATGCTGGCATGATTACCGGAATCAGTACCGTGAGGGTCATGGTGAAATCATTGGCGCCCAAATCCCGCGCCGCTTCGGGCAGGCTTTCATCGAACCCGCTCAATCGTGCCATTACGGTGATCACCACAAATGGCAGGCAGAAGGTAACGTGGGCCAGCAGAAGAGAGACAAACCCCAGTTGCAGGCCCACCAACAGGAACAACGCCAGCAAAGAGATGGCCAATACAATCTCGGGCGACATCATCACCACAAACAGCATCCCGCGCAGCACACGCTTGCCACGAAAGCGATACCGGTGAAGAGCCAACGCTGTCAGCGCGCCAATAATGGTCGATACCGTGGCCGCCGCCAGTGCCAGCCAGAGGGAATTCCACATGGCCTGGACCATGGCGTGGTTATTGAACAGCGACTCGTACCATTGCAGACTGAGCCCGCCCCAGCGGTAACCGGTGCGGGAACTGTTAAACGAAAACACCACCAGCACCAGGATCGGCAGGTAGAGCAACACATACACCAGGGTGAGATAGGTTTTCGGCAGCCAGCGATTCATGCCCTGGCCTCCTCACCGAGCCGCCGCTGGCTGAGCCGGTGCGCAAACAGCAGGACAGCCATGGCAACCGTCAACAGAATGCTGGCGGCGGCACCGAAGGGCCAGTCACGGGCGTCCAGAAACTGGTTCTTGATGACATTGCCGACCAGCAGATTGCGGGAACCACCCAGTATGTCCGCCACGAAGAACAGGCCCATGGCGGGCAACAGCACCAGCATCACGCCCGCCAGCACGCCCGGCAAGGTCAGGGGTATCGTCACGTGCAGGAACGTCGAAAGCTTGCCCGCTCCCAGGTCGTGCGAGGCCATCAGCAGCTCTTTCCTCAGGTCATCGAACACGGAGTACAGAGGCAGGATCATGAACGGCAGCAGCAGGTATACCAACCCGATGATCACAGCACCTTCGGTGTAGAGCATTCTCAGCGGCTCGTCGATCAGCCCCAACCCCATGAGTGCATTGTTGATCAGGCCGTTGGTGGCCAGCAGCAGTTTCAGGGCGTAGGTGCGCACCAGGGAATTGGTCCAGAAAGGCACAATCAACAGGAAAATCAGCAGCATCTGGCGCTGTTTGCCCAGGCCCGATAATGCCCAGGCAAAGGGATATCCTATCAGCAGGCAGAAGACGGTCGTCATGCCGGCCATGTAGAGGGAGTTCAGGAACACGTCCAGGTACAGCGGGTCGAACAACTGCCGGTAACTGTCCAGGTTCAGCGGCAACGAGAGGAAGGTGCCGGGGTCTCGTGTCATCACACTGGCACCCACCACCAGTAGGTTCGGGGTGAGCACAAGAAGCAACAACCAGCCCCAGACCAGAATCAGCACTGCGGTTTTGAAGGGCTGCTGTAACACCCTATGCATTCGTACTCAGCCCTTCTTCTGTGTCGTTGTTGACGGGCTCCAGTTCAACCGGCAACAACCATTCCCAGCCGTCGACCCAACTGACCCGCACGGGCTCGCCCAGTTTATAGTCAAAGGCAGGATCGTCCTCATCAAAAAACTCACTGGCCAGCACTTCAGTACCGTCCTCAAGATGAATCACTGAGTCCAGCGTGCTGCCCTTGTAGTTTCGCTCCACAATCCTGCCGGCCAGACCCTTTTCGTCTTCAGGAGCCAGCACACGAATATCCTCCGGACGCAGCAGGACATTCACCTGCTCACCTTTGCGCAGCGTAAACCCGGGCTTCTGAAGGGTACGGCTCAGGCCCAGGATATCCAGGGTAATGCCAGTATCTTCAACCGAGGTCAGATATCCCGGAAAGAGGTTGGTCTCCCCAACGAAGCGCGCCGTAAAGAGATTGGCGGGCCGCTCATAGATTTCCCGGGGCGTACCCAGCTGTTGAATCGCGCCGTCTTTCAGGACCACCACCCGATCCGACATCGACAGGGCTTCTTCCTGATCGTGGGTCACGAATACAAACGTGATGCCCAGTTCCCGTTGCAGTCGCTTCAACTCCACCTGCATGGTCCGGCGCAACTTGTAGTCAAGCGCAGACAGAGGCTCATCCAGCAACAGAAGTTGCGGACGCTTGACCACGGCACGGGCAATGGCCACCCGTTGCTGCTGTCCACCAGAGAGTTGATGCGGTTTGCGGCGGGCGAAATCCTGCAGTTGCACCATGGCAAGCACTTCATCCACGCGCTGGCGAATTTCGTCCCTGGGCCGTTTCTCCATCTTCAGGCCATAGGCGACGTTGTCGTACACCGACATATGGGGAAACAACGCGTAGTTCTGGAACACGGTATTCAGGGGGCGGTGTTCGGGGGCGGCATGGGTAATGTCATGGCCAGACAGGCTGACTGCCCCGGTGTCTGGCTGCTCAAAACCCGCCATCAGGCGCAGCAGGGTGGTTTTGCCGCAACCCGACGGCCCCAGAAGGGTGATGAACTCGCCGTCCAGGATGTCCAGGTCCAGCGAGTTCAACACGGTTTTGTCGTCAAACGCCTTGGAGACGTTTTTCAACGAGAGAAGCGTCTCTTTCATTCACCCGAAACGCTGTTCAGATAGGCCTTATCGGAAATGTTGGTCCACTGACGAACCTGCTTCAGATAATCCTGCTGGGAAGTGATGATTTCCCGTGCCAGTTCATCCTTCTCCGCCTCTTCGGCCAACAGCTTCTCTGTGGCATCACGAAGCGCTTCAATGACCTCTGGCGGGAAGGTTTTATGGGTGACATCCGGATAGTCTTCCTTCATACGATCCCAGGCCACGCCACTTTCATGCATGCTCTGGATGTACATGTCGTAGGCGGCGGTCCGCATAGCCACCCGCAGTACTTCCTGGAGCTCTTCGGGAAGCTTGTTCCAGGTTTTCTCGTTAATCAGGAACTGAACTTCAGCGCCAGGCTCCTGCCAGCCGGAGTAGTAGTACTTTGCGATCTGATGGAAGCCCATCTGAAAATCCAGTGCCGGGCCGACCCACTCCAGAGCGTCAATCGTGCCTCGCTCCAGCGCGCTGTAGAGCTCCCCGGGAGGGATGTTGGTCACCGCAACGCCCACTTCGGACATCACTTCGCCGGCGAACCCGGGTGTGCGCATTTTCAAACCCTGGAGGTCCTCAACACTGTTGATTTCCTCGCGGAACCAGCCACCCATCTGGTTGCCGGTATTGCCACCGGGGAACGACAGCAAGCCATGGGGACGATATACCTTTTCCATCAATTCCATGCCGCCACCGTAGTAAAACCAGGCGTATTGTTCAGGTGCAATCATCCCGAAGGGAACGGTGGTGAAATACATGGCATTGGGAATCGAGCCTTTGTAGTAATACGAGGCGGTATGCCCCATATCGTACTGGCCCGCCTTCACCATATCGAAAATACCGAATGGCGCCTTGTGCTTGTTGGATGAGTCAATGCGGAACTGCAGGCGGCCGCCCGACATCTTCTCAGCCATCGAGGCCATGTGGCGCGTTGTTTCACCCAGAATCGGAGAGTTGGGCCCCCAGGTTTCTGCGAGGCGAAGCGTATAGGTTTCCTGGGCCGACAGCGACGCGCTTGCCAGCGCGAACACCAATGCCAGGACGGTCATGAAAGATTTGCGAATAGTCATAGCGAGGTCAGGTTCCGTTTTTTGTAGTGGTCGGATCAGATCGCCCACATCATAGCTTGCTGGCCGGCTGACGCCAATCGTCGACCGACCAGAAGCAACGGTTCTATACCTTGAACTGGCCTACCAGCTCACGCAGACTCTCACCAAGCCGCGCCAACTCGTGGCTCGCCTCGTTGGTCTGGTTCACACCAGTATCGCTACGCTGCGCCGCGTCCACGATGCGCACCACGTTCTGGTTGATTTCCTCGGCCACCTGGCTTTGCTGTTCCGCCGCGGTGGCAATCTGGGTCACCTGATCATGAATATGGCCCACAGACTTCTCAATGGTGCGCAGGGCGTCAGTGGCGTGGTTAATGCGCTCAACCGTTTCGCTGGAGCGTTGGCGGGACGCATCCATCCGCTCCACCGCTGCGCGGGACTCGGTCACGAAGCCGTCAATCATACCGCGAATCTGATCAGCGGATTCCGCACTGCGTTTGGCCAGCTGGCGGACTTCATCGGCAACCACCGAGAAACCACGGCCATGCTCACCGGCCCGGGCGGCCTCAATGGCTGCGTTGAGGGCCAGCAGGTTGGTCTGGTCAGTGACGGCGTGGATGACGTCCAGCACCTGGGTAATCTCGTCGGTTTTCTCAGCCAGATTACTGATACGGCCAGAGCTGGACTCAATCTCCTCCGACAACTGATTGACGGACGCCTGTGCGTTGGCAATGGTCTCGCCGCCATCCCGTGCAAGCCTGTCGGCGTCAGAGGCGGCGCTTTCCACCGAGTTGGCATTGCCGGAAATCTGCTGGATCGTGGCCGCCATCTCATTAATGGCGGAGGCAATCTGATCGGTTTCCGAACCCTGCTCCTGTACCGACGCACGGGTTTCATTGGCAACACGGCTGAGCTCTTCCGCGGCCGAGGCAACCTGGTCAGTGGTCGCGCCGACATCGCGGATGGTGTCCTGGATTTTCACCACGAAGGCGTTGAAGCGACGCCCAAGCTCGGCGAGTTCGTCGTTTCCTTCGTCCGGCAGACGGTGGCGGAGGTCGCCCTCACCCTCGGCGATGTCCTTCATCATGGCAATAACGGTGTTCAGCGGCTTCGTTACCGTACGGCCGACAAACATGCCGATGAGCAGTGCGATAATCACCACAACCACCGTAACCAGAACGATAAAACCGAGGGTTTCGGCTATCTCCGCTTCAATATCCGCGCGAGCGGCAGAAACAACCCGGTCAATGTCAGTGACATAAACGCCAGTGCCAATCATCCAGTCCCAATCTGGAATAATCGTTGAATAAGACACCTTTGGTTCTACCTCGCCTGACTCTGGATTGGGCCAGTCGTAACCGAAAAAACCACCATCCTCGGCCGCATTGAACAGTGACCGAACCAGTTTCTGCACGTCTGGATTGGTTGTGGGGCCTTCGCGAGAAGGGTCGGGGGCGTAGGCCAGATTTTCCAGGTCGCGAGCATATGCGAAAACATAGTTTCCGCCCTCGTACCTGATTGAACGCAGACGCTTCCGTGCTTCCTCCTTCGCTTCGCGATCCGAAAGATCCGGATTGTTCTTGGCGTTCAAAACCAGAGAGCGCGCAGTATCCACAAGGTTCTTTACACCTTCCTTTCGTGCCTCAAGCAAACTTGCTTCAAGGCGCTCAAGCTCAGCCTCACCACCGCTTTTGATCTGGGCGACCGTAATCCAGGCAAGGGTTGCCGCCGTTATTACTACCGGGATCAGAACGCCCAGCAGAAGACGGGAACGAATGCGTAACCGGCTCAGCAATGTCATCAAGAAGTTCTCCGTATGAGATCAAATGTTCAGCGTAATTATCCACAACCGGGCACCCAGGGTGTGTTCCAGTTTGTAATACCGGTGTGTGCGACTTCGGGGTGTAAAGCTGCGACACTGCCACAACTCATTCATGCATTTGCTTTTATTGTTAAAAGTCTTAACGGCCGGTAGCGGATGGACTTGAACCAGCGTTAGACTAAAGGTCTAGCCCCAAACGTCCGATTCATCAAACCTGGCCCAATAAAACCAGTTTCAGGGGCACGGATGAAACACCTCTATTTGATTCGCCACGCCAAATCCAGCTGGGCCGATGATGGCCTTCGTGATCACCAGCGCCCCCTCAACAACCGGGGCCTGAAACAGCTTGCCCCCATGGGCAGGGCAATCCGTGCGGACGGGGCGTTCGATGGAACGGTCTACTGCAGCAATGCCACCCGCGCGCAACAAACCCTGGAAGGCCTGATCCCGAGCAACCATCAACACGCCGTCAAACTGGCGCCTGTTCTATACACGTTTAACCATGAGGTCGTGCTCGACTGGCTGCGCGACCGGAACGAAGACAGCATTACCCTGATTGGCCACAACCCTGCGCTGGAGGATCTGGCAGGCTTACTGCTGAAGCACGCACCCGACACCTTCCCCACGTGCAGCTACATGCACATCACCCTGCCCATAGAGCACTGGCGCGAGATCGGCAAGAACAGGGGCCGGCTTGAACGGTTCCTGACGCCCAAAGACGTCAGCTATGAGCAGTTTCATCGCAAACGGACGAAAATCCGTATCGACGAGCACTCTCCGCTGGCATGGCACATCCCGGAATCGCTGTTACACCAGTATCAACGCATCAGGGATCTGGAACCGGGCGTATTGCAGGGGTACGACGACGAGTTTCTGCATCAGTACCGTATTGCCATTCGCCGCAGCCGGGCCATCGCCGAAGCAGTTGTCGACATCAGTGGTGACAGCGATTTACGCAAGGCCGTCAAGAGTCTGAAACGGCATGGCCAAGCCACCAGCCGGCTCAGAGACCTTCACGTGTTACTGGGTGACCTGGCGCAATGGCCACTGGAGGAAGATACCCGGTTGGCCCTGGTGAGCTCCGGCGCCCGCAGCTATTTTGCCAACCTGGCAGACATTGAACACCAGGAGCTGACCAAACGCCTGAGCAGCGGCCAATACCGCAAAGACATGGATGAGTGGTACCAGCTTATCACCTCCCGCCACTTGAAGAAGATAACCCGGAAACTGGCTATCGAAGACATCCACAAAGCCCTGAAAAAGCACATACACAAGCACGACGCCGTGGCGCGGCAACTGAACGAACAGTCCCCGGACGATCACTTTCACGACCTGCGCAAACGGCTGAAACGCATACGCTACCTGGCCGAGTTGAACAAACCGGCGTTTCACGACAGGCTCAGGCCATTAAAACATCGACAACAACGGTTCGGAGACTTTCAGGACCTGCACGTGCAGATTGACATGCTGCTGGCCTTTCGCAACAGCATTGCCACGGAGCCGGACATGCTGGCGCCCGTGGCGGGCCTGAACACGCTGATTTCAGACCTTGCCGTGGAGAAACATCGCGTACGGGCTGACATACTGACCCTCGGCGGTATTGCCTGACAACCCACTATTTGGGGGTGGGATTCATCCCACGCCCTATCCAGGCCGACCAGGAATAAAGCCCCAGCGCCACCCAGATCATCACGAAGCTCGCCAGCTTCTCCCCACTCATGGGTTCATCAAACACAAACAGCGCGATGAAGAACTGCAGCGTGGGGTTGATGTACATCAAAAAGCCCACGGTTGCCAGGCGTAGCCGGCGGGCCGCACCGGCGAAGAACAACAGGGGGATGGCGGTGACGATACCGCTGGACATCAAAAGCAAGGCAATGGTGATGTTGTCATTGAAATGGGATTCTCCGGCCGAGCCCAGAAACCCGAGAGCCAGCAGACCGACCGGTAACAGAAGCAGCGTCTCAACAAACAGGCCCGAAAGACCATCCAGCTCCACCTGCTTTCGAAGCAGGCCATAGGTTCCGAAACTGAACGCAAGTACCAGGGTGATCCAGGGCACCACGCCCAACAGAAAAAGCTGATAAAGGATGGCGATGGTCGCCAATGCAACCGCCACAATTTGCAGTCGGGTAATGCTCTCCCGCAGCACCAGCATGCCCAGACCGACGTTCACCAGGGGCGTGAGGAAATACCCCAGGCTCGCCTGGAGCACATGACGGGTTTCCACGGCATAGATATAGACCCCCCAGTTCAGCGCAATGAATACCGCACAGCCGAATACGAAACCAAGCTTTTTAGGGCGTGCCAACGCAGCAGTGATGGGTTTCCAGCGCCCCAGGAAACTCACCACGATGGCGAGAAAAACACAGGACCAGACGATCCGGTGAACCAGCACCTCGTAAGAGGGCACACCCTCGAAAAGCGCGAAGTAAATGGGGAAACAGCCCCACAAGGTATAGGCGGCCAGGCCGAAACCCACGCCTTTTGCTGCATCAGGCGTAGCATGTTTCACAGACAACAGGCCTTGTATTTTCTGCCACTTCCGCAGGGGCAGGATTCGTTCCGGCCAGGCTTGAGGGTCCCTTCGCGGGTATCGCCGGACACGTAGTACCAGCGCTCATCGTCGCGGACGAAGCGGGAGTTCTCTTCCAGATACCCCCAGCCGCCGCCTGCCCGGTAAAGGGCGCGAAAGTGCACCGTGCCTTCATGTTCACCTTCCTCTGACGACAGTACCTGCAGCGACACCCACTTCGGCGCCTCGGTCAGATCAAGGTCTTGAGGCCGGGTGCTGGTGTGCCATGTGGCTTTCAGATAGTCCGTCAGATTCAGTACAAACGCGCTGTAGCGAGATCGCATAAGGGCTTCCGGTGAGGATGCCGGTTTGCCCTGATGGCATGGCTCGCAACAAGTACTGTACGGTTGACGGCTGCCACAGGGGCAGTCGTCCGGGGTAATCTCTGGCGCCATCGGGTCGTCCTTATCGCCGGTTAGTGCTGTTCACGGACCCGGCAGACCCAGGACACGTAAATGATTCATTTTAACAGTTTTAGTTGCCCTGCGGCTGTGCTATCAACAATCATCAACTGACCTGATCGAGTAGCCCGATTGTGACTGACCTCTCCCTGCTGCAGATACTCCTTGCTAACCTGGCTTTGCTGGCCGGCGCCTGTTTGCAGGGCGTGGCAGGTTATGGCATCGGTACGCTGGCGGCACCATTGCTGTTCCTGATCAGCCCCATACTGATACCGGCGCCGCTGGTTCTGAACGCCGTGGTGCTGACGATTCTCATGCTACTGAGGAACCGGGGCGCGTTACAGGTCCGCGAGGTGCGTTTTGCCATTGGCGGGGGCGTTGGCGGCATGATCCTGGCCGGGATCACGCTGATGCTGATTTCACCCACGGGGTTCGAGCTGGCGTTCGGCGTTCTGATCCTGATTGGCGTATTACTGAGCGCAGGGGGTTTGCGACCTGCCCTGAACGCTCGCAACAGTATCCTGGCCGGCGCTGCCTCGACCTACATGGGAACCATTACCGCCGTTGGCGGCCCACCGATTGCACTGATCTACCAGAATCAAAAGGGGCCGCTGGTGCGGGCCAATATGTCGGCCTTCTTCCTGGTGGCGAGTTTTTTCAGTATTGCCGCCCTGGTGGTTTCCGGCTACCTGGGGCAGCGAGAGCTACAGTTGTTTGCGGTCACCTTTCCAGGGGTTCTCATCGGCTTCTGGCTTTCCGGCAAGCTGGTCAACCGCATGCCTTTTGACGGACTGAGGCCGGTCATTCTTGGCATCGCCGCCGTTGCGGGTGTGGCGGCACTGGTTCGCGGGCTGATGTCGCTCTGACCCCGGGACTACTCGGCCCACAGTCTCGCCCGGAAATGGCTCTGTTTCCACAATACCGCGACCCATATCGCGTGAAGATTGATCAAAAACGCCAAAATCCACTCGAAGGCGTCGTCTATCTGGCTGTACACCCCTGGCACAACGGCCGTGAGGATAACCGATAGAATACCCACCGCCAGTATCAGCTCACACAGCCACAACAGTCGCCGGCCATTGGCATACCATCGCGGGTGTCCCTTCAGGGCCGAGCTGATCAGCAACTGTGCAATGAACGTCAGCGAAAAATACAGCACGACACCTATCCGGCGAATCAGATTGAAACCGTCTCCTTCGTGCCCCAAAGCCAGTGTGTATGCAGCCAGCGACGTACACGCGACGAAGCCCAGCCTGGGAATCCAGGGCCGACCGCGGCTGGTGGCACCCAATTGCTGTAGCCAACGACCGTTGAGGGCCCAGAACAGAATGCCGAGAATCGCCGCCGGCAACATGGTGCCCTTGAAAATGAAATAGCTGGTACCGTATCGGCCGGTGCGGCTAATGCTCGTGCAACTGTCCCAATAGGGAATACACCAGGAAATATGCCCCTCCAGCACCGACACCGCGAAGGTTGCGTGAATGGTGACCAGCGGCGTCAGCGTGGCGGCGAGCGCCAGCCACCACAGGGGGATGCCATTCCTCACGGAGGTCATAACGTTATTCTCTCATTACAAAATAGTTGGAAAATCGAGTGCTTGCAGACTGTCATCTATAATAGATTAGCAACGTATTACTCATTCGCGATGACTTTGTGCGCATCATTCAGTCGCTTCTCTACCTGATTTCGGTTCCACATGATAAGACGACACCCTCTGCTTCAACTGCTTGCAGTCGCCCTACTTTTACCCTTCGGTTTTGCCAATGCTGTGGGTCAGCCGCCTAACATCGCGTTCTATTACGGTAACGAAGCCCCAATAGGCAGCTTGATGGCCTACGACTGGGTGGTACTGCAACAGGATCAGGCCAGCGACGCACGTATCGACCTGCTGACCGAAGCCAGCACAACGCCCATTGCCTACGTCAGTGTCGGAGAGATGGCCCGCAGCCACCGCCTGTTCGCAAGCCTGCAGAACAGCTGGCTGATCGGCAAGAACCCGGCCTGGTCGAGCACAGTGCTGGACCTGCGCAACCCCGAAGTCCGCGCCTTTCTGCTGGACAACCTCATTGACCCGGCCTTCGAACGCGGCTTTCAGGGGGTGTTTCTCGATACTCTGGACAGCTTCACGCTTGCCGCCAGTGGCGAAGCGCAAATGCAAGCCTTCGCAGAAGCCCAGACAAAACTGATTTCAGACATCCGCGCCAGGCACCCGAACGGCAAGATCATCCTCAACCGCGGCTTCCACCTGCCGGACAGCGTTATCGGCCAAGTCGACGGGCTTGCCCTGGAGTCCTGGCGTAATGGCTACAACGCCAAGGACAAGCGTTATTACAAAGTCTCTGAAACAGATCGCCAGTGGCTGGACAAACAGCTACAGCGCTGGCGTGAGGCACGACCTGACATGCCCATGATTGCCATCGATTACGTCGCGGACGCCTCCCAGGCCGAGGAACTAGCAGGCCAGCTACGTCGCGACGGTTTCGTGCCCTGGGTGGCCAACCCGGCCCTTGATCGCCTCAGCCCGTCCAAACCCGTCCAGGTGAAACGCCACGTTCTGGTGATTCATGACTTGCCGGAATTCAACATGGACAGAAGCGCTGCCCATCGTTTTGGTGGCATTATCCTGGAGCGTTCCGGATTCATCCCACAGTACCATTCCGCGCTAGAGCCCCTACCGACGGAGCCCACCGAAGACCGGTATGCGGGTATTCTGGTGTGGTGGGAAACCGGGGATCGCCACAGCGGCCTTTGTTCATGGCTTGCCCGGCAGCAGGACAAGGGCGTACCCGTGGTGCTGATGGGACTGATTCCCGGCAACCCGGCGTGCAGCGGCGTGATGGCCGCCAGCAGCACCACTGTGCCCGCTGCGCCTCTGAGTCATGAGCGCGTACACCCATCGGTGGCCAACTACGAAGGTAGGCGGCTTCCTTCCCTGACCACACAGGCCATGCCGAAAGTAGAAGGACACACGCCCTGGCTGACCATCACCGACGCGCAGGGCCAGCAATTTTCGGCCATCTACACCCATGACAAAGGCGGCGTGGCCTCAGCGCCCTTCCTGTTCGAAACCGGCCCCGACGACGAAGCCTACTGGCTGTTCAATCCCTTCGAGTTTATCCAGCAGGCCTTCAGTGCACCTGCCATGCCGGTAATTGATACCACCACGGAGAATGGCCGCCGCATACTCACCGCCCACATTGACGGCGATGGCTTCGTCTCGCGGGGGGAATTCCCCGGTAGCCCGTTGGGCGCCCAGGTCATCCAGGATGAGATTCTGTCACGGTATGAGGTGCCCCATACCGTTTCGGTCATCGAAGCGGAAGTTTCACCCGAGGGCCTATACCCGCGCGCCAGTAAAGAGGCGGAACGCATCGCCAGGGCCATATTCAGATTAAATTCGGTGGAAGTTGCATCTCATACCTACAGTCATCCGTTCTTCTGGCAATCGATAGAAGGTGGCACCGCCCCGAGGCTTGAAAACACACTGTATGGCTATTTCATGAACATCCCGGATTACCAGGCTTCGCTTGAACGCGAAATCGAAGGCTCGGTGCGATACATTAATCAACGTCTGGCCCCGGCGAACAAGCCCGTATCGGTGTTCCTCTGGACAGGCGACGCCCGGCCCGGCGCCAATGCCTTGAAACGGGTTCGGGAAGCTGGCCTGGTCAACGTTAATGGCGGCAACACCAAGCCATTGCCCTACGCTTCCGAGCTGGCGGAAACCTGGCCTGACGCCCGCCCCGTAGGCGATGAACTGCAGGTGTACGCACCGGTGATGAACGAAAACGTCTACACCAACAACTGGACAGGCCCTTACTATGGCTTTCGCAATGTGACGGACACTTTCCGCATCCTCGAAGTCAAAGGCCGACTAAAGCCTATGGGCATTTACTACCACTTCTATTCGGGCACCAAACCCGAGGCCCTCGGAGCCTTACATGAGGTCTACAAATACGCCCTAGATCAACCCGTCACACCGCTCTATCTCAGCGACTACGCCAAGCGCGTGCAAACCCTCTATTACTCGGCGTTGCTCAGGGACGATAACGGTGGCTGGCACTGGCGCGGTATTGGCCAACCCCACACCGTCACCATTGAGCAGGACCGGTTTCCCGACCTAGAGAGAAGCACTGGCGTCGCCGGTTTCCACGATGCTGCCGGCCACCGCTACGTGCATCTGACCGGTGATTCGCCCCGCCTGCTCCTGACCGACTCCGCCCCGAAAGGCCCCTGGCTGGCCCACGCCAATGGGGTACTTACCCAATGGCAGCGCGAGCAGGTAGCCGGGAAATGGCGGATAACGCTGGGTTTGCAAAGCCATCGGAACGTGGAATTCACCCTTGCCGGAACCCGCCGATGTACAACCAGCGGCGGTTCGGCACGGATGTCACGGTCGGGTGAACAGGTGCGGATTGTTCTCAGCAGCCGGCAAACAGAATCCCTGATGCTGGAGTGCCAATAGCGTTATGCGTCGGAACAGGGAGTCCTTTTTCAGCTTGCCCGCGCTGGTCCTTATGGGAGCGCTTATCGCGCTGGCGTTGTATCTGCTGTTTCCGCGACAGGCAGTGTTCGAGAACCCGGAGTACCTTGAAACGCCAGACGCCCTTTCCATCGCCTATCTGGAAGTGCTACTGCGTTCGGATTCAGACAACGTTCCCTTACGCCTCAGCCTGGCCCGGGCCCTGAGCACAACCGGCCAACTGGAACGCGCAGACCAGGTACTGGCCCCCTTGATGGCACAACAGACGGTGCCGGAGGAGGCCTTTGAGTTTTACCTGGAACTGCAGGCTCAACGCCTGTTTGCAATCCCAGAAGGCCCCCGGAGGGAGGCCCGGAAAGACCAACTCTTTGCCGACGCCCAGGCGCTGGTCCGCCAATCCTATGAACCGGAACGCATTCTGGAGCTCTTAAGGCCAGCCTCCAGCTGGCTGAGCCAGCCCCGTTACCTGACACTGCTGCAAGGCGTCGAGGACCGGATGACCAGCCCCGGCCAACGGCTTCAACTGGCCCGTGAAATCGCTCGGCTGGAGGAAGCAGAGGGTCGGCCTGGAATGGCTGCAGCGACCTTGCGCCCTTATATTGACACCGTCCGCCCCGAGGCCCGCGATGAGTTCATCGACAACATCATTCGCCTGGAGCTTGCCGGCGGCAATCCAAAAGCGGCGCTGGCACTCTTCAAGCAAAAGCTCCCGGACACCCGGATGTCGGAACCAGCACAGACCGAAGGTATCCGGCTGGCAAGACTGGCTGGTTCGGCTACGGACGAAGCCACCTGGATTCGGCAACGGGCGGACCGGCATCCCGACAACACAGAGTTCCAGCGAGAATTGCTGGCCTTTCAACTCGCCGCCGGGAATCTGAAAGCAGCGCTCAATACTATCCGGAGGCTACAGAAGACACCGGACAGACTCACTCGCGAAGATCGGCAAACCATTGCTCAAGTGCTGGAGTGGAACGGCCTGCCGCAGGAAGCGCTGCCTGTATGGGTGTCCCTCTATCAACAAACCGGTTCCGCGCAAGCCTTTCAACGATCGGTGGATCTGGCGCGCGGGCTCTTCCAGTGGGACACACTGCGAATGCTGTTAACCGAGGGGGCCAGGCAGGAGCGTTTGCAACCGGAAGGCTATATCACCCTGGCCGACGCATTGGTGGGTTCCGGGCGTTTCAATGATGCAAGGGAATGGCTAACGGAAGGCCGATCACGATTTCCCCGGTCCGACACGCTTAGGGAACGACTACTGACGCTGCTGGTTAACCTGCGTGATTTCCCCGCCGCCATTGAACTGCTGGAAAACGAGCCACGGTTATCCGACGCCGACCGCATACAACTGGCCTCTCTTTACTGGCGCACACGGCAACCTGAACGCGCCCTGGCGCTGTTGAATTTCGAGCCGCAAGACCGGCAACTGGCCGAGACAGTTCAAATCATGCGGATGGACCTGGCCAACAGCCTGGGTAGAACCGACATCCTGAAGCGGGATTATGAAAGTCTCCTGGCCAGAAGCGACTCTGAGCTTACGCCGAATTTAAAGGAGCGCCTGCTCAACCTGGCAGCCCTTTTCGAGGACTACCCAAGGGCCCTGTCGTTGAGCGAACATCTTTTCCTTGAAACCGGGGAACCCCGGTTCCTGGCCGCTATCGCTGAATACCAGTTGGCGCTCGGGCAATGGCAGGAACTGGAGCAAACCCTCGAACGCTGGCAAACGGACGTTCCCACTGCCCGCAACAACCCGCGCTACTGGTCACTTCGGGCATTGATTCACCAGCGCAACGACGAGGTCCTGGCAGCAAACGATGCCTACCGCGCCGCGTGGGAGTTGGCACCCGACGATGAGAACCTGATGATCAGTTGGGCCTGGCTGCAACTTGCCAATGCGGAACAGTTCGCCGACACCCTTCCGGCCCTGCTGGCCCGAATCGGTGATACACCTTCTCCCGCCGCCTATCCGGTCCTGGCCTACGGTTACAGTGCCCTGGGCCAGCCAAGACGGGCTCTGAACTGGTTTCGTCAGGGTATGGATACCCGCAGTGATGACATTGAGTGGCTTCTGGCGACGGCAAGACTGCTGGATCAGACCGGTGCACCCGGCACCGCAACCGATCTTCGCCAAAAGGCCGCGAAAAGATTACAGGAAGACCCATCCACCCGCTCCAGCCGCTCCAGCCGCTTTGCGGTGTACAGTGAGGAAGGGTTGCTCAAACTGGCCTGGCAAACCTTGGCGACCTTTCCCCGCAGCGGCGAAGTCGACGACCCTGACCAGAGGGGATTACGCGAAACCCTGGCGTACTTTGCGTCCAATCAGGGTGACACGCTGGTCGCGGAGGCCCTGCTACCGGCACCGGACGGCCGAAACGCAGCGGTGCGCCAACGCATCGGACAAACCCTACGGTCTGCGCCGGAAAACCGCGAACAACAGACAGGCCGCTATGTTCGGCAGCTTGATCGACTCAACAGTCCGATGACGGCGGAACAACAGAGGGTGACGATGCAGGACACGGTAAATCTACACCAGACGTTCAACCGTGCCATTCAAGTGGGCAGCCGCTGGCAGAACCTGGGTAACTTTACCGTTCAGCGCAGCGGGATAACCGGGCAGTTCAGCGAAGACGAGTTTCGCTGGAAATTGTCTGCCAGCACTCTCAAGGCGAGCGATTCCGGGCGACTGATAAGCACCCCCGGTCGCAGCAGTGAGACTTCTTTCGAGGTGGACAGGCGCTCAGGCAATAGCGCCTGGTCGCTATCGGTCAGCCAGTTGCCACGCTACCAGCAGGATGACCTGGCCATCAGCGCTGCCTTCGACCAGCAATGGTCTGACCGCATCGCCTTCGGCGCCGGCTACCATTTCCAGGAACGCACACCGGACAGCGCCGAAGCCTGGTGGCTGACCCGCCGCGACCGCGCCTACGCCAGCGCCAGCTACACCCCTTTCTCCCGGCTTAACCTGAATGCCCAACTTGAGCAACTGACGGTCAACAGCCTGGAGAACGATCAACTGGCGGACGGCTACGGGCTGGACCTGAATGCCACCTACACCATTTTTCGCAATGACCCGGCCTGGATTATCAGCGCCGGTTATCGAAACCAGCAGCTATCCCTGGCCGAAACCCTGCCCTCATCCACCCTTGCGGCACTGGATCAGCCACTGGAAACCGCCAGCCTGCTGACCGAGGAGTATGAACGTATCGGTGTGGGCACACGTTGGTTCCATGGCTCACCCCACGCTCTGTATCGCTCGACACCCTCACCCCGCGCATTTCTCGGTTTGGACGCCGGTTATGTATTATCCACTTCAACGGCGGAAATCGGTGTGGAAGTGGGCCTGGGTTGGCGGGTGCTGGGGGATGATGAACTAGCCTTGTCTGGACGCTGGTCGTCGGAAGGGCTGGACGGCAACGGCCGAACCGAATTCAATCTTACATACACGATTTACCCTGGTCGCTGAAGGAGACCGTTATGAAAACACTACGCCATAGCCTCTGGCTCACCCTGTTACTTCTGGCTGGCTGTTCGGTTATCCAGAGCCAGGAGGGCTCGCCGATTCCGGAGGATGGACAGTTTGCGGTGCTGCCGCTGATCAACCTGTCACAGACACCCCAGGCCGGAGACCAGGCCGCCAGTGTGCTGTCCGCGATCCTGAGAGCCAAGGGCAGCGAAAACGTGACCCTCTACCTGCCCGATGACCGCAACCCCTTGCTGTACGAAAGCAGTGAACGACAGCAAACAGCTCTCGCCACGGCCCGCAACGATGGCGCGGACTACCTATTCACGGGCACCGTGGAAGAATGGCGCTACAAAAGTGGGCTGGATGGCGAGCCCGCCGTAGGCATTACCCTGGAAATACGCAACGCAGACGACAATCGCGTCGTCTGGTCCGGCACCTCGGCCCGCACGGGATGGGGTCGTGAAAGCCTGAGCGTGGCGGCCCATAAGGTTCTGGACGAGCTGGCCAACGCCATGCCACTGATCGAAAGCCAATAATACCGCCTGAGCAACAGGGTTCACTATGGACGAAGCAGAGCAGATAACGGGCGAGAAGGTACGGGTACCCATTGCGCTGAAGTGGCTGGAAACCCTGCTGATTACCGCGTTTTTCCTGGCCTTTAGCGTTTGGCACCGGCCGGATGATCCGTTCTATCTGACGGGAAACTTTCCCTGGCCCGTGCTGGGACCGCTACTGGTAGGCCTGAGGTACGGCTTTTTCATGGCGCTGATTTCAGCCCTGATCATCATCGCCGCCCTGGGTTTTCACTTGCGGTTTGAGATCACCAGCGGCACCCGTGATTTTCCCTACGTGTGGACCACCGGGGTACTCGGCATCAGCCTGTTGGCGGGTGAGTTTCGGGACTACTGGGGCCGCCAGCAGCAAAAACTGGAAGCGAGCAACGACTACCGCGGTTCCCGCCTGGAAGAGTTCACCCGCAACTACTATCTGCTCAAGGTGTCCCATGACCGACTCGAGCAACAACTGGCCGGCAGCTCCAGCAGCCTGAGAGAGGCGCTTAGACGCCTGTACGCGCAGATTGGCGAAGCCGGTCAGGCCGGCCTGAATCAGGAGACGGCCTCATTGATGCTCCAGCTACTGGGGCGTTACGGACAACTGCAGATTGCCGGCATCTACGCCGTCAATAATGGCGTACCCGAACCGGAACCACTGGCAACGGTCGGTCGCTTCCGCAAGGTGGACCTGAAAGATCCACTGCTGCTGCACGCACTGGCGGAACGGAAACTGGTGTCGGTGCAGACTGAGTTCCGCCAGCGTATGGGCGACCTCGACACCGATCTGCTGGCAGCCATTCCCCTGATTGACTCCGAAGATCGCTTTATCGGCCTGTGTGTTATCGAGGCCATGCCCTTTTTCAGCTTCGAGGCTCGCTCGTTGCGACTGCTGGCGATCCTGGCCGGGCACATGGCAGACATCGCCCATGAACACTCGGAAATACAGGCCGGCGGATCACCGGAATGGCGTTACTTCCGGCGCCATCTGGCCCGTGCAGGCCGCGACGCGGAATTCTTCAACCTACCCGCAGCGATGGTGGGCTTGCCGCTGGCCGACAGCCGCAATGGCCAGTTGATTGCCGACCATATTCAAAAAGTCCGCCGGGGCCTTGATGTGATTGCCGAGCATCGGGCCGGCAATCAGCGCTACATCGTTGTTTTGATGCCGCTCACCGATGAACTGGGCCTGGCCGGCTATCTACAACGGCTGGACGACGGACTGAGGGAACAGCTGGGGTTGCATGCCAGTGACCTGGTGACACCGCAAACCCTGCAAGTCCGTAATCGGGCCCAGGCCGATGAGTGGGTGCAGGCCTTCCTGTTCGACAACCAGGGAGAGCACAACCAGGGAAAGAACAGCCATGGCCAATAGCTGGTTTGCACTGCTCGCCCTGGCGCTGGAAACCGGCGGCGTCACCGGACTGCTATCACCCACCGCCGGCAACCTTGAGCTGGCCGCTTACCTGATCGCCCATGCCATGGCCTGTGCGCTGCTCACCCTGATCCTGCTGCCATTGATGCCGTCGCGCTATCGCGGGCAGCCCATTACCACAGGTGTCTTCCTGTTCACCCTGCAGTTTGCCATCCCTTTCATTGGCAGCGTGGGCCTGGTACTGGGCATGTTGCTGGCACTGTATCTACCGCGGTCCAGTCGCGACATACCCTGGCAGGAAGTGGACATCCCCGAACTGCCATTCCAGCCGATCGATATGGATCTACAGGTGGTTTACAGCCAGGGCGGCCTTCGCCAGGTACTGCGCGAAGCCATTAGCACCGACAAACGCCTGAAAGCACTGATGGCCACTCGCCAGATGAACGACCGGGACGCCATTGAAATTCTGCGTGAAGCTCTGAAAGACCCGTCTGACGATGTGCGATTGCTGGCCTATTCCATGCTTGAGCAAAAAGAGAAAACCCTGGCCCAACGGGCCGGCACTCTCCAGCAGTCACTGCAGAACGCCGACGACCTGACCAGTGTTTCCCTTCAGCGGAGGCTGGCACAGGTTTGGTGGGAAATGGCTTATCTGGGCCTGGCCCAGGGCGGCCTGCGACACTACTACCTGGACAGTGCGGGGAAACTGCTACGACGACTGGTGGCCCGACGCTCCCAACACAACGACTGGCGCCTGCTCGGCCGTGTGGAACTCGCCCTGGGTAACATCGACAACGCGGAAGAGGCCTTCCGTTCGGCGCTTGCCGGCGGCTCGTCACCGGAATTGATCATGCCCTACCTGGGGGAAGTCGCGTACCTGCGCCGGGACTTTGCTCAGGTGCGCCAACATCTTTCGGCCTGCCCTCTTGAGCGTTTCCACCCCGCCAACCGACCGGTTATCGAGTCATGGTTATGACATTACCCAAAACCAGCGTAACCCCCAAAGCTGACATCGCCCTGTTGCTGGAAGGCACCTATCCGTTCATCCGGGGCGGGGTGTCCTCCTGGGTGCACCAGGTCATTACCGGCTTGCCGGAATACACCTTCGCCCTGATCTTTCTGGGCGGCGACCGCGCACATTACGGCGAGCAACAGTATGTCCTGCCAGACAATGTCACTCACCTGGAATGCCACTACCTGATGGACACCGAAGCTGCTGGCAAACCCCGGCCACGTCGGGGTAACAAGGCCGCCTTCGAGGCCCAGAAGTGCCTGCACGAGCAGTTCAAGTCCGAAAAGTCAGTACCGCCAGACATCCTCCACAAGGTGTTTGCCGACCTGGGCCAGAAGCAGGGTATCAGCCGTGACGACTTCCTCTACAGTGAAGAAAGCTGGGAGATGATTGACGAGAACTACCGTAAATACTGTACGGAGCCGTCCTTTGTCGACTATTTCTGGTCGATCCGTATCATGCACGCGCCATTGTTCCAGCTCGCCGAAGTGGCGCGAAAGATGCCGGCCGTGCGCATGCTGCATTCCATTTCCACCGGTTACGCGGGCTTGCTCGGCGCCATCGCCAGCGAGCAGCGGGGCATTCCCTTCGCGCTCAGTGAACATGGCATCTACACCAAGGAACGCAAGATTGACCTCTCCCAGGCCCAGTGGATTCACGACCCCACGGACCAGGTCAGCGGTACGCTGAATGAGCAGTTGGGATACATTCGCCGGCTCTGGATCCGTTTTTTCGAGGCCCTTGGACGACTGGCCTACCAGCAGGCGGACCCGATCGTGTCGCTATACCAGGGCAATCAGCAACGGCAGTTTCAGGACGGAGCACCGCCTGAACGTACCTGTATCATTCCCAACGGCATTGAGCCCACCCGCTTCGACGCCGCAAGGAAGGCCCGCCCCGACCACATCCCGAAAGTGCTGGGACTGGTCGGGCGGGTCGTTCCCATCAAGGATATAAAAACCTTTATCCGTGCCATGCGCTCGGTCAGCGAAACCATTCCCGACGTGGAGGGCTGGATCGTCGGTCCGGAAGACGAGGACGAAACCTACGTACGCGAGTGCAAGGAACTGGTGGATAGCCTGGGCCTCAACCAACGAGTGAAATTCCTGGGATTCCAGAACGTCAACGACATTCTTCCTCAGCTTGGGCTGATGGTACTGACGTCCATTTCCGAAGCGTTGCCGCTGGTAATCCTGGAGGCCCACGCTGCGGGCCTGCCCTGCCTGGCTACCGATGTGGGCGCTTGCCGCGAATTACTGGAAGGCGCCAGCGACGAAGACCGTGCACTGGGCGCCAGCGGTGCTGTGGTGCCCATCGCAGATCCTGAAGCGACCGCGCGGGAAGCGGTGCGGCTGCTGTCGAACCCCGAGCAATGGCAACAGGCTCAGAAAGCGGGGCTGGAGCGGGTACAGAAGTTCTATACCCTGGAAAGCATGTTCGGGGCCTACCGCTCCATTTACAACAAGGGGCTGAACGGCTAATGGCAGGCATCGGTTTCGAGATACGCCGCATCCTCAAGCGCGACAGTTTCCTGAACCTGTTCGAGGCCTACGGCCTGGCCGGTATCATCAGCTCCGGCCCCTGGGTGCTGTCGGTGCTCGGCGTCATGATGATCGGGGTGATCAGTTTCACACTGGCGGTATCTGATACCGAGGTGGTTCAGTTCCTGGTATCGGTGACCTACCTGATGGCCGTCTCCCTGACCCTGTCGGGCCTGTTCCAGCACGTCTTCACCCGCTGGGTGGCAGACCGGCTGTACGCCAAGCGCAATGACCTGATCCTGCCCAATTTGATGGGGCTGATCTGGGTCACTACGGTACTGTCATTGGGGCTGGGGTTGATGGCCATGGTGCTGTTCTTCAGCGACACTTCGGTGCTGTACCGCCTGCTGATGCTGGCCAACTTTGTCGTGCTGTGTAACCTGTGGCCGGTGACAATCTTCCTGTCCAGCATGAAGTCCTATCGTCGCATTGTGGTGGTGTTTGCGCTGGGTTACGCCACCGCCGTAGTCAGCTCCATGGTGCTGTCACAATTTGGCCTTGAGGGGTTGCTGGCCGGCCTTCTTCTGGGCCACAGCCTGCTTTTCTTCAGCTTCTTCTACACCATTATCCGGCAGTATCCGGGTGACCACTTCATCCGATTTGATTTTACCCGGCGGCGGCAGATTTTTCCGGCGCTGATCCTCACCGGCCTGCTGTTCAATGCGGCGGTGTGGGCCGACAAATTCATCTTCTGGTTTCACCCGGACACCTCACAGCCTATTATCGCCAGCCTGCGCGCGTCGGTGATCTACGACTTGCCCATCTTCCTGGCTTACCTCTCGATTATCCCCGGTATGGCGGTCTTTCTGGTTCGCATGGAAACCGACTTTGCCGAGGCCTACGAGCGTTTCTACAACGCGGTACGGGAGGGCGACACCCTGGAACGGATCAATCGCTTCCGGGACCAGATGGTCATCGTGGCCCGCAACGGAATCTACGAGATCTTCAAGGTGCAGGGGCTGACGGTCATCGTAATCTTCCTCTGGAGCGAGGAAATCCTGGCGGCCATCGGAATATCCCCTCTGTACCTGCCGCTATTCCACATTGACCTGGTCGCCGTTGGCATCCAGTTACTGTTGCTGGCGATCCAGAACGTGCTGTTCTACCTCGACGCACGAGGCATTAACGTCACTCTTTGTGCACTGTTTTTCTTCGGCAATATTGCGTTTACGTTCATCACCATCGAACTGGGAGCGTCTTTCTACGGCTATGGTTTTGCCGCCGCCGCCCTGCTCGCAGCGCTGACCGGCCTGTGGCTGCTGTCGCGCAAGTTCGACAAGCTGGAGTACGAAACCTTCATGTTGCAGGGACGGTAGCGCATGCTAGGCTGAAATGACCGGCACGTTTTCTTTTGGTTACAGCATTTGACACTATTTTAGGATTCAAGCGATACACGGGCGTAGCGTTCACTCATACTTTGGTTGAGGCGCACAAACCCGGAGTTTGATCGGGCGATCGCGCCAATCCTGGCTTCGAGAAAATCTACTATGCCAATGGGCCGCGAAGACATCATAGAGACTGAAATCCCGGTATCCCAACTGGCAATAGGGATGCATGTGATTCGTCTGGACCGGCCGTGGGAAGATACCGATTTCCTGCTGCAGGGCTTCATTCTTCAGACTGAGGAAGATGTGCTTGCCGTGCAGCAACAGTGCGAAACGGTCATCGTGGAAGGACGTGTACAAGTCGCTCCAACTGCCGAGAGACACGCGCCGGTGAGCCGACGTAAAACATCGGCTAAAACCAGCAAGCCCAACGTTTCTCAACAGCCTTCGGCCATCCCCAAGCGGAAAGTCACCTACGTCAATAAAGTGGACGCCAGCCGGGAAATGGCAACGGCACGGATGAACTATGCCGATGCCAAAGCCACGGCTAAAAACATCATGTCCAGCCTGCGGCTCGGGCGGACCCTGGAAATGAACCAGATCCACCAGGTGGTGGATGATTGCGTGGATAGCGTACTGCGCAACGACAATGCTCTGCTACTGCTCACCAAGATCAAGAACAAGGACGAATACACGGCCGAACACTGCATCAACGTATCAATCCTGTCAGCTGCGTTTGCCAAGCACCTGGGGCTGCTGGAAGGCGAGATTCGCACTGTGGCACTGTGTGGCCTGCTTCACGATGTCGGCAAGATGCGCATTGATGACGAGATCTTGAACAAGCCCGGGGCCCTCACGCCCAAAGAGTTCGCGGTGATGAAAAACCACACCACTTTTGGTCGCGATGTGCTTGCGGCACTCCCCCGACTGGCACACGCGGCCGTTGATGTTGCTTATTCCCATCACGAACGAATGGATGGCAAGGGCTATCCACGAGGCCTGTCCGGGCAGCAGATTCCACTGTTCGCGAAAATCGTGGGGCTGGTCGACACCTACGACGCCATCACCAGCTCCCGGGTTTACGACAAGGGGCGGGCGTCCATGGAAGCGTTGCAGATTATCCACCGCAACAAGGGCGCCCAGTTCGATGCGGAGCTGGCGGTGGAGTTTATCCGCATGGTTGGCGTTTACCCGCCCGGTTCCATCGTGGAAATGACCAACGGTGAGGTAGGCATCGTAGTGGCCACCCATCCCACCAGTAAACTCAAACCGCGGGTGCTGCTTGTGCGAGACGCAAACAAGCAGCCGCTGGCCATCTTTCGCGAAGCAAACCTGTTAAAAGAAACGCAGGACAGCTCCGGACAACCCTACAAGATTGCCCGGGAAGTGCCGGACGAGAGCTTCGGCATCGTAATGAAGGACTTCATCGAACAGGGCATTCTCAACCGTAAAGCACCGGACGTGTCAGCTTCGGTCGATGACGGCCATGGTGAGTCTTGAGATACAGGTCAGCTTGCCTTCCTCGTTTTCCAGCTTTATTTCCCAGACCTGCGTTGTGCCGCCGATATGAACCGGGCGTGCGGTTCCGTATACCCAGCCCTTGGTAACGGAGCGGATGTGGTTGGCGTTGATGTCCAGCCCCACAGCAATCTGGTTCTCCTTGCGCAAGCAATAATTGGCCGCCATGCTCCCAAGGGTCTCCGCCAACACCACTGACGATCCACCATGGAGAATGCCAAACGGTTGAACCGTGCGTTCATCGACCGGGATACGGCCAATCACGTAGTCATCACCAATCTCCACGTATTCAATACCCATGGTCTCGACAGCGGTGTTTTTACTGGCTTCGGCCATTTGTTCGAGGGTGGGGATACTGCGGGTCCAGATTGCCATCGACTGCTACCTCCTAGTGTTGTGGGCCCTGTAAGCTGAGGGGCCCCAAAGCTCTTTAGTGTATACAGATAGGTAGCGAACGACCATAGGGTGGGTATCCAATAAACGTATGCCATCAGGCAAGATCAACCACACTCCAAATTGTTATTGATAATCGTTTGCATTAAAGATTATTACTGCTAGTCTTTCAGTGAGTCGATGCAAACAGGAGACGGTGTGATGAGCCGAGCAGCAACTCAACTGGCCGGCAACGCCAGCAGCATTTTTCAGGCGTGGCTGGATCTGAAACAGCAGTCCCGCCACGACACGAAGCGCCCAGCCACCCAGGCCAGTCACTCGACCGGTGTCAGAGCTCTTCCCAGGCCGGGAACGGATCGTTGAGCGTTTGCCAAAACGCCTTCCCTGCCAACAACTGCTCCTGATCCACCAGTAGGTCAGTCACACTTCGCTTTTCTTCTTCCCCAAGGTCTATCTCTGGGTTGAGCACAAAAGGCGAAAGCTTGGCTTTCGAATTCATTATGTTATAACATAACATTAATGTCGAAATCGACGACTGGAACCGTCGTCTTTCTCCATTTATTTTCATCAGGACAAGACCATGACGCTGCAACCGCCCGCACTAGAAAAACCCATCGCTGTCATGGGCGAACATCCAGGTTGCTTGACTGAAATCTTTCGGGACGACGTCAACCTGGTTGCCTGCAACCGCTCTCTGAACCCCCGAATTGCGCAATTTGCTGCCGAGCTCTCAGCCTGGGAAGGGCAGATGGAACGTTTTGTCACGCTTTTGGAAGCCGACAGCGCGGCACTCGCCTTACCGAAATGGGCGCTGACCATTGGAGGTGCCGACGACTGGGTGGCTGATGCGGACGAGCTGATAGGGATGTATCGATGCCTGTTTGAACCCGACACCGTTGGGCTTCGGCTGCACGTATTAAAAGGAACCATGTGCCCTCGCTTTCACGTTGACCGGGTGCCAGTGCGACTTCTGTGCACGTATCAGGGAACCGGCACGGAGTGGTTGCCGGAAGACCAGGTTATCCGGCCTTCCCAGCTCGGCCCTCTTCCAGATCAATCGGTTGAACCCACCAATGTGGAGCGTCTCGGCACCGGCACTATTGCGCTGCTTAAGGGTGAGTCATGGGTGGGTAATGAAGGGAAAGGGCTGGTCCACAGGTCGCCTTCACCTGGCCGCCATCCACGGTTGGTTCTGGCGCTGGACTGGCTTTGAGCTACCTCTGAAACGCAATGTTATAACATTTAACACAACAAGGAGTTTGGAATGACAATTCAAGACAATTCGAAAGCCGAACGGAATTGGGCTCTTTCAGGCCGTTCATCCATGGCCATCGCCTTTTCCGCCATCCTGATCGCAGGGTGTGGCGGCAGCAGTTCGGATGACGATGATTCCCATGAGCATACCGACATCGATACCGCCGGCCGTCTAGCGCTGTTCGATACTGACGCTAATGCCGTAAAGGTGTTGGACATCGACGACAACGGTCAAACCCTGGCCACGTTTGAACTGACGGGGGAAGCCCCCAGACTGTTCAGCAGCCCCGATAGCCGCTATGGGGTCGTTATTCAGCGTGGCGACGATCTGGTTTCTTTTTTCGACAGTGGTCTGTATACCGAGGACCACGGCGACCACATGCATGATTACGCGGAAACGCCAACCATGCTCAACCTGACGTTGAACGATAACCGCCCCACTCACTACTCGCTGGGCGACGATCGGGGCATCGTTTTCTTTGATGGCTCAGACGCCGCCAGCTCCAAAGTCACCGTGTTCACCGACGAGTCGCTGGGAGGAGGAACCGCCGAAGCCTCCCTGGATCTGGACAACAACATGCACGGCGTTGCCAAACTTGCGGATAGCAAACTGTTCGTTACCTACCGCGATGCCTCTGTCACCGACACCACCTTGCCCAGCCAGGTCGAGCGCTACGATTTCGCCAACGGCGCATTCGCGTTCGAGGAACGCTACAGCGAAACCTGCCCCCGGCTCCACGGTGCAGCGGCCAACGATCACGTTGTCGCCTTTGGGTGCAGCGATGGCGTCCTGGTAATTGATCTGCACGGCGTCTCTTATCCGGCGACCAAGCTTGGCAACCCTGACACCCTGGAAGACGGCAGCCGGATCGGCACACTGGCGAGCCATCACAACGTTGAGGAAATGGTCGGCATTGCCGGTGATCAACTGTTTGTGATCGATGCCGAAGCGGCCACGGATAACTACAGCGAACTCGCGCTTGAAGACGGCGTTGGCCGTATCGCCCAGGGCTTTGATGCCCACGGCGAGGTTTTCTATGTCATGGGCGACGACGGCAAGCTGCGGATTTTCCATCCGTCCGACGAATGGGCCCTGGCCGCAACCCTTGATATCACGCCCCCTCTGGCGGAGACGGATGCGGCTCCAGCCATCGCACAGTCCGCGTCGGAAGACCGCTTGTTCGTGCTGAACCCCAACGATCAGACCATCATCGAGATCGACACGCACGATGGTGACATCGTTCGCACGATCACTCTGGACTTCGCCGCATCCGGACTGGTCTGGCTTGGCTTGCCAGACCACGATCACGATCACGATCACGAAGAATGACACCAGAGAACGCTCCATCCGCACACAATCCTGCAGTCAGAGGACCTCTATGACACACCGATACATTGGTGCCAGCGCTCTCGCGCTGGCCCTGTTCCCGCTCGCCACCATCCAAGCCAACCAGGCCAACGAACTGAACCCTGACGTCAGCGTGATCCTGGACGGCTATTACAAACAGAACCAGACGGCCCTGTCACACCGTGATCAAGGCTTTGGTCTTGGTCATACCGAACTGTCCCTGTCTTCGCCCATCGATGATCTGTTCGAGGGCCGTCTGACAGCGGTTCTGGAAGATCACGAAGGTGAAACCGAACTGGAGCTTGAAGAAGCCTTCCTGCAGACCACCGGCATGCCCTACAACCTTAGTGTTCGCGGCGGGCGGTTTCTGTCTCAGGTGGGTTACCTGAACAGTCGCCACCTCCACGAGGACGACTTCGTCGAACGCCCTGCCGTGTATCGAGCCCTGCTGGGAAGCCATTATTTCGACGATGGCCTGCGCCTCAACCTGTTACTTCCCACGCCTTTCTATTGGCAGATTGGCGCTGAGGCCTTTGATGGCGGCAGACTCTCCGAGGGTGACGAAGACATTGGCGTGTATACCGTCAATACACGAGTCGGGGGCGACCTCTCCCGGTCACAGAGTTGGCAGGCGGGCTTCTCGTATCTGAACAACCGTCAGACTCACAGCGAAGCCCACGAGGAGCACGATGACCATGATCATGAGGGAGACCACAGTGGGCACTCTCATGGTGCCGGCTACACTGGCGAAAACCTCTACATCACCGATCTGGTGTGGAAATGGGCCCCCGGAGGCAACAACCGCCAGCAGCAACTGACCCTGAGTGGTGAATACCTGTACGCCGACAACCTGAATGAGCATGCCACCTCGGACGATGTTCATGAAGGGTGGTATGCGTCGGCGGTATACCAGTTCGCCCCCCAGTGGTCCACGGGTGCCCGCTACGGACAGGTGGAACTCCAGGACGCTCACGGCGACCACTTTCATCATCAGGAACTGAAGGAAACGGACGTCATGCTGGCCTGGTCACGCTCGCACTTCTCAACGGTACGGCTGCAGTACACGCACCAGGAGGCAGAAGGATTTGAGCAAGCCGACAATACCGTCATGCTGCAATACGTAATGAGCTTCGGAGCACATGGTGCCCATGGATTTTAAGCGGTTACTATCGGGCGTCCTGCTGGGGCTGGTCATAACGCCAGCCCAGGCAACTCTCAACGTGTTTGCCTGCGAGCCGGAGTGGGAAAGCCTTGTACGGGCCCTGGTTCCGGATGCGGACATTCACACGGCAACCACGGCTATGCAGGATCCCCACTATATTGAAGCCAGGCCAAGCCTGATTGCAGCCATGCGACGTGCCGACCTTGCCGTCTGTACCGGCGCGTCGCTGGAGGCCGGCTGGCTACCAGCCCTGATCAGCAGGGCATCCAACCAGGACGTACAACCCGGGAAACCGGGATTGTTCTTTGCGGCAGAACAGGTCCACCTGCATCAGCCTCACCAACATGTAGACCGCAGCATGGGCGACGTCCATCCGGAAGGCGATCCACACATCCATCTGGACCCACAACGTGTGCCAGTGATCCTGAATGCACTGGCAGACAGAATCGTTGATCTTGCGCCCGAACAAACCAATGGTATCCGTTTGCGCCAGCAACAATGGAAGGTTCACTGGCATCTGAAAACGACGCAATGGCGTGATACAGCGAGGCACTTGGAAGGCATGTCTGTGGGGGTTCAACACTCCACCTTCGGATACCTTCTGCGTTGGCTTGGCATTGACACTGCCATTGACCTGGAACCTAAACCGGGGCTGCCTCCAAGCGCATCCCACTTAAGCAATGTGCTTTCAGACCCGGCGATTCCAGAGCTGGCGTTGATCCTGATTGCCACTTACCAGGACGAGCGTCCCGCACACTGGCTAGCCGAGAAGGTCGATCTTCCGGTTGAAGTGCTCCCCAGCACCGTCACCAATGACGCGGACACCGATCACCTTGCGGCGCTGATCAGCCACATCATTGGTCGCCTGGAACATTATCGTTCGCAGCGCCCGAACGAGAGTGCCAGCAATGACTAACTGGTTGTGGCTACTGACACCCCTGGGGGCAAGCATGCTGATGGCCCTGAGCCTGGTCCCTCTGGGCTACCGGGTACTGGCGCGGGGCGTAGTGTTTGCAGACCTGGCGATTGCCCAGTGGGCGGCCCTCGGGTCGCTGGCCGGGATGTCCCTGTTACCAGACCACACCGTTGCAGGTCTTCCTGTCAGCGGGCTGTTATTTGCACTTGTAGCCGTCGCGATGGTGCACCTGATCCTGAAATGGGTGCCCGAACATCGCGAGGCCATGATTGGCATTCTCTATGTCGCCGGGGCAAGCTTCGCCACTCTGGTGGTCAGCAACGATCCCCATGGGGCGCAGCAACTGGCCAGGACATTGAATGGGGATCTACTGTGGGTCACCGGCCCGGCGCTGATACCGCTGGTCACCATCACCGGTGCCGTGTTGTTGTGGCAGAGTACAGCGTCGGAACGCACACGCTCGTTGAGCTTTCTACCTTTGTTTGCGGTCGCCGTGACCACGACCGTCAACATGGCGGGAATCTACGTCGTGTTTGCAACCCTGATTGTCGCGCCGCTGATGCTTTGTTTTCTTCGTGGACATGGCCTTTTCGCAGCCGCAGCATACTGTTTTTCAGGACACAGCGTCGGGCTTTGGCTATCCGCCAGCCAGGATATCCCGGCGGGGCCTGCAATCGTGGTTTCTATTATTGCCTGCAGTCTGTTCGGAGCGATCGCTACCCAAAAGCTCCCTTCACTCCGTTCCTCTATATAGCCGGGTGTAGTCATGAATCAACTGCCTGGCCCGGCCCGCACTCACCAGTTTGTACAATCGGTCGGCTATGGCTTCCCGCAACTCAAACGTGTTACACAGTGATGCCTTTGAGAACGTAAAGAATAGGCCCTCCCTGCTGACAGGGGGCTCCAGCGCCTCAAACCGGTCCGCAACACCCAGGCTGTCCAGCTTCACCTGCCCCTGCAGCACCTCGTAGAGAACATAATCCACCCTGCCGGCAAGTGCCATTTTGAAAGATTGCTCGATGCTTCTCACCCCTTCGATTTGAAGGTTGTTGTCTGCGTAACGATCAAAGTTCTGCCCAAAGCTGTTGTTGATCAGCGTGCTGCCGCGCTTCCCCAGCAAGTCCGGCCAGTGGCGGTAGATGAATTCACCACCCTTGGGAACCCAGACAGCCGTGGGGAGATGTGTGATCGGGGGGAGCAGGTAATCCATGTAGCCGATACGCTCTGAGGTAATGAACGCGCCCGCGACCATATCGATATCACCCTTGCGAGCCATATGCTGAACCCGGGCCCAGGACCCCAGGTCCCGGACCACAACCTCCAGCCCCATGGGCTCGACGATTTCCCGTAACAGCGCCGATACGGCACCAACCAGAACCCCCTCCTTCTCTGTGCTTCGCCACAGCAGAGGTGGGTACTCGGGGTTACCACTCACCGTCAGCGTCTTGCAGTCGGTGTCCTCAGACGCCTGGACAGCAACTGGCACGGTCAGCACCCCAGTCCAGACACACAGCGCACAGAACAGTCGCAACGTTGGTTCAAACAGTTTTTTCAACATCATTCCGCCATGAGTGTTCTGGTGCGATCGCTCGTCCACACGGTTGAATTCCAGCCGGATCACCGCAAGTAAGAAGGTTATAAGGCAGTTGTCAGAATACATCCCTTGATCAAAAAGGACAGGTTACATGAAAGTACTGATGGTTCTCACCTCGCACGATCAGATGGGAGATACCGGCCACAAGACCGGCTTTTGGCTGGAAGAGTTCACCGCCCCCTATTACGTTTTCAGGGATGCCGGCGCAGACATCACCATTGCCTCTCCCAAGGGGGGACAGCCACCCGTCGACCCCAACAGTGAAACAGAGGATGCACTGACGGAAACCACCCGTCGTTTCCAGCAGGACGCCCATGCCAAGGAAGCGCTCGCCAGCACGAAGAAACTGGCGGATGTGGATATGAACGACTACGACGCCCTGTTCTACCCCGGGGGCCATGGCCCACTGTGGGATCTGGTGAACGATGACAAGTCCGTCGCTCTGATCAAGGCAGCCTACGAACAGGACAAGGTCATTGGCGCCGTATGCCATGCCCCGGCGGTCTTCAGAGATGTCGAGATCAAGCCAGGGCAGAACCTCGTCGGCGGTCGCAACGTGACCGGTTTCAGCAACAGTGAGGAAGAGACCGTTGGCCTGACCAATGTTGTGCCATTCCTGCTGGAAGACATGCTGAAGGAAAAAACCGCCACCTACACCTCCGGGGATGACTTCACACCGCACATCGTGGTGGACGGCAAGCTGATTACCGGGCAGAACCCGCCCTCCTCGGAAGGCACCGCCAAGGCGGTGATGCAGGCCTTGCAGCAGGGCTGATCAGCGATCCTGAACTTGCTCCCCGGCGTGACTGATCATCACGCCGGGAGCGCCTTCCTCCAGCGTTTTCCGGATTGCGTCTGGCACTGGCGTCTTCGTCATTGTCGACGGCTGGATCAACACGTAGGTGATATCAGCCTCTGCCACCAGCAATCCATCTCCGTACCGATAGAATTCAAGGTGCACCGTGAATGAAGTGTTACCGATACGGCCAGCTCGTATCCTGGCTTCCAACACATCATCAAAGCGCGCCGGTGCCCGATAGTTCACGGTGAGACTCACTACCTGAATGTCCAGATCCTGATCCAGCAGATTCTGGTAATCCCCGAACAGAACGCGGATATATTCATTAACGGAAATGTCCACGTAATCCGCGTAGCGTGCGTTGAACACCACACTCTGGGCATCGCATTCACCGTAGCGGACGCGAAACCGAAACCGGAATGGCAGGTCGGTCGATTCAGTCATGCTCACTCAGCCCCAAAACCAGAGAAGCCCCCAGCCTACCCCATCCAGAAATCATTTTCTGCCGGTACTTCCATTAAGCACCAGGTAGCAACCATAGCCGATCACAACACCCCAGAACGCAGACGACAGCCCGAACACCGACATGCCAGAGGCCGTCACAATAAAGGTGATCAATGACGCTTCACGATGGCTGGCATCTTCCAGCGCGGCAAACAGGTTGCCCGCAATAGCCCCCAGCAACGCCAGCCCCGCAAGTACCGCAACAAAGGCCGCAGGCAGTGAGGTGAACAGACTGACGATGGTACCGGCAAACAGGCCACCCACCAGATAGAACACGCCGTTAAACACACCGGCAACGTATCGACGGGAGGGGTCTTCGTGGGCATCCTTACCCGTGCAGATGGCGGCGGTGATTGCCGCCACCACCGTGGTGATACCGCCAAAGAACGCCATCGGCAGCGATACCAGGCTGGTCACCCCGATGATCGGTTTGGCCCTGACGGAGTACCCTGCCCCCTGCAAGATTGCCATGCCCGGGAGAAATTGCCCGGTCAGGCTCACCAGTACCAGCGGAATCGCCAGGCTCAACGTTGATCCCAGGTTCCACTCCGGCTCAATGAACTGTGGGACTGCAATACTCCAGCGCACGCCAGACAGTGATGCCCCTTCCAACACCACCGCCAGAATCACGCCGGCAATCAACAGCAAAATCAGGGTGTACTTGGGAAACAGACGACGGAACACCACGTAGGAAAGCAGCATGCCAATCGCCAGCGCCGGGGTTGTTTCAATCGCGGTAAACGCCCCCACGCCGAACTGGAACAGGATGCCCGCCATCATGCCCGCCGCAATGCCCTTGGGAATGGCACGAACGAACGTGTCAAAGGTGCCTGAGACACCAATGATAAAAATGATGACCGCCGCCGTAATATAGGCGCCTACGGCCTCATTCAGCGACAGTTCCGGAAACAGCGCCACCAACAACGCGGTGCCGGGCGCCGACCAGGCAGTGACGACTGGCGCCTTGAGCCAGATCGACAGAATGATGCCGGAAACCGCCGCCCCCATGGAGATTGCCCAGACCCAGGACGTCATCATCTGGTCGGAAATACCAGCACTTGCTCCAGCCTGGAACAGGATGGCCAGCGGCCCGGAGTAGGACACCAGAACGGCCAGAAACCCGGCCACAATGGCCGGCAAAGAAAGGTCTTTCAGAAGTCTCGACATAAGCGCAATCCGTTGTTGGTTTTATGATTCTGCTTAACGAAAAAGGGCCCCAGGCACTTTCGCGCCGGGGCCAAGGAGGGTCAGACTGACTATCTACCCTGGGATCACATCAACACTCCAACGCTTTAGCTACCGCTAACAGCCATACCGTCGCTCGGAGCCACCGGCTCGCGCCGGAAGCCAAATCCACGACTACCGACCAGAGCAATGGCCACCGTGGCAATGGCACCCGGCACCGCCAATGCGAGGAAGTTCATCTGGTGCGGCAGCGCCATGGCCAGCAGTGCGCCACCTAACAGTGGCCCGACAATAGCACCATTGCGACCAATGCCGGATGCCCAGCCCAGTCCGGTGGAGCGAATACTGGTCGGGTAGTACTGAGCAACATAGGCATAAAGCAGGATCTGGGAGCCGATGGTTGTCGCACCGGCAATACCCACCAGGATATACAGGAACCACATCGGGCTTTCGTACCCCAACAGCACCAGTGACCCGGAGCCCAGAATAAAGAAAGACACCAGCACCGAGCGCAGCGACAGTCGGTCGGCCAACCAGCCACCGCCGACGGCACCTATGATCGCCCCGACGTTCAATACCATCAGGAACATCAGGCTGGAGCTCAGAGCATAACCGGCATTGGACATCAGCTTCGGCAACCAGGAACCCAGCGCGTACACCATCAGCAGACAGCAGAAGAACGCCACCCAAAACATCATCGTGCTCATTGCCAGCCCATCGCGAAACAGCTCGAGCACAGGGGCCTTGCTGTCGGTGGTTGGCGGTACGGTCAACACGTCCTGTTCGTTGATGTGTTTGAGCGGAGCTACCTGGGTCAGGATATCGCGGGCTTCACTCTCGCGTTTCTGTGCCATCAGGAACGCCACCGATTCCGGCAGGAATTTCAGCATGAATGGCAGCATCAGCATCGGCACCACCGCCAGATAGAACATGATTTCCCACCCGTAGTTGGGCACGATCCAGATGCCCAGGCCGGCAGACATCATGCCGCCTACCGCATAGCCACTGAACATCAGCGCTACCAGAGTGCTACGTCGCTTGGCAGGTGAGTATTCACTCATCAGGGACACCACATTCGGCATAACACCGCCAATACCGAGGCCGGCAATAAATCGCAGGATACCGAACTGCCAGGGCGTGGTGGCGAAGCCGTTAATGACCGTGGTCACGCTGAACAACACCACACAGGTGATGATGACTTTCTTGCGCCCGAGCCGGTCCGACAGCATTCCGAACCCCATGGCCCCGAACATCATGCCAAACAGCGCGCTGCTGCCGAGCAAACCGGCTACGTATGGGTTCAGGTCCCACTGGTCCATCAGGATGGGAAGCACCACCCCGTAGATCACCAGATCATAGCCGTCGAAGACAATAATCAGAGTGCACCAGAAAAGGACTTTCCAGTGGAATTTGTTGAATGTGGCGTTATCAATAACGTCGTTTACGTCGATGTTTCTCATGATCTCTCACTTCCGCTCTTGTTCTTGTGCGGAGCTGTGTAATGGGTTATCCCAGGTCACCACCTGCCACAGGCAGCACGGTACCGGTCATATAGGAAGACGCATCCGATGCCAGGAACAGGATAGGTTCGGCCTGTTCGTCCAGGGTTCCATAACGATTCATGAAGCTGTTTTCCGTGGTCTGGTCAATCAGCGTCTGATACCAGGCCTTCTCCTGCTCACTCTGCTCTTTTGCATTGCGCGGCGTCAGGCGCGGGGGCGCTTCTGTGCCTCCGGGGGCGGCGGCATTTACCCGAATATTGTGCGGCGCGTATTCATAGGCCAGGTTAACCGTCATCGCATTCACGCCGCCCTTGGCCGCGCCATAAGGCACACGCATCAGCCCGCGCGTTGCCACCGACGATACGTTCACGATGACACCACCCTTCTGCTGAAGCATATGAGGCAGAACCGCCCGGCAGCACCACAACGTGGTAAACAGGGAACGCTGGATCTCCTTCTCGATCTGCTCCGGGGTGTAGTGTTCAAACGGCTGCGCCCAGATCGTACCGCCGACATTGTTGATCAAAACATCGATGCGACCGTACTGCTTCTGCGCTTCTGCCATAACGCTTTCAGCACCGTCCCAGGTTTCCAGGTTGGCCTGGACAGCAACGGCATCAGCACCCTGGTCACGCAGTTCGGCGGCAACGCCCTGAACGTAGTCAGCAACATCAACCAGAAGCAGCCTGGCGCCCTCGGCGGCGGCCAGTTCGGCCACGCGCTTGCCAATCCCCTGGGCGGCGCCGGTAATCACCATGACCCTGTCGGTGAAGCGGTCTTTCATGCGACCTTCTCCCTGGCCGACGGTGCACTGGGTGTGAACTTCTCGTAGTGGAAGGAGTTCGGTTCAATGCCCTTCTCACGGAAGAACCCGAGCACGGAATCCACCATGGGAGGGGGACCACAGAGGTAGACATCCACGTCGCCGTCGTTCACAGGCGCTTCGTCCATATGCTGAGTGACATACCCCTTTCGCGGATGGTCACTTTCTTCGCCGGAAACAACCGTCACGTAGCTGAAGTTATCCAGCTCCGCGGCAAAACGGTCCAGAATATCCAGGCACACCAGGTCATCGTCATTGCTGACGCCATACACCAGGTGAGTTGGCTGATCACAGCCATTGGCTTTCAGATACTCCAGCTTTGCCAGCATCGGCGCCAGGCCGGTGCCACCTGCCAGCATCAGTATCGACCGTTCAACGGGACGTAGATAGAAGCTGCCCATGGGGCCGGTCAGGGTCACCTTGTCACCGGTGCGGGCCTCGCCCACGAGCCACGAACTCATCAGCCCGCCCGGCACGTTGCGAATCAGGAAACTGAGATCACGGCTGCCAGGTGGCGAGCTGAAGGAGTAGGCCCGGGTCTCTTCGGAACCCGGAACCTGAATATTCACGTACTGTCCCGGCAGAAAGGCAATGTCTTCATCGGCCGTGATTTTCAGCTCGATCGACGTGGGCGAGATCAGGTTCACCTCGGCCACCGTTCCCGCCACTTCCGCATTGCCGGTCTTGCACATGGTGGAAGCGACAGGCACTTCCACCACACAATCACTGGAGGGCACCATCTGGCAGGTCAGCACCATGCCCTGCTCGGCTTCCTCGTCAGACAGCGCTTCGTCAATGTATTCATCACCCATGTCGAACTCGCCCTGACGGCAGGCACCCTTGCAGGTGCCGCAGACGCCATCGGAGCAGTCCATGGGCAGATTGATCTGCGAACGGTAGGCGGCGTCCAGAACCGTCTCGCCTTCGTTGCAGGACACAAAACGGGTAACGCCGTCTTCAAAGTTAAGCGCGATGTTATAACTCATGATGATGCTCTCCCCATCAATTACAGGTGATAAACGTCCAGCACCTGATTGATGCAATCGTTGTTCAGGACCATCCTCTTCTCCCGGATCAGCGGCTGGTCGCCGGTGACATCCAGGGTGTAGAAAGACGTTCCAAAGAATTCCGCAGTTTTCTTGTAGCGATAGGACTTGGTCAGCCAGTTAAACCGCAGCGTCACTTCACTCTCGTTCTGGGACAGAATCTCCAGATTGCTGGTGAAATGGGTCGTGCGCGGCTCGGGCATGGAGCTGGCGCCGGAACGCTCGGTTTTGATCCGGTAGATCCGGTCTTCCAGACCTTCCTTGTTGGGGTAATAGATGAGCGAGATCTCGCTTTGCGGATCTTCTGTCAGCTCATCGTCATCGTCCCAGGCCGGCATCCAGTAGGTGACGTCCTCGTGGTAGCACTCCAGCCACTTGTCCCACTCCCGGTCGTCCAGAAAACGGGCCTCACGGATGATGAATTGCTCGATATCGTGATAGCTCAGGCTCATGCGGAAGCCTCCTCTGAATCAGTTGAACTCGAAGCCAAAGGAATGAAACGGGCACGCTCGGCCTCGATAGCGCGAGTCATTTCTACCTGCCAGTGTTTGTGGTGGTTCACATACAGGCCTTCGTCGTCTGGACGGGCGCCGCTCATGGTCGGCTTCATGTCGATCTGGTTGGCGTGCTCATCCGGGCCATCGATCCAGTGGGCCGCGCCGCGGCTCATGTCGTTCCAACGCATGTCACGGGCTTCGTAGCCGTTCTGGCAGGCACGGAATTCCTCCAGATCGTCCGGAGTGCCCATACCGGTCACGTTGAAGAAGTCCTCGTACTGACGGATGCGCTTGGCGCGCAGCTCTGCCGGCTCATTCTTCGGGCCAAAGGCGTAAATGGTGACTTCCGTCTTGTTGACATCGATCGGCCGGGTCACACGGATCTGAGTCGAGAACTGGTCCATCAGGTAGACGTTCGGGTACAGGCACAGATTTTTGGTGGTACGAACGATGGAATCGGCGCGAGCTTCGCCGTAGGTCTTCTCCAGACGTTCCAGCTGGCTGAAGATCGGGCGCACTTCCGGGTTCAGCAAGCGGGTCCACAACATCATGTGGCCGTTCTCGAACGAGTAAAAACCACCCTCGGCGGACCAGCTCTTGGCATCCACCGCTTCGGTGCCGCCCTTGTCGTAATTACGCTGGCCCATGGTGGAGAGATAGTTCCAGTGCACGGTGCCCACGTGGTAGCCGTCCGCACCGTTTTCGGCGGTCAGCTTCCAGTTACCTTCATAGGTGTAGGTCGAACTGCCCCGCAGAATTTCCAGGCCGTCTTCCGACTGATCCACGATGTTGTCGATGATCTTGGTGGTTTCACCCAGATGTTCCTCGAGCGGAAGCACATCGGCATTGAGGCTGCCAAACAGGAAGCCACGGTAATTGCCGAACTTCGGCATCTGCTTCAGATCGTGGGAGCCGTCGGTATTGAACTGCTCCGGGTAACCGCCCTTCTTCTGGTCTTTCGCCTTCAGCAACTGGCCGTCGTTCCGGAAGGTCCAACCGTGGAACGGGCAGGTAAAGGAGGTCTTGTTGCCACGCTTCTTGCGACACAAGGTGGCGCCACGGTGCGAGCAGGTGTTCAGTATGGCTTTGAGCTCGCCATCCTTGGTGCGGGTGATTACTACCGGCTGGCGACCCACGGTCACCGTGAAGTAGTCGCCCGGCTCCGGAATCTGGCTTTCATGGGCGAGGTACACCCAGTTGCCTTCAAAGATGTACTTCATCTCCAGGTCAAACAGTTCCTGGTCGGTGAAGATACCCCGATCACACTGATAACGGCCGGTTTCCGGATCCGCGATCACCGCGTCGCGTACTTTGTCTGCAAGCTTGTCGAGTTTGCTAGTCATGTCGTTCACTCCGTCTTGTTCTTGGGTGGCGCTTAGGCAACGTCGGTTTCCAGGGCGCGACGGCGTGCGTGGCGTTCCTGGAGCTCAGGCTTGTCTGTCGCAACCAGAGTGACGTTGAACTCAACCTCGGTAATCGGTCCGTTCACGCCATGCTGTGCACCTGTTTCCGACTGCTCAACACGATTGGCCGCAACCACCAGTTCTTCGCGGGTAGCAAATGCAAAGTCGTCGTAGGTGTACTCGTCACCGGCAATATTGATCTGCGTCGTCAGGTGCTTGTAACCCGGCTTCGACACAAAGTAATGAATGTGCGCGGGGCGTTGACCGTGACGGCCCAGATGATTCAACAACTGCTGAGTGGAGCCTTCCGGTGGGCAACCGTAACCGGACGGCATGATGCTCTGGGCGGCGTACCGGCCTTCGGCGTCGGTTTTGATACGACGGCGCAGGTTGTACTCGCTCTGCGATTGGTCGAAATAGGAGTAGGCACCCTTGGTATCCGCGTGCCAGATATCCACGACCGCGTTCGCCAGCGGCTCACCGTTTTCATCGGTGATTCGGCCCTTGATCAGGATGGCTTCGGCGTCCTTGTCTGAGCCGTCGTCCATGCGATCAAAGCCTTCGCTCATGGGGGCGCCGGCAACGTACAGCGGGCCTTCGATGGTGCGCGGCGTACCGCCGGTCAGGCCGGCCTGCTCGTCTTCGGCGTCCTGGCGAATGTCTAGGTAACGGTCCATACCCAGGCCCGGCGCCAGCAGGGCTGCCTCACCATTTGCGCCCAGTTCGCCCACGTAATAGACGGCGCTCCAGAACTCCTCGGGCGTGACATCGAAATCTTCCACGATCTGGAAAATATCGTGCATGACGCGATGAACGATCTTCTTCATGCGCTCATTGCCACCGTCCTTGTCGAAGCCGGCTACTTTCTCCAGCAGTTCCTTCACATCTGCGGATTGCATGGTCTTAACGGTCATTGTTGGTCTCCTCGGTCTTTTGTTGTTGTTGCTCCAGACATCCCAATCAATTGGCAACAAGTTCTGTGTGGCGCCTGAAAACATTGGGCGCCGGTATTGGCTGATTACGCCCGTTAGCGGTCATCCTCGTGAATGGATGACGGGTGACGGCACAGGGGCGCAACGGTGATATCCATGTACGGGAACAGCGGAAGGTTGCCGACCAGGTCCTGCAGCTCGGCGTTGTCCTCCACATCAAAAATACTGACGTTGGCGTAGCTACCCGCCACACGCCACAGGTGGCGCCATTTGCCCTTTTCCTGCAGGTCCTGGGCGTAAGCTTTTTCCCGGGCCTTGATGTCCGCTACCACATCGGCGGGCATGTCGTGGGGGATGTTCACTTTCATCTCAACTTTGAACAGCATGTGCTTTCCTCCGTTATCCATTCTTGCGGCGTACTTACGGCCGGCGCCCTATGCGTCTCTGCGATAGACCGCCAGCTTGTCTTCATCAATCTCGACACCCAGGCCCGGGCCCTGCGGCAGGTCCACACCGTTGGTGTGGAAGTTCAGCGGGCGCACCACGATGTCGTCTTTCATCAGTAGCGGGCCGAACATCTCTGTTCCCCAGTGAAGGGTTTCCAGCGTGGACCAGGCGTGCAGGGACGCGGCGGTACCGATGGTGCCTTCCAGCAGGGTGCCGCCGTACAGTCCGAGTCCTGCGGACTGGGCAACCATCGCCTGTTCCAACGCTCGGATCGGACCGCCTGCCTTGGCAATTTTCATGGCCACCGCACCGGCGAATCCTCCGGCCGCCAGGGCAAACAGATCCTTGGCGTCGGCTACGGATTCATCGGCCAGAATCGGGATATGGAATTTTTCGGACAGTCGTACCAGGGCTCCGAAATCCTTCATCGGAGTCGGCTGCTCCACCAGATCAATGCCCGCGGCCTGCAACTCAGCCATACCCTTGGCTGCCGTGGCTTCATCCCAGGCCTGATTGACGTCAACACGCACACTGGCCTGCTCCCCCACGGCTTCTTTGATAGCCGCCACATGGCGCACATCATCCATCACCGCGCGAGAACCAATTTTCAGCTTGAAATCGCAATGGCGTTGTTGCGCGATCAGACTGTGCGCCTCATCGATATCTTTGGCGGTATCACCACTGGCCAACGTCCAGAGCACCGGAATGTGCTGATGCAGAGCGCCGCCGAGCAGATCGGAAACCGGACGATTCAGGCGCTTTCCCTGCAGATCCAGCAGCGCGGTTTCAATGGCGGACTTGGCCAGGTTGTTTCCGCGGGTCGCACGGTTTAGCCTTACTCTAAGAGTATTGATGGCATCCGCTGGTTGATCGATCAGCAGTGGCTTGAAATAGGTGTCGATGGTAAGTTTCACGCTTTCGGGGCTTTCCGGGCCGTAGGCCAGGCCGCCAATCGTGGTGGCTTCACCCAAACCTTCCAGGCCATCGGAATCCTTCACCCGCACGATCACCATGGTCTGAACCCCCATGGTTGTCATGGATAGTTTGTGCGGCCGGATGGTCGGGATATCGACCAGGATGGCTTCAATGGACTGAATGGTGGCGGACATGTGCTCTCCGAATCGCAAGTTAAAATGCCTGTCATTCGGACAGTACGAAGTTTCACGTATGGGAGCCAATATTGATTAAGTACGAAGCGATACCCTGGAGGTATGGATGGAGCTGAGACACTTGCGCTACTTCGTGGCGGTGGCAGAGGAACTGAACCTCACTCGTGCTGCGGAAAAGCTGTTTATCGCCCAGCCACCTCTGACCCGTGCCATCAAACAGCTGGAAGAAGAAGTGGGGGTTGCGCTGTTCATTCGGAAGCCCCGGGGGCTGGTATTAACGACCGGCGGTGAATACTTTCTTGAGCAGGCACGGCAGATTCTCGACAAGATGGCCGCAACCGTCAGCGACACCCGCCGGATCGCCCAACACCGCAAAACCGTTTTTTCCATCGGCTTCGTACCCTCCGTGTTCTACGGGCAACTGCCACTGATGGTCCGGCGCCTGCGGCGCAACAAGAACCTGGAAATCATCCTGCACGAACTGAAAACACGGGAGCAGGTAGATGCGCTGAAATCGGGGAAGATTGATATCGGTTTTGGCCGGGTGCGCATCGAAGACCCGGATGTTGATCAGGAACTGTTGTTCGACGAACCCATTATCGCGGCCATTCCCGCCGGCAACCCCCTGACCCGGCACCCGCCGTCCATGAAGGAGCTGTCGGAATGGCCGATGATCACCTTCCCGTCCGGCCCGGGCCCGAACTTCGCCGATCTGACCCAGGGCCTGTTCCATCGTCGCGGGTTGCGTATCAACGTGATGCAACAGGTCAATGACCTGCAGACGGCGCTGTCACTGGTGGCTTCGGATATGGGGTTTACCCTGGTGCCGGAGCAGGTCCGACGGCTGAACCGGGAAGGTGTGGACTACATGCCTTTGGAAGATGACAACATCAGCGTACCGGTCATTGCGTCACGGCGGCGGGGAGAAAACCCCAATGCGGTGATGCGACTGGCGAACACGATTCTGGATGAGCTGGTGGAAAACCGGCTGACGGGCCGGTATCCGTGATTTCAGCGGGTCGTTCGCCGTACAGCCTCGGCCGCCTGCTGCAACCGGGGCAAATACACCCCCACCAGTGTTTCCATATCCACCCGCGCCGCATTGGTACTGATATTGATCGCGCCCAGCAGCTCGCCATTGCCGGCAAACACCGGCACCGCAGCGGAACGAAGGCCTGAGTCGAGCTCCTGATCCACAATCGAATAGCCCTGCTCCCGGACCTTCGCAATGTCTTTCTTCAGGGCATTGGCATTGGTAATGGAAGAAGCGGTATAGGGCTCGAGCTTCACGCGAAGAAGAAACGTCTCCAGCTCCGCTTCCGGCAACTGCGCCAGCAGCACCCGGCCCATAGAGGTATAGGCCGCCGGAAGTCGTGTACCCACCGAGAGGGTAATCGCCATCAGCCGGTGTCGGGCCGAAGAGCGCACCACGTACACCACATCGTCACCATCCAGCACCGCCAGCGAGGACGACTCCCCGAGTTCCGCCGTGATGTCCTCCAGGTATTGCTGGATGACCGCCCGATATTGGTTCGAGGCCTGGTAAGCATAACCCAGCTGTAAAACCCGGGGCGTCAGTTCGAACTGCCGGCCGTTGCGCTTCACGAATCCCAGTGCGTGGAGAGTGAGCAGGAAACGCCGCGCCTTGGCCCGGTCCATATCCGTCCGTGTCGCCACCTCGCTCAGGGTCATCCGTGGATGCTCAGCGTCAAACGCCTGCAACACTTCCAACCCTGACGCCAGTGCGCCTACATAATCCCGGTCTCCGGGCCTGAGAACCTGATCGTCCATTCCTACTCCTTACTCGCCTGAACACAGCCTGTTCGAATGGTAACAGCTCGTTCGCTATCCGAACATCCGTGCATTTTTATCAACTGGTGAAAATTTGTACTTGACGACGACAAAACCTTCGAGTCATTATGTTCGCATATTAAACTTATGTTCGTATATCGAACTTTTCAACAATGCACTGCACTGGAGATTCTGTAATGGCTGAATTTCTCTCTCTCAAGGAAGCCGTGAGCCGCTATATCAGCAACGGCGACACGGTCTGTATGGAAGGCTTTACACACCTGATCCCCTTCGCTGCGGGCCACGAAATCATCCGCCAGGAAAAGCGCGACCTGACGCTCATCCGCATGACACCGGATCTGGTGTACGACCAGATGATCGGTGCGGGTTGCGTCCGGAAACTGATCTTCTCCTGGGGCGGAAACCCAGGCGTGGGCTCACTGCATCGCCTGCGAGATGCCGTCGAGAAAGGCTGGCCGAATAAACTGGAGATCCTGGAGCACAGCCACGCTGCCATGGCCTGCGCCTATGAAGCCGGTGCTGCTGGCCTGCCACTGGCAGTGCTCCGTGGCTACGTGGGCAGCGATCTGCCAAAGGTGAATGACCAGATCAAATTCATCGAGTGCCCGTTCACCGGAGAGCGCCTGGCCGCCGTGCCATCGGTACGTCCGGACGTTGCTGTGATTCATGCCCAGCGGGCCGACCGCAAAGGCAATGTACTGATAGAAGGCATTGTGGGTATCCAGAAAGAAGTGGTTCTGGCCGCCAAGCGCAGCATCGTGACCGTTGAAGAAGTGGTGGACGATCTGGGCGCTTCGGTGAACGCCTGCGTGTTGCCGTCCTGGGCGGTTACGGCCATTGCCGAGGCCCCGAAAGGCGCCAGCCCGTCCTATGCGCTGGGCTACTACGACCGCGACAACGCTTTCTACAAAGAGTGGGACGGCATTGCCCGGGACCGGGAAACCTTCCAGAGCTGGCTGAAAGACAACGTATTTGAAAAAGGAGCTGCGTGATGAGCCTTGAATTTACCTCTTCGGAAATGATGAGCGTCACTGCCGCCCGCGCACTGACCAACGACATGACCTGTTTCGTCGGTATCGGCCTGCCCAGTGAGGCCGCCAACCTGGCACGCCTGACCCACGCGCCCGACGTCACCCTGATTTACGAATCCGGCACCCTGCAGACCAAACCGGACGTTCTTCCACTGTCCATCGGTGATGGCGAACTGTGCGAATCGGCGTTGACCACCGTCGGCGTTCCGGAGATGTTCCGCTACTGGCTCCAGGGCGGCCACATCAGTGTCGGCTTCCTGGGCACCGCCCAGATCGACCGTTTCGCCAACCTCAACACCACCCTGATTGGAGACTACCGCGAACCGAAAGTGCGACTGCCAGGCGGTGGCGGTGCCCCTGAAATCGCCACCAACGCGAAGGAAGTGTTCATTACCGTGAAGCATTCCAAACGCACCTTCGTGAAGGACGTGGACTTCGTCACCACCGTTGGCTTTGGACGTGACGGCACCGCACGGGATAATGTCCCTAATATCGGTCGCGGCCCCACGGTGGTGATTACCGATCTGTGCATTCTCAAGCCCGATCCGGACACCAAAGAACTGGTGGTCACATCCTTACACCCGAACGTAACCCGGGAAGAAGTGATCGAAGCGACTGGCTGGGAGATCCGGTTTGCGGAACAGCTGGAAACAACGCCGGAACCCAGTGCCAAAGAGCTGGACATCCTGCGTGACCTGAAAGCGCGCACCAACGCGCATCATGCCGGCCAACAGTGAGGACTATCATGACTGACGTTTATCTCTGCCACCCCCGCCGTTCGGCCATTGGCCGTTTCGGCGGCACCCTGGCCAGCGTTCGCCCCGATGACCTCGCGGCACATATCTTCAAGGCTGTACTGGAACAGGCCCCGGAACTCGACCCCGCCGCCATCGACGAAGTGATGATGGGGTCTGCAAACCAGGCCGGTGAAGACAACCGCAATATTGCCCGGATGTCTGCCCTGCTCGCAGGCCTGCCCACCTCCGTGCCCGGCACGACCCTCAACCGCCTGTGTGGCTCCGGCATGGACGCAGTGGGCACCGCCTTTCGCGCCATACGCGCCGGCGAAATGGAGCTGGTACTGGCCGGCGGCGTGGAATCCATGTCCCGCGCGCCCTATGTGATGGGCAAGGCTGACTCGGCTTTTTCACGGGATCAGAAGATCGAAGACACCACCATCGGCTGGCGCTTCGTGAACCCACTGATGAAGAAGCAATACGGCATCGACTCCATGCCGGAAACCGCGGAAAACGTCGCCGAGCAGTACCAGGTGTCGCGGGAAGATCAGGACCTGTTTGCCTTCCGTTCCCAGGAAAAAACCGCCCGGGCACAGAAGGAAGGCCGCTTCGCAGAAGAAATCGTGCCGGTATCCATTCCGCGCCGAAAACAGGACCCACTGGTATTCGATGCCGACGAACATCCTCGTGCAAGCACCCTGGAGAAACTCGCCTCCTTGCCAACCCCTTTCCGGGAAGGCGGAAGCGTGACCGCCGGCAATGCCTCCGGCGTCAACGATGGTGCTGCGGCTATGCTGGTTGCCAGTGAAAATGCGGTAAAAGCCCACGACCTAAAACCCATGGCCCGAATCCTGGGCATGGCCACGGCCGGCGTGGAACCGCGTATTATGGGCATTGGCCCGGTCCCCGCCGTTCGAAAACTGCTGGAGAAGCAAGGCATCGGCATTGACGACATCGACGTGATCGAACTGAACGAAGCCTTTGCAGCGCAAGGACTGGCCGTACTACGGGAACTGGGCGTTGCCGACGACGATCCCCGGGTCAACCCGAACGGCGGCGCCATCGCCCTTGGGCATCCACTGGGCATGTCTGGCGCACGACTGCTGCAAACGGCAGCCCACCAGCTGCAACACACCGGCGGCCGATACGCGCTTTGCACCATGTGTGTTGGCGTCGGCCAGGGTATTGCAACACTTATCGAACGCGTCTGAGGCAAGGAGCTACCATGGCTTTTCTGAAACACAACGGCCGCACTGTCTGTTACCGCCTGCTCGGTGACAGCACAAAACCGCTGCTGATGCTGGCACACCCTCTGGGCATGACGCAGGCCGTGTGGGACGACATGATCCCCGCACTGCTGAACAGCTTCCGGGTACTCACCTGGGACTTGCCAGGACATGGCGCCAGCGCGGCCTGGCCAGAGGCCAGTGACCAGATCACCCCTGAAGACTTGTCACAGGAGGCCCTCGTACTCGCCACTGCCGCCGAGGCACAGCGTTTCCACTTCGCGGGCACGTCCATCGGGGGCGTGATTGGCCAACAGCTCGTCAGCAAGCATGCAGACCGATTGCTGTCCGCCACACTCACCAACACCGGAGCCGTCATCGGCACCCCCGATGCATGGAACACCCGTTCTGCGAGCGTTCTGGAACTGGGCCTGAGCACCATGGCGGTGGATATTGTGCCGCGCTGGTTCGGCCCCAGCGTCTGCGAACAGCAACCAGCGCTGGTGGAAGGCTGGCGCGTGATCATGGGGCGCGGCGATAACCGTAGTTATGCCCTGCTGTGCGAAATGCTGGGGCGGGTCGACTTCCGCGAAATGCTCAGCGAGCAACGCGTACCACTCCGGTTAGTGGGAGGGTCCGACGACGTGGCCACACCGCCAGACACCCTGAGGGCGCTGGCCGACGCCAGCGGCGCGGCGGAGCCGGTCATTCTGGAGCAGGTTGGCCATGTGCCTTCCGTTGAGTGCCCGGACAAGCTAACCCAGATCCTGGTCAACAACCTGGCCTGATCGACATACAAGCCAGGCCCGTTCGTCTCCCGGCCTGGCTTTTACTCTCGCCAGCACCCAACTTCATTATACGGACACACCTCTGCACTCAGCGGATAGTGGCGCCGCCAAAAAAGCCTTAGCGTTTCAGCACAATCAGAACTATTGCCCTGCGGAAACACCACTATGGCCGACACCCTCGCGTTCGAACAGGAACCGACACACTCCGGAACTTCCAAAACCCCCATCTACGGCGCACTGATCCTGGCGTTAGTGGGCATCGTATTGTTGCTTGCCACGGCAGGCAGCCTCCTTCAGGTTGTTGCCGCAACTCTGACCCTGGGCCTTGTTGCCGCCGCTCTCGCCCTCTGCGTGAAATGGCAGCCAGAGGTTATCACCGTCCGTGAGGAAATACCGGTGCCCGTACCGGAACCTGTCGCAGAGCCGGTGCCGGAAACCAACCTGCAAGAACAACCGTTAGCCCCCGACCCCATGCTCATCAGCCACCTCGACGATTTGCGCAATAATGTCGAGGTCATCCTGGAAGAAATGGGCGAGGCCGGCAAACTCGCCAAGGCATCGGGCGCCAAAGTCACCCACAGCGCCAGCTGCATTTCCGACTCCGAAGCCTCCATCCGGGAACTGGCCGATTTCATGGGACGCATTGACGAGGTCTTCACCCAACTGGGTACACAGTCCGAGGAAATTGGCAGCATCGTCGGCAACATTCAGGATATTGCCAAACAGACCAATCTGCTGGCCCTGAACGCTTCCATTGAAGCCGCCCGGGCGGGGGAACATGGCAGAGGGTTCGCCGTGGTGGCAGACGAAGTGCGCCATCTTGCGGTTCGTGCCAACGAATCCAGCGAAGGCATTCGCGCCATCGCCAACAGCCTGACAACCACGTCGGTGGACGCGGGCAATGGCATGGAGAGAATCCGCGAGTCGTGCAACCAGTGCCTGGGCCAGTCCGGTGAAGCCTTACAGGCAATGAAGGATATTCAGGCCGGGGCCGTGGCCCGAATGGAAGTGGTGCAGGGAATTACTGATCGTCTACAAGTTCAGCGTGAGCTGACCCATCAGCTTTATACCGACCTCAGTACTGCACGCTGATCCGTGTTTCCGGGCCCTCCCTCCGCCGAGTGACAACCACAGACACTAGGGCCCGTTCTCACTGCCGGCTTTGAAGCGGCGATACAGTGTCGCTCGACCAATGCCCAGCCGTTTCGCTGCCCGGCTGACATTGCCCCCCTCAATAGCCAGCGCCTCGTCAATAACAGCACGTTCCAGGCTCTTGAGGGTACCGCCTCTATTCACCGTACGATTGCTTCCAACGGCCACGGTTGTCGGGGCCGCTATTTCTTCCGGAAAATGGCAAAGTTCCAGCACTTCATCAGGCTCCGCCAGTGCGTCGGCATGGGTCAGAGCGTAAATGAGCTCACGGACATTTCCCGGCCAGTCGTAACGGATCAATCCATCCAGACAGTCTTGTGAGAGCTCGCGACTGCCCTGTGTCAGAACCCGGCACCGGTCGACAATGAAGTTTTTCAGGTCCGAACGTTCCGCCAGCCTTGGCAAGCGTACTGTCATACCTTTAATGCGATAGAGCAGGTCTTCGCGGAAATCCCCGTTTTGGGCGGCTTCCGATAGGTTCCGATGGGTTGCGCAGATCAACTGGAAACGGACCGGCTTTGGTGTTGCACTTCCGAGACGGGTCACTTCCCGAGTTTCCAACACTCTCAATAACCGCGACTGAAGTCCCAACGGCATGTCACCAATTTCGTCCAGAAACAGGGTGCCACCATCCGCATGCTCAATCTTGCCAGGAGCACCCCCTCGCCGAGCACCCGTGTAGGCGCCCTCGGCATGGCCAAACAATTCGCCTTCAATCAGCGACTCCGGGATGGCGGCGCAGTTGATGGCAACGAACGTGCCGGAGGAAGACATGCTGCCACTATGAAGCGATTTCGCCATCACTTCCTTCCCGGTTCCGGTCTCTCCCAGTATCAGCACCGGCAATCCCTTCTCCATCGCTCTGCCTGCAAGGGTGGCCTGACGGCTGATGGCAGGATCACCAAAATCCGTGGAGTCCGGCAAACGCTTCGCCGGAGGATTCGCAGAACTGCGCCTGACGGTTTTTCGAGCATCGGTATTCACCGGGCGAAGCGAAAATGACAGCCCGGAGTGCATCCTGGCCGTCATCGGCTGCTTCCGACCACGAAACCCATCGACCAGCTCATCAAAGCGCAGGTCAAACAGATCCTGAAAGCACAACCTCTCATCCGTTGAGGCCAGCCCCGTCAACTCACGCACCCGCGGCGACAGGCCCAGCACCTGCCCCTCCTGCCCAAGCGCTACCAGTAGATCACCAGAGGCACGAAGATCATTCTGCTCCCAACCTAGGCTGACCATGAGCCAGGGCGACAACATCCCCATCAACTGGCGTTCGACCCGAGCCGAACACTGTTGCACCAACGAAAGAGCGCTTCCCGGCTCCAGCGGATTACCACGAGTAATATCGATGGCACCTAGTACCCGGCCCATGGGGTCGACAATGGGAGAAGCCGCACAATTGAATACCCGGTTGGCATGCAGGTAGTGCTCAACTCCAGAGACCAGTACAGGACGCCGTTCTGACACGGCACAAGACATCGCAGAAGTGCCGATGGTCGCCTCGGAAAGGTTGACGCCCTGCCGGAACGCACCGTTAATCAGAGTGTTAGCGCATCGCCCCGAACGTCGCGCCGCTAGAGCAACCCCTTTGTCATCCGTCAGTAGGACGGAATAGCCGGCGCCATTAACGGTCTGGCCTAACTGTTCCAACGGCTGGGTGGCCGCCTCCAGCAGGATTTGGTTGCTGTCCATGAGCTCCAACAGACCACTTCTGGACACAGTGTCGAATTGAACCCGTTCACTGACGTTTTTGCTCGCTGCGGAACAACGCTGCCAGGAATTGACAATAGCATCGTCAATCAAGCCCGTTGGAATCTGACCATGTTCGAAAAACGTTTCACGTGCCTTGGCTCGCCTGTGGTCGGCAGGAATAATGGCGTTCATAATGTTACCTCTCTCGCAGGGCTGATTATCTTCGTTTGATGCGACCCTGCGTTCTGGCCATGTCGGCTCTTGTTGTCATACCCGTGAAACTTTAACACGTTTATTTGTAACGATTGCGCGGAAATTCGTTGGTATGCCACGCACTGTCTCATTATGAGACAGTGTCTCCATGTTTCCCGAATTGAGACATTCATGACCCTACCCAACCCTGCCCCAGAAATAGCGATAAATACTTAACTAACTGTATATAAGATATTTTTTTGAAAATCCGATTTTCTGGCACGATCGTCGCTATCCGTTTTCGCGTTGACAAAAACAACACGATATCTGGAGACCAACCATGCGATCGACGCTGAAGAACACACCGTTCAAATCATTGGCCATGGGTTCTGCCCTGGCACTTACCACCGGCTTTTTCTCCGCCACGACCCAAGCAGCCGAAATTGCCACTGACCCAGGCGACTACACGCCACTGCCTGCGGGCGTGAACCTCGGCATCCTCTATGGCCAGTACGCAACCCGCGATACTGTCTACGCCGATGGCGACAAGGTACCGGTGGATGCTGGACTAAATACCATCATCGGCCTCGCCCGTTTCGTTCACTACATGGACATTGGCGGTGTGATCGTGGACCCACAGATCATCGTGCCTTTCGGCAAGGTGGAACTGGAGGAGCCGTTTGGCCCGCTTCAACCCACCTCGGAAAGCGGCGTCGGCGACCCCATCATTGGCGCAACTGCCTGGGTTCTCAACAACCCCGACGATCAACAATGGGTTGGCCTGTCCGCTTTCGCCTCCGTACCTGTCGGCCAGTACGATGACGACAAGGGACCAGTGAACATTGGCGAGAACCGCTGGAAGGGCATTTTTCAGGCGGCCTATGTCAAGCATTTGAGCAACAGTGTGGTTCTGGATCTGATCGCGGAGTATTCCGTGTACGGAGACAATGATGATTTCCTGGGCTTTAAACGCGAACAGGAAGACGCCCAGAGCCTGCAAGGTCACCTCCGCTACCTGTTATCCAAGCAAAGTCATGTGGCGCTTTCCTACTACCATTCCTTTGGAGGAGAAACCACCGTTGGCGGACAGGATCAGGACGACCGCGTCAACACCAACCGCTGGTTGGCCACCTATGCCACCTTTGTCGACCCGACCGTGCAACTGCAGGTCCAGGCCGGCCAAGACATTAACGTGGAAAACGGTTTCGAAGAGGATACCCGCGTGAACTTTCGCGTACTGAAGGTATTCTGAGCCCATATTCACAAGTAAGAGCCTGCTAACCCAGGCAATGATTCCGGAGAAGACTATGAGTCAGATGAGCGATCAAACAAAAGAAGCCATCGACCAGATCAACGGCCTGAGCCGCCGCAGCTTCCTGAAGGCCGCCAGCGGCCTCGCGGTGGCGGCTTCCGTAGGCACCGGGCTTCTCGGTGCTGCGAATGCCTTCGCCTCAATGCCAGAGGGCATTAAGGTAATGTCCGCCAGCGAATACCAAGTCATGCATCGGCTCATGAAGGTCATGCTGGTAACCGAAGGAACTGGCTTGGTTCCCGCCAGCGAAATTCCGGTCATGCAGACACTGGACGCCGCGCTGCTGGCCACCATGGAACCTCATATCCTTGAAGGCCTGAAAGGCGGTATCGCCTATTTCAACGACGGCCCCAAAGCCGAGTATGGCAAGCCCTTTGTGGACTTATCCGACGAGCAGGCCGCTACCTTCTGTGACACCTGGGCCGATTCCGATGAGGTGCCTCATCGGGCACTGGCCATGGGCCTGAAAAAACTGGTTGGCCTGTCCTACTGGGCGAACCCGCCAACTTGGGCACCTCTGGGCTACGGCGGGCCCGTAACGGATAAGTGGAACCTGGAATCGTTGGGCAACGCCCCTCTACCGAAAAGCTGAAAGGCGGGAGTAGACCATGCAAGAAACAATCAAAGCTAAAACGGTGCCTGCCCATGGTTTGCAGGTCACCCAAGCGTCAGATGTCACCAATGACAACATCGAACTCAATGCTGACGCCGTCATCATCGGCTCGGGTGCCGGTGGTGCCATTGCCGCCTACGAGCTGGCGAAAGCAGGCAAAAAAGTGGTGGTACTGGAAGCCGGCCCTTACGTGCCTTCCGAGAAATTTACCGAAATGCACGCTGTGTCTATGGACACCCTCTATGCCGATCATGGCGGCCAGTCCAATTCCGCGGGCGACATATCGATTCTGCAGGGTGCCTGTGTTGGTGGCTCTACCGTCGTCAATGCGGCATTGTGCTTTCGCACTCCGGACTACTATCTCGATCGATGGGCGAAAGAGTTCGGTCTAACCAACCTGACGCCCAAAGTCATGGCTCCTTACTTTGACAAAGTCGAAGCCAACCTCGGCATCGCCCCCAATAAGGCGTTTGAAACCAGTGCCGGCGCCCAACTGCTCAAAGGAGGCATGAAAAAACTGAACCTTCCCGAGGGCAACGCCAAACGCAATATCCGTAACTGCGCCATGACCGGCTTCTGTTTCGCTGGCTGCAAGTCAGACCGCAAACAGTCCATGCTCATTACTTACCTGCCCTGGGCCGTAGCCTATGGCGCTACGATTTATTCCGATACGCGAGCCACTCAGATCCTGGCCAACAACGGCAAGGCAACGGGCGTACTGGCGGAAATCGTCGATCAACAGAGCAAAACGGTTAAAAGCAAACTCAGGGTCAACGCGCCGATTGTGGTCGGTGCCGCCGGCCCGATCCAGATGCCGATCCTGCTGCAGAAAAGCAATCTGGCCAACGGTAACGGGCAGGTTGGCAAGAATTTCGCCTGCCATCCCACCATGTCAGTCACCGGCATGTTCGATGAGGATATCGATAATTTCTACGGCGCCACCCATTCCCTATACATGGACAAGCACACCATGCCAAAAGACGGTGGTTACCTGCTTCTGGACGCCATTCAGGATCCAGTAGAAGCCAGCTTCCAGGTGGAGCCTGGCACCGGAAAACCCTACGCGTCCTACATGTCCAAATACCGGAACACCGTTCGCCTGATCACCCTGATCCACGACCAGAACGTGGGCGAAGTGAACTGGAAAAACGGCGCCAAGGAGATCAAGTACTTCGTTGATGATGGCGATTTCGACATCATGAAGGAAGGCCTCAAGACCAACGCGAGAGTACTGTTTGCGGCCGGTGCCAAGCAGCTTTATATTCCTACTTCCCAGAAACTGACCATCGACAGCGTCGATCAGATCGATGCCGTGATCGACAGCCTCGACAACGAGCCCGCTCGCTATCGGTACACGTCGTTCCACCCCCAGGGCACCTGCCGCATGGGCGCGGACCCCAAGACCACCGTGGTTTCACCCATGGGCGAAACCCACGAGATAAAGAACCTTTACATCGTGGATGCGAGCCTGCTGCCTACGTCGATCGGCTACAACCCGTCGGAAACCGTGTACGCACTGGCACATTACATCAGCGACCAGATCAACCGGGCCCACGCCTGATCACGACGGAAACATTAAGGAGGACAGATCATGGATATGCCAGCAAACCCCGTGTGGCAGCAGCGCCTGTTCCTGGGATCATGGAAGAGCGGGAACGGCGAGCAGATCAACGTTACGGAACCCGCGACCGGAGAGGTTATTTCACAGCTGAAAGCCGCGACGCCGTCTGACGTTGACCGGGCTGCAACCACTGCCAGGGACGCCCAGACGCAGTGGGTGGCGGTTCCCTTTGATCAAAAAGCCGAGATCCTGCGTAAAGCCGCCACCCTGCTCAAGGAACGCGCGGATGAAATCAACGGATGGAATACCCGTGAGTGCGGCTCCATCGGTCCAAAGGCGGACTGGGAGTTGCAGGCCACCTATGAACAGGCTCAGATGGCGGCGGCCCTGCCAATGCAACCCAGTGGCGAAATCTTCCCGTCCAATATGCCAGGAAAACGAAACTACTGGAAGCGTGTGCCCATTGGTACCGTGGGCGTTATCGCCCCCTGGAACTTCCCTATCCTTCTTGCCATGCGGTCCGTATTTCCGGCGTTGGCCATGGGTAACTGCGTGATACTGAAGCCCGATCCCAAGAGCAGTATTTGTGGTGGTGTGCTGATGGCAAAAATTCTGGAAGATGCCGGGCTCCCTGAAGGAGTATTCCACGTGCTGCCTGGTGGCCCCGACGTCGGCCAGGCACTGGTTGAGCATCCGCTGGTCAAGATGATCTCATTCACCGGCTCAACCGCCGTGGGCAAGAAGATCGGTGAAACCTGTGGGCGAATGCTGAAGAAAGCGGCACTGGAACTCGGCGGCAATAACGCCCAGGTGGTGCTTGAGGACGCAGACTTGGACATCGCCAGCTCCTGCGGGGCCTGGGGCTCGTTCCTGCACCAGGGGCAGATCTGCATGCAGACGGGGCGTCACCTGGTGCATCGCTCGGTGGCGGATGAGTACATTGAGCGTCTGGCCGCCCGTGCTGGAAACCTCGCTTGCGGTAATCCTGCACAGGAGCAGGCTCACCTTGGCCCCCTGATCAATGAGGCTCAGGCAAAACGCGTCGAAGACATCGTCAATCGCTCGGTCGAGATGGGTGCCAGAATTGTCGTCGGCGGAAAACGCAACGGCAACTATTACGAGGCTACCGTCATGTCCGACGTTACCCCGGACATGCCGGTTTTCTCCGAGGAAGTCTTTGGCCCGGTAGCACCTGTGATGACCTTCGACTCTGATGACAACGCCTGCAGTCTGGTCAACGAATCACTCTACGGCCTGGCGGCAGCCATCCACTCGAGATCGACAGAGCGCGCCCTGCAAATCGCCAACCAAATCCAGGTGGGAATGATCCATATCAACGATCAAACGGTGAACAACGAGTTCCAGGTGCCCTTCGGCGGCCTGGGCAGTTCCGGCAACAGCGGCCGCTTTGGCGGACCTGCCAACATTGAAGAGTTCACCACCAGCCAGTGGGTCAGTGTGATGGAGGAAGGTATCCAATACCCCTTCTGATACTCGACCTGAACCTCGCTTTCCTTGTTGAGTGGCGATCCCTGAGGGGATGATCTGCTCTTGCCCGAGGAGCTCCCCTGCTCTTCGGGCTTTTTTATCCTTCAAATACCTGAATTTCAAAGTGTCGTTAATAGCGCTGCAACCACAGGACACCGGTGTGCAGAAAACGGATATTGCTCTTTCGCCTCGAAGACTCTAATGACAGAACCGCAAAACAAAAATTTCGAGGTGTTGAAATGAACAGGACCAAATCCCTTGCCAGCGCTGTACTGGCAACTACCCTGACCGCAGGCATGAGCCTTGGCGCACATGCCGCCGGCGATCCGGTAAAAATTGGCGTCATGCTGCCGTTCAGTGGCATCTACGCACAACTGGGCGAAGCCGGGCGCGACGGCCTGAAGCTGGCGCTGAAGGAAAACGCCGCCAACCTGCACGGCGCGGACATTGAATTTATTGAGCTGGATACCGAAGCCAAACCATCACGGGCTCCGGAACTGGCGTCGTCTCTGCTGAACCAACACGAAGCGGACTTTATAATTGGCCCGGTTCATTCCGGTGTTGCCATGGGCATGATCAAGATGCTTCGTGGCAAGGACACCGTGATGATCATTCCGAACGCAGGTGCGGCAGCGGCCACAGGCCCATTGTGCTCGCCCAACATGTTCCGGACGTCCTTCTCATCCTGGCAGCCATCCTACCCCATGGGCAAAGTCGCTCTGGAAAAGGGGTACAAGAAGGTTTATGCCATCAGCTGGAACTACGGCATGGGCCGCGAGAGCCTGGACGCTTTTGAAGAGTCGTTCACTGCCGGTGGTGGCGAGATTGTCGAGAAAGTGCTCCTGCCCTTCCCATCTACCAACTTCCAGTCCCACGTGAGCTCCATCGCGGATACAAATCCCGATGCTGTATTCACCTTCTTCGCTGGCGGCGGCGCCATCAAGTTCGTGAAGGACTACGATGCCATGGGCCTGCGCGGCAAGATTCCGCTGCTGGGGTCCGGCTTCCTCACCGAAGGCACTCTGCAGGCGCAGGGCGACGCTGCCGAAGGCGTGATGACCGGTCTGCACTATGCAGAGCAACTGGATGTTCCCAAGAACCGGGAATTCCGCGAAGCCTTCAATACCGAATACGGCCACTACCCGGACATCTACGCCGTACAGGGCTATGACGCGGGGCAGGCTATCGCTAACACCATCGACCAGCTCAAGGGTGACATTTCGGACAAGCAGGCCGTGATCAGCACCATGGAAAAGCTGACCATCGACAGCCCGCGTGGAGAATTCACCTTCTCCAAGGCCCACAACCCGATCCAGAACGTCTATCTGAGGAAAGTGAAGGACGGCGTGAACGTGGTGCAGAGCATCGCCGCCGAAGCGCTGGAAGACCCTGCCCGTGGCTGCAAGCTCTAAGCACGGGTTCTGAATCCCCCGGCAAAAGCCGGGGGCTCATCTGAAGCTCCCTTGCCCACACCTGAACTGACTTATCCGTAAAACCGTTGGGTATCACTATGTCTACCGAACTTTTCTTCGTGCAACTTATTAATGGTCTCCAGTATGGGTTGCTTCTGTTTTTGATCGCCTCCGGCCTGACCCTGGTGTTTGGTGTCATGGGCATCCTTAACCTGGCCCATGGCTCCATGTACATGGTCGGTGCCTATCTGGTGTGGTACTTCGTTGCGGTAACCGGCAGCTTTACGGTATCCGCCATTCTCTCGGCTGTCATCGCCCTCGGCCTGGGCATACTGATCGAACGGGTATTGATACAGCGGTTGTACAACCGCAACCACCTGGATCAGGTACTGCTGACCATCGGCATGATCTTCGTGTTCAACTCGCTGCAAAGCATTCTCTGGGGCAACGACCCTTATGGCGTCGCAGTTCCTGACGCGCTGAGCGGTTCCGTACCCTTCACCGACAACTCCAGTTACCCGGTTTACCGCATCTTTGCGGCATTCATCTGTATCGCCATCGCCGCCGCGCTTTATTTCGTGGTGAGCAAGACCCGCCTGGGCATGCTGATCCGTGCCGGAGAATCCAACCGGGAAATGGTGGAAGCCCTGGGCGTCAATATCAAAAGCCTCTACACCATCGTGTTTGCGATTGGCGTCATGCTGGCCGCGGTGTCTGGCATTATCGCCGCTCCCATGCGCTCCATTGTTCCGGGTATGGGCGAAAGCGTCCTGATTACCTGCTTCGTGGTGGTGGTCATCGGCGGCATGGGTTCGATCAAAGGCGCCTTTGTGGGAGCCCTCCTGGTGGGAGTTATCAGCACATTTGCTGCGGTACTGATGCCCACCATGTCCAACATGATTATCTACATCTTTATGATCCTGGTGCTGCTGGTGAAGCCCCAGGGCCTGTTCGCCAAGTAAGCGGGAGCCGAACATGATTTTCGAGAAACGCACCGAGCGCATCTTTCTGGCGATCTTCTTTGTGATCGCCCTCTGTATTCCTCTGTTCCTTGAGGACAATTCGTTCTTCGTCGGCAAAGCCACCACCATCCTGATCCTGGCGGTGTTCGTGATGTCACTGGATTTTCTGGTAGGGCGTGTTGGCCTGGTGACCTTGGGGCACGCACTCTTCTACGGCTTGGGCGGTTACTTGTTCGTGATCGTTACGCCGGAATACGAAGCCGTCAATTTCTGGCTCTACGCCCTGTACATCATGGGTATCAGCGCTGTGGTCGCTCTGGTTGTCGGTGTTGTGGTGCTGCGAACCTCTGGCATCTATTTCATCATGATCACCCTGGCGATATCGCAGATGGTGTACTACTTCTTCTTCGACTCCCTGGAGTTCGGGGGTAACGACGGTCTGTTCATTTTCATGAAGCCGGAAACCAGCATCTTTGGCCTGAACTTCCTGAACCTGGATAACCCCACGCACTTCTATTACCTGTCGCTGCTGGCGGTGTTGGTCACCCTGCTGGCCATCAAGATCATCCTGCGTTCGCGCTTTGGCCGCATTGTGGAAGCCAGCCGCCTGAATCCGGAACGCACCGAGGCCCTGGGCTATAACATTTTCGCGTTCCGTCTGATCAGCTACATCATTGGCAGCACCCTGGCGGCTTACGCCGGACTGTTGTTCGCCCTGCAGTATGGCTACGTCAATCCGCAATTCATGACCTGGGAAATGTCCGGTACCGCCCTGGTGATGTCCATCCTCGGTGGTATGGGCACCATCTACGGCGCCATTCTCGGCACCATTACCTATGAAGGTCTGCAGTATTTCTTCGAGCACATGAGCGAAGACTGGATGCTGTTCATGGGCGGCGCGATCATCCTGATGGTCCTGCTGCTGCGCAAAGGCCTGGCCGGTTACCTTGAAAAGCTGCTGGAGAAATAATCATGGCCAACGACATCATTCTGGAAACCGAATCCCTCAGCAAACACTGGGGCGGCATCAAGGCACTCAACGACATTTCCCTGCAGTTTCATGACCGACAACTGCACGGCGTGGTCGGTCCCAACGGCGCGGGCAAAAGTACGCTGCTGAATATGCTGTGCGGCACACTGAAACCGACCAGCGGCTGCATTTTCCACAAGGGCGATCAGATTGAGGGCATGAAACCCTGGAAGTTTGTGCGCCGGGGCATTGGCCGCAGCTTCCAGAAAACCAACATCTACGCCGATGTCACCTGCCTGGAAAACTGCGCCGTGGCCGCTCAACGCCGCTTCACCGGCAGCTTCAATCTGTTCGCGTCGCGTCATTCCAACAAGCTGGTTCGGGAAGCGGCTGAAAAAGCGCTGTGCCAGGTGGGGCTCGAAAGCCGCATCCACACCGTCGCAGCGGAAATATCCTACGGTGAGCAACGCCAGCTTGAGTTGGCGATGGTGCTGGCAACCGACCCCTGCATCCTGCTGCTGGATGAGCCTATGGCGGGGATGGGTCACGAGGAGTCCCAGCGCATTATCGAACTGCTGAACGAACTCAAGCAGACCTACAGCATTGTGCTGGTGGAACACGATATGGATGCCATCTTCGAGCTCTCCGACCAGTTGACCGTACTGGACAACGGCACCCATCTGATCACCGGCACCGTGGATGAAGTACGTAACGAGCCCCGGGTGAAAGAAGCCTACCTGGGCAAGGAAGACGAGGAGGAAGCGGCATGAGCAACAGTCTTCTGGAAGTTAAAAACCTCAACACCCTGTATGGCCGAAGCCACATCCTTCACGATCTGTCGTTCCGGCTGGATAAGGGGCAGTCCATGAGCCTGATGGGGCGTAATGGCATGGGCAAGACCACCACGCTCAAGTCCATTCTTGGCATCGTGCCGCCCCGCAGTGGTCATGTGTATTTCGACGGACAGGACATCAGCAACCTGCCGACCTGGAAGCGGATGCGCCGCGACATAGCCTATGTTCCCGAAGGCCGGGGCATGTTCCACAATCTGACGGTGAAGGAACACCTGCAAATGGCCGCCCGCCCCGACAGCAACGGCAACACCGGCTGGAATTTCGATCGGGTCATGGATACCTTTCCGCGCCTTCAGGAACGCCTGTCAAACCTGGGTACGGAGTTGTCTGGGGGCGAGCAGCAGATGCTAGCGATCGGCCGCGCGTTGGTCACCAATCCCCGACTGATGATTCTGGACGAGGCGACCGAAGGTCTGGCGCCGCTGATCCGCCAGGACATCTGGAACGTGATTGCCACCATCCGTGAGTCGGGCATTTCCACACTGATCGTGGACAAGAACATCAAGGCACTGAAAAAGCTCTGTGACCGTCATGTGGTGGTGGTGAAAGGACAGGTTCACTTTGATGGCAGCTCCGAAGAGCTGGACCAGAATCTGGAAAAGGTCGAAACCGCGCTCAGTGTCTGAATACCCTGATTGGGCTTAGCCCCAATCAGGCGTTTGGCACGCCCAGTGAATCCACAAAGTAGTCCAGCAGCATTCTCACCTTTGGCGACAGGTGACGGTTATGGGGATACACCGCCCAGATACCGTCATCGTCTTCCTGGTAATGAGTCAGAAGAGGTATCAGTGTACCCGCGTCGAGTGCCGGCCCAACGTAATAATCCGGCAGCTGGACAATACCAACCCCCTTCAGCGCTGCATCCAACAAGGCTCTGCCGCTGTCACAACGCACATTTCCACGAATCCGGACATTGCGGGGATGACCCGCATCCTGAAATCGCCAGTAACCCAGATTCCCCTGAAGGCAATTATGGTGTTCCAGCTCAGACAGAGAGTGCGGGGTGCCATGGACAGCGAGATAAGCTGGCGAGGCGCATACATACAGAGTCCGGGAAGCAAGACGCCTGGCCATCAGGCTCGAATCGTCCAGTTTACCAAGCCGTACCGCAAGGTCGTAACCTTCCGCCACCAGGTCCAGTTGCTGATTGGTCAGTTTCATTTCAACGTCGAGTTCGGGATACCGCAGTACAAAATCGTTGACCAGCGGTGCGATCGACTTCTCTCCGTAGGTTACCGGCGCCGTCAGTCGCAGCCGGCCCTGGGGCACCAGCTGCATATTGGTCATAGAGCGCTCCGCCTGTTCAAGGGCGTCCAGTATCTGGCGACAATGCTGATAGTAGATCTGCCCGGCCTCGGTAGTGGAGACGCGCCGGGTCGTTCGATAGAACAGACGGGTGGATAACCTGTCTTCGAGCGCGCTGATCTGTCGGCTGACGTGAGCGGTCGAGACGTCCAGGCGTTTTGCCGCCCGGGTGAAGCTCTCCGTTTCAGCCACCGCCACGAATTCGTTTACACCTTCCCAGCGCTGCATGTCACCACCCTACTTTTGCTTCAGCAATTCTGATTATTACACATGAGTAAAAGTGATTTCACGAACACGGTCATTATCAACATATGTGCAGCAAATATAATGACCAGATCATTCGGGCAGTGTCCAAATACAGATGCATCACAAACGGAGAGAATTATGAGCGAGATGATCAAATCAAAAGCAGCCATTGCCTGGGGACCGGGGCAACCACTCTCCATTGAAGAAGTGGATGTAATGCCGCCGAAAGCCGGTGAGGTTCTGGTGCGGGTGATCGCTACCGGCGTCTGTCACACCGACGCGTTTACGCTTTCCGGAGACGATCCAGAAGGTAATTTCCCCGCGATTCTGGGCCATGAAGGCGGCGGCATCGTTGAGGCCATCGGCGAAGGTGTCACGAGTGTCGAGATTGGAGATCACGTTATTCCCCTGTACACGCCAGAGTGTGGAGAATGTAAATTCTGCCTCTCCGGTAAAACCAACCTGTGCGGGAAGATCCGGGAAACCCAGGGCAAGGGCCTGATGCCCGATGGCACCAGCCGTTTCTACAAGGATGGCCAGCCAATCTATCACTACATGGGCTGCTCCACCTTCTCCGAGTACACCGTGCTGCCGGAAATCTCTCTGGCCAAAGTGAACAAAGAAGCGCCACTGGAAGAAGTGTGCCTGCTGGGCTGCGGAGTAACCACCGGCATGGGCGCCGTCATGAACACTGCCAAGGTGGAAGAAGGTGCCACCGTGGCGATCTTCGGCCTGGGCGGCATCGGCCTGTCTGCCATTATTGGCGCTACCATGGCCAAGGCCAGCCGCATCATTGCTATTGATATCAACGACAGCAAATTTGACCTGGCAAAGCAGTTGGGCGCGACCGACTGCATCAATCCGAAAAACTATGACAAACCCATTCAGGAAGTCATTGTCGAACTGACAGATGGCGGCGTGGACTACTCCTTTGAGTGCATTGGCAACGTCGACGTGATGCGTTCTGCCCTGGAATGCTGCCACAAGGGCTGGGGCGAATCCGTCGTCATCGGTGTCGCAGGTGCTGGCCAGGAGATTTCCACCCGCCCATTCCAACTGGTGACCGGTCGAGTCTGGAAAGGCTCCGCGTTCGGCGGCGTCAAAGGCCGCTCCGAGCTCCCTGGAATTGTCGAGCGGTATCTGCAGGGCGAGTTCAAACTCAACGATTTCATCACCCACACCATGGGGCTTGAAGACATTAATGAGGCGTTCGAACTGATGCACGAAGGAAAGAGCATTCGTAGCGTGATCCATTTCGATAAGTGACCGGCGCGGTCGCCTGCCGCCCATGGCAGGCGACTCACCCACGGAGTTCTTGATGAGCATCGAAAACCTGAGCAGCAACAAAAGTTTCGGTGGCTGGCACAAGCAGTACAGCCATCGGTCCGACACCCTTGGTTGTGTCATGCGTTTCGCGATTTACCTGCCACCACAGGTGGCTAGTGGGCAAAAGGTACCCGTCGTTTACTGGCTATCGGGCCTGACCTGCACCGACGAAAACTTCATGCAGAAAGCGGGCGCCCACCGCGTAGCCGCCGAACTGGGCATTGCCATTGTGGCCCCGGACACAAGCCCCAGAGGCGACGACGTCGCCAACGATGACGGTTACGATCTTGGCCAGGGGGCGGGGTTCTATGTGAATGCTACCGAGAGCCCCTGGAACACGCATTACCGCATGTACGATTACGTGCTGAATGAACTACCGGCACTGGTGGAGTCGGTGTTCCCAGTGACCGGCCAACGCTCTGTCGCGGGACATTCCATGGGCGGGCATGGCGCCCTGGTGCTGGCATTGCGCAATCCACAGACATACCAGTCGGTGTCTGCCTTCAGCCCGATCAGCAATCCGGTCAGCTGCCCGTGGGGCAAAAAAGCCTTTGCCGCCTATCTCGGCAACGATACCGGGCGCTGGGCTGCCTACGATGCCAGCTTGTTAATGCGCAAGGCACAGAAATTCGTGCCGGCCCTGGTGGATCAGGGTGACGCTGACAATTTCCTGGCCGAACAGCTTCGCCCCGAAGCCCTTGAGGCGTCAGCCCATATCAGCGGTTATCCGCTGGAACTGAATCTGCGCGAGGGCTACGACCACAGCTACTACTTCATTGCCAGCTTCATTGAGGACCATCTGCGATTCCATGGTCGTCATCTGGAACGGTGACGGAACCCTGCACCGTGCCGGAGATAAGTACAAAAAACGGATAGGGATGTTCATTAACCGGATATTTGCCCACGCCTGAATAACCGATAGTTCAAATGCCAAACAACAAGGAGAAGGCAAATGAACTATCGACATTCATTACTAGCGCTCGCTATTGCATCCGGTCTCAGCGCGGCCCCCGCCGTTCACGCTCTCGAACTCGGCGAGTTCAACGACACCAAATTCAGCATCGGTGGCTATTTCAAAGCCGAAGCCATCTATGAAAAAGTCGATGATGGGGATTCCCGCATCTTCGGCCGTTCCAACCAGTCCCGCGTTAACCTTAAAACAGTCACCCAGAAGGAAGGCCATACGATTGTCGGCTTTGTGGAAGGCGACTTTTACGGCGGCACCTTTCCTGGCGAGAATAACGACCTACGGCTTCGCCACGCCTTCATCAAGGTGGATCAGACCACCGTGGGGCAGACCTGGACCGGCCAGTTCTGGGCCGTTGCCTATCACGATTACCTGGATTTCCTGGGCGGGCCGCGAGGCACCCTGGGCGGGTTCAACTTCCGCACAAACCTGATTAGTCACGAGGTTGCCGGCTTCCGTTTTACTGCACAGGACCCGGTCAACAACGACGCCGACACGCCTGATCTTGCGGTTAACTACAACCTGAGTCTCGACGGTGGTCACCGTGTTATCCTCACCGCATCAGGTCGCGAAGTTGAAAATGGCGACTTCGTGGGTGGCGGCGCCATCGGCTCGAAGTTCATGATCGGGCCTCACAGCCTGAACGTGAATGCTCACTACGGTGAAGGACTTGGTGCATTCACCGGTGTTGGCGTAAACAACAGCCTGTCGTCACCGGATGTCGAAAACGACGACGCTGTCAGCCAGGCAGGGTTTGACGTTGGCTTTCGCTACGTCATCAACAACGAGTGGCGGGCAAACGTCGCCTATACAGCCGTCGAAGTGGATGACGACGCCGACACCAACTACGAAGCCCATCGCGTCAACCTGATCCATAACATCACCCAGGATCTGGAAGCCGGGATAGAGTGGCGAAAGTACAATCTCGCCTTCGGCCCGCTATTGCCGGAAGGCCAGCAGGTTGAGGTCATGGCCAAGTACAAATTCTGATCCGGACCTTCAGAATTGGTATCCTTGCCAACAACCCGAAAAACAGGTGCCCGCCGTCTCCAGGGTGCCTGTTTTCCGCTGGTACACGGCAGCACCAGTCATTCGAAAATGGTAACGTCCATGGCAGAAGAAAGCCCAAAGCGGCAAGGAATCGGTTCGCTGGAAATCGGATTGCATATCCTCAATTATATTTCCACAGCGCCAAAGCCACCCACCCTCAAGGAACTGTCGGGCGCCCTGGATCTGTCACCTAGCCGCGCCCACAAATACCTGGTCAGTTTGCTGCGAGAGGGCTACATCAATCAGGTGAATCACACCCAGTACACCCTGGGCAATTCCAGCCTGACCCTGGGCATTTCAGCACTCCGGCGCATCAACCCGATTCAGCTGAGTTACGAAGCCGTTGACCGGCTCAATGAGGAAACCGACAAAACCGTGTCGGTCACCGTCTGGAACGGCAACGGCCCACTGATCATCAAGTGGCTGGACTCAAGCCAGCCAATCTCGGTCAACGTGAGGCTGGGCGCCGAGCTATCGCCACTGAACTCAGCCTCAGGCAGGATTTACCTGGCCCACCTGCCAGCGAAGCGACGCAAGGAACTGGTGGACCAGTATTACAAGAACGCCAAGTCACTCCCGAAACATCGGGGCAAACCCATCACCCGGGAGGAACTGCAACCTCATCTGGAAACCATCAAACGGGATAACTACTGCGCGTTTTTCAGTGATTACCTCCCCGAAATCAATGTGCTCAGCCGCCCTGTATTCGATATCAACGGCAGCATTGTCACCGTCATCACCCTGTTGGGTCTTGATCGGGACACCGACATCAGCGAAGGCTCATTCCTGTTCGAACAGGTCCGGGAATGCAGTGACCGGGTTACCCGACAGATCTGCGGGCAACAACGGGAAGGTAATGGCCGGGATTAACCGGCCATTCGCAGGGTTTCAGAGGGCAACTCGCCGAAGGATTTTCGATAATCCGAAGAAAACCGGCCCAGATGACTGAAGCCATATTCCAGGGCGATCTCGGTGACATTCCGGCACTTTCCCTGCAAAAGGTCTTCCCGCAACTTCTGTAACTTCAACTGCTTGATGTAACACTTGGGGGTCGTCGCGAAGGCCTTGGAGAAAGCATTGTAGATGGATCGAACACTCATATTGGAGACACTGGAAAGCTCTTCTATATCGATGTTGCGATGCACGTTCTGTTCAATGTACCGCAGCATTTTACCCAGCATGGGCGTACAGGCCGCACCGTTCTCCTGGCTGGACCAGTTACTGGGAAATACTTTCAGCAGTTTCTTGAGGATAATTTCACGATAGGCGCCGCAAACCGGGTTTATGTCCTCGTCTTCGGCATCATCAAGCTCGGACAGCACCGCCTCCATGATATTGATCAGGGCAGGACATAGCCGAAGCTCCACGGGCGCCCGGGTAAAGCGAATGCCATCCTCCGGCAACCGACCGTGTGATAACTCACGGGCATTATTGAGTACATGCTCGGGAACCTTGATGATCAGCTTTTCGCAATCATCCGAATACTCCAGATCAATCTTTTCATAAGGGTTCACCATAACCGCCTGACCACTGCGAACCTTCATGCGCTCGCCCGCCTGATGCCAGACACACTCACCCCGAGTGACCACCTGAAAGTGATAGATGGACTCAAGTTCGGGGCTTTTTACCCGTACATGGTTACCGTAACTGAGTTGGGACATCCCGAACCCGGCAAATTCCCTGAAGCTGAGACTGGACTTCCGTTTCTGCTCTCCAAGCATTTCCAGGCGATGCTGCCCGATATGCTGGTTAACAAACGAAGACACCTCTTCCGGATGTGCCCCCTGAAGGACGGTAGCGCCCGCAAGTGATTGACCAAACATCTCTCGCCTCATTTACTTATTGTTAATGAGTTCACTTTATATAAATTCAGGTGATCAATCAACAACCAACAAAGACACCACCGAAACAGCATGCGTTAGGTCATCAAAGAAGAACGCGAGCATGAGAAATAACTGGGTATACGAGAGCGGCAAGAGCACCAACTCACAGCGGGAAGTCAGGAGGCCTGTTGCTTCAACAAAGTGGCGATGGTCGACGTGTATGGAGCATCGATGCCAAGATTGGCGCAACGTTTAAGTACAGCGCCCGCAATACTGTCCAGTTCAAGGGGGCGCCCCTTCTCCCTGTCTATCAGCATGGACGTTTTGATTGCATTGAAGGAACTGATCAACTCGAACATTTCGTGGAGATCTTCCTTCGTGAGGTTTACATCATCGGCCCTTGATGCCTCAACGGTTTCCGCCATCATGCCATACACAATCCTGCTGAACTCGGGACGATGAGTCAGGCTGCGGGTATCCAATCCTGTCAGTGCCGAGAGGGGATTTACACCATTGTTGATCACCAGCTTACGCCATAGCTCGTAGCGAACGTTGTCGGAAAGCGTGGTGGGAATACCCGAGCCGTCGAATGCCGCCGCGAGTTTCTCCAGCAGCAACGAGCGCGCGCTGCCGGGCTTACGCGCCGCAGGCCATTCGCCCATCACGATCTCAGCAACGCCCTCTGCTTCGACAACACCTGGCCGCACAATATGCCCGCCGATCCGCACCGCAAGCCCGCCGATGATCCGCTCGGCCCCGATGGCTTCTGCCAGCAATGGCTCATTATCAACACCATTCTGGAGGGACAATACAGGAACCCGGCCCTGCCTCAGCCAGGCTCCGAGCTCATCCACGACCGACTCGGTGGCTGTCGACTTCAGGGCAATGACAATGACGTCAAAGTCGTCAGGATGGAATCGGGCGACCAATTGCTGGTGGCTGAAGGCCTCTGGACGATGAATCAGTTCCCTCCCCCCGTAGTGGACCTTCAGGCCGTTGCTGACAAGGGCATCCAGATGGGCTCCGCGAGCAGTGAGCACCACCCGGTGCCCCGACTCCAGAAGCCTTGCTGCGTAGTAGCTTCCAATACCACCGGCCCCAACCATCAGTAGTTTCAGCATTCACGGAATCCTCTGCGTTTTCGACAGATTATTGCATCCATCCATAACCTGCGAGGGACTGGCTATTCTCATTCAGAGAGAAGCCAAACAGGCGCTGAGGTGCCTGCATTCCACCTAGACTGAAGGCGGTATTGAGCACACATAACGTTGGGTCGGCAACGGGGGCTTCGGCCCCCGGAGTAGAATGAGAGGCGCGCAGGTCAGATTTCGACATGGCTTTTACCCATCTGTGCTCATCTTCCCACTGACGAATCAGATTACGGAGATAACTGTCATGTGGCTGAGGATGATCCTCGTTATTGCCGACGTTTTCCAGCCGGTCCAGGCATATCAGCAACACACCCTGGTCTCTCAAGGCTTCCAGGCAATGACCAATATCCCTGTAGTGTTCACTGGTCATACCGGTGTTGAGCCGCAGTTCAATCACCTCCTCAGGCGCAAGATGCGTCATGCTTTCAGCCAGTTCCTTCAAACCCTGTTCCCGAGACCCGCTAACGGCGACATCAAACCCCCGTTCCGCCATTCCGGATTGCAGGCGTCTGGCAAGAATCCCCTCACCACACTGGTGAAAGATTTCCGGCTGTGCGCCCCCTTTTTTCGAGGTAATAAATGCCACGTTGACAACTACGAGATCGGGCCGTATCAGGCGGCGCAGGCTGGCCTGCCCTTTGGGGCCTGTCAGCGCTTCTGTTTCACAGGACAAGTACAGCACGGGCAGCTTGGTCATGTTACTCACCGGCAATAGGCGTTGGTTCGAGGACAGCGCTAGGGCCGTACTTTGCTGGCCGGCTCACCGGCTATCCCAAAATGGCTTTTAGGCATTTCGGTAATGATCACCCGTACGCGTTCAATCGGTGAATCAATTGAGCGTGACATGGCTTCCGACACCTCACGAATAAGGCGCTCTTTCTGTTCGTCCGTGCGACCTTCAAGGATATACAATTGGGCTATCGGCATTATGGTTCCTCACGCAAAATCAACAAGAATGTTCCTGACCCGCTCAGGGCTCGAGGACAAGAAAGCCGGGTGGATGGCCTGGCGACCAAACCATTGGCGAGTTCGAGGAAAATCAGCAGGGATATCCACGCCATAGAGCAGAGCCAGGGCAAACCTTGGGAACAGGGCGCACTCGGCCAAGGTTGGCCAGTTTCCGAGAAGGAAGTTTTCGTCTCGCAGCGCCATCTCCAGTGCGGGCAGCCCACTCAGGAATCCGCGTGTACCCCTGCGAATCCTGCCTTGGTCCCATTCGCTCTCCGGTTTATCGCGTTTCTCAAAAACCACTTCCCGCAGGGATCGCCCCAGAACATTATCCCCATACACAATCCAGCTTCGTGCTTCCGCCCTTCGGCGTGGAAAATCCGGGAGCAAAGCCGAGCCAGTTTCGGCCAGGTACTCAAGCATCGGGCCGGAGTCGGTCAGTACCAGGTCATCCTCAATCATCACTGGCACCGTTTGACTCGGCGATAACCGCTGCCACTCGACGAGAACATCCGGGTCTGACCTGTCCATGCTGTGCATCGCCCGCCCTTGCAAAGCCGCGGCAATCCGGACTCGCCAGCAAAACGGGCATTCGGGCTTATCAATCAGTCGTATCCTGCTCATTGGCGTGCCGCTCCCAAATCCCTCAGGTGCTCCCCCACAAAATCCAGCCTGTCCTGACCCCAGAAAATCTGGTCGCCGATAACAAACGTGGGAACACCCAGGGCACCTTTTTCCTGTGCTTCCTGCCAGTTCCGGTCAAGTTGGGTATGGAGTTCGGGATCATCGACCGCCCTGGCGAACGCCTCCCTGTCTAGTCCAACGCTTTCGGCAACTGAGGACAGGACCGCTGCATCCCCTATGTCCAGGCCGTCCGCCCATTCGGCGCGCATCACTGCCACCACATAGGGTTTGAGCAGTCCTTCCTTCTCTGCCAACAGTGAACCAGCCCCGGCACGGGTAGGATCCGTACTCTTCGGAGGTGGGGTCAGAGGCATGCCAAACCGACGTGCCCAGCGTGCCACGTCCTGCCTGGCGATAGGCATCTTGACCTTTGCCCGGTCCGGATCCGAGCGACCGTGCCATCCTCCCAGAGGCCTCCAGAGCAGATTGACTTGGTACTGGTCAAACAGCTCGAACATACGCTCGCTGGCCAGATAGCAGTACGGGCTGCGAAAGTTGAAATATAAACGTAGATCAATGGTATCGCTCATAATTCCCTGCTCCGTTGGCAGTGCCTTTGAGGCTTAGATAAACCTTCCGGTTACGGTCCCCAGCCCCTGATAACGCACGGTGATATTATCCCCAGGCTCCACCGTGATGGCGGCGGTTATGCCACCGGTCATGATGAAGGTGCCCGCGGGAATGTGCTCACCCCGCTCTGCCAGCAGATTCGCCAGCATCGCCACGCTGGAGGCCGGATGGCCGAGCACGGCGGCACCCGCGCCTACATCGACAACTTCACCGTTCTTCTCGACCACCACGCCCAGGGTTTTCAAATCCACATCCGCCACATCGGCCATCTGGCCGCCGGTGATAAACCGGGTTGATGAGGCGTTATCCGCCACGACACTCACCAGGTCGAACTTGAAGTTCTCATAGCGGGAGTCAATAACTTCCACGGCGGGAATCACAAAGTCCGTCGCCGCCAGCACTTGGCCGATATGGCAGCCGGGGCCTTTCAGGGGTGCCTTGGTGACGAAGGCAATCTCGGCTTCGATTTTCGGATGGATCAATTCCTGGGTGTTGACCACGCCGCCGTCCGGCACACTGAAATAGTCTGCCAGGAAGCCATAGATCGGAGTCTCCACACCCATCTGGGCCATCTTTGCCCAGGAGGTGAGGCCCATTTTCATGCCAACGATCTTGTTGCCACGCTCTTCCTTGCGGCGGCGTATTTCCCACTGCACGTCGTAGGCATCCTCGAAGGTCATGTCCGGGTAGTCATTGGTGACCTTGGTGATGTCGTGGGCCTGCAACTCGGCGTTTTCCACGTGTTCGGCCAGGGCCAGCACCTGTTCACGGCTCAGTGTCTTGCTCATGCGTTCTGCTCCTTTTGCGCCGCCAGCAGATCCAGCGCCACATCCACAATCATGTCTTCCTGGCCACCCACCATCCGGCGTTTGCCCAGTTCAACGAGAATATCCACAGTCTTCAGGCCATACTTCTGCGCTGCTACCTCCGAGTGGCGCAGGAAGCTGGAATAGACTCCGGCGTAGCCAAGCGCCAGGGTTTCACGGTCCACCCGAACCGGGCGGTCCTGCAGCGGCCGCACAATGTCATCAGCGGCATCCATCAGTGCGTACACATCGGTACCGTGCTCCCAACCCATCTTGTCGAAGGCGGCAATGCACACTTCCAGCGGGGCGTTACCCGCACCAGCGCCCATGCCGGCGAGGCTGGCATCGACACGGTCACAGCCTTCCTCGACAGCCACGATGGAGTTGGCCACGCCCAGCGCGAGGTTATGGTGGGCGTGGATGCCCGTCTGGGTTTCGGGCTTCAGGACGTCTTTCAGCGCCCGGAAGCGGTCGCGGATGTCGTTCATGTTCATGGCGCCGCCGGAGTCGACGACATAGAGGCAGGTAGCCCCGTAGTCTTCCATCAGCTTGGCCTGTTCCGCCAACCCTTGCGGGGTCTGCATGTGGCTCATCATCAGGAAGCCGACGGTGTCCATGCCCAGTTTGCGGGCGTGCTCGATATGCTGCTTCGACACATCCGCTTCGGTGCAGTGGGTGGCCACTCTGACGATTCTTGCGCCGGCGCTGTAGGCATTGTCCAGGTCGTGGACGGTGCCGATGCCGGGCAGCAGCAGGGTGGCGATTTTCGAGTGGGTGACTACGTCCGCCACCGCTTCGATCCACTCCAGGTCCGTGTGGGCGCCGAAGCCGTAGTTGAAGC